>Ga0209097_10000006_pt1 | contig 394585 bp, 294 predicted proteins | sample AD_UKC052_MetaG_FD_184419 | JGI IMG/M metagenome (GOLD analysis project Ga0209097, IMG submission 184419) | Active sludge microbial communities of municipal wastewater-treating anaerobic digesters from USA - AD_UKC052_MetaG (SPAdes) (version 2) | ecosystem: Engineered > Bioreactor > Anaerobic...
TACGGTTACCAAGGACAAGGACGGACAGCTGCATCGCTGGATATCATTCAAGCCGTATGATCAGATTGATGCGGGTTGTCGGTTGCGCGAACTGGCCGGCAAAGATCTGCCGTTCTCGTTCAAGGCGATCCACGATGCGCTGACAAAAACCAACAAAGAGGAGAAGACGAACGATGCAGAACCTGTCACTCTGGCAGCTTGACAGCGAATACCTGGCTGTTATTGAAGAATTGGAGTACAACGATGGTGAGCTGGACGAAGAGCTGGAAACCCGTCTGGACACGGTCCTGGCCTCGCTGGTGCAGAAGCAGGATAACACTATCAAGATGATGGACACTTTGGGTGTGCTGGAAGATCAGGCAAAGGATTGGCGCGATAAAATGAATCGCCGCATACAGAGCATCGCCCATCAGAGAGAACGCCTCAAGCAAGCGCTGATTCTGCACCTGCACCGGCTGGGAACAACCGAAATGCGCGGTACTCTGGGAACGGGGCGACTGATGAAACTCGCCAAAGTCGGCAATGTGGATGAAAGAGCCCTGCCAGCGATTTCCAAACGCATCGTGCAGGAGATCCGCATTGACCGTCCCCGGCTGCTCAAGGACCTCAAGCAAGGTCCGGTGGAAGGAGCGGAACTGGAAGAGGTGGAGTATTTGCGGGTGTTCTAGGCAAATCAAGGGGACAGTAATGTCCCCTTTTGTTTAATGCACAATTAATTAAACAGTTATCATTTAAGGCTAAATTCAATTTTTTTTAAATCTTCAGGCGTATCAAGTTCATCATTCTTGTGAGGTTCACATAATTTTCCACGTATCAAGACTCTGCTTCCTGCAATTTCCAGACTGAGAATAAATGGTTTGTCTGGATTAAATCCATCCATAAAATCAGATTCAATTGAAAAAAGAACACAACCACTATAAATTTCGTCTTGTTTTATGGTATGATCTTTAAGCATTATATCAACGATGCTTTGTGTGTACCGTATTGCATCAAGTTCAGTCTTCGCATAATCATTTGTGAGCATTCTGCTTTTTATATCTTTGTAGGCTTGATTATTGTTTCCTTCTGGAGATAATTGAATTGCTACCATGTTAATTGAATAGAGTAAACCTAGGCCAGTCTTTGTTTGGGCGAGATCCCGCCTAACTTCTCTTGGACGTACTGGATAAAATTGATCTTTTCCTTTGTTCTGAATTAACCGGGAATTATATGGGTAGATACTAAAAATGTCTGTTGAACGGTTTTGTATAGTCAACATGAAATAAAGATATCTGCTATCCGCACTGCCGATAACATGAACTTCATAGTTGTCTTTTAGGCATCGGTAAACTTGATTACCGTCAGCCCAATAAACATAGCTCTCATCTTGTTCATTTAAGACAATATCGCTATCCCACCTTACAAAACTATAATCGGTATTTGTAACTGCACATGAAACAATCAATAAGCTAACCAGTACACAAACTGCTAAGTGATAGTTTAATTTCATCTTTATCCTTCCTATTATACCCCGATAAGTAGCGCCCAAACTATACCAAACTGTATTAGTGGAAAGACATCGTCTGAGAAGTTCGTCTTTCATTCAATATACTGATCATATTACCAAGCATTGAAGCAGAGTTTATTACTTATTTCTCTTCAGCCAGCATAGAAAGTATACTAAAAAGGAAGATGTAACATTTGCTTTGGCATATCAAGTTATGCATGGTGTCCCTCCCTCATTTTTGGTAATTCCCTAAGAGGATTATTTCGGATGCGTTCACCCCTGGAAACCCTATAATATATATACTGAATATTATCCTATTTGCAGACAAACTTTATAATTGACCAAATAATGCATCCGATCAATACTTGATAAACATCTCCAACTCCACCCTGCTGCTTTTTGCCAAGTGCGCATAATGGGTAATTGTTGTGCGGATATCGCTGTGCCCCATCATCTCCTGCAATCGGCGCAGATCCAGGCCGGATTGGGCCATGTGAGAACCAAAGGTCCGACGCAAAGCTTTTATTGTCAACCATTCGGGCATTCCGGCTGAAGCGGCGTATTTCTTGAAACGTTTGCTCACATAGTCGGGTCGGTAAACAAACAACTTGTCACCCCGTCTCCGTCCTTGTAGGTGCCGAGTCAAGGACTCCTTCAGTTGCGGATGAAGCGGCAAAGCCCGGTCCTCGGAATCCTTTAATCCGTGAATGGTGATCAGTCCCGCTTCAGATTGCACATCATCGGTGGTCAATACCAACGCCTCTTCCCGTCTTGCTCCGGTATAGAGATAGACCTGCACCAACGTCAGGAATTCTGTATCGGCAATAGCAGTCAACAGCGTTTGGATCTCTTCCCGGCTTAAATAGGGCAAATGGCGTTTAATCTGTATCCTTACCTTCTGCCGCCTGGGAATGGGGTTTTCCTGCAGATGCTTCCACTGGACTGCAGTGTTGAACGCAGCGTTGAGATGTTTCAGATAGATCCGCAGGGTTGTCTTGCTGCGCGTGGAGATGATCATGGATTGGAAGCCATCAATATCGGCGACCGTGATCTCATTGAGCAGTTTATTATGCAGATATTGGATCAGTTTGGCCAGAGCGTATTTGTCGGTTTGCAGGGTGTTGTAGCGCACCAGATTGGAACGATAGCTGAGGTATTTGTTAGCAAAAGCGGAAAGCATGATCGGCTGAAACATCTGTTCGTTTCTATTGGCCAAACCATTGGCTTGCAGAGAAAGATCCAAGTCCAGTTTGGCTCTAAGAAGTTCCGCAGTAGACTTATCGGCAGTTCCAAGAGATTTCCTGACTTGTCTGCCATCTTGCATATAAGATACATGCCAGATCTTGCCACGCTTTGTCAATGTCGACATAACCACCACCTTTCTTTACATAGGTGATGGTATCAACACAGTAGTATAAGAGCGTAGTCAAGTGCCCAAAATGTGCTGAATTTGTGCTGTAAACAGCCAAAATAGCAATAAAAAAGGGCTTGTACCGCATTCAGCACAAGCCCAAAATCGTTGTTTTGTTTGTGGAGCTAAGGAGGATCGAACTCCTGACCTCTTGACTGCCAGTCAAGCGCTCTCCCAGCTGAGCTATAGCCCCGAATTGAAATAAAAAGTACGAAATGAAAAATTAAGAGTCAAGGTTAAAATCACAGGTTCGCCACAATCAATGCTGCTTGTTCGAGCAGCGGCTCCAAATCATCGCCGATGTTGGGTCCGCTGCACTGGATAAAATCCGCTTTTCCCCCGCCTTTGATGTCGATTTTTGTAGAAAGATGATTGAGTACGACGTGTAAATCGATTCCCGGCTTGCCGGTGGCAAAAACAAAAGCTGTCCGTTCTGCTGGCGCGGCCAGCAAAAAAACCGCCGCACTCTCCTGGCTGGCACGTCTGGCCAACAACCGCAGTTCATCGGCGGACAATCCGGGGAAAACACGTACCACAACTGTTTTCGAGAGCGCCTGGTGGGCCAAATCAGCACACCAGACTTCCAAGAACTGCGCAAAAAGCATTTGATTCGCTTTCTTCACCTTGCTCAATTCGTCAAGAGTCTTCTGCACCGCCCTGGGCATATCGGCAAGGCCAGTCGACAGAATTTCGCTCAGTTCCTGGATCGATTTGCCTTGCTCTTGCAGCTGGCGCAGACAGCGGCCGCCGGCGGAAAACCGACAGCGGATCGAACCGCGGATGCGCTCTTTGCCCCAGATCTTGATCAATCCCACTTCTCCGGTGGAGGCGACGTGCGTGCCGCCGCATGGATCCAGATCCCATCGGTCGATTGCGATCAGCCGGATATCATTCGGTAAATCAGATAATTTGCGCACCGGCAGTTTGGGCAAATCCTCGGATTTGCATGATTGTGCCTTGATCGTCCGGTTTTCCCACACCACTTGATTGGCAATCGTCTCGACACGATTCATCTCATCCTGCGAAAGATCCGGACATTTGACATCAATCGTGCAAAACGTTTCGCCCAAATGAGAAGAAAGCGTCTCGATTTTCATCGCGTGGGAAAAAGCGCCTGCGAGAATATGAAAAGCAGTGTGTTGCTGCATAAAATCAAATCGCCGCGGCCAGTCGATTTCACCGTGGATTGGCGATTCATCCGGCAATTCTGCAGCGAGCAGGTGCCAGATCTCCCCTTCTCGAACAATCACATCAAAAACCTCTACTCCACTGAGGTGGCCGCGGTCGTTCATCTGGCCACCCGAGGTCGGATAAAACAACGTCGCATCCAGACGAACCGCGGGCGAACCATCGATAAGCCGTTTTTCTAAAACTGTAGCAGAAAAAGTGCGCTGATAGCTATCCAGCAGAAAGATTCGGCGGGTCATCGCTGGTTTTCCTTTTGTTTATTTTATGGTTCAGTCTCCGGCTGCGGTGCAGGAGATCGGTTTCGAGGGTTGGCGATGGAACAGGCAAACCCATATCTCGGCGCAAAGCCAGCCGTTGTTGCGCGCGGCAAACGTGTTCAAGGGCAGTATCCGGATCTCGGCGTCGATGTTCGTGGTATTTGGCCAATTCAATAGCCGCAGCTGTCATCCAGCCTGCCGAAGTTTGTTCCAGTTTCTGCCACAAAATTTGCGACTTTTCCCAATCCCCCAACCGTTTGCAGGTGTCAGCATAGATAAATGCGATTTCCGGGTCATCCTCCACTGCGTTTCCCGCCATGTAAACACCAAGAAGATCTCTCAGTTTCGGCAAGGAGAGCGCTTGCAAGGTATTGATCACGCCATGGATATCGCATTCACAAACCTTTTCCCAGGTTGTCGGCCGAAAAAAAGGTGCATTTTTTGCCGCCATCGCGCAAAGCGTCACCAAATCCATCGCATTGTGCAAGAATACCGGTCGCAATGACGCGATCTGCTGATGATGCAAATAAGCGAAATAGGTCGCTGGAATCTCCCGGCCCGGAATATCCCCGGTGCGAATAAACTTGAGAATCGCTTTCTCGTAGGATTGCAGATCGCAGCTCGGCAATTTCCTCCGAAAGAGCCGGCGTGTGGTATGCAGCAAATCCAAATGGCTCAGATGGTTTGGCCCTGCCAGACGCTGCAAAACCAAGCGGTTGCGCAAAAGTGGCCAGTCATACGAGCGGCCGTTAAAGCTCACCAGCGCTTGCACATCCTGCAATTCCTGCAAAACAAAACGGAGGGCGGCAGGTTCATCGGCAAAATCGCGCATGAAATATTGGTTGATCACCAGTTGATGATCTCGAAAATGGCCCAGACCGATCAGGAAGGGCAAGGTTCCGGTGCCTCCAGCCAATCCAGTTGTTTCGAGATCGAAAAAGAGAACCGATTCCGGAGTCAAAGCAGACAACCGCTGATCCTTACCCAAATGGGCAAAATCATCGCCGGTCAAAGCGGCAAATTCTTCAAGATTGAATTCTGGAAACGGCGAACCGCTGAACACCCGTGTCCTTTTAACACAACTGCCCCAATCGTTGGCAACGATCTCAGCCTGGATTGCCGCAAGCTGCAAATCGTCTGACTCAACGTCAAAAGTCATTGCAGCAACGTGAGTTGTCTTTAATCTCTCAAGTTTTGATTTAATGTCAGACATCGGGATCGTGCGTATTTCGTGCGGTGTCGCGAATCAATTTGTTGGGGTTGGGGTTTCCTGCATGGCGAGCAGCAAGGATTGGGCAACAATTTTGCCTTTTTCGCCGACCATTAAGGCAGGTCCGACGCATGATGGACATCCCGAAGCACATGGGCAGGCAGCAACAACCTGTCGTGCAGCGGTTGCGATTTCAGGATAGATTGAGAAAAGTTTGCGGCTGAATCCCACACCACCGGGATATCGTTCCCAGACAAAAACTGCAGGCCTTTTCCACAATGGCGCCCGCATCATTGGCAGTGCACGGATATCTGACCGATCTCCCATCACGAATAGAGGCACAACGTGGCCGAGAATGTGGGAAACCGCTTGCAGGCCGTCAGCCAGATCCTGTTGATCGATGTTCAGCTTTTGCGCGATGTCTTCGGCAAAGGCAAACCAAAAAGCCATGGTGTGCATCTCTTGTTCCGGCAGGTGAACTTTCCCCCATCCGACATTCTCGTGGGTGTTGAATTTGATTTTTTTATACATGGTGACCAAATTGGTGACCACCACCTCGCCATAGCCGAACAATTGGTCCTGAATAATTTGATCCTCGCTGATATCGAGGATTTTCAAGTCGGATTTCATCTGCGCGTCAGTGTAATAATCGACTTTTACCTGTTTCACGTATGCTTTCCGGCGCTCCCAGTCGAGACGATCGACGTGGTATTGCACACTTTCGTGAAGATAGATGGCTTCGTCGTGTACCAACATCGGGGCGGAAAAAAGATCGATTTCACCGATGACTTTTTCCTGCGGATCGCTGCGATCGATAATGACCACATTTTCTTCTGCGGCATTGCGCAAGCTGATGGCTTCCGCCGGATAGGTTTCGGACATCCAGTGATAGGTGGCGCCGGACCGGTGCACGACCCGGTTTTCCTGTAAAAAGTCCAGAATATCCGCTGTACCCTCCACCCCACCCTGTCCAGCATAATCAGCACCAAAGTGTTCGGCGCTGTTAAATGGCAGCTCAAAAGCTGCACATTTCATATGGCTGAGAAGGATAATCAGGTTGTCGGGATCGATGATTCCTGATTCGGGATTGCTGCCGAACAGATAATCGGGATGCTGCACGATATATTGATCAAGCGGTGAACTGGATGCGACCAGAATGGCAAGGGAAGTATCGGACTTGCGGCCTGCGCGCCCGGCTTGCTGCCAACTGCTGGCGATCGAACCCGGATAGCCTGCCATGATTGCGACTTGCAGTTGGCCGATATCGATGCCGAGTTCGAGGGCATTGGTGCTGACAACGCCCAAAATGGATCCGTCGCGCAGTCCGCGCTCGATTTCGCGCCGTTGCAAGGGCAAATAACCGCCGCGATAGCCTCGAATCAAGGATTCGGATTGTTGGGCCTGGGCCATAGCCGCTTTGAGATAGGTAACCAGAATTTCGACCCGCACCCGGCTCCGCGCAAAAACGATAGTCTGGATCCCCTGGCGAACAAATTTGGCGGCGATGTCGTTGGCATCTTTGACCGATGAACGCCGAATTCCCAATTCGTGGTTGACTACCGGCGGATTGTACAGAATAAAGTGTTTTTCACCGCGAGGGGCGCCGTTCCGGTTCACCAGACAGTGTTTTTCACCTGTCAAATGCTGAGCCAGCTCTAGAGGGTTGGCGATGGTGGCTGAGCAGCAGATAAACTGCGGTCGGCTGCCATAAAACAGGCAAATTCTTTTCAACCGGCGCAACACATTGGCCAGATGGCTGCCCAAAACTCCGCGGTATTGGTGAATCTCATCGATAACGATATAGTGCAGATTTTCAAACAGTTTGACCCAGGTGGTGTGGTGCGGCAAAATGCCGGTATGCAGCATATCAGGATTGGTCACCACGATATGCCCTGCTGAACGAATCGCCTGGCGCGCATCCGCAGGGGTATCGCCGTCAAAGGTATAGCTCTTGATATCAAAATCGATTTGGTTCTCGAGCAACTTGACCAATTCATGCAATTCGTTCATCTGATCTTGCGACAGGGCTTTGGTCGGAAAAAGATAGAGCGCTCGGCTTTCGCGATTGTGCAAGATCGAATTGAGGACTGGCAGATTGTAGCACAGGGTTTTGCCCGATGCAGTCGGTGTCACGATAGTGGTATGCTGATGCTGCTCGATCAGGGCCAGCGCCTCAGCCTGATGCCGATAGGGACGACGGATTCCTTGTTTCTGCAGAGCTTGGATCAGACGTTGATCGAGCTGTGGAGGAAAATCGGCAAATTCAGCGTTTTGGGCGGAAAATGTTTGCCATGCCTTGACATTTTGCATAAATGCGGCATCGCGCCGCATCATATCGAGCACCTGGTCGATGGTCATGAGCACCTCGGCGGCACAGTTTTACTTTCCGCTCGGGAATTTTTTCTGCAGGATGCGATTGGTCAGTTGTTCAGCTGCTTTTTCAAAATCTTCGGCCAGGCGAACAAAAGCAGGATCGCTGGTTACGCTCTCGTTCAGCGCAATTTGCTGGCGTTCCACCGACTGAACCGATTTGTCCTTGTTGAGGTTCAATTTAAAAATATTCTGGTATTTGCCCATCGATAGAGCTGCAGCCAATGGGACACCGGATTGTTCTTTCTGTTTTGCTTGTGCCTGCAAATAGCTGCCACCGATGACAATGGCATCGATACCCGGTACCTGCATAATTTGCTCCACCGTTTTAAAATCACCATGGTAGAGCAAGACCACCAGATCGCATTTCTTGCGCAATTCAGGCACAAGTTTTTGTGCAACAAGGAGAGGATCAGCGACCACCAGTTCTGGTTCATCGATTTCTGATGGCAACATCACCTGACCTTGCGTCAGCCCGAGAAATCCAATGCGCAGCTGGTCAAAAAGAGCCGCTTTCTTGTTTTTCGCTTTCAAAGTAACAATTTGATAAGGCGGAAAAACCGGCTTTGCGTCTTCTTTTCGCTGTATTGAAGCAGAAATAAACACAACTTTATGTTTTTCTTGCAACAACTTGATCGCCCCGGCGCCGTTGCTCAGATCGTTCGGGCATAGATTGATCACCTGGTAACCAAGATCTGCCAGGCCACGGATCAGGTAATCTGTCTTTAAACGGCTGATTTCGCCCAATCCGCGAGCAAAACCGCCGGCGTCGACGGCAATGGCGAAATCAGCCACTGCCGTCTGTTCTTTGAGTATGGTGGCTCTCCGAGCCAACCCGCCTAAGCGTCCCGAACCTCACCCACAGGGAGTGAGATAACCCATGAGATCGTTCGAGTGGAGCAGAACCAGGCTGCTGCCGTATTGCGCAGGTGTGGTTTGTCCAAACAGCGCGGTCATCGGAAACAAAAGCAAAGATGCGATGAGAAGCAAAAATTTGATCATCCGTAGCTCCAGTAGGGCTGTCGATTTTCTACTTGACTCGTACTGTGATAATATTGCCTTTGCCGTCGATCTCGACTTTCACAGGTCGGCGAAGATCAAAGACGACACGGGAAAATTGTTTATCCGGGTGATAGCCTACCCGCGCCCGCACGAACGGGCCGCGGTTGATTTCCCAGGTTGTTTTGTCCGTCAGAAGAAAGATCTTGTCAAAGTCGAGGATCAGGCGTTCGGGATTTGACAGTTGGCTGCTCCGATACCGCACTGTGCCGTTGCAGACGATTTGCACTGTTCGGTCGTCGAGGATGGTGATATTCTTGATCGCTGATCCTTCCGGCATTTCTGGGGTGGAATCCATGGTATAGAGCAGAAACTCGACCCGGCGGTTGCGAAAACGGCCTTGACTGGTGCCATTATCGGCAACCGGACGCATTTCACCATAGCCAACCGGCATGTAAAAGCGTTCGTTGGAAACATTTTCTTTCTTGGCCAGATAGACCATAACGCTGTCCATGCGGCGTTGCGAAAGATTGATGTTGTATTGCAGCGTGCCGATCGAGTCGGTATGTCCGGAGATATGCACCATAGCTTCTGGATAGGTGTTTAGGATTTCACCGACTTGACGCATGGTCGGAAATTCTTCACGCCGAATATTGGCTTTGTCAAAATCAAAATTGATGCGCAAACTGACCAATATTTTGTTTGCATCTTTGGGTTCGACCTCGATTTTACCTTCGCTCTGTTGGGCGATCTTCTGGATACGCGCCAGACGCTGGGCGATCTCTTCTTCCAACAACCTTGTGCGTTCTTCCGCTTGTTGTGCCGCTAATCGCGCTTTTTCAGCAGCTTCCAGTTCTTCGCGCAACTGCGCGTTCATCGCATCGAAATTCTCACGGTCCTGGTAATTAAGGGCCATAACCCGTTGCAGCACACCAAACGTAAAAAGCATGGAAAAACGATGGGAAGTCTCTTCAAAGGCTTCCAGCGGAGCATAGGAATAGTCGAGCCGGGTCTGAGAATTGGCCAACCATTCCATGGGGATAAAGAGGCCGAACCCCACCGCCCAACGCGATGCTTCGATCTCATGGATTTTGTATCCGCCGCGCAGAGCCAGCAAATCACCGACTACCATTTCAGCACCGGTGTAATAGCGCATTTTTTCATCGCGCGGCCAAACAGCATCGGCGGTAATGTTGAATTTGAAGGCTTCACCGATCGGCAGCCGGAAAGCGGTGCCGGCGCGGTACATCTCCGGCATTGGCGATTCCATTTCTCCAATCGATACATCTTTGATGCCGAGGTTTTGCATGGCAGCGCCGAGTGTGATATGTTTGAGTCTGTATTGCAGGCCCAGATCAATGCCGTAACTGGTGTTGGTATAACCAACCAAGTTTTGCCGCAGCATTTTGGCACCAATACCCAGACCGATATTGAATTTGCCGATCTGCACGAACTGGCCAAATCCCAATGACAAAAGGATATCATCGCTGCCCGAAGTTCCACCCGTGGGGTTGAATTCTTCGTCAATTTCAACGATATCTCCCTCATCGAAAAAGGTCAAATCCATGCCCAAAACACCAAAGCGAAATGGCAGCGCAAAGCCAACCGAGCCCTGTTGGGTGTCTTCGATCCAATTGTGAAAATTAGCTGCCAATTGGATCTTGTGCAGATTTCCCAGACCGCCCAGATTGTAGCGCATCAAGTTGATATCGTCCGCCAGGCCGGTAAACGCCTCTCCCATCGCAACTTGGCGCGCAGCTGGTGAAATTTTCAGAAACTGGGCACCGTGATATCCTATTCCCTCATTGGCCTGCCCAAGGGCCATAATAGGCAGACAGAGGGAAAAGATAACCCCCAACACCCGTGCGCAAATTGAACTTTTCATGTCATCTCCATTTGCTGAATCTGTTCGGAGGATTCTGCACGAAACAGAACCCGCAAAACAAAAGTTGCATTCTTTTCATTTTTCTCAAAAAGGCTGCGACCCGATGTTTGCTCCGCTCCGGGTTTACCATGGCCTTGGCAAGTACCAGCGGGATTCGCACCCTCATTCCCCTCATCTTTGGCTTGTCACGTTTCGCCTAGCGCACCACCACGAATTTGCGGATAAAAGCTTTCGATTCGCGTGTGTTGGTGTCGTCGTTGCTGATGACCGCATGAACTTTGAGAAAATAGGTTCCGCTTGCCACTGGATCGCCATTGTCATTGCGCAGATCCCACCAGTTATCCGCTTTGGCATAGATGTCTTTTGGGACAGGAAAAGTCTGATCAAAGGCCAATTCACTTTCGTCAATGTGGCGGACTTTTTCTCCGGCCAAATTAAAAATTTCCATATAGCTGACGTTGATCGAACCAAATGCGGCAGCCACTCGCATCTTCAGCCAGCTGTGCTTTTGTTCGAAGAATGGATTGGGTGCGATTTCGACAATAAAAGGTTCGCCACCAAAATCAATGGTGACGGTTCCTGGAATATCCGGATCGCTGGGTATCAAAACCGTCTGAATCAAAGTGACATTGTCCGCATATTCGACTGTGATCCGATGGCCGCGCAAGCTCTGCAGTTTGCCGTCATTGCGCAATCCGTTGTTGGCCAGCACAACCGGCAGACCGCTCTGGACATAGAACTCGTTGCTGTCCCATTTGCCGAGCCCACTCGGGGTTTCGAGCAGCGTCAGATCCTCGCGATCGCCGGTGGTGTTGTCATAGACCGCGACTCGAATTTGTTCCTGCACTATCGGACTGATATTGCGATCCCGCTCATTCTTGATGCGGACAAACAGGGTGTCACCCGGTTGAATGGTGGTCAATTGCGCTGCACGCCGATTTTCGATCAGCATTTCACCGGTGCTGTTTTTGATCACCAGCACCCTATCGCTGGAAATGTCGCTTGGATCGTCATCGTCGACATAGCTGACCGTCAGCGTATCGCGGTCCAAGACTTCCAGAATGCCATTTTTTTTGTCGACCTTATCGCTGACCAAGATGGGCATGGCGCGGTTGGCAAAAAAACCGGTTCCCGCGTTTAGTTCGAGTTGAATGTTGAGGCTGTCACCACTGAGTTTGGCGAATAAATCCAGATTGAGGGTGTTTTGAAAAGCGGCGACATCAGGATCGCTGAACAAAATGCGTACGCTGTCCACCCTGCTCTCTTGCGCCGGCAAAGTGGTTGTTGCACGATAAAAATCCACCTCACTGCCGGCACTGTTCACAAATCGAAGCGCCGAGGTTGACGATTCGATTTCATCCCAGATAATGGACCAATCTTCGAGAATCGGGGTCACAAAGGGCAAGTTCGTGGTTGCACGACCCTCGAGATAGATCGCCGATGCTCGTACCAGTTGAGGATAATTATCGAGAATCATCACCGTTTCAGTCAGTTGGCTACTGGCGCTAAAGCTCGCCAAGATCTGGTCGGTATCGGCGTGGCGAATGAGAAAATCCAAACCGATTTCTGTGCGCAAGGCTGGATCGTTGGGCAATCTGGTGTGCAGAATCATCTTGCGCCAGTTGTTGGTATACGATCCGGTGGTCTGCGGCAAACGCGGCGAGCGAAACACCGACGTCGTTTTGGTGTTGAAATAATGATACTCGACCGCAACATTTTGCAGAATCGGGGTTTGCAAAGGATCATCGGTTTGCAAGTAGGCGCGAATCTGATACAACGAGTGGCCGAAATGAATTGCATTGAGCTGTTGACCGCTGAAGGTATAATAGGTATTGGCTCCATTCGGTCCGTACCAGGGGCTGTCGCGCAGGGCGGAAAGAGAATTGCCCGAGCGCATCTGCAGATGCACATCGGTTTGTCCGGCAATGTGATCTGCAGTCCAATAGATACGGTCAAAAATGACTTTTTGGTCATCGCCGAGGTCCATTTCCGGCAGGACAATCAGAGAATCGGCATAGCCAATCATGGTGGGAAAGATATCATTGATGATCAGGTGGCGATTGTCCGGCAGACGATCTGCGTCTTGCAAGGCGGCGAGGGGGCGATGAAATTGCCAGACAATCTCGCCTGCTGCGTTGACTTCGATCAACCGTTCATTGTTGGTGTCGGCAATGAGAATGTTGCCATTGGAAAGATAGTCGGCATCGGTCGGGGCGTTCAGACCGGCCGAGCCGCTTGCGGGTACTCCTTTTACACCGAATTGCCTGATGACTGTTTTATCAGACCTTTGCACCAAAATTACTCGGTGCTGGCTCTGATCCGCAATCAAAACCGCGTCCAACTCCGGGACATACTCCACATCAACGGGTGAGGCGAGCTCACCTGTACCGAATTCCCAGATAATGGCTTTGGAGTTTTCATCGACGATCAAGACTCGATTGTTGCCCGTATCGGCGATCAGTATTTCTGCGCGATCCGGTATTTTCTGTGCATCAGTTGGTGAATTCAAACGACCGGTTTCGCTGCCGGGTGCACCGTTGGGGTCGCCATAAAACCAGGTGACCGATTGCGATTCTTTATCGATTTTTAAAACCCGGTTGCGACCCTGATCAGTGATCAAGATCTTGAAAAGATCTGATTCTTTGTAGATATAAGCATCAACAGGGCGGTCCAGATAGCTGGGCGTGCCCGGCCGGTTGCTGCCGAACGTCCAGACTTCCCGCTTTTCGGTAGCATTGTACTCAAAAATTCGATTTGCCAAAGCGTCTGTGATCAGGTAGAGCTCTTGATTGGCCACTTGACGATAGTCGATATCTTTGGCGGAAACCACTTCAACTGTAGCTCTCGGCCATGACCACAGCAACCCGTGCAGCATGACACTTAAAGAATCGGTTGTGGCTGAAGTTGCCAATTGCGGCTCCAGTGTGATGGTGCTGTTCATGGTCAATCCACCGCCGCTGATCAGGGTTTGGGTGAACGAAGGATCGCCATCAGACCAGTTTTTTTCAACAGCCTGCACGGTGCCATAATTGAGCAGAACCGATGCACAGAGTAGAGCCGACACAAATAATAAAGTCCTGGTTTTTTTCATCTCAACTTTCGCCTCATGGTAAAAGTCCAACTTGCAATGAAATGGCATGGGCCGCTTGTTGACAGGTGAATTGACACGCGAAACCATTGCAAGAAACAAATGCAGGGCAGCGATGCGGTAGTATCCGTCCATAAATCGACGAAGAATGCAGAAATTCAAGCAGTTGGCTCAAAGATGTCTCTTATGCAGTCGGTCGCCGTATGCTGGCAGCCAGCGCAAGGGCAATGGAAAGAAATTTTGTTTCATCGCTATCGGCGCGTGACGTGAGAACGATCGGAACTTGGGCGCCGATGATCAATCCAGCGGTTTTTGATCCTCCAAGATAGGTCATTGTTTTATAGAACACATTGGCCGCCTCGATATCCGGAAGAACGAGGATATCCGCATCGCCGCCGATTGGTGAGTCGATGCCTTTAACGGCACACGATTTGGCGCTGACTGCATTATCGACCGCAAATGGTCCGTCAACCATGGCATGGCGGATCTGACCGCGTTGTGCCATTTGCGCAATGATCGCTGCATGTTCTGTGCACAGCATGGCATCTGGATTCACTTTTTCAATAGCCGCGATCAGGGCGACTTTTGGATCTGTGCCGTTGATCGCACGAAAAAAAGTGACCGCATTTTCAAGAATCATAACCTTTTGTTGGAGATCAGGTGCAATATTCATTGCCGCATCGGTCATGTAGATCAGTTTGTGATAATGCACTGTCTCAAACACTGCCAAATGGCAAAGAAGATTCCCGCTGCGCAAGCCGTGCTCTTTGTGCAATACCCCTTTCAATAATGTTGCAGTCGTGCATTTCCCTTTCATCAGCGCATCAGCCAGGTGTTCTCGAACCAGTTGGATCGCTCGCACCACCGACTGTTGTTCGCTGTCTGATTGCACGATGTCATACTTTTCTGCATCGATCCCCTGCCGACTCCCACAAGCTATAATCTGTTGCTTGTCGCCGACCAAAACAAAATCCGCCAGTCCTGCCGCACTGGCCATCGAAACCGCTGATAGAACATCTTCATCCTCTGCCATGGCGATGGCGATGGTTTTTTTGGCTTTTCCGCGCACTGCAGCCAGGATTTCTTCGAAGGTGTTCAACATGCGCAAGCCGTCCTTTTCGGCTGATAGCGCCTGGCCTCTTCCTGGCCGCGTAAAACGCGCAGGACACCGAACACCAAGGCTTGCATCTCTTCTTCGCCCGGGAATAGGAGAATTGGCGCCAGCTGGCGGCAATATTCGGCCAAACGATTCACAAAAACGCTGTCGTTGGCAATGCCGCCGGTAATAACGATCGCGTCGATATCGCCCTGCAAGACCACGCTCTGAGCGCCGATCTCTTTGGCTACCTGATAAATCATCGCCTCATAGACGGTTTTGCAAAACTGATCGCCCTTGGCGATTCGTTCGCGAAGTTCCTGCAGGTTGTTGGTGCCGGTATAGGCGACAACGCCACCCCGTCCGGTTATCATCCGTAGAATGGTTTCACGGTCTTTTTTGCCGGAAAAACAAAGGCGCACCAGATCAGCTACAGGCAAAGAGCCGGAGCGCTCCGGTGAAAAGGGACCATCACCATCGAGCGCGTTGTTGACGTCGACAACCCGGCCACGCTGATGTGCGGCGATCGAGATGCCGCCGCCGAGATGGGCAATGATCAAATTGACATCCTGGTATGCTTTGCCGAGCTGCAGCGCGGCTTTGCGCCCGACAGCTTTGTGATTGAGCGCATGAAAAATGCTGCGGCGCGGCAAATCCGGATGTCCGGAAAACCGGGCCAGATCCTGCCGCTCATCCACCACGACCGGATCGACAATAAACGCTGATTTTTGTACGCTTTGCGCCATCTCATACGCCAAAAGCGCGCCAAGATTCGAAGCATGCTCTCCATGCACAGCCGCGCGCAAATCAGCCAACATCTCTTCATCGACCAGGTAGGTGCCGCTGCAGATCGGCTCTAGCAAACCACCTCTGCCGACAAAAGCATCAATTTGCTCGAGAGAAACCTGTCTCTCTTCAAGCAAATTTTGAATGGCTTGCAGCCGAAATGGATATTGTTCAATAATGTGTGAATAGACCCCCAGGTCTTGTGCAGAATGGTGCAAATTGCCCGCAAAGCGTTCAGTCTCATCTTCATACAGGGCAATCTTGGTCGAAGTTGACCCGGGGTTTATGGCCAGTATCCGAGACATCTCAACTCCTTGTTTCGTTACTGGTTATCGATTTTTCATCCAGTACGGTCGAATCGAAATGCATGCCCTTTGCGGATGGCGCCGATCATGCTGTGCCAAATTGGTTGCCGAGATCTGAACCTGGCTGTGTCAAAAAACGCTTCAAGTAGTTCTTAAAATAAAACAATCAGTGCGTAATATAACAACACAATGCGAACATTTTACTTAATTATAATAAATCATTTATAAAAAATCAAGAATTATTGTTCTCACCGATTTCGAACACAGCCCCAAAAACCGATAGCGGAAAATTGAGCAGGCCAGGTCGCCTTCATCTCCTTAAGCGAAAAATTCGTCGGTGAAAGTTTTTGCCATCCGGACATCGTGTCATTCAGAGTCGAAATAATGCAGCAGCGATTCGACACGATAGCCTTGCAGGACTTGGCGCCCACCCAACCTATCCAATTCTATCAGAAATGAACAGCCGACCACCTTTGCCTGCAAACGTTCAACCAGGCGAACTGCAGCCAGCATGGTGCCGCCGGTCGCCAATAAATCGTCGACAATCACCACTTTGCTGTTTGCCGCCAGGGCATCACTGTGTATTTCAAGCGCATCTTGGCCGTATTCCAATGAAAAACTCTCTGATAAGGTTGCAGCCGGAAGTTTGCCGGGTTTGCGAACCAGAGCCATCCCCACTCCCATCTGCCAAGCCATTGCCGATGCAAAGATGAAGCCACGTGCTTCGACGCCGACAAGACAATTGATTTTTTCTCCGGCATACACAGCCACCATTTGGTCGATCGCCTGATGAAAACCGCGCGCATCCTGGATCAGAGTGGTGATGTCCTTGAATTGGATACCCGGTTTGGGGAAATCGGGGACATTGCGAATCAGTGAACTGAGATTGGTCATGTTCGCCTCTTGATCAAATTCGAACTGCAAAGTCCTTAAATTCGCCGGTTGCGTGTTGCCAATCAACCGCGATATCAACGACTTGAGCAAATTTCGGACCCTCTTTTAGTTTTTGCAAATAGATTTCAAGGGTTTCGCGCTTTCCTTCAACTGTCACGCAAACCGATCCATCGTTCTGGTTTCTGACCGTTCCTACCAATTCGTACAAACGGGCCTGGTGCAGAGCAAAATAGCGGTAACCTACCCCCTGCACTCGACCAGATACAACGACAACAGCACGGGAGTTCATGCAGTTATCCTCATGGATAAATTCGCGACATGGTTCGCGGGAATGGGATAGCTTCGCGAACGTGTTTGATTCCGCATATCCAGGCAACAGTTCTTTCTATTCCCAGACCAAACCCGGCATGCGGCACGCTGCCATATCGCCGCAAGTCCAGATACCACTCAAATGGTTCGATCGGCAAACCATGCGATTTGATCTTTTGCAGCAATGTATCATAGTCGTCTTCGCGTTGGCCGCCACCGATAATTTCGCCATAGCCTTCCGGCGCCAGCATGTCGACACAGAGCGCTTTTTGGGGGTCGTCTGGATCATTCTTCATATAAAAGGCTTTGACACTGGCAGGATATCTCGTCACCATGATTGGCGAAGTGTACTTTTCAGAGATCACCGTTTCATCCGGGGCGCCAAAATCGTTGCCATAGACAAATTCGTTGCCCGATTTCGCCAAAATCTGGACGGCTTCATCATATGTGATGCGCGGGAAGGGTCGTTTGATGATTTCCAGTTTGCTGATATCGCGCTCGAGGAGTTCGAGTTCATCGCGGTTTTTTTGCAGCACCTGCTCGAGGATGTGCAGAATCATCCCTTCAGCCAGATCCATATCCTGATCCAGATCGCAATAGGCGACCTCCGGCTCGATCATCCAGAATTCGGTCAAGTGGCGGCGCGTCTTGCTTTTTTCGGCACGGAATGTGGGGCCCAAACAATATACTTTGCCAAAAGCCATGGCGCCTGCTTCCATATAGAGCTGTCCGCTCTGGGTTAAATAGGCTTTGTCGTCAAAATAATCGGTTTCAAAAAGGGTTGTCGTGCCTTCGCAGGCGGCTGGCGTAAAGATTGGGGCGTCCAAAAGCAGGAAACCCAAATTGTTAAAATATTCGCGACATGCAGCAATGACCTGATGTCGAACTTTCAGAATGGCATGTGGTTTACTGGAACGCAGCCAAAGATGACGCTGATCCATTAAAAAGTCGATGCCATGCTCTTTCGGGCTGATGGGATATTCCTGCGCCATCTGGACGACGTCAACTTCCGATGCTTGCAGTTCATAGCCGCCGCGCGCGCGTTTGTCCGCTCGCACCTGACCGGTAACTTTGATCGAGGATTCTTGCGGCAGGCGTTGCAGCTCCTCAAAGAAGGTTTCGGTAAAATTGTCTTTAAAGATCACCGCTTGAATAAAACCGGTGCCGTCGCGGAGCATCATAAAGATCAATTTGCCTTTGTGGGTTTTGTTGTAAAGCCAGCCGGACAGAGTCACGGTTTGTCCGTCGTAGCGGGAAATTTCAGCAATCGTGGTCCTTGGGGCCATGGAGAGTCCTTTCTTTTTCTTCATCACCTTGCCAACAAAACCGGACAGGTCGATAATCGCAGGATATGTTCTGTCGTGCTGCCCAAAATGGTCTCTTTGATTCGCGATCGGCCATATGCACCGATTGCGATCAAGTCTACTTTCTCATTCGCCGCTATTTCGCAAATGACTTTGTCCGGGCTGCCTTCCTGGATGGTGGTTTGCAAAGTGACTTGGTAGTTGATCAGGTAGTTTTCAGCTTCTTTGGCAAAATGTTCTCCCAGCTCGCGGTCATCAGTCACCACCAGGATATGGATCTGAGCGCACAACGCCTCCGCGATGTGGCCGGCGTATTGCAAAGCGCGGTTGGCGTGATCCGAACCATCATAGGCTATCAAAACTCGGCGGATCGGTTGAAAAGTTCTTTTGCTGACGATTAAAGGTTTGCGAATCGAGCGGCCGACTGATTCGACGGTCGCGCCAAGAGCCTTGTTGTCCCATCTTTCGTATTCACCGCGCTTTCCCATAATCACCAGATCAGCCGTTAAGGAATGCTCCAGAATGGCATCAACAGGTGCGCCAACCACTTTGGAGGTTTCAAAAGCGAGATTTTCTTTTTCCAGTAGATGGGCGGTTTTGGCCAGTATCTTATCCGATTTTTCATCGAGCAAACGGCTGGATTCCTCTTTGTAGATGCCAGTTGGAATGACCGGTACAAAACCATCGGCACCAATGGCGCTTGCCCACTCGAATATGCGGATATCCGAGACCGTCAAAACCGATATATGGCTTTTAAATGCTTTGGCCAATTCGATACCATGAGCGATCACGGTATCGGAATAATTGGATCCGTCAACGGCGAGCAGGATGTTTTTAAACATGGTTCATCCTCCGTTTTTTCATTCAGGTTCTGTTGCAATAGAATTCGAGCCCAGCTGAACAGCTCATACTTTGTGCTCTTTGGCTTTGCGTCGGTCTCTATAGCGCATCGCTTCTGGCTGAACATTTGTGGCAGCGGGGCCTGACCTCGTTGCAGGGCAAAACGATAAATCAGGAGAATCAATCCGCTTCGGGTCGTGCTGTGCGCGTCATCAACGATCCGACTGCGGCGCTCGGCGATTTGCCCTCAAACAAAACGTGATAGACTTCACGACAAATCGGCATCTCCACGCGATACTTTTTGGCCAACTGCACGGCGGATCTACAGGTACGAACACCTTCGGCAACCATTGACATGGATTGCAGAACCTGCGGCAGTTTCAAACCCTTGCCAATCTGTTCGCCGACATAGCGATTGCGACTATGTCGGCTCATGCAGGTGACGATGAGATCTCCCATCCCGGAAAGTCCGGAAAAAGTCACCGCTTCAGCCCCCATGGCTTTGCCGAGACGCGTGATTTCCGCCAAGCCGCGGGGCTGCAAAGCCGCCTTGGTGTTGTCCCCAAAACCTGCTCCATCGCAAATGCCGGCGGCTATGGCGATGACATTTTTCAGCGAACCACCCAATTCCACACCAATGACATCCGGACTGGTGTAAAGACGAAACATTTGACTGGCCAATGCTTCCTGCAGCTGCTCGGCTGTATGCAAACTTTCAGAAGCAATGACAACAGCTGTCGGAATATTTCGACTGACTTCCTCGGCATGGCTTGGGCCGGAAAGAACAGCCAATTTTGTCGGCGAAAAGCTGGGAATACAGAGCCGAACCAATTCCGTCATTCGCAGCAGAGAGCCATTTTCAATGCCTTTGATGCAGCTGACCAGATAAAAATTTCTGGAAATCGGCAATGTGGCGATTTTTTGCAGCACCGTGCGAGCTGCATGAGAAGGCAAAACCAAAAACGCCAGTTCGCAATTTGTCAGGCTGGCTTGCAGATCAGAGGTGATCAGGACAGTCTCCGGAATCGAGATTCCCGGCAAGATGGCTGCCCGAATGCGTTCGCTAGCCAGGCTGTCTGCTGCCTGGCAGTCGAATTCCCATAACGTGGTCTGATAGCCTAGACGGTCGAGATAGACCGCTAAAGTGATACCCCAACTCCCTGCTCCAAGAACGGTCACGTTTTTGTTCGGCAAAAATGAGTTCATTTAGCCTGAGCCTGTTCGATGACCTGTCCGATAATCATTGGTTGTTCATGCAGAGCAACCAGCCGATTGATGACACTTTTGGTTTCATCGGGTTGAACGATCAAAACCAACCCGATCCCTAGATTGAACACCTGACGCATCTCCTCGTCAGCAATATCGCCGAGTTTTTGCAGCAACCGGAATTCCGGCAACCACTCCCATGCTGTCCAGTCGATTGCGAGTTCCAATCCTGGACGCAACAATCGGCGCGTGTTGCCCACGATTCCGCCGCCGGTGATATGGCTGATTCCCACCAAGCCTTGCAAATCCCGCACCGCGGAAATGGCTTGCCGATAGCTGCGATGAACTTTCAACAAAATATCGCCCCAGCTGCCGCGCAACTCTTTCACTTCCCGGCGCAAGTCGACTTTTTGAACTTCAAGTAATACTTTACGTACCAGCGAATAACCATTGGTATGGAATCCGTTTGAAGAAAGGGCAATCAAGTGATCGCCTACGGCAATTCGGCTGCCGTCGATAACTTGATCTTTGTCGACTATGCCGATGATGCAGCCCGCCAGATCATATTCGCCGGTCTGGTAGAAGCCTGGCATTTCAGCGGTTTCGCCGCCGATCAATGCGCATTTGTTTTCACGGCAAGCTTGCGCCATGCCGGCGATAATCTTTTCGGCAATATCCGGATGCAGTTTTTGTGCGCCGATATAATCCAGGAAAAAGAGCGGATCGGCACCAGAAGTCATAATATCATTGACACAGTGGTTCACCAAGTCCTGTCCAACGGTATGATGTCGATTGAGGAGAAAGGCAATCTTGAGCTTTGTCCCTACCCCATCGATGCTGGAAACCAGCACTGGTGTTTGATATTTCTGCCACTCTGGCTGATAGAATCCGGCAAACAGGCCGATATCTTTGAGAACTTGTGGACCGAACGTGGTTTTTGCCAAAGCGGAAATTCTTTTGGTTGAGTCATCTGCTGCCTGCAAACTGACTCCCGCATCCTCATAGCTGATCGCCATCACATCACTCCATGAGCATCTGGTGCAGATATTCGCGAACGCCGGTAAAAAAATGCAGCGTCATGGGTTCCAAATAATCGGGGTAAGTCCAATTGTTGCCAACAAATCGCCCTTGTCTCCAGACCAGTTGCACATCGCCATAGATTCCTTGGCCAATATAGATGCGATGCGCAAAATTTTTGCTGCTGGCAAGAACCAACTTGGGCAGTTCGACGTATCCCGGGTCGAGATTAACAGTTCGTCGTTTTTCCTTTTGCCAACTCTCTTCCAGCCGATTGGTCTGGCATTTGCTTTCTGCCAATTCGTTGGGATCGATGAAATCGGCAAAAGAAACAAAATACTTTCGCAACTGATCGCCCATCTCCTTCTGATAGTAATCGGTGTGATCAAAAAGAAGCGTATCGCTTTTGTGCAGGATCGCGCCGAACAGGTTTTGCAATTCATCTTCGAGACGATCAACCGGAGCATCAGGGCGATGACAGATTGCTGCAATGCGACAAACGGGGTCAGGCATGCGAATTTTGCCCATCGCGGAATTCCCTCAATACATTTATCAATATCTACAATCTGAAAGCGAAAATCAAGCGAAAATGTGGTGCAAGGTATCAAGCGCATTTAACGTTGAAAATCTGGACACGTCGATTATCAGAGATTTGCAGCCAGCCATGCGGTTAAGGGAGAGAAAAAAAAGCCTGCAGCGGTAGGTGGTGCTGCAGGCAGTGATCAACGCAATTGCAGGACAGAGATCATGGAAAAATACCGCGCTGTTTGATTGCTTGTGCAACACGTCCGACGGCGATCATCATCGCGGCGTTGCGCATATCTGTAGATTCTTTTTCGTGCATTTTCCAGACCGCATCAAAACTGCTGACAATCACCCTTTGGAGGTTGCGATTGACCTCTTCTTCATCCCAGAAGAACGACTGAATGCTTTGCACCCATTCGAAATAGGATACCACCACACCGCCACTGTTGGCCAAAATATCCGGAACGATGATTTTACCTTTTTTAAGCAACAGACGTTCAGCTTCCGGCATGGTTGGTCCATTGGCGCCTTCGACGATGTACTCGGCCCTAATGCGATCGGCGTTCTTGGGCGTGATCTGTTTTTCGAGCGCTGCGGGAATCAAAACATTCACGTCGAGTTCCAGCAGTTCGTCCATGCCGATTTTGCTCACTCCAGGGGCGGTGAATCCTTCCAGGAGATGGTTTTTGGATGTGCTGCAATATTGGATCATATCGGCGATAGGCAAGCCTTTTTCGCAATAATAGGCACTGCTGACGTCGCTGACCGCCAAAACACGGCAGCCTTCCTTGTTCAGCAAGTCGGCGCTGACCGATCCCACGTTGCCAAATCCCTGCACAGCAACAGTGGTCTTTTTGGGATCCCGTTTTTCGCGTTTGAGCAGTTCCAGGGTATTGAACATCACCCCGCGGCCGGTCGCTTCCCGACGTCCCAGCGAACCTCCGAGATCGATCGATTTGCCGGTGACGATATCGAGAACCGTGCTGCCCTGAAACATGCTCACTGTGTCCATAATCCAGCCCATGGTCTCGGCATTGGTGTTGACATCTGGTGCTGGAATATCGCTGTGCGGGCCTATGATTGGCATGATACCCACGGTGAAACGCCTGGTAAGACGGCGGATTTCATTGGGGGTCAATTTGGTCACATCGACTTGCACTCCGCCTTTGGCACCGCCATAGGGGATATTGACCACAGCGCATTTCCAGGTCATCCACATAGCAAGCGCACGCACTTCATCGATATCGACATTTTGGTGAAAACGGATTCCGCCTTTGCACGGACCGCGAGCACTGGAGTGCTGGACGCGATGCCCGGTAAACACTTCGATCCGGCCATCGTCCATCACCACCGGACAGGCGACTGTCAGCTCGCGTTCTGGATGGCTGAGCACGCGCTGGATGCTGGAATCCAATTTCAAACGCTTGGCAGCATCGCCGAGTTGCTCGAGCGCCATCTCGAAAACGCTGTTTTGTGACATGGCTAACTCCTGTGATTGGGGATTGGGTGGTGCGGTGATAAAAAGCTTTCTTGTCTGCGCACCGAAGACAAGGTGATGTTATGCGATCAAATTGACACGCATCGTAAACAAAGCGCTTTCGCAACTCGCATTAAGCCGGCAGTCGGTGCTGCAATCGCCGGCAAAAACCACAAGCGCGACTTGACTCAATCATAATTAAACAGGCAATCAATGTCAAGGTGGTTTTAAATGTCCCGCATGGTATTTATTTAAGAAAATGTCACATGTCGGACAATAATTTTGCTGTGTACAGTCCTTGGCTTAACAAATTGATGCACCAGAACCCTGCTCAAGTCTGTTGTTTGCGTTTGAAACCATCCATCGTGCGGCGTTCTCTTTTGGTCGGCCGGCCTTTGTATTTGCTTTTTACCGGCTTATAGCTCGCATTGAACAGCTGCAACAACTCGCGCATCTCCTCGCTGACCTGTCGTTCTTGTGTGTCATAGCATTCACGCGCTTGTTGCTTGGGCATGCTCTTTGGCGCCAATGCCAAGATCTGATAATCGACAAAGCGGCCGTTGGGATAACGAATGGTCACTTGATCTCCAGGCCGGATATTTTTTGCCGCTTTAATGGTCTCGCCATTGACCTTTACCCTTCTTTCTTCACATGCCCTGGCTGCCTGTGTGCGAGTTTTAAACAAGCAAACATGGTGCAGCCAGCGATCGATCCGCTGCACGCTGTTCTGTGCAAGATCAACTGGGTTTCTGTCGGTTATTCGGGCCACTAAAACGAGACTCATAAAAAATTAAAAGATTTCGACTTTAAGATAGCGCTTAGGATTCTTTTTGATGTCTGTGACCAAGCTGTCAAGCTGTGTAACCACCGACTGCAATTGCTTGTAGAGCTGTTCATCGACGAGCACTTTGCCCATGCTCCCCTGCCCGTCTTCCAGGCGTTCGGTTAGCGATTTGATGTTTTCAGTGCTAACCGTCAAGTTGTCATACAAACTGCGATCGGTGAGCAATTGCCCCATCGAGCCTTGCCCCTGTCGCAAGCTGTCGACCATTTGGCGGGTCGAAAAAAGGGTTTGCGCAAGCTCATCATAGAGACGGGGATCAGAAAACAATTTTGCCATCGATCCTTTGCCTTTTTCAACCTTGATGGTCAAACTCTCGAGCAACAGAAGAATGCGATCGATGTCATAGTACATGCGCGGATCATTGATCAGCATGCCAAGGGTTCCGCGGCCTTCATCGATTTTATGGGTGATGTCGGTCAGCGACTCGCTGGTTTTGCGCAAAGCGGCAAAGACATCCACCCCTTCATCGATCAGTTTCTCAATATCAACCGGGTCGCTGCTCGTGAGCATCTCCCCTTCATTCAACACCGGCAGGGCCATAGATCCCATACTTATGCCGACATATTTATCGCCCAACAGTCCCATGGTGCCAATATAGGCTTCTGAATCCTGGCGGATCCGCGGCTGCACAACCTTGTCGATTTCCAGAATAACCTCGATCTTGCGATCTTCATAGGAGGGCGAAAATTCAACACTGATGACCGAACCGACACGAACGCCGGCCAATTGCACCGGGGCGCCGCTCTGCAAACCATTGACCCTGGACATCATGCAATGCAACCGATACCGCGGCCGCAGAACGCCCTTGTTTTGTCCGACATAGAGAATGGTAAAAACGAGAATAGACAATCCCAACAATATGGTAAATCCAACTTTGATCTCGTGTTTCCGTTCTTGTTGCTCTCGTCTGTTCATTTTGGACCTGCCAAAAAAAGTTTTACAAAATTATTTTTGCTTTTTTGAACTTCGTGTAACGATCCAATTTCGATGATCACCCCATCATTGATGACCGCAATTCGGTCGGCTACACTGAAGCCGCTGTCCAATTCGTGCGTCACGACGATCGAAGTGACACCCAATTCTTGTTGTGTCTTTCGTATCAGAGCGTTGATGGTTGTCGCAGTGATCGGATCCAATCCGGTGGTTGGCTCATCGTAAAGCAAAATTTCAGGCTGATAAGCCATTGCGCGAGCCAGAGCAACCCGCTTTTTCATTCCCCCCGACAATGCTGCCGGCATCAAATCCTCGGCACCGGCCAAGTCCACAAAGCTCAGGTTTTTCTTGACCACTTGCTGAATTTCTTCTGTCGGCATTTTGAAATGTTCTTTCAAAGCGTACCCGACATTTTCGCCGACAGTCAGTGAATCGAATAGCGCTGACCCCTGAAAAAGCATGCCTATTTTCTGCCGGATAGGCACCAGATCTTTTTCCGATAGCTGCGTGATTTCCTGGTCGTCGATGACTATTTCTCCGCTGTCGGGCAGGATTAATCCGAGCAAAATTTTGAGCATCACGCTCTTTCCGCAGCCGCTGCGGCCCATGACGACCAGAGTTTCGCCAGCTCTGATCGCCAGGTTTAGCCCTTGCAAAACCTTGGTGCTGCCGAATTCTTTATAGACCTCTCGCAGCAAGATCTTGTCGTGCTCAGCCATAATGATGTGCCGATCAGCTGATGGTTAGAATGAAATTGGTAATCAAAAAATCGACCAGAAAAATCAACACGATGGAAACAACCACCGAACGAGTCGTTGCCTCGCCAACCCCCTTGGTACCACCTGATGCATGAAACCCCATGAAACATCCGATTGTCGAAATAATCATCGCAAAGGCAATTGGCTTAAGCAAACTGTTTAAGAGATCTTCGAAAGTGATTGCGTTAAATACGGTTGTCCAAAAGAAGGAACCGGCGATGTTGAGATTGCCCACGGCAATCAACAAGGCGCCGAGAATGCCCACCCCATTGCCGATGAAGGTCAGGATCGGCAACATGATGAGAATGGCCACCAGCCGGGTGCTGGACAGTTTTTTAACTGGATTGGTACCCAAAGCCCGCATCGCGTCGATTTGTTCGGTGACCTGCATCGAACCGATTTCCGCGGCGATGCCGGCTCCCACTCTGCCGGCAACCACGACTGCCGTCAAGACGGGTCCGAGCTCGCGCAACAAAGAGATGCTGACCAAAGAGCCGACATACATCTTGGCTCCATAGATCGCCATTGCGTAACCAGCTTGCAATGCCAATACCATGCCGGTAAAGGTGCAAACCAGAACGACGATTGGCAGACTGCGCACGCCGATGCTGTGCATTTGCGCAAGTGTGTCGCGAAAGTAGGCCGGTCGGTTAAAAAGAAGCGCAAAAGAACGGCCGAACAATTCGAACATATCGTGCAAATTGATCATAAATTGAGAGAATTGTTGTCCAACGACGCGTAATTTTTCGTTGAAAAAATTCTTGTTCAATCGGCACGACTCCTGTGAAAGTAAGGGATCAAGTTTGACAGGTGTTGCTGCGCAATTTTATCAGCTCACAGCGAAACAGCGAAAAGAAACAAGGGTCGTTATTTCCAGGTAAATTAAACCATTTGATTCAGATTTACAATTTCTTTTTTGCACTGCGTCCAATCTCTTGACGACATCGCTGCGCACAACTTTGACCTGATGAACGATCTCCTGTCGACAACCTTGAATGGACTAAACAGCAGAGGGCATATGGGTCTTTTTCCGCTGGGTTACTGCATTTTTCTCGATTGGCCACCAGCTTCTATTTGATGGTGGTAAACGATTTTTCCGAGCGCAATTGACAAGAGCTTGCTGTCGGCTGTATCCGCACGAGAAGGAATCAGCACCGGCACCTTGGCACCGATCAAGACGTGGGCAAGCCGCAGTCGCGCAAAATAGGTGGTGGATTTGGCAAGAATGTTGGCAGATTCGATGTCCGGACAGAGCAAAATATCTGCTGCACCGGCAACGGCAGAGTGAATACCCTTGATGGCAGCTGCTTCGGCGGATAAAGCGTTGTCCAGCGCCAGTGGACCATCGACAATGCAGCCCGGGATCTGTCCGCGTTGGTTCATTTTGGTCAGGATGGCAGCGTCTTGCGTCGATTGCAGATTGGGATTTATGGTTTCAATCGCACTGAGTATGGCCACTTTGGGGAGAGGATTGCCCAAAGCCTGGCAGACCCCGACGGCATTGGTGAGGATTTGTATCTTATCATTCAAGGACGGCTTAAGGTTGACTCCACCGTCGGTTATCATGATCAGTCTGGTTCGCCTGGCTGTCGGCCACTCACAGACGAACACATCGCTCAACAATTGACCGGTCCGCAAACCGGTTTCCGCATCCAGGACCCGGCGCAGCAACTCGGCGGTCTTTATTTGTCCTTTGAGCAAAAGCTCTGCCTGGCCGTTGCGGATCGCCTGAATGGCCTGCTCTGCTGCCTGCAAAGGATTTGCAGCAGAATGCACGGTTGCTTTTTTCAGCAGCTGTGGATTGTCAGCAATTATTTTGATCTCGTTGGCATCGCCAAACAATTCGGCCTGCACAATGCCCATCTCCAAAGCATTCAGCACTGCTGAAAGGGCTGCTTCATCTTGTGCGGCAGCTACGGCCACCCTGATCGGGTCGCCCTTTCTGGCTTGCTGTAATATTTGGTCGAGTTTGGTGATCATTTTTTTTACCATAAAGGTCCCTGTTTCGTTGAATCGTGCCAGCGGAGCACCCCTTGGAGTGGTCTCAATAGACCTGCAAACTTTCGATCCCCTCCAGAACCCGCAACAAACCATCAGCCATAGCTTCCATTTCCATTTCACCGGCAAGAACATGCACCGGTGCCAAAAACTGGATATGGCTGCGCACCAGGTCGATTAACCGCTGAGAATGCGATAGTCCGCCGGTAAAAACGATGGCATCGAGTTTTCCACCCAACACGGCAGCCATGGCACCGATTTCTTTGCTGATTTGATAAGCCATCGCCGCAAAAACGTGTCGGGATAATTCGTCGCCGTTATCGATTCTCTGTTCAATTTCCGGAACGTCCGTGGTGCCCAGGTATGCAAAAAGGCCACCGTTTCCAGCCACCAGGTTTCGAATTTCGCGGATTGAGTATTTGGATGAAAAGCAGAGATCAATAAAGGGCTGCAGAGGCAAACCGCCGGTGCGGTTCGGAGAAAATGGTCCATCGCTTGAAGCGTCGTTGACATCGATAATGCGGCTGTTTCTTACAGCGGCGATTGAAATACCGCCGCCCAAGTGTGCGACCACCATGTTGCTGTGCAGAGCATCGATTCCCAGAACCCTGGCGATAAAAAACGTTGCCGCGCGAATATTGAGGGCATGCGAGAGGGTTCGTCGTTCGATCAGCGGATGTCCGGAAAAGCGGGCGACAGGCTCGAATTCATCGACCGACACCGGGTCAACCACATAGGCTTTGCAGTTGAGCAGTCGGGCGAAATGATCAGCAAGAGCGCAGCCGAGGTTGGCGATGTGTTGTCCCTGCACACCGGCCTTGGCATCGAGAATCATCGATTCATTGACAAGATAGGTTCCGCTGCGCAGGGGCTTAAGCAATCCACCTCTGCCGACAACTCCGGTAAACTCTTTGCCGAGATAGTGTTCTTCCTTTAAAAAATTCTGGATGGCTTGTGCGCGGATATCGAATTGCTGCCAGATTGTCTCGAACTTTTGCAGATCAGCGGCAGAGTGCAAAAGTGTTTGTTGTGCGACTTGTTTTCGCCCACGGAAAATCGCGATTTTGCTTGAGGTGGAACCCGGATTGATCGTTAGGATCAGCACTTGCGAAGTTCGATGAGCCATAGGGACTCCTTCGCGTTTGTGATTTACCCGCGAATCTTGGGGTCATAAAGAATTGGGCAACCTGTTAAAAAAATCGCTCTGCGCCTAAACAGCGCAGAGCGATTTTTCGAGATCAAGCAGCAGTATCTGATTCGTATTGCGACTTGGGTGTGTAATGGGTGTGCAAGAGTTCGTGTGCCTTGTGCCCATTGGGTTCACCCAGAAACTCCTTGTACAGCTTTTGAACAGCTGGATTTTCATGAGATTTGCGCAATTCGTAACCGCGATCTTCTTCATAGATCGCTTCGATCCGTTTTGCGCGGATTTCCTTTGATGTCGGGATCGGCTGGCCGCCGCCGCCGATACAGCCACCGGGGCAAGCCATAATTTCGATAAAATGGTAATCCGCAGTGCCGTCAACAATCTTGTCCAAAAGCTGGCGGGCGTTGTAGAGGCCGTTTGCCACCGCTGCTTTGACTTTCAGACCATTGAGATCGATTTCCGCCTCGCGGATGCCTTCCATTCCTCTGACAGCATTGATCTCCAGATCCTCCAGTTTTTTCTCGGTCACCACTTCGTAAACCGTGCGCAGCGCCGCTTCCATGACCCCACCGGTATTGCCGAAAATGACCGCGGCACCGGTTGACACACCCAGCGGATCATCATATTCTTCTTCATGCATGTTGGGCAGATCGACACCGACTTGTTTCATCATGACCGCCACCTCCCGGGTTGTCAGAACGGCATCGACGTCTTGATAACCACTGGCATTCATTTCCGGACGATCCGCTTCATATTTTTTGGCAGTGCATGGCATCATCGACACGCTAAAAATGTTTTTGGGATCGATACCGAATTTTTGTGCGTAATAGGTTTTGGCCAAAGCTCCGAACATCTGCTGCGGCGATTTGCATGAACTGACATGGGGCAGCAGCTGTGGGAAAAAGTGCTCGATAAAATTGATCCATCCCGGGCTGCAAGAGGTCAACATCGGAAATTTGCCGCCTTTTTTAATTCTGCCGATCAATTCATGTCCTTCTTCGATGATCGTCAAATCTGCCGTAAAATTGGTATCAAAAACGCGGTCGAATCCGAGCCGTCGCAAACCGGCCACCATCTGTTTGGTTGTCAATGCGCCTGGTTCGAGGCCGAACTCTTCACTGACGGCGACGCGCACAGCCGGGGCAGTCTGTATGACCACGTGCTTCTGCGGGTTGTCCAGAGCACGCCAGACGCGATCCACATGGCTGGTTTCATAGAGGGCACCGACCGGACAGCGGTCGATGCATTGGCCGCATGCCACGCATGGTCCATCGGCAATTCCCTTGCCAAATGGAGTGTCCACCCACACGTCATAACCTCTGCCTTCCAGACCGATGGCACTGACGCTTTGTACCAGTTCGCACGTGCGAATGCAACGCCGGCATAGAATACATTTGGCCGGGTCGCGCACGATCGATTTGCTGGAAAGATCCAATTCGCCTTTTCTCTCGTTGTATTCAAAAGGATTCTCGCGAATGCCCAGCAAATTGGCCACATCCTGCAATTCGCAGTTGCCGTTGCGCACACATTCGGTGCATTTCATAGGGTGACGGGAAAGCAGCAATTCGAGCGCCACCTTGCGGGATTCGCGCACCAGGGCGCTTTTGGTGGAAATTTCCATGCCTTCGCGGCATTGCCAGCTGCAAGCGGTGCGCAACAAGCGATCGCCTTTGACCTCCACCACGCAGAGGCGGCAGGCAGCAACCGGCGGCAAATCGGGATGATAGCACAGCACCGGAATTTTAATGTTGGCCTTTTTGGCCGCATCCAGAACTGTGGTCCCCTCAGGAACGGTGACTTTTGTTCCATCTATCATGACATTAATCGATTTCACGTTATCTTCCTCCATGACAGTCACTGACTCCGGTCATTCGCGAGATCAAGCGTTTGCCGGTATCTGTTGGCGTTTTTGCTGTGCCAAAGCGGTAAACTCATCTCGGAAATAGCGAAGGCAACCGAGAATCGGCACCGGTGCGGCTTGTCCCAAACCGCAAAAAGCGCTTTTCATCATGGCGCTGGCCAGCCGTTCGATCAAAGCGATGTCGCTTTCGGCTCCACAGCCTGATGTGAGTTTGTGCAGCAGTTCGACGAGTCGCCCCGTGCCCTCGCGACACATGGTGCACTTGCCGCACGATTCGTGATTGAAAAATTCGGCAAAATTTTGCACCAGTTCGACGACATTATGCGTATCGTCGACCACCAGCAATGCCCCCGAACCCAGACCGGCATCGATCGATCGAAGATTGACAAGATCAAAAGGCAGATCGAGATGTTCGCTGGTCAGAATGCCGCCTGTGGTACCGCCCAACTGCGCCAGCTTGAAACCGCGGCCGTTGGGAATGCCGTGACCGATATCATAGATGATTTCGCGCAGAGTGATACCCAGCGGTACTTCGATCAGGCCCGGATTGTTGATGTTGCCGACCAGAGTAAACACTTTGGTTCCCGGGGTTGATTCAGTTCCAAGAGATTTGTACCACGCCGCTCCTTTGAGCAGTATCTGCGGGACGGTCGCCAAAGTTTCCACATTGTTGACGATCGTTGGTTTGCCCCAAAGACCAACCGATGGCGGAAAAGGCGGTTTGTCGCGCGGTTCGCCGCGTTTGCCCTCGATCGATTCGATTAAAGCGGTCTCTTCACCGCAAATATAGGCGCCCGCGCCCTCTCGTACTTCGATGTCAAAGCTAAAGCCGCTGCCGAAAATATTTTTGCCCAGCAGTCCGTTTTTACGCGCTTGTTCGATGGCGCGCCGAACGCGCGCAATCGACATGTAATATTCGCCGCGGATATAAACATACCCCATGGTCGCACCAACCGCATACCCGGCCAGACACATTCCTTCCAGAACCGCATGCGGATCGCCTTCGAGAATCAAGCGATCCTTAAATGTACCCGGTTCTCCTTCGTCTGCGTTGCAGATAATATACTTCTCTTTTGCCTTTTCAGCAGCTGCAAATCCCCATTTTACACCTGTGGGAAAAAAGGCGCCGCCACGGCCCAACATGCCTGAATCTTTTACCGTTTGCAGCACGTCGGCAGGTTTCATTTCGGTCAGCGCTTTGCCATATGCCTCATAGCCATCCTGTGCAATGTATTCTTCGATGCTCTCCGGATCAATAATTCCGGCATTCTTCAGAACCACGCGCAATTGCTTGCCGAAACGTGGAGCTTTTTCCTCAGCGCGACTCTCTTCAGGGATATCGCGATAGTGCAGCCGCTCTACCACCCGGCCTTTTACCAGATGTTCAGAAATAATTTCGGAGAGATCGGCGATTTTAACACCGGTGTAATAGATACCATCAGGGAAAACCACCAGCACCACGCCTTTGTTGTAGATGCCCAAACTTCCGGTTTCGACAACCTTGATTTCGTTGCTCAGACCGGCCAGTTCGAGATTTTTGACCAACGCATCTTTAATCGATCGCGCACCTTGTGCAATGGTATGCGGATCCATTGCTATAATTACATGCATCCTATGCATTTGCCGATCCTTTCGTTTTATAATCGCGCAGAATCGCAACCGCTTTTTCCGGAGTCAAATTGCCAAACACCTGGTCATCGATCATCATAACCGGCGCAACCGCACAGAGGCCCAGGCAACTGGTGAATTCAAGCGTAAAAGTTCCATCCCCAGTGGTCTCGCCGGTCTCGATTTCCAGATATTCCTTGATTTTTTGCAGCACTTCTTCGGATCCATTAACCCAACAAGGCGCGTTGTTGCAGCAGCGCACAATATGCTGTCCTTTGGGTTTGGTGGTGAACAAGCTGTAAAAGGTGGCGACCCCATAAATATCGCTCAAGGGGATGCGTGTCACGCGGGCAACCTGGGTTAAGACCGATTCGGAAAGAAATCCGAACTCTTTTTGCACATCTTTTAAGATGTATATCAATGGACTTTTGGTCGATTGATAGCTCGCGACAATTTCATCGATACGGCTCAGATCGGGCATTATTCCTCTCCTTCAGTTATACCGACTTGTTTAGCTCTGCATGAAAACCTGTTCGCTGATAACGTTACCTTTTCCAATATGTTCAGCAACAATCCGCCGGGCGAGTTCAGGCGTGATTTTGCCATAGGTGATCACGCTTTTATCCGGCTGAATCACTTGCACCAGGGGCTCTTGATCGCAATAACCAAGGCAACCGGTTTGCGTGACGATCGTGTCGGTAATGCCGCGCTTGCTGATCTCATCGATGATGGCGGTCATGACCGTTCGCGCTCCAGCAGCAATGCCACAGGTTCCCATGGCAACCACCAACCGATATTTGGCAGTTTGTTCACGGGAGGCTAATTCCTGTTTGGCCTTTTCTTTAATCGCGCGCAAATCCGCTAATGTTTTCACTTCATTTCCTCCTGAGGTTTCGCAGTTTGGGGTATTATGCCGCAGGGCATCACCCCGTCGATTGTATCAGATAACAATGTTGACGTTTGGGAGAAATTTTCAACCGACCGAATCGATTTTTACCAAATTTTGCCGAATATATTCAGATGCGGGTGCCATTGTTTGATAAAGCGTCCAATTGTTTTCTGCCATGCGTGCCAAAATCCAATACGAGTCGAAGAGAAAATCGCCCTTATCGGTGCGATGATGATAGGCCAGATGCAAATCAGGAGTGCCGATGATCAAATTGACCACAGTTTCGGCCATGTCTCCCAACGGCACCCGGTTCAAACAGTTCAGGCGAAAGCGCATCCACAACTCCGTGCCTTTGCCCAGAGTTGATTTGAGATCAAAGGCGCCTTTGGCCGCCAATGTGGCATGCTTGGCCAGCGAAATTCCCATCCCGACCGCGCGGGTGGTTCGCGTCGTCACAAAGGGATCGGACACCTTTTTGACCAACTCTTCAGGCATGCCGCGTCCGTTATCGCGCACCCGGATGATCAAGGTATCGTCAGCCTGAGATTCGCGGATGCCGATGATGACGCGGTTGGCCTCCGCTTCGATGGCATTGGTTACAATATCCAAAATATGCAGCGACAATTCGCGCACGTTTTCCTCATGGGACAGGGTCATGAAAGGCTTGTTGTGATCGCACCGGTTCGATCGAAACCCTGCGCCCCTGTTCAGCATAAAAAGCCTTCTTGATCTCAGAGAAAGTGGGTGATCTCATCAAGAAATGCGTAACAGTAGAGCCGATTGCCGAAATATCGTGAGCATCCGAGGCAAAAACCATCGGATAGTTGGCGACCTCAGGATGTTGAGCAATCATCTGTGCAGGACTGCCATGTGCAGAAAGTTCCACTGCGACAAACGGCAGCTCGGCCGGGATCGATGGGTATTTGTTTAAAATGCTGTAAGCTGAACGATCGATATGAGCGGGATAGATCAATCCGCCGCAGGCAACTGCCTGGTCGGCGACTTCATCAAGAGAAGCTTGTATGCCGAGTATGAGCATTTTGTGATTGGTGTCGACGATATGATCGTGTTGATCGCAGACAATCTGCGGTCCGTATAGCTCCTCGTCATAGTGGCCGACAGGCAATCGCGAATAGACAAAATTTTGAAACTCTGCAGCAGCGGTCAGATCTGGAAACAGAACGACCAGATGAATTTTATCGGCGGTTGAGACTTCCATCCCCGGGATAACGCTGAGGGTGGTTCCTTTGGCAGCCGTGAGCACGGCATGGACATTTTCAATCGAGTTGTGATCGGTGATGGCGATCAGGTCAAGGCCATGGTCGATTGCGGCAAGGACGATATCCTTCGGTCCCATCGATAGTTCGGCACAGGCAGACAAGACAGTGTGAACATGCAAATCAGCTGTGTACCACCTCAGCATCTATTTTTTTCCTCGCAGGCCTTGCGCATACAAGAGCCCGGCAATTTGGAAAGCAGGTTCTGTGCTGGAGAGCAAAACGATCTTTTTTTCATTTGCCTTGGCGATGATGTCTGGAGTGGGCTGCAAACGATCTGGAAAAACCACACCAGCCAATTCTTTAAAAAAGGCGATCGCCAACACATTCTCGTTGGTCTGATGGGTAATCCATAAACTGCCTTTTTCTGCACGAGCCATCACATCGCTGAGTACATCCGAACAGCACCCCAGAGTGACGTCAGGATCTCCAGAAAACGGCTGCGTCAATAACGATAAACCGGCATTTTGTAGGATTTGCAGCAGGCGCATACCCTCTCCTCTTTTGACCCACTCGACCTGGGTTCACCGACAACAGTCCTTATCTTTACCCACATCGGTCGACTCGATCACTGCAAAAATATCTTCTGATGGGCTGGATTATTCTGATTCTTGCTCCCCGAAACCAGAACCGGTCAGGATCACGCAAAATCTGGGGGAAACCGCAAATTCTGTGTGAACAGCAAATCCAATTACACCGAATCCAGGCACGCGCGATAAAACAACTCACTGCTGTCCGGTAACCGGACAGCAGTGAAAATAACTATATAATTAAGGGTTTTTAACTTAAAAATCAAGGTATTTTCCGAGTGAGCGGCAGTGTCAGAGGAGAAGCGCTTGAAGCGAATCGATTTAATTAATTTGGTTTGTCGGCAAAATAACTGTAAAAGTTGAACCGGATTCGAATTCGCTTTCAACCTCGATCCGTCCGGCGTAAGAATCGACGATTTTTTTCAAAATGGTCAATCCCAGACCCGTGCCGGTGATGTTGCGGGTCAGCGGATTTTTGGCGCGGAAGAATTCTTCAAATAGGTGTTCTTTTTCTTCCGGTTTAAGCCCGATGCCGGTATCGGCGATTTGCACCCGGATATACCCATTATCACGCTGTGCGTTGACCGTAATTTTGCCGTTTTCTTTGTTGTATTTGATGGCATTGGAGATGAGATTGGTAAAAACGCGTTGGATCTCTTCGCGATCCGCATCCATAACCAGATTTGGTTCGATAGATGAATCGAGAGTCAGGGATCGTTTGTCCATATCGGTGTGGAAAAACTCCACAGTATGGGTCAACAGGTTGCTCAAATCGATCGGCTCGATATCCCGGCGGATCGTTCCGGCTTCCATGCGCGAAATGTTGAGCAAATCATTGATCAAACTGACAAGCGCATCGATGCGTTCGCGCGAGCGATCGAGCTGTTGTTTATAGCTTTCGAGGGTTTCGCCGAGGGTCCGATCGATCAAGAGCTCGACGTAGCCTTTGATGGCGCTCAAAGGAGCTTTGAGTTCATGTGCGGCCATGTTGATGAATTGTGATTTGAGCAGATCGAGTTGCTTCAGTTCTGATATATCGCGTAGAACCGAAACCACACCCAGCATTTCGCCGGACGTGTTGATGATCGGCGTGGTGTTCACCATGATCACCAGTTTGGCCGGCGCATGAATTACGACCTCTTGTTTGATCGCTTTTAATTCCGTTTGCCCGGCAAACATTTGATTGAATTGTTCGTGCAGGTTTTCGGGCAGGATGTCAAAAACAAGATCGCCGACATTGATTTTACGGTCGATTTCCAGCAATTTCACAAAGCGCGGATTCCAGAGAACGATTTGTTTTTCTTGATTGACGACCACAATTCCGTCGTCGATCGTGTTGATGATGGTGCGGATACGCGATTTTTCGTGCGCCACTTCCATGAGCCGTCGCTCTTGTTCTTCGCGCAATCGCCGTGCTTCCAGAATATACCAGCGTCGCTCCAACGCCCGGCCGACCAGGTGATAGAGCTCTTCTGGTGAAAACGGTTTGGCGATATAGTGATAAGCACCCAAGCGCGTGGTCTCAACCGCCGTATCGATAGAGGCATAGGCAGTGACAATGACGCAAATCGCTTCGGGATAGCGAGCCTTGATCTGGCGCAAAACCTCGGTACCGTCGCAATCGCCAATTTTCAAATCCAAAAGATAGAGATCGTATTCAAATGCCGTGCCCAGTGAAATGCCCTGGGCACCGGTTTCCGCGGTATCGACTTGATGGTTTTCGATCTCTAAAAGGCGCTTGATACCTTCGCGCATTCCCATTTCATCGTCGACAACAAGAATTTTGGCCTTGTCGATTCTCATCGATTTTTGAACAATTTTTCAGTCACATATTGCAGCAAATCGCGCGCAGAGATGGGCTTGTCCAGATAATCATCGGCCTTGATCCAATTCTTTTCCTCTTCAGTCTGAGTGGAAAAGCGGATACCGGTCTCATGCGCAGCAGCCGTCATGATCACGACCGGAATGTTCTTGCCTTCTGGCAAGCTTTTGATTTTCTTGCACAAAACAAAGCCGGAATCAAAATGTTCCATGGCTAGGTCGACGAGCATGGCTTCTGGTTTGAATTGGCTGAATTTCTGGATTCCCTCTTCGGCGTTGAAGGCAACCTCAACCTCAAATCCTGCGTTCTGCAAGATCGGCTGGTAGAGATTGATCAAATCGACATCATCGTCGACGAGCAATATTTTGTGTTTCATGATGTTTTAACTCTCTTTCTGGCTATTCAAGATTTCCGTTACCTTGTTGATCAATTTGTCATAATCGACTGGTTTATCGATAAATGCATTGACAGGATTCCAATCTTCATCCGGGCCGATGCGAAGGCGAAATCCCACTTCTCTGTTCACCGACGAGAGCATCAGGATCGGTATCTTGCCCATCTCTTTGTCCATTCTGATTTTACGAGCGACCTCAAATCCCTCGCCTACCGAAGTCATCATCACATCGAGGATGATCAGATGAGGCGCAAAAGTGCGGATTTTTTGTAATCCCTCTTGGCCATTGTACGCACAGTCGACCTGAAATCCCGCTTTTTGTAAAAAAGCCTTATTGATTTCAACCAGATCGAAATCGTCGTCAATGATGAGTATTTTTTGCGCCATCAAGGATTCCTTTCAAGGGATTGCAGTTATTGCAGCAGGATTTCATTGGTGACCACATGGGTCTGCAGGGGCAACATGATGGTGAATGTCGTTCCCTTGTTCACTTCGCTTTTGACCACGACATTGCCGCGGTGCATTTTGATGATGCCATAGACGATTGCCAGGCCCAAACCAGTCCCCTTGCCAATTTGTTTCGTGGTAAAAAAGGGCGTGAACAATTTGTTGAAATTCTCTGGTTTGATACCCACACCGGTGTCGCTGATCTGGATGGTCAGTTTCTCTTTTTTCTCATCGGTCGATGCGGAAATGGTCAGCGTACCGCCATCAGGCATGGCCTCTGCTGCATTGACCGCAAGGTTGAGAAAGACCTGATAGAGCTGATCGCTGTCGATTTCGATTTCGTCGAGATTTTCGTCGATGTCAACATTGATGGTGATATCCCTGAATAGGGTTTGTTTGCTGATGACCTCGACCATTTTGCTCACGATATCCTGCAACCGATGATTGCGCAAATTGAGCTGCCCCTGGCGGCTGAAATTCAACAAACCAGCCACTATTTTTTGGCAGCGTTTGGCTTCTTCCATGATAAACTTCAAATCGCCGCTGTGCTCGTTCTGCTCGCCCAATTCTTTCAAAATCAGATGGGCATAAAGCATGATCGAACCGAGCGGGTTATTGACTTCGTGCGCGACACCAGCGGCCAATTGGCCAACAGATGCGAGTTTTTCGTGCTGAATGAGCATCTCTTGCGTTTCCGCCAACTCGCGCAATGAATCCTGCAATTCAAATTTTGTCTTTTTCAAATTTTCGATGAGAAACGGCAAGCACATTTCCCGTTCGGCCAAACCTTGATGGACGGCTCTGGCGTAGTCGCGGCAGGTGGTGTAGCCACAGGCACCGCAATTGAGCTCATCATCTTTCGAAAATTTGTTGATTTGGGCAAAAATCTCTTTGATCTTGCCTTCCGGCACGCGAACGCTATGAATCTCTTGGCGATGGTAACTGCGATCTATTTTAATCGATTTGCAGCGCTCCAGATATTGCGCCCACTCGGCATAGTTGCTGCGTTCACGACGGGTCTCGGCATATTCAACGATTTTTTGTTTGCGGGTGAAATAATTGGTGTTCTGATCGATAAACGGACCGTTTATGCACCCTTCACAAAAGAGCAGGTCCACCACTTGCGCTTTAATTTCGCCGTTCTGCACGCATTCAAGGACATTGAGAACATGTTGTTTGCCTTCCGCCATAATGATCTCGTTGTCCATCAGATCATAAGGCAATCCGGAACTGCGGATCAATCCGCCGCTGATCGGATAAATCCGGCCAAGAAAGGGGTGCGGAGGATCGAACCAGGACGGCATCGCCTCTTCTGGATTCACATGCAGATCGTTGAACAGCTGTTCCATCTCCTGGAAAGTGAGCACTTCATCGACGGCATCGCTCACCTCGCTGTTCTGGATTTCCATTTTTTTAGCAACGCAGGGTCCGATAAAAACCAGGCGCATGTCGCTGCCATAGATCCTCCTCACCGCCCTGCCGGCCGCAACCATCGGAGAAACAGTCGGCATGATATTGTCGATGAGGTCCGGTACATACTTTTCGATGTAATTGACCACCGCCGGGCATGAAGAGGCGATAATCGGTCTTTTGGTTCCCTGCCACTGATGCTGTGTGCTGGTTTTGGCCAGTTTGGCGATTTCCTGATTGATCAGATCGGCGCCGAAGGCCACTTCGATGACCACTTTAAATCCGCATTCCCGCAAAGCACCCACGATTTTTTCGGGATCGATGTGGGAATAAGCCGCCGGAAAAGACGGCGCCAAAAGCGCCGCAACCGGTTTTTCTTGGGTCAAAAAGACCAGCGTCGCCTGCACGCTGTTCAGCACCGCCTTGGCTTTTTGCGTGCAAACGCGGACGCAATGACCACAACCGATGCACCGCTCTTCGATGACTTCGGCCTGTCCTTTTTCAACTTTGATGGCTTTGGCTGGACATTCACGGATGCAGGTATAACACTGCTTGCAGCGTTCTTCGATTGTCCAGACGACTTTTTTCATTGGATCTCTCTGCTGACAAAATGTGTATGCAACAGCTCGTGCGATTTGTGGCTGTTGGGCTCGCCGAGAAATTCTTGGTAGAGCTTCTGAATCGAGCTGTTCTGATGCGAACACCGCCGTGCAGTTGCGCGATCGATTTCGTATATCGCCTCAGCGCGTTTTTTGACTTTTTCCGGATCGGCAGGCAATGGCTGTCCTCCACCATTGATGCAGCCGCCGGGGCAGGCCATGACTTCGATGAATGCAAATTCCGACTTGCCGCTGCGGATATCGTCCAAAAAGGAATCGATATTCTTCAATCCGCTTACAGCCGCTACGTGCAACTCGATGTCGTTGATAAAGACCGTGGCGCGCCGCACGCCGTCCAGCCCACGAATCGGCGAAAACTCGATATCGTTCATTTCTTTGCCGGTCAAAAAGAAATGGGCTGTGCGCAAGGCAGCTTCCATGACACCACCGGTTGCGCCGAAGATGGCGCCGGCACCGGTCGACTCGCCCAGCGGATCATCAAAATGGTCGTCCGGAAGTTTATGAAAGTCGATGCCGGAATTCTTGATCATCCGTGCCATCTCGCGTGTTGTCAACACCGCATCCACGTCTGGATAGTTGAAGCCGAGTTCCGGGCGCTGGGATTCAAATTTCTTTGCGGTACACGGCATCACCGAGACCACAAAAATCTTGGCCGGATCGATATTCATTTTTTGTGCATAAAAGGATTTGATAATCGCACCGGTCATCTCCTGCGGCGATTTGCAGGTGGAGACATGTTCCAGGAGATCGGGATAAAAGGTCTCGACGTATTTGACCCAGCCAGGACTGCACGAAGTCAAGAGTGGAATTTTCCCGCCGTTTTTCAAACGGCTGATCAACTCCGCACCTTCTTCCATAATGGTCAGGTCAGCACCGAAATTCGTATCGAAAACCATATCGACGCCCATACGCCGCAATGCCGCGGTCATTTTACCCGTCACAATGCTCCCTGGTTCCATGCCAAATTCTTCGCCGAGTGCCACGCGGACAGAGGGTGCGGTTTGTGCGATGACAATGCGATTCGGATCGTTGATGGCTTCCCAGACCAACTTTTCATGGCTCTTTTCCGTCAGCGCACCCACTGGACATACCGTGATGCACTGTCCGCAATAGACACACGGACTGGTATTCAGACTGCTGTCCATTGCCGGGGTGACATACGAAGAAAAACCTCGGCGTGCGAGGTCAATCGCACCGACATTTTGTGTCTCGTGACAAACCCGAACACAACGGCCGCACAGGATACACTTGTTGGGATCGCGTTCGATTGACGGGCTGGCGATGTCTTTTTTGTTCATCCGCCGTTCACCGGTGTAGCGGTAATCGCGCACCCCATATTCAGAAGCCAAGTCTTGCAGCTCGCAGTTGCCGTTGCGCACGCACACCAGGCAGTCCTGCGGATGATTGGCGATCAACAACTCGATAATCGTCTTTCGCGCCCGCCGCACTTTGGTTGAGTTGGTCAACACCCGCATGCCTTCGGTCACCGGCTGCGCACAGGACGGCACCAGATTGCGTTGGCCTTCAACTTCAACCACACAGATACGACAAGAGCCGGTCGGCGTAAAACCCTTGAGATAGCACAAAGTTGGAATTTTTATTCCTTCGCGCTGAGCGACATTGAGGATCGTATCGCCCGGATTGGCCCATAACTCTTTGCCATTTATTGTTACAATCATCGGAATCCTCTCTGGCTTGATTATTCCACGTAAATTGCGTCGAATTTGCAGTTTTGACGGCAGATGTCACAGCGAACACATTTGTCTTCGATGATATAATGCGCTTTTTTCACTTCACCGATTATGGCACCCTGGGGACATTTGCGGGCGCATAAGGTGCAGCCCGTGCACTTGTCGGTATCGATATGATAGGTTAACAATTCCCGGCAATGACCAGCTGGACACTTGCGGTCATACAGATGAGCTTCATACTCGTCGCGAAAATAGCGAAGTGTGCTCAATACCGGATTGGCGGCAGTCTGACCAAGGCCGCACAGCGACGTATTCTTGATCACATCAGCCAGACGCTCCATATAGACCATGCCCTGGAAACGCAACAGCGCATCTTCCGGTGACTTTTCGCTGCGATACGATTGTGTCAGTCGCTCGAGTATTTCGAGCAACCGTTTGGTTCCTTCTCGACACGGGATGCATTTGCCGCACGATTCGCTGGCGATAAAGGTCATAAAATATTTGGCCAAATCGACCATGCAAGTCGTCTCGTCCATCACCACCAGGCCGCCGGATCCCATCATCGCACCAATCGATTTGAGGCTTTCGTAATCGACTGCGGTATCGATTACCGATTCCGGCAGAGCACCGCCGGAAGGCCCGCCGATTTGCACGGCTTTGAACTCTTTGCCGTTCGGAATCCCCCCGCCAATATCGAATATCACCTCGCGCAAAGTTGTGCCCATCGGTACTTCGACCAGGCCGGTGTTGCACACCTTGCCTGAAAGAGCAAAAATCTTGGTCCCTTTTGAATTGGCGGTGCCAATTGCTGCGTAAGCATCAGCACCACCGAGAACAATGGTCGAGACATTGGCAAAGGTCTCGACATTGTTGACAACGGTCGGTTTACCGAAAAGACCGGCCACCGCCGGAAAAGGCGGTCGGGGCCTGGGCATGCCGCGTTTGCCTTCGATCGAATTGATCAGGGCAGTTTCCTCACCGCAAACAAATGCACCGGCGCCCTTTTTGATCTTTAAATGAAAGGAAAAGCCGCTGCCCAGAATGTTGTCGCCCATAAGCCCATAGGCTTCTGCATCGTGGATCGTTTTCTCCAGACGCTGTATGGCAAGAGGATACTCTGCACGACAGTAGATATATCCCTGGCTGGCGCCGATTGCATAGGCGGCGATGATCATCCCTTCCACCACCCGATGGGGATCGCCTTCCAAAACCGCGCGATCCATAAAGGCGCCTGGATCACCTTCATCTGCATTGCAGATCAGATATTTTTGTTCGCTTTTTTCTTTGTAAGCGAACTCCCATTTTTTGCCGGTGGGAAATCCCCCGCCTCCGCGACCGCGCAATCCCGATTTCTTGATCTCTTCAATCACGTCGACGGGCGACATGGTGCTCAAAATCTTGGCCAAGGCGCGATAACCGTCGCGCGCCAAATACTGATCGATGCTCTCCGGATTGATCACTCCGCAATTGGCAAGGACCAGTTTTTTCTGTTTCTTGAAAAACGGCACATCGTCAATGGCTGTGAAACCATTGACAGACTTGCCATTGCCGGTCTTATAGACACCCAGAAGACGATCAGTATCGATCTTGTCCTGAATAAAGGCTGCATCCAAAATAGCCGGCACATCAGCCGGAGTGACTCGGGCATATGAAACTCGCGCTGACTTTGGCAGTTTGATGTCGACGATCACTTCCATGGAACAAAAACCAACACACCCTGTCGACCACAGCTGCGCATCGATCTGCCGAGCAGTCAGTTCTTCGCGCAATTTGTCATAGACCGCCTGGGCGCCGTTGGCCAGACCACAAGTGCCCATGCCGACCATAATCACCGGCTGGGCATGGTGTTCCAGCAGCAATTCCTTTTTGTATGCCGACAATTCTTCTTTTGCTTCAGCCGACTGGTTGCAATGCGGACCATTGTTGATGCAATCGACGAAGAATCGACAGGGATTGTCCGGCGTGTGCCAACAGCCATGGTATATTTTTGCAAACGATTTCATCGACGATCACTCCTCTTCTGCTTTCTTTTGGTAGGACGCCAGCAATTTTTGCACACTCTTGACCGTAAGACCACCGTGGAATTCGCCGCTGATGGTGATGACCGGGGCAATGCTGCAGGCACCGATACAAGCAACGGTTTCAATGGTGTATTTCATATCCTTGGTTGTGTCGCCGGCTGAAATGCCCAACTCGCTCTCCACAGTGCGCAAAATATCGAGCGATCCTTTGACATGACAAGCTGTGCCGCGACAGACGCGAATGACGGTTTTTCCCAGTGGTTTGAGACGAAACTGGTTGTAAAAAGTCGCAACGCCATAGACCCGGCTAACCGGCATATCGGTATATTGAGCAACAGCATGCAATTCACTTTCCGGCAGATAGCCATAGGTTTCTTGAATATCCTGCAGCAGCGCGATGAGCACGGACGGATCGTGCTCAGGATATTTTGCCAAAATTGTCTTCGTCTCCATGGTTCTCCTCTTTTCATCATTATTGCATATCAGCACTGTTCCGCGTAAGGACTCTGCTGGCTGCAAACAGGTTGTGTTGTTCGTTATAACAAAATTGCGGAAAATTCTGTGCCGCAGTTCCAGCAAAAAAACCGCGGTTTTTGTCAATTCCCTTGTTTGTCACAGCACCCGGCAGAAAACGCACTGTTGTTGCTGTTGCGACAAGCAGTCTGAATCGCCAGCCTGAGGTCTTGTGTGCCAAAAGACTCCAGATGGAAATAGTAGATATTCTGCTTGCGAATCTTCGCTTCAAGCGATTTCGAATTGACCGCGGTGGTCACGATCACTTTTGCTGTCGGATCGCATCCTTTGAGCAACCTGATAGTCTGCTCAACTTGTAACCGCTCGCTGTTGGCTTTCAGAACGATCACATCGAAATGACGCATTCGGGTCATTTCGATGCCTCCCATGGTGTCATGGATCACTTCGAATGGGATTTGATCTTCGCGCAAGGAGCGGAACAGCTCCTGGTGCAAGGCCTGCGGTTTAGGCAAAATAAACAGACAATTCATGATCCAATGCACTTCCCAAAAAATTTCAAAATCAGATTGGCCTGCTCGATTTGGCGCTTTGCAGAAATGTGCGCGAACTGTCAGGCAGATGTGAGAACAGTCAAGATTCAATTTACCTACAAATACCATGCCAACATTAAAAGCACGCTTCCAATCCGCTATTTTAGACGGCGCGACGGATTTAGTTTTCATCTATAGCGTTGTTATTTAATTAGATATATCAGTATTCTTTTGGTGAAATCGAGCGGGGTGAACCTCGTGTTGCAGGATAAAGCGACACCCTTGATCAGTTGGTTGATGATAGTTTTAAAATTGCGGATTAAGAAGCGAAAAGCCAAAGTGTGGATTTTCTCCCCACTCCAGCGCTAAAGATAAAAATCTTGCCAAAAAGTGTAGAATAATTCCCCAGTTGAATCAATCGAGTTCGTAGCGTCGGATCTTGTCATACAGCGTTTTGCGGTCGATTCCCAGCAAGCGCGCGGTCTGGCTGATGTTGTGCCCGGTTGTGCGCAGGGTGTTGGCGATATGTTGTTTTTCAATTTGGGCGATCGACAAAGTCGGCGCGGTGTCATTCGGCACAACGGCATTGATCTGCAGGGCAGGCGGCAGACTGGCCAGACTGATCGTCGAGCTGTCCTCGATAATGGCGATGCGTTCAACGATGTTTTGCAATTCGCGGATATTCCCCGGCCAGTCATAGTGCAACAGAGCAGCCAGAGCATTGTCGTCGATAGACTGGATCGGTTTTCGATGGCGGCGCAGATTGTTTTTCTGGATGAAATAGTGCAACAAAAGCGGAATATCATCTTTTCGTTCGCGCAAACTGGGCAAGTGGATGGGAATGACGCTCAAACGGTAATAGAGATCTTCGCGGAATTCACCGCGTTCAACCGCTTGCTGCAAATCAAGATTGGTCGCCGCAATAACCCTGACATCGACGGGTATGGTTTCTGTGCTGCCGATCCGGCGGATCTCCTTTTCCTGGATGGCGCGCAGGATTTTGGCCTGCACATTGAGGGAAATATTGCCGATTTCGTCAAAGAAAAAAGTACCGCCATCGGCAAGCTCAAAAGCGCCATGTTTGGTGGCAATGGCGCCGGTAAAAGAGCCTTTGACATGGCCGAAAAGTTCGCTTTCGAACAGGGATTCGACCAATGAACCGCAATCCATGGTAAAAAAAGGTTTTTTGCTGCGCAAGCTGAGCGCATGCAAGGCTCTGGCGATCGATTCCTTGCCGGTACCGCTCTCGCCGAGGATTAAAACCGTGCTGTCAGTGGGAGCAACTTTTTCCACCAGGCGAAAAATGTCGTGCATGGCTTTGCTCTTGGCGATAATGCTGACGCTTTGGCCGTCGAATTGAAAGCGAAATTCGCTCTCGCCGCTTTTTCCCAGCTGTCGCCGCTGGGCGACCAGTTTGTTGACCGTCTCCAACAACTGGCCCGGCTCAAAAGGCTTTTGCAGATAATCGAATGCGCCGAGACGCATGGCTTCAACGGCGTGTTCGATGGTCGCATAGCCGGTCATCATGATGATGTCGGTTTGGGGGCTCGATTGTTGAACCGCACGCATGAAATCGATGCCATTCATGCCAGGCATGCGGAAATCGGTTATCAAGACATCGAAATTGATATCGCGCATCAACTTGAGTCCCTCTTCCGGATTTTTGCCGCTGTAAACGGCATAACCCGCGTCATTCAGAAAGGCTTCGCAAGCAGAGCGCAAGACATAGTCATCATCGATCAGCAGAATTTTAAGTTTTTCAGCCACTCAGACCTCGGAAAGAAACCAACTTGGGCGGATAAACGGTTTATCCGGCCGCGTACCAATGCCGTGAATCTGCACCGCATGGCTAACAACCGAATTTACGGACAAATCGCGAAAAACGCAACCGATTCCCGGGTAGGCGTGAGCACCTGCGCAGAAAAAACCACGGTCATCGGGCTGGCGATCGCATACCGACCTTCAGGTCAACGCCGACCGTTGAATTCCCGCACCGCATCAAACATGGCAACGATATTTTTGATCGGCGTATTGGCTTGTATGTTGTGTACCGCGTTGAAAACAAAACCACCGTCGCGGCCGAGAATTTCACAGCGTTCAAGAACCTGACGGCGTACCTCATCGGGTCGTCCAAACGGCAATGTCGATTGGGTGTCGATTCCACCACCCCAAAAGACCAGCCGATCGCCGTACTCTGCTTTCAATTTCCTGGCATCCATGCCGCGGGCAGTCAATTGCACCGGATTCAGAATATCAAAACCGGATTCGATCATGGCATCGATCAATGGCGCAACAGCCCCGCACGAGTGTTTAAAAGTTTTCCAGGTGGTATGCGCATGGATCCAATCGTTGATCCGGCGATAATACGGCATATAGAGTTCGCGATAGGTTTCTTCGGAACAAAAAGTCGAATTTTGCGTGCCGAAATCGGTGCCGCAAATAAACAGCGCGTCGACCCGATCACCGACCGTTTCCCACAATTTGGCCAAATTCTGCAGAGCGATGTCGGTCTGCTGTTGAAAAATCTGCCTGATAAAATCCTGCCTGATGACTGTGGATACATACCATTCCTCGATGTCGCGAATGCCTTTGGGATCCTTGAGAAAAGGCGCTGGGACCAAGGCGATGTCGCCAAGCGCGGTGCCACCGAAAGAAGCCAGAACACCGCGCGGATTATCGCGTAAATTGGCGATTTCACGAGCATAATAGCTCAGTTCTTTTTCGCCGACAAGCGTAAACTCTTCCAGGTTGTCGGCCGGATTCAAATGGGTCTCGTCGATAGGGTGCTGCCGGACGATCGTGTCAAAAAAATAGCCGTTTTGGGGCATGCGGCCGCTGGGCATGGCAGTCAAATCGCCTTTCGGGTAGATCAGTGTATCGCCGTTTTGGTCGCGGGTCGTTTGCATGTGTTCCGATACCAAGACCTGCAATCCTGAATCGAGGGTATAAGGGCGCCAATTTTCATTGGCAAAACCGAAAATATTCTCTGGAGCGCCGAGACCGACGACATCAACGCCCAGGGCGTCGAGCAAATCATCCTCCACCAATCCGAGCATCTGGTAAGGTTCGTGAACTTTGACCAGCCTTTTCTCCAGTTTATAGTAGTCGCGCAATCCGGCCACGCAAGAAACATGGATTCCGGTCACCGAACTGGCGCCCAGATCGACGGGAATGGCATCCGGCTGACGATGGTTGAGAGCGTCCTGCAAACGTTGGCGTCCTGGCATTGTCATCTCCTGACTTTTATCTTGATTAAAAGATGAAATTTTTTAAGTTTAATTGCGAGTCAGTTTGCATAAAACAGAGGAACAATCCTATGCGCATCACCCATATTACCATCGACAACCTGTTCGGCCTGTTCAACCACGAGATCCCGCTGTTTGGTCAAGACCGGATCACCATCATCCACGGTCCGAACGGCTATGGCAAAACCAGCGTTCTGCGCCTGATCCAATCGCTGTTTAGCGAGAATAATTTCTATCTTGTTAAAATTCCTTTCGACAAAATCGCCATTCGTTTTGATGATGAGCGTGAATTTCGCATCCATAAAAAGATGCACGCCGAAACTCTTCTCACTGAAGAAGTCGTGTTTTCTTTTGCTGAAAACTCTTTTTCGCTCAAGCCGATTGTCACCGGAAAAAAACACCGTCGGCGGTCTATCGGCAAATCTGCATTGTCTCCGCAGCAGATTTGGCAATTGGAAGAGTTGCAGGAACCAACCACCTTTAAAGATTTTTTGGAAAAAGCGGCTGAAATTTATGAACTGATCTACCCTGCCCCGGCCATCCAACAACCCGAGTGGCTGCAAAAGTTGCGCAGCAGTATTCCGGTACGCATGATCGAGGCACAGCGTTTGATGCAATTCAGCCGATCGGCTGCGGGGTCATCTGTTGAGGAGCAGACGCCGTTGCCGTCGGTTATCGAATATTCCAACGAAATTGTCGGGGTGATCAATTCCAGACTCGCCGAATACGCAGCCCTTTCGCAATCGCTGGATCGCACTTTTCCACAACGGATGCTGCAGCAGCTCGACTCTGATCAAGTCCGCCAGGAAAACGATTTGCGCCGGCAACTGAGGGATCTGGAAAAAAAGCGGCTGCGCTTCATCAACGTCGGCATTTTGGATTCCGAGGATTTTTCTTTCGAGTTGCCGGAAAACATCGATGAAACCGCACTGGTCATGTTGACGATCTATATGAATGATGTCGAAAAAAAACTGGCGATTCTCGATCAGCTGGCGGATAAAATTGAATTGTTCAAGAATACGGTCAACCATTTATTCGATTACAAATGGATGGAAATTTCCAAACACAGCGGTTTTCGCTTCTTTTCCAGCACCCATAACGAGTTGGAGCCGTCGGATCTCTCCTCCGGCGAACAACATGAAATCGTTTTGTTGTACGAATTGCTGTTTAAAACCGACTCGGACAGCCTGATCCTGATCGATGAGCCCGAACTTTCCCTGCATGTGTTGTGGCAGGAAGCGTTTTTGCACGATTTGCAGCAAGTCACGCAGGTGGCGGAACTGGATGTGATCATCTCGACTCATTCCCCGCAATTGATCCACGATCGCTGGGATTTGACTGTGGAACTCAAAGGACCAACCGAATGAGTGAATTTCTGACGCCGCATTCCATCGCCAACACCATTCGCATGAAAGCCACCCAATATTCAGGGATGTTTTTAATCGTCGAAGGTCCGGACGATGCGCGCATGTTTAAAAATTTTGTGATCGAAGAAAACTGCAAAATAGAAATCGCGTTTGGCAAAAACAATGCGACTGAAGCGCTGAAATTGCTCGCAGCGACTGATTTTGACCAGGTGCTTGCCATTGTAGACCGCGACTATGATACCGTGCTTGGCAATCTCCAACAAACGGAACACCTCTTCCTCACCGATACCCACGACCTGGAAACTCTCATCGTTAAATCTCATGCGTTCAACAAGCTGGTCGCTGAATATATGGACGAAGAACGGTTGCGAGAGTTTGAAAAACGCCGGCATAAAGAACTGCGCCAAATTCTCCTCGACTCTGCCTATTTTATCGGACTGGTGCGATGTGTTTCAATCAAACATAGGCTGAATATCAGCTTCAAGGATATCGAGTTGAACAGAGTGCTCGATAGAGAAACCTTGCAAATCGACAAAACAGCGTTTCTCCGCCAGGTGGTGAAAAATTCCAATGTGGTCGAGGTCAAATTCGAAGATTTACAAGAGAAAATCGAGCACTTGCACCAAGAAAAACACGATCCCTGGATCATCGCGCGTGGACACGACCTGGTTGAGGTTCTGCACAATGCCTTGCAACTGGTTGGGTACCGCCGCAGTCAGCGCCTGTCGATAAGCATGCTCGAAAGCAGTTTGCGGCTCTCCTACTCTTTCGATGCGTTTAAACAGACCGTCTTGTACCGCAACATCAAGGAATGGGAAAAAAAACGCTCGGTACAAAAGTTCTTTCGCTGAAATGCCTGCCGTTGCTCCCGAACCCGACCGGTTTGGACGGTATGGCCATGAAAACAACAATCGTTCACCCGTTCGTTGCCGCCAGAAGCGAGGACTGGCGACCTGCTTGCACCAGAGAGTCACTCCTGCAACAGCTTGTTGATCTCTTCCAACACCGCAAACGCATCTGCCACATAGAGCACATCGGCTTTGCCTTGCGCCCAGCCGCAATTGGCATCTAAATTTATTGCACGCCTTTCATTGATAAATCTCCAACCCACGACATGCGGCTCTTCGCCGTGACAACAGGTGGCCAGGCCTTTCGGATGGCGAGGGGTCGACCCGGTCTGGCCGACCTGATTGAGGTGGGTCAAGAACGGCAAAACCGTCTGTCCCTCACCTTTGAGATCCACCAGAGATTTCGTGCTGCCTAGAGATGCGCCACCGAGCTGTAAAAACGTGCGGATCAGCGATGCTGCCTGGTCTGGGTGTGTCTGACCGTCGGATTGTTTTTTGGTCCATCCGGCACCCGCCACAAAAAGCAAGTTTGCTGCCGGTCTTATGGTCTGGCTTTCGCCGCTCGGAGTTCGTTTCCCTTCGACGATGGTGCGAATCTTGTCGGCCGGCAAACGACACTCGACCTTTTGGATTTGCACTGTGCCGGTCTGAATTTGCCAGGCCGGTGCCATGCCGCCTTCGAAAAGCATAAACCATGGACGCTTACTGCGGCATTGTTCTGCCTGAATTCTTTGGCGGTAATACCAGCGCTGCACGCTGAGTTGACCGCCATTAACAGAAACCCCGGTAATGTGCGTATCGATGGCGCCTTTGCAGCGACAGGCAACCGCCGCAAGCACGCGCGTCATGCGGGTTGTGCTGCAAGCCAACACGACTGTCGGCGCAGCTGTTTCGCAAATCGCGGTCAATGCTGCTGCATCGGTGGCAAAGCGCGGAAACGCAAACTCTGCCCCTTCCACCACAAGAATCGGTTGCTGACTTGCGCCAGCCAAATTGTGCGCTGCTTTTGTCGCCTGCTCGCCGCAAACAGCAACGTGTAAATCACCGCCGACTTGTGCGGCTAAAGCTTTGGCGAATGCCAATCCCTCAAGGGCGCGATCTGCAAATGAACCATCGTTTTCGTGGTGCAGCAAGTATAAAAAACGCTCCATTCTGTTCCTCTCTTCTATTGCCGCCTCATCCAGTCGACGATTTCGCGAGCGATTTCTTGTGGATTTTTATCTTTTACAAGTTCTGTATCGCGCTTTTGCTGTGGCAAAGCCACAGATGTAAACTGGAGTGCGTCAGCGGGATAGCCAAACGCCTGCGCTTTTTGCAATGCCGGCATGATCTGCCGCATATTTGTCATGCCAACCTGCGGATTGTTGGGCGGCTCGGGCAAATTACCGGTCGCCCATCCCAATACGGCCGGTGGCCCCGCGCAGAGGGAAATCTGATGTTCCCCTCCTTCCAGGCGCTCCAAAACCCTTAGGCTGCCGTCATTTGTAACTTCCAGTTCATCTACTCCTTGAAATTGATCACAAATATTCAAAAGCTCGCCGGTCATTTGCAGGGTGGTGCCGGAAGCGCGCGATGCCGATTCCCAGCCTCCAAACAACAGCAGACGATTGAAATCGAGCGAGGGAATGGATCGGATGGTCTCAGCCAATTTTTCAGCGGCAGCAAAGCTGTCGGTGAACCCGTTCGAGGGGGCATCTAACGCGACCAGTTCAAAAGACGCTTTTTGTGCGACCTTCATCATCACCTGGGATAGTTTGGCTCTTGGTGCCATACTGACCAACCATACTTTGCTCTGCGGGTTATTTTTGGCCAAATTTGCAGCTTCAAACAAGCTGTGTTCAGCCCACGGATCGAGAAGATGCGGCAGCATCTGTTCGTTTTTTAGAGCCGGTGCAGAATGGTCAGAAACGGGTAAAAGAGTTTGCAGCGGGTCTGGTGCCACGCCTGAGCAAACCACGATGTGAAAGAAAGACATTTGATTTCTCCAATATTGCAATTACCAGGCAATTTTCGCTTGCCAGAACCAGGCTTTTGTCAGTTTTCGCTGGAATGCAGTCCGCCGGTGCCGGCTGAAAATCCGATATTTGTTTTTTGTTTTGCCACATCCAACCACTGGGTACAATTCCATGTGCAAGCGCCGCAATGAATGCATTTATCGCGGTCAAACAGGGGTACACCTTGCGGTCCGGGCGTGATCGCCTCTCCGGAACACATTTCGATGCAGAGCTTAAAACGGCAAGATCGGCAGATCTGTGGATTCAAAAAGCTGACATGATCTCGATACCCCCCCGGTGCCTGGACCTTGCCGCCGATGAGCATCGCATCCTGATGCGACATCATCAGCCGACCATCAAAGGGTATTTCAGGCCAGCCGGCCTGCGCCATGACCAATTCATTCATGGCGATTCCTTTTTGGTCGGCTTGTTGTTGCAAAGTATCCCACTGAGAAGCGGTGATTTTCTTTTTATAAAATCTTTCGAAATTGGGCAGCCTCTCTTGCGTCGATTGCCGCGCAATCGGCAACGACAATTTCCCGCGCGTAAGGTGGGTAAGCATCATACCCAACAAGCCCCAAAGCAGCCCTTTTTGAAAACCATCGCGGCTGTGAGCCGCGATTTTCGCTTCTTTTTCCAGCCTGTCGGAGCGCCGATGTTTTACATAAGTCTCTTGCAAGTTTTGTTTGTTGATCTCTTTTCCGCAGCCATACAATTCGACAATTGCATCGGCAAGCAGTTTGCCGGTATGCCAGGCTTCGTCGACGCCGGAATTGGTGAAAATATTGGTGCTGCCCGATCCCTCGCCAATTCGCACAAATCCATCACCGACCCAGAAGGGCTCACCAAGACGCCCTGATTCTTGCAGCGATTTGGCGCCCCAGGAACGCAGAGTAGATCCCTTGAGCAACTTGGCCAACATTGGATGGCGCATCCAGTGCTGCAAATAGCGATAGCCTGTGCGAACCGGATTGTCCAGCCATGAAGGAACAAAAATACCCAGAGATGCCAAACGATTGGGATGGATATAAATAAAACCGAATATTTCAGGTTCTGGAAAACCAAACGTATGAAAAACCGAGCCTTCTTGAAGTTGGGTATCTTCAGCCAATTCGACGACCGCCTTGATGCCGAGCGCCCAATCTTTGCGTTCATGCCCCGGAGGCAGGCCAAAATGGTCATCCAATTGCATTCCCACTGTGCCGACCGGTCCATCTCCAACCACGCTCAAATCAGCCAGAATATCCATGCCGGCCATAAAACCCTCTGTCGGAGCACCATTCAGATCCGTACCCTGATCCAGAAGCCGGATACCGCGAACGCGATCGCTGTCAAAAAGCGGTTCGCTGACTGGTGTCCCCGGCCACAATTGGATCAGACCGGTAGACATGATCTGCCCGGCAAGCCATTGGCTGAACTGGCCGATGGAAAAGATCCATCCCCCATGTTTGGCGAGAAAACCGGGGATGAACGGCATGCGAAACGCGCGATCGCGGAACCATGGAGTCCAGCGACACAGCTGTACCAGGGTGTCGAGAAAGCGCACACCTGAGCTTCTGCGGCTGGCTCCGACCGGATCGAGCAGGTAATAAAGGTGCTCGTGTTTCACCGCTGTCAGCATGGGAATGTCGCTCGATTTAACGCCTGCCAAACTCGCGCGCATCGATTCAGCATGGGATACCACACCAGAGACACCAAAGCCGAGGTCATCACTGCGCTCATAGCAGACAATCTGCAGAGGCATGCCTGGCATCACGCGGCTTTCTAGTTTGGGTGTGCCGTCCGGATTGAGCAATTGCTGGTTGATCGTATAGAGAAATCCGGCAGTGGCGGGGCCAAATCCCACACACGCAATATCGACCTGCATCTGCTGGCGGTCTGTTTCGCTCATCATCAATTGACCTATACTGGATAATCCAAGGTTTCAGGAATCATAATGCAAGTCAAAGAACGGCCGGCGCGTTCTTTTGCCTCCCCAAGGCCATGGAACGATCGTTCGATGGCGCTGCGTTCAGCAACGAATCGGTCGACCATCTGCTGATCAAGGGTATATCCATGCACCAATTCCGAGAGCAAGCGGAGTGCTTCGCCGCAGGAGCGACAGCTTTGCAGCATGCAGAGATCGCGCAGAAATACAATCGCTCCTGGAAGTTCTTCCGCCAAAGAAGGACTTTCTGCTCCTGCTTCTTCGAGATGGATGAGATCCTGGAGCTGATAAAAAGCAGCGAGCAACCAGCACAAGGCATCGGCGAGCGGGAAAGTGACGCCGTGCCGTGAACTGCTGTAAAGTTTGCCATTGTTGTCGTCGGCATGAGACTGCAGAAACTCCAGAGTCGCGAGCCAGAGGTCAAAGCTCTGACCCAGACCGGCGGCTCCCGTGCCGGGATGCTGGATTTCGGTTTCCGCCAAGTCCGCAATCCAGCCGCGCATCATGAACAAGAAAACCGGATTGGTCATGGTAAAGGACAATTGTCGCCGTTGTACGGCTTCCGGTCCTTCATAGGTTGCTTCCAGTTGGGCATCCTGCCATTTTTGTCCGAGAAATCCGGGACAATCTTCGGTAATGCCATAGCCGCCCATCAGGCTGACGGCTTCGCGCATCATGGTGGCGCCCTGGCCAGTGCACCAGAGTTTGCTTGCCGGGCACAGCACGTTGGCAAGCGCATCGATTTCGATATAGCGCAACAACAGGTCGTCTTCCGATGGTTTTTGACCTGTCTTTTTGATTTCAAGCAGTTGTTGCTGCAGTTTGATAATTTGCTTCAATTCTTGTCGACCGCGCTCGATGCCTTGCTCATGAAAGAGGCGATCTTTCTCCTTTTCGAGCGGATCGAGGAGATCAAAAACCCTGGCGGCGGTGAATCCCAGGGAAGCCGATGCTTCACCCATGGCCCAAATCGCGGCCAGGCGTTGCACGGCGTCGTCTTTTTGTTGAATTCCGAGTTCGTAGCGCGGTGAACCGGGTTCGAGATTGCCGCCGCGGAATCTGCTGCGCTGATAACGGATGATCGGTTCTACGGAGCTGAGCAATTTTGCTGCGCTCATCAATGCCACGGTAACACGAGTCCGTTTGAAAACCGCTTCAATGATCTCGCTGTGTGAAAAACGGGGAACCACAGTGCCATCCTTGATTTCATAGCCGCCGATGATACGGCTCGCCGGAACGCGCAGGCTAAAAATTGGATCGCGGGTTGAGGAGAGCTGATGTACCAGTTTCAAGGTCGGAGCGCCCCGATCAAAGGTACCCTGGTCGCCCGTTTCGAGAATCACCATACAGCTGCCTTTAAGACGCTCATCGTCGCTCTCAACCGCCACGCAAACAAAATCAGCAAAATCCATATTCGTGATAAATCGACCCCGTTTCTCGATCTGCAGAATCGGCTCAGCAGTAGAGTCAGACCATTCCGCAATACGCATTTTACCGCTCAGAATTCCGGTTTCCACTCCAACATACGGCAATGGTTCAGTGAGTCCAAATGCCCCGCGACGGGCGGTGCGTTTTTCTCCGCCACTCGGCGGAACAGCCGCCGACATGTAGTTTTCTCGCTGCTCTTCTGTTCCGCGCTCATGGATCGGAGCCAATGCCAGATTGCCAGCGAGACTGCTGGTGGCGGCACCAGCATCTACCCAGGAGAGCTCGAAAGCAACGAGCGCGAGTGCCAGGTTTTTCGGCCCCTCGATATAACCGCCGTACCGGGGATCCATAAAAAGAGCAGTGATTCCTGATTCATCGAAAGCATCGAGCAGCTGTGCTTTTTCCGATGACCATTCATGCGACTTGCGGGCACCATTGGCAACCGCCCGCGCAACAGCGCCCCGCGCCACTGTTCGTGCGGACTGCATCACCATCTGCAGATCATAGCGATCAGCGAATCGCCACAAAATGGCGCGCAGTTCATCGCTGGGAATAATTTTAATCGAATCCATCATGGTCTCCAAGCTGTCAATCCTGTTTGGCGCTGCTAGGATATTTTACATAAAATGAATCATATTCAAATAAATTAAAAATCTAATCGCTGAGAAACAAGCAGTTTTTCAGGCTAGGAAATCAATATACAAAACTGACGCCGAGATTTCAAATACAAAGTCCGACTGCCGGCATTTTGCCGGGGTGCTGATTTATACTAGATTTCGATATTGGCGGTTTGCTGCATTTTTCGTAAATTACGGCTGATAAAATGCATCGCTGCAAGAGTCGTTCACTCTTTTTTAATCGATCGAAATCAATTGCGCTGAACACAGCAGTTATGCCTGAACCTGCTCTACTCCTGAGCCGAGATGGCGGATCTCTCTTCAGTCCACTGCATCCACCTATGCGACGGCCCGGAGACCATAAAACGAGGTAAAAATGAAAGAACACAAAACCGACAGCTGTTATGCGTTGATTCTCGGGGCCAGCAGCGGTTTCGGGGCAGCTGCAGCGCTGCGCCTGGCACATGAGGGATACCATATCTTTGGTGTGCACCTCGACCGCAAATCGACCCAACCACAAGTCGAAGAATTGATCGTGAAAATTAAAACAGCTGGCGGTTGTGCGACCTATTTTAACATCAATGCCGCCGATGGTAAAAAACGCGCCGAGGTTGTGGCTGAAATCCGAAAAAAGATTCCGCGCGGCCAGCATATCAAAGTCATGTTGCACTCTTTGGCTTTCGGTTCTCTCAAACTATTTATCGACAAGGACGCAAGCAAATGCATCGCGCCGGACAATGTCGCCATGACCATGAATGTCATGGCGCATTCCCTGATTTATTGGGCACAAGAGTTGTTTTGGCAAAACTTGCTCGGCTATGGATCCAGAATATTTGCCATGACCAGTCACGGCAGCCATACTGTACTGCCTTATTATGGCGCTGTCTCGGCGGCCAAAGCAGCTCTCGAAGCTCATATCCGGCAATTGGCTCTCGAACTTGGTCCAATCGGTGTGACCTGCAATGCCCTCAAAGCCGGCGTCACCAATACCCCGGCGTTGCAGAAAATTCCCGGATACGAGGCGATGATCGAAGCAACCTTGCGGCGTAATCCGGCTGGCCGGTTGACCACGCCAGCCGATGTCGCCAATGCCATCGCATCGTTGTGCTCGATGGATGTGCAATGGATCAACGGCGACACCATCGCCATCGACTATGGTGAATCAGTCATGGATAGAGGATAGACCAAAGCCACCGAATGACAGCAGGAATTTGTCCATGAAACCAAACTCCATTGCAGTGTTATACGACGATGCCGACCTGTTGGCCATCAACAAGCCTGCCGGTATCGCCTGCCTCGCTGATCGTTTCGAACCCAAGGTACCGCACTTGTTGCCTCTTCTTGAGCTGCGCTGGGGTAAATTGTGGGTGGTTCATCGGATCGACAAAGAGACCAGCGGAGTGGTTGTCCTGCCGCGCAATGAGATTTGTCACCGGGCTTTGAACGATCAATTCCAGGAACACAAAGTCACCAAATTTTATCACGCCCTCGTTGTCGGAAATCCCCCCTGGGATGACCAACTGATCGATCTGCCCCTGTCGGCCGACGCAGATCGGCAACACCGGACCCGGGTCGATTTGAAAAGCGGTAAGAGTTCGGTCAGCCGTGTTCATGTTTTGCAGCATTTGGGCGCCTTTGCCTTGCTGCAAATCCAACCGTTGACGGGCCGCACCCATCAGATACGTGTACATTTGGCATCGATCGGATATCCGGTGGTGGCCGATCCTCTTTACGGAAACGGCGAACCCTTGTGGCTTTCGCGGATTAAAAAAGGTTACCGAACCGGCGCCCACGAGGAAAAGGCGCTCCTGGCACGTCTGGCCTTGCATGCGGCCGAACTTTCACTGTCTCACCCGACCACCCATGAATTCCTTAGCTTTTCCGCTCCTTACAGCAAAGATATGAAAGCAGCAATCTATCAGCTGGACAAAAACTGCCAGACAACCGGCTGAATGGTCTTCTCGAATCTCCTATACAATTTTTTAACGATCAATCAAGCATTGAGGAGTGGCGATGAACGCGCAATTTGATGTCGTTGATGGTGTTCTGTACGTTAAATTGAGCAACGAAATAGTCCGCATCGAAGCCTGGGGAGAAAACAGCATTCGGTTGCGCGCCACGCGCAACCGCGAGATCCGCGACGATCTTCCGCAGGCACTGCTCCCCTGCTCCAATCCGGTGTTGAAAATCGAATCCGTGCAATCCGTTGCCCAAGCGGTCAACGGCAAGCTGCGCATCCGCATCGATGAAAAGGGACGAATCGCCTTTTCCCGCGCTGACACGGGTCAAGAGCTGCTCACCGAACAGCCGCTGCATTTCATGTTGCCGGCCCGCGATTATCGATCCACCGGCGGCAATCTGTTTCACACCACCGTGAACTGGCAAGCTCATGACAACGAACGTTTTTACGGCATGGGCCAACACCCGCTTCCGTTTCTGGATCAAAAGGGATGCACTATCGACCTGATGCAAAAAAACACCGAGGTTTCGATTCCCTTTTTGCTGTCGAATCGCGGCTATGGGTTTTTGTGGAACAATCCTGCTATAGGACGGGCGGAATTTGCACGCAATCACACCCGCTGGGTAGCGGAGGCGACGGAGCAAATCGACTACTGGGTAACCGCTGGTGATTACCCGGCGGAAATCGTCACGAGTTATGTGCAAGCAACGGGATTGCCGCCGATGCTGCCCGAATGGGCCGCCGGATTCTGGCAAAGCAAACTGCGCTACCGCACTCAGGCTGAATTGCTGGAGGTTGCCCGCGAGTACCGGCGCAGAGATCTGCCGCTATCCGTTCTGGTCATCGATTTTTTCTATTCGATCTATTTGGGAGACCTGGAACTCGATCCGGCGGACTGGCCCGATCCGGAGGCCATGATGCGCGAACTGCAGGAAATGGGCATTCGCGTCATGATATCCATCTGGCCGGCTTTTAATGTGCTCAGCCGCAACTTTGCGGAAATGGCGGCCAGGGGGTACCTGATCCAGACGGAACGAGGCCAATTGGCGCATCAACTTTTTGTCGATCGCTCGGTTCCCGGTCCCGCCTACATCCATTATTACGATGCCACCCATCCAGACGCCCGCAAACATTTTTGGCGGATCGTACGAGACAATCTCTACCGCTATGGCATCAAGATATGGTGGCTGGACGCCTGTGAACCGGAAACCTATCCCATTCATCCAGACCATTTGCGCTATCATCTGGGACCCGGTCTGGCGGTCGGCAATATCTATCCCCTGCTGCATGTGCGCGGCTTTTATGAGGGCATGAAGGCCGAGGGAGAAACCGAGATCATCTGTCTTTGCCGTTCTGCCTGGGCAGGCAGCCAGCGCTACGGCGGGGCGGTCTGGTCCGGGGATCTTTATTCGACATTTGAAGATCTGCGCAGCCAGGTGCGCGCCGGCCTGAATATGGCGGTGAGCGGCATACCCTGGTGGACTACTGATATCGGCGGATTTATCGGGGGCGACCCCGAGGATGAAGGTTTTCGCGAGCTCATTGTGCGCTGGTTTCAATATGGAGCTTTCTGTCCGTTGTTCCGGTTGCACGGCAACCGTCTGCCCGAAAAGGATTTCAACGGCGGCCCCAATGAAGTCTGGTCGTTCGGGAAAAAGGCTTTTGCCATCATTCGCGAGGTGTTGCTCATGCGCGAAAGGCTGCGCCCCTATATCCTCGCCCACATGCGCGTTGCCCACGAGACCGGTCTACCGATGATGCGCCCGCTCTTTTTCGATTTTCCAGACGATGCAAAGAGTTGGGAAATCGACGATGCCTTTATGTTTGGCCCGGATTTGCTGGTGGCGCCGGTTTTGTACGAAGGCAAACGAAGCCGATCCGTCTATCTTCCGGCTGGCACCGAATGGAGGGCGGTGTGGAGCGACAAAAAAATTGCCGGCGGCCAGGAAATTGATGTCGAAGCGCCGCTGCAGCAGATTCCCCTCTTTTTGCGCGGCGACGCCACTTTGCCCATTCTCGGCTGAGTTTTTCAATTATAAAACAAAAGGGTTGTCGAGGTTTGTTGACCCCGACAACCCTGCAGAAGATTGCTTTGCGTGTAAAAATGGGCAGTGCCGCAGAAGAAACCGATCAACGGTCGCTGAGCGCCGCCACCCCGGGCAAATCCTTGCCTTCCATCAGTTCGAGAGTGGCGCCGCCGCCGGTGGAAACATGGCTCATCTGTTTGGCCAAACCGGCTTTCTTCACAGCGCTGGCCGAATCTCCGCCGCCGATCACTGTGGTCGCGCCGCTGTTGGCCAGGATTTCGGCGATCGTATAGGTGCCTTTCTCAAACCCCTTGACTTCAAAGACGCCTACCGGCCCGTTCCAGATAATGGTCTTTGCGGTTGCCAATTCCTTTCGATACAATTCGATGGTTTTGGGCCCGATGTCCAATCCCATCATGCCGTCGGGAATATTCGCATCGGCAGTGACCGATGAGTTTACCACTTTTCCCTCTTCCGGGAAAGCATCGGCGACAATGTGATCGATAGGCAGGTAGAATTTAACCTTTTTGCTTTTTACGGTGGCAAGGATTTCTCTGGCTTTGTCGACCAGATCCTCTTCAACGCGGGATTTGCCGACTTTGGTTCCCTGAGCTTTGAGAAAGGTGTAAGCCATGGCGCCGCCGATAAAAAGCGCATCAACTTTCTTCAACAGATTGTCGATCACCAACAGCTTGTCGCTGACTTTGGCGCCGCCGAGAATGGCCATCAGCGGTTTTTCCGGGCCGTCAAATACACGGGAAAAATAGTCGAGCTCTTTTTGCATCAAATAGCCTGCCGCACCCTGGCCCAACTTTTTCGGCACGCCAGCCATAGAGGCGTGTGCACGGTGTGCAGTGCCGAAAGCGTCATTGATATAGAGATCGGCGAGTTTTGCCAAACCGTCGATAAACCACTGACGATCCTCTTTGCTCATCTTGACGCCGTCTTTTTTGCCTTCTTCTTCCGGATGAAAGCGCAGATTCTCCAGCAACAGCACCTCCCCGGGTTTCATCTCCGCCACCAGTTTTTCCACCTCTTTGCCGACGCAGTCTGGAGCAAAGATCACACTCTGATCGAGCAAATTGGCCAGATGCACGGCCACCGGTTTGAGCGAAAATTCGGGCATCGCTTTACCGTCCGGTCGCCCCAGATGGGACATAATGATGGCCTTGCCGCCGGATTGAATGACTTTTTTAATGGTCGGCAGAGCAGCGACGATGCGCTTGTCATCGCCCACCTTGCCTTCCGTGGTAAGCGGCACATTGAAATCGACTCGCACCAGAACGCGTTTGCCGTTCAATTTGAGATCATCGATGGTCTGTTTGTTCATATCAACTCCCAAATAAGGTAAGCGGTTTTCGGATCACACCGTCTCATGGAGCAACAGATTTATTGGTTTAAAACCATTTGGCTGACATAAAAAATTCCGTTGCATTGCAAAAGGAAAGATGGCCTGCTGATGGAACCAGATTGCAATGCAACATCGATCGAAACAAAGGACAATTTATTGTTTTTTAGGGTAAAAATCAAATGGTTTCATGCACCATCTTTTTGATCCTGTATGTCGGTCGATGAAAAATCCCCAATTTCCAGTCAGCCATTTTTGTATTGACACTTTAAATCAGAGTTAGTATATTGTACGACTTGCCAAGCAGGCCGAGGTGGCGGAATTGGTAGACGCACTGGACTCAAAATCCAGCGCAGCTCACACTGCATGCGGGTTCGATTCCCGCCCTCGGCACATAATAACAGCCACTTACAGCACCTTGTGAGTGGCTTCTTTTTTGCCCCCAAAGCCCATTTTAAGACCTTTTTGACAATTGCGTCCCCAAATTCTTCCCAAATTGTTCCCAAAAAATCGAGCGAATTTATACTCTTTTTCTTCGTTTCGGCCTCTACCCTGCGGTAATATCTTCTGGTTTGGAAAATGAGAATTCCCCGAAGCCTCTTGCGCATTTTGAAGAAATTGGTTATCATTTGAAAGAAACCATGCACTGAGGGTATATTTGATGAACAATCAAAAAATCAAATACCTCTTATTTACCTTCATTTTTTCATCGTTTTTTATCGAGTGCAGCGAGGAAATCACTTCCTATCAGCAAACAAACGAAAGAGCCTTCATCTCAATTGAACGGCTGGCGGATCGTTTCGGAAATCATGATGAAATCGTTTCGGCTGATGAAATCGCCTTTGTCGAGGACTATTTTTCGAAAAACGAACAAGCCTGGACAATATCGAATCATTTTGACAAATATGGCAAAACCGTACCAGCCATTCAGATTACGAAATATTTGCTGCCGATGGATAAGGCTTATCCAGATTCGTCGGATTTGCGCAATGCCTATCAAGGCAGATCGATAAGAACTCCGGTTGTTGGTATCTGTAAAATCATCAAAGACCACAACTCACTGGTGTCCCAACAAGGGACACCGCCCAACTTAACTCTAATAATTACAGCGATAATTTAATCGGATACCATTCAAATCGATACTAGACCAAAATCATTACAAGTTTAAGATATTGTTCGATTTGGTGAAAGGTGTCCCATCTGACGATGGGACACGAGTGACCACAACTATTTTGTTACTGAATTGTACAGTTGTCCCGGGCCTTCTGTTTATTCGAGTGAATGGAAACGAAAGACGATTTCACACTAATCGATACCCATGTATTGGTGAAATCCATTGGATGCATTTCCATTCGATTCAAAACAAATCTTCAGCGATGTTACCTCTTAAAAAAAAACAGCGAAAACCATTTTGGGATCCTGAAACTGCCGCCGAACAGAAAAATCAGTCTGATTTGAACACATCAGATCAAATCGTTCTGACAACTCTGACCTTGCACAATTTAAAGCAATAGGCTGTAACGCAGAAAGACCCTTTCCATCTTTTTGGGCATCACACACCCTGCAGAAATTCAACCACTCTCCACGCCGCCCAGATCCCGAACCATCCCGCTCCGATATCGACTATCGTATCCAGCCGCAGGAACCATTTTTTTCAGACATTCGATTCCCCCGTCAATACCGGATCGGTCTTATGGCAAAATTCAAACGAGAGAATCTGCAAAAATATCGCCACATCTACATCGATCCCTGGATGGTGGAAACGCCTTGCAAATAAAAGAAGGATTGAGTATCGTTAGAAAAAAGGCTTCTTTTCGAAAATCGCCTGACTGAATTGGCCGCGGTGCGGACAAATGAGCACAAGATTTAAACCAAGTCATTGCACGTATTCACACCAAACCACAATGATGGAATCATGACCGATACCGGCATCAAGCTTCCAAGCCCGCAGCTCGACCTCGATTTCCCGCTGATGAAAGCGCTGGCCGAACGACGCTCAAAACGGAAATGGAAAGCTGAACCGCTTTCGTTGCAAGGGCTCTCCAACCTGCTGTGGGCGGCCTGCGGCATCACCCGGCAAGAAACAGATCAGAGCAAGAGCAGAAGGACAGCCCCATCCGCCTCGAATACGCAGGCGATCCGGGTCTATGTCGCCTTGCCGCAGGGGGTGTTTCTCTACGACGAAACTGAGCACAGTCTTATGCCTGTGCTTGCACAGGATATCCGGGAGAGTATAGGCACGCAGGCCATGATGCATTCGGCACCTGTCGGACTGATCTATGTCGCTGATTATTCCCGCATGAAAATGGTTCTTGGCAAAGACGAGGATCGGCGGCGGTTTGTCGCGGGAACGGATACGGGATTTATCAGCCAGAATGTCTATCTGTACTGTGCCGCTGCAAACCTGAGCACGGTCGTGCTGGGAATGGTCGATCGCGATAAATTGCACGCTCTGCTGGGCTTGAAAACGGACGAAAGAGTGATGTACACGCAAGTTGTTGGCCACTCGGTCGATGATTGAACGGATTGTCCCTTTCGACAACGATTGAAAACAGAAAGCGCCTTTGATGCCAAGATCTTTATGAGCAAATAAAAAACGGCTGTCTCGTTTCATGTGCGGTGCAGCTGCTCGCCGGCCCATTCTGCAAAATGGCGATGCGAACGAATAACTGATCACGCCGGACAAGGACCGGATTGCGATCGATTTTGCCAGCTGCTTCTGAGCGCGCAATCTCTAAAGCACGATCGCGGGAAGAGGAGGTAAAAAATGAAAAAACTCCTAGTGCAAATTTTGTTGAGCATTGTATTCCTGCTCAGTTGCGAAAAAATTTTTGACCCTCTCGGTCCCAATGATTCAGCCAACACTGGCGGCTGTTATCCACCCCATGCGCCTGTCCTAAAAAAATTAACCACTTACGAGGGATCACTTGCTCCAAATCTAGTCGAACTATTCGAATACAACGACGACAACACCTGTCACAAGCAATCCTGTTTCAACACAGAAGCTGATAGTCTCCCTTTTTATTACTATGTTTTTGCATACCAAGAAAACCATGTATCCAAAAGGATAAGGTAAAATCGAAATGTCTCCCTGGAGTTCGAGATCGAACTTTACCATCAAGTATATTTATGAATAAAATGCACGGGTCGGGTGTTCAGGGCAACCAAAATCGGTGGCAACTCGATTGTTCTGTCACAGATAAGTTAAAACAATAACAGTCACAGACGCTCTTGTTGTGTGACGGCATGTTCATGCCTATCCAAATCCGCGTGGTTTCCCAACAGGGAAAACCACACAACGTAACTTTTACTTATGGACGAGAGTGCGGCCATGCAAACTGTCACCATCGGTTATGTCCCCACCAGAAGAGATGTGTTCAGCAAGGAAGAGGCGTTGCGCTATCGGACCCTCGTTCACAAGAAAATATCCGCTTGGCAGGCGGAAATTGTCGATATCGATGACATCAATGATGAGGGACTGCTTTTCGATGAACATGACTTGCCGGCCATCAGGAAAAAGATGGAGGATCATCTCGTCGACGGCCTCTTTTTTCCGCACTGCAATTTTGGCACCGAAGATCTGGTGGCCAAGTTGGCAAAAACCGTGGGCAAACCGGTCCTTCTCTGGGGCCCACGAGACGATGCTCCTTTGGCGGACGGCTTGCGCACCCGTGATACACAATGCGGCCTCTTTGCCACCGGCAAAGTATTGCGAAGATTCAATATACCTTTCACCTACATCGAGAATTCCTGGGTGGATGCCCCGGTTTTTGCCCAAGGCTACCGCAATTTTGTCGCAGTTTGTGCAGCAGTCAAGGCATTCCGCCAGCTGCGCATTCTCCAACTCGGCACCCGGCCAGACGCTTTTTGGTCGGTCATCTGCAACGAGGGGGAACTCTTGGAACGCTTTGGGGTGCAAATATTTCCCGTCTCCCTCATCGATCTGATCGAGGAGATCAAGAGTTTACTCGCCAATAAGAATGCTGCGTTTGCAGAGACTGCAAGAAAAATCCGCGCGATGATCCAGATCGATGCCAAGGATGCGGATGACCTGGAAAAACTGGTGGCTCTGAAGCTGGCGATTCGCGGTATGTGTGAACAGCACGGTTGTGCATGTGCCGCCATTCAGTGCTGGCATGCGATGCAAAAAGGGATCGGCATTATGCCCTGCGCAGTCAACGGCATGCTGGCCGAGGAGGGAATTCCCGTAACGTGTGAAACCGATATCCACGGCGCCATCACCGCTGCTTTGCTGCAAGCGGCATCCCTGTCAACTTCTCCAGTCTTCTTTTCCGACCTCACCGTGCGTCACCCCGCCAATGACAACGCCGAACTGCTCTGGCATTGCGGCAATTTTCCGCCTTCTCTGGCCGAGAGCCCCAAAACACTGACCCATCATTATATCTTCCCGAGCCACAAGTATGGAGTCGGCGAATGGAAGATTCGCAGCGGCGACGTCACGGTCTGCCGCTTTGACGGCGACCATGGCGAGTATCGCCTGTTCATCGGCGAAGGTCGCGGCACAGACGGTCCGCGAACCAAAGGGACCTATTTCTGGCTGGAAGTCGATGATTGGCCCAAATGGGAACGCACACTGGTGGAAGGACCCTATATCCATCATTGCGCCGCAGTGCACGGAAAATTCGCGAACATTCTGGAGGAAAGCTGCAAATATATCGGCGGTATTGCTGTTGACCGAATGTAACCTTAGCTGAAAATTGAGGAGAAGACCGGATTGAAAAAAATCATCAACGATCCCAAAGAGGTGGTCAACGAAACCCTGGATGGATTCATTGCCGCATATGCCGACCGGTTTGAGCGGGTTGAAGCGATCAAGGGGATCAAAATTAAAGAGCCCAAAGACAAGGTGGCCTTTGTTATAGGCGGCGGCAGCGGTCATGAACCGATGTTCGCCATGTTCGTCGGCGATAATCTGGCGGATGCAGCGGCCTGTGGCAACATCTTTGCTTCACCGGATCCGAACACAATTATTAAAACCGCGCTGTCGGTCGAAAGAGGAAAAGGCGTCCTGTTTGTCTACGGCAACTATAGCGGCGACAACCTGAATTTTGAACTGGCTGTGGAGATGCTCGAGGATATGGGAATTCCCTCGCGGACAGTCCGGGTATGGGACGATGTGGCCTCGGCACCCGAAGACAGAAAAACCGACCGTCGCGGGATTGCCGGCGATGTTTTTGTCATCAAAATCGGCGGCGCAGCCACTGGTGCCGGACTCTCACTCGAGGAGGCGTATCGCATTACCGCAAAAGCGCGAGACCATACCTACAGCATCGGTGTTGCACTGGCGGGTGCCACGATTCCGGGAGAAAAAAAACCATCCTTTACCCTGCCGGAGGACGAAATCGAGTTTGGCATGGGTGTTCATGGCGAGCCGGGTATCAAACGGGTCAGGCTGCAGAGCGCCGACAAAATCGTCGATACCCTGGTAGAAAAGATTCTGCAAGATTCCGGCATCGGGGTGCAAGACAAGGTCTGCACTCTGGTCAACGGATTGGGGTCGACTACTTTGGCAGAGCTCTATATCATGAACCGACGCCTGGATTTGCTCCTGCAGCAGAAAGGAATCGCGGTGCATGATATGGAGGTCAACTCTTATATCACCTGTCAGGAGATGGCCGGCGCATCGATTACGCTTTTTAAACTGGACGATGAGCTGCAGAAATATTTTGACATGCCCTGCTGGAGCCCCTATTACAGCAACCACCGTTGAATCGTTGAGTCGAGAAAGTGATATGGAAACGCTGAACGGCAAAGACATCAGAGAACTGCTTATTTATATAGCAGGAAAAATAATCGAAAATAAGGATTATTTAACCGAGTTGGACAGTGCGATCGGTGATGGAGACCACGGTATTGGGATGGTGGTCGGTATGGAGAACGTTCTCGAGGCTTTAAACAATCTTGATAAAATTCCAGATCCCTGTACAATTTTTGTGCTGGCAGGAAGATCAATGCTGATGTCTATGGGGGGAGCATCCGGAGTGATCTTTGGCAGCTTGTTTATGGCTGGAGCCAAGGCCATGGTGCCAAGGCAAGAGCTCGATGCAGCGGATCTTGCCGAGTTGTTTCAGCGCAGTCTCGAGGCGATGCAGACCAGGGGCGGTGCGCAATTGGGCGACAAAACCATGGTTGATGCCCTTGCACCTGCTGTCGATGCGATGCGAAAGAATTCAGAATCCGGCATCCACAAAATGCTCGAAGCCGCAGCGGAAGCTGCATATGAAGGCCTGGAGATGACCAAAAGCTATCATGCAAAACAAGGTCGCGCGAAATCCCTCGGCGAACGCTCCCTCGGCCATCGAGACGCCGGGGCAGCATCGACCTGGATAATATTCCGCTCCATGGCAGAATGGGTGAAGCACCAGTGCTAAAAAAGCATTGGTTTTATTGAGAAAAATTCGTACCGTAAAGGTGGCAAAAATCAAATTGTGCTTAATCAGTTGCTGCAGGTCACATTTAATATTTCGCTCAAACTGCAAATTTGTCTCTTCACAATACCGCCTTAAACAGGCGCAACACCTTCCGGATCAAGCAAACCACCTTTTGTTTTAAACCCAGACATGAGGAATGCTTTATGTCCAAATTGTTAGCACCCCTGTTTTTTATGCTCTGTGTGCTGTTTGTCGGGTCGCTGCAGAGCGGTGAGGCAACCGTCTATGCCGTTACCCTGTCAACCAGCTACACCCACACCGGTCAAAATCACACGCAGTCGGGTTTGTTTTATCGCTCGCTGTCCGATACCGTCTGGTATTTCTCCGGGCGGCCGAACAATCGGGCTTACAACGTCGATCGTTTTGCGCCTGCCAATGGCAGGATTCTCGGTTTGGCGACGCACAACGGCGTGCAGATGTCGTGGGACGGCGGCAAGACCTGGAAAGTAACCAGCGACTGGCGCATGACCGAGGTGAACAACATCCGCTTCCACCCCACAGATTCAAGCATCGTGTACGCGACTTCGCCCTATGGCTTTTACAAAAGCATCGATGGCGGACACAGCTGGACACAACACAACCTCGGACTTAACAATGTGGATGCGACGTTTGTCTCTTCCCTGTTTCTCGACAGCCGCAATCCAGACACAATCGTCATTTCAACCGAGGACGGCGTCTATCGCAGCACCGATGCCGGGCAAAAATGGCAGCGTTTGGGATTGGCGGTGCGCAACATCCGCATCGTCGTGCAGAATCCGCAAAAGCCGGAACTGATGTTTGCCGGTACTGAGGATAACGGTATCTATGCTTCTCTGAATAACGGGGAGAACTGGGAAAAATGCGATACAGGAGTCATGCACAATACCTTCTACGCCCTCGCTTTTGATCCGCAGCAGCCGACCACCATGTATGCCGGCGGGTTCCAAACCGGTGTGTACCAGTCGACGGACAGCGGCAAGACATGGAAACACCATTTTCGCGGATTGGACGATCTCGACATTCATTCTCTGGCGGTCGATCCGTTCAACGGCCGACGCATCTATGCCGGAACCATCAACAGCGGCGTTTATCTGTCGGAAGACAGCGGCAAATCGTGGAATTTTATCGGCGTCGACAAAGGGCATGTCTGGGGATTGACCATCAAAACGAATGAGGAGCAACCATGAAACGTCTTTTTTCGATCGTCCTGCTGGCTCTTGCATTGCCGGTATTTGCGCAGGCAAGGCTGCAAAGCGAAGCCGAGTATCGCGCGGCTTTTCAACAGCGGGTGCGCTGGGCGATTGCTCATCTGGATACTTCGACACGGGTCAACCTGAACGTCGCGGCCGCCCGCTACGCGACCGGGAACAATATCACCCTGGCAGACTCGATGGTCATCTCGTCGCTGCAAAATCCCAGCGGTGACATGTTTTGGATGTTTCCCTGCATCGGCACCTATCTGGCCGGCAAGGATAAAATGTCAGCCGAGGCAGCAGCAGCAGTACGATTAGCATGGAAGACCTATGCTCCCTCCCGAGGCGATACCGAAAACCACTGGGCCATGTATTATGCCACCCTCTTTTTGGCGGCTGAGCAATGGCCTGATCTGCCTGGATCGGAGTGGTATAACGGCCGCAGTTCGGAAGAAAATCGTCGCGAAAGCAAAGAGTACTTGTTTTCCTGGGCTGAATTGACCACCAGCAGGGGCCAGGGCGAGTTCGATTCACCCGATTACCTGGCAGAGTATATGATCGCGGCTACCCTGCTCGCGGGTCATGCGCAGGATCCGGCCGTCAAGCAACTCGGCACCATGTTGGCCGACTATTTTCTTGCCGATTTTGCCGCCGAGCATCTCAAGCAGCAATACGGCGGCGGTCACAGCCGCATTTATGAACCCAATTTGATGAATTTCGCCACGTCCACTTCTTCGCCTTTTGCCTATGTTTATTTCGCTGCCGGCGATCCGCAATTCAGCGGCTGGATACTCTATCCTCTGCTATCCGGCTATGAAATGCCCTATATCATCTACTTGATCGCCAACGATCGCGAAACTCCCTATGTGCACAAAGAGCGCAAGCGAGTCCGCAACAACATCCGCTATGGCACAGAGCTCAATCCGCCGGTCTACAAAACAACGTATATGACCAAAGACTATGTGATCGGTTCTTTGCACGGCGATCTGCTGCAGCCGATCCAACAACAAACATGGTCAGTGCGCTACGACAGCGGCAAACCCTACTCGGTGATTTTTGGTCTTCACCCCTACTGGTCGTTTCGTGAAATCGGCACCTTTTTCCCCGAGGAAGCGAAAACTTCGATGGCTGGCATCACTGCGTCAAAAGCCACCTACAACAATCCAAACAAATGGACAGGCGGCTCTTATCACGAGTTCACCTTTCAGCACAAAAACACTCTGCTGGTGCTTTATGACATCCCGATCGGCACCACATCGAATCACATCGATGGCTTTTTCCCGGCCAATCTGGATCAACGTCTGATCGATGACAGCGGCTGGATTCTGTGCAAAGCCGGGGACACTTTTGTCGGCTGGTATCCGCTGCAACCCGGCGAGTGGAGCAAAGAATACCAACTCAAACAGCAGATCTGGAACCAGGCGACCGGCACACATGAAGGCGGCGATGACATGTTGCTGCGCAACTATCGCTTGCGCAGTTGGCATTTGCAGAACGGCTATGTAATCGAAGTGCGTTCCAAAGCGGAAATCGGATCATTCGAAAAATTCGCTCAGGTTCTGCGCAAACGCATTCCGCAAGGGCAGATGCAAAGCGGCAAGGTCGCGGTGACTTTTACCAATATAGACGGCAAAAAACTCGAATTCGTTTATCCCGACCAGCGCAAAATCGATGGCCGGCCGGTCGATTACTCGCAGTTCAAATTGTTCGACGGACCCTATTTGCAGGCCGGCGTAGACAGCCAGGAGCTGACGATCCTTTACAAAGGCCGCAAACGGCACTATGATTTTAAAACTTTGCAAGTAACCGAAACCCTGCGCTGATACAAAAAAGGTGCACCGCAAATACCTGCCGTGCACCTCTTTCCCTTCCTGCAAACTGCAATCCGCATGAGTACAAAAGCTGTCTTTGTGCCTGCATCGCGTTCAGATCAAAACCAGTTGACCAAAGCTCACCAAATGCCCGGCAAAACAACGAACAGCACTCCCCTTTCAAGCGGGCTTGGGGTATTTTTTCATGATTTCAGTAGCAGCATCGATCTCTTCCTGCGGCAGCGAATAGTTGGTCAGTTGGCCGTTAAAGTACTTGTCGTAGCCGATCAGGTCCAACAAACCATGGCCGCTCCAGTTGAAGAGGATAACTTTTTCCTTGCCTTCTTCTTTGGCTTTTTTGGCTTCCTGAATAGCGGCAGCAATAGCATGGCTGGTTTCCGGAGCCGGGATAAAACCCTCAGTCCGCGCCCATTGCACTGCCGCTGCGTAGCATTCCAATTGGTCGATCGAACGCGGAGTGGCGAGTTTTTGCCGAATGACATGGCTGATCAGCGGCGCGACGCCGTGGTAGCGCAAACCGCCGGCATGTATCGGCGCAGGAACAAAATTGTGACCGAGTGAGTGCATGGCCAGCAAGGGGGTCATCTGGGCGGTATCGCCGTGGTCATAGCCGAATGGTGCGCGGGTCATGGTCGGACAGGATGAGGGTTCGACAGGGATAATATCAATATCGGCGCCGTTTATTTTATCGGCGACAAACGGGAACGAGATGCCGGCAAAATTGCTGCCGCCGCCGACGCAGCCGATAATGCAATCGACTTTCTTTTCGCCGGCAATTTTGAGCTGTTTTTTGGCTTCCAGACCGACGATCGTTTGGTGCAGCAACACATGGTTTAGAACGCTGCCCAACGAATAGCGAGTCTTGCCGCTCTTGTCTTCCACCGCTTGTTCAATCGCCTCGCTGATCGCCATACCGAGACTGCCAGGAGTATCGGGATATTGGGCAAGAATGTCACGGCCTGCTTTGGTCTCTGTGCTTGGGCTGGGCACACACTTGCCGCCCCATGCTTCCATCATCAACCGTCGATAGGGCTTTTGTTCAAAACTGATGCGGACCATGAACACTTTGCATTCGAGATGAAAAAGAGAGCAGGCAAACGCGAGAGCACAACCCCATTGGCCGGCGCCGGTTTCGGTGGTGATGCGTTTGATGCCGAACTCCTTGTTGTAATAGGCTTGTGCCACAGCCGTATTCGGCTTATGGCTGCCGGCCGGACTGGCACCCTCGAATTTGTAATAGATTCTTGCCGGAGTCTGCAATGCCTGTTCGAGGCGAATCGCTCGGTATAAAGGCGCAGGCCGCCACAAAGCATAGATATCGAGCACTTCTTGTGGAATATCGATCCATCTTTGCGTCGAAACTTCTTGTTCGATCAGATTCATCGGAAAGACCGGTGCCAACTGTTCTGGAGTGAGGGGTTTACCATCAGGTCCCAGCGGCGGCGGTGCCGGCGGCAAATCGGCGGCAATATTGTACCATTGTCGCGGCATTTCCTGATCGTCCAGCAAAAATCGGTAGCGTTCCATAGTTCCTCCTGTGATGGGATGATTGTTGGCCGGCAGCGGCCCCAAAAGGCCGCCCGAACCGTTCAGAGATGACTTAAAATAAAAAAAGCCCGCTGCAAATCGCTTGTCGCGGATTGCAGCGGGCTCTTGACTTAAACAGGTTAAAAAAGCTTACCTCATAGCGCTCCACTTGCCCTGACAATCCGCCAGCAGCTGCCACCAGCCCCACCACCAAGACCAATTTTGCACACGGATTGTCAGCGACACAAACACCATTGGTAAAACTCCTTAATATCTATTCTCTATGGTTAAAATATAAATATTTTTAATAGAGTCAAGGGAAATTTTCTAATATTTTAAGACACCCCTTTTGGCAACAAAACGATCAGATCGTCACGACGGCTTGTCGGAGTGACCTGCAGATTTTCGAGCTTGCCATTTTGCAGTCGACCTTTTATCACGGTCTGTTGCGGCGCATGCAGTTTGAACTCGACATCCCAATCGGTCGGCCAGGCGGGAAATAGGAAGAGCTTATTGCCGTCAGCCTGCAACAACATTTCCTGCAATGCGATAATAATATTGCTGCCGTGATCTTGATCCGGCGTCCAGTCATAATTTGGTCCCCAAAACGCCGGAAAACGGTGATCCGGGTTGACTTGTTTAGCTCGTTTGATCAACAACTCTTTCGCGGTCTGCATCTTGCCGGCCCGCGCGGCATAGACATCGGCGTTTTGCCAACCGGCGGCTGATTTATGCACCGATCGGTCATAGGTGTTCTGCAGACGAGCAAAATCAGGCTTTCCAATTGCAAAAAGCGGATAAGGGAAAGATGCGTACAATTCGGGATTTTCCATATTTTCGGGTAACTGGTCGATTCGTTCGGCAGCCAGTATGACCGGCTGTCCATCGATAACAGCCAAAGGAAGATCGGGCAAGACTGCCTGTACTTGCAGCAATGAGTCGCGCATCGCTGGAACGAGCTTTGAATCCGGTAATCCCAGCAGTGTCGCGACAACATGGTGCAAGCCGGCAATCGGCGGTGTCGGGTTGATGGTCTTCCAGAAGGTTTCCAGCGCTTGCGAAGGTTCCAGCCGCAGTCGGCCTGCCTCGTCTATGGAATAGTGCTGCCGATAAAAGTTGACCACTTCCCAGCTGAATGGTACCGCCACCCGTTGGAGAAATGGCTGATCCTGCGCATAGTCGGCATACGCCAACATCAAAGCTGCCACTTCCAGCGCACCGTCGAAATAATAGCGAATATAGCGATTTTCGATGTGCTGAAAGTCGTTGAAATCTGTCTGCCAACCGAAATTATCGAGATTGTAGGAGCCCCAAAAATAGAACGTTTCCGGGAAAAAGGCTCCGCTATGGTTGTAGAGCTGCTGACAGGCAAAGCGAGCATAGGGCAAGGCATCGCTGTACATCGCAAAAAAGGGCTGCAACAGATCAAAGTCACCGTTTCTCAACATCGGCCAATAGATCAAGCGGGTGTTCTGCAGCCAATAACAGCCACCCCAGCGGCGAAAATCGGCATTGAACGGCAGATCATTGACTGTCGATGAAACGGTAAACAGCGATCCATTGAATTTTTGCGGGAAATTGCCGCGTCCGGCGCAGGCGCTGATAAATCGCTGCAGAGCAAACGCCCGACTGACCGTCCGGCTCTCTTCCGTGCCGAGCGCATGGATAAAACTGCGTTGCCAAAAAGCTGTCCACCAGCGTCTGTGCGCCTGGCGACGCACACTTTGGTTAAGCGCTTGAATTCGCGCGGCCTGCGCGCGCACTTGCTTTGCCCACTGATCGACATTGCCATTTTGTTCTGTATGCGCAAAGATACGGATATAGCCCCGTTTTATCGCGTTGGCGGTTTTCAGAGTGTGGGAATTTGCCTTTTCCAGATCGCTTCCCATCACCAGTGCACCAAAGGTGCGGTTGAGCAACGGATCTGAGTGGTTGCTCAGCCATTGTTCCATCCCCTGCCGACGCAGCGTTTCAGACCAGATCGAGGAAGAATTGTGATGCAGCCATATCAATTCCGCTGCATCGCTGTGCAGCAGCGAGTCGGGTTCGTCCCAAATGGGGCCGCCGGAATTGATCCAGCCATAGGCACGGTGTCGTTCGGTGTCTGCCAGGGATCGGCGTTTATCGCGCCAGATCACAGTCTCGACCGCCAGGTTCAGCGGAAAATCGCTCTGGTAATCGATATCGATGACCGGTTCATTGGCGTCGACGGAGATAACCATGCGAAGTGCCTTGCCATCCGCATGACCGAGCAGATAAATCTCGCCGTTCTGCAGATCCAGTTTTTGTTCAAAGCGAGCGGTCTGACCAAAGGGATTTGGGGTGATGGCAATCTTGATCAAACCGACCTTGAGAAGAGTGCAGTAAGCATCCCAGGCATCGGTGCGAGCGATATAAAGCCACACACGGCCCGAAGAGTCTGCCCAAACATTGGTGCCGATTTCGCCGTTTCCCAGGGGCATGGAACCGGATTCGTCAAGGCTCGGTGTCGTCCAAATCTCATCATAGACGGAAACGCTCGGGGTGCGACGAGCACATCCCCATAATACCAAAAAACAAAATGACAAAATGAGCAACCACAATCCGCGGATCATCTTTCACCTCCAGCTTGAAGAACTCCGATGCGGTTCAAAAGAGCCATCTGATGAATCAGCAAAGCTGTTGAAAAGCTCCGACCGATTCGAGCAACTGGGATCATCTCGAAAAGCGGTTTAGTCGCACAATCAAAGAATGGGTGTGCGGTTGACTCTTCTGGTCAAACCGTCGATCGTCAAATGTCGTATTCAATTTGCAGCAAAACCGGCACTGGTTTCATCCGCCAATCCCAGCAATTCAAATGCATTATCGCCCATAATCCGGTTATAAGCTGTTTGGCTGATTTTGCCGTTGTTGACTGCGTCGTACAGCCAGTCTATCAGAGGCCGTTCGTTTTTTGGCGAACAATAATCGAGACCCATGAGCAATTGGCGTTGAAAACGTTCGATAAAGCCGTGAGCGAATTCCGGATCGCGAGCCAGGGCATTGTAGCCGCTGTTGGCCGAAAGATCGGCATAGAGATTGGGATACTTTTCGAGCAACTCGATCACGCGGCCGCCAGGACGGACTGTGCCTTGAGGATAAATCGATTTTTCTGCGGCGACCACGTCGCCGCTGATTTCGCTCCAAAAAGCCATGGAGTGACCGATCAATCTGACTTCCGGGATGGAGCGCAAAACCTTTTCGAGCCTGGGGAAGCCCAAATCATCCATCGGACCGTAATCCCGATTTTGAATCAGCGAAGTGTGAAAAACGACGGGAAAATTCACCTGACCACAGGCAGTTAAAAGAGCGATCAAGCGCGGATCATCCCAGAGGATTTTTGCCGTGAGTTCGCCCAGGCCGCAAAAGCCGAGTTCGGCAAATTGCTGCAGCAAGAAGACAAAATAATCGCTGTCGCATTCATGTGCGGTGCTGGTGATTCGTGGATCGACATTGCAGAACGGGATGAAACGTCCTGGATAGTCTGCACAGATCTGCAATACTTCGTGCGGGCTTTGACTTTCAGGCAAAACTTCTGGACTGAACAAGGGCAAAATCACGGCTTTATCGATCTGCAAGCGATCCATGACCTGAAGCTGTTGCTCCGCCGACATAAACGGTGTGACGTCAGGGTGAAAACGTATCAAAGGCTTGCGCAACACATGTGCATGCATATCGATGACCATGGATTCTCCGATTAATCATGCTGGTTTACAGATCAGCTATGCCAGAACAAACCACCGCTGACTCGATCAACGAAAAAAGGTGCTGAAACCGCCGATTTTGCTGTCATCGCCCGTATCAGCCGCCAAAAGATCGCGGTATCGGGACAGTACTTTGCGATATGCCGCTATGTGTTCGTCGATGCGAGCCCGGTCGAATTGTTTGAACCATGGCACCTGAAACAAACTCTGATAGATCGATTCACTGATTGGCAATTTCCGCAAATAGACGGATCGATCAATATTATCCGGTAAATTGGCAAATCGTGTCGGTTTGCCATGACCGTAAACATCCATTTCGCTCAACAGCGGATGAAGATGCATCGGCGTGTTGCTGCCGGGGTAACAGACCGATCCTTCAGCTTGAATGGCCTCAGCAAATCTCGTCAGCGATAAACCTTCAAGTTCTTGTTTAAGATATTCGAATAAGGGAAAGTACCATCCTCCCTTAGAGCTGTTTGGATCTTTTGGTCGAATTGGTCGGATGCCTTTCTGGTCTTGCAGTGCGTCACAGAAATAGTTCATGGCTTTTTGAATGGTGTGCATTTGCGCATCATAGAGCTTGAGTTGCACAAGGCCAAAAGCCGAACTGAGCTGATGCATACGGTGTTTGTAGCCGCCAGCCGGCAGACCGGCAAAACGCTGCAATTCGGGGCTCAAGATTTCGTCACCGCGAATGTAATGGCCGAACAGCAACGCTCTTTCATAGACCTTGCGGTCGTCGGTGAACAAGATACCGCCTTCTCCGATCGCAAAAGATTTACCGGACATGACAGAAAAGGCAGCAGCCTGGCCGAAAGTACCCACTTCCCGACCTTTATAGAGCGTTCCATGGGCATGAGAACAATCCTCGAAAATCGGCACGTTGTGTTTTTGCGCGATTTTCTGCAGCGTGTCCATGTCTGCTGGCATACCCGTATAATGGACGACGACGATTGCGCGCGTTCGCTCGCTGATCAGAGATTCAACATCTTTGGGATCAATACACAAGGTATCGCGGTCGACATCGGCAAAAACCGGAGTGGCGCCCAGGCTATAGACCTGCAAAACCGAAGCCCAAAAAGTTAGGCTTGGAGCGATGACCTCATGCCCGACACCGACGCCCAAACCATAAAAACCTCCGAGAATGGCGCTGGTACCGTTTGGATACGCCAGACCATAGGTGCGTCCCAATTTCTTGGCATATTCCTGTTCGAATTTTTTGCTCACATCGATCCCCGACATGCGGCCGCTGCGCAGCACTTCGAGCACCGCCTTTTCATGCGCCGGTGTCACAATTGGCCAGCGAAACAAATCGCCGGGATCGAGCTTGACTGTTTTTTCTCCGTTTAATAAAGCGAGCTTTTCCAATGGATATCCCTCCTGTCTGGTCATTTCCAACTGATCAGTTGCGAGTGTTCTCCGGCTGGCAATTCAAACCGATTGGATCCAAATTCAGTATTGACGATGAGGATCAGAGGGGCGGCACAGCGGATGGTCAGGCGGCGCATTCGTATTGCAGGATCCACCTGTTCGGCAATCAAATCGCAACTTTGGCCGTTAAATCGATAGCGCAAACAACCGGTCTGGGTTGCAGATCGCAAATTCCATGTAATCGCGTTTTGGGCTGCGTCAGGATCGAGTCCGATTGCGAATTCGATTAAGTATAGAATGGGACCGATGCCGCTCCAGCCGACAAAATCTGCCTTCACAAACGTCGAATCATTTACCATGCCGGGTTTCCAGGCATCGGGTTGATAGTTTTCCCAGATGGTTCCGGTTTCGCGATGGACGTGCGCCACTGCCTGCAGATGTTCAAGCGCGATCTCCCGAGCCAGCTCGTTGTATCCATATTCTTGCAGACCGCGAATGACCATCGTATTGGTGGGTGCCCAAACGGCACCGCGCCAATAACCGCCGTTAGCAGCATACCCTGGCTCATCAGCTGCACAGGTCGGCACGCGGTGCTGCCGGCCGAAAGTCGCCGGGTTGCGCAAATGCGCAACCAGAGCAGCTGCTTGCGCATCGGAAGCGATATGGGCCACCAGCGTCCAGTAAGCCGCCACGGTTTTGCAAGAACAAAGCCGGCCATTTTCGCGCAAATCGAAATAAAAGTTTTTAGCAGGATCCCAAAGCAAACGGTTAATCTGGGCACTGGTTTCCTGGACGTCGCGCGTCAGCTCTGGAACCTGGTCGGGTTGGTTGATCAAACGGGCGATTTCGATTAAATTGCGGGCAAAAAGAACCATTTCTGCGGAAATATCGATCCCCACTCCCCCTCCAGACAGGCAGGAGTTGCGCGGCGAGTTGTCCATGCTTGCCCAGTCGGTCAGATAGAGACCATTTCCCTGGCGCAGATAGGTTTTCAGGGCTGAATAATAGCGCAAAAGAGGTTCGAACACTCTTTGCAAGCGTTCGCGATCGCCGGTTATTGCGAAAGATTCGAGTTCAGCCCAGGACAGCAATGGATGGTTGAGGGCGTCCAGCGTCAAATAGGACGGTTCATCCGGCGCGGTTCGATTGCGGTAAACAACACCTTCACATTGGAATCCCTGATCGAAACCCCAGCGGCTAAAGAGCGGCAATCGTTCGCGATTGACCCAGGGAGAAAAATCTTCACCGGTTTCCCGATCGATTTCGCGACAGATTTCGCCGTTTGGATATTGCTTGCAGTAAAAATTGTCCAGCGATTCAATACCAGGTACAAGAGGATGAGCCAAAGAGCAGAACATGGTCATGAAACAGGTATCCCAGAGAAAGATATTTTGGTTAAAGGCTGCATCGATAAAATTGGCAACAAATCCGTTGTTCGTGGACGGCTGGTGAAAATTGCCGTAGGCCAATTCCCAGGCTTTCCAATAAAGCTCGATCCATGTCGTGTCAGCTGCCCAAATCGGCTGTGGCAGATCGATTCGCAACCTCTGGAACTGGGGCAATTCTGGTGCAATGGTGCTTTTGAGCAATAAATATTGCCCTTTGCGGTCGTTTGTATGGCGAGCAAAACATGATATGGCGTGAATCAAAGCCAAACTGAGAGCAAAAAGGAGAAATTTGCCATAAAATAGTTTCACTGCAACAAGCCTCTGCTGCTGTTGTCGTCGCCAATTTCAAGTCGGTACAGTCCAAAAGCTGCTGACGCACTGAAATCCCGCAACAAGGTTATTTTTTAAGCAATCGATCGAACCCAAAAGTGCAACCGGTTTGCAGAACTGCTGTTTAAGAACGGCGTTGGTGGTCAAACCGCTGTTGCACAGGCTTTGACCACCACTACGGTCTGATCATCTTGTTGTATGGTCTGGCGAGCGAATTCCTTGATTTCCTTGATAATTGCATTGCGGATCTCGGTGGCAGACAAATGGTTGATCTTGTGCAAGAGCTCGCGCAAGCGGAGTTCACCGAATTCGTTTCCAGCATGATCAAAAGCCTCGGTTACTCCATCGGTGACGAAAAGCAGGACATCACCAGGCCGATAAGCTTTACGGACTTGTTTCAAACTCTCTGCAAAAAGTCCATTGTTCTCCAATCCCAGACCAAGGCCTTTGGGTGTCAAGGATTGTATTGCATCTTGCTGCCGATTGTAATAGAACAACGGTAGATGACCAGCGCGCGCCAAAAGAAATTCATTTTTTTGCGTATCCAGATGCACTCCGAGGCTGGTGATAAAATAGCTCTTGTCCAGATCCTGGCTTAAAATATCGTTTGCCCGTATAAAAAGCTCGCGCGGTTTCAGGGCAAAGGCATGCAGAGAGCGCAAAATGCCCTGGATCTTTGACATATAGAGAGCGGCGGAAATCCCTTTGCCGCTTACATCGCCGATTATCACGTCGATCGTAACATGATTATCGGTGAGAAAATCATAAAAATCGCCGCCAACCTCCTGTGCAGGTATAGAGATGCCTGAAATATCGAGTCCGGCGATTGACGGCGCAGACTGTGGAATCGAGGTCATCTGGATATGCCGTGCGATTTCCAACTCGTGGGTGATGCGCTGATTTTCCGATAACTCCTCATAGAGAAAAGCATTTTCACCAGCGACCGCTGCTTGTTTGGCTGCGGAGCTCAAAAACTCAAAGTCCTCTTGGTTCAGAGGGGTCTCTGACAACTTGCTGCCGACAAAGATAACCCCCAAGAATTTGCCTTTCGAGCGGATCGGCACGAGATAGTCGAAATTCTCTTGATGCAGTCGCTCAGCCAATTCCCGCGGCAGGTTGCGAACGCTGAAGCGCTCTTCTGTTATTGATGTGCGGATCATCTGCAAAAAAGGATTCTCATTCGCGGAACACAATTCTTCGAGCACCGCGCCGTGATAGCCAAAAGTCTTGTGACAGCAGCATTGCGACTCATCGCGAAAGAAAAACACTCCGGCTCGCTGCAGATGCATCAGCTCGGCCAGTTTGTTTACCAGAGTTTCTGCCAACTCGGAAATGGTCTGTGGAGTTGAGATAACCTCGGAGAATTCCGAGGTCGCCTGGCGATAATTATACTTGGTGCGGAAATATTTCTGGTCCAATCCCTTCTGGCCCCAAACACCGATCTTGTAGAAAGCAAAAGTCAACGCAACCGCCAAAAACATCAAAAAACCCTTTTCCATGTTTTGGCTTTCGGGGGTTTCGACTGGTGTATCAGAAACGAGGACGAACGGGCCGGAAATTTTGATAGCCGGCAAATTGAACTCGGCTGAGGTCAAGTGATTCAGCACAGCGATCAGTGCGATAAAAATCGCAACTGACCACAGAAGCGATATGATGGTATATTGGATATTGCGGCGAATGCGCAAATCAATATCCATCAATCGATAGCGGCCGATGGTGTAGAGAAAGGCAACAGGGACCAACAGCAAAGGAATGCCGATCAATCCGGATTGCGCTTGGTTTTGGGTCAAAACAAACGCGATTAAGAGGCCTAAAATGATCGACACCGCCAGTGCCGTCGCGATCCAGATGGGTCGTACGATTCGTTTGTTTTCCGGCGCTTCAGTTTTGCGATAGCGCCATGTCATCGCATTTTGCAGGATCAACAGGATCGCAAGCACGAGAAAAAAAAGCATGAAACGGTGGTGGATGAAAAAAACAATCAATCCTGCAAGGCTGATGAGATAATAAATCGACGGCAGCCAATGCAAATGCGACAAGAAATCCCGTGTTTTTGGAAAGTAAAATTTTGCATGCAAAAATAGCGGCACGGACAGAAAAAGCGATGAATACATCAAATAAAAGCGGAGATAGAAAAACCATGGTGTTTCATAAATTCGCTGGATCATATTGAGAGAGATGAACAGCCCCATGAGCAAAAAAGCCGTTCCCAAAAGTCGAGCAGCGGCTTCGCAGGGCCGTTTTAAGGCCAAAAAGACTCCAAAGATCATCCACAGCCAACCGCTGATGACAAAGACCAAAATTGCAAACTGGGTGCCGAAACGCGCCAATTGCACATTGAGAGTCAGCGGCTTTCCTTGTCGGATGATTTCATAAGAGATGGTTGCACCGCTTGGATTGCTGCGCAAAATCCGGTCGGCTTCATGCGCGCTGTTGAATGAGGTCTCATTGATCCGGGTAATGACGTCGCCGACTTGCATGCCTGATCGATCCGAAGCGCCGTCCTTTACGATCGAGACGACAGTAACGCTGGCGGATATGGTTTTGAGAAAATCGAGTGGAATCGACTTGTTGCGGATCTGGTAACGGATATATTTTTGTTCCGATGGCCGGAAAATGCCCATTTCGACAATAAATGCACCCGGACGGCTGGCAAGATATTGCAGGACCTCTTGTTCCTTGCCCACTGCCCTGCCATCGAGCTGGAGAAGAAAATCGCTTCGCCTCACGGAATCCGGTTGCATCACGAATTCCTGTTCGCCTTTGCCAAAAGATCGGGCGAGTGCAGGAATGGTTTTAACGACAGTTAAGCGGCTTGGTGACGAAACAAAAATATTTTCATCGGTTGAAATGCTGATATGGCGATGAAAATTGTAAATCGATACCGCAAAAACAAGGATTGCCGTTGGCAAGAAAAAAAGCGTAAAAATTAACGCCTGTTGTTTTTTGGTTGGAGCCATTGCGGGATCTCGCGCTTAATGTTTGTTAGTTTTACGGCAAAGACAAGCACAAGTTTCCTGCTGTAATGTGAAAGCATTCCATATCGCTCTGCGATAGGGCTAATCACTCAAGGGTGCAGTGCTCGACCAGTTCACGGAACAAGTAGGAGATTATGGCTATCCGGTTGGATCTCCAAACGAAAGCCGAACGGCACAACAACGCGCATTTCCTGACGGTTATCCTTGCGCTGCCATTCGACCTGCAGCCAGCTGTTGTTGACCGGAATGCGGCCTTTGCACCACATGAGCTTGACGTCGCTGGATTTGACCACGATGCGACGGCCGGGATAATCGATTTCGGCGATCCCCAACAGATCGCGGAGATAGACATGCGCGATATGCGAGGCAAATCCGTGGTTGCAGCTGGCCCGCAGGTCGTCAAATTCCCAGAGCGTCCCGGTTTTTTCCGCCATAAAACCGTAATAGCCGGTTATTTCCTCGTGCAATTGTTTGCACAATCCAGCACGCGCCAAAAGCTCAACTCGCATGATATGGCCGATAAAGGCATTGGCCGGATGGATATCGGGAAACAAACCGGTCTTTTTGCGCTCGGGGCCGAAACGGTTTACCAAAATATTCCATAGTTTCTTGTGCGATTCCGGCGTAGCAACGCGGAAGAAAAAAGCATAGTATTGACAGACTTCAGAGCGATTGCGGGTGGCAACGACGGCATCGCCTTTGCGAACACCATTATCGACAAAAAAGTCGCCATCATAGGATTGCGTGGCGATGATCTTTCGCAATTTAGCGGCTTCCGTAGCCAGCGCCGGTATATCATACAGTTCAGCTGCGGCCTCCAGGACACCGGTGAACAGCATGTTGGTGGGATAGTTGACATCCATTACGAACTCGTTGGCCATCGACCATTCGACAAAATTCCAGCTATCAAGGCGCTCGAGGAGGCCATCGCTGTTGCGAAACCGATCGAGATAGGCGAACAGGGCCAAGACCCGTTTTTTAAGCGCTTGAATCAGTTCTGGATCACCACCGCGTTCCCGGTATTCGCGCAATTGCAGGATGAACCACATGGCCCACTGTGGAATAAACCGCCCATCGCGTTGATCGGCGGGGTAGCACATCGGCAGCATGCCTTCCGGCAAATAGGGAAATTTTTCAGGCAACAGAAAATTTTCGAATTGATTGGTTTCAATAGCGCAGTTGCCGGTAAGAGTCCTTGCTGTGCGCGCGGTAAAAAAACTGTCGCACAGCCAACCCGCTCGCTCGCGGGACGGACAATCCATAAAGATATCGACAGCATTCTGCCGAAACGTCTCTGCGGCAGCGGCAAAGATAGAGTTGGTCTGGGGATCGCTGCAGGCAAAACAGCTCTTTATGGATTCTGTGTTGACATATTCGCGCAAATAGAGTTGCTCGATTTTTCCGCTGCCCGACAGCAGAAAAATCTTGAGATAGCGCAGAGTATAAGGTTCCAGAGTTTCAAAGCTGTATCGACCGGGTTGACAATCGAGCATCACCGTATTGGCACAATCCAAACGATTGAAATCGATATCGCCATCAGCTTTGGTGATTTCATCAAAAGTCAAATACAAGCGCCCTGGTTCAGAGAGAACAACCTCTATTCCGAGAAAACCGGTCAAGTTGGTGGCAAAATCGATGATTCGAAACTCACCTGCTGAAAACTCGATCGCCTTTTCCCCATCGAACCGAGTTAAAAGTACCTTGTCGAAAACGCTCTGTAATTTTTCCAGATCCTGGATCGGAGTCGCATCCAATTCTTCTGTGGTGTAACCTTTGAGCAATTCTCCTATTTGAGTGAGCGATCGGTCACGCCAAGCTTTGGGTTCACCAGTTGCCGGCACCATTTTGCCGTTTGCAGTTTGCCATAGGGGTTGCCGGCAATTCCATTCCGGCAACGGCACGCGTCGCGACAGCGTATTTTTTTGCTCACAGATTTCAACCGCGACTGGTTCACCAGAGTAATCGATATCGCGTTTCCAGCGGTCTGAACCTGGCGAGAGCCGATAGACTTCGCAAAAAGGGCGTTGAAAGCTGAAACGCTGGACCTTCTGCACCCTTTCCGGCAACAAGTAAGCGGTAAACGACGCATCGACCTTGCCGGTAGCGTTGAGAATTCGGTCGCCATAGACAATCTCGGCCTGCACGAACGCGGGCTGATCGAGCAAATAGTAGCTGTTGACGTTATACCCAACCGCTTCGATAGCGATCAGGTTGAGGCCGCGGTGCAAGAAAACACCCATAGGCCATTCATCGATCCGATAATATCCATGCGGACCGCGTGCTGGTCCGTGTCCAACAAACTCACCATTGATCATCAGACGATAGATGCTCGAAGCGGCGATCCTGATGATCGCCGGAATGGCTTCAGAGCAGTTTAAAACCGCAGTGAATCCAACCTGGCAGTTCATCTCAAGTTGACGTCCGACCGGCCAAACTGGTTTGGCTTCCAGAAAAGCAACCTTGTTCATCGCGTTCCACCTCTAGATAGATAAGCAGTATTCCCTAGTGTTTGAAAGGCTTCCACACAATGGTGATAGTTTTCTTCAGATAGTCCAATCGAATGGTATTCTTCGATGTAGCCGATAAGTCCCCCGTGATAATTGCCTAGATGTTCGATCAAATCGGCCACGGCAGCAAAAATGTCCGACCGGGTGCCGCTGATCGAAGTGGTTTGATAGCTTACCGGGCAGACAAAACAAACCTGACCGCCAAAACGGCGGCCAACCTCTGCCATATCGTAGAGATTGGGTTGGCTTAAATTGAGCATATCGACGCCGATCTCGATCAGATCAGGAATGATATCCATAATATACCCACAGCTGTGAAAATAGACCTGCAGGCCGCACTGGTGCACCAGTTGGAATTGTTTTTCATAGTGCGGTTTGAAGAAAGAGCGCCAATGGTCCGGTGAAATGAGCAGCCGATTCTGATCGCCCCAATCATCATAGAACGCCACTGCTTGGAATCCGTGTTTGGGGCATTGGAGAATGACTTCATTTTCGAAGGAAAAGACTCGAGCCGCGAGCAAAGCAAGCGAGTCAGGATCCAAAACCAGATCGGCAAGAGTCTGCGCAAAACCGCGCAGAAAAGTCATTATCGTAAAACCGGTCAAGGCCAGACTGGCCACATAGTAGCGGTCACCCAGCTTTTGTTGAATTTCAGCCACTTGTGCAAAACGATCCGCCCGGTAAGGATCAGGCCAGTCCAGAGCCTGCATATCAGGCCAATCCACAATCAAAGCTTTTTCAGGTTGCCCCATGGTCTCATCTTCGCGTTTCCAAACAAACCCATACTCAGACAGGTTTTTGCCGGGACCTTGAAAATGGTGCACCACATCGATGACGATGAGATCGGATTTTTCAAAATCCCGGTTATAGAATAAAATCGGTACATAGTCAGGGCCGGTGCGCTCAATTGCCCTTATAACCTGCTGTCGGCGAGACATGCGAAGCGCCCTCCATAGTACTTTTAACAGATGGATGTGGTCCAATCCCTGGCGGTAAAAATTTATCCAAAAGAAAATGACACGAGATGTCGCCCAAACCGCAACGTCCCGCCACCTTTGTTTGCATCAGTCAGATGGAGCCACGCTCCGAGAACACAAAAGGAAAGCTGACCTAGACCGAGGCCATTCAAATGCATTTGCAAGAGCAAATGATGAACATCCGCATTCAATTGAGCGACTGCCAGATGGCCATGTTGACGCTTAAAAGGTAAGATTTTAAATCATGGAAAGCAAAGCCAAACTTGCCGACTTAACCCACGGATGTTAAAAGTTGCCTGGCTTTCTCTATTTGTCGGCGCACAGATTGTGGACCCGTGCCACCGGCGATGTTGCGGTGCGACAAAGCGTGGTGTGGTTTGAAGAGATCGAGCACATCTGCAGCAAAATTCGCGTTAAATTGCTTAAACTCGGCCAGCGAAAGCTGATCCAACGGCTTGTCATTGCCCTCAGACCAGGCAACAATTTTGCCGACGATTTCATGCGCCTGGCGGAACGGCACTTGCTTGCGAACCAGATAGTCAGCCATGTCAGTGGCATAAACCGATGGGTGCAACGCCAGCCGCATTCTCTGCACATCAATTTCTGCGGTTTTGACCACACCTGCGAGAATGCGCAGAGAAAGTTCGGTTTGGTGCAGAGCGTCAAAAGCCGGCTCCTTATCCTCCTGCAAATCGCGCACATAGGCGGTAGGGATGCCCTTGATCAAGCTCATTAAAGTGGAGTGGGCGCCGATCACCCGAGCGGTTTTGCCGCGAATCAGCTCCAAGGAATCTGGATTCATTTTTTGCGGCATCATGCTGCTGCCTGTACCATAAGCCTGGTCGATAGCCAGAAAACCATAAGCTTCAGAAGACCAGTAGATCCAATCTTCGGACAATCTGCTGAGATGGAGCATGATTTGCACGCAAAGAGAGGTGCAATCGAGAACAAAATCTCGATCGCCTGTTGCATCGATCGAGTTGTCGGAAGCGGAATCAAATCCGAGAGCCAGCGCCAGCCGTTGGCGGTCAACTGCAAAAGCTGAACCAGCCAGAGCGCCCGAACCCAATGGACAAATATTGTGGTTTGTCCGCCAATCGGTGATCCGATTGCCGTCGCGCTGCAATTGAAAAAAGAAGGATAACAAGTAATGGGCAAAAGAGATGGGCTGCGCCTGGCGCACATGCGTGTATCCTGGCATAACCGTATTTTCGTGTTCTTCGGCGCGTTCCAGCAAAACGGTCTGCAACCCGACAACCTGTTTATGCAGGTCTTGTATCTTCTCGCGCAGATAAATTTTAAAATCGGTGACCACCTGATCGTTGCGGCTGCGGCCAGTGTGGATGCGTTCCCCCAGCGCACCAAGCCGAGCGGTCAACCAACGCTCGGTGGCAGAATGGATATCTTCATCATCCGGGGAAAAGTCGAGGTTGCCGCGGTGAAAGTCAAGCGCGATTGCCTCGAGTTCTCTTTCGACCTGTTCCACTTCCTCAGCAGTATAGACTTGCGCTTCTTGCAACGACCGGGCCCATTGCCGATTCACCTGGATGTCGGCATCGAACAACAGCCGGTCAAACGGCAGGGAAACGCTGAAATCTTTCATCAGCTGGTCGGCAGACTTGCTGAACCGACCGCTCCAAATGGTTTTGCTCATGCTCTCTCGAATGGATTGAGAGACAACCTCAATCCCGTTTAAATTTGCTGTAATCCGGCTCCCGATACCGCGGCTTGTGACCCCATTCCATCTCGACCAGAGCGCGCACTTTGAGGGGCAAACCAAAAAGATTGATGAAACCCTTGGCATCAGTCTGATCGTAGATATCTTCTTTGCCAAAAGTCGCCAGTTCTTCCCGGTATAGCGAATAGGGCGATTTCCGGCCGGCTGTCTGACAATTGCCTTTGTACAACTTGAGCCGGACGGTTCCGCTCATGTTCTGCTGGGTGTGTTCGATAAAAGTGTCCAGGGCTTCGCGCAGCGGCGTGAACCATTGGCCGTTATAGACCAGCTCGGCATACCTGACGGCCAACATCTCTTTTAAGTGCAAGGTGTCGCGATCCAGAACCAGGCTTTCCAACTCTTGATGCGCAAGAAACAACAAGGTGCCGCCCGGGGTTTCATAAACACCGCGGGACTTCATGCCAACCAACCGGTTCTCTACCAGATCCGTTCGGCCTATACCATTCTCCCCTGCAACAGCATTGAGTTTCTGCAACAGGGGTACAGCTTCCATGCGTTCGCCGTCCACAGCAACAGGGCTGCCGGATTTGAATTCGATTTCAACATAAGTCGCATGATCCGGAGCCTCCTCAGGTGATCGCGTCATCACATACATCTTGTCGTGCGGTTCATTCCAGGGATTTTCCAGATCGCCGCCTTCGTGGCTGATGTGCCAAAGATTGCGATCGTTGCTGTAGATCTTTTCCTTGGAGGCGGAGATCGGAATGTTGCGCTCCTGCGCATAGGCAATTGCATCTTCGCGCGAACGGATCGACCATTCACGCCAGGGCGCGATGACCTTGATCTTGGGATTAAAAGCCTTATAGGTCAATTCAAAACGAACCTGGTCATTGCCTTTGCCTGTGCACCCATGTGCAACAGCGTCGGCACCTTCGGCTTCGGCAATCTCGACCTGGCGCTTGGCAATCAAAGGGCGTGCAAAAGAAGTACCCAGCAAATAGCGTTTCTCATATATCGCGCCTGCCTTGAGAACCGGCCAGATGTATTCCTCGACAAAAGGTTTGCGCAGATCTTCAATATAACATTTGCTTGCTCCGGTCTTGATCGCTTTTTCTTCCAGGCCGTCCAACTCTTGTCCCTGCCCCAGGTCGGCAGCAAAAGCAATCACTTCGCAACCATAGTTTTCCTTGAGCCAGGGAATGATAATCGAGGTGTCCAGACCACCGGAATAGGCAAGGACCACCTTTTCTACCGTTTGTTTCATCGCCAACTCCTGCTGTCGCTTCGCTCGATAAAAGACCGTGCGCAAATGACCTTCATCAGCGCCCGATTCATCATCGTAGAGCAAATAATTCAAGTCTTATTTTACTCATTCTTCAATAAACTATCAAGCGAATTTTGCCAGGAGTTAAATATGTTAATCAATTGGGCGCTGAATATAAAATAAACAAGGACAAAACATGAGCCAACAACATTGGAGGCAGTATTGCGGGTCTGGTGATTTCGCAAACAAAAAAAGGGCCGTCGGGATTTTCCCAACAGCCCTTCAGACGTGGATTGCATGTTCGCAACGGAGGACCACCCCGCACCGACCCTCTTTCACACTCATTTCCGACCCTCAGCACCCTGCAGACCGATGGCCGAAATCTTGCGAATGAGGATCTTCACCCAATGCAACCCGGTCATGCTCAACAGAACACTCTGCTCTATTACAACAAACATGCCAAAACCTGCCATAACCATCTTGCTCCAACTTGTTGAATGCCTTTTATGCGTTCGACCCTGCCCGACACGACCAAATTTACCCAGATTACGTATTTAATAAATTACGTTCGCTGCAACTGACTATATTAATTAGATTTACAATATATCTTCAAAATTAATTTCTCTACTAGTCTGCTGTTTGTTTTGCTAAAGGTGCAGTGTTGTTCTTTCCCAAAGCGGTAAAATCAGCTTACATTGTGTCCAGCCATCAATCCATGCCCTGTCTTGCGACGGCCAGTTTGGTGGTGAATAACAAAATTGCAAGTGCCATACATTTTCGTATACTGGACGTCGTTTTCATTCGCAATCGGTGCGCGGTGACGGATCTGGATTTTAGCACTCGGTGTCCAGATCTTGATCAATCTTTATCTTGATTTTAATAGCGATTTTCGTTAATCTTACAGCCGATGGTCTCCGAGCAACAATTTTGGCAGAACTAAAAAGATACCGACTTTTTGAGTTGCGTTAAAGAACATCATACAAACTGATAAAGGGAGATTTTTCCATGTGTGCATCCCAAAAACTTGCCCTCGATGAACTGTGTGTCCATACCATACGCGGTCTGGCGATGGATGCCGTACAAAAAGCGAATTCTGGTCATCCAGGCACTCCCATGGCACTGGCGCCGCTGGCGTATGTGCTTTATTCACGCATCCTGCAGCACAATCCAGCCAATCCGCGCTGGTTCAATCGCGACCGCATTGTCCTTTCGGCAGGCCACGCATCCACTTTGCTCTATTCCACACTTCACCTTTGCGGTTACAAATTGACTCTCGACGATTTGAAAGCGTTTCGCCAGTTGAACAGCATCACGCCGGGACATCCGGAGGTTGGGTTGACTCCCGGAATCGAGACCACAACCGGCCCGCTTGGCCAGGGTTTGTTGAATGCAGTCGGCATGGCCATTGCCGAAGCGCATCTGGCAGCAAAATTCAACCGAGACGGTTTTTCGCTCGTCGATCATCGCACCTTTGCCATCTGCAGCGACGGTGATTTTATGGAAGGCGCATCGCATGAGGCCGCCTCGCTCGCCGGACATCTTGGGCTTGGCAAATTGACTGTCTTTTATGACGACAACCATATCACCATTGAAGGGGGAACCGATTTAGCCTATTCAGACGATGTTGCTAAGCGCTTTGCCGCTTATCACTGGCATGTCCAAGATCTGGGCGAACAAGCCAATGATCTCGGTGCATTGCAAGCGGCTTGCGAAGAGGCAACCCGAGAGGCTGACCGGCCGTCCTTGATCATCATTCGCTCTCATATCGCATTTGGTGCACCCAATATGCAGGACACATCCGCTTCACACGGTGCGCCGCTGGGAGAAGAGGAAATCCGTCTGACCAAGAAATTTTATGGCATGCCGCCGGAAAGCCAATTTCATGTGCCGTTGGAAGTTTATGATCACTTTAAAGACAGCTGTTTGGAAAAAGGCAAGGCAACGGAAGCAGAATGGAACCGCCTTTTTGCACTGTACCGCAAGGCGCATCCAAACCTGGCAAAAGAATTTTCGTCGGCAATGGCGGGCGAGCTTCCTGCCGATCTTTTTTCTGCTTTGCCGAATTGGCCGACAGGCCATAAACCAGTGGCCACCCGCAGTGCCGGCGGGCAGGTGCTCAATGCACTGGCTGAGCGTCTTCCCCTGCTGATCGGCGGCAGTGCGGATCTTTCCCCTTCGACCAAAACACTGATCAAATCTTCCGATTATTTCAGCAAAAGCAATCGCGTCGGCCGCAATATCGCCTGGGGTATCCGCGAGTTGGCGATGGCCGGTGCATGCAATGGTTTGGCCCTGCATGGCGGAGTGCGACCCTTTGCCAGCACTTTTTTCGTTTTTACCGACTATGCTCGACCAGCCATGCGCTTGTCGGCTTTGATGCATCTGCCTGTGATCTATGTGATGACGCACGATTCCATCGGTGTCGGTGAGGATGGACCGACCCACCAGCCGGTTGAACATCTGGCAGCGCTGCGCTCAATACCCAATCTGACCATCATCCGCCCTGCAGATGCCAACGAAACCGCTTATGCCTGGCAAGCCGCGCTGCAGCGACTGGACGGACCGACCGTTTTGGTGCTGACACGGCAAGATCTGCCGATCATCGACCGCACTCAGTGCGCTCCTGCCAAAGAGACTCTTAAAGGAGCCTATATCCTGGCAAAAGAAAATGGCGATTTCCCCCAAATTGTTTTGATCGGCAGCGGATCAGAAGTCGCGTTGCTTCTGGAAGCAAAAAAAATGCTGCAGAATGAAAACATTGCCGTGCGTGTGGTCAGTATGCCCAGTTGGGAAATTTTTCGTCGCCAAGACGCAAAGTACCGCGAGGCTGTGCTGCCGGCAAAAGCGCAAAAACGATTGGCGGTTGAGGCGGCGGTCTCTCAAGGTTGGCATGAATGGATTGGTGATCACGGAGTTTTTCTTGGCGTAGACTTTTTCGGAGTCAGCGCTCCTTATCAAAAAATCTATCAAGAGTTTGGCCTGACCGCTGAGAATGTGGCGCAAAAAGCCCGCGAGCTTTTGTAAACTTGTTTTCGCTTGCATTTTTTCGCCGTTCTTTTTACTTTTAGAAAACCCGTAGGGGTGTTCCGACTCCCTGTGTTGCGGCTAAAACGATTTCGACGTCTGTACAGGATTCGGAGCTGAGAGCATACCCTTTGAACCTGATCTGGATCATACCAGCGCAGGAAACGGTTTGTTGATTGTTTCCATTCGATTGTCGACGAGCCGTTTCCTTATCGAAACGGCTTTTTTTTTGCTGAAAGGGATCTCGGATCAGGAGGTACAACCCTAGAGGAGGTGGCGATGGTCAAATGGCTTCCTACCGTCGCGCTGATCCTGTTGTTCTGCCAGGCCGCCGCAAAATCAACGACGGAGTTGGCTGGCAAAGTGATCGACAAAAGCAATGGGCAGGAATTGGCTGGCGCCAATGTGATGCTGGAAAACCTGGGTATCGGCACCAGTACAAATCGCCAGGGCGAGTTCTCGTTTGCCGATATACCGTCTGGCCCTTTGGTATTGAGCGTCAGCTATATCGGCTATGAAGTCTACAAAAGACGGATAATCATCCCGACAACAGAATCACCGCTTGAAATTGCCCTTGTGCTCACTTCCCTGCCCGGCCAACAAATCACGATCACTGCCACCCGGGCAGTCGAAAGAGAAACACCGGTGGCGTTTTCTTCAATGAATCAGAAACAGATTCGCCAGGCTTACTATGGGCAGGACATTCCCATGCTGGTCGCAGAACTGCCGAATGTCTATGCCTATTCAGACGCAGGCACCGGCTTTGGCTACAGCACCCTTAAGGTAAGAGGCTTTGACCAAAGCCGGGTGGGAGTGATGATCAACGGCATCCCTCTCAACGACCCTGAGGATCATCAGGTCTATTGGGTGGATATGCCCGATCTGGCAGAAAGTATTGCGGACATTCAGATTCAACGCGGCGTTTCCAATTCTCTGTTCGGTATTTCCGCTTTTGGCGGCTCGGTCAACCTGATCACCGCCAATCAGATCAACCAAAAGGGCATTACCGCCAAATTGTCGATCGGCAGCTACGGCACCCGCAGAACCTCATTTTCCATGAGTTCAGGCCTGATCGACAACACCTATTCCATAAGCGGCCGCTTTTCCCGCATTCTCAGCGACGGCTACCGCGAAAATTCCGGCATTGATTTTTGGTCCTATTTTTTATCGGCCACACGGTTCGGTGCACAATCCACTCTCAAGTTAAATGTGTATGGAGGTTCGGAACTCACCCATGCCGCATGGGACGGCGTCCATCAGGATATCCTGGCAGTGAACCGACGGGCCAATCCGACCTCCTCCGGGTATAACAACAATATAGACCGTTTCTTTCAACCACATTATGAAGTGATTCATGAAATTCGCCTCTCCCCCACGCTGACCTTGAGCAACAGCTTTTTTGTTATCCAGGGTGAAGGCTATTATGAACTGTACAAAAACAATCGCTCGTTGTTCGATTTTGGTATGCAATCCTATCAAACCTCGGATCCAACCCTGTTTGGTGAAGATTCGCTCGATTACTATGCCACAGTCGAAGGCACTGACACTGATCGGCTGGCGCGACAGAATGGTCACTATACGGTTTTGCGCACTGACCTGGTCAATCAAAAATGGGTAGAAAAAACCCAATTGGGAGTTCTACCGAGACTTCAATGGCTGCACAGCCGTGGGTTGGTGGTTGTGGGCGGTCATATGGAACGTTTCAACAGCCGTCATTACGGAAAAGTGATCTGGGCCAAAGCGCTTGCCAGCGCTTCGCAAGCGAATCCCAATGAGCCATATTATCGCTACGCCGGCAAGAAATGGACTGGTGCGCTCTATTTGCACAGCCGCTATCAATTGAAGCCATCCATCAGCGCAATCGCTGACCTGCAATATCAAAGCAAAAACTATGATTTCAACCATCATCAAGCAGGCAATTTTGCCGGAGCAGATCTGCATGCCTTTTCGCTTCGCTATCGATTCCTCAATCCCAAAATTGGCTTGCACGCCAATCTGTCGCGGAATTGGGATTTTTTCAGCAGCATTTCCTTTTCACAGCGAGAGCCCACAGATAAGGACCACTATGATGCATGGGAAGGTCCTGATGACCTCGGTGCAGCGCCACTGTTCGCCGAGCGCCGTCTGGTTTGGCAAAACAACGCCATTGTGCGCTCAGAATTCAGCGGGCCGCAGGTGAAGCCTGAAAAACTCATCGATTATGAACTCGGAATCGGCTACTCCGTTGAAAACCTGCAGTGCAAAGCCAACGCCTATTGGATGAATTTTAAAAACGAAATAATTGCCAGCGGCCAGGTCAATGACGATGGCCAGCCGATTCGCGGCAATGCCGATCGCTCCATACATCGAGGCCTGGAGTTCAGTCTTTTCTCACAGCCGTTCGATCGTCTTGTGCTGACAGCCAATTACAGCTTTAGCCAAAATTACTATAAAAAATTTATCGTGCAGGGAACGGATGAAAACTGGATGGTCGTGCCGATCGACTTGAGCGGCAACACGATCCCGCTTTTTCCCAATCGCCTGGGCAATCTACGCATGACCTTTACCCAATCCTTTTTCCGTGCCTCGGTGCATTGGCAGTCTATCGGCAGGCAATATCTCGACAGCCATGAACGAATGGAGCGATCTCTGCCGCCCTATTCGCTGATCAATCTGAGCTGTGAATTCGATCTTTCGCGTTGGGTGTCGTTTCCGGGGCTATCGATAGGCTTTCAGATAGTCAATGCCGCTGATCAGGATTATTATGCCTCCGGGTATTACGACGAATGGTCCAACGCCAATTATTATTTCCCGGCGGCGCCCCGGCAGTATTTCACTCAAGCGACAATCAACTTTTAACAAAACCAAAGCGCAGAACCATAGAATGCAATCCATTGATATTTTCCTGATCGTTCTCTATCTGTTAAGCCTTGTTGGCATCGGTCTCAGGAAACCGAAAGAGAATTCGGCTGCGAACATCGAATCCTATCTATTGGACAGCCGTCGGTTGACGCTACCGGCCTTTGTCGCCACTCTGGTATCGACCTGGTATGGGGGCATCCTGGGTGTCGGGGAATATTCGTACCTCTTTGGCATTTCCAATTGGCTTGTGTTCGGCGTGCCGTATTATCTCGCAGCCTTGATTTTTGCGCTGTTTATTGCCAAGCGCGCACGACGGTCGCAGATGTTGACCATTCCACAACAACTCGAGCATGCTTACGGCCAAGGTCCAGCCCACATCGGCGCACTGCTCGTTTTTGTGATGACCGTGCCTGCGGCTTACGTGCTTATGCTTGGGGTTTTAATCCAATTTTTAACTGCCTGGCCGCTGATTCTTTGCATTGCACTGGGAAGTCTGTTCAGCATGATCTATGTGACGCGCGGCGGATTTCGCGCTGTGGTGCGAACCGATCTGCTGCAATTTGGCTTGATGTTCGCCGGCTTTATTTTGCTCCTCTTCTATGCAGTGAACGAGCACGGCGGTTTGAGCTTTTTGCAGCAATCGTTACCGGCGACCCATTTCAGCTGGCATGGCGGCAATCGCGCCAGCACCATTGCGGTTTGGTATTTCATCGCTCTTTCCACATTGATTGAACCTGCCTTTTATCAGCGCTGTTTTGCGGCTAAAAATGAAACCGTTGCCCGCAACGGAATATTGCTCTCGATTGCCTTTTGGATCGTTTTCGATTTTCTCACCACTTTCTCCGGTTTGTATGCAAGAGCGATTTTGCCGGAACTGCAAGATCCCATATCGTCGTACTTGCATCTGGCCGGGCGATTGCTGCCGCCCGTCTCTCTGGGGCTTTTCGTCCTCGCTCTTTTGTCGACCATCATGTCCACGGTCGACAGTTACAGTTTTCTCGCGGCCACGACCATTGGACGCGATTTTCTCTGGTCGCGCTCCTCCCGAAATCCTGCCTCTGTCGAGTGGTATAGCAAGATCGGTATGGTTTTGACTTGTGTTCTGAGCATCGCCATTGCCGCCTGGGCACAATCAGTTATCCGCATCTGGAAAGATTTCGGTTCGATCGGTACGCCAGCCCTCTTGCTGCCATTGGCAAGCAGCTTTTCGCCCCGTTTTAAAATGACCAGTACCTGGGTACCATCCGCAATTTTGATCAGCGGCGGTGTTTCGACTCTATGGTTGGTCTCGCGCACCTTGTCAGGCAACTCTGACTACTGGCTGGACATCGAACCGATTTACCCGGGTCTGTTGACCTCTCTGCTCTTTTTTTCTCTGGATAAAGTTGTCCATCGCTTGCACCGCCATAAATGATCATCCCCTGCAGAAATTGCGATTTTATTAGTTTTCAGTTGCGCGTTTCAGCAGTTCTGTTAATTTACGATTAAGGACAGAGAGCCAAATTCCTGATGTTAGAGCGGCAATCGACACCCGAGAAAAAGTCCAGCGTTGTCACTTGATTGAAATGTCTCTCTTGTGCCAGTTTCTGATCAATCAATTGCAGATCGACAATCCTACACCAAATCACAACGGTCAGGAGGTTTTTATGAAAAAAGCGATCCTGATAATTGTGCCTCTGTTGATGATCGCCTGTGCCGGAGTTCGCATCGAGCGGGTCACCGACGCCAATCGCAACGTCGAGGGATTGCGCTATTATCGTCCCTGTCCCTATCTGCTGGTTACCGAGGGAACACAGGGCACCCTGCGCAGTGAACTGATCATGCTGCCAAACCTGAATGAAGAATATGTTGTCCGTTCCCATGCAGGAATAGGCAAAGTTGATTTAAAAATCAAACTCGAACAAGGCTGGAATCTGGTCGAATTGGGCGAAATCAGCGATACCCGGATCGCAGAGAACATCGAATCGTTGAGCGATCTGCTGGACAGCATTGCCCGGGCTCAGCTCAGTGAAACAGGGCCATTCAAGCCTGGTCTATATGCTTTTATCTTCGATAACGGCATGGTCAGCGGAATCAGAAAAATATTTTAGTCGCGGATAGTCTTTGCAAAACAAAAACATCGTTTGCATGACAAGGTGGAGGTTGGCTTGAACACAAAGACGCGCTGGGGGATTTTGGGCACCGGTAAAATCGCCAACGCATTTGCACATGGTTTGGTGTATGTCCCGGATGCGCAATTGATCGCGGTTGGTTCCAGAAACAGGACGACCGCACACGAATTCGGCGAGCGATTCCATATCCCGCATCGTCATTCGAGCTATGAGGAATTGGCTGCAGATCCGGATGTCGATGTGGTCTATGTCTCTTCACCGCATCCTGCACATTGCGCAAATACCCTGCTTTGCCTGCAGCACAACAAAGCGGTGCTGTGCGAAAAACCCTTTGCGATCCACGCAGGCGAAGCACAGCAGATGATTGAATTGAGCCGAAAGAAAAAGATCTTTCTGATGGAAGCCATGTGGACGCGCTTTTTACCGGCCATCGTGCAGGTGCGGGAATGGCTGCGCTGCGGTGAGATCGGCGAGATTCAGATCGTGATGGCCGATTTTGGCTTCCATGGAGAGTATGACCCTAACAACCGTTTGTTCAATCCGGATCTGGGAGGTGGTGCCTTGCTCGACGTGGGCATCTATCCGATTTCATTCACCTCGATGGTCATGAACCAACCTCCCACCGAAATCGTGAGTCAATCGTTGTTGGGCAAGACCAAAGTTGACGAAATGACTGCAGTTTTGTTTCGCTATCCCGGGGGAGAGTTGGCCATTCTTTCTTGTAGCAATCGTGTGGAAATGGCCAACCATGCCTATATTTTTGGCAGACAGGGGCAGATTCAAGTGTCTCCGGCTTTTTGGCGGGGACAAAAAGCGACTCTGAAAAAAGGAAACCGCTTATTGACCATGGACTTGCCCTATACCGGCAATGGATATGCGCACGAAGCCATACATGTACAGGAATGCCTGCAACGGGGATTGGTCGAAAGTTCGATCATGCCGCTCGATGAATCGCTGCAAATCATGCAAACCATTGATAGGATCCGCGCACAGATTCAGCTGATCTATCCAATGGAGCACAAAAGGACCGTGCCTGGATGATCCGTGCCCTGGTTGTGGTCTCTTAATTGTGTTCGACCACCCGCTGCGGGCTTGACAAATCGACATAACTCGTCGAGTTTGCACTCTTGCGTTTGTCGACAAAAATCCTATATTGTGTACCAAAACTCGACCACTGTGGGAAACATCGATATCCAGAAAGGACAGTAAGAGTGCAGATCGAATTGCTGTCAACCGAAATCGAAGAAGTCAAACTTTTGCAGATGAAAGTCTATGGCGATGAGCGCGGTTTTTTTGCCGAGACTTTTCACGCACGTGATTTTGCCCTGCTTGGCCTGCCCAGCCAATTTGTTCAGGACAACCACTCGCGCTCAGTCAAAGGCGTTTTGCGCGGTTTTCACTACCAGGACATGACAGCACCACAAAGCAAACTGGTCCGCTGCACAGTCGGTCAGATTCTCGATGTTGCCGTCGATCTTCGCCTCGGATCGCCAACTTTTGGCCGTTGTGTTTCGGCAAGGCTATCGGCTGAGAACATGCAGCAGCTTCTGGTGCCGGCAGGATTCGGCCATGCTTTTCTGACCTTGACGGATGTCGCGGAAGTGCAATACAAGTGCACAGAATTTTATGTTCGACAAGCAGAAGGCAACATTCATTGGAATGATCCCGACATCGGTTTTTCCTGGCCAATCGAGCAGCCGATTCTATCGGATCGCGATCGGCTGGCGCCATTTTTGCGCGACTATTCATCGCACCCTGCATTTCGCTACCCAATGCCCTGAAAATATGCCGTCGTGCCGGATGGATGCCACTTTTCGAATGATTGATTTTTCCTACACTTTGTTCGGCTGTTGACGATCGTTCCATTTTACAAGATAAATGGCGGGAACCACTCCGTTCGACAAACCGGTGAAAGGATTACGCGATGAAACGACTTTTGGCCTGGTACCTCCATATCTCTCTGGTCACCCGAATATTTGTCGGTTTTATTCTGGGATCGATCGTTGGCGCCGTGCTCTGGATCATGACAGACGAAGCGACTGTATTGCGACTGGTTCCCTTCTTTTCCCCTTTCGGCACGATCCTGATCAACATGCTGAAAATGATCGTCATCCCGGTCATCTTCTTATCGCTGATCGTCGGAGCGTCCAGCCTGCCCTTGAAAAAATTTGGCCGCATCGGCGGAAAAGTCATCACCTGGTATCTGCTCACTTCCTTGCTTGCCGCGATTGTCGGCGCGATCCTCGCTTTGCTGCTCAATCCCGGCGGTGGAGCAGATCTGCAGGGATGGGAAAAACTGGCCACGGCGCTTGGTTCACAAACACAAGAGTTGAGTCAAGCTGCCCCAACCTCTAAAGGCTTTGTGGCGATGTTGGTCAATATGTTTCAAAATCCTTTCCAGGCTTTGGCAACCGGTAATTTTCTGTCGATCATCGTCTTCGCTATTCTGTTCGGTTTGGCGATCAGAGTGTCAATTGAAGGAACTGAGAACAGCACCGCCATCTCGATCATGGAACAAATGATCGCGCTGTTCACAGCCGCCCGCGATGTGATGTTCAAACTGGTCGACTGGATTCTGGAGTATTCACCGATCGGTGTTTTTGCCCTATCGCTGATCAACTTTGGCATGTATGGCCCAAACATTGTCGGGCCCTATATCAAAGTGACCCTCGGTATCGTTGCAGGAATATTTCTAATGGTCTTCGTTGTCTATTCCCTGCTGATCTTTGTGGTGACACGCCGTTCACCCTACAGAGTTCTGAAATCGATTCAGGAAGCGATGATTACCGCCTTTATTACCCGCAGCAGCGCCGCCACTCTGCCGGTTTCCATGCGGGTTGCCACCGACGACCTGAAAATACGCAACGAACTGGTCAGTTTTGCTCTGCCTCTGGGAGCCACCATCAATATGGATGGCGTATGCGTTCATTTGCCCATGTTCGCCATTCTGGCCGCCAACATGTTTGGCATTGAACTGACCACCGGATCACTTGTTTTGCTGATCCTGACCACCGTTCTGGCGTCTATTGGCGCAGGCGGAGTTCCTGGAGGAAGTTTGATGCTGCTTTTTCTTATCCTGGAAAGCCTGGGATTGGACAGCACCCAGGTCGCGGTCATTGTCGCCCTGGCTTTGGGCATCAACCCTATTCTGGATATGTTCGAAACCGCAAACAATGTCACAGGTGACCTGATATGCACGTTAACGGTTGCAGACACCGAGAAAATGATTGACAACAACCAGACGGGAAACCTGCAGACAAATTAGTCCAGATAAAACGGTTCGCAGATCTGGCACAGGAGGAGGATGCAAAATCGAATAGACATCAGAACGCGGCTGAGTAGTTTCAAATATGCCGGTCGCGGTTTTCTGCAAATGCTCTGTTCGCAGCAGAACGCCTGGATCCATGCACTGGCAACCGTTGCGGTGATTGCTGCTGGTTTTTGGACCGGTCTTGATGCGGTTGAATGGTGTTTGATTGTGTTGGCGATCGTATTGGTATGGATGGCGGAATCGTTCAACACGGCATTGGAATTTCTGGCGGATGCCGCTCTGCCACAATACCACCCCCTGATAGGCAAAGCGAAAGATGTGGCAGCTGGAGCGGTTTTGATCGTTTCTCTGGGAGCAGTGGTTATTGCTGGATTGGTTTTTATCCCCTATTTCTGCCAATAATCAGGGCAAACCGATTGCATCAAAACTGCAACCGCAGTACACGCATAATCTCTTCGACGGTTTCTTCGACATATTGTTCACCATTGCGAATGGCCAGTTCCGGGGGAATAGGGCCTGGAACAATCGTAAACATTGCGGCCAAACCCTTTTCGTGCATGGTGTTGGCTTGATCACCCCGCATGCCGGCCAGGGCAATAACCGGTATCTTGAGTGTGGCAGCTTCATCGAGAACCGCACTAATCGTTTTTCCGCGCGAGGTTTGACTGTCAATTTTGCCCTCACCTGTCAGAATCAAATGGGCTCCGCGGATCTTTTGCTTAAAATGACAAGCATCCAGGACCAACTTGGCGCCGGACTGTAATTTGGCATGGGTAAAAGCCATCAAACCCGCCCCAAGGCCCCCTGCTGCACCCGACCCTGGAATGTTGCGAACGTTTTTTTTAATCGCCTTTTCAATGACCTGGATGATTGACTGCATATTTTTTTCCAGGATATCCAACTGCACATCGCTGGCGCCTTTTTGTCGCGAATAGATCATCACCGCCCCGTTTGATCCCAATAAAGGATTGTCCACATCACATGCAGCAATGATTTCGGTGTTCTCCACCAAGGGTGTTAAGCCTGACAAGTCCAGGCTTTTCACTTGCCCCATCAAACCGCCGTTCATGTATTCGCGTATTTCTTTGCCCTGCTTTTGGCAAAACTTAATCCCCAAAGCCTGCGCCATTCCGGTCCCGCAATCCGTTGTCGCTGAACCGCCGATACCGACGATCAGTCTTTTACAGCCGCGTTTCATCGCGTCAAACATCAATTCGCCGGTTCCATAGGTGGTTGTCTCGATCGGATTGCGGCGATTGTAAGGCACCAATGGCAACCCGGATGCGGCAGCCATTTCGATCACTGCGGTTTGGCCGTCGCCCAAAATGCCATAAGTCGCTTCAACCTGATCTCCGATCGGTCCCACCACCATCAATTTGACGGTTTTACCATGCGTGGACGAGACCAGAACGTCAACGGTGCCCTCTCCTCCGTCTGCCAAAGGCAGTTTGATAATTTCGGCTTCAGGATAGATTTTGCGCACACCGCGACTCATCGCCGTGACAACCTGGACCGCAGTCATGCTATGCTTGAATGAATCCGGGGCGAGTACAATTTTCATCTTGCTTTCCTCGAATAATTTCACAAATACAGTATCATTTGTTCAAGCGCAAGAAACACAACTCCAAGAATATCCGTTAAAACAGTCACCAGATTGCCATTGTCGGGTGGTTGTCGAAGCTGCCGTCACTGCCTAGCGATGTTTTTGCTTCACCAGATGCCGCCTGCTTTCCAAAAACGATCAGCACCGAAATTTAAACCATTTTGGCAATTTTCCAAGTTCAAACTTTAGTAAATAATAATATTATTCCCATGGAATAAATAAATTTACCATTATTCCCTTTTGGACATGATAAATAAATTCAAGCCTCTGCCATTGACAGGCAAATTCAGGTCTGCACCGCCAAGCGCAAGCCGACGGCGATGGTGACGTTTTTTTTTGTCTGACGATTGTATTCTTCCTCCAGATAAAAAGTAACCGGCATTCCGATGCGCAAAGAGGCTACATTTTCAAGAAAAGCATCCCTGGAAAATCCAAAACAACGGCCATCCTCCCGCGATACCAACCCTGCGGTGCGATTGTGGTTAAGGGATTCAATGCGACCGAGATAAAGCGTTTTATCGCCAAACTTGTTCTTGACCCAACACTCTTTGAGCTGTTGAGCGACTACCGCGCTGCTGGGCAACTGGCTTAAATCGACCTTATAGCGATCGATCCAGCCAGTAGTCTCACCGCGCAGAGACCATCGCATTTCGCGGGCGATCGTCAAGACCAATCGCACATGATCTTTGGCGTGGCTGGTGTCGCCGGTTTTTTCATAGAGCTTGACCAGCAGTTTAAAAACGTTGATTTTATGCCGTATCTCTTCACCGTTCAACGCCGCGCGCGAGGCATAATTGAGTGCTTGGCGGTCATCGCCCATTTCGGCATAGACCATAGCGAGTTCTTTTTCCATATACCAATCCGGCTGAAAACGGATCAGTTCATGCAAAATCTGCAAGGCATCCTGAAATTCGCCCAGCGCAAACGCGGCGAGTGCAATCTTGCGCTTGAACCAAATTAGATTGTCGGTATGCTCGGGATCGAGTTGCTGCAAAGCCTGTTGACACAACTCGATACATTCCCGCGATCGCTGATCGATGAGCAGGGCTTCGCACCGCAAACGATAATAGCGCTCTTTGGGTGTCCATTTTTTATCGTCTGATTTTATTGTGCGGTTATCGAGCAGCGCGGGATTCAAGTATCCGGTCCATTCGAGAACAGCTGGTGCAGCGAACGGATGGACAAACAATTCAAGAACACGAAAAACAGTGTCGGTATAAGGGGAAAAACGATCCTCTTGCTTGCACAATTTGACAATAGCCCGGGCAGCCTTGAGAATATTCTGTCGTTCATTCTCATACTGACAACGGATTTCAGTTCGATAAACAATCCAGGCATAAAGGCGACGAATCTGTGGTGAAGTCGAATCCAATCGGTAGGCTATACGGCAGATTTGCAGCGCTTGTGCAAATTTTCGCAAGCGATAAAGAGTATAGGCGTAGGCATAGGCAAACTGCGGAGTGCGCACCGGCGGCCGGCTTCGCCAAAGGGCCTCGAGTTGTTTTTCGGCTTCTTGGTAGTGTGCTTGTTGCCACAATTCTTTGACAACAGCCAAAAACGAATCGATCTCAGCTTGATTTTTCATCATCGCGATACACTGTTGGGTTTAGCCAAGGTAGAACTTTTTTGCGCAAATAAAAATGATTAATTGTGAGCAAAACTGCTCCATGGTTGTTTGGTAGAGTTCGTCAAATCGAACTTTTCTTTTTTGTTGCATTATACTTCTATGTTTATTAAAATCAACTATCACGATTTTCCCGTTCCCGCCAGATCTGTCCTGTTAGGAAAAATTGCCGAGTATCACCAATCTGACTAGCCACTGAGGATCATTCATGACTACAAACACCAATTCTGACCAAGAAACAAGCAGAAAACGCAGTGGTTGCGGTTTGCTTGCGGCAGTCATCGCCCTGTTGGCAATCGGTTTTTTGGTTACCATCATCGGTTTGATCAGTTTTTTCGCCGTTTTTCGCCAATCTCCAGACAGAGTGATGCCCAAGAGCACCTTGTGTCTTGAGGCATCGGATATTGTGGTTGAACTCGCGACAGCCGAGCAACCACCGCTGCTGGCGATCGAACCTCGGGGAACTGCACTTTTCGACATTCTAGCAGCGATACGGCGCGCCAAGGATGATGACCATATTGACGGTATCTATTTTCAATCGGGTGATCTGCGATGCGGATTCGCGAAAGCCATGGAAATCCGCCAAGAGCTGCTCGATTTTAAATCATCTGGCAAAACCATCTATGCATTTATCGAATGGGGTGATGAGCTGGACTATTATTTTGCCAGCACCGCCGACACCATTTCGATGGCACCGGAAGCGATGTTCGAGTTCAATGGCTTTGGTACTTCCGCGCTTTTTTGGCGTGGGGCATTGGATAAGCTGGGCATCGAGCTATTTGTTGACCAACATGAAGACTACAAATCGGCGGCGGAAGTTTATTCCCGCCAGCAGTTCAGCAAAGAAGCACGAGAAACTCTGCGCAAATTGTTGATGCAACGCCACAGCTGGTTTATCGAAGCCATCTCCGCCAGCCGAAATCTCACCCCTGCAGAAGTAGAAAATGGACTGTCAGAAGGTCTCTATACGGCCAAGGCGATGCTGGAACATGGATTGATCGACGCCATCGAGCCAAAGCAAAAAGTGCATGAGCGGATTAAAAATCAATTGGATCTGGACGAACCTCGTTTTGTCTGCCTGAACGATTACATCGAAGCGCCTGGAAGCAGAAATAAAAGCAAGATCAACCGCGATCATGAAATCGCTGTTGTCGTCGCCTCTGGAACCATCGTCTCCGGTGACACCGATGATTATGGTCCGTTGAGCGATGGACTACTGGCTTCGGAAAATTTGATCCAAGCTTTGCGCGCTGCCCGCGACAACGATCGAATCAGCGCCATTGTTCTGCGCATCGACAGCCCGGGCGGGTCGGTTCTGGCAGCTGATGAAATCTGGCAAGAAATCCGTGAAATTCGAAAAGACAAACCGGTCTTTGCGTCAATGAGCGATGTCGCTGCCTCGGGAGGTTATTATATTGCCATCGCTTGTGACACCATAATCGCACATCCGGCCACGCTGACCGGCTCAATCGGCGTCATCTCCGCCATTCCGAATTTCAGCGGCCTTCTTGCCCAGATGGACATCACTGTCGATACCGTAAAAACCTCTCGTTCAGCGGTTTTTCTCGATCCTTTTCTGCCCTTTGCAGAAAGAGACAGGCAAAAATTCTCCAACGCCGCTCGCGAAACTTATTTTCGTTTTGTCGAAAAGACCGCCAACGCCCGCAGGATGTCGTTCGAGCAAGCGCGGGATTTGGCAAAAGGTCGAGTCTGGGTTGGCCAAGATGCCTATGAAAACAGCCTGGTTGATTCACTGGGAGGTTTATGGACAGCGATCGAATTTACCAAAGATTATCTGAATATTCCAGCAGATGAACGGGTACGCATTCATTTCTATCCTGAACCTGAGGATTTATTTGCTGCATTGCGCAAATGGTTGCCTCTGCGCATGAGCAATTCCCAAACAATCGAAAAAAGACTGGCCTTTGCATCGCTGCCGCAGCTCTGGATGCTGCTCAGACCGGCAGAGAGAGCGCAGTTGACTTATTTGCTGCAACTGGCGGTCATGTCCCGCAAAGAATCAACTTTGATGGCTCTGCCATTTTCCTTGTCGCTTGACCAGTGAGGCGCTCTTTTCGGTTTGCAAACGTTTGCCGTCGACCGAGCGGCAAGTAGCCGACTTGATTGATGCGCATGAAAATGGAATTGTTGACAACCTGCGCATCCACGCCACAGATCAGGCCGCAGGATAAAAAAAGGGCACAAAGCATCAAGCTGTACAGCCGATTTCGTCTCTTTCTCGGGGTTCCTTATACCAGCGATCCGCCGTTGAGCCGAATCGATTGATTTGTATGCCGTCTGTTAAAGCCCCAGTCCGAAACTGAAGAGATGAACAGCGTTGAACACACCGAAATCCTGATAGGCGTAATCGAAAAAGACCCGTTGTCCCTGAAATTTCTTGTGCACTCCCAGGCCAGCGGTCAGGCCTCGCTCATCGAAATTCCCCATATAACCCAGCCGCACCATCAACAAATTGAGATAGGTATAGTCGATGCCGAATTGAACTTTTTCCTGAAAGTCGCGTGGATGGCGGGTTTCAAAGCCGACCAGAAAACGATGTTCATCGCCCAGGGGATTAAAAAATGAGAACGGATCGACTGTCAGGCTAAAACTGACTGCAAATGGCAGCGGAAATTTTTCATCCTCATAACGGATTTCGCGGCTGAAATTCTGGATGGCGGCGCCAAAACGAATTCCGTGAGCAAGGAAATCATAGACAGCGCCGACATCGATTGCCGGCTCGCTGAGAGCATACTCTTTTTGCTCCATGACCAGTTCCGGGTCGTCAACGTCTTTCCCGGTCACGCCGATCCAGGTGGATCCCAGGTCTTGATGAGCATATTTAACCCGGACGCCATAGGAAAAACGATCGCTGACCTTTTGGCTGAAAGTCAATCCCAGAGCATAAGCCTGGGGACTGAAGGTTTCGGTATCCTCGAACCCGAGCGCATTGTTGGCGCGCCGGGTGCCGTAAAAATCGCCGTAATCCATCATCACCAGGTCGGCGGCCATCACCGCAAATCCACCCAGTTGCACCGCAAATGCCGCAGAATTGACATTGATGTCGGCAATGCCGTTGGTGTGGTTGAGGCGCAGATCCATCTGCGATTCGATCCAGCTCACTCCGGCCGGATTCCAGAACGCGGCATTGGCGTTGCGCAACAACGACACACCCATACCGCCGCGGCCGACGGCTTCCGCGGAAATCGGATTCTCCAGAAATCGAAATCCAACCTGGCCTTTTTTGATGATATCGCTTTGTGCCGGCGCCGACAGCAGAATAATGACCAACGCGATAAGAGCAATCGACAAAGTACGATTGATATGCATGATGGGTTCTCCTCACGCTAAACGCTAAACTGTTGCACACCGGCCTGCATCAACGCACGACAATGAATTTCACAAATTGGTCTGGAAGCGTTTTGCCTGCAACATCGACAGCTTCGGTCACCGCCAATACATAAATACCACTGACAATATATTGATTGGAATCGGTGCGTTGGTCCCAGACCTCTTGATCGGTGCCGAAATGGTCGATTGCCGCAATGCGATCGCCTGTTTCGGTAAAGATGGTCAGTTTGCACTGATAGGGCAAACAGGTAAAGAGAATACGGGATTCATTGCCGGGAAAACCCAATCCGCCGGCGTTGACCGTCGCCGGGTTGGGCACCACGCGAACACGGTCTGTCGTTGCCAGTCCTGCTTGAAAAGAGATCGCCGGCAGACCGCTGCGGTTGGTGTAGCGCGAGCTTTCCAGCGTTTGGCCAGGGATCAGACCGTCGGTGTTTTGCGAACCGTCGTCTCGAGCGGTAACCGCATAGTAATAACTGACCCCACGGATAATATCCCGATCGATGTATTCGGTTTGACCGCGGTCTGTGGTTTCATAAATCTTGACCCACCTTTCACCGGAAGAATTGTCCTCAGGATCGTTGACATAAGCAGCGCCCTTTTTGCGGTAGACGCACCAGGCTTCCCAGTCATCCACACCTGTATCGGGATCCTTGAAATAGCTATCGCTGGGATACGACCAATGCACGCGAACCTGATCGGCATCGCTGATCACATCGAGATCCGGCGGCGGTGGAGGATCGGGAATATCGAAACCGCGGTTGAAGGTCCATAAAGCGCGATCCATGCTTTTAAACAAAGAGTCGCGTCCGGTCAGCATATAGGCATTTTTATCGGCATCAGAGATCTGGCCGGAGAACCAGGCTTTGCCGATACTGTCGGCTTTTTCCCATGAGATGGAGCCGACTCCGACCGCATAGACCACGGTAATCGAATCCTGTCGATTGTTTTCCCAATCAAGAGTCAGCTCATAGGGGCCGACAGTGATAAAACGCATCGGGCCTTTTTCCGGCACCGGCGAAAAGCCTTCGGTAACGGCATCGAGGGGAAATTTGCCGCGCGAATCGTTGCCGATGTAGGTATCACGCAAACCGAAATCCCTTCTCCCCCACAAATCTTTGACAATCGAACCGTGCGGCATCGAATAAGGCTGTTCAACATCATCGACGGGATTGTCATGCGATGTGGGGGCATAGAGCAAGCTAAAGCCAGGAATTTGCGGCGACAACAGATGTCCATTGGTGCGATCCGGATCGCCGGTATCATCGCTGCTGCCGTTTGGATACGGCGTGATCCCTGTTTTTTTATCGTCCCAATAATACGCAATCTTGAGATTGTTGCGGCTGTTGGCAGCCGCCAACACAGATGGTCCCGCGAACCAGCTGTCCAGATCGTCTTCTCCCTCGAATGAGAACGAACCCAGAACATCGTATTCGCCGGATTTGGTTGGACCAAAGCTAAAAGAAAGCGGCCACCAGAGGCGGATGTTCTGCGACGGAAAAAAATCTTCTGGGCCCGGATTTTCAATCTCCCTTTTGGTCTCGCCGGTGAATTTGTAGGTGGCTTTCCAGATGGCATAATTGTCGTGATTGGGATTGCTGTAAGCATAGACCTCAACACGGGTTCGGATTCCCCAGAAGGGCATGATATCTTCCCAGGTCGCAACAATATCGGCTGGCAGGTCGGGATCTGTTTGCCAGCGATATTCCTGATAGAGTGGCACGCCGTCAACCGTTACATATGGCGGACGGTAACGCCGCCGTTCCCAGGAAAAATCGTTTTTTCCGTTGCTGACAAAGGGTGTGGGAATGATCTTTTTTTGTCCCAGTTGGTCGATGCAGCCGTTGTCATCCAGGCAGACGGGATTGAAGATTTGATAGAGCATTTGTGAATGCCATTCGTCTTGTGGATAATAAAACAGCTCAGTTTGTTCTGCGCCGGTCCCTGTCAGCATCCAGCTGAACTGAGTCGTGAATTGCCCTTCGCCGTTCAGCTTTTTCATATCCCATCTTATGGCATTGACGTTGAGAAAAAGCGGCGCGCCGTTCAAATCCTTTTGCGCAGCAGCCGGCGTCCAATCACCGATAACCATGGCCAGGCAGAGCATCGTCAACAAGCTGATTCGATTGATTCTCATGTTTGTATACTCCCACGGCTAAAGAGGTTGCAATAGAACACAACTTAAAAGTTTATCCGCAGGCCGAGCAAAACCCGGCGCGGATTGAGAAACAGCGGAGCGGTAAACCAGCCGATATTGATGTGTTCTTTGTCCCAATCGCCCAACTGGTCATCCCCATGTTGCTCGCCGCTCTCGAACGGAAAGTGCAGAGACTCGATATAACGATCGTATTGCGCGGTGCTCATATTGGAAAAAGACAGCCGTTTCTGTTCGAGCAGATTTTGCACCGTGCAGATTGCTTCCAATTGCATGCCTGCCAGCTGAAAAAGCTTGGAGACGCGCAGGTCAAAGTTTGAATAATCGACGATTTTGATCTTTTTCTGCTCTGCTTCAGGAGCATACGGATTGACGATCGATTCACCGCCGTCGCGCCACTCGAAGATGAGGTTGCCATACCAACTGCTCAACGGTTGCCAACCCAACAAGCGAAAACCCCATTGCGGTGGTGTGTGGAGATTGAGATTAAAGTGTCCGCGCGGCAAAGGCTGGGTCACGGTAAGGTTGGGATTGCGCATCTCTTCCAGCGAACGCAAGCGGTTTTCATAGACATTGGCCAGCCCAGAACGGCCGCTGCTCTGCAGCATATATTCGTAGTTGCTCCAAAAAGTGATAAAACGGCCAAGACTTTTTTCAAAACGCACCTCAATACCGCGAATGTCTTTATAGGCATCGGGGAAGTACTGCTGCACATAGAGTTCTTCCCAGTAATCGATATATTTGCGGTTGAGTGGTTCGCCTTTGATGTCCTTGTAATAAATAGAAAGATTGATCAGATAGTCATTAAAGATCCGGTGCTCGTAACCGAATTCGTAGGCCACGGTACGGGCCATATCGAGCTGCGGTGACGGCACATTGGCCACGCCCGGCATAACCGCCTGGTTGTAAATGAAATGGATATTGGGCCGCTGATAAAAATGGCCATAGTTGAAATAAAGCTTGCTGTTGACCGTCACCGGGAAAGACACGCCCAAACGCGGAGAAATCTTGAACTGCGTCGGTTTTTCATCTTTCGGCCAGCCTTCCGGGTTTTCCAACTTGTCGCGAAAGGCTTGCCATTTTTCCCAGGAACCGAATTCGCCCGGCATATATTGATAGATCAGGTTATAGAAATTGGCATAATCAAGATCGAGTGGATGCTGTACGAGATAGGAATATTTTTGTGGATTGAAATAATCGCCGCGCACACCGATGGTGGCGATCATGCCTTGAAATTCCAGTTTGTCCTGCAAATAGATGCCAGCTTCGATCGGTTTGGCGGTGAAATACTGCCAACTGTCCGGTGTCCAGCTTTTTTCCGACTGCAACCAGCTGCCGGAATTGACCGACAGATAGTTGTAGTTGATGTTGAAACCGGCTTCCAATTCGTGATGTCGGCCGGCCTGATAGGTCAAATCGGTGCGCAGAGTGGAAACCCAGGAATAGGAGGAATCGGACGACTGCAAGCCGCCATAGAGCCAAAACATGTTGTTGATGTCGGTCAACCAGTTGGTCGATGCATTGGGCGATCCCACCTGTGGAACATTGAGCACGCGGATCGAATCCACCAGAGCCCAGGCGCTGTTTTTGCTGGTGTCGACAGCAAACGGAGTCAGTTCGTGATCGTTGTAGCTGAACTGGAAGTCCACCACATAAAAACCCCGGTCGGAAAAGGCGTGATTGAACTTGAGGCCACCAAAAATATAGCGCTGATCATAGAATTGCAGGCGGCTGCGGTTGAACATCTGCTCGAATCCATTCGATCCGCCAAGCAAGCGGGCTTGCTGCTGCACGGACACAGAGGTGCTGCTGAGAAAATTGAAACGGCTCGAATTGTCGATCAAGGCGCCGCCATAAGTGGTCGGCGAGCCAGCGGTCAAAGTGTTGACTTTGGCGAGCATGCCATTGGCCGACAATTTCATCGACGGATTCAGGCGTGTGGTCAACTTGAGTTGAGTGTTCCAGTCGATGTAATTGTCGCGTGGACCGATGGGGTAGGCATATTGGGTATTTTCGTACTTGCCTCCGACCATAAAAGTCGTTTTGCCAAGGAAATCGCCCAGCAAGGGCAACCGTGCTCCCGGCACAGGCCCGGTCAGAGTGGCCTCAACAAAAACATCCGGTTCTGTGCCAAACGAGTACTGCGGATGCTGCAACATCCACAATTTGCGTTTCTGTTCAGATGTAAGAGTCACACCTTTCGGGATGCCGATCGCATCGTAATTGCTGATGCCTACCCGGCGGTTATTCCATCCCTGGAAAAACTGAAATTCTTCCGGAACTCCCTCTTTTCCGCGTGCGCCGGTGTAAGCAAAGCCGTTGGCGGAGGTATCTGCAAAGACCCGATAGATCCAAGAGGCATCGCTCCAGGGATTTTCGCCAAAGAATTTCTGCTGATTGGCCGGCGTCATGTCGAATTTCAGCGACAGGTTGTAGCGTTCGCGATTGCCTTCCTTGGTCACCGCATTGACCAGACCTGAACGAAAACCGCCGTATTTGGCGACAAAACCGCCGGTCAGAACCTGCAATTCTTCCACAGAGGTGGAATTGATCGATAAATAGGAGTTTTCTGAACGCGGATCGCGCACAGAGATCCCATCGATCCGCACATCGGTTTCGCGTATGGCGCCGCCGCGGATGCTCAGTCCATGGCCGTCAGCGCCGGAAACCAGCTCCACGCCCTTCAGTTTGCTGACAAATTCATCGACGCGCATCACCGGCGTCATGGCCACACGCTCGGTCAAGATGATCTCCTGGGTACCGGCGACGTCGGGCTTGATCACTTCGCGCTCAGCTACCACAGCTACCTCCCCCATCTCGATCGCCTCGAGCTGCAGCGGGAAATCAACGGTGATGGTCCGGTCAATATTGACCCGCACCTGTTTGCTGACTCGCGAACGGTATCCCATAAAAGTCGCTTTGATGTCATAGGACCCGGGTGAGACGTTGAGAATTACGAAAAAGCCGTCCTGATCCGTTGCGGCGCCCTGTTTTTGTGGAATTTCCACCGGTTTGCCTGCCTGGTAGATATTATCGACAATCACATTGGCGCCAGGCAAGGCTTCACCGTTTGCCTGATCGAATACGCGGCCGCTGATTTTTCCCCCGGCCGGGAAAGCAGACTGCAAGCAACAAAGCAATCCAAGGATGATCGCTTTGCGCCCAAAAGAGCTGAACCGAAAACGCGCCCACTTCATAAAACCTCCTTATCGCTCTCCGATCGCTCGCAGACCGAAAATGCCGTTTGCCTGCATTGTGCAGAATGGCGATTCCTGTCTTTGTTCCCTTGTGAGATTGTCATTCCATGCGCTTGTATCGATGAAACAACGAGCAAGACTCACTGCGTCCGCCCCATCTGCCTAAAATGGTGGCGATTTGGGTCTTGGAATTCCTTTTTTAAATCATAAAAACCATTCGGTCAATGTCCAGTTGGATTTAAATCTCGTTGGCAACAACCAGCGGTTATGGTGCGATTTAGCGAGAGAGACAGCTGTTCATGGATGGCCGAGAGTCATCGACGGATTGATAAACACCGTATAAAAAAATATATCAAATAAGCTCTTCGCAGTCAATAGCAAAATCACTCAGGTGCAAGTCTGGTATCGCGCAATCGCTGAAAAAGTGACCGGTGAACAAGTTGAATCAACTAAAGAATCCTGTTCGACAAACCTTTTTATTTTGAGCGCATGAAAAGTCATAAGTCTATCGACCCAGAATCACAGACTTGCGCATGCAATTCTTTTTGCCGTTCACATGCAGCACTGATTTTTTTATTGTATCTTAACAGTGATTGGCTATATTCGTTTGTCTGGACCAATAGACTAACGCCAGCGGAAAAAGAGCCAACCACCCAAAGGAGAGATCGACGAATGGCTGTTGTTGCCCTTGATCTCGGCGGTACCAAATTGGCTGCCGCCCTTTGCGATGCAGAGGGTGCGATCATCGATCGCCAGACGGTTGCTTTGGCGGGACGAAAAGGCGAGCAAGTCGGCGAGTTGATCAGCACAGAAGTCGAGGAAATGCTCAACCGCGCCACCGATCCCGTGCAAGCGATCGGTATTTGCATCCCCGGTATCTACAGATCACAAGCCGGCACAGTGTGGGTGCCCAATATCGATGGGTGGAGCGATTATCCGCTACTGCAAAGGCTAACCGCGCAGGTTGCGGAGCGCGGCATAGCGGTGAGAATCGACAGCGATCGCGCCTGTTATATAATGGGAGAAATTCGGATGGGAGCCGCGCGTGGCTGCCGCAATGCGATTTTCCTGGCTGTTGGCACCGGCATCGGTGCGGGCATCATCGCAGATGGGCGTATCCTGCGCGGCCACCGCGACATTGCGGGCGCCATCGGCTGGCTCGGCCTCGACCGCCCCTTTCGCCCAGGCTATACTCGATACGGCTGCTTTGAATATGCAGCTTCCGGGGACGGACTGGTGCGTTACTGCCGAGATCTTTTGCAGGAATCCCATCAATCCAGCACTCTGCGCTCATGGGAGGCGCAAAAAATAACCGCACCCGAGATTTTTGCCGCCGCCCAGCAGGGAGATAGTCTTGCCAAACAAGTCCTGCAAAACGCTGTGGAACTTTGGGGCATGGCTGTTGCCAATCTGGTCAGTGTTTTCAATCCAGAAAAAATTGTCTTCGGCGGCGGAGTTTTTGGCCCTGCAGTGGTTCTGCTCGATGATATCTATCGCGAAGCCAAAAAATGGGCCCAACCCATTGCCATCAACCAGGTCGAACTGGTGGCTTCGGCTCTTGGCGGTGATGCGGGTCTTTTGGGCGCTGCTGCCCTGGCGTTGACCGAAACATGAGAACCCTGCGGACCGATCAAAAGAATCGCTCCGGCACATCCTATATCCCGTCGACAACAATTGTTCACCGATTCCATGTCTCAGTATCGAGGAACCCACTATGTACAACAAGAACCGCGTTTTTGCCGCCTCATGCATGGCCATCTTGATCTTTGGTATTGTCATGACTTTTCTCGGCACCATCCTGCCTTCTGTTATCAACCGCTACAATATGAGCGATTCACTGGCAGGATTGCTCATCTCGCTGCTGTCGATTGGCATGTTGGTGGGCACGCTTATCTTTGGCCCAATCGTGGATCGCCAGGGTTATAAATCCATGCTGGTTTTATCCGTTGGACTGATCTGCGCCGCATTGGTGGCGATATCCTGGATCGATGCGCTTTGGATTCTCGGAATGTCGATTTTTGCCATCGGTTTCGGCGGCGGTGTTTTGAACGGCGGGTCGAACGCGCTGGTCGCTGATATCAGCTCAGAAGGGAAAAGTTCCAACCTCAGTTTTCTGGGCATTTTTTTTGGTTTGGGCGCCTTTGGTGTGCCTTTTCTGCGCGGTATGATGCCCGAAACGCTGGCTTATCGAATTCCTCTTTCCATTTTGGCCATTCTGACGCTCTTTCCGATGCTTTTTTTCCTGTTGATCACTTTTCCACGCCCAAAACAGGAACAAGGCTTTCCTCTGCACCAGGGGTTTGCACTTTTCAAAAATGCCGCTCTGCCCCTTCTCGGCTTGATCCTTTTGCTTGAAAGCGGTGTTGAATTCACGATCAACAACTGGGCGCCCAAATTTTTGATGAATATGCTCAAGCTGCCGGAAAACAAAGCGACTTTATATTTTTCTTTTCACTTGCTGGGGATCATGTTTTCCCGGTTGTTTCTCGGCGTCTATTTGAAAAATCACCATCCAGCTAAAACCCTGCGCATCTTTTTTGCCATCAGCGTCGTCTCGTCGCTTTTAATCTTGTTTTCCAATTCGCTTTGGCTCACGGTTATCGGCTTGATCGCTGTCGGATTTGGCATTGCAGCGGTCTACCCCATCCTGTTGGCCTTTGTCAGCGAACATTTTCCCGCTCTCAGCGGCACAGCGATCAGTATGGCCATGGTCATGGGGCTGTTCGGGGGGGCTTTGCTTCCCTACCTGACCGGTGCAATTTCGACCCAGAGCACCCTAAGATCCGGGTTTATCCTGATCCCAGTCAGCATTGTGCTGCAATTCGTCATTTTTTCCATTTATCGCGGGCACACACAAAAATCAGTTGAAAGATAACTGAACAGTGATTCAGGCAATGCGGCGTTATTTGTTGAGACATGAGCGATTTTTCGGATTTGTGATCATTGTTGGTATCCCGTCTGACGACGGAGACATCAGTAGATTCAGCTGAATTCTAAAAAAATCGGAGTCGTTATGCTTGCACAGCAATGGTTGGCCAACACCAGGCAGGTCATCGAGAGGATTGAAAAAACACAAATGCCAAATATCCGCCGGGCAGCTGAGGCCATGGCGGAAACAATTGCTCAGGACCGCTGGGTGCACACCTTTGGCTGCGGTCATGCCACACTGCCAATCGAAGAGATGTACCCCCGCATCGGCGGCTTTGTCGGTTTTCACCCGATGATTGAAATACCTTTGTCGTTTTTCACCCATATCGTCGGCGAAATGGGCGTACACCAATTCGTTTTCCTCGAACGGGTAGAAGGCTATGGTCAGGAAATCATGAAAAGCTATAATTTTGACCGGCGGGACACCATGTGGCTCTTTTCCCACTCCGGGATCAACAATGTCAATATCGACATCGCGCTGGAGGCAAAAAAAATCGGCATGACGGTGGTGGCCATGGGATCAGCCGATGAGTTCAAAGACAAACCGACTCGGCACTCATCGGGCAAACGGATTTTTGAGATTGCAGATATCGTGGTCGACACTTGCGTGCCGGCACAGGATGCCAGCGTACCGCTGAAAAATCATGTCGATCGAATCGGACCGGTCTCAACGATGGCGTTTACCACTGTGGTGTGGATGACGATTTGCACGGTTGCGGAAATTTTGGTCGAACGCGGTGTCAAGCTCTACATCCACCCCTCGCACAATGTGCCGGGAGACACAACCGCCCGGCAAAGGCTCGATGCGGCCTTGGCAGAATACAAAAAACGCGTCGCCGGTGTCTAAGCGTCGTTCCGATAAACGATTTTCCCTTTGACGATCGTCATATAAACCGATTGATCAGGATTGAGCAACACCAGGTCGGCTTGCATGCCGACCTGAATTCCGCCAATCTGATCTTGCATACCCAACAACCTGGCCGCATTTTCAGAACAGCATTTGGCGACCTCGGGCAAAGATGCGCCCGTAAAAGCGATCAAATTTTTGCGCATCTGTCCCAGACTCTGCGTTGTACCAATCAGTGTGCCGTCATCGACGTAGCGGGCTGCCCCACCTTCCGCACGATAGAGTTTGCCGTTGTAGCTATAGGTGCCGTCGGGCAGTCCCAAGCTGCGCATGCCGTCGGTAACCACAATCGTCCTCTTTGTTCCCAACAACCGATAGATCAAACGCACCATTGCCGGATGCAAATGGTGGCCATCGCAGATGACTTGTGCAGTGACACGCTCATCCTCGAACACCGCGGCAGCCGGACCGGGCAGGCGATGATGCAAGCCGGGCATGGCGTTAAAAAGGTGTGTCACATGACCAACACCTGATGCAAAAGCAGACCTGGCCTCTTCATACGTGCAGTTGCTGTGTCCCAAGGCAGGGATGACGGATCTTTGCAGCAGAGTATCGAGCAGCTCTTGGCTGTGCGGCAGTTCAGTGGCGATCGTCATCATGCGCAATGCGTCACCGCTCAGAGAAAATATTTCATTCAGTGCGGGTGCAGTGTATGGATAGATGCTATCGATGAGAATCCCACCGCGCTTTTCCGGATTGATAAACGGGCCTTCCAGATGCAGGCCGAGCAGCCTCGCTCCACCCAGGTCGGTACGAACATGATCGGCAACCATCCGGATATGGTCGTTGTCGTGCGGACGCACCATGGTTGTGGCCACAAATGCCGTGGTGCCCAAACCAGCCAGGGTGCGGGAAATCGTTTGCAAGGCAGCGAGCGTGCCGTCAAAAACATCTGCGCCACCGGCGCCATGAATATGCAGATCGATGAAACCCGGGACCAACCATTTCTCATACCCATCGACCACCGGTTCATCGGCTGCTGCAGTCAGTTCGTTGGCGATATCGGCAATCGTTTCGTGATCGATTCTCACATCCACATTCGCATCGAAACCGGATAGTCTAGCCTTTTTTATTATCACGCTCGCCTCCTTCCTGACCCTCCCATTCGATCAGAGCCGTGCATTGAAAGCAAGAATCTGCCGATGCGGTGCGTTTCTAATCGTGTCTGTTGAGATTTTATTGGCTATCCGTTAATTTCATCGATAATCTTTGGATCTGATAAAGACCAGAACAAGCGATTGCACCACTGTCGACACCATCAAAATCAAAGAAGCCCACAGCAGATAATAGCTGACCATCGGGGTGAACGGAAACAGCGCAATAACCAGCAAAAAGAGCAGCAAATATTCGCTGCGAAACGCAATCCGCCAGATGACTTTTTCGGTTGGATCGGGAACAGCACCGCGATGATTGGCATAAGCGACGATAAATGGTGGCAACAGAGTTGCAAAAAGAAGAGAAAAGAGCAACAGGTCGATGTGCAGGCGGCTTTGGTTAAATGGCAGGAAGAAAAAACTGGCGATCATCAATGCGTCGACGAACCGATCGACGATGCCGTCCCAGAATGCACCAAGAGCGGAAGCGCGGTTGGAAAAGCGGGCGACTTTGCCGTCGATCAAATCGCAAAGAGAGGCCAACAGGAAAAAAAACAACCCAGCCGCGATTTGGCCGTTTGCGATCATGCAAAAAGCAAAAACGGCGATCACCAGCGAAATGGTGGTCCAGGTATTGGGCGCTAAAAAAGAAAATGTCCGTCCGACCCAACGCTCCAGTCGCGGCATGTCGATGAATTCTTTGATCATGATTTTCGCTCGATTGCTGAATGTTTTAATGCTTGCAAGTGTTTTGTCCGATCCGATCCAAATGGTCAAAAGACCCGTCGGCCAGAGCATGCCCAATCAGTAACGGAGATCGCTGGTTTTGCTGAAAGGCATATTTTTAACAATGCTGTCAATCCCCTTTTTTGGTGACAGCAAACCACCATCGATTGGTCATGATCTTTTGCTTGAAATGCCAACCGTTCTCTTGCAGCCAGGAAAAAATACGGTCACTTGACCAACCGGTCTGATCGCAATGCCTCCCCTGTTGTCGATGGATCTGGCGGCGAACGGCCAGAGAATCGCTATTCCAATCGCCCAACACCAAAAATCCGCGGGGTTCGAGCAAATTGCTGCAGATCTGCAACAACGATTCGGTTTGGGCGATGTGGTGCAAAGCAGCCAGCACCACCACAGCGTTAAACGAATGAGGTGGAAAGTTGGCCTGCAAAATATCGATTTGCTGCAGATCGACTTTTTCATCGACGCCATAATGAACCGCATTTAACTGTGCCACATGCAAAGCCGCCGCAGAGACATCGATGCTGAACAACGGCTGCTTGCGCTGCGCCATTTCAATCGGCAACAATCCGTGACCTGTTCCAACGTGCAAAACGCGCTGAGCGTCGACTGGGATCAGATCAGCCGCCTGCCGGTGAAAGGACAACAAATCAAGACCGGCCTGTGCAAAAAGCTCCAGACGCCGGCAATAAGCCGCATGATTTTTGCGCAGCAGATTATCGGCCATTGCGGTGTGTAAACCCTGAACACCCAGCAATGAACAGTGCCGTTTCCCTTCCGGCAGACCGTCCAGATAGGCGATCACATCATCATCCGATAATTGGATGGCTTCCCGAAAGCTCTTTCCAATGGCCATTTCGGAAACCGCGCTGGTGGTGGCGATCGCCGCACCACAGCCATAGACCTTATATTTAAAATCGGTTATGATGTCGTTCTCGACTTGAATCCACACCTGAATAAAATCGCCACAATTCGGATCGCCGACCCGGGCCTGGCCGTCGGCATTTTCCAATTTGCCGACATTGCGCGGACGATTAAAGTGATCCATTACTTTTTCGCTATAATTCAGTATGGGTTGCTCTCCTGGTATTCCTCAGGGCTTTGCTTTTGCAGTTTGCCGATGCGCATGCGCATTTTTTTTCTTTGCGGTGAAATCAACATGCTGATAAAAAAGAAGAATGTCGCGGTCAAGACGATTGTCGCACCGCTGGCGATATCGAGGACCGCTGATAAAAAAAGGCCGACCCAGCAAGAAACCACGCCGAACACGACCGATACAATCATCATGTTGCGAAAACGATCGGTCAATTGTGCTGCAGACGCTGCAGGGATGACCAGCAGCGCGGAGACCAGGACGATGCCGACCGCTTTGATCGACAGCACGATCGTTAAAGCGAGCAGAGTCAAAAAGATAAAATTGAACCCGCGCACAGAAAGCCCGATTACGGCCGCCATTTCTGCATCAAAGGTGAGCAGCAAAAGTTCCTTGTAGAAAAAAACAATAACGGTAAAAACCACCAGTGCCAGAGCGACCATGGAAAGCAATTCAGTGCTGCTGATTGCCAGGATGTTGCCGAACAGATAGCCGAATAAATCGACCTGAACTCCTTTGAGCAAGCCGACAAGCAACACGCCAAAGGCCATGGTCGATGCAAAGAAAATGCCGACTGCGGCATCCTCGCGCAAGCGTTGCCTTTCACTGACCCAACCAATCAACCAGGCAACCAGCAGACAAAAAACAACAGCGGTATGGAATGGATTGATGCGAAGAAAAAAACCGAGCGCCACGCCGCCGAATGAAGCATGGGAAATGCCTGCTCCGATGAAAGACATTCCGCGCAGAACGACATAGACACCGATTACGGCGCAGACCGCTCCGGTCAAGGTTGCTGCAATCAAAGCGCGCTGCATAAAAGTAAACTGCAAAAGTTCCAGCATCTCCACCCCTCAACCATCGGATTGGTTTTTGCGTGCGACAACCATATGCGGTACGGAACCGTGATGAAAAAAGAGGGCACCACAACCATACATGGCGTGCAACCCTTCTTCGGTCAGCACAGTTTCAGGCAATCCATGCGCAACGAGGTGTTTGTTCAGGCAAGCGACTGCAGTGACATAGCGCGGCACCACAGCGACATCATGGGTGACCAACAACAGGGTCAAACCGAGATTCGCGTGAGTGGTGTGCAACCAGTCGAAAAAGCTTTCTGCCACACCGACATCGAGCGCCGCAGTCGGTTCATCGAGCATCAGCACTTCCGGCTCCAGCGCAAGCGCACGCGCAATAAGAACCCGTTGCCGTTGCCCTCCCGAAAGCCGACCAAATTGCCGCTCAGCCAGATCTTCCAGATAGACAAGCTTGAGCGCCCGCTGAACCGCTTCATGGTCTTTTTTTCCCGGCGATTTTCCCAATCCAATTTTATGCGTTCGGCCGAGCATGACCACATCTTTCACGGCAATTGGAAATGAGAGGTCGAGTTGACTTTGCTGCGGTACATAACCGATTTTTTCCCGCAGCTTGCCGAGCCTTTGCGGATGACGGCCGAATACACTGACTTGGCCGCTGAAAGGCTTGGTCAATCCGAGAATTGTGCGCAAGAGAGTCGTCTTGCCAGAGCCGTTCGGACCGAGGATCCCGAGAAAATCTCCGCGGTTGACAGACAGGCTGATGTCTTCCAGAACGATCTTGTCCTGGTAAGCGACCGATACTTGATTGAGTTCGATCAAAGAGTCTGACATCTCGGTCCTTCTTTTAAAGCTTGATCGATATTGGCCAGATTTTGCCGCATCAGCGCAAGGTAATCACCCGTGCCCAAAGGATCAAGGGTTAAAACCCGCACGCCCGTCTCTGCAGCGATGGTATGGACAAGGGCGGGTGAAAACTGCGGTTCGCTAAAAATGGCGCGGGCTTGAACTCGGCGAATTGCCTGGATAACCTGTTGCAGATGGCGAGGCGAGGGTTCGCTGCCAGGATTGGGCAGCACCACCTGAGTCAATTCCAGACTGTATTCACGGGTAAAATATTCCCAGGCCGGATGGACACAGATGAGGGAGCGGTGCGTCCATTTCTGTGCGTGTTTGCGGATGTCAATATCCAGTGTATCCAGAAGCGCGAGATAGTTTTGCGCATTTATGGCAAAATAAGCCGAGTCCGCTGGCGATATTTGTTGCAGAGCAGCGGCAATTTTTTCCACTTGCTGTCTGGCCAACCGCGGATTCAGCCACACATGCGGATTGCCTGCCGCGTGGTCGTCGTCCATCAGGATTTCGATATCGCTCGCAGTCTCCACCACCAGCAGCGAATCGCTTGAAACCGCATCGATCAGATCATCTGCCCATGGTTCGAGACCGATGCCGTTCAGGATCAGCAACCGGCTGTGCGATGCAGAAACCATCATTTTCGGTGTCAGTTCAAAAGTGTGCGGTGAGGCGCCGGTCGGGATGAGAACCACAACCTCAACCCGTTCTCCGCCGACCTGACGGGCAAAATCAGCCAAAGGGTTGATACTGGCGAGAATGCGCAAACTTTCCGAATCGGTCTTTTGTTTTTGGCAACCGCCAAAAAGCAGTACCGATACAGCGACGAGAAAAATAACATAAAAACGCGCTTGCAGCTGCACAAAGACCTCCACCAGTCAAGATCATTTTTCACCAATGCATGAATCGTTTAGGCAGGAAAAGCATAGCCCGATACATCTATTCTGTAAATCAACACACCTGTGCAACAAAACCATCAGCCCGGCGGTTTGCCTTTTCTGCGATCATGCATCAAGGCGGCATAAAAGCGTGATGACAGCAGACGGCTGGCCTTGGCCAGAATCGATAACCGATAGGGAAAGTGGATTTCCAGCTTTTCGCGCTGCAGTCCACGCAGGATGATGCGGGCGGCCTGATCTGAATCGAGGAGAAAAGGCATGTGAAATTGGTGGTTGGCGGTCATCGGGGTGCGCACAAAGCCCGGCGAGATGATCGTCACACCTATACCGCTTTGCCATAGATCCAGCCGCATACTCTCGGCAAAAACAGACAAAGCCGCCTTGCTGGCGGCATAATCTGCTGAGCTTGGCATGCCGCGATAGCCGGCCAAACTGGATGTCACGGCAATCCACCCGCTCTTTCTTTTCATCATGCCGGGCAAAAAAAGCTGTATCAATTTCACGACAGAAAAAAAATTGACTTGAAACAACTCCTCGATTTTTTCCATATCGATCGCTTGAGCAGAAAAACCACTGCTCATACCGGCATTGAGGATGAGAAGTTCCGGAGTGATGGAAGACTTGACGAGTTCATCGCCAAGACGCTCGATGTCGGCAGGGTTGGCCAAATCGATGGTCATCGCCAGATGCGATCCTTGGGCAGCCGGCAGATCGGCGGCCATCGCTTCGAGCACCTTTTTGCGTCGACCCAAAAGAATCAGACGGCTGCCGCGCGCCGCCAATTCGCGCGCCAGTTCGGCTCCGATGCCCGACGATGCTCCGGTCAACAACACTGTCTTGTCCGCAAAGTGCATAGGATCGATCTATTTCTTTTTGTTTGGGAGCAAAGTTCCGCGAAAGATATGCCTGGAATCGTGGATGGTAACGAAAGCCGCGTTGTCAACCGATTCAACCAAACGCATCACATGCTCGGTCTGGCGTCGGTGAACATCGGTGAGGACCAGTTCAATAGGACCCTTCAGACCATGGCCGTCGACCACCGTCGCCCCATATCCTTGTTCGCGCAGTGCAGCAGTGATCAACCCCGATTTTTGTGAAATGATTCGCACGTGCGACCAGCCCAGGGCCAAACGATTCTCAATGGAGATACCCAGCAGCGTTCCAGCGGCAAAACCGCCGCTGTAGGCAAGGACAGAGATCCAGTGGTCGAGTCCAGAGATGGCCTTGGCGATAGCCAGAAGAAAAATGCTCACCTCGACAAACCCGACTATCGCAGCCGTATACTTTCGACCCTGAATAATAAAAATCATGCGCATGGTTCCAAGAGAAACATCGGTTAAACGCGCAAAAAAAATCAATACTGCACCCCAAATGACGGCAGAGGACACAATCACCTCGTCAGTTTTTCCCTGTGACTGGACAAGTTTCAGTCGCCTGTTCGGAACAGCAGGATTGCAATCGACTGAACCCGATATGAAGCGTTAGCTTGTTAAAATCGCAATCGCAGATAATTTATTGAAATTTAACCGTAAAAGCAAGCCTTCTGAAATAGGAAAAATGAGATTGGCGATTGCATTTTATCAATCCTGTTCGTATTTTTTAATTATAGTCTTGCATCTTTGACCATTCTTGTACTGACACAGCGATAACTGCTTCGATTGCCGCCGACCTGCAGTGATTTGCGAGGGATCTACCATTCCATAGCCGACCTGGTCTTGGCTTCTGATCGACCTTCATCCACCTCCTGATCAGCGCAATAAAATAAAAGGAGGAAAAGTTGCCCTTAAAATCAAAATGATACAAGGACAGCGGTGTCCCATCTGAAAACGGGACACTTGTAACAGGAGGAATATTGTGCTAGATTCAAAACGGTTGCACCATTTTCTTGCTACAGATCCGATTTTTACCCGACTGCTGCAAAAGTCAACTGCAGCGGAACAAGCTCGGGGCAAACTGAACCGCTATTTTGCCAGAATTGACCAACGATTGCTCGATCAGAGCGATGCTTCCGATTCTTTTGCTATTGAACAACAACGCCAATGCATCGCGACCATGCGCATGTTCATCTCGCGCCGCAGCGAGCAAGCCAGCCAATTCAAACTGGTGCATGCACTGTGGATGTTGGCCGGCGAGCGCACCGACGAAATCACAGATACCTGTACCGATGCATTCATCGAAGATATCACCCATGTTCTGCAGGGTTGTCTGGGCAGAGGCGGCTTTTACAAAGCGTCTGATCCACCAGAATTTTTGCATTTGCAAGGCCGCAAAGCCGCCCGCGTTCGGTCAAAAGAACTCGATAAATTGGCCAACGCCGCCGACCAACTGCTTGCCCGCTATGCCGACGGATTGGATGCAAAAGTGCAAAAAAAACGCCGGGCCAACCGAAAACGCATTCTCAAAGAGCTGGGTGGCAAAAAGAAAGACTGGAACGATTACCGCTGGCATTTGCGGCACGTCATTCGCGACAACCAGACACTATCGCGCTTGATCGAATTGAACCCGGAAGAACAAAAAGGCATAGAAGCGGCCAAAAAGAAACGCTTGCCGTTTGGCATTACCCCATACTATGTTTCGCTTATGGATTACGAGTCCCACCGGATTAACGACCATGCCCTGCGAGCCCAGGTACTCCCCCCGCTTTCCTATGTCAAAGCCATCGGCAGCAAAAGAGAAAAAACCGATTTTGAATGCGATTTTATGCAAGAACACAATACCTCTCCAATCGACCTGATCACCAGAAGGTATCCAAAAATCGCCATCATCAAGCCATACAATTCATGCAGCCAGATTTGTGTCTACTGCCAGCGCAATTGGGAAATCGACGATGTGATGGACAAAAACGCTTTGGCCAACAAAAAGACTGTTTTGCAGGCGATCGACTGGATTAAAACCGACTCGGCGATCAGCGAGGTTCTGGTAACCGGCGGCGATCCGTTGGTGATGTGCGACCAACGCCTTGAATTCATCCTTGCACGGCTGGCCGAGCTGCCGCAAATCGAGCGGATCCGCATCGGCTCGCGCATCCCGGTTGTTTTGCCGCAGCGCATCACTCCCAAATTGATCCGAACCATTGCGCAATTTCATCAACCAGGCCAACGCGAAGTGGCGCTGGTCACCCATTTTGAACATCCCTACGAGATCACTCCTGAATCGATGGAAGCGGTGCAAAAATTTCGCCGTGCGGGCATATCCGTCTACAACCAGACGGTTTATACGATCGAAAACAGCCGACGATTTGAACTGTGCGCATTGCGCCGTATGTTGCGATTGATCGGCGTAGACCCCTATTATTCCTTCAACACCAAAGGCAAGCAAGAAACCGCGCATTTTCGTGTGCCCATTGCCCGCCTGCAGCAAGAGATGCGCGAAGAAGCACGCCTGTTTCCCGGGCTGGTGCGTACAGACGAGGCCGTCTACAATGTCCCGCGTCTGGGGAAAAATTATCTGCGCGCCGATATCAATCATACGCTGTTGAGCGTCTTGCCGGACGGCAAACGGGTTTATGAATTTTTTCCGTGGGAAAGATTTATCGCGCGCACAGAAACTTTTGTCGATTGCGATGTGCCGATTCTCGCCTTTTTGCAGGAAATCGAACGCCGTGGAGAAAAAATGGAAGATTATCACACCATTTGGTACTATTTTTAAATGCCATTCGCCATCCGAATGACTCAAATCGATACAGCCAACCGGAAATGTGCGATATTGCGACAAAAAACACGGATCAGATAACGTTTAAATAATTGTTATTATTGATTATTTTTCTGGCACTGCATTTGATCCTTCTAAACGAATTGTAACTTGAACAGGAGGTCTGTCATGCCGCGAAAATTCGTTGTCCATCTGATCCTGATCGCAGCGCTGGCCGCCATGGCGGTGTCGGCGTTCGCGCAAAATGTTGATTTGAATGCATATCTGCTGAACCGCGAAATCAAGGTTTTCTTTCTCAGCGATTTCAACTTTACCGGCAGAGCGTCTAGCGGCGGAGATATTTTTGCCATCGACATCATCAACCGAAGCACAAACCCGCAAACGGTGCGCGTCGCCTTGCAGGTGTCGTGGGACGGCTTTGACGACGGCCCAATCGCCGAAGGGATAACCGAACCAATCGTTTTACAGCCGCTGGAAACAATTCACATCACCAACCAGAATTTGTTCAGTGCGAGCGGGCGCTTCTCCATGCAGGACTATTCCATCGATGCAGTTGCAGAGAATCTAAAAGATACGATCCTGCGCACCGGCAAACTGCCCGCAGGGATCTACAGCTTTGATCTGCAGCTCTTGCCAGAGACAGGCAACCCGAAATATCAGCGAATCGATATCTCGATCAGCAATCCGACAACCCTTTATCTGCAGTCTCCCGGTGGACCGGCAGAAATGGCCGTACAAAACATCTTTTCTCCCTTTCCCATGTTTCGCTGGATCTCGGACATGGACCGTTTCCGGCTGATTGTGGCCGAATTGCTGCCTGGCAGCGGACAACGTGCCGATCCGCAGGAAGTTATCGAAAATCGGGTGATTTTGACCAAAGAGTTGCTGGTCGATCCGACCTTATCAAAGGCCGAGCCAGGTGCAGAAACCATCCCCAGCCACTCCTATGCTTACCCTGGTGCAGGCGGCTGGGCTTTGCAGCCGGGAAAATTCTACTATTGGCAGCTGATCGGTCTGGTAAGAAGCGCCGGCCAACAAGTCGAACTGCCGAGCGAAATTTGGTCATTTAGGCTGGCAAACATGGGCGAAGGTTCGACGTCATCGCAGTTGATGCACCTGCTTTCCCTCCTGCCCCTCGGCGATCTCGACCTGTTTGGGCCGGGTGGAGTTTTAGCGGAATATGAACCGACCGGCACTTTTCTGGTCAATGGACAGCCGATGTCGTTCGAGGAAATCGTGCAAATTTTGAACGGCATGAACAGTGGTGTCAACAAGGTGATCGGCGTCACCTGTGAATAACCAATCGGGTGAATGATTTTTGAAACTCAACATTGGAGTCATCTGATGAGACAATATTTGATTCTAGTCCTGGTGATTCTCTTCGGGCAAGCGGCTTTTGCTCTCGCCGCGGCGCCGGGCACCGAACAAGATATCGCGCTGGTGCTCAAGGTCAAGGGTGATGCGCAGATCAAGACGGAGGCGAGCGATTGGAAATCCCTGACCAGAGGGGCGCGACTGGCAAGCGGCAGCGAAATCCGCACCGGCAACGACGCGTTGGTCGCCCTGGTCTTTACCGATGACAAAAGCATGATGAAGATCCGCCAAGATTCGCAGGTTCTGCTCAAAGGCAAACGGCAGGAGAACAAACTCAGCAAACAGATCGCCGTCGATCTCGGCGCGATTTGGGCGCGCATTACCCCAGGCGGGGCCGGTTTTCGGATGGAAACTCCCTCGGGAGTAGCGGCGGTAAAAGGAACCGAATTCTATGGCATCGTAGGCCAGGACGGACTGACCACCATCATCGGTATTCGCGGGCTGATTGAACTTTTCAATGACATGGGTTCAATTTTGGTGGGAGCCGGGCAAAAGGGCTCGGCGAAGAAAGATCAGCTTCCGACTTTGGAGCCGGGAGAAGACTATGATGACTGGGCAAATGACACCGAGCAGATTGACGAACTGGAAATCGAATTCCAAAACGAGCAAGCGGAAACAAAAATTTTAAAGATCAAATACCGCAAAACCGCGCAATGAAAATTTGCAAGCCGCAAAGGTGATGCGCAATCTAAGCAATCGACTTTTGTGCATGTATGCTTGCAGCCTTGATGTGTTACCACCCCCATTCAGAGGCGGCCGATCGATTCAGAATGCGAAAGCATTTCAGGAGAGCCTTCATATGTCAACCCAGTTTTGCACCCGCGTTGCCAAATCTGTCAGGCTGAGCGCGATGCTCACCCTGATCTTTGTTGTTTCTGCCTGGGCTCAAACGATGCTTCTGCACAACCCGCCGTCACAGAGTTTTGTCGGCCGCGATCTTTTGCTGCAGGTTTCTGTCGAACCGCCAGCACCGGTGATCTTTATGCAAGTCTTTTACCGCAGGCCTGGTGAAAACAGTTATCGAGAAGCGATGTTTGCGCCCAACGGCAATGAATATGTTGCTCGGATACGCGGACAGGAGCTCAATGAAGATGGACTTGAATATTTCATCTCCGCCCTGCTTGCCAACGACAATGTGATCACGTTTCCGGCATTCAATCCTTACAAACAACCGATTCTGCTGCCGGTGATTCCTCCCCATCCGACTCCGCAGCCACAACCCGAACCGGAGACTGCGCTCATCCCTCCGCCGGAGCTGCAGGTGGAACCAAACCTGGTAAGCAATGAACCGCAAAATACGCCCGCAAGCGTCGAGCCGGAAGAACAGCTGAATGAAACCGAAAGCGATTCGGATAACCTTTTGGTCCTGTCCCCGGACGAGGGTGCTGTTTTGTCAGCGGCTGAAGTGGTATTGGCCGTCTCGTTTTTGACCGAACCGCTGACGGATTCGCTTGGCATCCAACTGTTTCTCGATGGCCGCGAGGTGACCGATGAGGCCGAGATTTCCTCAGTTTTGCTTTCATATGTGCCGCAGCGCATCGAACCAGGGAAACATTGGTTTAAATTGGTGGTGCCGACCGATCAAGGGATCCTGGAAGCAAAAATGATCCACTTTACGGTGATCGCCGAGGCGGACGGCATGACTGATTCAGCTGCAGCAGAACATCGGCCGAGCTTTTCGGGATCGGCATTTGCCGAAGGCAGGCTGGAACAAATCGCGGACAACGACGAATCCTACTTGTTTGCCGGCGGACGCTTCGATGGCCAAACTGGACCGCTGCAATACAACGCGGTTCTCTTTCTTACCTCACTGGAGGATCGATCAGCCCAGTCGCGCAATCGCTACTCGTTTTCAATCGGCACCAAATGGTTGGGTTTGTCGGCTGGTGACACCTATCCCCGATACAACGATCTGATTCTGTGGGGAAAACGCATCCGCGGGGTATCCGCCTATTTGCGGCTCGGCTTTTTCAATTTGGAAATGACGGTTGGCCAGCCGCGTCGCGCGGTCGAAGGAGACAGCCTTAAAAGCAAGTTGGGCACGTTTTCGCGCAACACCTTCGCTGTTCGCCCCAGTTTTGGCAGCGGTAAAAACTTTCAACTCGGTTTGACCCTGGTCAAAAGCCGCGATGATTCCACATCCATCGCCATAGGTGGCAAGCCGCTCGATAACATCGTGGTCGGGCCGGATTTGCGATTATCGCTTGATCGCGGCCGACTTGTCTTTGCAGCCGTGGGAGCCATGAGCATAACCACAGCCGATATCAGCGGCGGACCGATCGATAAAGACGATATCGACCGAGTTTTTGAAGAAGAAGTGGACCTTCCCATCGATCCCAAAGAACTGGACCGCTATTTGATCATCAACGACAGCACCTATCCGATCAATCCACTGGAAGGCACATCGACCGCCTGGAACGTTTCGCTGCGCCTGAACTATTTTCGCAATCTGTTGCATGTCGGCTATAAATCGATCGGTTCGCAATACTATTCACTGACCAACGATTGGATTCGCACCGACATCGCTGGTTTTTATTTTTCCGACCGATTGCGCTTGTTTTCCAATAAGCTTTACCTTACATTGGGTTATGAGAATTTCAAAGACAACCTTGCCCAGGAGGACGCCAGCCCGAGCGTCGATCTCCAGACTCTCAATTACAGCCTGAGTTGGTATCCGGGAACAGGTTATCCCTATATCTCCGCCAGTCTGCAAACCCATTATCGCGACAACGGCATCGATGCTTTGCGGACATTCACACAGGATTTGGGCAGCGAAGGCGACTCATCGTATGTGCTGGATTTTCGCGACAACCAAAAACATCGCGATTTATCCTTAAACATCGGTTATGACCTCAACCTGTGGTCAAGAGTTCATGCACTCCAATTCAGCTTGCTAAACTCAGCCATGCAGGACCGGTTCAAATCCACAAGGCCAATCGAATCGCAAGGTTTTTATGCACAGGAATACAGCACAGATTTGTGGATGATCTCCTGGTCATCGCAGTTGCAGCAGAATTTGCGCACCACTGCGCAATTTGCCGCCAACCGCAACAGCGTCAGCGAAGACTCGGATTATCGCTATCAGACATTCGGCGGTATGGCAGAATGGAGCTTCTTGCAACGCGCCCTTACCGCTTTCAGCGAATTGCGCTACACAAGCAGTGAAAACAGCTTTGAATTGCCATCGTCTAACGGCTTGACTGCCAAAACGACAAGTGAATATTCCCGCTTGCTCTTTCGGTTTGGCGGTTGGTGGCAAATCAATCGCAGCATGCGCTTGACCATCGACAGCAACATCTATTCGATTCAGCAAACAAACGGCATCGATCCCCAAAAAACGGATTATTCAGATCGCATCTTTCGTCTGCGCTATGAAAAACTATTTTAAATCGGTGAGTGGCATTGCCGCAGTGTTAACGCTGGTTTCACTGGTCGTGGCGTTGTTTTTGTCGTCTTTTTCTTTGCTCAACCAACTCCATCTCAAGACGGTCGATACTTTTTTCAGCCTTCGTGGTCCAATGTCGCCGATCGATTCATCGATTGTTGTGGTGGCGATCGACGACGAGGCGATTAAAAGCCTGCCGAGCAAATATCCCTTTCCCACCGCCTACTATTCCCGATTGGTGAAAAATCTTCATCAGGCCGGTGCGCGGTTGATCATCTTCGATATCGAATTTACTGAAGGAGACGTCAGCGATCCGCAATCCGACCTTGAATTTGCCCGGCAAATCCGCGAAGCAGGCAATGTCATCCTCGCCGGTAAAGTCGTTTTCGAGGTAGGCACCTACGGCATCGAGAATTTTCATCTTCTCGAACCCCTTGCCCCCCTGTTGCGCAGTGGTGCCGGCTGGGGATTGGTCAACACCATCGAAGACAGCGATGGTTTCATCCGCCAATACCTCCTGTTTCATCAAATCAACAACAAAACGTACTATCCGCTGGCGATCAAGGCAATAGAGATCCTGCAAAATCGACCGATACCTGCACATGATCCGCATTTGCGGCATTTTGATACCGGAGTTTTTCAAATCCCAAAACATTCGGCCAATACCTTTCTGATCAACTATCGCGGTCCGGCCAGAACCTTTCCGCTCTATTCTTTGACTGCAATCCTGGACGATTCACTCTTTCAATTGCTTGAAGACGATGATACGGATATCTTTGATCTCCACCTCGAATGGGGCACCTTCCGCGACAAAATTGTCCTGGTCGGAGCATCGGCAGAAGAACTGCAGGACAACAAATACACACCATTTTATCACCATCGCGGCAACAAACGAAAAACGCCGGGAGTGGAGATGCACGCACACGCTCTCAGCACTCTGTTGCAGCGGGATTTTCTGCGAAACGCACCCGGCTGGACATCGCTGATCGCGTGTCTGATTTTAGCGTTTCTCACCGGCCTTATCACCCTCTCTCTTCGACCCTTTAAAGCCCTCGGCGTGATCGGATTGCTGATTCTCCTGCTCATTATCAGCGGTTTTCTGCTCTTTTCTCAGGCCGGCTGGATTGTAAATTTCATTCAACTGCTGTTGACCATTGCCTTGACTTTTATCGCCAACACACTCTACCAGATTGTGCGCGTGCAAAAAGAAAAGACCCGCATACGCCAGACCTTTCAGCAATATGTTGCGCCGTCGATCGTCGAGAAAATGCTGAGCACCGGCGAATTGCCATCCTATGGCGGTGAACGCCGAGAGCTTACCATGCTCTTTTCGGATATCCGAAAATTCACCACCTTTTCTGAAAATCACGAGCCTGAGTACGTGGTTTCGCGCCTCTCGGAATACCTGACGGAGATGGTCGATATCATTTTCAAGCACAACGGCACTCTCGACAAATTTGTCGGCGATGAGATCATGGCTCTATTTGGGGCACCCTATTCCTTTGTCGATCACGCGGAACGGGCTTGTATTGCCGCCACTGAAATGGTAGCCCGTTTGCAAGCGATGAAAAAGCAATACAACACTCCGCAAAACGGCATGTTCAAGATCGGTATCGGTATCAACACCGGCAAAGTGATCGTCGGCAATCTGGGTTCAAGTCAATTGTTCGACTATACCGTAATCGGCGATCATGTCAATATCGGAGCGCGTCTGGAGGGAGCCAATAAGGAGTATCAGACGACCATCATTCTCAGCGAATATACCTATGATCTGGTGCGCAAGAATGCAATCGCCCGCGAGTTGGATTGGGTTCGAGTGTTGGGCCGCAAGAAGCCATTGCGCATTTACGAACTGCGGGGCATGAATTCTTTGCCGCAAATGGAAAAAGATTACCTGATCGATTTGTTTGCGGAAGGCTTGCAGGCATATCGCGATCGCCGCTGGGCTGAGGCAATCCGAACATTCCACCGCATTTTGCGGTTCTATCCGGAGGACGGCCCATCCCGCATTTTTACGATTCGCAGTCTGAATTTTCTTGAAAATGCTCCGCCGTCAGATTGGGATGGGGTGTACGACTTTCAAGAAAAATAAACGCACAGCAAGAGGGCACGATGGAAGATGAAAAAAACAATCGCGATGAGCCGATCATCGGTGAATTCAAAGGCAATCCGGTGATCACGCTGAATCCCAACAGCCGCTTCCCCTTCTCGTTCGGCTTGGCAAAAGCCAAATTGATCCTGCAATATCTGCCGGAGATCCGTCGGTTCATCGAAGATCACGACAAATCTTCGCAAGGATAATAAAAAAACCGGCAATCGCCGGTTTTTTTATTATCCGATTCTGCGCAACCATTCGCGCGCTTTTTCGACGTATTCGCTCTGCGGGTAATCGTCGATCACCCCCTGGAAATAGCTCCGCGCTCGTGCAACATCGCCGAGTTTTAAATAAGAACGACCGAGCATCAAGGTGGCGTCGTCTTTTTTGTAGGAAAAATCATAGTTGAAAACATTCTGAAAAGCTTTGACTGCATTTTCATATTGCCCCAACCCAAAGTAAGCTTCGCCAATCCAATATTGACAATTGCTGGTCAGCTTGTAATTGGGGTACTGTGTGTGCAGAATCTCCCAAACCTGAATCGCATTGGAATAATCACGCGCGTAAAACAACCGCAGCGCTTGTTCGTAATCGACCGAAAATTTACCGCTGATCGCATCCGATGACAAGTTGGAAGTGGTGGTTGGAGTCGTGGTTTCCAACTCGGCTATGCGGTTGTTCTTTAAAAGCAAACTGGACTGCAACTCCATCAACTCATTGTTTTTTTCATCAACCTGGCGGTTGAGTTCATCGACGCGGGACTTTAGGCGAACGTAGCGTTCCATGCTATAGTCGGTTTCCTCTCGTTCGAGATTGTCGATCTCCGACTCGAGCTGCTGCAGGTTGCTAGGCTTCTGGGTACCATAATCGTCATCTTCGAGCTGATTCAAATCGAGTTGTTCCAGAGCCAAGAGATCATCATCCGCCGGCCCAATCGGATAACCATTGCCCAGGTAACGGGTAAAACCTAAACGAATATTTACATAGCCGTCCTTATAGTCGCCGGATTCTGCACCATCAAGCGCGTCACCGGTTGAGAAGCGATAGTCGGCAAAAGTATTGATGGCCAATTTGGGATTGACAAGGAATTCGAAACCTCCACCGTAAATAAAAGAGCCATCGGAAAAACGCTCGCCTACATTGGCATCTGCACCGATGGCATAAGGCTCGAGCTTGTCATACTCGTAATTGGTGATACCGACACCGAGCAAAATATAGGGATTGATTCTGCCGGGTTTCATCAAATTCAGGTTAATCTTCAAATCAGCGGCAATGATGTTGGTTTCGAATGTCTTGGTGACAAAGCCGTCGTTTAAAAAACCATAACCACCGGAAATCGACAGATTGATCCTCGGGCTGATGAGATAGCGCAACATCACCTCTCCAGCCAAACCGGCACCGGTATGCACAACGTCACAAAAGGGCTTTTGCACCCCAAGGTTCAGCCCCAGGCCGACTTTAGCTGGATTCGCGGGTTGAATCTGCGCCAGTAAACCGGCGTAAAAAATCAGAAGGCTGAAAGCCAGGATACGAAGTTGATTCATCATTTTTTCTCCCATATCGGCGTTCGATTCGCTGCCTGACCTAACGACACAATCTCGTTAGCGAGCCGACAGGCACTGCCGATAGATAGCATCAAATGCCCCATTTTTCCCGTGGCTTTTAAACCCTCTTGCCCCCTCAGGCGTCGCTGCAATGTGGCAACGCTTCGCGAGGCAAGATTTGACTTAGACTCAAATCTTGACCTGCATGATAATTGTAAGCATCGAGCAACAAACGGATTTCGCCGATCATCTTTTCGATATGATGTGCCGTTGCGTTCTGATTGATCGCTCGACGCAAAACAATCAGCTTTTCACCCAGTTTTTCAAAGTAATAATTGCTGAGCGATTGATTGATCAGATCTTCAACCTGTTGGTCGATAATCTGTTTCTTGTTGACGACCTTGTTGATCGTGCTTTGCAGATGTTGGTAGCGGTTTTCATTCTGCAACCCCTGTTCAACTCCCAAATAGAGCAGATAAACCGCCTCGTCATCCTCCGAACTGTTCGCCTGGCAGAGATCAAACTTTTTGGCGATAAAAGCCTCAACGGTTTGCAGCTCGGACTCGACGGCAGGCCGATGGGTTGTAAAATGAATGATGCGTTTCCCTTGCGACTGACAGATGCGTACCAATAAATCGATCGACGAGAAATAGTAAATGTCTTTCATGCGATCACCTTTTGTGATGCGGACTGGACACACAAATCAACAACAACTTTTATGCCACGCTTTTCGCCGCATCCGAGCGGAAGGCTGTAAAATGAGCAAGTACAGGCTATCAAAACCCTGGCAAGTCTTTTATGTTTTATAATGAGTTAGGAGGATAATAGATTCTGGTGAACAAACCATGGTTTCACAATGTTGCCCGTTCTGCACAAATTTGTTTCTCTACAGCGCATTTGTATTCAACTGTAACACATTTTTGTGACAGACAAAAATCGTGCTAAAGCGATTAAAGCAATGAGATTATGATATGTGAGTGAAGATAGAAAATAAAAAGCGCATTGTCAAGTGCTTTTTGTTCAAATATTGCACATCTGTTTTTTGATTTGGACAGAAAGGAAACAATTGCAGGATATGAAAGGTGGAGTACAGAAAGAGTGTGGCGTTGTTTTAGCGGATGACGGCAATTTTGGCGATCGGCAAGGGCTCTGTGGCAACTATTTGCACCAAATAGATCCCGCTGCTGATTTGATCTCCAGCAAAATTCTTGCCGTGCCACTCTTCACGATGGTAGCCGGCCGTGCGATAGCCCAATTGTTGCTGAAAGATCATCTGGCCGTTGGCTGATAGGATCCGCATGCCGACTTGGTCATGGGTTTGCGTGATGCTGTATTCGACCATCACCGAGGCATGCTGGGCAGGAAGATAGGGATTGGGATAGATTTTTTGAATCTTGTTTTCGATTGTTGTTCCCGCAACACCAGGGATAATCTGCAGGGTGAAGGGCATATCCTGCGGTTGATAGATGGCCCCGGGCAGACGAGTGTTGATCACCGAAACCCAGACTTCGTCATCCAGGTTCAGATCATATAACGTTGCTGCAATATTTCCGCTGTTGATCAACATCGAGCCGTTGTTTGTTCCGCTGCGAGTCACCGCGGTCAACAGCCAATTCGACGGCTCATCAAATTGCGGTTGAACGGTATAGTCGCCGGGGATACGCGTGACGAAACGATAGGTAGCCGTCTGCAGCTGCCCGGATTGATCATCGATTTGCATTTCATCGCTCAGCTCATAGCTGGCTTTTGGCTGCAAAGCCGGATAATTCTTTCCTTCCGGATAATAGCGCACAGTGTCGGCGCGATTTTTGGTATGGATGTTCCAGACCGAGAATTCTGCCAACTCGCGGTTAAAACTGCTGCCTTTTAGTTGCAGCACCGCTTGCAAAGAGGCGAACAGATCGCGGTTGCGCAATTCCTGCCACATCTGTTGAACAATCAGATGGCCGTATTTTTTCTCAAGCATGTGCAGAAAAATCGCACTGCCGTATTCGTGATTGCCGTTGAAAAGATGAAAGGCATGGTGGGAGAAAGAAAAAAAGGAATTGAGATAGAAAAAGTAATCGTTGATTGAATCAAAAACGACATCTTCCATCCAGGTTGAGGACATCTCATAAAAAAACCGCTCGTTGTCGTTGACGGTCGAGTATCCCCGATATCCCAATTGAATGAGATGAAAAAACTCGTGTGCTGCGGTTACCCGGGCGGCATTGAGCCCTTTCGTGGGCGTGTGGGTGAAATCATTGTCCATTTCGACAAAGCCGTTGAAGGCGCGGTTGCCGGCGCCCGGGACCAGTTCCTCTTCGGTCGTACAGCCGTAGGCGGAAATATTTCTCATGTAGACATCGTACTCGGGTCCATGGCGATAATTGTCTGATGGCGGCGTCTGGTATCCGAGCACATCGATTTCATATTCATACACCTGATCATAGATCGCTGCACATTGCCGGGCAAACTCCGGATCGGTTTTGTGACTGCCTTCTTTGGCATAGTGGATTTTAAAATAACCGGCAGGCGATACAATCGTCTCGCTGAAGATGGTCGAATCGGGTCTCTGAAACCAGCGCTGCAAGCGGGCGCGTTGTGCATCGTTAGCTTGCACGAAAAACCTTTTTGCTTTCGCTTTGATGGGAGTGGGATCACAAATCAGGTCGACCGCGAGCTGCTGGTAAAGGACGGGCAATTCCTGTGGCTCATACACAGCCTGCAGCTGCAATTCGATCGCAGAAATCTCATCGATCCGGCCGTTCGACAAATCCTCTTCGATCCGGTTGAGAAATTCACGTTCAGCCGCCAGTCCTGCGCCAAAGAACAGCAAGAGCAGGCTCTGGAGTGGGTACAAGAATGTTTTGAACCTTTTTACCATGGTATGGTTGTGACTCAGATTCTGTGTCGGCAGAGCGTCCACTGCATCGATCTGCAGTCTTTCCGTGCTTTGCGTCCTTATAGGACTCACTTTCGATGCAGGACGATCCGATCGGCCTGAAAATTAGCAAACTTGCATCGAATCGAATTGTGAACCCCTCGATGGCAGTCGATGTTCCCTGCCGAATCAGTTCTTTTTGCGAAACCGCAAGCTGATGGGCACACCGAAAAAACCAAACTGTGCGCGCAACCTGTTTTCCAGGTAATTGCGATAATTCTGTTTGATGCCTGCCGGCTCATTGGTAAAAAAAGCGAAAACCGGCGGCGCCGATCGCGTTTGCACGACATAATTGATCTTGACGGTTTTGGTACCGAAAGGCGGTGGCTGATTGTCACGCAAAGCATCTGCGAGAAAGCGGTTGAGCTCTGCAGTGGCGACCTTGCGATTGCGTTCATCAAAAACAGAAATCGCCGTGTCCAGGATCTTGAAAATGCGTTGGCGGGTCAGAGCCGAGACGAAAAATATCGGAATATATTGCAATTCATGCATTTCATCTTTCAGCTCGAGTTCGAAGTGCCGTGCCGTATTGGTCTCTTTCTCGATCAGGTCCCATTTGTTGACACCGATGACCAGACCTTTTCTTTCTTCCAGTACATTGGCGATGATCTTTTTTTCCTGATCTGCAATTCCCTGGCTTGCGTCGATTAAAATCAGCGCGACGTCGCAACGGCGGATCGCGTTAAAAGTGCGCACAGTGCTAAAGTATTCAATATTCTCGTGGATTCGGCTGCGTTTGCGCAATCCCGCGGTATCGATCAAAGTAATGTCGCGGTTTTTATAGTTAAAGTGAGTGTCGATGGCGTCACGGGTGGTGCCGGGAATCTCGGTGACCATCAGCCGTTCTTGCCCGAGAATGGCATTGACGTAAGAGGATTTTCCGACATTCGGACGGCCAAGAACAGCCAAAGCGATCGTGTCCTTGGGTTCGTCATTCCCCTCAGTCTTTTGATCCGGGAGCATGGCGACCACGACATCGAGAAAGTCGCCTATCGCCCGGCTGTTCATGGCGGAGAGCGGATAGGGTTTGCCTAAACCGAGCTGGTAAAACTCGTAGAGATCGGCTTCCCGCTCGCTGTTGTCGACCTTGTTAACCCCCAAAACCACTTTGATATTCGAGCGCAACAAGATCTCGGCAACCTGTTGGTCTAGCGGAGTGATCCCGGTGGTCACGTCGACCATAAAAATGACCACATCTGCTTCTTGCAGGGCATAGTCTACTTGACTGCGAATGGCTTGTTCAAAGATGTCCTCGCTCCCCGGCACATATCCGCCGGTATCGATCAGTTGAAACTCGACACCGGCCCAGTCGGTTTGCGCATAGATGCGATCCCGGGTTACGCCGGGTGCATCGTCGACGATGGCCTCGCGTTTGCCGATGATCCGGTTAAACAAAGTCGATTTGCCGACGTTGGGTCTGCCGACGATCGCCACACAATTCTTCATTGCTGCAACTCGTTTAGTGACTTGAGGATGGGCAAAAATCCATTATGGACGATTTGTATTGGTGTTTGCAGGATATTCTGCAGTTCCGTCGGTGTGCTGTCGTCCAGGAAAACCCCTTCATGATTAAGGCAATTGGGCGGCAACAGGATGAGATCGGCCTTTGCTGCATTTTTTAACTCAGAGGCGATATCCTGGCCGGTGAGCAAACCCGACACGGTGATCGACTCGCCGTAAAATCGGTTGGTGATGTTGTACAATTCAACTTCCAGACCGACGATTTTTTGCAAGCGAGGAACCACGAATTCCCGCAAAAGCGGAGCGGCTAGGTTTCCACTGACCAGCAAAATCCGCTGTGGTGCTACACGAGATGGAAAAAGTTCGGCTTCCTGGGCAAAACCATCGAGAAAATCGCGGCACATGCCGACACCGTTTTCGATCTGATCATAAGTGTCATAATGTTCCGACGCGGGCAGTGGTTCGCCTGCGAGTAGATAAAATTCATCTGCGAGATAGACGAAACCGCTTTGCAATTGCTGCCGCCATCCATCCAATCGGCTCTGGTACCATTGAATCACCTTGCTAGCCACAGCCGGGGTCACCGGGTGCAAACTCGGCAGGCCGGCGCGATGGCGTGTCAATCCGACCGGCACGATGGCCAGAGTTTTCAGTTGCGGGTGAAAAACTTTTAACTCGTCTACGGTTCTCTGCAACACCTGTCCATCGTTGATCCCGGGACATAAAACAATCTGAGCGTGCAGGACAATTCCATGCCGCGTCAACAGGTCGATCTTTTGCAGCAAATGATCATCTCTCTTGCTGCCGAGCATTTTTTTCCGGATTTCCGGATCTGTGGCATGTACTGAAACATAGAGCGGTGAAAGCCGCATTTTCACGATGCGGTCGAGATCCCGGCGCGATACATTGGTCAAGGTGACATAATTGCCGAACACGAATGAGAGGCGATAATCTTCGTCCTTGAAATAGAGTGTTCGGCGCAGATTTTTGGGATTTTGATCGATAAAACAAAAAATACAAGAGTTGCCGCAAAATCGAGGGGAAAAATCCTCGAATTCCGCACCCAGAGGCCCTTCCAGGCCTGCATCGATTTCCACAATAAATTCTTCGCTCTGGCGGTGTATCAGCAATTCGAGCGGCTGCTCATCTCGCCAAAACTCGAAATCCAAATAATCGCTGATCCGGTGCCCATTGATCGAGAGCAGATCATCGCCTGCCTGCAACCCCATCTCTTCAGCCGTACTTCCCGGCTCTACCGCAACTATCTTCATCATCTACTCGTTGGTATAAATCCGCATCGCTGCACGGGAGTGGATTGGGGCAAAGATGAGACTTGGTCAGCGACACTTATTTTTCGCGAACCAGATCACCGCGTTGAAAGCCCGATCCGGAGACCGCCTCGCACTGCGAAGCACGGCCGTTGCTGACTTGGTTGTTGGTCACGCGAATCGCGCCGATTCTGCTTTCGGTTTTGCCGAGAGAAATACCGGTTTCCGGATCGATCAATTCCTCTCCCATGCGGTAAACGGCGAATTCCTCGCCGACCTCGATACCCGCCTGCGATCCCACATTGATGTAAATCGGACCGTCACCTTTTACAATGCTGGCGCTCCAGGGAATGGATTTCACCGATTTGCCGATCAGCAACACAATGTCATCGATTGCCGCTCGCGTGGCTTTGCCCACAATCGATTCGTCGAATTTGTCCTTGTTGTCAAAATCGAATTTGTCTGTGCTGACAGACACACCTTTTTTGCTCTCTTTTTTGTTGATCGATTCCGCGGTAAGGATTTCGCCGGTGGTGGTGTTGACGAACCGGATATCAATTCCGACCGTTGCTGACATTGTTTTCATGCCAAGCCCCAGCCCCTTTTGTTTGAGAGAACCACCGATCTGGTCTTCTGAATATCCGAATTCCGTCACCGAGCCAAAGATTGCCAGATCCACACCGAGCAATTTGCCGATCTGGGCAGCTGTCTGTTCGGTCACCAATCCGCTGGCGCCCAATTTTTGTTCTTCCATGATCCGCTGGATTTCCTGACGTTCGATCACCTGGTACGCCCCTGTTTTAACCAGGGCAGTGACCAACATATCTGCCATGCCCTCTCCTACCGGCTGCCCCGTCCACCAGCGATAGTGATGACCGCTTTTGTCTGCAAAGTCAAACACCGCCACCCGGCGGGTCCGTGTCTTTTCGGCGGCTTGCAATGTCGCCACGAATCCAGTCAAAACCAGTACACCCAACAAAAACGCGGCAATCCGTCGTTTCATTTTATGACTCCTTTTTTTGGGTAAAATCATGTCGCGCTGACCCAAACAGATGGGTTAGCTCCGTATCCTTCAAGATCGAAGGCAGCATTACAACCGTGTCCGCTTGATGTTTTCCCGGCTATCCCGGCAGTCGTCTCTACGGATCAGTCGACACAAGCGCAAGATAAGCATTTTTGTCTAAGAATCATAGCGCAAATTGAGCCATTTGCGCAAACTTTTGCAGGCTGACGATGCTCAACTTTTGGCTTGCCCATCCAGCTGGGAGAGGGCATAGACATAAGCGCCGATTGCAATCGCTTTGCTGGTTCCCAGCCTTGAAACGCCCACGGCCGTGCGCGGCAAGTTGTCGTAAACAAACCGAGCTTCGCCGCCGGGAATCGCGATGTCGACCACCCTGCCGGTAAAAAATTTTAGGCGCTGTTGATCGTCTTCATAATTGTAACAACGGATTTCCAGACGATCGATCTTGCGATTGTCTTGCAGCAAAAGCTGGCTGTTCATTTCCTGCACCAGATCCGGAAGGAAATATTGCCATGCTCCAGCCAGTCCACCGCCGATCACCACCAGGCCATCGACCAGAGTGATCGCATGAGCCAAAGCATCACCAGCGATTTTTCCCATGCGCGCAAATGCCTGGCATGCCGCCAATGCATTACCCGGCGCTTCCCCGTTGGCAATGCGGAATAGCTGCTCCGGCGAAGGAACCTCATCCGAATCGAGATGCGCCAATTCAGCGTAAAAATGCCGCACCCCACGGATGCTGACCCCTTCTTCGGCGCTTAGCTCGGGATAGAGCCGGTTGCGCATGGCCCAAATCTCGCCGCCGGCCGAATTATCGCCCACCACCATGCGGCCATCGATGATGACACTGCCGCCGAATCCAGTGCCCAAGGTCACGCCCACCAAATTGTGAAACCTCTTCGGACTGCCGGTCTTTTCGAGCTCTCGATTGACAAGCGGCAAAAACCCGGCGATCGCTTCTCCCAAACCGAAAAGGTTGCCATCGTTGTTGATATAAACCGGCAAATGAAAAATATTCTGCAACATCGGTCCCAGTGCCACGCCGCCATTAAAAGCGGGCAAATTGACCAATTTTTCGATCACCCCGTTCGGATAATCGGCCGGGCCGGGAAAAGCAAAACTGATGGCCACCGGATCCCTGTCGCACTTTTCCCTGATCTGACGAAAACCCTCCACAATCGTCTGCAGTGACAACTGCAGGTTATTGCCGTGTGACGGCCGACGAACGGGTTGCACGATCTCCTCCTGCCCGCAAATGGCAGAAAAGACAAAATTTGTACCTCCGGCATCCAGCGTCAAAATCACTCTTGCATCGCGCGTATAATCGTTTGTCATCCCAGCGCCTCAATCGTCAATTCTGTTCCACAATCGGTTCAAGCCACTCTTCCGGCAGCCGCCTGATCAGGCGAGCGACCGGGTAAAGGTTAAACCGGCGATCATAATATGGAGTTTTCTCATAAAAAAATGACAGCCGTTGCTGGCCGCTAACGGCAAAAGCGCTGTCGTTTGCGCAGCGCCGGGCAAACTCGGCAGCCAATTGTGGATCCTCTTCCATCATCTTTTGTGCCATCGGCTCCATCACGTAGGTCTCGAAATATTCTTTTTGTTCAAAAATCGTGGTAAAAAATCCCCAGCGCAAAAGCGCATCCGGCGCCTGCGGCTCGAGCAGATGGAGGATCAGGCGGGATTGGGGGCAGCCGAGGGGAATATAGACCGAACCCGCAGGAAAGGTCATTGGTTCTTGCACAGGGATGGTGCGAAAATCAACGCGCTGGCGGCCTTCATAAGGCCAGGACGCAAAGGTAACATCAGCAAAGCGATAGGTCTGCAAAGAATCGGTCAGGCTGCGATTGAGGCGAAACATGCTGATGTGATGCGCTTGCAGGACCGCAATCGCCTCCTGCCATTGCGGTGGGATCAAGTAAGCAACAGGCGGCACGATCTGTTCCTTTGGCAAGACATTGTTGAAATAGACCATGGGGCGATCCCACTTTTCATCCGAATAGTGCAGATAAGTTCGGCCGGAGATTTTGCCCACCCTCTTCTCGATGCGATAACCGCGATAGAGCAACGTATCCCCTTGATCAGAACGTGTGGTAAAAGTGAGTGGAAAGAGTGCAGCAGGATCGTATCGTTGGCCGATTCCCCTGGCCTGTATATCGCCCTCCTGCACCGCCAACAGCAGATCATCGCGTTGTTCAGCAACCAGATTCAAACAGCTGCGCAGAATGGCAAGGGTGCCCTGTACGCGGGTGGCATAATCTTTCAAACTGTGCGCCTCAATCAAAAAACCCGCTCGGTTGCCAAGAGTGCAATAGACGTTCGACAACCGCGGCGTCCACACCCCACCCTGCATCCCCTTGTCGGGCTGCAAAGGATCGAGGTAGCCGGCATAGGGCAACAAATGGATCCCGTCGTCTTCACACCGTTTGAGCAGATCCGGCACAAAGTCATCCCGCGCCCATTGCGAAATCGCCCCGCCAAATTCCGGATGTGTGTCGATATGATAAGCGGCAACATATTGAAAATCCTCACCGTCAGTCGTGTGACAGTCAATGAGCATATCCGGTTTCCATGCATGATAAAGCGCCAGCCATTGCCGCATTTCCGGTGTATCGGCTTTCATGAAATCGCGGTTGAGGTTGTGCCGGGTCGATGTGACGCGAACCCCCATCTCCTCTGGACCGATTTGATTGATGCGATTGTAGCGGCTGAATTGTTCATGGCCGTCAACGTTGAAAATCGGAATAATTGCGATCAGCAGATTTTGCAATTCTTTCGGATGCTTGTTCTCGATCAACAGCTCGCGCGCCAGAAGCATGGCTGCATCTTTGCCGGCAGATTCGCCCGGGTGAATGGCGCCCTGGATAAAGACAACCGGCTTGCCGCTCTGCCGCGCAGATGCCGGTGTAAAGCGGCGCTCTGCATCGATAAGCAGGACAGCGATCTCCCGCCCTTGCGGCGAAACGGCAAAAGTCTCAAGTCGCGCGATATCACATGCTTTATCCAATCGCTTAAAGTAATCTATCGTATCTTGGTAAGACGGGGTCTGCTGACCTTTTGATCTTTCGAACAGGGTTTCCCATTCAGATGGCGGCTTTTGGCAGGCAAACAGCAAACCAATGAGCAAAACAAGCGATCTCTTTTTCACTTCCCTCCTCCTGTTCGGGTGTCGACTCAGCGCAGATCGGCGACTCGACAGAATTGCATCTTGCATTTCGAATAAATGGCTAAAAAATTGAACATCGGCGATTGACATTGAATCGAAACGCAAGGATCGATCACCGACACTGGCTCATTCAGCAAATCAATAGAGAAATTAATCCATCGCAAGCGGAAATACAAGCGCAAATGTCGCTCAAGCACGTTTTTAATAGAAAAACGTATTGCGAATCACCACACTCCGCCTTGGGAGCTGCATCGCTCTATCTGATCCTTGAACTTCACGGTCTGTAACCACAGCTCGGGCTGACCTGTGTGGACAGGCAAAAATTGGTGCCAAACGGGAACCTTGAGTTATTTATTTCGTTAATATAATATTATCATATTGTTAAATCATATAAAATGTAACCCGGATTCGGTGTCAACAGAATTCCGAAAAAACCAAATTGATGTTTTACGTTCTGCGGATTTGCGCAATTCAGCCCATGTTCCCTCCCCTGCAGTCGGGAAAGTATACAAAGGATTCAGCGTTGTGCGTCGATTCGATTGGGTAAATGTCAGCAACCATGAAAAGGATAAATCGTGCAAAAGAGAATGTGGATCATTTCCAACCGCTTGCCTGTCCATATCAGCAAAAGGCAAGGTGAATTCATTTACACCAAAAGCGCCGGTGGTTTGGCTACCGGGCTTTCCTCCTTTTATAAAACTCATGCCAGTCAATGGATCGGCTGGTCCGGTTATCTGACGGAATCGAGTGCCGACAAAGAAAGAATTGCGGCTGCCCTGGAAAAAGAATCAGCCTTTCCGGTCTTTCTCAGTCGCCGCGAGATCGAAAATTACTATGAAGGATTCAGCAACAAGACCATTTGGCCGCTGTTTCACTATTTCCTCGAGCAGGTGATCTATGACAAACGGTACTGGGAAACGTACCGCAGGGTCAATCAGAGATTTTGCGATCGGATTCTCAAGGTTGCCAAGCCGGATGAACACATTTGGATTCATGACTATCATCTGATGCTTTTGCCGGCCATGTTGCGAGAAAAGAACCCACAGCTCAAGATCGGTTTTTTTCTGCACATCCCGTTTCCATCTTTTGAGGTTTTTCGCACTTTGCCATGGCGCTCAGAGTTGATGCAAGGAATGTTGGGAGCTGATCTGATCGGCTTTCATACGCACGACTATGCACGCCATTTCCTCAGTGCAGCCAGTCGATTGCTGGGTTTGGAACATGTGCTGATGCGCCTGACCTACGAGGACCGGATCGTCAAAGTCGATTCGTTTCCCATGGGTATTGATTTTGCCAAATTCGAGCAAGCTCCTGAAAAACCGGCAACTGAGCGCGAGATTTCGCGCATCCAATATCGTCTCGGGGGGCAGAAGTTGATTCTGTCGATCGACAGGCTCGATTACAGCAAAGGGATTCTGCAGCGCCTGGAAGCTTTTCATCTCTTTTTACAGCAGCATCCGGAATATCGGGAAAAAGTGACACTATTGCTGTTGGTCGTGCCGTCGCGTTCGCGTGTCGAATCCTATCGTCAGCTCAAGCTGAAAGTCGATTCGATTGTTGGCCGCATCAACGGAGAACATGCGACCATCGGTTGGACCCCGATCTGGTATCTCTACCGCTCAGCTCCCTTTCACACGCTGAGCGCCATGTATCATCTGGCGGACGTGGCTTTGATCACTCCTTTTCGCGATGGCATGAACCTGGTTGCGAAAGAATTCGTGGCCAGCAAGACGAACAGACGCGGCGTTCTCATTCTCAGCGAAATGGCCGGAGCTGCTGCAGAGCTGGGGGAAGCGCTGTTGATCAATCCCTTCAATATCGATGAAATCGCTGCTGCTCTGGCCAAAGCCCTGGAAATGGCTGGCGAAGAACAAAGCAGACGTCTGCAGGAGATGCAGAGCAAGATCAAACGGTATGATGTAACGCGGTGGGCGCAGGATTTTGTCGACGGATTGCAGCAAGTCAGTGAACAAAACGCCGGTTTGCGCAGCAATCTGATGACGTCTGAAGATGAAAAGAAAATAGTCGACCGCTTTCGGCGCAGCAAAAATCCGACACTTTTTCTCGACTATGACGGCACTCTGGTGCCGTTTGCCCGCACCCCAGCGCAAGCCAGGCCGCCGCAAGGCTTGCTCGACTTGCTGTGTCGGCTCGGCGCCCAGACTCGCCTTGTGCTCATCAGCGGTCGGCGCAAACAAGATTTGGACGAGTGGTTTGCTGATTTGCCGCTGGAACTGAGCGCTGAACACGGTGCCTGGATCAAGCGCAAGGGAGAAGATTGGACAACCATAGAGCCTCTGACCGGCGAGTGGAAAAGCGACATCTTGCCGATCCTCGAAGCGACCGTCGCTCGCACACCCGGTTCATTTGTAGAGGATAAAGACTATTCGCTGGTCTGGCATTATCGCAAAGCCGATGTCGGTTTGGGTCAAATCCGTGCGCGCGAGTTGACAAATGAGTTGCTGTATATGACCGCCAACCTCAATCTGCAGGTGATGGAGGGCGACAAAATCATCGAAATTAAGAATGCCGGCATCAACAAAGGGCGCTCAGCGCTTTTTTTTCTCGCGCAAGCTGTTGAGACTGATTTTATCCTTGCCGCCGGCGACGATTACACCGATGAATTTCTCTTCAAAGTTCTACCCCCTGCTGCGACGACAATCAAAGTCGGGTTTCGCATGACTGAAGCTCGATATAACGTAAAAAGCCATCAACAAGTGAGACAATTATTGGAAAAGATGAGCCTATAAGGAGTACCGAATGAAACGTCTGAGCGATTACCGCGCCATTGTGGGCGATGAAACGATCAGCACGCTCTATCGCACTGCACGAAAACTGTATGGCAAAAAAATACTGCAGATCAATTCCACTTATGTCGGCGGCGGCGTTGCCGAAATATTGAACAGCCTCACACCGCTGTTGGTCGACGCCGGTGTGGAAAGCGATTGGCGGATCCTCAACGGCAATCCCGATTTCTTCAACATCACCAAAAAATTCCACAACGCGTTGCAAGGCGACAAAATCAATCTGACCGACATCAAAAAAAGTCTTTATCTGGAGGCAAATCAAGACTTTTCGGTTTATGCCCACATCAATCAATCCTATGACGGCGTGGTAGTCCACGACCCGCAACCTTTGCCGCTGATCCAGTTCTATAAAAAACGGCAGCCCTGGTTTTGGCGTTGTCATGTCGATTTGTCGCATCCAAACCTGGAAGTGTGGGATTTTTTGAAAACCTATATTGTGCGCTATGACCGGGTCATTTTGTCGGATGAAAGTTATCGCAAAAATGATCTGCCCGCAGATTACTGCATTTTTGCTCCGGTTATCGATCCTTTGTCGAATAAAAACAAAGAACTCTCTGATCGCGATATCAGCAAATATTTGAAGAAATTCAATGTCCGTGAAGACAAACCGATTATCACGCAAATATCACGCTTTGACAAATTCAAAGATCCGCTTGGGGTGATCAAAGTCTTTGAAAAAGTGCGTCAGGAAATCGATTGCCGCCTGGTTTTGTGCGGCAGCATGGCTGCAGACGATCCCGAAGGCGTTCAAATCTATGAAAAAGTGAAAAACCGGGCCGAATCGTTCATCAAAAAGGGCGATATCGTGCTGATCACTTCGGAAAACAACATATTGGTCAATGCGCTGCAACGCCGCTCCGCGGTGATCCTGCAAAAATCGCTAAAAGAAGGATTTGGTCTGACCGTCACCGAAGGATTGTGGAAAGCCAAAGCAGTCGTCGCTGCAAATGTCGGCGGCATACCGCTGCAGATCATCGATGAGCAGACCGGTTTTCTGGTCGATCCGACCGACATTGATCAGACCGCCAGAACGGTTGTGCGCGTATTGCAGGATCCTGAGATGGCTGGTAAAGTCGGTCGCCAGGGCAGAGAACATGTGAGGAAAAACTTTTTGGTCACGCGGTTGGTCAGCGATTATTTGCGGCTCTTCAATGAAACACTGTGAGCAATCTGATCGCGTGTTCCGCCGAACCTATAGGTAATTCGGCGCGGATTTGTTCGGTAATCAAATTGTGCGGTTTTGGTTCTGGATAGCAACATTCACCTTGATATTGAGCAAAGAACTAATTATTATTCAGCAAATTCTTCCTGTCTCATTCGAGGCCTCGATATGATCAAGATTAAGCCTTTGCGCGGGTTGCGGCCGGCGATAGAGTTCACCGCTCAGGTTGCCAGTCCGCCCTACGATGTTCTATCCAGTGCAGAAGCGCGTGATATCGCCACCAACAATCCGCTCTCTTTTCTGCACATCAACAAACCGGAAATCGATTTGCCGCCAGAGATCGATATCCACGGCCAACAGGTCTATGAGCAGGGCCGGGCCAATCTCGAACGTTTCATTCGCGACGGTGTCCTCATTCAGGACGAAAAAGAGGCGATTTATATCTACCGCCAGACCTGGCAGGACCACGTGCAGACCGGTTATTTTTGTTTGTCCAGTGTGCAGGATTATGATCAGGGTCGGATCAAGAAACACGAACTCACCCGCGCCGACAAAGAACAAGATCGCACCCACTTGATCGATGTGATGGATGCGCAGGTTGGCCCTGTTTTTCTGATGTATCGGTCGCAAAAAGCACTCGACCTGTTGCTGCAAGAAGCAGCCGAGGCAGATGCAGAGGTCGATTTGACCACTGCAGATGGGGTTCGGCACCAGTTGTGGCGGGTCATCGATCCGCATTTCATCGCTCGGATTGTCGATGGGTTTGCGGCGCTCGCGGCGACCTATATAGCCGACGGACACCACCGATCAGCTGCCGCCAGCAACGTCTGCCGTTTGCGACGACAACGCAATCCGCAAAACACCGGCGAAGAAAGCTATAATTTTTTCTTATCGGTCCTCTTCCCGCACAACCAGCTGAAGATTCTTCCCTACAACCGCGCGATCAGGGACTTGAACGGCTATGGTGCACAACAATTCATCGATCGGCTGGCGGAAAAGTTCTCTCTCGAACCAGTGCAGGGCAGGATCCAGGTCGAAAAAGAACACACCTTTGGCATGTATCTGGATCATGTCTGGTGGAAACTCACCCCCAAAGATGGATTGTTCGACCGCGATGATGTGCTCGGCAGCCTGGATGTCAACATCCTGCTGAACCATATCTTGCAGCCGATTCTGCAGATCGGCAATCCGCGCACGGATCCGCGCATCGACTTTATCGGCGGCATCCGCGGCAACGCCGAATTGGAGCGGATCGTCGACTCCGGCGCCTTTCGCATTGCCTTTTCCCTCTATCCCACCACTGTCGATACCCTGATGCGGGTTGCCGACGCCGGCGAAATCATGCCGCCCAAATCGACCTGGTTCGAGCCCAAACTGCGCAGCGGCCTGGTTGTCCATCTGTTGCACGATTTTTAAGCCTCCAATTTCTTTTTCTTTGCGCAAAGCCTGAACATTTCCTTCTTTGAATAAATCGTTTTTCATAACTCAATCGCGATGAAAGGTGGTCGCCGTTTGGCGTAAAGATGAATCCAGAAAAGGAGCAAATGATGAAAATTCTGTTTTCAGATGCATTTGATCCATCTCTGCCCGGCAAATTGTCTCGCTTCGGGGAGGTCACCGATGACAAATCACAATTGGCGGATGCAGAGGTGATCTTGATCCGCAGCAAGACCAAGGTCACCAAAGAGCTGATCGATCAGGCACCCAAATTGCGTCTGGTCATCCGCGGTGGAGTGGGTTTGGATAATGTGGACGTCGAAACTGCCAAAACAAAGGGCATCCAGGTCTACAACACCGCCGAGGCCTCCAGCGTTGCTGTTGCAGAACTCGCTTTTGCCATGATGATCGCCTTGCCCAACCATCTGGTTGAAGCGCATCAATCGATGAGCGAAGGCAAATGGTTAAAAAAAGAGTTGAAACGCACGGAGCTATATGGCAAGACTTTAGGTTTGATCGGCTGCGGCAGAATCGGCAAAGAGGTGGCCAAGCGTGCAGCCGCTTTTGAAATGCGGGTTTTGGGCTATGATGCGGTGTCCGTCGAATCCCCTCATATCAAGATGGTCAAGGAACTCGCCGATCTGCTGCCGCAATGCGACTATCTTTCCCTGCATCTACCGCTCAATCCATCCACCCTGGGACTGATCGACAAAAAGCGGATCGCGCAGATGAAAAATGGTGTTTATCTGATCAATACGGGCCGCGGTAAAACCGTTGTTGAAGAAGACCTAGCTGAGGCGCTCAAATCAGGTAAAATTGCCGGATATGCAACAGATGTCTGGTACTCTGATCCGCCCGAGAACACGCCGCTGCGAGGTGCGCCGAATACCCTGATGGCGCCGCATATCGGCGCTTCGACCACAGAAAATTTGTTGCGCATCGGTGAAATCGTCGAAAAATTGATCGAGAAATTTGTCGCAGAAAAATAAACGCGCTTGCCGGCAATCGATTGAGGCGGCGAAGAAAAGCAACCCGAAAACAAGAGGACTGAACGATGGCTCGCGTCTACAATTTCAATCCCGGACCGTGCACATTGCCGCTTTCGGCGCTGGAAAAATGCCAGGCCGAATTTTTGGATTTTCATGGCACTGGCATGTCCATTGTCGAAGCTTCACACCGTTCAAAAGACTATGAAGCGGTTCACAACGATGCGCAAAAACTGTTGCGCACCCTGATGAACATCCCGGATGACTATCAAATCATCTTTCTCGGCGGCGGTGCAAGTTTGCAGTTCTGCATGGTACCGATGAATTTTATTCCGGCCGGCCGTTCGGCAGATTATGTCATCACCGGCGCATGGGCAAAAAAAGCCTATAAAGAGGCAGCGCTTGTTGCCAAAGCTCATATTGTCGCTTCTTCTGAGGCTGATCACTATACCTATATCCCCAAAGCGGAGTCTTATGACCGCGATCCCCAGGCCGCTTACCTCCATGTGACCAGCAACAACACGATCTACGGGACCGAATGGCAAAGCTATCCCGACTTTGGCACAACCCCGGTGGTTGTTGACATGTCGTCTGATATCCTTTCGCGACGAGTCGACGTAAGCAAATTTTCGCTGATTTATGCCGGCGCGCAAAAAAATCTCGGCCCCGCCGGCGTTACCGTCGTCATCATCAAAGACAACTTTGCCAAACAGGCCAACAACGGCTTGCCCACCATGCTCAGCTATCGAACTCACATCGACAACAATTCGCTTTTCAATACGCCGCCGGTGTTCGCTATCTATCTCATGAAACTCGTGCTCGAATGGGTCGATGCACAGGGCGGCCTCAAAGCAATCGAAAGCCTCAATCGGAAAAAAGCAGAACTTTTGTACAGCGCCATCGACAGCAGCGAAGGTTACTACCGCGGCACGGCAAAACCTGACTCGCGTTCGTGGATGAATGCGACGCTTCGCCTTCCCGACGAGGAACGCGAACAAAAATTTATCGCGGAGGCAAAAGGTCAGGGGTTGGTTGGTCTGAAAGGTCACCGAGATGTCGGCGGCATTCGAGTCTCGATGTACAATGCCATGCCGTTAAGCGGTATCGAAAAGTTGGTTCAATTTATGGCTGAATTCAAGCGCAAAAATTGACCGATCTTGCAGAATTGATGTTCAAAGCCCGGCTCTATTTTGCCCGGGCTTTTCACTTCTCTGGGCACCCTTACTGCGAGGGCAACAGCGGCAACAGCGCCTTTGCCCACTCGGCATAGGCGGCAGGTGTCAGATGCACGCCGTCAGTCGTGTAGCGATCGAGCAGAATACCTTCCGGTGCCAGGACAGGATTCAAATCGACGAACGCAATTTGCCGGCGAACTGCCCAGCGCCGCAACTGTTGATTGAGTTTCCTGACTCGGCGATTGTGCAGCTCCGCTTCCCGCCAGCGCGGCGATACGGCCAAAACCGCATGCAGAATCGGCTCAATACCATGTTCCTGCAGGCGCTCGACCGCGGTCGCCAGGTTTTCGGCCACCCGATTCACCGGGATATCGTCATAGAGATCGTTGATGCCGCCCATGATACAGCAGCAGTGCGGGTTGACTTGCATCACCAGATCAAGCCGCTGCAAAAATCCGGCAGTAATGTCGCTGCCGATTCCCATGTTCAGAACATCGTCGCGCTGCAGCAGCTGAGGCCAGTCGCCGCCATAGGTGATCGAATTGCCCAAGATCACCACAGCAAACGATCGGTCACAGAACTGGCCGATCTCCTTGATCCGCGGCTGATAGTTCGGGTTTTGCCAGATCAACCGCTCTTCTTCACTCTCTATTGATGAACACGCCGCCACACAAAGGACAGCCAACAACAGCGCGTGCAGGTCATTTCGCATTCCAAAACCTCTCGCTTTGATCAATGCTTGCTTTTTATGATCAACCTGACTATCTTTTCCTGAAGCGAAATCAAGGACCACACCTTCTCACCGGAGCCATGGAGGTTGGACGATGAAAATGCTGATGTGCATTGCCAGCAACAGTGTGATGAACGATCTGGTTCACTTGTTCGAAAGTCAAAAATTGAACAATTTTCATGTCTTGCGCGATGTTACCGGACGCATGCTCAACTGCGATCTGCGCATGAACACCGCTGTATATCCCGGATATCATGCAGCGGTATTCAGCCTGATCAAGGAAGAAGCGAAAATCTCGGCTGTGCTCGAATCAATCCGCGAATACAATCGCTCGATCAAAACGGCCAATGATAAAATCCATGCCCTCACCTGGCGCATCGAGGAATGGATTTACGATTGAGGTGTGGCGATTGCCGCTCCCCCCGTCTCTGCCAGGCCAAAGAACGGCGCATGATTGGCGGTGAAAATCGATGGTTCACGGTTGAATATTTTGCGCAAGGTGCCATCCGATCGCATCTCCTGCTGTAAAAATTGTCTGATCGCCCGGCGATCCCAACCGTGTGGATGACTAAAATCGCGGTAAAGAGAGAGATCTCCCTCGCTGAACGGCCGCGTTGACACAAAGCGGCTGTCCGGGCTGCCGGATGGCAGGCTGAAAATCGCTGCATTGACAAAGTCGATCATTTCACTGTTGCGACGCAAAAATGCCAAGGTCTCACGCGCTTCCACCAGCGATTCATGTGGTGTACCAAACAGCACGTATCCATAGATCTTGATCCCCGCATCGCGCAAATTCCGCAATATTTTCTCGCTTTGCTCCAGTCGAATTCCTTTTTGCATTCGGCGCAATACCTGTTGATTGCCGCTTTCAAAACCGATCTTGAGCATCACACAGCCGGCAGCCGCCAGATCGCGGCAAAAACCGGCATCCAACAGCTGTGGCTCGAGACGCACATAGCCATACCAGGGAACTGAAACCGGATTGGCGGCCAGCTCGACACAAAAATCGATTGGCAGTGCGTTGTCGAGAAAATGGATCAAGCCCGGGTGCCAAAGTTCGATCAGCCTCTCCAGCTCGTTCCGTGCAGTTTTCGCATCCAGGGCGAGATAAGGATTGCCTTCTGCGCGTTCAGGACAAAAACGGCAACGGCGCCAATAACATCCCATCGAGACGGCAAAAGGCAAAATGAATGTTGGAGCCAAATAATCGGTGCAATAGAGACCGCCATATTCGCTGTGATCCGACAATTCGCTTTTTGCCGCGATGCCGAACCGCTGCAACAATGGTGTTTCTCCGGGTCCGGCCACACACAGGTCCACCAGATCAGTGAACAGCGCCGGTTTGCTTTGGGTGTGCAACCAGGAATTGACCAATCCCCCGCCGAGATAAATCGGCACTTGCGGCATATGCCGGCGCAGCAGGCCGATCAGAGCAAAGGCGCACAGCGCTTGATTGAGAAAAGAGATCGACAGACCGACAAGCTCAGGCTGCAGCGCCTGGAGGCGCGGAATCAGCTTGTCGACATAGTAGGAGTAAAACAGATTTTGTTGCGGATTTTCTGCCGCCCAGCGCAAATCGGCGCTGCGGGTGGGCCGGCGGCCCAGCTGAACATAATTGGCCAAACCGGCAGCTGCCTGAACGGTTTTGCCATGCTGCTGCAACAGATAATCGATTTCGCCGACGATGCGGCGATAGGAATCGATACGGCTATAGGACGACAGAGATCTGAGAGCAGCGAGATTCGCGGATCGGTTGTGCACAGCTTGATGCAAGCGTTTGTGATGTGAGTCAATCGGTTGCTGAAGCAGATGCAGCTGTGCTTCGAGATTGGCATCGATGCAAACACAAGGAATTTGTTCATCCTGCAGTGCGCCGTGCAAACGCGCGATGCCGGCCGGCGGTTCACAGGGTTTGGCAACCGGTGGATAAATCAGTACGACCGGTCGGTTTTCGACGCGCTTCAGCATGATGTGCAACAGGCATTCAGCAGTCTGTCGTTGTCGGCGGCAACCGTTCGCCGCCGACAGCCGCTCGACGGCCGATCCGGCGATAGAAATATGGCTTTTGCGCCCGGGCTCGCGCAATTATTTTCTTGCATTTGTGCGAATAAGTGGTTATAAAATGGAAACTGCAGATGTATGGCGCTTGCCGACCTGACGCAGTTAGCGATCTTCAAACGACACTCGGTGATTGGAAATCGGTAGCGAAGGCAGGCGATTTGCAGTTGCCGACAAGCATCCTTCTCTTCACGTAACAATGAGGAATAGTGGTTATGCAAGTGATTCTCGTTCTGGTGCTGGTGTTGTTGATTTCGATTCTGGCCTTGACTGCTTGGCGGTTGTATCGCCAAACCCGTTTTGGCAAATTGAAAGAAGCGCTCGGCATGTACCGCTTGTTGGTGATCATCCGCAAAAGTCAGCCGGGGATTAACCGTTTCCTGCAATTGTCGGATGCGGAACGAGCCCTGTTGGTGACCAAACTGAACGAGCGCTGGAAATCCCTTCTGCGCGGTTTCGCCAAATTGGCGCCCTATTGCAGCGGCGTAAAAAGCACGCAGAGCCTCTTGCCGATCGAAACAGGCGAAAACTGGTCGGTGATGCGCATCTATTCGTTGGCCGCCTATCAAGATTACCGCGCTTGTGTTGAACTGTTGGAAGACCCCCACTATCGCGAGCTGCGCAATTACTTTGAAATCCATCTGGTTTTCGGTGAACGGTTGTTGGCCGAAGGAGATGAACTCAAATCGCTCTTTTAGGCCTCACCCTCTTCTTGCGCGGCATCTGTTTTCTTGAACAGTGCAGCCAATTTCTGCCTTGCCACGGCTGCCGGATCTTGCCCCTTGTCGCTGCCGGCTCGATTGATCAACTCAAAATAATCACAAAAATTCGCCGCCTCTTTATCCCGCACCCAGGTTGCTTCAGATTCCTTGCATTCATGATAGGCCTGGCGGTCATAATGGCGGCACAGCAGACAACAGCGCAAATAACTGCTGCAGCGCGGACAAATGTCCTGGCGAAACAATTTGCGGTCGATGGTCTGTTCAAAACCACATCGGTGACACAACACCTGGTAAAGCATGCTTGCTGCCTCTCTTTTCAGCGAATGGTTCCAATTTTGTGCAACAACATAAAGAATTGACACGGCAATCGCAAGAAAAATGATCTCCTCCGATCAGGGTTTGAACCAAAAGTCACTGCAAGCCATTTTTTGCGACCAACACCAATTAAGTGTTAACCGGATCTGAAAATAATCACTCGTTTATTTTTTATGCGGCTGCAAAAATGACATTTTTTACCCGTGTAAATGGCCAGCAGATCGATTTTTTTAAGAGATCCGGTGTTTCGCACCGCATCTGATGGCCGATTCAGGTGCGGTGCATATTCTGCAGCATCTGCCATTCCTCGGCACAGGAAAAGGTGTGATGCAAACGCTTTTGTTCGGAAAAATAGCGCACCAGTTCGTCGAGCTGTGACCGCGAAACTGAAAACGCCGCATAGACCTCAGACCAGGTAAAACGCGGCAAAGGCATCTCCAGGGTTTGCAATTGCTGCAACACGTCGCGCTGCAGGGTTTGCACCAGCCCATCCAGGGCCTGCGATGAGGGTTGCAGGATCAGCAGATGAATGTGCTCGGGCCGCACCGCGTTCATGCGCAAGGTCATGCTGCGATTTCTGAAAATGCAGTAGAGAAGACGCGAAAGCATCTGTTGGATGGTCACCGTTTCAAACACGCGCTGACGCCCGTGAACCTGCCAGATCATGTGCAACCACAGCGTGGTATACCCTACCATATACTCCACCGACAATGGAATCGATGAATCCACAACAATTTATGGAACCTTGATCAACCGCACAAGCGCCCGGTCATCATTCGAATCGATCAGTTGACCGAAATAGATGCCGGCAGCCGCCGATTCGCCCTGATCCGTATCGCCATGCCAAAGAAATCGATAACTTCCCGGCGCCAATCTGGCTTCTGCCACCATCCGCACCTGCCTGCCCAACAGATCGCTGACCAGCAAGGCGACCGTACGTGTTTCCACCCCATCAATCTCAACCGCAAGCTGAGTGCTGGGGTTAAACGGGTTGGGAAAGGCCTGCAGCCGCAATCGCTCTGGCACCGCGCCGAGGATGACTCCTGAATCAGCGCGACAGATAACTATCGGACCATATTTGTCGGTGCGGCCGTTCAGATCGACCTGGTGCAACATGTACCACACCTCGCCGCTGGAGGGCAGATCGCGATCCAAAAACCGATAGATGGCTCCGGTCGACGGTCCGCCTTGCGGTAGAATCAACGGCGAAATAGGCCGATACTCCGGAAGCAAATTGTCGCGGCGATAGAGATAAAAGCCGTAAATCTCGAATTCGCTCTCGGTGTGCCATTCGATCTCGACTCCCTCGCCCGTCTGCCTGGCAGAAAACGAAACCAGGCGCACGGGCAAAGAGGTGTCATTGAAACGCCCCGGAGTGCCGGCGACATTGGCTCCCAAATCGGTCCAATGTGCCTGCCAATCGGTGCCGTCGTTCGGATAAGCGCTGCGTTCAAAGCAATGGTTGTCGGGCCATTCCGCTGCGGCATGGCTGAAAGCGTCCTTCAGCGTGCCGCCGCCATCTTTGAGCTGCAGATAATCCGCACCGCCATTGAGATACAGGCTGCCGTGCATCATGAACTCGATCGAACTGTTGCCAGCATCATCGTCGCCAGTGTTGAAAACAATCTCGGGATACGTTTCGCTGAAGGTGGATTGACTGCGGATCACCAGAAAAAATTCTCCCGGCGCCAAAACCAAACCGCTGCTGTAGCCATCGGCGTTCAGCGGCTCATCGACTATCTTGTCGCTGCCATCGTTGCCATAAGTCAAAGTATATCCACTCAGATCGATGGGTGAATTGCCGATGTTCAGCAACTCCACATAACTCGCATAGCTGTTGGCGGTGCTGTTGACTTCGGTAATAATGACCTGGGCGCTGACGCAGGTCATGGTGCACAACAAAATTATCCAGACGATTCGCATAAAACCTCCAATTTTAAACGTGATTTATTGCGAATTACTCGTCATTATCTACTTTATTATAATCTTTCTCTAACTAAATGTCAAGTGGTTTTCGCATTTTTTATCGCAATTTGCGTGATATTTAATTTATTGCAAGGTTTTTAACCAAGGACAAAGGCAAAATGGGCGGCGATCAGAGGGAGACGGATCTCAGTTGGCAGCTCCAGGTGCGTGTACATTTGGCAGAGCGAACCAACAAAAAAAGCCCCTCGCAGGAGGGGCTTGTGATCAACGGATGGGATGAGCGCAATCAAACGCGTTCAGAGTCGGTTTTTTGCCGGTAACCGCTGGCGTCATAGGCTGCAAACGGATCAGCGGGCAAATTTTTGTCGAGCCGCGCGGCAGCCACCAGGGGGCGGACATCGGCAAGGATCATCGCATTGTTGAATAGCCGGTTGGCGAGAATCAGCTCATCGCGATCCTGCAATTTTTGCAAGGCGGGTGTGTCGACCAGCATGGCTCTGGCCAGGGCGACCTGTAGAGAATCGATCGAATGCAAAATCGCATGCATGCGGTGTTCCCTGCCGCTGCATTGATCGATCATATAAGCCCAATTCTTGTCAGCTTTCGAATTGGTCACCACATCGCCGAGGACAAGCTCGTAAAAAATGCGAGCCATCTCGGGATTGGGTTCAACGGAATGGTCGTCATCGGCGGCATAGCGGGTATTGAAGTGAAAGCCCGCCGGCACACCTTCGACCACCAGCCGCATGACGATCTGTTCGATATTCGTGGCGTGCGGGTGGTGACCCAGGTCGACCAAAACACCCGCATTTTTACCGAGATCTTGCGTCAGCATGTAACTGGTTCCCCAATCCGATATCACGGTGTGATAGGTACCCGGTTCAAAAAGTTTGTACTCGATCAGCACCTTCACCTTCGGATCGATCTGCTGCATGGTGCGGTGCAAGGAATCTTTCATATTGCGATAAACCCGGCTCAGCTGCACCTGCCCCGGGTAGGAGGAGCCATCGGGAAACCACAAAGTCACCAGATTGTTGCCGTATTTTTTGGCGATTTCGGCGGACACGACAGTCTGATCGATATAGCGGTCAACCGTCTCTTTTTCATCGGCGCTATAGCTGTTGCGATGGCTGCCTTTGAGAAAATAGGTCGGATTGATGGCGCCGATTGCCAATCCGAGTTCCCTGGTCGCTAGATCGACCTTCTCCACCATTTTCCACGAAGGATTCCAGCCGTCTTCGGTAAAATCCCACAGGATGTGCATGGCGACATTCGGCGTTGCACCGGTCAGCTGATGAATCATCGCCGCATCCTGCAATTTTTCGAAAATATTGCGTGCGACTCCGGACGGCGTATAATCGCCAAAACGTCCGGCGCCAAAATTACCGAAAACCCAACTCGGGACTTCGACGCGAAATTTCTGCACGGCATCGATGGCCTGGCGGACTCGCTTAGCACCGAACTCCTGCTCGAGCAATTGCACACCCAAAGAAATCTGCTTTTCGTTCATTCCCTCTCCTTTGCTTGTCATCCTTCGCGGGTGATCCCAATCGATCGACCACCCTCTAGCGCAAACGGATCGTTTGCATAAAATCCCAGTTCACCGCCAAAATTGCCCCACGCTGCGACTCATTCCTCCCTCTCTGGTTTTCTGCATTCCGGACAGTTGCCCAGACTGTCGACAGCCTGACTGTCAACCAGGGGTTGAGTTGCCAAAACAGTTCCATATCGAGTTGCTGCACGGTTTCCACAATGCCGAAGGGAAAAGGCTCATGGTACGTCTGGTCGACAGGCAGATCGATCCAGGGTTTGTCAAAGGCATTTTCGATGCGACCTTCGCCGTGTCGGCGATGTTCGAAACGGCACTCCACAGCCCAGCTCGGCTGCGGCCACCAGTGCAAACCCGCGAGCACACGGTCAAAATCGTTGCCGAGAAAATGGCCGATCGGTCGACCGCGATGCAGCCATTTCTCCCATTCGCCGCCTTCGCCGTTATAGGTGCGGTTGGTGATCCGCGTATATTCCAAGTAGGCATCGGCATGGCGCCAGTCAAACGGATCTGCCCAATTGACGCCGAGCAAGCAGCCCAGTTGATCCGGCTCGCGATCGCCGGGTGAGCTGTTTTCCAGTTGGATGTCGTCGATCAAAAAATTGCCGTACAGGGTGACAGCCGCCGACGGCATCCAGGTTGCGTCGATGCTGCCGATGCTGTTGCCGCCGTCCGGGCCATTCATGGTCTCGCCGTGATAAAAGATAAACGGATTGACATAGGCAAACGAATAACCCCGATCCGGACCGCCGAAAAGCACGGTTTCGTTGATGCCGATGCGCAGATTGCGCCTGGCTTTGATCTCGATCCGGTGGCCGCTGAGATAGCGGTTGCAGCGCACCCTCTCTTCTTCGATGGTGAGATACTTGGGCTCCAGGACGGCGGTCAGGTAGGTATAGCTGAAGAGCCGGCTGTCATAGCGCAGGCCGAGGTGATCCAGCGGCCGGCTTACTTCCGACATGAGGAGCGTTGCATCGCGGCCGGTTCCCCAGCGGAGGTAATCGCGCCCGAATTTCGCGCTGAATTTTCCCCAACGCCCCTGCAAATAGGCTTGTTCGGTATAACCAGCCATGCCGCTTTGCTCTTTACCAATGTAGGCAGGTTCTTCATCCAGCCGGTTATCGCCCAGAACGCTCGTATAGGCATCCAACCATTCGGTGACCGGCATACCCAGAGTGAGAATATGACGGCCGTCATAGCGAAACTCCGAATCATCGAATATGCCCTGGTTGCGGCTGTGCACCCAGATCAACAGCGTCTCCGGTTCTTGCGGCAGCTGGGCAAAAAAGAGCCGGCGCGCTTCGGCAAACTCTTGCAAATCGTGGTCAGCTGTTCTGCTCAACGAATCCTGCAACCGCGACCAATCCTGCATGCGCAGCGGTCTTTCGGTTGGCGACAATTCCCAATAGCGTCCGCGCAATTGCTCAAAGCGCAGGTGATCGGACAACCAGTGGTCAGGCCTCAGGGTTTGCGCCCGAACCTGACTGCCGAGAGCCAGAATTGCGAACCCCACCAGCGCCAAACGAGCAAACTCGGCGCTGATCACCCGTGCTCTCCGGTAGAACCAGCGTTTCTTCATCTCTGACCTGCTGTTATTCGGCAAGTGTGCGGATCTCCGGTTTGGCAAGATCCAGCACCCGTTTTTCATCGCCATGCTGCAAAATCATTTTTCGCCCGTCGACCTGGGCCTGAATGTAGGGACTGTCGAACAAGCGGTAGCCGGATGGGCTGACGACTTTGCCGTCGATGCGGCGCTCACCACCGAAAGTGAATTCCAGCCGGTGGCCGTCGAGATTTCGATAAATGGCGGTCAAGTTGTCCGGTTGATCGATAAAATCGACCGGATTGGCCATGATTTTGCGTTTAAATTCAGCGAACGAGGCTATTTCCTGCGGTTGTTTGACCTCGATTATGAAACCGTTGGTCAATCCATTGCTGCGCAGGCGCTTGCCCATTTTTTCTTCGCGCCATTCGACCGGTTTGAAGGGATAGAAGGCGATATAGACCGTCCCGGTGCGACAAAAGATCCAGCCCGATGGGTCGACGGTCTGTTCACTAAAGTCGCGCGGGAAAAAACCGTCATAGTGTTTATAGAGCGCATCGTCACTGCGCAGATCGTACAAACCGACCAAGGTGTTCTCGAACTGCAAAAGTTCTTCATAGGGCGAAGATCCCACCCATTTTTCCTGTTTGTCATAGGTGGTCTTTGACCCGACCACATCCGGCACCACGGTCTGCAAATAAGAAGTAAAGAGCGAACCCATATCGCGCGCCGAGTAATAGGGGTGCAAGGTGAACAGCGTGGTGACCTGGCCGAGGCGTTCCCGTTTCCAGTTCAGATTCCAGCTGTGCTGCAGAATCTGTTCGGTATGGCCGCTCTGGATCGATCCCAGGGCGGTATTGGAAGTCATATAGAGCATTTTGTTGACCGCCGGCATGCGCTCATCATAGTAGCGGATGCGGTAGCGAGAACGCTTGCGTTCCAGGCTCAGATAGGGCTTGGATCGATCGGTACCTATGCGATAGAGGATTTCGGGCAAACGGTAATCGCACAGGGCAGTAATCAAATTGTTGTGAAAAAGCGTTTCCGGTTTGCCGTCCCCGCGGAAGAGAGGTCGGTCGCCCAGCAAAAAGGCAATGGTATGGGATGCATTGGAATAGTGTTTGTCGTGAATATCGGCTTCATAGATACGGCTGTGCGCTCCGCACAGCGTGCCGTCGAGGGTGTCGATAAACAGATCAGCCAGCAGCCATTCGACCATGATTTGTGCCCGGGTGCGCATGGTTTCATCTTTGGCAAAACGCTGCAACATAAAACATGGGGTCAGGAAAAAGGTTGCATAGGTCGGTGAATCGAATTCTCCCTGTCCGACGGTGGTGGTCAAATCCATCCAGTACTCGATCCACCCTTTGGCATCGTTAAAATTTTCAGCCGAACTCTTGCCGTTGAACCAAAGATTGCCGGGTTGGTCAGGAAACGATTGGGCCAACAGATAGAGGGAGACATAATACATGAGCCAATGGTTTTCGGTATCCCCGCGATAGGGCGCATAGCTGGAAAAACTGGTGCGGATTTTTTGTCGCGAAGAATCGGGCATCCGATCGCCGCAAGTCATATAGAGTGCGGTGATCGGATAGAGCCAGAACATATCGCCGCGCGGCCTGGCCGTCAGAGAGTCGACGATCTGGCAAGCGGTGGTCAGATCGGTTTGGCGATGGAATTTGGCCATCGCGCGAAATGCGTCCTGGCTATAGGGCAGAGCGGCATAATAGTCGATGACGCTGTCGGCACGCGCCTCATAAGCGGTGGTGTAGTGGTCAGCGGCCGATGTTGCAGCGGCCAGACAAAGCAGGCCGGCGAGCAATAATAATCGGTATCTCATGCGATCTCCGTATCTCAAGTTGTCGGATTTTTACCAGCTGGTTGAACAGCGCAAGAGTCAGTCTTTTTGCGCACAAGCCGCGATCATTGCACAGCGACAGCACGGATTTGGCCATCTCCCTCGGCGATCAGGGAAAAGCGATTGCCGCTGTCGGTGCTGCGATAAAGCCCATAGTTGAGCGCCCCCGCATAGACAACATGGGGCTGGCGGAGATCGACGGCGATATCGCGGATGGTCTTGTCGGTGATTTCATTGTCCAGCGGTTCCCAGGTCTCTCCATAATTGCGCGTGCGGTTAACGCCGCAGAGATAGCCGCCGCAGTAAAAAACACCAGGATTGTTGGCATCGATTTCGACGCTGTAGATATCGCGGCCTTTGAGCTGCATATTGATTTGCCGCCAGCTCTGGCCGGCGTCGCGGCTGATGTAAACACCGGTGATATCGGTACCGCACAGCAGCAGATTCTCATCATAAGGCGCAATCTGCAGATCGTGAATTTGCCGGCCTTGCAATCCCGATCTTTGCCAATGCTCGCCGCCATCGCGGCTGACCAATACGCCGTCGGCTGTGCCGACATACAAGGTGCGCGAATCCGAAGGCTTGACAGCCAGCACGGAATGGTAGGTCAGGCTCACCGGCTGCAATCCCTGATTCAGGGAATGCCAGCTATCCCCGCCGTCACGGCTCACCCAGGTGCCATAGCTCGAAGTCAAATAGATCGTCTGTGGGTCATTGGGATCGATGACCACGGTTTGCACCTCGGTGATCTCCCAATCGGTAACGATTTTCCAGGTTTCCCCACCGTCCAGACTGCGCAAAACGCCGTTGCCGCAGGCGAGAAAAATACGCCGACCGTTCTCGCGCGGATCCACCGCCAGGCCGAAAATAGGCAGACTTTTCCATCCTTTGTGTTGATAGGTTTCCCCGCCGTCGGCGCTGACGTAGAGCCCGGTGGTGTAGATATCCTGACCGACCACGGTAACTTTTTTACGGCCAAGAACGGAGAAATAAAGGGATGACGCCGTCTTGGGCTGGGAAAAGAGCGGCAAAGCCACGGCGCAGGTCAACAGGACAACCAAATTTCGCATCTTATGGTTCATAAAACAAATCTCCATGATCATGAAAGTGGCTTCTTCCACAGAAGGAATTCTTCGGCTTAAAAAAGTAAGACAATTGCGTCTAAAAGGCAAGGGAAAAACCCCACCGCGATTCCGTGTGAGAAAGAGCTCTGGACATTGCTGGCGGGATTGTGTATATTCCGCCTGAGTCCAGCGCCCAACTCGAGAGAATGCACATGAGCGATTTTGCCAGCAAGCCGTTTTCCCAGATTGAGCCGGCGGATTATGCCGCAGTCGGTTTTCGTTCGGGACTGGAGATCCACCAGCAGCTGTTGACCCGCAAAAAGCTCTTTTGCCGTTGTCCGGCCGGACGCTACAGCGATCGCTATGATGCGGAGATTCTCCGCCATATGCGGCCCACGCTCTCCGAACTAGGCGAATATGACGGCACTGCGTTGATGGAATTCAAAACGCGCAAAGAGATTATCTACCGCATTCAGCACGAAACGGTTTGCACCTATGAGATGGACGACACACCGCCCTTTGAGCTGAACGATGAAGCCCTGGACCGCGCCCTCGCCATCGGCACGCTCTATGGTTGCACGCTGATCGATGAGCTGCACATCGCCCGCAAACAATATCTCGACGGCAGCATTCCGACCGGCTTTCAGCGTACCACCATTGTCGGTGTCGATGGTTCTATCCCGTATAAAAACCGGCAAATCCATATCATACAACTCGGACTCGAAGAAGATGCCTGTCGGGAAGTCAGCGATATCGGCCACCAGCGGGTCTATCTGACCGACCGTTTGGGCATGCCGCTCATCGAAACGGTCACCGCTCCGGATATGACCACACCGCAAGAAACGGCGCAAGTCGCTGAAATTCTCCGCCGGCTGGTGCGCAGCACCGGCCTGGTGCGCACCGGCATCGGCGCCGCCCGCCAGGATGTCAATGTCAGCGTCACCGGCGGCACGCGCATCGAGATCAAAGGCGTGCCCCGCATTCCGGCCATTCCCCTGCTCACCTACAACGAAGCGCTGCGGCAATGGAATCTTTTGCGTCTGCGCGACGAGCTGCGGCAACGCGGCATCACGCCCGAGTTATTCAAGGCGCAAGTCCGGGAAGTCACCCGATTGTTGCGACGCACCCGCTACCAACCCTTGCGACAGGCGATCGATCACGGCCTGACTGTTCAGTGCGTCACGTTGCGCGGATTTCGCGGTTTGTTGCGTTGGCAGACCCAGACACAGACGTTATTTGCCAAAGAGATCTCTGACCGCGTGCGCGTGATCGCCTGTCTGACCACCTTGCCCAACATCATCCATTCCGATACCCTCAGCGAAACGCTGTCGAGCTCGGAATGGCAGGCGTTGCAGAAATGCGTTGCTTCCGAAGCAGACGACACCCTGGTTCTGGTTTGGGGAAATCCGCTCGATGCCGAAACCGGTGCCAAAGAGATCATGATCCGCGCGCACGAGGCGACTCTGGGAGTTCCGTCCGAGACCCGGCAAGCGCTGGCGGACGGCACCACCGGTTTTGAGCGCATTCTGCCCGGGCCGGACCGCATGTATCCCGACACCGATCTGCCGCCGCTGCGGGTCACCCTGGAACGCCGGGAACGGATCAAGGCCGGACTGCCGCAACCGATCTGGGAAAGAGAAGCGCTATATCGCCAACTCGCCATCCCGGCTGATACAATCGAGGCGCTGGCCGTCTCACCCTGGGCTGATCTCTTTTTGCAGGCGGTCGACGAGTGGAAGCTTTCCCCTACCCGCGTGGCTGTTGCGCTGATCCAGTATCCAAAAAGGCTGCGCAAAAAAGGGTTGCCGATCGAAGAACTGTCGGCTGAAATGATCCGACGGATCATGGTGGCCGTGCGCGATGGCATGTTGACTGCCGACGGTCTGCTTGAAGCGATGGAAACCTCGCTGCGCAACAAAGCCTGGCAGATTCCGCCGCTTCTCCCGGCAACCGAACTGCAAGCCGCCATCGATGCAGCGCTGCAGCAAACCGCAGGCATGCAAAACAATCTCGCACGGCAAAAACGCTGCCTGGGTCTGCTCATGCAGAACAACCGCGGCCGAATTCACGGCGCCGAGGCGGCAAAGCAAGTCCGCGCAGCGCTTGAAGAAGCAGCTGCTCGAGTCGATCGCAAAGGATAATCCATGGCTTCCGATTCATTCAAAGGTTATCGCGGTTCCGCTCTGGCGGTGTTGCGGAATTTTGGCGTGCCGATCTGGAGCGATGTGCAAATCGCCACCCGCAGCGGCCGGTTCACCGGCATTGTTTTGCCGCGTTCTGAAACCGCTGACGATCTGCATGTGGTGGTCAAATTGCGCTCCGGCTACAACGTCGGCATTGCCGCCGAACAGATCACCGACATGCAGATAACCGGGCGACGTGAGGCGCGCTACCAGATCCCGGAAAAGGAATTTCCCCATGACCCAAAGAAACCCCGAGTCAAACTGCTCGGCACCGGCGGCACCATTGCCAGCCGGCTCGATTATCGCACCGGGGCGGTGATCCCGGCGTTTTCGCCGGGTGAATTGTACGGTTCAGTTCCGGAGTTGGCGGAAATTTGCAATCTCGAGACCGAAAAACTCTACGGTGTGTTCAGCGAGAACATGGGGCCAGAGCAATGGCGCGGAACGGCCGAGGCGATCGGCCGGGAGATTGAAAAAGGCGTGCAAGGCATCGTCATCGGCCACGGCACCGACACCATGCACCACACCGCCGCTGTTCTCTCTTTCATGGTGCAGGACTCTCCGGTACCGATCGTCATGGTCGGCTCGCAGCGCTCCAGCGACCGGCCTTCTTCTGATGCCGCCCTTAACCTCATTCACAGCGTCAAAACTGCGGCCGAAAGCGATATCGCCGAGGTGATGGTCTGCATGTTCGGCCCCACCTCCGACGTTTATGGTCTGCTGCACCGCGGCACCCGGGTGCGCAAGATGCACTCCAGCTATCGATCGACCTTCCGCACCATCGGCGACATTCCCCTGGCCATGGTCAGCCGCGATGTCATCACTCCCCTGCGGAACGACTATCGCCGCCGGCGCAACGACCGGCAGGTCCACCTTGACACCGCCTTTGAAGAAAAGGTCAGCATCGTCTATTACTATCCCAACATGCAACCGGATATCATCGAAGCGCTGATCGACAACCACTACCGCGGCATCGTCATCGCCGGCACCGGACTCGGACACGTGAACAAACCGCTCTATCCGGTGCTCAAAAGAGCCAATGAATGCGGCATCGCCGTCTTTATGACCGTGCAAACCCTGTGGGGTTATGTGCAGATGTACGTCTACGAAACCGGGCGGGAAATCATGGAACTCGGCGTGGTACCGGCGGCAAACATGCTGCCGGAAGTGGCCTACGTCAAACTGGGCTGGGCGCTTGGCCACACAAAAGATCTGCAGCAGGTCAAAGAGATCATGTTGACCCCCATTGCCGGCGAAATCACCGAACGCGAACCCTCCAACGGCTATCTGATCCTGCAGGGCAACATTCCCGAGGTGGAGGAGTTTATCTCTCGCTACCGAAAATAGGGTGAGTCGGAAATCGATTGGGTGACAGCTGCACCTTTCGCTTGAATTTTGCAAATAGACAAATGCTCCGGCTCCGCACCACCGCGGAGATCCGGAGCATTCTTTTATTTGCCTGCCATTCTGCAGCGAACGGCGTTTTCACCTTTGATCGTTCCGGCCGCGTTTTACCTTCGCGTCAACAAACTGACAGAAGCTGTGGAACGCGACACATCAAAGGCGGTCGCGCTGTAACTCTTCAGGTAGCTGGCTTTCGAGGTAAAAGTGTACTCGCAGCGGATAAACTGAGACTGAAGCAGATACTCCCTGTATCTGGTGCTATAATTGAGTTGGTACCAGTTGAGTGAATAGCTGTTGATCGGCAGATCGCGCAATTCGATCGACCATTTTTTGCTCCACAGAGAATTGTCCTGCAGACCATCGATGCGCACATGTTCGATCGAACGATAGTCCGGAGCCAAGGTGCAGGTTACCTTGTAAGCATAGACCCAGCCTGAGGGATCGACCTGATTTTTCTCGCTGGTGAAAGACCGACCGGCAAAGGTCGGCTTTGGCAAATCATCGCCCAGCATGATAAAAGCATCGTTTTTCTCTTCCCGGGTTCCATCGTCGTTCAAAACCTGCATGACCACGTATTGAACACTAAAGTTAACCGTTGCCAGGCTCTGGGCAAATTTGAGCAAATCGACTACCGGCACATTCATCGCGTTGCTGACCAGGTTGCCGACGCGGACGACGAGATCGCCCGGTGGGCAATCTTGCGGGACTTTGGCCAGGATATCGCCGTCCTTCCAGCTGACGACGATCAAATCGGTCTCCTTGATCGTCACCCGCGATTTGCCGGACTCGAAAACGCCAAAGAACTCGCCGCGGACGCGCAGCGTGTCGCCGTAGACCGGCAAAAAATTGAAAACGTCGACGCCATCTTCTATGCGGACTTCGGTGATCCGTGGCACGCGCACCTTGCTCTTGAACGGCCATTCGTTGCTTTTGATCTTCCCGACCTGCACCCATAAAACCGTTCCGGTCGCTCCTGCGGGCGAATAGACCGAAATCTGCGTATCGCTCCACGAACTGTAGTTGGTGGCAGCCACTCCGCCGAAAAAGACCTGGCTCGTGCCGCGGGTTTGACCGAAATGTTCACCCTGGATGGTGACATAAGTATTCGGATAACCGCTGTCCGGCGAGACGGCGGTGATTTTCGGTTTGGCATCGAGGGTGAGTTGGATCTGCGGCAATTCGATCATTTTTTGAGTCGGCTGGCTCCAATCGATGTTGACGCTAAAATCGGCTGAATCGAGATGGGCGAATGTTTGCTCCGAATAGTTGTAAAAAACCCTCAGTTCGCTGGCCCCTGGATAGAGGCGATAGAGGTAACACGTGCCGTTATCGCCCGTATTCGCGCTGCGCCTGGTGCGGTAGGTTTCGCCGCCGATTTTGAGGATGTTCTGGGCAGCGGCGCCTTTGACCGGTTTTTTGTCCTGATCGACGATGGTCACCTTGCCGTTGTAGCTCCAGCCCAGCGGTTCGAGGGCGGCGGAGAGCTTTTTTGCCTCATCTGCGCCTTTGCCGGCCAGCGCGGTGCTGATATTCTGACGCAATTCGTTGATACCGCGCGGACCCTGTGCCAGCACGGCCAGCGCATCGCTCAAAGAGAAATTGACGGCCGGCACTTTGCTGGTCGGATACGATTTGGTGTCGAAGGTCTTGATGACCCGTTTTGCCGGATCGCGGGTCAGGCTGATCAGGCAGCCGGCGCCAAAGCCCTCCTGGCTCGGGTAATCGATCCGGTCGGGCAGGGTGCCGAACAGCTGGCTGAAATAGTTGACCGACGAGAGATTGAACAAATCGTGTTGGTCCAGATCGCCGCTTACCAGGTACTGCGAAACATAGGCATACTCTTCCAGCAGATAAACCCGTCCTTCGTGGTAATAACCGACATCGTGGTTGATGCTGCCGCCCAATCCCCAGAGGCTTTTCGGCATACGGTTGTAAATCTCCATATACCGATTGTAGCCGCATAGCACGTGGTTCATATAGTGGCCGGTTTCATGCGCGATACTGATCAGAGGGGCATCGGGATTGAAAAAAAAGACCGCGTTCTTGCCGACTACCCAGTTATCAAATGCCTGGTAGTAATTTTTATCGCTGGGGCGAACGTCATATTTGAGGTTGCCGCGGATTTGCTGCCGCGCCGCTGTGCTGATCGTCGTTGGCAACTGGTTGAGCCAGATATCGACGACTTGCTGCACCGTGTTGTACTGATTGGTCTGCTTGATCCAATTGGAAGAACCGGATTTCATTTTGTTGATGGCAAAAATCTTGCTGTCCGGCGGTTGATAGGCACCCGCAACTGCCTTTTGCAGTTTGGGTGAAAACGCTGCCAGCGGATAGACCGCTTCGCTGTCCTCAACTGCGCTCTCCAACATGGTCCACCAGCCGATATTGCCGTCGTTTTTATGGATGGCCGCGTTGTCGATTTCGCCGTAATAGAACAGCGTGGTCCGCTCCTCCGGGTCCACGGAAATGCGGATCTCGACCTCGCCGGTGCCGATATAATCAACATAAAAGGGCTCAGCAGCATCGATTGTCAGCGCCGGGCCATCGGCAATTGAAAAAACCCGGAACTTGCCGCTGCCGCCTTGCGGAAAATGAAAGGTACAACCGCTTATCGGATCGTCGATAGCGATCGGCTGACTTCCGGCAACGGTGTACTCCTGGAAAGAATCGAGTTTCCATTCCCCAAGCTCGACGGCGGACGGGCTGTTGGGACTGTTTTTGTGACAACCCAAAACCAACAACGCAACGAAAAAGAGCACAACTGCATGGCGCAATATAGACACTCCCTTCCGATCCGTAACATCCCTGACTGAGTTGCCATGGTTAGCGAAAACCTATCTGTTGTCGTAGAGGCAACCGGGGAATCCCAGCCTCCCGCAGCCCAGATAGACATTGCCTGGCTCAATGCCGGTAAAACCGTTTGCTTGTGCAAGAGTAAAAAGGAGCTATAGAATGCTGCTGCCGTCGCGCATCGACAGCCCTTTTTCGTGTTTGATCATCCTCGATTCATTTTGCATCGGCATATGCGCTGCCAAAAACTTAAAGGCTGCATCATTTGGTAAAAAAAGTGATATTGGCAATGACACTCGAAATATCAAATGCGGTCGCAGTAAAACTTTTAACACCGATAGATTTTGATGTAAAAACATAGCTGCAGCGAACCAACTGCGATGCAGACATGTCTCCTCGCGCCCCTGTGCTGTAACGGACTTGTTTAAAGTCAGGATCATAATATTGCAGGGGAATATTCTTGATTTCGACCGAGTAGGTCGTGCACTTGGTGCTATAGTCTTCAACGCCGTCTACGCGCAGGCTCGCGATCGAGCGATAGTCAGGCGCCAGCGTACCGCTGATTTTGTAATAGTATCGCCAGCCGACTTCATTGACCTGGTTCTTTTCGCTGACAAAAGCGCGGCCGGCAAAAGTTGGTTTTGGCAAATCATCGCCCAATGGAAGAAAAAAGGCGTACTCTGTACCTCGGGAGCCGTCATCATAATTGACTTGCATGGTGAAGGTCTGGATGTTGAACTTGATCGATTGGAGGCTCTGGGCATATTCGAGCACATCGAAGACCGGTACATTCACCGCGTTGCTGATCAGAGTGCCAAGGCGGACGACGAGATCGCCCGGCGGGCAATCCTGCGGGACTTTCGCCAGGATATCGCCATCGCTCCAGCTGACGGTGATCAAATCGGTCTCCCCGATCGTCACCCTCGATTTGCCGGATTCAAAGACGCCAAAGAACTCGCCTCGAATGCGCAGCGTGTCGCCGTAGATCGGCAAAAAATTGCTAACATCCACGCCATCTTCCATGCGCACTTCAGTGATCCTCGGCACGCGCAACTCGCTCTTGAACGGCCATTCGTTGCTCTTTTTCTTGTCGACCTCTACCCACAGAACTGTTCCGGTCGCTCCTTCCGGCGAGTAAACGGTAATTTCAGTATCAGACCACCAATTGTAGTCGGTCGCCGCTACTCCGCCGAAAAAGACCCGGCTGGTGCCGCGGGTTTGGCCGAAATGTTCACCATTGATCCTGACATAGGTTTTGGGATAGCCGCCGTCCGGCGAGACCGCAGTGATTTTCGGCTTGGCATCGATGTTGATCTGAATCTGCGGCAACTCGATCGACTGGTTGGTCGGTTTGCTCCAATCGATATTGATGGCAAAATCGGCCGAATCCAGATGGGCGAACTCTTGCTCCGAATAGTTGTAAAAAACCCTCAGTTCGCTGGTCCCCGGATAGAGGCGATAGAGGTGGCAGATGCCGTCATCGCTCGCGTTCAAGGTGCGTCTGGTGCTGTAGGTTTCGTTGCCTATTTTGATGATGCTCTGGGCGGCGGCGCCTTTAACCGGTTTGTTATCCTGATCGACGATGGTCACCTTGCCGTGATAGCTCCAGCCCAACGGTTCGAGAGCGGCGGACATCTTTTTCGTCTCGTCAGGGCCTTTTCCGGCAAGCGCGGTGCTGATCGTCTGGCGCAATTCGTCGATATTGCGCGGACCCTGCGCCAGCACGGCGAGAGCGTCGCTCAAGGAAAAATTGAGGACGGGTACCTTGCTGGTCGGATAGTTCGTGGTGTCGAAGGTTTTGATGATTTGTTTCGATGCGTCGCGGGTCAGGCTGATCAGACAGCCGGCGCCAAAACCCTCCTGGCTTGGATAATCGATTCGATCGGGTTTGGTGCCGAACATCTGGCTGAAATAGTTGGTGTTGGCCACATTGAAAAGATCGTAACTGTCCACCTCGCCTGTAATCAGATATTGCGAGACATAGGCATACTCTTCCAGCAGATAAACCCTGCCCTCGTGATAGTAGCCCAGATCATGCGTGATGCTGCCGCCCAGGCCCCACAATTTGGCAGGCATGAGCTTGTAGATTTCTATGTAGCGGTTGTATCCGCACATCACGTGGTTCATATAGTGGCCGACTTCGTGGGCAATGGTCACCAGTCCGGCATCGGATTGGAAAAAAAAGACCGCATTTTTGCCGACCACCCAGTTGTCGAACGCCTGGTAGTAATTTTTGTCACTTGGGCGTACATCGTAGCTGAGGTCACCCCGGATTTGTTGACGCGCTTCTGTACTGATCGATGCCGGCAACTGGTTGAGCCAGACGTCGATAACTTGCTGCACCGTGTTGAACTGATTGGTCTGTTTGATCCAATCTGAAGAGCCGGCTTTTATTTGGTTGATTGCAAAAACCTTGCTGTTCGGTGGTTGATAACCTCCGGCAGCGGCTTTTTGCAGTTTGGTGGAAAAAGCTGCCAGCGGATAAACCGCTTCGCTGTCCTCGACTGCGCTCTCCAACATGGTCCACCAGCCGATATTGCCGTCGCTCTTGTGGATGGCCGCATTGTCGATCTCGCCGTAATAGAGAAGCGTGGTCCGCTCTTCCGGGTCCACGGGAATGCGGATCTCGACCTCGCCGGTGCCGAGATAGTCGACATAAAAGGGCTGCGAGGCATCGATTCCCAGCTCCGGGCCATCGGCAATGGAGAAAACCCGGAACTTGCCGCTGCCGCCTTGCGGAAAATGAAAGGTACAACCGCTGATTGGATCGTCGATGTCGAGCGACTGACTTCCGGCAACGGTGTACTCGCGAAACTGATCGAATTGCCACTCACCCGATTCGACCGTGGAAGGACTGTTGGGGCTGTCTTTCTGACAACCCATAAGCAACAGCACAACAAACAACAACAGAGAATACTTTTTCATGGATCAATCCTTTCCTGTCCTGCTCCAGTGATGATTCGCCGCAGCGCGCCGATGTAATGAAAGAGTAAAAAGGGAGCAAGGCCGCAACCCGACGCGACTGAGCTTGGCCGCAGGGACAGGTGGGCCGCCATTCCTCCGCCTTAAAATAGGGAAAAAAAGCCCAAGTGCAGAGGCAATTTTTCGCCGGGCAACCAGAGAAATTTTGTTAACAAAGCTCCATTGCGGTGGACGGGCACTCGACTCAACGCCAGCCGTTTACAGCACCGTGGTGCGGATACCGTAGGGGTCGACATTGAAATCGAAAAATCGCGCCCTGTCGTTGGGGGGATTTTCTTCGAGGTTTTGCCGAATGCGTTGTGCATCAGCGCCATTGGCGGTGACCAGTAGCAGAAATCCGCCGCCGCCGGCACCGAGCAATTTGGCGCCGATCGTCCAGGTCGACACACGATCGAGAATCGCCTCGATTTCGGGCGTCGTGGAACCGCTGTCCAGCCTTTTGTTGCATTCCCAGGCGGCACCGATTTTGGCGCCGAAATCATCCAGACGGCGGTGGTCGAGATCCTCTTTCATCGCCAATGCCAGTTCTTTCAATTCATCCAGAGTCTGCAGCACCTGCCGTTCGCGGTTGAGATAGCGGCCGATAATCTGGCGCAGGATATTTTTGGCCATGCGGCGTTGGCCGGTGTAATAGAGCAAAAAGCGATCGCCGGGCCGCACGCCCGGAGGAACCAGCGTGGTCCAGGATAAAACAGGATCCTGCTGATATCCGGGAGCGGTTTGGATCAACTTGACGCCGCCGGCCGCACCGCCGATCTGATCCTGCCAGCCGCCGCCGGTGGTCATCAATTGCTCCATGGCGCTGGTCCGCGCGAACAGTTCATCGCGGGGGATCTCCCTGCCGGTCAATCGACCCAGAGTGGCGATAATACCGGCGCCGAGAATACTCGAAGTACCCAGCCCTGAACCGGCAGGCAAAGCGCTAAACAGAGTCAAATCGACGCCGCCGCCGAACCGGGTAAAAAATGTGCGCAAATCGCCATCCACCTCGGCCGGCACCAATCCGGAAGCCACAAAAGCGGATTTGGGCAAGGAACACCAGTCCGTTGGGTCGTGGAAATCAAACAACTCGGCAAAACCGCGGATCACCGCGCTGGCGCCGAGATCGATCGAATTGATGCGGATCACTGGTTCGGCATTGCGCTTGGCGATCACCTGGATCGGATATTGGCCGTTCAGGGTAACCGCAGCGTTGAGCACCGTACCGCCGAGATCGAAACAAACCGGCGGCGTATCGGACCAACCGCCGGCGAAATCGAGCCTCGCCGGCACCACCGTCCATACCACCTCATCGGTGCGGATGCGCAATTTTTCACAATCGGCGCGAGTGTCGAAATGCGCCACTTCGGCGTCAACTGCCGAGCGGATGTCGGCAAAGGCGCGATCCTGCCATTCTTGTGCCTGGCGCAGGGCGGCGGTATTGTTGTTGCGTTCAGCCCGGCGCCGGACAAACATGTACAAGAGGTATTCGAGATGAGCCCGCCGGGTAAAGCCGTTGGTCGCGGACAACAGCCGCGACAATCCCAGGGCAATGCCTTCCTCGTCTTCCGGTGAGCGGCAAAGCTGCAACAGCTCCTCGAGAGAGGCAGGATCGTTATCCGCTTCCCCTGCCTGCCAGAGTGCGACTGCCGCGCGGCGCGAAATTTCCGCCGACTGTTCCAACAGCCGCTGCTGATTCACCTGCGCGAGAACCTCTTGCATCGACAATCGCGGCGCTCCGGGATCATCGACCCTGCCTTCCGCCAAAGGCAAAGCGGATTCCACCGCAATCCGCGGATCCAATGAGCGCGGAAAAAGTCGAGCCGTCCACAACTCCTGTTCGACACCCGCAGGCCACAGCTGCCGGTCGGATAACCCGAACAGAGAGCGCATTTCAGACCACGGACGATTGCAAAAGGTTGCCTGCTGATCATTTTTGAACGAATCGTCGATGCCGTATAAAACCGCTGTCCAGTCGTGCTCGCCGATAGGCAACAGGGCCAACCCCAGACCGCGGGACAACCGAATCGGTCCACACCCGGCCGGCAGTCCGGTGAGCAGATTTTCGCCTTCGAGCTGTATCAGGCTGTCGAGAATGCAGCCTTCGATGAGCGCAGGACTTTCGGCGGCGATCGCCGAGTTTTCGATAAACGTATTAAAGATGAAACAATTCTTCAGGTGCGGAAACAAACGGGCGTTGGAACGGCTGCTGTTGCGAAAATTGCATAAAGCAGCGGCTGTGGTCAGCGTATAATAGTTTTGCAGCAGCTCGCGGCTGCGGCCAATGTGAAAAAAACCACAGAAATGCAGCAAAGAGACTGAAAACCCGATCCCGTGCAGCGGTTTGCCACCCGGCAAGTCGGATTTGCCCATCACCGCGAAAAGAATTTGATGGTAGAGATTGTCGTTGCGCTCGCCCCGGCGGTAAAAATCGAGCAACTCCCGGCAGTCGAGCATCCTCTGCACGGCATCCGGCGCCAAATTGAGAATGCCGGTATCGATCCAAACCCGATAGCCGGGATCGACTGCACCGGCGCGCTGCAGCGCATGGAGATCCGGTTTTTGCAGAAAATCGTCAACCGCCAGCACCTGCCCGGCTTGCGGGCTTTGTCGGACCGCATAGACACCGTAACGACTGCCGTTGGCAGGATCGTCCGGATAGGCAACGCCGGTAATCCCCTGCGACGCGAATGCGATTTGCCTGGCATCAAAATGCAACAACACATCGCCGGAAACGACAATCACCTGGCCGTCCTGAAGCGCAGGCAAAGTCTGATAAGTATCAACCATCACATCGAAAAGAGCGCGATAACGGGACGTCGGCAAGGGAGCGAACAATTTGCCGAGGGGAGAATAGGCAGGCAAGCGCCGACTGTCACCGCCGGAATGCATCAGCAAAATCCGCCGATTGTTAAACGCGCGGGAAAAATCGCCGGCCGCCTGCTGCAACAGGTGATCGAGAACCACCAGAGTGCTGCCGCCTGAGCCGATGCGCTTGCCTCCGGGATCGGCCAAAACCAGGAATTCGCTTTCTGCGGGCAAATGGCCGTGCAGACGACGCCAGGCCAACTGCTCGCGATAGCCAGCTGCCTGCTGCTCGTTGGCAGCAGTCAGAATCACCTGATCAAAGGGAAAAGATTGCATCGGCTTAAACCTTTGCTTTAAAAGAAAGGCTTATACAGAAATTCAACAATAGATTGACGGGTTTTATGCTTACAGAATCAGACGTGCAGGATTTACAGAGATACCTGGACGCCGGCGGCAAGATAGTGAAAAAGCGAAAAGGTGTAAACCGAGTCGTTGTCCGCACCGCCTTCGAGAATGCGATAACCGATGCGCGCGGAGATGCGCTCGTCAACCCGATAGGTAGCCGCCAGCAACACATCTTCTGCCCGGCCTTGCGGTGCTGCCAGAGCGTCGCCGTCAAGCAAAATTCCGAAAGGACCGGCGAAACGCCAATCGGCATGAAAGTGCAGAATCGGCACGAATCCAACATTGGGTTTGCTGCTCTTCTGGCGGCCGTCGCTGAGGGCGATTTCCGCATCGCGGATCTTGGCGGTGAATCCCAGGGCCAAATTGAGACTCTCGGTTTTTTTAAGCGCATAGCGGTAGGTCAATCGATAGGAATTAAAACGATAATCTGCATAAAGAGGAGTGCCAGGGGCAAAGGTTTTGCCCTGGAAGAAAATTTCGCGATCCACCTGGCCGCCGGCCTGCACCGCAAGCGGGGCAAAGAGCGCCAGCAGGGTATGGCGGTCGCCCCAGGTATAGCCAAGACGCACACGGTAATAGGCCTCCGGATCGGTTTCGAGCTCCTCAGACAGCGAAAACAAGGTGCCGGTGTCGCCGGGGATCCGCAGGTCGTTGTAGCCGCTGCTGACGCGGCCAAGCTCCACTTCCACCATAAATTGTCCGTAACTGACAGCGGTAAATAATAAAAACAGACAAATCATCCATTTCCACATAAGATATCCTTTTCGCTAAAAGCTCGTTGCGTGTTTGCAGCGAAATCGGTCGACTGCATGGGTATGGGATAAAATAGGGGTTTAGGGTGTGAAAACAAAACGAAAAAGCTCTGATCCCCGCACACTCGCGAACATCATCCCTCCTTCTGATTCGCATCAGATAGATGTCTGCGCTGCCCGTTTGTTTCGATTGAAATGGAATCTTTTGTGATCAAACTGTGAAAAGCCGCCTTTTTTCGCTTGTTCTGGCAAAAATGGTTACATAAGGGCTTCGATGGCCTTTTCGAAGCGCTCTTTTTCGTTTTCGGAATAGGCAAAAAAGGGATTTTCGTGCAAACGGCCGAGCACGGCTTCCATTTCACGCCGATCTTCATAGACCATGGTACGAAAAGGATTGGTATAGTCTTTTTTTCGCGAAAGCACTGTCAACTCGGCGATTCGCCGGCGGACGTCCTGGGCACGCAGCAAAAGAGTGCGCCAATCCTGGATGGTCCAGTCGGCCAGATCTTTTGCCAGCCATTTTTGCAGGCTGGCCAGGGCATGACCTGCTTTGTGTTGTGGATAGAGCTGCCACAGTTCCTGGTAACGCGCATGGACGGCCTGCCAGGTTGTCAAACGGGCGTGCACGACGTCATCGACCAGGCGATCGACCGCAAAACGCGGCACGAGTTGTCCGCCGAGGTTCACCCACGAATCGTGCGCCTGGCGCAGATCGATCTGCGCGAGCTCGTGCAGTGCGTTCGAAGCCCCGGTGATCAGAGTCGGAGTCGAATGCAGAAACTCGACCAGTTCGGAGACCGCATAAAAAAGGATCATGTCGCGAAAGGCGAGCACCGCGCTCAAAGGTTTCAGGATGTGAGCCGGCCGCCGCGAGTTTTCCAATCCCGCCAGCACCACCTGCAGCTCTTCCTCGCCTTTAAAACCGGTTTGCAACGGCGGCGCGTCTCGCGCAATGATGGCGAGATGGTCATCGGCGACTTTCCGCATGGTTGCATCGTCGGTCACATTCTCCAGCGCACCATTCTTCAGCAGCAGTGCTCTGCCGATCGCCGGCAGCAGCAACTCGAGAGCGTCCCACATTTCATCCACTGTATCGGGGGCGAGAATATCGGTCGCGATCGGCTGGGCTTTGACCACGCGCTTGTCGCGCTGTTTGAATTTCCAGTTGTTGCGCGCGATTGCATACATGTTGTAGAGGAACCAGTAAGCCGGCATGACCTGCAGGGTGCCGTCGCAATCATCGCGGCAGACCAGCGAAAAAGGTATCGGGATGTTGAGTTCATGGTGATAACGGCCGCTGTTGATCAGAACAAAAGAGGCGAAACGGCTGTTGTGTTTGAGGCTGACGCCGAGGCCGGGCCAGAAACCGCGGCCGGCGACGATTTCGCCGTCCGGCGACCGCGAATTGTGATTGCTGCCGATGGTGGCGTTGGCAGCGATGTTGCTCTGCCCCAGCACGGTGGTGGCGATGAGAAAAGAGTTGTTGTGGTGCTGTTCGTGAAACGGAAAAATCAGATTGTTGAGGATTTCACAGCCGCGCACGTTCTCTTTCTCGCCTTGCTTGACGATACCGACCCCGAATTTGGCATGGTTGGTTGTGGTTATTTCGTCGATGTTGAAAAGCATGCAGCAATCCCGGATAATATAATGGGCGATCAGGTGCACATTGCGCATCACCACCTGGTTGCCGATATCGCATGAGACGATGACGCAATTGACCAGCCCCACCGGCAAGCGAAGGTCATGGAATTCGAGATAGTGCGCTCCGAGATCACCGATGCGCACCAGTCCGAGAAATTCGCAACCACGCACCCGATTGGGATCAAAATCGCGCGTCACCAGGACTTTGTTCCAGTTCTCGGCGGTGTTGTTGTTCTTGACCAGAATCTCGATTTCTTCCGCCTTTAAAGGCCGGTAACTCCCTGCATCGCTTTGTCGGTTGCGGCTGCGATAGGGAAAACGGCAAGCGCGCGGCAAAAAATCCACGGTCAGGTTTGCCAGATCACCAAGTCGAATCGTATTCATACTCATTCCCGCTCCCCTGGGTTTGCTGAAGATACACCCATCTGCAGTCAACACTTGCAGGAAAAGACAATCGCTGCCGGCCATCCCGTCGTCAGACGCGACGCCCATAACGTAGGTTTAAGCGGCAGGCGGCTTCCGACCGTCCGATTGAAACCATTGTTAGGCCTTTCCTTCCGTTCTATTCACTCTTACCCTTCCTCATCTGCCCCTTCTTCTTGTGGTATTGCTTCTACCGGCATTTTCGGTTCAGGCAGTAGATGGCGGGGCAAGAACATAAGTCCGGCGATTACGGTTGGCACTACGGCGCTCGCAATAACCACCGCAACCAAGAAGGAATACTGTGCCTGTGTCACGATGTTGTGAGAAAACCCATACAAGGCGGAGATCGTTCCGAACGTCAACCCGGTGGACATCATCAGAGTGTAATACCATCGCTCGTCTCGTCTGTGGCGAAATTGACCGATGACAGGGTAAAGTCCCAATATCTTCGATATTACCTTCCCACCTAGCAGAAACAGGAAAACAGCGGGAGCGGCAACAAGGGCTGGCAGAGAAACGAATGTTCCCGCGCGAAGGAAATAGAACGGGGTGAGTAACCCTGCAGTCAACGTCCGAAGACGCCGAATCCAGAAGGTGTCTTCGTTCGAGAACTCCGCAAGAACCATGCCCACGATATACGCGGGAAGGACCGCCTCACTCCCGGACCAGAGCGCCAATGCGCCCAGGCCGAAAAGGACGAGGATGACCCATTTCGTTCGGATCGCGGCAGTCCGATGGGCGTAAACGCGCGTCAACCACCGACTGGTGAAAGGCAATACCGACAGCACGAAGGCCGTCACCGCGATGAAGATGGCAGTCTTGTAAGTGAACGGCGCAAACAACAATCCCAAGGCGATGACCGTCCCGAGATCGTTGATAAAACAGGCGCCGAGAATACCTTTGCCGAAATCCGTCTTGTTGAAGCCGGTTTCAAGCATTACTGCATAAACAACCGCCATTGAGGTAGTCGAAAGCGCCACGCCGCATAGTAAGCTGGCCTGGAGATTCCAGTCCAGTACATACCGAGCGATAACCACGCACCCCAGGAACGGGGCGAAGAAACCGACGAGACCGACTACGGTCACTTCCTTCAGTTTCTTTCGAATCACATCCGGTTCAAGTTCGGCACCCGCCAAAAACGTGAGCAGGACAGCCCCTGAAGCAGCAAGAAACCGAAGCCATTCCAGGTTGGAACCAAGTGCATCGGCTTTTCCGAGAAGCGCCGCGACTGCGGCTGCGATTACGCCAACACAGATTTCAACCAGCGCAATTGATACTCGCAAGTGGTATGCAGCCACCGCAGAGAGAACGGATAGCCCAAGCCAAAAGGCAGCAATAGCAAAAATATGTTCCATGATGAAGTCCTCCATTCTTAAACACGTTCCAGACCATCGTGCAGCAGTCTGCGTGGTAGGAGTCATCAGCCTGGTCTGGGCGGTTTCAAGGGGGACCCCATCCCCAACGTCATTATCTCACTTTATCGCATTTCCCAGTTTCACGTCAATTCATCTTGAGGCATACCAATCAATCGCCGGCCGATCCGCGCCGGTATGAACAACATCAACACCCATGAGGGCGTCCGTCGTCAGACGCGACACCCTTAACAATCAATCACCGGCCGATCCGCACCGGAATAAACAACATCAACACCCATGAAGGCGTCCGTCGTCAGACGCGACACCCTTAACAATCAATCACCGGCCGATCCGCGCCGGTATGAACAACATCAACACCCATGAAGGCGTCCGTCGTCAGACGCGACGCCCATACCAATCAATCACCGGCCGATCCGCACCGGAATAAACAACATCAACACCAATAAAAAGATAATTCCTTTCGAGCCAATCGCAAGCAGAATTTGATTTATTTGTTTTTATCCCCTGTCGGCTTGGTCAAGATTCGGTGTTAACCGAATCCGGGTCCATGGAACGAAAGTCGGCCAGCGGATAGCTGAAATGCTCCGGAGACAGGGTTCGGCAAACTCGCCAGAAATTCGGATTTCTTTTGGATTAAAGCGCAAGAGCGTGCAGGAAGGCATTAAACACAGAATGGCAAGATCGATTTTCACAGCAGAACAAACGCGGTTAGGGTATTGGATACCGGCTGCGTCAACAGAGGGTTGTGGTCGATGCACGAAGCAGGCGCGTCACAGGGTTACTGAAACGCAGATTACGCCCGGCGGGGCAAAACCACACGCGGACCCGGGGTCCGCATGGGGATAGACTGCTGCTCAGCGGTAGTGTGGATCAGCTGCGCGAGCTGGCTGCGCTCGCAGAATAGGCAGAAAGTGGTCTGCGAGCACCGGCCAGAGGTAAACCCGAATTATTTCTTGCGTTTTTTGCCCTTGTCCGCATAGAATTTGCGCTTTTCCGTTTTGCGCGCCGGCGGACCGGCTTTGACTTTGAAGACAGATGTTTTGCCACGCCGCTTTTTGCCGTCGGTTTCATCAGAGGGTCTGGCGCGAGTGACCAATGGCTGTTTGCCGCCGCGGCCGGTATTGAACTTTTTGAGGATCAGCGCAGCTTCAGTATAGGGAACCGTAACAAAAGAAAACTCTTCCTGAATAAAAACATCCTGCATCACTTCCGGCTGCAGGCGGGTATCTTTGCCGATCAGGGCGGCGAGTTTGCGCGGAGTCATGCCGTCTTTTTTGCCGCGCGCGATGAACAAGCGGGTAAGTCCCGGAATCTTGGGTTCGACATCGCGGATTTCATTGTAATTGTGTGGATTAAGCCGGTCTTCAAAAGCATATTTTAACAGTGCCGCCAGGACGGCACCCGCCTCCTTTTCGCGCAACAGCTTGTCGGCCATTCCCAGATAATCGCGAAAACCCTCCTGTTCCAGGATAAGCTGCAGATCAGTTTCGATGCGCTTCTGCTTGGCGCTGATGACATCTCTGACCCGCGGCAAGGCGCCGCGGCGAATGTGCGAGCGCGTCTGGCGCTCGATGAACAACAGCTTGCGCTCCTCTGACGGCGTGATGAAGGTGATTGCGGTGCCGCCTTTGCCGGCCCGGCCGGTGCGGCCGATGCGGTGCACATAGGCATCGCTGTTCTGGGGCAAGGAAAAATTGATCACATGGGTAAGGTTGCTGACGTCTAGTCCCCGCGCAGCGACGTCGGTGGCGACCAGGATCTGCACTTGCTGTTTTTTAAAACGCATCATCACCTTTTCGCGCTGTACCTGCGACAGATCGCCGTGCAGAACGTCGGCGTCATAACCGCGGTCGAGCAAATGGCTGGTGATGCGGTCGGCATCGACTTTGGTGCGGCAAAAGACCAGACCGTAAAACTCGTCTTCGATATCGATGATCCGGCACAGCGCTTCAAATTTGTCGGCTTCCGAGACCTGAAAATAGATCTGGTCGGTCTTGGGAACCGTTAACTGTTTGTCCTTGATCCGCACCGTCTGTGCATCGTGCATATAGCGCGCCGCAACCGCAATAATTTCCGGAGGAAGAGTTGCAGAAAACAGCAGCGTCTGCTTGTCGCTGTTGGTCTGCTCGAGGATGGCACCCACTTCCTCGAGAAATCCCATATTGAGCATTTCATCCGCCTCATCCAGGACGCAAGTGGTGAGCCGGGTAAGATCGAGCGATTTGCGTCGCAGATGGTCGAGGATGCGACCAGGCGTGCCAACGACGATCTGCACACCTTTTTTCAGGTGGCGAAGCTGCAGCTCCATGGATTGGCCGCCATAGACGGGCAGAATCCGCACCCGGCGGTCGCTGGACAAGGAGACCAGCTCTTCAGCCACCTGGATACAGAGTTCGCGTGTCGGAGTGAGAATGAGCGCCTGGGTGGTGTTGGCGCGCGGATCGAGTTTTTCTAGAATCGGCAGACCAAACGCGGCCGTTTTGCCGGTGCCGGTTTGCGCCTGGCCGACCAAATCGGTTTTGCCTTCGAGAAGCAGCGGAATGACCCGCTCTTGTATGGGTGTGGGTGCTTCGAATCCCTTGCGCTCCAGCGCCTGCAAAGCCGCAGCCGACAGGCCGAGCACCGAAAAAGTCAAAGTTTCCTGCATTGCCTTCCAATCTTTCGTAATTAAAATCAAACTGTGGCGATTTGATGAAATAGATGAACCAGCGAGAAAGTTGCCAGCGTTCAAGTTACGACATTTAAAGCGGAACTCCAAACGAAATATAAAAAGAGCATTTCGAATTGCGAATTTCGAATTTCGAATTTAAAAACATGGCGAAAAAGTAAATTAAGAGCATTTCGAATTTCGAATGGCGAATTTCGAAGTGGAAAAGCGGTAAGCATTGCCAACGCGAATTTCGAATTTAAAAACATGGCGAAAAAGTAAATTAAGAGCATTTCGAATGGCGAATTTCGAATTTAAAAACATGGCGAAAGAATAAATTAAGAGCATTTCGAATTTCGAATGGCGAATTGCGAATTTAAAAGCATGGCGGAGGGGTAAATTAAGAGCATTTCGAATTGCGAATTTCGAATGGCGAATTGCGAATTGCGAATTTAAAAACATGGCGAAAGGGTAAATCAAGAGCATTTCGAATTGCGAATTACGAATTGCGAATTTAAAAGCATTTCGAATTGCGAATGTCGAATTGCGAATTTAAAAACATTTCGAATGGCGAACGGCGAGAAAGCAGAAATGGCAAACCAGATGAAATGAACCATTTTTTTCTTGACTTATGCGCCTTGAATGATTAGATTATAAGTAGAGATATTTCTATATATTCAATCAATATCTCTGCATTCGCTCCCATTTTTTCCCGTGCATCCTTCCGCAACCGCTCCTTTTGCTGCACCTGTTTTGTGCAACCCATTGATGTTCTCTCCTTCATCCAGACCATTCTGCGGCTTTTGCAATCGATTTGAATCGACAGGAACGGAATAGACCATTTTCGGCCAAAATCATCCTAAAACGAGCAACATCCAATTTTTCTGCTGTGGAGGAGCAGAGACACACCGTTAATCCAGTTGCAGAACCGTGCGCTCGTTTCCTTTGTTCGGTTTGCGGCCTATGCCGAAAGCCGATTGCGTTTATTCGTCAGAGGTATTGCCCCCCACGCTCCTCGAGATGAAGGAAACGGTGCAGCGCACAATCCGAAAGAACAAACCAAGGATTACAGGAGGTGATTTTTTATGAAGAAATGGACTTTTATCATTGCCGCATTTCTTCTCTTGTCTGCACAATGGCTGTACAGTCAAACCTCGATTTCTGCGGTATCGACTTTCTCCCGCACTGAGGATTTTATCAACAGCAGCGGCTTGCACCGCTACAATGTCATCGTGCAGCTGGATGCGGCCAACAGCACCGGATTCGACATCTATTACACCTTTTCCACCACCGACATCACAGCGACCGCCGGGGACGACTATGAAGGGCACAGCAACACCCAGGTGCGCATTCCGGTTGGAGCAACCATCCGCCATGCGGTGGTCGAAGTCTATCCCGATACCGATTTCGAACCGGATGAGCAATTTCTGGTCACCATCACCTCGGCATGGATCGACGATGGCCTCAATACCCCTCTGCCGATCGGCAATGCGACTTGCACTGTCACCATGGAAAATGACGACTTTGACATCTCTGTGCAGGTGCAGGATCTGACCATCGATCCGGAAGGTTCGGATGCGGGTACGCCGCCGGCATTCAATTACACCCGTTCTTTTATCTATTTTGATCTCTCGCAGCTGCCGCCGCCGGGCTACAGTTTCGTGCTCACCTGGCAATTCAACGACGGCACGGCCGATCTCAGTGCCGATTACCTGGCCCCTCTGGATGGCACCTTGACGATCACCTCATCCAGTGCCAATCCCACCCCCTCAACCCGCCGCGAAGTGCGCATCGTTCCGGACCTGCTCAATGAAAGCGACGAGGATTTTACCATCGAAATCACCTCGTTCCAGGTTCTGGATCCCCAGGGTGCGGCGGTCAGCGGCTTGACTCTGGACAGTGGTGATCCGGGCACGGTCACCATCAACGACGATGATCCGTTTGACCTCATCATCCATTCCAAGTCTGTGGCCGGTGATCCGAGCACTGTCTTTGCCGGCGATGAGCATACCTATCTCATCGAGGGTGAACTCATCGGGCCCGGAATTGTCCCGTTGTTGACCGTCACCGACCATCTGCCGGTGGGTGTGATTTTTCTGTGGGCGTCGCACAGCGGTGCCTATGATCCGGGCACCCATACCGTGACCTGGACAGTGACCAATGCGGGTCCCGGCACCGAAACCCTGCAAATCGGCTTCGAGGTGGATTCGAGTCTGCCGGAGGGAACCCTGCTCTACAACGAGGTCTGTGCAGAAGCAGAACGCGATGGCAATACGGAAAACAATTGCGCGGATAACGAAATCACGGTTATCCTGCCGGACGTCGATTGTTGCGGCAATCTCAATTCGGATAAAAACGTCGGCCAGCCGCCGTTGTTGACCAAGTTCGAGGTTCTGAAACCTCTGACTTCCTACAAATGGTGGGTGGATCTGGACAAACGCTCCAATTGGGACAAGCCGCGCTACATCTATCAGTATCCCGTTCCGCCGGCCGGACCGGGCAAGACCTATGACATCCGCATGGACGGTCCTGTCGCAGATTCCGAAGTTGAGGATTTCATCCGCGTCTATGAGCCGGGCGGTTTCGGACGGCTGCAGCTGGTCGATGCCACCCACACCACCAGTGCCTGTCCATGGGAAAACGCCATCGACGGCGATGTCTACTGGTGGGACGGCACCACCGAAGCGGGCATCGATGCGAGCGGCACCGCCTGGGCAATTTTCGAATTTATCGATCAGGGTACCCGGCCGATCCACACCATCCGGTTGCTGACCGATACCGGCGTCGACTGCTTGGGGGGAATAAGAGTTATACAGATTCCCGTGGATTTCAACGGCGATGTTCCAATTGGTGATCATGTCATACCGATGATGCCGATGTGCAACATAGGCAAACAGGTCACCGATTTCGAGGTCTGGGTCTCCACCGACGGTATCGACTACACCCGGGTTTTGGCGGAAACCAAAGACAACAACGTCTGCACGCCCTGCGAATTCTTTGACGATTGGATGACCTGGCACATCGATCCGGTGGATGCCAAGTTCATCAAGCTGGTCTTGCTGGAGCCGAAAAAGTACAGCTATATCGCGCTCGGAGAATTCGAAGTCTGGTACGACGCCCACCTGGCGGATGCCGCTCAGAGCAGCATTGAAGTCAATGGAAACGATGTCACTCTTACCGTCAAAGACGCTGCCGGCGATCCGATCAGCGGCTTGACCTGCCATGACATCGTCTTCTACAGCTACAATACCGATGGCTACTATGGCGATCCGCACACGGCCCTGGGTGTTTTGAACGGTGAAGAACCCGGAAAACCGGGTGTCTATACCGGCACCGTGGTCAACAAGGGCGTGGTGCGCGCCTCGGTCAACGGCGTGCTGATTCCGGGCACCGCTGCAGCATTGTTGGCAGCCGATCAAGGCGCTGTGCCGCTGAGCGAAAGCCCCGAGCTTGTCGAAGCTATGCCCACCGAGTTTGCGCTGGAACAGAACTACCCGAACCCCTTCAATCCGCAGACCACGATCCATTACCAGCTGCCGGAAGAGGTGCAGGTCAACCTTACGGTCTACGACATCAACGGCCGTATCGTGGAAACCCTGGTCAACGGCGTACAGCCGGCCGGCTATCACAGCGCCGTCTGGCACAGCCGCGACCGGGCAAGCGGCATCTATTTCTACCACCTGACCGCCGGCAATTACCAGGCGATCAGGCGCATGGCGCTGGTGCGGTAGAGGGATAATCCTCTCTGAATGGTTACAAGAGATCGTCTGAAAGGTAGTAAAAAAAGCGGGCCGTCCACCTGGGCGGCCCGCTTTTAATGTGAGCAAAGATAGCCAGAAAATTGTAGCAGAGGGTGTTGGATCCTTTTGCTTTGCTTTAACGCTTTTCTTTTCTATTCTTTTACCTTTTACCTTTTACCTTTTTCCTTTTGCCTCTTCCCTTTTTATTCACTTTCGCACTTTTGTCGATTTCTACCCACATGCACGAGCCTGCTTGGCTGCAAGATCGGCGGCCTGAACCTTAATATTCACTGCTGTTTTTTAATGACTGATTTTGACGTGGGTTTGCTTTTCTATTCCGCCTCCGGCTCTGCCTTGCGCCCGGTCAAGGAGATCTCCTGCGGTTTGAAAACGAATGAGCCTTGGTGAGATCGCGCCTTTCCAAAGGCGCAAGACAGGAGCCTGCGGCGCCTGCGCGAGCCTCCGCGGCCGCAAGAACGGCGGCCTGCGGGGTCTCGCTCCGGACTGTTTTTATGAACGATTTTTACATGTTTTTCGAGGTTGGGTCGAACTGTTCTGATTTGCCGCTTTTGCGAATCTCTTCAATGTGCAACTCTTTGCAAACACATACGCTGTTTTTTCTTAGTGATCCAGGCTCGCGCCCCAACGGGGCGCCATATTTCTAGCCCGGGGTTTCAACCCCGGGAAACGAACGGTCCCCCTTTTACCTTTTACCCATAGTAACGCTCAACCACTGTCCAAAGGGAGTAGATCTGAATAACAAACATAAAAATAGCGATCAGCACTGAATACACAGCGGCAAGGTTTTTTTTCTTAATAGCCTTCCAGGGAAAATAGACAAACAGGATAACCTGGGGCATAACAAATGGAAAGTAATAGCGTCCCTGAAAATTCAGCAGGGGTGTTAACAGCAGAGACGCAGACACCATCAGGCCTATAAAAACAACAAATGGCACAAAAAGATAGAGATAATTGAAAAGATAGGGTTCCTTGCCAAGCAGCGATCTAAAGTCTGATCTTTTAATTTTTCCCGCCGCCAGAACGATTGCGCTGAACAGCCCGACCAGGACGACAACCCAAAACAAATGGTAGACCAACTCTGCAACGCGGATATCCAACCAACCCAATCGCGCCACATAGGATTGGCGGAACAAGCCTTTGAACAACAGGAAATAGAGTTTGATGCGGTGCGGCAGACTGTTATCCGGACCGCCCAGGAATCCATCAAACAGGTGTAATGCTCGATACCCGGCAAGATTGTGGACGATCCAGATCAGACAAAATCCTGTTGAGATCGCCATCGAACCGACCAGTTTATTGATTTTGATTCTGCGGTGATCGAGTCTGGACTGCCAAACGCTGATCGCATAGACGCCGACAAACAGCGCGGCGAAATAGTGATATTTTGTGAGCCCCAAAAGGCCAAGCGAAACGGCCAAAGTTAAATAGGGAAAATTGTGGGGATCGCTTTTGACGATCAACCAGCTGATGACAAGAATTAGGAGCATGGCCAGCACATCCGGTTGCACTGAAACCATAAACATCGACAGCTGCGGCCACAGGACAACGAATAACAGCATAAACAAGCGGACAAACGTCGGAATTTTGAGGATCACAGCTATTCGATGGATGAGCACCAGGCTGACCAGGCCCATGATCAGCGACAACAATCGAACGGCATAAAAGCGCTCCGCGATGTTCAACCCCGCGGCTCTGGCGATCCGATAGGCGCCGCTGCCGAGCAAATAATAGAGCGGCGGATAGGAATAGAGCAGGATATTTTCAAAATCAGGTTGTTCCGACATCAAATCCGTTTCCTGGTAATTTGCCAGCGCAGTTTTTAAACTGTCGTCAGAGAAAAACCAGGTAGTTTTATGAGCCGGCTTGTAGACCAATCGATCAAAGCTGGCAAATTTTTGCAGATCGATCGTTTCCTGCATGGGGAGATCGCCCCGGTCAACTTTCGAAGAGACCAACGGGAAATGGTGCAATTTTGTGAGGTGGAGGATATAGTCGTAATGGCGGTTTTCGTCCGGAGTCTGGAAGATCGGAAAGGCAGCAAGCCAAACCAGGCTCTTGATCGAATAGAGGATCAAAACAAAGAGCAGAATCGACAAGGGCTTTTTGTTTGGTCCAGTGCTTACCGCACAGCGTTTCATTTTTTCTCTGAGAGCAGTCAAGTAAATTCCCCAATTTACATGGCTTGCCTCTTTGCGACTTTATCTTGCGCCGAGGCCGAACAGCGGCACGAGCAGGGTTTTACCGATAATGATCAGATCGAGCAGAAACGACTGGTTTTGGATGTAATAAAGGTCATGATCGATGTTGGCGTGGATGGGCAGGGCGCGATCGGCGGAAATCTGCCAGAGACCGGTGATACCTGGCTTGACGTTGAGCCGTTCGCGTTCCAGTGATGTATAACCTTCGACAATAAACGCCATTTCCGGGCGGGGGCCGACCAGGCTCATCTCGCCGATCAGCACATTCCACAGCTGCGGCAGTTCGTCGAAACTGGTACGGCGCAAAAAACGGCCAAAACGGGTGATGCGCGGATCGTTTTTGTCATTTGGGTGGGTTGCGTAGGCCGGTGTATCGATATACATGGTGCGGAATTTTTTCATGGTGAAATTCTTGCCGAGGCGCCCCACCCTCTCCTGCTTGAAGATGACGGGCCCGGGCGAATCGAGGCGAATCAACAGGGCGATCAGCGCCGTGACGGGAGCGAGCAGAACCATCACGATAAAACTGACGGCGATGTCGAACATGCGTTTGATAACCGCCTGAAATGGATTGTAGTCCAACCGCATGGTGCTGAACAGCGGAATGCCGTCGATCTCTTCGGTGCGCACCTTCTGGATCGCCACATCCTGCAGATTCGGCACATATTTGTAGGGCAAGGCCAGGCGCTGACAGACGCCGATAATTTTTTGTATGCACTCCCCCGACGCCGAGGGCATGGCGATCAGGAGCTCATCGATCGGAGTTTGCTTCACCAATTCCGGAAGCGAGTTGAGACCACCGACCACCTGCAGCAGTCCCCCGGAGTGAGAGGATTGGGCAAATTTCTGGTCATCGACAAAGCCGAGGGGCATGTAGCCGAGCATGGGATGGCGAAGCAAAGCGCGCGCCAGGCGATGCCCCACTTTGCCGGCACCATAGATAAAGATGCGTTTGGCGCCGATGCCGCGTTTGAAGAACGACAACAGAACCTTGTTGACGAGTTTGTGTTCCAGCGACAGCAGGAACAACAGGAGCACGATAAAAATGATGAGCTGGTTGCGGCCCAGGATGAAGCGTTTGAAAAAGAAGGAGAGGATGATGAGCACGCTGGAGCCGAGCAGGACCGCCAACAGGCGGCTGCGCGAACCGCGGATATTGGGAATGACGGTTTGTCTCTGATAGGTGCCGGTGATGAGAAACAGCAGCATAAAAATCAGTCCGACCACAGCAGAAAACGCCACACTCGGCACGGGGATGTCCGGTCGGGCGCGCAACGGCGAAATCTCCCACAGCAGATAGCTGAGGTAGAAGGCGATCACGGTGGTGACGGCATCGAGCACCATCTGCACGATGGTGGCGCGCTGCAGGAAATGGTTGGGTCCGGGGTATACGCGGGTCGCAGTCTTGTTGGTCATGGGTTAAATTAACAATTATAAAGTAAAAGTGAAATATTTAATTTTTTTTGCGAATAAAGGAACCGGAAAAAGGCAAGCCGAATCATGAATTCTGCGAGCAAAATCCCCGAGTGCTGAGCGGCTGATCGCTGATCGGAACCACGATGGCGCCGTTTTGCCGGCAAAGATGAATCGTTACAAATATTTTTCTTTTCTCCTGCTGCACTTTAGTATACGTGTTAAATGGCTGGTTCGCGTAAGATTTGTTTTCGATTCGCTTTCAGGTCAGTGGGCGATCTTAAAAATAATTTCTATATATTTGCTTGACTTTCATCATAATTTTGGTAAATTTTAGTGGTTGCCGGGATGATTAGCTGATCTCGCAGACAACCGACTGTTTCGGCAGCGCCTTTACCCGAACGAAGCGATGCAGATGGCGGCGCACAAAGCCGACGGTCAAAACCAAACATTTGGGAGGAGAAGAGATGTTGTCATTGATCATCGAGTTGATCGCCGGTGCACTCGGCGGTAACGCTGCAGGAGCTCTGCTGAAAAAACAATCTCTGGGAACCCTGTGGAATTCAGTGTTGGGCATTATCGGCGGCGGTCTGACCGGTCAGTTGCTGGGCGGTGCATCAGCAGTTGGTGCCATGGGTATCCTCGAAAGTGTCCTCGAGGGCGGTATCGGCGGCGGCGTGTTGATGGCCATCATCGGTTTGGTCAAAAACGCCATGGCCAAGAAGAAATAAAGATCTCAGGTAGACGAGACCATTTAACGGGGGAAGCCATTCCCCCGTTTTTTTTGCTGGACTTTCCCCGTCAGTCGAACTTTTTCCATCCGAGCTTTTCAGCAACAACATATCGAATGGGGGAGGCTTCTCCCCCATTTATTCCCGTCAGTCGAACTTTTTCCATCCGAGCTTTTCAGCGAGGACATATCGAATGGGGGAAGCTTCTCCCCCATTTTCTCCGTCAGTCGAACTTTTTCCATCCGAGCTTTTCAGCGAGGACATAATAGATAAACAGGGTATTTCCGATGAGGTAGCGTTTGGCGAGGCGGTGGGGTTCTTGCCAGAGGCGGAAGAGCCATTCGAGGGCAAAGTTTTTCATCCATTGCGGGGCATGGCGCAGGTTGCCGGCGAGGTAGTCGAAACCGGCGCCGATGGGGATGAGGATGCCGCCTTGCAGGCGGTGGAGGTTTTCGTAGACCCAGCGTTCCTGTTTGGGAGCGCCGAGGGAGACCCAGACGATATCGGCCCGGGCCGCGTTGATCTGTTGAAAAAAATCGATGTTCTGTTGTTCGCTGAACTGTTCAAAGGGCGGCGCGACCATGCCGGTGATCACGGCGCGCGGGAAGCGCTGCTCGATAACGGCGCGCATTCTGTCGAGTGTTTCGGGTCGGCTGCCGAAGAAAAAATGGCGCAGGCCGTCCTGCTGACCCCAATCGATGGTTTTTTCCAGCAAGGTGGCGCCGAAGATGCGGGCGATTTCATCCATGCCGCTCCATTTCATCAACAGCGACAGGGGCCGGCCGTCGGCCAGCGACAGCGTCGATTCGTTGATGATGCGGCGGTATTCGGTATCGCGCGCGGCCACGACCAGGGTATGGGCGTTGTTGACGGTCAGATAGGAGCGCTGTTCAGGATCGCGGCTGAACTGCACGACCATCCGATAAGCGTGATTATAGGAATCGACAGGACTGACTTTACAGCCCAACAGCTTGTGCTCGAGTTGCATTGCCACCATTTTTTTTCGACAAAAAAAACCATTGAACTATCGGGTATTCAATTGAAATATTTTCCCCGGGCAGAGTGCATTCAAAGTGCCCGGGAAAACCGGCCGATGATCCACTGTAAGGAGCGCTCATCCACTTCCGCAAACCCCAACTGCTCTGTTGAGAAAATAGAAAAAGTTAGGAAATAACCAAATAAAAATATAAAAAAGCATCGGTTTCGCAGCTACAATCTGCGCTCAACTGCGTTTTGTTCATAAAGCGCGGTGATTTTCGATGGCTTTTTCATAGATAGCCATCAACATCTGGTAGTTTTTCTCCGGCGTATATTTTGCTTCATAAACACATCGGGCGTTCTCCCCCATCTGCTGCATTTCCGCCTTGTGTTCCCAGGCCCAGCGCATCTTGGCCGCCAGATCTTCAGCATTGCCGGGTTCGAACAGCAGACCGGTCTTTCCCTCCTCCACCAGTTCGGCCATCGCACCAAGCCGACTGGCAATCACCGGCTTTGCGCAGGCAAAAGATTCGATAATGACCATGCCAAAAGTTTCATACCATTCTGAAGGGAAAACAATAAATCTTGCTTCTCGAATCGAGCCCAACACCTCATCGCGTGTTTTTGCACCGCACCAGTCGACTTGAGTCAAACCATCATGCGCCGTTTTCTCTTTAAGATCAATTGCCTGAGGACCATCGCCGATGATGCGGAGCGGAATATCGGGCAGATGTTGACAGGCTTTGATAAGGGTTAAAAGCCCTTTCTCCGGCGATATTCTGCCCGCAAAGAGTGCGAAAGAGCCATTGTTGTCGCCAAGGTCTGGGTCGATTGAAAGAAAATTTGGTTTAACGACAATTTTTTGTGCAGCAAATCCACCTTGGATGAATTTTTGCCGGGAAAATTCGGTCAAGGCGATGTAGATATCGACCCGGTTTTGCCAGGTTTTGATTTGCCGATGCATTGCCAGCATTGCCGCAACCACGGCAGTCGAAGCTCTGGAACCCCGCCAACATTTATGCTTGACAGCTGGCCAGAGAAAGGCCTTATCGAGGCACTCTTGACAAATTCTTCCGTCTCTTGTGAAAGTGGCCGCTGGACATAAAAGACGGTAATTGTGCAGAGTTTGCACCACCGGTATGCCTGCGGATTGGCACGTATAATAAGCAGCTGGTGAAATTCGCAAAAATGTATTGTGAAAATGAACAACAGAGGGTTGAAAATCCTCGATGACCTTCTTTAAGTTTTTCTGCGCGGGCCAAGACCAGATCGTTTCTATCGCAGTGCGAAAGCGATTGTTCGCAGTCAAACCTTGATTGGTCATGACAAAGCGTTGAACTTGATGCCCATGCTGGCCCAGCAACGCCGTCTCTGCACGAAAGACGGTATCTTCACCACCCGGGAGTTGGTAATAATTATGTAAAACAAGAATTCGCATCAGCAGAAGAAAGCAAGATATTTTTCTCGATCTTTGTGGGAGACGATCCTATTGATTGGGCTTGAGATCATGCAAGCCGGATAAATTCCTGCGATCAGAATCAATAATTTTTAACAAAACTTTTATTTTGCCGTATGGCAGATGACAGGGAGAGCAAAATGTAAAAACTAAATCCTGTTGCACCGGCGATAATCATTTCTTCCGAAACAAAGCCGATACTCGAGATGGCAACCAGCAGGCTGAAGGCCAGAAAAGCCATGGGATCTTTTGGGTGCAGCAGCCATAGATGCAAGGCATTGTAGACCATGCTCAGCCAAAGCAGAGCAAAAGAGATCAGTCCGAACAAACCGGCTCCGGAAAAAACCATCGCGAGCGTTCCATGCGCCGAACCGATACCCGGATTGACGGTTAATGTAATCATACGCTCCGCGTAAAAACCCAATCCCAAGAGCGGCGAATCCTCCATTGTCTCGATGAATAAAGTTTGCCAGATGCGGGTTCGATCGCTGAGGGTGGAGATGCTTTCGATGTCCCTGACCAGCCAATTGAAGGTTTGATCGCTGTACAAGATCAGCAGCGGGATGGAGAGCAACAAGATCGTGCGCAACATTTTCAATCCGAATATGCGGGGGGCCCGCAACAGATTGAGAAGCAAAAAAGCGATAAAGGACGCATAAGCCGCACGTGTTCTCGAAAGCGCGAGAATGGTCAGAAACAATACGATCAGCAAGATCATTGTCTTTTTTGCTTTGAACCAGGGATCGGAAAGGAGAAGAATCAAACCGATCGAGCCCACGGCGCCGGCATTGGCGATTAGATCCCCGCGCATGCGAGTGCCGACAAAAACCAGCTGCGGGTTGAAAATCGCGGAAACGGCTATTGCCAAACCAATCACAATATAACTGAACAATAAGGAATTGACTGTTATCTTGATGCCGTATTTTTCCAGATATAAATAGCCAAAAAGAATCATGCACAGAACTTGAAACGCGCGAAACCCGGTCATCAGCGGAACCGGAGAGACCAGAGTTGATAAAGACAAAGAAAAAGTAAAAAAGAAAGCCAACGCATGCAGACTGTGCAGATTTTTAAAGACCGGTTTTTTTAGAAACATGGGCAGAATATGCGCAAGAATCCATATTCCAGCGAACAACCATACTGCAATATTAACAATAACTGATAAATCATATTCGCCGCGGAAGGAATCAAGTGGGTCGCGCGAGCGCAATTTTGGCGGACCGCTGAATAGAATCAAAAACAACAAAATATCCAAAACTTTCACATTTGTTTTGAAAATTCCATTCTGCTTAGAAAAGTAGTTAATAAATACGATCGCCAATATCGCTAAAAATATCGACAATGAAATCCAAAGGGATTTTTGAAATGTTACAAGATAAAATCCAGCCCCAATACCGGCGAAAATAATGACCAAGTAAACCAGTTTGGTAAAGCTGGATTTTTCATTAATGGATGTCATATCATGAGTTTTCCGTTTTAATAAAAAACCTTTGCATAGTCATCTTCACCAGAATAGGTTCTTTAAAAAAGTTCAATCAAGGCGAATAATTTTAGTAAAAGGTGCAAATCCCGGTAATTTGATCTCATCCATTACAAAAACATCTTCTTTGCAAAAAAGAGTATTGTATACAAAATCAGAACAAAACAAAATACCGCCTTTAATTTTATCAATTTCTTCCTTTTGATTTTGATCCAATATCACTTCCATGACATCTGCATCCCTTTCAAGTCCATGTAACTCTATATATAGAGGAACATGGCTGAGAGAAACTTCCATCAACCTTTTTTCTGACGAATCTCCTTTGTACAATTCCAGCCAGTTCAATGGCGGCTTTTCATGAACAATCGTTATTTTTTGTGCAGGCTGGATTTTATCAGAAATATATTTAAGGATTTTTTTTGTCATGCGAGAACTTTGGCTGACAGTATAATAGTTGCGCATTGGGCCTACAGCTTTAATAATTCCATTGTCGAGAGAGTAGAGCATCGTAAACGAAGCAAAGTAGACTAATCCAACGGCAATCAACAGTGCTGGTTTTAGGTATTGAAACTTTAGCGATAGTCGCCTGTTTTCAAACAATGAGTATACATTAAAGGCCAAAAGGACAACGAGAGAATAGACAAAAGGCTGCATATACGCAGCAACCGCGTCATTGTTCACAATAAATAGAAAAAAGCCTGCGATACAAAACAGTGCCCAAAGCGACTGCGGCTTTTTTAAGTTGATAAAATATTCGAAAACAATCCAAAGCAGCAACAAAACAATACCGGCCAACCGAATGGTGCCGGCAAACCCTGAAAACCATAATATCATGGCAAGAGCAATTAAGGTCAAGATAATATAGACATATCTTTTAAAATGTTGGACTGCTGCAATAAACAGCAAAAGATGAAAAGGAGTCAAAAACAACAACTCGCTCAAAATTTTAACTCGAGCAAATGCATAAGATATGGGATTATCAGCCTGGAGTATCGTTGGATGATCGATCTGAGCGATGTTCTGCATTTGAAACAATAAATACAGAGAACCGCTCACCAAAAAAAGCAAGAAAATCATCTTTATCTTTGTCTTGCGAAAAATTGGCAAAGAAAAAAGAACGAATGTGATAGCCGGTAGCAAAACAAAACTGAAAGCATGGGTACCCCATGCCGCCAATGCTGAAAGCAAAGTCAAAAACAGGAAGACAGTTTTTTCAAGATTAAGATAGTGCCATAGAAAATAGACGTATAATAACAACCAAAACATCAGTAGAGGATAAAAGATACCATATATTGCATTGCCTATGCAATAGTTCAAATGAGGAAATAAAAAGACATACAGAGCGATAACCATCAGGGCGATATTTTTTCCTGTCGTCTTGCACGCTACAAATCCTAATAACACAATTGAGGCAATAAAAAATACACCATTAACAGCAATATATGGTAAGGGAAACAGGCCAAATATCTGGAACATCCCCCACCAAAGCAAATAGGCAACAGGACGAAAATTGACCGAATTATTCCAATAAAGAACAATAAATGAAAATAAATCAGACGAGGAAGCTAAATTTTTTAAATGAAAGATTGCTTCATTTCGGAAAAAATTCCTTATAAAGAGCACTACAATCCAGCCTGGCAGTAATGTTGCATAAATTATTATACTCAGTCGATCAATTATTCTAGTTGTTTTTATTATTCTATCCTTTATATATACTATATGATTTATTTAACGAAAATTCATGGATTCTACTCTAGACCAAGTAATTAATTAGCTTTTTATCTATATGTTTGTAGTAAAATTAATATGTGGCTATTAGCAGATCTACATCGCTCTTGACAAGATTTGGTGCGTTGCACATGTTTCCAGCAATCTACCTATGAGAATCATGCACATCATTGTAGAACTTTGATATCATAATTGCTTTTTGTTCCCAACAAAACTCCTTGCGGATTCTTTTGCGACCGAGATTCCCCATACGATTGCGTAAATCAATATTTTCTTCCAGCGAGTGCATGGCTTTTGCAAGTTGTTGAACTGTCTGCTTTGTTGAAATCGGGATAATTTTAAAACCCGTATCCTTTGTAACCTGCAACGCCGGCCCGCCCAAATCTAGGCAAATTACTGGCAAGCCAATGGCCATAGCTTCAGCCGATACATAACCCCCAGATTCATGCAGACTGGGATGGATCAAAACATTCGCTTGGGCTAATAATTCCAATACTCGAGATCGGGGTTGCCAATCAAAAAAATGAACTTTATCTGTTAACTCAAAACACTTGACCAGCTTTTTTAAATGACCCTTCTCAGGACCATCTCCAATTATCCAATATACACAATTATTAAATTCACTTGATGCAAATGCCTTTATCCCTAAGTGAAATCCCTTCCATGCCAAAAGTCTGCCGACACTAAGAAATTTGACCTGTGTTGAAACCGTTTTATTAATATCTAACGCGTTTATTTCTTTCAAAGAAAGGCCTACTTGGCTAAAAACAACAACCCTCTGTACTCCAAGTTTTCTAAGTTTATTGGAAGTTTCTTCCGACGTAGCAAGCGTAATAGTGGCGCGTCTCGCAGTCAATCGTACAAATGGGTCGAATTCACTCATTTTTCTAAAAAAAGAGCGCCCGAATTCATAGATAATTCCCCGAATCCCCAAGGATTGCCAAAAGGACAAAGGAACAGATTCTCCCCCACCCACAGGACCCCATAAAAATGGAATTTTAAGAAAAATGAACAAACTTGGGGTCCAGTACTTACCAAAAGTAACATGATGTCCAAGATCGAAATTGAATTTATCTTGCTCTTTCTTTATCGCTTTTACCGCACCAAATTGCCACAAATAATAGTAGAGTCGCATCCCCTTTGCCCCTTTTTTCCAAAACCGGGCCCAGGACGGAAGATCATAATAAATGAAATGCAGATCTTTGACTGGATTATTTTGTAGTTCATTTTCGATGGCAGTTCGGTTATTAGTCCGTGTGATAACCCATATCTCATGGAATCGTGCCATGTGTAGAGCAATATTCCACCCTATACCCGGTTCGGAACCTTTTCCGGGTTCACATGCGTATGCGGAAATAAGAACTCTATATTTCACTAATACATCTCGACATTAATAGATTACTGTAGAAATTGCATATTTGTGACTGATAAGAATGTGTAAGAAAAAAAGATAACTTGTCAAGTTGATAAATCAAAAACAAATATTTTGTATCCTGTTTAGATATATTTGTATTTTTAGAATAATCAATACGGTTACATAACTCATCTATAACGAAGTCATTAATTTCTTCGATACTTTTGTTTTCAACAAGCCATAAAACACTTACAAGGAAATGAAACAGATCATAGCCGGCTGGCCTTTCATAAGTCGCTTCCTCCCAATCATAAATATAAAGCTTGTTTTTTAAAACTACAGTATTCCAAGGTGTAAAATCACCATGACTCAAATGAAAGATAATTGGACGGCTCTTAAAATAGTCCTGAATGTCATGAATACTCGAGTGAAGAACATTTATCATATACGGGCTTTTAATACTTTTTATACGAGACATTATTTGTTGCCAAAACAGACTATCTGGGAGATTCTTTTCACGATGATGTAACTTACTCATACATATTACCGCATTTACATGAAATTCAGTTAGTTTTTTAATGCTAGAAAAAGCGCCTTCTTTTGGCGAGGATTGTATGCTGATGTATTGATTTTTAAATTCTCCGTTGTATAAGATATGAGGAACAATGAAATCTATTTTATCACATGCGAAATGAGTCAATATTTCACATTCATTAATTACTGACTTACGGCTATTGTCATTCCATGCGACTTTAACAAACCCCAACGTTTTATGATCACGTGTCATGGCTTTTATTACAGGTTTGCGATGCGGACCGGGTGTGCCAAGGGAGATGGCATAGTGCAGGTCGGTACGGCCGAATTCTTGTTCAATCACATCAGCCAACGGGTGGAAATCATGCAGCTCAAGTTTGGGCAGCAAGTGTTGTGCGATTCCCGTGCGCAACCCAATACTTAAAAGTGATTTGGCCAGTTTGGATTTTCTTTTCTGCGGGCTGTACATCGACAGCGAATTTACAGCGGCTTCTGGCTCTGTCGGTAAAATGTAACCTCTGCCGTCGGGCAGAGGCAGATGAATAAATCGTTTTGTCGATACTGACAATCCATTTCTTTTGCTGATTTTGACTCCCAGCGCCTTTTCGAGCCAGGGCAACGGTTCGTGCGAATCTGCAATGGGACCGCCGTTCATCTCGATAAAACTTTCGATGATCAATTCTCGCAACCTCTGCGCCATCTCTTCGGGTTGGGCATCGACTCTGATCACCGCATCGACCAATCCCTCGCGGAACAACTGCATCCATTTGTCCAGTTGTTCTCGAATTTCTGCTTTGGTCAGCTCTGGTTTTCTGGCATGGATGCGCTCCGGATCGTCATACAGCAAGACCACTCTGTCCGGTTTGGGCAAAATCCGATAGAGAAACTTGATACCCCATGTCGAAGAGAAACCATAGCGCAAGGGATCGACCCATCCATCCAGCCAACAGCGATCATAAATTATTATTCTTTGTTCTGCTGTAAGGGTTGCATCCTTTAAATAATAACCAAATAAAAAATCAAAATAATAATACACCATGCGAAAAAAATAAAAGCGACCTGCTTCTCGCCTTGGAGGACCGGGCTTTCCAGATTTAATTCCGATAATATTTCCCAAAGCGGGAAATAAAAAAGGACGCCAATGTTTAATTAAAATAGAGTTAAAAACCAAAGGCAGTTGATACCTAACACTGCTAATTAAAGTGGTCTTGCCAACGCCATCTGGGCCCACAATAGCAATGATTGGGGCACAAGGTGTGATATATTTTAAGATTCTGTTACTAATATATTTGTATCCATTCCTTATCGATTCAAATGGATTGCGCAATGAATAAAATAATAGACGTACTTGTAATTTGCGTCTTTGAGAAGATATTTTATCAGCATTTCTTTCGAATATACTTTGAGCTATACCTTTTGTGGTTTTTCCACCGACATATTTAGAGAGATTTTTAAATGCATCTTTTTCATTTTCACAAAGATGCAATTCTGCTGGTCTCTCTGCATATCTTTTTTTCCCCCCATCACTAGAACCCAAAATAACCATCAAAAAACGCTTAGCAATACTGGCCCACGGATCTACTTTAAAAGGACCTACGTTATATTTAGGCTCAGGTTTTTGGGCAAATGTCACAGTAAACCAAGTCATTTTACTGATTGTATGTATTTCAAGAAAATTGTGATGGTCATCGCTAAATGCAATCACCCTTTTTCCATAAATCGGCGGCAAATCAACCACTCGAAACCAACCATATTCCTTAAAAATTTCAATAGAAATCGAAATTGCTTTATCTACATGTTCCTTCCTGACAAAGACATCAAGGTCCCGTCCAATTTTTTTCGGATATTCTTCTATCCCATGGATTAATGCATAATCAATATCTGTTAGGTTCCATCGATTGGCTATATCCTCCGCAATAGCAATCCTGATATCTTTTTCCATTATTTGCATAATTTTTTATATTCAATTATCATGTTTTGCGCAATATCCCTCCATTGAAATTGGCTTTTCACCATATTCCTAGCTTGAAATCCCATCTCTTTGAGAGACAAAGAATCCAATTCAATTGATTTTGATAAACCATTTTTTAGGCTCTCGACTTTTGGCTCGATAACGAAACCTTCTTGATTGTCTACAATCAGGCCAAGGGGATTTGCCGCGCAACTTACCAAGCATGGTTTTGCCAGCGCACAAGCTTCCAAAACTGAAAAAGGCAATCCATCCCATCGAGATGGATGGACAAAAACATCGCAGCTTGCAAGGATATCGAATTTTTCTTTGCCAAAAACAGGACCCAAAAAAATCACGTTTCTTTCTATTTGCAATTCGTTTACAATGCGATGCAATTCGACGTTCGAATTCTTCCAATAGGGACCGACCAGTACCAGGACACAATTTTGAGTGTCGATCTGGGCAAAAGCCGCAAGGAGCAAATCAAGCCCTTTATGGTCGGGATCGAGACGACCAATAAAGAGGAAAATTCTTTTTCCTTTCAGCTCTGGCATTTTTTTCGTTAAATAATGCGGATCGGGATCACTAGGAAGAGAATCCAGATCCAGACCGTTGGGGACAACTGCAACAGGCGCTTTGACTCCATATCGAAGGATGGCATCGGTATCGCCGACCGAATGGACAAAAGCCGCACGGTTCAAAAGCTGCAATTCCATCAGATATTTATAAGGCAACTTTAAATAGAATCGTTGTTTGGTTACCTGCTGGTTCAATCCTCCATGCGGTGTCACCACAAATGGTATTTTTTCTTTGTGCAGCCATTGATGCAAAGCCCAGTTTTGTGGTATATAGACCGAATGCATATGCACGATTTGCGGCCGCCAATCTTTCAAATCCCACAGAAACTTCTTCGGCAAGGCAAAGGGATTGCGTTTGGGTGGATAGGCTTTAACCTGGACTTTGGGAATGGGGAGAGGCGGTTTTATGGAAAGCGAAAAAACCGCAACCTCATGGTCCAAAGCCGCTTGTGTTTTGCTCAAATAATAGACGGTTTTGTCAACGCCGTTGGCGCTATCCGGATTGCAGCGGCCGATGATAAAATGAGCGATCCTCATCAGGTTTTAAGTCCTGCAAAATAAAACCAGGTCAAAGCTACCGCGGTAGTCAAAGAAGAGATCAGCAGGGCGATGCCGGATCCGATTACTCCGCCACAATAGGTCAAGCCAATCCCTACTGTCAACGTCGAAAACAGGGTGATGATATAGCTCTTGAATACCAGATCCGGCCGCTCCATGGCCCGCAATGCACCGCCGATAACCGCGACAATTCCCGCTGAAACCGGCAAAAAACCGATTATCGGAATGATGGCGTTATATTCCAGATATTTATCGCCATACAATAATTTCATCAACCAGGGTCCAGATGCAATGATCAACACCCAATAAAATACAGCAAGAACAACAAATAACAGAGAAACCGATTTGCTGATTTTGAACAAAGCCTTTTTCCCATTGTGGTTAAAAACCTGGACAAACTTGGGAACAAGCAAAATGGACAGGACGGACAAACCATGCAGAACCGGCATGATGACATTCTGAGTTGCCCGCAGGGCTCCTGCTCCTCCCAGGCCGACAAATGACGGCAAAAGGCTGTAGTAGATATTGCCCGGGATCCAGGTCAGGATCGTCGTCGCCCCGGACCACCGTGCATAGGTCCATTGCATGCGCACGGCTTCAGCGAAATCAGGATTGCAACTCAGCCGGCGCCAATTCGGCCTCAGCAAAACAAGAAACGAGATATTGACGAGAGCACTGGCAACCGCCATGGCGATGAACGCCCAAAATGGAGATAACATCTCATGGTGATAAAGCAGCAACAAAGCCAAACAAACGGCAATAAAATAGAAGGCGCCGCCGAAAGAAGCATATTTGGGATTAAATTTGACATAGAATGCCCGCCGTGTCAACCATAGCAAAAGGATAAACGGCGCGGCAAGAGCCAGGCCGAAAAAAGAGTTTGCGAGTGCGATTTGACCTTTGCTGTGAAAAAACCAATAACTCAGAAACAACACGAGGCTGGCCATCAGACTGATGAACCAGTGGCCATAGATCAGATATCCCAAATAATCGGAGAACCTGTTGTTATACCGCCCCGGTCCAAATACCAGCATGGGTTCGGTGAGAAACGCGGTGTGAAAAGCGCCCAATAGCAGAAAAATGGAGAAAGCCACGGCAAAAGCGCCGTATTCGTCGGGAGAAAGCCATCGCGCCAACAAAATATTGAGCACAAAGTGAGTCCCGGCAAACAGAGCCTGATCCAGGACCGCCCAGCTGCCCTTGTTCAGCCATTGTAAAAAATATCCGATTCGGTTATTCGTCGTTTTCTCCGCCAGCACGAGCGATCTGTCTCTCACTTGCCCAAAAACGCCTGCCACTGGTGGAATTTGGTGCTTTCGGATTTGGAGTGGCGGATATCGTGGGCCAGGCGGATGCTGGGCAGGGTGTCCTGCGGGCCATAGCCGCCTCCAGCGAGGATATCGCGATAGACCTCGGTGTGCAGATCGGTGAATCCCCCGGAAAATTCGATCTCCTGCTCATCGACGGTGATCGAGCGGAAGGTCGGCTTGCCTGCGGCAACCGCCTGCGGCGGCAGGTCGTTGCGGTCGATCGACAAAAACCACTCTACCCGCGCCCGCTCCAGCTCCAGGCTGCCTTTGATGCGCGTATAATCGGAATATTCGACCTGCATCTCCTTCACCCCGCCAAAGATCCACAACAGCATGTCAAAAAAATGGATGCCGATGTTGGTGGCGATGCCGCCCGACTTGGCCTGGTCCCCTTTCCAGCTGAAATGGTACCACTTGCCGCGCGAGGTGATGTAGGCAAGCTTGACGTCGTGCTTTTTGCCGGCCGGTTCCCGCTGGATGCTCTCATACAGCACGCGGATGCTCGGATGCATGCGCAGCTGCAGCACGGTGTAGACCCGCAGGTCGCTCTCTTTTTCCAGCTCGATGAGCGATTCGAGATTCCACGGATTGAGCACCAGCGGCTTTTCGCACACGGCATGGGCGCCGAGGCGCAGCGCGGCGCGAATGTGCGAATCGTGCAGATAATTGGGCGAGCAGATGCTCACATAATGGATGGCGCGATCGGGATGGCCGCGCCGCAGTTTTTCCGCATGGCGGTCAAAACGCTCGAATTCGGTGAAAAAATCGACGTCATAGTCGTAGCGGTCGAGTATGCCGACCGAGTCGTTCGGATCGAGCGCCGCCACCAGGCGGTTGCCGGTGTCGTGAATGGCCTGCATGTGGCGCGGGGCGATATACCCCGCTGCACCGATCAAAGCGAAATTCTTGGCCATGCAAATCCTCATTTTTGCTGCTCTGATGACCGGCGACAGCGGCTTGTGCCCCCCGCCGCCGGTCGATACAGACAAGTGGTTAAGCCGAAACGATTTTGTCGTGACCGCGCTGTTTGTAGACGTTGCGGGTGTCGACGATCAAACGCGCATTGTCGAGCACCAGCTGGTAATCGACCGCGGTATGGTCGGTGACCACCACCACCGCGTCATAGCCGGCGATCGCCGCCGGGGTCAGCTCGATGCTGGTCATGTCGTACTGGTATTTGCGCGTCGGCGGCAGTTTCGGCACATAGGGATCATAATAGTCGACTGCCGCGCCCTGCTCGCGCAACAGTTCCATCAGCTTCAATGCCGGCGTCTCGCGCATGTCATCGATATCCTTCTTGTAGGCCACCCCGAGGATCAAAAGACGGCTGCCGTTGAGCGATTTCTTGTGGCTGTTGAGCGCCGACATGATCTTGGCCACCACCCACGACGGCATGGCGGTGTTGATGTCGCCCGCCAGCTCGATGAAGCGGGTCGGCATGTCGTATTCGTGCGCTTTCCAGGTCAGATAGAACGGATCGATGGGGATGCAATGGCCGCCGAGGCCGGGCCCGGGATAAAACGGCATGAAACCGAACGGCTTGGTCGAAGCGGCCGAGATCACCTCCCACACATCGATGCCCATGCGGTCCATGATCATCTTCATCTCGTTGACCAGCGCGATGTTGACGCTGCGAAAGATGTTTTCCAGCAGTTTGGCGCTCTCCGCCACCCGGGTGCTGGAGACCGGAACCGGGGTGGTGACCAGACTGTAGAGGGCGATGGCGCATTCGCGCGCATAGGGATCGTCGGCGCCGACCACCTTGGGGATGTTGTTGATCGTGTACTTGGGGTTGTTGGGATCTTCGCGTTCAGGCGAGAAAGCGACCCAGAAATCGACGTTTTCCTTCAATCCCGATTGTGCCAAAATCGGCGCCACCACCTCGGCGGTGGTGCCAGGCCAGGTGCTGCTTTCCAGAATCACCATCTGGCCTTTGCGCAAATACGGTTTGATCGACTGCGCGGTGTTGACGATATAGGAAAGATCCGGCTCGCGGTGCTCGTCCAGCGGCGTCGGCAGCGCCAACAACAGCACGTCCGCCTCGGCGGTGCGGGAATAATCGGTGGTGAACTCGTTTTTGCCGAGCTTGATCAGGTCGGCGATTTTTTCAGTGGGGATGTGTTTGATGTAGCTCTTGCCCTTGGCCAGAGTGTCGACCTTGGATTTGTCGATGTCGAATCCCATTGTGCGCAGGCCGCGCGAGGCGAATTCGAGCAACAACGGCAAGCCGACATAGCCCAGTCCGACCACTCCGACAACGGCTTCCTTGCGGTTGATCTTTTCGCGTAAGTCCATTTTCATCCTCGATTTGGTTTGAAATTGAATAAGAAAAGGTAAAAGGAAATTAAAATCGCTAATACAACCATTAAATTGTATTTAAACACGAAATAAACGAAGAAAAAACAAGAAGAAAAAAACACGATAAAAAAACAAACTAAAAAACTATGAAAATCCTATTTGACTGAACAATTCGCAAATACGCAATACTCGAGAAAATGGAAAATCAGAGCACAAATCTTTTTATTCCTTCCTTTAATACCTCGACATTAAAGTTGATCAACAGACCAACAGAAACTTGCGCCAATTTCATATAGGTCAATATTTGTGCTTCATGTACGGGCAAAAGGGCGGCGACGGCTTTCAGCTCGATGATGAGCTTGTTTTCGACCAAAAAGTCCAAACGATATCCGCAATCCAGATGAATCCCTTTGTACTCAACCGGCATGGATTTTTGCACCTCGAAAGCCAATTCCGCCAGGGAAAATTCTCTTGCCAGACATTGCTCATAAGCAGATTCCAACAAACCAGGACCCAACCCCCGATGCACGGCGATCGCACAACCGATCACTCGGTTCGATAACGGATCAAATTCAATCATTCTCTTATTCGTGGTCTTCGTGTTTAAACTATTTTCTCTTTGATGTTTTATCTTTTTGCTTTTGCTTGTATTTTTCTTTTTTTCTTCGCGGTCTTCGTGGTTAAACTATTTTCTCTTTAAGGTTATATCTTTTTGCTTTTGCTTGTATTTTTCTTCTTTTCTTCGCGGCCTTCGTGGTTAAACTATTTTCTCTTTGATGTTTTATCTTTTTGCTTTTGCTTGTATTTTTCTTCTTTTCTTCGCGGCCTTCGTGTTTAAACTATTTTCTCTTTGATTTTTTATCTTTTTGCTTTTGCTTGTATTTTTCTTCTTTTCTTCGCGGTCTTCGTGGTTAAACTATTTTCTCTTTAAGGTTTTATCTTTTTGCTTTTGCTTGTATTTTTCTTCTTTTCTTCGCGGCCTTCTTGGTTAAACTATTTCTCTTTCAGGTTTTATCTTTTTGCTTTTGCGTGTATTTTTCTTCTTTTCTTCGTGGACTTCGTGTTTAAACTATTTTCTCTTTAAGGTTTTATCTTTTTGCTTTTGCGTGTATTTTTCTTCTTTTCTTCGCGGTCTTCGTGGTTAAACTATTTTCTCTTTCAGGTTTTATCTTTTTGCTTTTGCTTGTATTTTTCTTCTTTTCTTCGTGGTCTTCGTGGTTAAGCTGTTTTCTCTTACCTTTTACCTTTTTCTGTGTTTTCCTTCATCCAGTCGACCACGGCCTGGAGGCCGGTGCGGAGGTCGGCCTGAGGCTGGTAACCGAGGAATTGCTGCGCCTTGCCGATGTTGGCCAGCGAATGTTTGACGTCGCCGGGGCGCGCGTCCGCGTATTGCGGCTGGATTTCGGTGCCGAGGATTTCGTTGAGGGTTTCCACCAGTTTGTTCAGAGTGATGCGGCGGCCGGTAGCGATATTGAACACCTGACCCGATACGTCTTCCAGTCCATGTTCGCAGGCAAGCAGATTGGCGCGCACGACGTTGGCGACAAAGGTGAAATCGCGCGACTGCTGGCCGTCGCCATAGATCAACGGCGCTTTGCCCTGCAGCATGGCGCTGACGAATTTGGGAATGACCGCCGAATACTGGGAAGTCGGATCCTGGTGCGGACCAAAGACGTTGAAGTAGCGCAGCGCCACGGTCTCGAGGCCGTAGAGGGTGTGAAAGACCATACAATATTTCTCGCCCGCCATTTTGGAGACCGCATAGGGCGACAGCGGTTTGGGCAGCATATCCTCGGTCTTGGGCAGGGTCTCGAGATCGCCATAGATGGACGACGACGAGGCATAGACCAGCCGTTTGATGCGGGCTTCGCGGGCGGCGTTGAGAATGTTGAGGGTGCCGGTAACATTAACCTCATTGGAAGTCAGTGGGTCCTTGATCGAGCGCGGCACCGACGGCAGCGCCGCCTGGTGCAGGACAAACTCGACGCCGTCCACGGCTTCGCGCACAACATGGTAGCTGCGGATATCTCCTTCGATGATCTCGAGGCGATCCCGCACGTTATGGATATTTTCCCGCTTGCCGGTGCTGAAATTATCGAGGATGCGCACCCGATCGTCGCGCTGCAACAGCGCTTCGACGATATTCGAGCCTATAAACCCCGCCCCGCCGGTAACCAGGTAAAGTGACATAAAACCTCCTCAAAGAGCAATTCGAATTGCGAAAAACATTTCGGATTTCGAAAAACATTTCGGATGTCGGATGTCGGAAAACATTTCGAATTTCGGATGTCGGATTTCGGGAAACATTTCGAATTTCGGATGTCGGAAAACATTTCGAATTTCGGATGTCGGATTTCGGGAAACATTTCGAATTTCGGATGTCGGAAAACATTTCGAATTTCGGATGTCGGAATTCGAATTTAAGAGCGCGGATTACATTTCGAATTTCTAATTTCGAATGTCGGAAAACATTTCGGATTTCGGATTTCGGATGTCGAAATTCGAATTTAAGAGCGCAGATTACATTTCGAATTTTGCTGTCCGAATTGCTCTTATAAATTCGAAATCCGAAATCCTAAATTCGACATGCTCTCATAGCTTCGCCCTGTCACTTACAGGACGCAGACAAGCGCCTGCAAAAAGTTGCCGAGCAAATCGATGCAGCAGTGTAGGCGAACCGGGGTTGCACCACGCGAGCGCTGATGGCAGGCATCTCTCCCCCGGGCAAGATGTCGTTCTCAGGTTTCTCTTGCTTTTACCCGTCGATACGCTTGACGACGTTTTCGCGAATATCGACCAGCACCGCTTTGCCGATGGCTTCGATATAGATCTCGACCCATTGGCTGCCGCGGAAATCGACAATGTGTCCGCGCATGGAAGCCAACGGCCCGTTTTTGATCTCGACGAATTGGCCGGGCAAAAATCGATCCACCACCTCGATCTCTTGCCGCGACCCGAGGATCAAGCGAATCGCTTCGATATCGCTTTGCGGCACCGGCGTGGGTTCGTTGCCAAAACCGACCACCCGCACAACACTGGGCAATTCCAGCACCCGATAGCGATTGACATAGGCGATGTTGACAAAAATATAACAGGAAAAGAGCGGCTGTTCGATCCAGCGTTTGCGGTCTTTCCACTGATTCAGAGTGCGGCGGAGAGGCAAATAGTGGTCGAACGACATCTGCTCGAGATAGGTTTTGACTTTTTTTTCATGCCTGGGACGGGTGACAAAAGCGTACCACAGCGGTTGTTGTTGCTGAATGACCATTAAATCCTGTTTCAGCTTAGCTTGTCTTGGATGATCGTTTCTTTCTGATTCTGTCCTTGATTTTGCTCTGGCCGTCGGTGCCCGTATAATAGTGATAATGGTAATAGTAATAGGTCGAGCCATAGACGTTCGCGGCTTCGATGCCGTTCAACACGGCGCCGAGGATGGGAGCATTGACTTTTTTCAGCTGTTCATAAGCACGGCGGCCGGCTTCGCGCTGGGTACCGCCGGCCCGAATGACCAACAACAAACCGTCGACATAGGAGGAGAGAATTGCTGCATCGGTGACCGCCAGGCTGGGAGGTGTATCGATGAGGATGATGTTGTAATGCTGTTTGGCATACTCGAGCAGTTCTTTCATGTTTTTGCTGCCGAGCAATTCGGCCGGATTGGGCGGAATGACGCCGCAGTTGAGGATATCGAGATCCGGCAATTTGGGCACCTGTTTGACGGCTTCTTCAAGGGTGGCGCGGCCGACCAGAATATTGGTCAATCCCACTGATTTGCTGATGTTGAACAACTTGTGCAAAATCGGACGCCGCAGGTCGGCATCGATCAACAGGGTGCGGTTGCCCATCTGGGCAAAGGTGATTGCCAGATTGGAAACGGTGGTGGATTTGCCCTCTTTGGGGCCGCTGCTGGTGACCAGCAGTGTTTTTTTCGCATGGTCGGGGTTGGAAAAGAGGATATTGGTGCGCAAGGTCCGATAGGCTTCGGAGATCGGCGAGCGCGGTTTCAGGTGAGTGACCAGCCGTTCATTGAGATCCGAGGCTTCCGGATCTGATTCGATGTGGATCGCGGACAACAAGCCGTTGGCCTCTTCCGGTTTGATGTTGGGAATCGTCGCCATCACCGCCAGGCCGAGCGCTTCGACATCCTCCATGCTCTGCAGGGAATTGTCCAGATATTCGAGCACAAAAGCGATGCCAAATCCGAGGCCCAGGCCGATGAGGACACCGAGGACCATGTTGAGTTTTTTCTTCGGTTTAACCGGTTGTTTGGGCGAAATGGCCGGATCGATGATGCGCACATTGCCGAGCTGGCCGACTTCGGTGATGCGCGATTCCTGGTATTTTTCCTGCAACATGATAAAGATCTTTTCATCGGACTGCCGTTTGCGCAGCAGGCGAGCCAGGGTAAGGCTTTTTTCCGGCAACGACTCGAGTTGGCGGTTGTATTTGGCGACGATTTCTTGCAGAGCTTCGACCTTGGGCTTGAGAGACTGCAATTCGGTTTCCGCCTCGATCTTGCTGGTAAAGAGAGCGCCGGAAAATTCGGCCGGATCGACGAATTGCACGGCCGCGATCTTGGCCACTTCTTGTTTGAATTTGTCTTTCAAGGCCTGGATCTGCCGTTCGCGCAGTTGAATCTGGTTTTCATTCTGGGCATAATTGCCGATCTCGATCATGGAAGCGAGATACTTGGCCAGTTCCGCTTCTTTTTCGGCGATCTGGCGCTTCAATTCGCCCAGGTAGGGTTGGGAAGAGATGGTCTCGACATCGAAATTGGCCTGTCTGCTGTCCAGCTGCGCATCGATATAGTTCAGACGCTGCAGATTGGCTTCATAATCGGTTTTGCTCTCGTTGTACAGGGTCTCAAATTCAGCCAGTTTGCTCACCAGTTCCTGGGTCTCCTGGTCGAGGGCCACGACTTTGGCCTTTTCCTGATAGTCGCGCAGCGCATCCTCGGATCTGCCGAGTTCTTCCTGGTACTGGTCGAGCTGTTCTTCGAGAAAATTTTTGACCTGGCGCACCTCCTGCTGGCTCTGCAGGCGGTTGCGATCCTGAAAAACCCGGGCGACCGTGTTGCAGACATAGGCGGCCTCGCTCGGCGAAAACGCGCTGACCCGAATCTCGATCATATCGGTGTTGCGGATCGGCGTGACGCCGATATTGCGGCGGATGACATCGACATAGGAGTTGAAGCGAGCAGCTGGATCGCGTTCATCTTCCTCATCCAATGCGCCGCTGAAAAGCTTTTTGAACCATCCCGCAAAACCGCCGCCGGAGGTATCGTTGTTGGCCAGATTGCCCAACACGCGCAAGTTATCGGCGTCTTTGGAAGACTGCAATTCGCGGATCACCTGTTCGGCAAGAGTGCGGCTTTTCAGGATCTCGACCTGGTTGTTGATCATGGTTTCTTTTTTGATCATGCTGGTGAAATCGAACAGCGATTCACCCATACTCCCCTGCTCTTCCACCATAATCTTTGCCGACGCCTCATAGACCGGTTCGGTGGTAAAGGTGAAAAAAGTTGTGGCAGCCATGACGACCAAAAAAGAGACCAGGATGACTTTGCGGCCTCGATAGAGGACGCGCAAATAATCGCGGAAGGTGACTTGTGGTTCGCGCGCATCGGAATTGCTGTGGTCGCTGAAGCCGTTGCCATTGTAGGGTGTTTTACCCGCTGCAGATGAATTCATGATGCTCTACTTTGCCCCAGTTAATCCGATTGCATCTACCCGGGAAGATTATTCTTCGCGGGTGTAATAATCAACCAGCGCAAAGAGCTGCACGATGGCAGCGATGCGCCAGGCAAAATCAAAAAATTTGCTGACAAAATGAAAAGTCGTGCCCGAGACGACGATGGTATCGCCGGGGCGCAATACTGGCACCAGGTCCGAGCGTCCGGTTTCGAGAAATTTTTTGACATCCACATCGATCACCGATTCTTGCGCGGTTTCATTCTGCGACAGAGAGGTGCGGACCACTCGGATACCGGTGATCTTGGCCTCTTCGCGCGGTCCGCCGGCAAACGAGAGCAGGGAAATCAGATCGGTGTCGAAAGGCACCATGTATTGGCCGGGTTTGGTGACAAATCCCCAGACATTGACCGGCATGAGCACCTGATCTTCGCTGCCGAGAAAATACTGCGAGGCAGTGCCGCGATCGCTGTCCGACCGTCCCGGAACCTGCGCAAAAATTGCAGGTGCACTCAACAGATACACCAGCAGCAAAACCAATTCTGATCGTTTCATTCTCATTGCACTACCCGGTTACTGCCGACAACCGCTGCCCGAGCAAAAATCATCGAGGTGCCGAGGCTGAAGTTAAGCGAAACCCAAAACCCTTTGACTGCGCAGAAACAGAAACAAAACCATAATTTGTCTCTGCCGATGCATTTTTTCTTGCATTGCAAACCATACCAAAAAACTCACCTGCTGCGTAAGCGGTGGTTTTTCGACTTTTTCTCCCGGCGTTGGCAGACCAGCAGTTTTGACTCTGTCGCCGCGGTTCCGGAGGAACACCAGCCAATCGGCACAGGTCATCGCATATCGATGACTTCATAGCTGGCAGGATAGTTCGCCTGAAAAACCGAATTGTCCAGCTCGACACCCAGATTGACGTTGGTCAACTCATAGGTAACGGTGTTGCCGTTGATGTCGACTTGCACCGCTTTTTTGAGCAGGTCGGTTTTTTTATCGATCCACAGCTGCACCTCGCGCTGAAACTCGTCTTCCGAACGGGCGGTGAGCTGCAGATAATATTGATTGGCATCCTCGCTGACCAGTTTGGCTTCATAAACCTTGATCATGTCGCGCAAATAGCGATACAGGAAAGGGTTGTCGCTGGTGCTGTTCTCGGCGTGATCGATGATCACCTGTTCGTTGACATGGCTGATGGTCCACAGCGTTTTGCCGTCGGTGATGATCTGCTGATCGCGGTTTTCGATGCGAAAGCTGACGCCGTTGCGCACACAAACCGTGCCGCCGACCGCGTTGGTCTCATCCGCAAGCTGCCAATAAAAAGTCTGCACATAATCCGCGCACATCTGCTTGATCGATTCGATTTTCTTGCTCGCTTTTTGCACGATCTTTTCGCCTTTTTCGTCAGCGTGCAGCGGCTGGACGAATGAAAATGCGAGAATCAAACAGCCTAAAACAGCTGTACGGCGAAAAAGTTCTTTCATAGAGCGTCCTCATCTTGAGTAAAATCCATCTCTTCCAATTCCTGCGGGGTCATCAGCACCTGGCGCGCCTTGCTGCCTTCAAACGGGCCGACCACACCGGCGGCTTCCAGTTCATCGATGATCCGGGCGGCGCGGGAATAACCGACTTTGAGTTTGCGCTGCAACAGGGAGACCGAACCCTGTTGGCTCATGACGACGATGCGCAAGGCGTCCCAGAACAAGGAATCGCGGCCGCTGGCGTCGCCGGTGCCGTTGCGCGCTTCAGCCTGTTCTTCGCTGAAAGCCGGCAGCGGGTTTTTGTTGTAGGCGGGCTGTGTGTTGACATGGTGCAACACCGCCTCGATCTCTTCCAGAGATATAAACGCATTATGCAGGCGAATAGGTTCCGGGCTGGCGGGCGGTAAAAAGAGCATGTCGCCGCGGCCGAGCAATTTTTCCGCGCCGTTCTGATCGAGAATGGTGCGCGAATCGACTTTGGAGGCGACCTGAAAAGCGATACGGGCCGGAAAATTGGCTTTGATCACGCCGGTGATCACATCGACGGACGGCCGCTGGGTGGCGACGATCAGGTGGATACCGACGGCGCGCGACATCTGGGTCAACCGGGCGATGGGTTCCTCGACATCGCGGGCGGCGCTGGAGGTCATCATCAAATCGGCCAATTCATCCACAATCAGCACCAGGTACGGCAGCGGCTGCGGGGGTGCTTCTCCCTCCTGGGTCATTTTGCCGTCGGCGATGCGCTGATTGTACTCTTCGACATTGCGCACGCCGGCGCCGGCCAACTTTTCGTAGCGGCGCTCCATCTCCTGCTCCACCGCCTTGAGCATGGCGATGGCGGAACGCGGCGATGTTGAAACTTTTTCCTTGCTGCCACTCACATACTGCAGATGGTGGCGATAGAGAACGCTATAGGTCGACAACTCGAGTCGTTTGGGATCGATCATCACGAATTGCACCTGTGCCGGACTCGATTTGTAGAGCATGCTGGTGATGATCGTGTTCAGGCAGACGCTTTTGCCGGAGCCGGTTGCACCGGCGACCAGCAGGTGTGGCATTTTGGCCAAGTCCGTGACATAGGGCCGTCCGGAGGCGGTTTTGCCGAACGCCAAGGTGAGCGGCGACGGGTTGTCAACAAATTCAGGCGAAGCGAGGATTTCCTTGAGATAGACCATAGCCTGATTGGCGTTGGGCAATTCAACGCCGACTGCTGCTTTGCCCGGAATGGGTGCAACGATGCGAATGCGCTTGGCGCGCATCGCCATGGCCAGGTCATCCGCCAGGGAAACGATCCTGGAAACCTTGATACCCGGCGCCAGTTCCAATTCATAGCGGGTGATCACCGGGCCGGGATGAATCTCGGCCACGCGAGCGCGAATATCAAAGTCGGACAGCTTTTCTTCCAAAAGGTGGGCATTGGCGCGCAGCGTGGTTTCATCCTGTTCGTTGCCGTCGTCCGGGATGTAGGCCAGCAGATCGAGAGAGGGTGGTTGATAGATCGCCTGATATTCTACCCCACTCAAAGCACCAGAGTGTCCGTTTGCCTGCGCTTCAGGTTCGTCTTCCGGCGGCAAGGTTCGTTCTTCAGGAATTGTCAGATCGAACTGCAGTTGCCGCGGTCTTGCAGATGCGATTTGCGGCTCTGCGGGCATGGAGTCGTCGGAAGGCGGTGAAAAGTTCATGCCTGTCTGGGTGCGGCTGATGACCGCCTCGCCGGTAGAAAAAGTGGAGCGGTGTGCCGGCTCGTTGGGCTGCCGCCGGCCACCCTTCAGGCCGAGGTTCTGCAGGTGACGGCGGAAGGAGCGCGACAGATCGATGGCAAAACGGCTGACCGTACCGGAAATGGACTCGAACAGATCGGCAAAGCTGAACTGGGTAAAAATAAGAACCGTGAGCACGATCGAACCGATCAACACCACCACCGCACCGGCGGAACCGAAGAGCGATTGCATGACCTTGGCAGCCCTCGCCCCCAGAGCGCCGGAAAAATGGCTGTTCTGGCCGACATCCAGATCGGCGATCAAACCGTGCAGCGCGCCGCTGATCGAAACGAAAAGAGCGATGAGAAAAATAAAGAAACTCCAGCGCAGCAGGTCACCCGTCTTTTTGCCGAGGAAGCGGTTGATTCCCCAGATGAAAATGAGAAAAGGCAAAAAAATGACCGGGTAACCGATGGTGCCGAGGATCAGGGAGTGCGACAAATAGACGCCGGCGACGCCGAGGCTGTTTTTCACATGGCCGGTTTGCGCATTGGAGGGCATCTCGCCGGGCGAATAAGTGGCCAAAGCGATGAACATGAGCACGCCGAAGAGCATGAGCAGCACACCCAGCAGCTCCTCACGCCGGCGTTGGCTCAAGTGGGGTTGAGCAGAAGGTTTTCGAATATTTTTTCGTCGCGCCATGGTCGGTTCTGATCGTTTTGCGGTTCGCGCGGATCAAGCGGTTGTCGCCGTCGCCACGATCGATCCAATTTGAGTTATCGGAACAAGACTTGAGCCGTTGAGCCGCGCGCAATATTCGAGATCCAGGCCGAATCCGATAGAAGTCAGGTAACGGCCGTGTGGAGTCGATTGCAGCATGCCCACCAGGTTGTTCTTGTGTTTCTCGGCCAGTCGACGCGCTTTTTCGACGCCGTCGCCGGCCTGAATGTCGCTTCGCGCGGCGAGCAGTTTTTCCACCAGCAAGCCGGCGCACACCGAATCTTCCTGTGAAAAGTCGCCTTCGCGGCCGGCGCACAACACTGCAACCGGCTTGTTCTCCTCCAGCAGGGCGGCGGTGACTGCGTTCAAGTTGGTCAAGGCCAATATTCGCGTGCTGGCAGCGCTCTCGGCGCGCGCGATGGCGCGGGTGCCGTTGGTGGTCGTCAGCACAATGGTCTTGCCGGCGACTTGTTCGCGGACAAACTCGTACGGCGAGTTGCCGAGATCAAAGCCATCCACACGTCGGCCTCCCCGCTCCCCTGCCAACAGGGTCTGATCGCGGGGAAACTGTTTGGCCAGCGAAAATGCCTGTTCTACCGTTTCTACAGCCAGAATCTGGCGACAGCCGTTTTCCAGTGCCGCGATGATGGTCGTCGAAGCGCGCAACACATCGATCACCACCGCGTTCACATCAGCAAAACAGCAGTTTTCAAAATCGGCCGGACGGTGATAGACAGCAACGCGCATTTTTCGCGGCTCAAGATTTTTTATAGAACGGCGTATCCGCCACGGTTGCGCGTGAAATGCGGTTGCGGATATCGATTTCCAGGGGCGTGCCGACGGTGTCGAAACCGATCTGCACATATCCCATTCCGATCCCCTGCTGCAGCATGGGCGAAAAGGTGCCGCTGGTCACCACGCCGATCGGCTTGCCTTGTGCCAATATCGGGTAACCGTGACGCGGGACAGCTCGATCCTGCATGGTAAAGCCGATCAGCCGGCGTTTGAGGCCCTGTTGGCTGACGGCGAGCAGCACATCGCGGCCGATAAACTCGCCTTTTTTCAATTTGGTGATCCACCCGAGTCCGGCTTCCAGTGGCTGGGTGGTTTCGTCGATGTCATTGCCGTACAGACAGTATTTCATCTCCAGACGCAGCGTATCGCGGGCACCGAGGCCGATCGGTTCGATAGCAAAGGCCTTGCCCGCTTTCATCAATCCATCCCAGATTTCCCGGGCATGTTGATTTTCGACGCAGATTTCAAAACCTGGCTCGCCGGTATAACCGGTGCGGGCGATCAGGGCATCGATACCGGCGACCTTGCCGTCGGCTAGATGGTAAGTGTCGATGGTCGCCAAATCAACTGCAGTCAAGGGCTGCAACGTCTCTGCAGCGCGCGGGCCCTGCAACGCCAGCAAGCTCAATTCGTCGCTGCGATTGACCAGGTCAGCCCCCGGCATCTGGTGTTCGACCAGCCAGTTCCAGTCTTTTTGCAGGTTACCGGCGTTGACAATCAACATATAGCGGTCCGCCAGGCGGTAGACGATCAGATCGTCGATGATACCGCCATCCGGATAACACATGGCTGAATATTGGGCCTGGTTGATCTCCAGTTTGGCGGCGTTGTTGATGGTCATCTGCTGAATAAAATCGAGAGCCCGTGGGCCGCTGATAAAGAATTCGCCCATGTGCGAAACGTCGAAAAGACCAACTGTGCTGCGCACCCGTTTGTGTTCATCGATGATGCCGCGGTACTGAATGGGCATATAATAGCCGGCAAACTCGACCAACTTGGCGCCCAGTTTGGCATGGGTCTCATAGAGTGCTGTTTTTTTGATTTCCACTGTGCCGACCTCTCTGCTAGAATCGCGAATCAACAATCAAAAAGCGGGAAAGGGGTTTCCGCTGGTATTTGCCTGCCATAAAAGTAGCGAATTCCCCCAAGAGTGTCAAGTCCATTCTTTACATAAATTAAAACAGATTATTGCCCTGGGTTGCAGCACAAGAATCGCGTTCAAAATAACTTGGCCACATCGTTATAGATCACGAACAGCATCAACGCCAGCAAAAGCGCCATCCCCACCTGTTGCCAGACCAGGCGAATCTTGACGGAAAAGGGTTTTCCCTTGATCCCTTCGCCGAGCAGCAGCAACAGATGGCCGCCGTCGAGGGCGGGAATCGGAAACAGGTTGATCAGACCGAGAGAAAGGCTGATGATGGCCGTCAGGGAAAGAATCGGGATAAATCCCATGCGGGCTGTTTCGCCGATGATTCTGACGATGCCGACCGGACCAGCGATGTTTTCGCGAAAGGCGAGTTTGCCGGTGATGAGTTGACCAAATGAGCGCACAATCAGGACGGCGTTCTCCCAGGTGCCGACGAAGCCGAACTTGAGAGCCAGCCACAGGCCGCCGACCGGCACAATGACCGTTTTGGCTTGAATGCCGATGACCGCATACCCCTGTACCTGGTCATATTGCGGGGTGATGGTTGCCTGCATCAGCTCGTTGCCTCTCTCCCACTCGACCAGCAACGGCGTCTCTTTGGCCTGGTGGATCGTCGCGGAAAGCTCTTCCCAGGTTTGGATGGGTTGTCCGTCGATGCGCACGATGCGGTCTTCGGGCAGGAGTCCGGCCTGGGCGGCCGGCGAATTTTCCATCAGATTGCCGATCACCGGACCGACTGCCTGGCCGATACCCTGGTGAAAGACAATGACGCTGATCAACAGAACGGTCAACAGAATATTGAAAAGCGGACCGGCGGCGATCACCAGCATGCGCTGCCAGATCGGTTTGGACATGAACTCATCCGGCTCGCCCTTTATGCCCTCCTTGTCCATGCTTTCATCGATCATGCCTGCCATTTTGACATAGCCGCCGAGGGGAATGGCGGATACGCAATAGTCGGTATCGCCGATTTTCTTGCCGAAAAGGCGCGGCGGAAATCCGATGGAAAACGTGTCGACGCGGATACCGACCGCCTTGGCAAGGATAAAGTGGCCGAATTCGTGCAAAATCACCAGAAAGGCAAAAACCGGAACAGCCGGCAACACATATTGGCTTAAAATGGTGAAAAGATTGTGCATGATATCCTCTCTTGTTGTTTCCAGATGGCGACAGATTGTCTGGGCGCAGGTTCAGGCCTGACCTTGCTGCGCAATTTGCTATTCATCATTTGGTTAGAGCGCTGGTCTCACATTCCAGAAGTCATGGGCTGTCAGAATTTACCTTGTTGTGCGATTCGTTGTTCGACCATTTTTCTTGCCCAGCGGTCGCTGGCCAGCAGCCCTTCAGCATCGACCTTGCCACCGCTGCGGTGGACGATCAGAGCTTCCTCGATCAGCGGCGGGATGTGGTCGAAACGGATGCGGCGCTGCAAAAACGCCTGAACCGCGGCCTCATTGGCCGCGTTGAGCACAGCCGGAGACATGCCGCCGGCATCGCACGCCTTGAGCGCCAGATCGAGACATTTGAATTTCTGCAGATCCGGCTCGGCAAAGGTCAGCTGCGGGTGGTCGTGGAAAGAAAAATGCGGCAAACCGCTGTCGAGCCGATGCGGAAAAAGCAAAGCCAATTGAATGGGCAACCGCATATCCGGCAATCCCAGCTGCGCTTTGATCGATCCATCGGCGAATTCGACCATGGAATGGATGATCGACTGCGGGTGCACCACCACTTGAATGCGGTCGCGCTCGACGCCGAAGAGCCAGTGCGCTTCGATCACCTCGAGCCCTTTGTTCATCAGGGTTGCCGAGTCGATGGTGATTTTGGGTCCCATCGACCAATTCGGGTGTTTGAGCGCAGCTTCCACTGTCACCGCCGGAAATTCGGACGCCGGCAGGTCGCGAAACGGGCCGCCGGAAGCGGTGAGATAAAGGGTGCGAATGGTTTGGTGTGCCTCGCCCATCAAGCACTGAAAGATGGCGCTGTGTTCGCTGTCGATCGGCAAAATTTCGGCGTTGCTTGTCTGTGCGGCCTGCATGACCAGTTCGCCGCCGATGACCAGAGCTTCTTTATTGGCCAGAGCGACCGATTTGCCCCGCCTGACCGCGGCCAGAGTCGGCAAAAATCCTGCGGCGCCGACAATGGCATTGACCAGTTGATCGTAATCGGCCTGGCCGGCCGCTTTTTCCAGCGCTTCGCATCCGCTCCAGACTTCCACCCCCAAATCGCTGAAGCGCTTGCGCTGATCGCGTTCGAGATCGAGGCCGCTGACAATGGCCAGATCTGGGCGCAGTTCCTGGCATTGCTGCAGCAAAAGGTCGATGCGCGAATGGGTAGAGAGCAAGCGGATGTTCAGGGATTCCGGCAATCGCTTGACGACATCGATGACGTTTTTGCCGATCGAGCCGGTGGAGCCCAGGAGCGCCAGTCTTTTCATTGCCGATTCTCCGCGCTTTGGCGATCGCCGGCCGATTGCAGCAGTCTCTGTGCGGTCTGCTGTTCGGCGGCGGTCAGCGGTTCTGCAACCATCTCGGCCTTCAGCTCAGCGCTGAAACCGCAGCGCATGGCCTGAGCAAGGCGCTCATAGGTGACGGGGCGTTTGCTCAGTTCGTTAAGGGTAATGGTGCGGCGTTCGAGGTAGCTGCGCACAGCGGCGCGCCGGTTGTCGTCCATTCGGCTGAGATAATAGGGCAAGTCGAGATGGCGCGGGCCGAGCAAAATCGAGCCGTGTTGCAGAACCACGCCGTCGAGCCTTCGCTGGGCGCTGCCGACCAGTTTGCGGCCGTGGTGCAGTATTTCATATTGCACGGAACCGGCATAGCAAAGTGCGGCGAGTTCGCCGCGGGAAAAGTCGGTCGCCGCCTTTTCAGCGCGTTCGAATTCGACTGCGACATCGAGATTGCGAAATGCGGCCAGCAAACTGCGGCTGATGCGTTCATAAACCGTCAAGATCCGATCGTCATAGCAGGGGTCATGCTGCGGGATGATCACGGCATAGGTCAATTCGTCAGCGTGGAGCACAGCTCTTCCGCCGGTGGGGCGCACGACGATGTCGATTTGGTCGGCGAGACAGCGTTCGCGGTCAATCTCCGCGAGGGACTGGTGATAGCCGAGGGAGATCGCCGGTGGCTTCCAGGAATAGAGTCGCAAGACCGCGCGGGCCGCCGGCCGGGCGGCGTGTTCAGCCAGCGCCAGATCGATGGCCATATTTTGTCGACCGGTCATGGGTCCGGAATCGATGAAACGCCAGGACGACAATCGTTCAGTTTCTGCCATCAGCTCAGATGATGCCGCGGTCGGCATTTTCAATAAATGTCAATATGTTTTGCACGGGTTCCGTGATCTCGAGTTCTTGCCGTATGCGTTCGACCGCCTGGCTGACGTTGAGCTGGGAGCGGTAGAGCAAGCGGTATACTTTTTTCAGGGTGCTCAGTGTTTCCGATTGAAAACCACGGCGCCGCAATCCGACCGAATTGAGGCCGCTGTAGCGCAGCGGTTCGCCGGAAGCCAGGATATAGGGCGGCACGTCTTTGATGGCACGAAAAGTTCCGCCGATCATGGAATGCTGGCCGACGTGAACAAACTGGTGGACTGCCGCCATCCCGCCGAGAATAGCCCAGTCCTCGATGGTCACATGGCCGCCGATCTGCACCGCATTGGCCAGAATGACGTGGTCGCCGACGGTGCAATCGTGGGCGACATGGGCATAGGCCATGAGCAAGCAGTTGCTGCCCACCCGGCTTTTGCCATGCGCGGCTGTGCCGCGGTTGAGGGTGCAGAACTCGCGGACAACGGTATGGTCGCCGATTTCAAACAGCGTTTTTTCGCCGCCGAATTTCAAATCCTGGGGCAAGGTCGCCACGACTGCGCCCTTGTGAATGGCCACCTGGTTGCCGATCCGGGCGCCGTTGGCGATATAGACATGCGGCCCGACCGTGCACCCCTCTCCCACCACCACATCACCCTCGATCACGCTGTAAGGTCCGATCTCGCCGTGGTCGCCGATCTCAGCGCGCGGATCGACGATTGCCGTCGGATGAATCGTTGTCACAGGGTTAATCCTTTGTTATCGTTGTCGACTATGGCCGCCATCATTTCCGCTTCACAGACCAGATCGTCGCCGACAAAAGCGCGGCCATACATCTTGCACATCGATCGGCGGAAAGAGCCCATTTCCACTTCGCAGCGCAGTTGATCGCCGGGCACAACCATCTTGCGGAAACGCACGTTATCGATGCCGGTGAAAACAACGAGTTTGGTGGTCGGATCGGTTTCGCTGTTGAGCAGCATGATGCCGCCGACCTGCGCCATTGCCTCGACGATGAGCACACCGGGCATGATCGGTTTTCCCGGGAAATGGCCCTGAAAAAACGGCTCATTGTTCGAGATGTTTTTGATTCCCACCACATATTCCAGCGGCACCAGATCGAGAACCTGGTCGACCAACAAAAACGGATAGCGGTGGGGCAAGATTTTGTTGATGGCTTCGCTGTCGAGGAAAACGTTGTTTCCCTTGCGAACCTGATATTTGGACTGGATCAGCCGTTTTTTGAACTCCTTGCGGATCAGCTTGACCAATTCAGCGTTGGCGGCATGGCCGGAGCGCGCCGCCATGACATGGCCTTTGAGGGGCATGCCCAGCAGCGCCAGATCGCCGATGAGATCGAGTGCTTTATGGCGCACCGGTTCATTGGGATAGCGCAGTTCTTTGCCGTTGAGAATGCCGTTTTTGGACAAGGTGACCTGATTATCGATGCCGAAGAGTTTGCGCAGATCGCGCAATTCGGTGTCCGACATTTCGCGGTCGATGATCACCACCGCGTTGTCGAGCGCACCGCCCTGAATGAGGCCGCTTTTGCGCAGTTCTTCGACCTCATGCAAAAAGCAAAAGGTCCGCGCGGCGGCAAATTCGGTGACGAACTCTTCCGGCAGAGAATACATGGATGTATATTGGGTACCAAGAGCGGGATTCTTGTAATCGACCATAAAGGTGATGCGAAATTCATCCGACGGGAATACGACGATATCAATGCCTCGTTCGGGTTCGCTGTAGGCGATGGTGCGGTCGATGACGAGATAGTCGCGCGGAGAGTCCTGCTCCATGAATCCGGCCTTGAGAAGCACTTCGACAAAAGGCAGAGAGCTGCCGTCGCCCACCGGTGGTTCGTTGCCATCGACTTCACAGATAATGTTGTCGATTTCCAACCCGCTGATGGCGGCCAGCACGTGTTCCACAGTATGCACCTTGAGATCGCCGATGCCGATGGTGGTGCCACGCGAGATATCGAGAACATGATCGACGTCAGCTGGAATCGGTTTGCTGTCCGGCACATCGATGCGTTTAAAAACGATCCCGTTGTTCACGGGTGCGGGTTTAAAGGTGATGCTTGTTTTGTTGCCGGTATGCAAACCGACACCGGCATAAGACGCGGATTCTTTTATGGTTTGCTGGTTTTTTAGCATTGACCCTCCAGGAAGAACGGATTTATGTGTGCTGATCTCTGGAGTGAAGCTCTTGTTCGAGTCTGGCCACAGCCTCTTCCAGAGCGCGCATGCGTTTGAGCAGATCCGGCAAACGGGACAGACTGGCGAGTTCACGAAGTTGTTGTTTCATTTCGCGCGCCGGTGTGCCATTGAAAAAGCTATTCGCCGGAATGGATTTGGTGACGCCGGACTGAGCGCCGACCGTACTGCCGTCACCAATTTCGATATGGCCGGCCACACCGACCTGACCACCCAGTCGTACAAATTTGCCGACTTTGCTGCTGCCCGAGATGCCGGTTTGTGCAGCCATGGCGGTGTTTTCTTCGATGCGGACATTGTGAGCGATCTGAATCAGATTGTCGAGCTTGACACCGCGGCAAATGCGGGTCTCCCCCATCGTGGCGCGGTCGACTGCAGTGTTGGCGCCTATTTCAACATCATCTTCCAGAACGACTATTCCCATTTGGGGAATTTTTTGATAACAATTGTCGGAAAAAGCAAAACCAAATCCGTCCGAACCGATAATCGCACCCATTTGCAGGATGACGCGGTTGCCGAGTCGGCATTTTTCGCGAATGGCCGCATTGGCATAGAGCAAGCACTGTTCGCCGATTTCGACCTCATCGCCGATAACCACGCCAGGATAGATGACGGTTTTGTCGCCGATCCGGCAGTTACGGCCGACAACCACATAGGCGCCGATGGCACAGTCACGGCCGACAGTCGTGGTCGGATCGATGATTGCAGTGGGATGCACACCGATCGGGACAGCGGCTTTGGGCTGATAAAAGTGTTCGGCAAGTTGAAGAAAAGAGAGATATGGGTCGGCTGTACGGACGAGAGTCTTGTCGATCGCCGGAAAATTCAAATCGACAAGAATGGCCGCCGCTTTGGTGGAATGGGCGAATTTGGCGTATTTGGTGTTGGCAATAAATGTCAGATCGCCAGGCCCGGCCTCTTCGATCTTGGCCAGTCCGCTGATCAGCACCGAGCCATCGCCGTCGATGTGACCATTGACGATTTCGGCGAGCTCGGCCAGGCTTTGCTCCATTGCCGATTCCTTTCCGCTGTCGCTGGTACGGCGTTGTTGTTTTCACCGATTGTGCAATGCCATTAGACACGCCAAAGCGATCGACACCCGTGGGTGCGATCGCTTTTGCCGTGCGTTTCGGTATCGCAAATCAACCTAAAACAAACCGTCAGAACCCGGTGCAACACAAGCGCGGGGCCGGACGGCGGTGAAAGCGGAATTCAGCTGTTATTTGCCGGTCGTTTCCAGACCTTTTTCCAACTCTTTGAGGATTTCTTCAGTCAAATCCTGCTGGCTGGGGCTGGCATAGACGATATTGGCGGAAACGGAATCGAAGATATAATCGAATTTCATCTCTTCGCCCACTTTATTGATGGCCTTGTTGATCTTGTCGATCACCGGCTGCATCACTTCCGCTTCTTTCTTAAAGTATTCGCCGTTTTGTCCCCACTTTTCCTGCTGGTATTGCTGGATTTTCATATAGAGATTTTGCAGCTCTTGCTGTTTTTCCTGTTTGCGGTCTTCGCTCAACAACAAGCTTTGGGATTCGAGCTGTTCGCCCAATTCTTGAAACTGGCGCTGCAATTCGCGTCCCTGGGCTTCCCATTCCTGATTGATCTTTTCCAGCCTGTCCTTGGCATCGGTGGCTTCTTTGAAGTTGGCCAGGATCTGTTGAGAATTGATGTAGGCAATTTTTTGTGCAAAGGCATTGCCGGTGCTGAGCGCGAGAATCATTGCCAGTGCGATTAAGATGATTTGTTTGTTTCTCACAATTTCCTCCTGTCTGTCTGCGATCCGAGTCGAAGCTTGTCGACGCGGACAATGAAACGTCGTGATTAAAGATAGAGCATAGAGTCGGTTAAACGGTTCAAAAACTTCGACCAAAGACGAAATGCATTTTCCATTTGGGATCTGGATTGCCATTTTGGTCAACCCGGTCAAAACCATAGCCATAGTCAAAGCCGATGATGCCGACCATCGGCATATAGACGCGTGCGCCGATACCGACGGACCTTTTCATGCTGAACGGATCAGCGCGTTTGAAATCCGGCCAGGTGTTGCCGGCTTCGGCAAAGAGCAGGCCAAAAATGGTCGGATTGGGAGCAATCGGGATGCGCAATTCGGCCGTGTATTTGAGCATGGCTTTGCCGCCTTCGGCGATGACGGTACCACCGGAGAGCGGGTCTTCATAGCCGCGCAGTGGATTGGCGCGGGACAAACCGTCGCCACCCATGAAATAGTATTCCAGGTAGGGAATTTTGGCGTCCTTGCCCAAGCCTTCCATATAGCCGGCCTGGAAGCTGGTGTAAAAAACCAGTTTCCACAGTGCCGGGGTAAACCAGTCGATGCGCAGAGTGTGTTTGTGAAAATCGACATTGCCGCCCATGACCGTGCCGACCAGCTCGGTCGTCAGAGTAAACTCTGATCCGGCGGTTGGGAATTCGGGGCGATCCAGGCTGTTGCGGTTGATGATCTGGGTGAAGCCGCTGCTGATCAGAGGCCAATCCTCGGTGACCACACCGTTCGGGTTGTAGGTCTGGTAATAGCTGCTGAAATTGGAAAGACTGGTGCGATCCAACTGATAAATCCAATCGCCGCGAAAAAAGTTATCCGGCCAGCGCAACCGACGGCCGAAGCGCACCGAACCGCCGTCGCTGACCTGGCGATAGCCGACGTAGTAGGGTTCGCGTCGGATCGAATAGAGACTGACGCCGACCAGGGTCGGAGAATCGAGCAGCCAGGGTTCAGAAAAATTGAGGCTGTATGATTTGTAATAGCGGCCGAAATTGGCATCGGCGCTGATGGTTTGCCCGTTGCCGAGAAAATTGGCCATGGCAACGCCGACCTGGCCGATCAGGCGGTCGCGCTCGCTCCAGCCAGCCGACATATTGGCGGTGTCGGTGGATTTTTCTTCAACCTTGAAAACCAGGTCGACTTTGTCTTCGCCGACAGGAATGACGGAAGGCTCGATATTGCCAAAATAGTTGAGCATATAGACATCGCGTTGGCTGCGTTCGAGCAAGGCGCGGTTAAAGGTCTGCCCGGGAAAGACGCGCAATTCGCGACGAATCACTTTTTCATTGGTCTTGGTGTTGCCGACGATACGGATGTCGTTGATCTTGGCCTGTGTGCCTTCGGAAATCATGAAATGGAGGTCGATTTCATGCTCGGCATCGAGGACCTCCCGCGGCGCGGCGGTCGCATAGATATAGCCGCGATCGTAATAGAGGCTGCCGATCTTTTTATAAACCGCTTCGTCCAGCTTTTCTTTAGAATAAATATCGCCTTTGATGAACGACAGTTGGGATACCAGTTCCTCTTCGGTGAAGAGCTGGTTGCCCTCCCAGGTCACATCGCCGAACTGGTACTGCGGCCCTTCAAAGACCCAGATATCGATATACATTTCGTCGTGTTTGGCGTTGTAATAGAGCGAGTCGCGCAGCACTTCAGCGTCTCGATAGCCGTTGTTGAGGTAGAAAGAGACCAGATTTTCGAGATCCTTGCGATATTTGTCCTGGTCAAAGTCGGCGCCGCGCCACCAGCGATCCTCTTTGATCTCCTTGAACTGCTTGCGCAGTTTGCCGTCGTCGAAAGCCGAGTTGCCGTAAAAATCAACGCGTTTGACCTGGACTTTTTCCCCTTCGGAAAAGTTAAAGCGCACGATGACGCGCTGGGAATCGACCGGGCTGGGAAATTGCTCGACATCGATATCCGCCAGCAGGTACCCTTTTTCTTTATACTTTTCCAGAATTTGATTTTTTGCGCGACTGAGCAATCCGGGGCTGACCACCTGGCCGCCGTAGAAAGTCAGGATATCCTCGATCTCGTCTTTTTTCAGTTTTTTGTTGCCGAGCAATTCTACTTTTTCAAGACGCGGATATTCTTGGACGCGAATGATGATATAGACACCGGTGGCGATTTCGCGGTCGATGACGATATCGATATCGGAAAAAAGATTGAGCCGCCACAGTTGGCGCACGGCATCTTGAAATCCTTCTCCCGACACCTCGGTACCGGGAGCCAACCCGGCGCTGAGACGGATCATATTGGCGTCGGTTGTCTCGTTTCCCTCGACAGCGACGCCGAGCAGGGTAACCGTGCGGCGTTGAGCCATAACCGTAGCTGAAGCGAAAAGCAGCAAAATGATCAGCAGGCGTGTGTAGATTCGCATTAAAAGAATTCCATCTTTATCATCATCGAAGTGGCTCCAGTTGCTTCAAGTGCGAATGGCGCCCGCACTTTGGGCGGCCCCACAAGGCCAACCAGATGAAGCAAACCGCCGGCGGTCCGGTCTTTCCTGAACATCCTGCACGCCGTTGGGTAACAAGTGTTAAATGTACTAAATTAGTATCATATTGTAAAGCAGATTTTTACCGCAAATGCGGCAAATCCGCGCTCTCCCGTCGCCAGCCAAAGATTAAAATGGAAACCAATGGCGCAGAACGATGCGCTTGTCGTCATTGTTTTCATACATCAAACTATTGTAATCATATTCGAGTTCCAATAAAAGTTTGGGATTGATGCGATATTCAAGCCCCAGGGTATGCCGCAGACCGATGTTTTTTTCTTCATACCGGTAATCGATGCCCGCCTCGATCTGGCCGGTATACTGCAAAAAAAGACGATCGGCCAGGTACTTGCCGACGACGATTTTGGTGCTGCGCAACAGAGACAAGCGGGTGTTGAGTTCGGCGTTTTCGTTGAGATTGCTGGCGATGAGATTGCGGGCAAAGCGCGAGCTAAAGCGCACGTAATCGAGGTTCAGCAGATTTTCCAGCTGCCGTTCCATCGGACGATAAAGAGGTCGAAAGAGAATATTTTCGGTGCTAATGCCGATTGCATCAAAAGCTTTGTCCTGCATGGTTTCGGTGGAATAGCCGAGCGCTGCGAGGATTTGCGCTTCGTTGCTGCCGAGGTTGGGATTGTCCGTGGTCAATTTAAAGCGGATTTGATCCCAGCGTCCGCGGATCTTTTCCTGTTTGACGATATCGTCGACTTCTTTTTTGTTCATGGTTTGATCCACGGTCTGCAGGGTCAGAATCACCTGGGACGGCAGTCCCAATGAATCGATAACCGTGCTCCGCGCCTCGCCGTAAACGACCGGATACATGCTGCCGCGGTCGAAGTCGACGCCGGCTTCCTGGACACGAAAAGTCATATCAAAATATTCGATCAACCCGGCAGTGGAACGCATTCGACCTTCGGCGCGAAGAGTGCCGTCGTCGACCTGGCCGGTAAAATCAAGATTGCCATATTCTTCCTCGATCAGCAGATTGACATAGACATTGTCCAGAGCGCCGGGCAAGGTGTTGATATAGCGCACATCTTCAGCCGGTCGAACGCGAATATCCCAATCGATGTTGCGCAAAAACTCGACGACCACACTGTGGTTTGCCTGATCGCCGCCTTCAAACGGATACATGAAACGAAAATCGTGGGTATAGATGGTGCCGCGCAATACCGGTCTTTCGACTGGCCCGGCAAGAACAAATGGTTCATCGGCCTGGCGCCCGGAGATCTGCAGCCGGCCGTAGACGTCTTTTTCCATCAGCCCACGGATGTTCAAAGGTACGCCGCGGTCTTTGGTCTCCAAGACAAAAACACCCAGATTAACGCCGGCGCTGCCGATTTCCAGTTCATCGAGCGGTCTTTGCCCCATTTCCGCGGTCGCTCTGACCGTGGAGATACTGAACCATTCCCCTCCCATGGTGCCCTGCAACTTGTTGATCTTGAGAAAACGGCTGTCCGGCAAGAAGGAGATATCGCCCACCACGTTGCGCACTGGCGGCACCACTGAGCCAAAATCCATTTCGCCCTGCGCAAAGTACAAATTTGCCCTTTGCAGTCGTGGTTTGATGCGGGTGCCGTTCAGTTCAGCAGAGAATTTGCCCTGACTTTTGCTGTTGCGAAAATACCCCACCAGATCAGAGGCGATCTGGAGAAAGTTGCCCTCGCCATCCAGATGGATGTGCAAGCTGTCGTTCGGGGCGAACGGCACGATACCGCCGCCGGTGATGGAATAGCCGTCTCGGCGGAACAGCCGGATACGCTCGAGAGTGATTCCTTTAACCGATGGGGGTAAAATGCCGGCAGGCGGTTGTTCATGACCTCCCAGCCGTATTTCGAGTTCATCAAACGGCAGGCGGTAGATGGTGCCTTCTTTGATGCCAATCACGCCGTCCACCTGCGGAGCCAGGAGAGGTCCATTGATACGGATATCGATGAGAGATTGGCCGGAAATCAGCGCTTTTTTGTTATTGGATGGCGAAAGGATGTGATTGATATCAAAACCGGCGCCGCGGATTACAAAAGAGAGAGAATCGGCAAGCGTCAGATATTCGCCTGAAGCATCGAGCAAGGTAACCTGGTCGGAGTCGAGGCGCAACGGGTCGAGTACAAAACGATGCTGATCATAATTGAAACCGAGGATACTCGAGTAGGAATGGCCATTGCCCGCTTGAATCGCAGAAATCGAAAGATCGCCAGAGACCTGTGGTGCAGCATCGTGTGCATGGACGAGGATTTCGCCATCGATCATGCCGAACCGAGCGGTATCTGGCAGGCCGAGCAAACGATTAACCGGCAAACTGGACAGTTTGAACGCAGCGGCAAGCGGTGTGTCGGCAGATTGCTTGAGGTCGAACAAGATTTGTTCGCCTGGAAAAACGAGATGGGTGAACATTTGATCTGCTGTTTTTGCCAGTTCCCATTCGCCGTAAAGTGGGTGTTCGCTTTGCGGATGCAGATCGATGGATCCGGTTCCGCGCCAGTCGCCGCCGAGGTGTTTCAGATCGATAGACGAGCGCAGCAACGGCAGTGTGTAAAAGCTGCCTTCGAGGCGCTGAAGATCGCTGAACAGCTGGAAATGTCCCGGATTTCCTTTAAGGCGAGTGGTCATGCGCAAACGGTGTGTGATCCACTCGCTTGCAAAAGCGGGGACAAACCAAGCGGCCAAATTCTGCAGACCATGAGCAGCCAGATCGAATTCGACCGGACGACGAGCAAAATCGATCCAACCTTCAACGGCGGGTGTGTGGTCGTTTTGCAGCCGTTTAATCGACAGCAGGCGGTTCTTGAGATGGAGCTCCGCCGACCAGAGCAAAGAGTCGGACTGGTCAGAGATGAGAAAGAGTTTGGAACGCGCAGAAGCCGCCGGACCTGCCACAGTGCCGCCGAGGCGAGCTTCGACATGGGTTACCAGGCGATCCAGCGATGTGCGCAGGCCCAGAGCTGTGAATGGGATGGAGCCGTGAATGGTGACCCTGCCGTCGATCGGCTTTTGTGGCGAATTCAGATCGATCACACCGTTGGCCGCGAGATCGTGATGCAGAGCGCTCAGGAGCAGAGTTTGCACATTCATGAGATTGTTTTTCAGTGCAGCGCGCAAAACGAGCCGATTGAATTCCCGGCGGTCGATCCACAGACGGTTGGCGTACACATTTCCGGCGAGCTGCAGATCACTGATCGGGCCGCTGACCTGCAAATGCGCGGACGCTCTTCCGTTGACCCGTTTTTGCAGATCAGGAGTGAGCAGCCCGATAAAATCCTGCAGTAAAAATCGGGACAACGAGATGTCCATATCGATCTGAGGATACAGAAGGTTGGAGACCTTGGCGTTAGCGCGGGCCGCATGGCCGTTAAGCAAAAACTGGATATCGTCGAAAATGATCTGCCAGTCGCGCACCCGTCCGTGGGTGTTCAATTGTTCGATTTTTATCGGCGAAGACGCAAAGCGCGCGGACGCATTGTCGATTTGGATCCGGCCGTCGAGATCGAAGCGGCGCTGGTCGGCAAAATTTTGCTGTGAACGGAATTGCAGGGCTGCGTGCATCTTGCCGCCAAGCATGGTAAAATCCGCCGAATTCGCGGGCGGGATCGGTTCATCGAGCGGAAAGTCAGAGAGAAGCAGGTTGACGGCGAGAATATTGCCTTGCACAAGCTCGGCTTTGCCGTCCAGCTTGAGATTGCGTTTTCTACTGGAAAAGAGATTGCCTGTGAGGTTAAAGTTCACCGTATCGGAATTGCTGGAATACAGCCAGCCTTCTATGCCATTGGCAAGCATCGTGGACAGAGAATCGTTCTCTTGCAGGACAATTTCGCCGTCTGTGATGGAGAGGCGCTTGAGGAAACGCAGTTTTTTGATCTTTTCCTCATAAGAGCTTTCCAATTGTTCGAGTACGGCCACAGAGGTTTGCAGATCGGACGGCGCGGTGGTGCTCAGTGTGGGTGAATAAAATGTAATTCGGGGTCGATTGAGCAAGGCATGGCCGGAAATGGTTTCAGGATCCAGACCCTGAAACAACAAACGGACAGGATTATAGCGAAAATGGAGATCGCTGATGGAAATCGAATAGTGCTGATCTTGTTGCGGTAGCTCGATATCGAGAAAATGGACGGTTCCCACACCGAAGCGGACTCGCCGGATATCGCAATCCTGGCCGAGGACCGGGCGGATTTGTCCGAGAAGGTAACTTTTGATGTTTTCACTAGGCCAAAGCCATCGTCCCCCATAGACGACAACGGTAAAAACCGCAAGAGTCATCAAAACGACGAAAATGACCCATCTTCTTGCACGCAAATCCGCTTAGCCCGCCAGTTTAGGGGTTGGATTGATTTGCCATATTCGCAGGGTGTCTGACGATGGGTGCCGACTGACTGTTGTCGTGAAAAGGCCGATGACCCCAGGTGTAACCGGTTGCTGAAAATTGGTCCAAAAGGAGCGTTCCGTCTGGCTGCAACCCGATTGCGAATATCAACCAGAGTTATTGCCCTGATGGTTGGGGTACGTTGTCGAGCTGTTCACTGACCCGCCCAAAACGCCGTTCACGGTGTTGGTAATCTTCGATTGCAGCAAAAAACGCTTCTTCACGGAAATCGGGCCAAAGCAAGGGCGAAACGTAGATCTCCGTATAGGCGATTTGCCAGAGGAGAAAATTGCTGATGCGCATCTCGCCGCTGGTTCGGATCAGCAGGTCGGGATCGCCGATTTGATCGGTCTGCAGTTCTTGCGAAATCATTTTCTCATCGATATCGCCGGGTTGGAGCTTGCCTTGTTTGACTTTTTCTGCCAGCGACTGCACAGCCTGGACAATTTCGTTGCGGCCGGAATAGCTCAACGCGAGATTGACATACAGGCCGGTGTTGTTGCGCAAACGCTTGATGGTATTTTTGATGCCCAGCCTGGGGGCAGTCGGCAAATCGTCGATGTTGCCGATAACCCCTAAACGGACATTGTTGTCATTCAACTCATTGACCTCGTCATTCACAGTTTTGAGCAACAATGCCATCAACGCCGAGATCTCATTTTTCGGTCTTTTCCAGTTCTCTTTGGAAAAGGTATAGAGGGTCAAGGTCTCGATGCCCAGACGTCCAGCTACCTGCAAAACCGCGCGCACCGATTCGATTCCCACCCGATGACCTTCGATGCGCGTCAGATTGCGCGCTTTGGCCCAACGGCCGTTGCCGTCCATAATGATTGCCACATGGCGAGGGATTTGGCCGTTTTCGCGTATGGATTGGATTCTTTTTTCGTCGATAGCCATCGATCTCTTCTCATTCTCTCAGATGTGACACGTAAAAGATTCGCCTGTAGATGTAACGATTGCCAGCAACTCCTGTTCCCCGGCAACAGGGTTTCCCTGTGGAACCGCCGCTCATTTTCCCTTGCGCCGCTTTTATGCAAACCGGAACAAGTTTTTTTCACCCATAACCTGAACAGGTTAAAAAGTTATACGATTGAAATCGCAAATGCAAGAAAAATGTCGTTTTCGCCGGTTTTGCAGACAGGCAAAACCACAAGCGCACGGCGTCTTTTGTCATGACGTGAATCCGTTTGCCGGCGGGAAAAACCGACAAAAGATGACAACTTCTTTGCAAAAATGGAGAATCACGGGTAAGGCGAAAATCCGCCAGTAGCATGGACGCGAAAGCAATTCGACATAAAAAAAGGCCGGATGATCGTTGGATTTGCCACGAGGAGGGAGGAAACAGATCGATCCGGCCTGCAGATGATATTAATTATGGGTTGAGCGCTTCTGCTTTATCGAAGCACTCTTTGCCCTTTATGGCATCGCCGATATTCACATAAGCAACACCCAGGTTGGTCCAGATATTGGCATCGGTGCTGTTTTTCTCGATCGCCTTTTCCAGATAAGGAATCGATTGTTCGTAGAGCTTTTTCATCTGGTTCATCTCATCTTCGCTGACTTCCTTGCCGTCGCGTTCTTTCTGAATCAGAGTTTTGCGCATTTCGTCGGCCATCGACAGATAAGCATTTCCCACATTGAGATTGGATTCATAATCATCGGGATTGGCCTGGATAACGCGCTGAAAGAGCTCGATGGCTTTATTGAAGTCGCCGGAAACAAAATAAATTCTGGCCACATTGAAGGTCAGGTCGAAATCATCAGGATTATTGGCCAGCGCTTTTTCGTATTGCGCACGGGCTTTGTCGCTTTCGCCGAGATAGTCATATCCCAGAGCCAGGTTGTAAATGCCATCGGCGTTATCTGGTTCGATGGCAAGGGTTTTTTCGGCAGTCTCCACTGCTTCCTGGTATTTTTCAGCCTGCATATAAAGCCGGCTCAACTCGTTCATCGCTTTGACATTGTCGGGTTGGATTGCCAGAAGTTGATTGTAAACATCGATCGCGTCAGTGAGCTTGTTCGCACGGATCAAAGTGATCGCCAGATTGGCATACGCTTCAGGCCGTTTGACATCGATATTTACGGCTTCGCGAAATTTGGCAGCAGCGCCGTCAAGATCTTCAGAACCGATCAATTTGACACCGCTGTTAAAGGTTTCAACCCATTTTTGATCGAGAATCATATTGATTTCTTTGCTAAATTTGGATCCGGCGGCCAGAGATTTGTCAAACATCTCTTTCATGCCAGCCCAATCACCGCGTTCGGCATAACCCCATCCAAGCAAATAAGTGGCTTCGGCATCGGCAGGATTGCTTTCCACTGCGGCTTCCAGCTGTTCAATCGCCTTTTCCCAATTTTCCTGTTGGATATACACTCGCGCTGAGGTTACCTCTTTGCTCTGGCAGGCAAACAAGATCAGAGCGGCCAATCCCATCAGCAACAGGGTACGAAAAAAGCTGCGGCTTTTCATTCCTGACTCCTTGTTGGTAAGTTTATTTGGTTGGTCAACGAGAGTATCGCTCGAAAGCAGAGCCGGCCTGCTCAGCCGCGAAATCGGTGCTCTGCAGACGAGCGAGAGATCGTACTTATTTTTTATAAAAGGTTCGGTACTCGCCCCGAATCCGGTAAAACAGCGATTTGAGCGCAAAAATATAAGATTATTTCCCCAGAGAATCAAGATTTTATTTTTTCAAGAATTGACTTGGAAAAAGGCGGATAAAGAACACCCTTTTCGGTCACCAGGGCGGTGATCAGTTGATGCGGTGTTACATCGAAAGCCGGATTATAGACCGCGACATCCTCAGGAGCGACCAGTTGCCCCCCACACCGCCGAACCTCATCGCCATCACGTTCTTCGAGCGGAATTTGGTCGCCGACAGGGGTATCCGGATCAAAAGTCGACAGCGGTGCAGCGACGTAGAACGGAATCTTGTGGTATTGCGCGAGGACCGCCAGGCCATAGGTGCCGATTTTATTGGCTACATCGCCATTGGCGACGATACGATCAGCCCCGACGATCACAGCATTGACTTTTGCTTCCGCCATGACAAACGCGGCCATGCTGTCGGTGATCAAGGTCACATCAAAACCGTCTTCAAGAAGTTCAAATGTGGTCAACCGGGCGCCTTGCAAGAGCGGACGTGTTTCGCAGGCATAGACGCAGACCTTTTTACCGCGTTCGCGAGCAGTGCGCAGCACGCCGAGTGCGGTTCCATATCCGCCGGTAGCCAAGGCACCGGCATTGCAATGGGTGAGGACGTTGGCGCGGTTGGGCAACAATTCAGCGCCATTGGCGCCGATGCGCCGGCAGCGATCGATATCGTCCTGTTGCAGCCGTTGCGCTTCGCGCAACAAAGCTTGTTTGATATCGCGCAGCGGCAGACTCAGATTCTTGCTCAGCACGCGGCGCATCTGCTCAAGAGCCCAGAACATATTTTTAGCGGTCGGACGTGTTTTTTTGATCTCCTCGATTGCCTGATTGGCTTTTTCGATAAACCCGGCGCGATCGGACTCGTCGACGTTCCAAACCGACAGCACAACCCCATAGGCGGCTGCCAGACCAATCGCCGGCGCGCCGCGCACCTTGAGTTCCTGTATCGATTTGACGATGCCCCGATAATCCGATATCGCCAGGGCGACCAATTCGTTGGGGAGTTGCTGCTGGTCGAGCAACAACACTTTGCCGTTTTGCCAGCTGATCGTTTGATAATCAAACATATTCCAACCTTTTCTGCACCTGCGCGGTTCTGTCACCGGGATCAAATGATCGACAAACACTCGGAGATTGCCAGGAGAGGATCAATCGACTATCAATCCATTTCACAGGTGTCCGATTGCCGGAAACCTGTGGATCAGTTTATAAATTTTTCTATTTCTTTGATGATGCAATTGCTTGCGCCGGTATTTTCAGTGATCGTTTGCCGGATTCTTTTGCCCAGGGCCTGGCGCTGCTGCCAATCATCCACATTGCCGTCAAGCCAATCGATTGCGGCCCGGCTGTTGGCAACGCTAACTCCCAATTCCTGCTGCACAAACATCTGTGCTTCGACAGAATTGCGGTAGCGCGGGCCCCAAAACAAAACACAACCATGCGCTGCCGGTTCAAGAACACTGTGAATGCCTGGTCCGAAACTGCCGCCGACAAAAGCGAGGGAGGCCAACGCATAGAGATTGGCCAGCAAACCGACCTTGTCGATGATCAAAACTCGTGGTGGCGGCTCCATCGATTCCGGCACGACTGCCGAAAAGAGCACGGCGTTGAGATCGGTCTTCGCCGCCCATTGCCGCAAATCGGCGATGTGCTCGGCCGTGGTTTCGTGGGGAGCGATGATACATCTGTTGTTGGGATCCCTGGCCAGCCAGTGCTCGATGACGGGCAGGATGTGCTGTTCATCGCTGGGCCAGGTGCTGCCGGCGATCAGGCAATGGCGCGGTTCGAACCAATTCAGCTGCGTCAGACTTTGTATCCGTTCAGTCTCCTGGCTGCGCAGCACGACCTGATCATAGCGGGTATCTCCGCAACTGGCGACTTTTTTATCGCTGCCGAGAAACTCGGCGAAACGGCGGCTGTTTTCCGGCGAAACCGTCAGAATCCGGTTAAAATGGCGATAAAAAGGGCGAAAAAAGATCCGCCAGCGGTGATAAGACGATAAGCGAATATCGGCAATGCTCGCATCGATCAGCAAAGCAGGGATGCCACGCTGGTGCAAGATGTGCTGAGAGTTGAGCCAGATGTCGTGACGAATCACGAGACCGATCGATGGATTGATCTGCTCAACAAATCGCCTGGCATGGCGGTAGGAATCGAGCGGCAGATAGGTGATGAGATCGGCCAGAGGGTAATTGCGGGCGGGGCGATAGCCCGACGGTGAAAAAAAAGAAAGAAGCACGATCCAGTCTGGATGGCGTTCTTTCAGCAGGGCAATGACCGGTTTGGCTTGTTCAAATTCGCCCATGGATGAGATATGAATCCAGATGCGCGGCTTGTTATTGTCCAATCCAGAAAGATTCTGCTGCAATTGCGGAAAAAGATCTTTGCGATCCTGCAAGCCCTGAGCGATTTTAGCAGAAAAAGGCGCGGCTAAATGGACGGCGATGTTCAACAGCGGGATAAATAGCAGATTATATAACCCAAATAAAAACCAATACATGCGTATGAGCTTCTGTTAAAAATAGGTTATGCACCGACGATGGTTCCGCAGTTTGCGGCAGCGCCGCTAATTCATGGCACGGTAGGAGTGCAAGGACTCGTAGTCGCTGCCGATGATGATCGTTGCGTCTGCAGCTGCATCAGCAGTCGTCAGTCTAATGATCAGATTGGTCGAGATATCGAGCGTTCTGCAGAGTTTTTCGATTTCTTTTTGTTCTCTGGTATTGTGATCGATCAAAAGCGTTGTGGGATAGTCATAGGTCTCCGCATTGCCGGTTTCCACCACATCATAATCGTTGCGTTTGAGGAATTCAGCAAAAGAATTGGCCAATCCACTGATACCACACCCATTTAAAACCCGCACCTGGATCCGCTTTTGGTTCACGAGATCGATCGCCGATATCGTCGGGCTATAATCGACGATAAAGCGTTGGACGAGATGAGCGATCAAGATCACATTGACAACAATTAGCAGCAAAATCAACACCGAGTTGACTTTTTCTTTGATCTTGGTCACGGTTCCATTCGCCTGAGCGCTTTGGCTGCTTTTTTTGGCGGATCGCGCAATTTTCATTTTTTTTCGCTGGGGGCTTCTTCTGTTCACCGAAATTCCTTTCGTTAATCGATTTTGCTCTTCAAGAGCAATCCAAAATCAAACGAAAAATGGAGTTGCACGATCTGCCGCAGCCGAACCAGAGTCATTCTGAGAAATAAAAAGGCGAATAGTTGCGATAATAAGGATAAGGCAATCGCTGTACCTTGAATTCGATCAAAGTGTTTTGTGACGGTTGATAAGACAATCCGGCATAGGAAAAAAATGGACCGTTTTCCATTGCCGGGAATGCAGAAGAAGTGGCAAAGGGCTGATGAGCCAGGCCCCATTGCAGCGCTACCGTCAATGGCGCATCGAATTGGTAGACCAGAGTATTGAGATAGAGGGCCTGGGATATCGATTGTTCACCACCCGAAAACACCGACATCGAATAGGAATGGGTCATCTGCAATTTTTCCGGGTCCAGGCCGATCAAGCCCATCGCCGCCTCCCCTGCTTGCAAAGTGCTGCGCAACAGACTGGGGAACTGTGTCGGGGACGCCAGAGTCTTGAGCTGACCAAAGGCGAGCAACGGAAAGCAAAAAACAAGGACGACGACACAAAGTTTTCTCATTGCTCAAGCTCCTACATAAATCAAATCCGGATTCGGTGCGCAGCACCGGATCTCCCCGAAAATCAATCTGATAGCACTACACAAAAGCTGAAAATGTTCTTTTTATAAACATTTTAAAAATAATCAATTGAGTGTTTTTTGATTCGGTTAACACCAAATCTGGGTCAAAAACATTACTCAAGAAATTAGCAAAAAATGGTTACAAGTCAATACCTTTTCGTACAAAACGCCTTTTTTTTATCCGCCGACGATCGTTAGCGGCACAAGCAAGCCTGGCTGCTGCTCAGGTGTAGACGATGGCATTATCGATCAGCCGGGTGTTGCCGAGAAAAACAGCGACAGCGAGCAAGATATTTTGCTCTTTGTCGAGTTTTTCAACCGGCTGCAGGGTTTCGCCATCAACAATTTGCACATAATCGATCCGCATCTCATCGACAGAGGTGAGGGTGCGGCGGATTTCTTCTTGTACGGCGGACGGATCGTTTTCGCCGCCTTCTATCCTCGCTTTTGCCTTTTGCAGAGCGCGATAAAGAACGGGCGCATTCTTGCGCTGGGTGGCGGTGAGATAGCGGTTGCGCGAGCTCATCGCCAGGCCGTCCGGTTCGCGCACAATCGGCGACACGATGATCTGGATATCATAATGCAGATCAGCGACCATGCGGCGAATCACCACAGCCTGCTGGGCGTCTTTTTGGCCAAAGATCGCGATGTGTGGTTTGACGATATTGAACAACATGCTGACGACCGTCGTGACGCCCTGGAAATGGGTTGGTCGCGAGGCGCCGCACAAGACCGCTGTCACCTTGTCCACCACCACCTGGGTCAGATGCGGCGGTGGATACATCTCGATATCGGTCGGGGCAAAAATGAGATCAGTGCCCACGCTTTCAGCAAGTTGGAGATCGCGATCAAAGTCACGCGGATAGCGAGCGAAATCCTCCTGCGGTCCGAACTGAGTGGGATTGACATAAATGGACATGACAACCCAGTCGGCCTTTTGCCGGGCGACCTTGACCAGGCTCAGGTGGCCGGCGTGCAAATAGCCCATGGTCGGCACCAGAGCGATTTTATTGCCTTGCAGCCGCTGTTGCTCAGCCAGAGCACTCATTTCGGCGCAAGAACGGATGACCATCATATTGACCCGAACTATCGATAGCTTTCATCGCTTGACGGGAAAGTGGCTGCCTTGACGTCCCGGCAATAATTTTGCACCGCAGCAACGACTGTCTCCGCCAATTCAGCATAACGGCGCACGAATTTGGGTTTAAAATCGGTAAACAGCCCCAGGGCGTCGTGGGCGACCAGAACCTGGCCGTCGCAGTGAACTCCGGCGCCGATGCCGATCGTCGGGATATCGAGCGCTTCGGTAACCTTTTTCGCCAGCGCTTCCGGGATCTTTTCCAGGACGACAGCAAAAACGCCGGCATCCTGCAGAGCCTGGGCGTCGAGCAAAAGGTCATTGGCCGCCGCTTCGCTGCGCGCCTGCACAGAATAGGTGCCAAATGCACGGATCGACTGCGGGGTCAATCCCAGATGCCCCATTACCGGCATGCCGGCAGCTACAATCTTGGCGATCGTCTCGACTTCCCGCCTCCCCCCTTCGATTTTCACCGCATCGACCAGAGCTTTTTTGAAAAACAGCCCCGCATTGTGCATGGCCTCAGCGGTGCTGACCTGATAGGACATGAAGGGCATATCCGCGACCAGCAGAGCGCGCTGCACACCGCGGCGCACCACACGGGAATGGTAAATCGCCTCTTCCATGGTGAAGGGCAAAGTGGTTTCTTCACCTTGAAAGACCATCGCGCAAGAATCGCCGACCAGAATCACATCGACCCCGGCTTGATCCAGAAGCTTGGCAAAAAGAGCATCGTAGGCGGTTAAAGAGGTAATCTTTTCGCCTTTGCGTTTCATTTCAACGATTGCCGGAACGGTCAATTTGTCTTGTTGCATGGCAAAATCCACCTTGTATCCGTTTGAACATCGGATACTTTAATCAATCCACTTACAACCGCAAATCTCTTGTCATGCCGGTTGCATTCGATCTGCTTCAGATGGAACCGACCAGCGAGAATCGATTCAGGAAACCGATCTCGCCATGTGAAGTCAAGGAATAGTCGACAGCGAATTGTTTGAACAACAGACCAAATCCGATCGCTGCGCCGGCAAAACGATCTTTGGAAGTGCCCACCTGCATTTCCTGGCCCAGATGGTCATAGCCAAGGCGCAGGAACATCCTGTCGCTGAGCTGGAATTCACCGCCGACAGCGCCGTGCCAATCTTCATGGACGAACTTGTAGAGATTAAAACTGAAGAGCAAAGGCAAGTGCGCCAATTTTTTGGCAAATCCGACTTTATAGTGAAACGGCAATTCTTCCTTTTCGGCAATGAATGCGTTGAGCGCTTCGCCGAGGTTGTAGAAACCGATGGCGAGGTGCAGGTCCTGATCGGGAAAAGAGTAGACGACGCCGCCATCGACGGCCAAAGCGCTGGCGTTGTAATTGTCGATTGCCGAGTGGATAAACTTGACGTTCAGGCCGGCGCCCAAATTGGGCAGTGGATCGGTGGCATAACTGGCGGCAAGAGCAATGCTGTTGGCGCCGAAATCGCCGATTTCCTGTCCAGTGGCGTCGGTTTTTTTAAAACTGCCGTAATCGGCATACAGAACGCTCAAGCCGACGACTCCCCAGCGGTCGAGCGGGTGAGCATAGCCGATAAAACCGGAATTTAGGTCGAGGACATGATTGAGATAAGTGGCGCCAGCCATCGGCGTTTTCAATCCGATGAGGCCGGCTGGATTGTAATAGATCGAGTGGAGATCGCCGGGAATGGCCAGCAACGCTCCGCCCATACCGGCGGCGCGTGCTCCTACCTGGGTGCGCAAAAAGGAAAAGCCCACCGTTCCTGGCGAAGCTGCCCAGAGGGTTGAGCCGCCCAAAAACAACAGCAAAAAGATCGATCGTTTTTTCATCGGCGTCTACCGCCTATCGTTGTCAGAGTGAGGGAAAAACAACAATAAGATGAGCCACCTGTCGGATTCGAACCGACGACCTGCTCATTACGAGTGAGCCGCTCTACCAACTGAGCTAAGGTGGCTGGATAAATCATAGATATGTCCTAAAATGTATTGTATTTGAGAGTAATAAGCAAGAAAAATTTGCTCGTCGCAAAGGCTGATTTTTTTCAGTCGCAGCAAAAAGCATTGCGATAGTGCTGCAGCAGCGGCTCACGGTCGGCATGCTCGCTCTGCCACTGCAGGGCAATGACGTCGAAACGGCAATCTTGATCGAAGATCTGTTTCAAATAGAGGTATTGCTCAGCCACCCGTGCGATCTGTCTTTGTTTGCGCTCGTCCACCCGTTCTTCCGGTCGGCCGAATCGCGCTTGCCGGTTCGATTTGACTTCGACAAAGACCAGTGTCTGATCATCGCGGGCAATCAGATCGATTTCTCCTTGTTTGGTACGAAAATTCCGCTCGATTAGTTCCCAACCGAGACCGAGCAAATAGCGCGCAGCAATCTCTTCTGCCTGCCTGCCGATTTCGACCGCCGATTTGCCAGACCTCATTGCATCTCCTCCAGGCGGACACGAAAACTTTTTCGATGCAGGTTGCACAACCCGTTGAGGCGGATAGCCTGGACATGTTCGCGAGTCGGATAGCCTTTGTGGCGGGCAAAACCGTATTGCGGGTAGAGTCGATCATACCGACGCATAACCGCATCGCGCGACTCTTTGGCCAGGACCGAAGCAGCGGCAATCGACAGCGAACGCGCATCGCCGCCCACCAATGTCTGGCAGGGCATGTGCACTTTGGGAGCAAAATTGCCGTCGACGAGAAGCACCTCGGCACAATGGGACAGGCGGGAAAGAGCGAGCAGCATCGCTTTCAGGCTGGCCTGCAGGATGTTGATCTGATCGATTTCCTTTTCATCGACAAAAGCCACCGACCAGGCAAGGGCGCGGTGCTGGATGATCGGCACCAATTGTTGCCGTTTCCGAGCGCTCAACTGTTTCGAATCGGTCAAACCCGGGATGATGGACGTGAACGGTGGAAAAATGACAGCAGCGGCAGCGACCGGACCTGCCAAAGGACCACGGCCGGCTTCATCGCATCCCGCCACGTATCGATGACCTTGCCGCCAAAACATTTCTTCAAAATGAAGCAAATCCCACTGCGGATTCATGGCTGTGCTTTTCGGCCTGTTTTATTCTTTCAGGGATGGCCTGGCGGTTCCGGCAACACCCCGACCGGAATGGGTTCCTCTTCGCTTCCCAAAAGTTGAGAGATCAAAACGGCGGAAAACAAAACCGCGCCGCCAGCCCAGGTACCCCATTTTTTCCAATTCCTTGCCGTCAGCGTCAATTCAATCTCCAATGAATCCTGTTGACCTGCGGTGATCAGCACCCGCTGCAGGCGATTTTTATATCCGCTAAGGCTGACGATCACCTCATATTCACCCGGCGGGAGATGATCGAATCGGGCCGGAAAGCCATCGTTGGCTTGCGGTCCATAGTGCGGATCCATCAGGATCACCTGGGCTTCGATGGGCTGATAATAAACCAGCAGAGATCCCAGGATATTGCTGCGGGTATGCTCATAGCGTTCGATCAGATCTGGCGGAATGCGTTGGCGGTCCGGCACCTGGTAAGGATGCAATTCGATGGCCGATTTCAGATAGCGGGCGACCAACAAATCGTTCTCGCCCTTGCGGATCAAGGAAAAGGCGATGTAGAGATTGGCGAGATATTGTTCGTCAACGCTGATCTCTTTTTTCTGCAATGTCGGGACCAGAATGGTGATGGCATCATCGAATCGGGCGGCATAAAAAGCGCGCATACCGGTCTGTATCGTTGCAGAAATCGATTCGTTGTTCTGTGCAATTGACACGGTATTCGCGAGAGTCAACATCAGCAAAGCGATCAACGCCGGTTGAAAAAATGTCTGGTTGTTTTGATTTTTATGCATCAGCGCAATTTGCCCCATCTGTCGTATTGATCTGATTTTCTTCTTTATTCTCTCTGTTTTCGGCAATCCTCGCTATTTCAACAGCAAAAGTTTGTTCGTCTGTTGAAAGTCTTTGGCATTCAAGCGAATAAAGTAGACACCCGAGGCAACCGGACGGCCATGCGAGTCCAGACCATCCCAGAAGGCTTCATAATAGCCGGGATGGCAATGCCCTTGCACCAGGATGCGGACGAGTTGACCTACGGTATTGTAGAGTGCCAAAGTGATCTCCCCTTCCTTGGCGATTCGATAAGGCATGGCAGTATAGGAATTGAATGGATTGGGATAGACCGGATCGAGGCCAAAGCTCTGCGGCACATCAACAGAGACGTTGTTTTTTTGCAGATATTCCGCAGTGCCGAGGACAATTTGAAAAGTGCGAAGCGAATCCCGGCGTGTTGGCCGAAAGGTATAGACAGAGTCTCTGCTGAGCGAGACTGTCCTGCCGCGCACGGAATCGATGAGCACCACCTGGTGATTTTCCGCGTTGTTGAGGACATGCAGGGAGATTTGCACCGGCAGATCGAAATCCCTGGTTGCAACCGCAAATGTCCAGGTATCCCCTGCGGCAGGAGGTCGAAAATCGCTGGCAAAGCGCCGGTTTTCGAGCGGCCAATTCGGTCTGTCGAAATAGAGACACAAGGAGCCGTCCAGGGGATGCGGTTCGACAAAATCACAAGTCCGATCGTATCCGAGTGTGGATCCGTTGCGAAAGCCGAAATAGTTGCTGAAATCGCCTTCCAGTCCCTGTTTCGCCTGCAGTTGGAATCTCTGACGCGAATGGGCTGATTCTTTGCCCAAAGAGACCGCTTCACTATCAGTCGACTCGATGGGAGGAATAACCAGCGACAGCCCGGGCTGTTCGGTATAGATACTGAAACCGCTCCAGGCTCTCACCGCGCGATTTTGATCCGTATCCGGTAACAGCCATGCTCCGTTATAGGTATAGGGTCCAATAATTGCCTGGGTATCGACAGCAGTGGCGAGCAAAATATCGCGCCAGGAAACGGGAAAGGCATAGGGATGGCCGATGTCGTTCCAGCCGGTGTGCAACTCGACGACAAAGCCCTGGTCTGCGTCGACAGACAGACCGCGGCCGCTGGTGATTTGCTGCGGTTGTGAGCGGGTGATCAGCCAATAGGCGCGTCCGGGCACAACATCCGGCAGTTCCGGATATTCGATAAATTCTTGCCGGGCTGAATTCCAGTGGAACAACCGCCAGACGACATTCTGATATTCGCCCAGATCATCGCCAAAAACCGCTTCGACCGAAGGATTCGACAATTCCAGGGGCATGGAGATCATGCGATAGGCTGATTTTCCGGTGCCGCCCGGCCAGGCGTGCGGATAGGCCAAGCCTTTGTTGCCGACTCCTGCAACGCCAACCCGCAACTGGATTTCATTCGGATCGGCGTCAGCAGCAGGCAGACGGGTCTGATTCAAACCGTCGCTGAATTGGGCGACAACAGCAAGGCCGCGTTCAGCGACAGCCTCAGCGGGAATCACCGCCGTCCATAGCGAATCGTTCTTTTGGGCAAAGTCGACTGTTTTTCCGCTGCTCTGCCCGATCATTCGATAGAGCAGCCGGTTAAGGAGCAATGGATTTTCTTCACGGACATGCGCTTGAATCTGCACAGGGTTGCCTGCACTGATCCCACTCGGCACCAGCAGTTCCACGCGGGGGGCGACGCTGTCGAAGCGGATGCGCACCGAATCGGCCAGACTCATATTGCCGGCCAGATCGGACATTTCACAGACGAGCCAACGCGCTCCGTCAGGCTGGATTTGAATCGGCACACGAAATTCGTTGCTGTTTGAGGATCCTTGCCAGGCGGATTGCAGAGTCATATTGTCCAGGCGCAGAAAAACTCGGCCTGGATTGGCTTCGACAGCGGTCAACCGCACTTTTGCTTCGCTTTGTTTGTCGGGGTTGTATCCGTCCGGAGGCAAGGGTGGATCGACCCAGGCGATCGATGTCCATCGCGGTGGAGTCGCATCGTAGCGCAGGTAAATGCTGTCTCGCCTCGTATAGTCCAGATTGCCGCGCCGGTCGCGCAGCCAGATATGCAGCCATTGGCCATTTTCTTGTTGTGCAGCGACTCGCAGAGGTGAGAGAGGCAGAGCGGTCCCAGTGGTGTCGAAGTGGAATTCCGGAGCATCACCCAGTTTAAAATAGACGGCTGCGATGCCGCTGGGATCGACGGGTTCTTGCCAGTCGACGAGAAAGATCGGCGTGGACTGCCAGGGCGACGGTGAGCGACCGTCGACGAGCAGGTCGCGCGGCGGGGGCGGCGGTTGCACGTCTATGGTGGTCGTATCGACACGGGTGATGGTTTCCGCCTCACCCCAAAACGGTTCGCGATTGCCCACGCGATCCCAGGCGGCTACTTCGAAGGCATAATTGTGGCCGTGCACACCGACATAGCGATCCGTGGTGCCGGTATATTTTTCGCGCAGCGTTTGCCATTCGCCCTGGTCGATGCGGATGCGCAAATCATAACGGCCGTCCAGACCTGAACCGGCGCCGTCAGATCCCTGAAAAGCGCCGCTCCAGGTGATCGAGAATTGTCCGGTCAAACTGGTATCTGGCGACTGCGCAACCGAACCTGACGGCGGCGTGGCATCGACACAACAGAACAGAGTATCCCTGACGGAATTGCCCGCGCTATCCTGCAAGGCCAACATCAAGCTATAGCAGCCGTCTTTGAGATGCGAGAGGTCAAGAGGAAATTCCAGAGTCCAGCTCTCCTCACCAGGCGGAAAATCGGCTTTTTCTTGTGATTCGCCGGTCTCGCCAAAAGTCAATGCCGCCAATAAGGGATATTTTTCTTCTATACGAAACCAGGCGGCGATCGGGGTGGTGTTAAGGGAATTGACCCATTTCTCTTGCCATTGGGCGCCGGACAATTCATGTTGCAGAACAGCCGGCAGCGTCCGGTCGCATTTGATCCACCGCATGATGTTGTTGCGAAAATCTCGATTGCCTCTTCCATCTTCGAGCCAGAGATAGAGAGGGTAGATGCCTTCCAGCGGGAGCGGCAGCGTGGCCGGTGAAAGGGCGGGCAGCGTTCCGGCTGTATCGCTTTCTGCATGTGGCTCGGAAAAAGCATAACAGAGCCGCATGATACCGCTGGGATCCGGAGGATTCTGCCAGGATATGGAGATCGATTCCGCGGCAGTCCAGCCGTTCGGCAACAAGCCGTTCAAAACCACATTGATGGGAGCGGCGGGAGCCTGTTGATCGCCGAAATTGGGATCAATCAGAGTCTGTGATTCTGCTTTACCGGTCAGTGTTTCACGGTTTCCAACCCGATCATAAGCGGCGGCTTCGAAGGCATAGAGGTGCGGAGGCTCGCCGCTGTAGAGCGCGCTTTCACCGCGGAAACGGGTCTTCCACGATTGCCAGTCACCGTTGTCGATGCGCACCCGCACGTCATAGATGCCCGAAAGGCCGCTGCCCAGGCCGTCAGATCCGCTTTGTCCCCAGCGGACCAGAAACTCGCCGGATGCCGTGGTATCGGGCGAAACGGCGAGGGTGCCTGAAGGCGGCCGGGAATCGAGCGCAAACTGGATCGAACCGTTGGTCACCCAGCCGGCGCTGTCGAGCAAGGCAACCTCGATGGTGGTACTCGAGTCTGGCAATCCGTCGAAATCGATTGTGTAGATGAACGGTGCATCATCGCCGGGCGACAAGATAAGCGGCGGATCGAACAGCCAGTCAGAAGTGAGTTTGACCTGCTGCAGATGCGGTTCGTTATAGAAGACGGCCAACGCACTCGATGAGATAAACAGCGGGTTGAACCATTTCTGATCGACGGCATTTGCCTGCCAACGCAAGCTATCGAGTTGCGGTTTTTGTGGATCATAGCGCAACAGGACACGGCTGTAATGCTTAAAGTCGACATTGCCGCTGCCATCCTGAAGCCAGAGATGACACCATTCGCCATAAGGATTGTTGCTGCGAATTTCCAGCGGTGGTTGTCCTTCTCCCGAGCCGGTGGTATCCTCTGCTGCGGCTGGCGGATCGCCCAGTTTGTAGAATGCGCGGGCGATGCGGCTGGGGTCGTTCGGATTGACCCATTCCAGAGTGAAACGGTTATCTTTGGCCCAGGGGCTGGGGCTTTGTCCATTGGCGACCAGTTGCAGCGGCGCACTCGGTGCATAGAGATCGATCAATGTGGTATCGACACGCGTCCTGGCCTGTGCAATAGTGAGAGCCTGTTTGTTGCCGAGGCGGTCATTTCCCAACACCTGAAAACCATAGATATGCCCATGCTCACCGGTGAAAGAAACTTGCCGGCTGTTGATGTTCGCCTGGAAGAGTTTCCATGCGCCGTTGTTGTCGGTAAAATGGAGATCATACAGACCATTGATGCCGACGCCAGGACCATCGGTTCCAGCGGTCCAGTTGATCACAAAAGTTCGGTAAGCTGAGGTATCCGGAGCAATAACCTGGATGCCGGTCGGCGGTGTGCCGTCAAGGCGCAAGGTGTCGGTTGCGACGCTCACATTGCCGGCGCTGTCCTGCAAGGCGATCGAGAAGGGATAGATGCCATCGGCGGCTTGCTGAATGCGCAGCGGAATTTGAGCCCGGGAATTGAGTTGGGTAGGGAGGCCGAGGCGGATTACCCGCAGTTGGAGCGGTTCGCACACCACTTTTACTGTATCGAGAAACCGGTCCGAATAGTTGATTTCCAGCTGGGCGAATTCCTGGGTGCGCGGATTGAACCAATCTGCATCGGCACCGGGGTTGAGGAATTTGCTGGCATGTAAAACTGGAGGATTGGGATCATACCGCAAGCTGACGTCAGCGGTGTTGTGAAAATCCTGGTTGCCGCGCGAGTCGCGCAGCCACACATAGACTGGTTGACCACCAGCAGCGGTTGCCTTGACATTCGCCGGTCCTGCAGCCGCGGCTTCGCCGTCATAATCGCTGTTCGACTGCGGCAATCTGCCAATTTTATAGTAGGCAGAACTGATGCCGCTTTCATCATAGGGAAGCTGCCACCGCAAGACAAACTGCGGCGTTTTGCTCCACGGGCTGGGATTTCTGTCGTTGGCGGTAAGTGAAAGCGGCGGCGGTGGTGCAGAACGATCATCGGCTGTGGTATCGACCAGGGTTATCGACTCCGCTGTGCCGGTCAGCACTTCGCGATTGTTCAATTGATCATAGGCGCCGACTTCAAAGGCATAGCGCGAACCATGGCTGGCATTGGTATAGTCGGCAAAAGTGCCCCGGTATTGATCCAGCCAGTTTTGCCAGGTGCCATTGTTTTCTTTTACCCGCACGGTATAAAGACCTGATAAACCGACTCCGTTGCCATCCCCTCCCCCACTCCAATTGACGTTGAAGGAAAGTGTTGAACTGGTATCCGGGCTGTTCGCGATGGTTCCTTGCGGCGGAGTGCTGTCCAGGAAAAGGGATGTCGAACCGGTGGTGCGATTTCCGGCGCTGTCAATCAGTGCGATCCAAACGGTATAGCGGCCATCGTTTTTGCCGGTTATGGAAAAAGACAACGAAACCTTTGCCGAATCGCCACTGGCCACATCGCTCAGCTTTTGCCGGATGTTGAGTTCTTCGCAGGTAAGGACGGCGCTGTCGCAAAAGGCTTCCTGATAGCGCACCTGCAGGACGGCATCGGCAATCTGTTTTGGGTTGTACCAATAAGTGCTGAAACCCGGATTGAGATAGCGCATTTCGAGGATCACCGGGGGCTGTGGATCAAAACGGAGCCAAACCCGCGCCCAGCGGTTAAAATCGACGTTTCCCCATTTGTCTTCCAGCCAAACATAGAGCGGGGTTGCGCCGGGTTGGGCGACCTCGATTTGCAGCGGACCTGTTCCACTGTTGGTGTCGGTATAGTCGGTGGCCGAGGTGGGTTGAGCGCCGATTTTATAATAGCTTTTCACCACTCCGCTGAGATCATAGGGCACAATCCAGGTAACGGTGAACAGGTTGGTGTTTTGCCATTTGCTTTTGCCTATTTGGCCGTTGGCGCTAAGATCGATGGGGGCAGGCGGCGGCTCGGTATCGCCTGCAGTGGTGTCGACCAGCACAGAAGCCTCGGCTAAGGCAAGGCGGGTTTCGATATTGCCCACCTGATCGCGAGCCAGGGCTTCGAAAGAATAGCGATTGCCGTGCACACCAGTGAAAGAAGCTTGCATGCCGCGATAATTGTTCAGCCACTGCGTCCAGCTGTCTTGATTCTTGCGCACAAAAACATCGTAGCCGCCGCTTAAACCGCTTCCCTCCCCATCGCTGCCGGGGGTCCAGGTGATTTTGAATTGCAGAGTGTTGCTCAAATCAGGTCCCTGAGCAACCGAGCCTTGCGGCGGGGTCGCGTCGATGCCGAGCCGAGAAGTGCGCTGACTGCTGTTGCCGGCAGAATCCACGACAACGGCGGCAAAATCGGCGAGGCCATCAGCGAGACCCGCAATCGGCAAGGTGAATTCGACACGAACATTCGAGCCGGACGGCAGCTCTGAGATAAGCAGAGGTGTCGGCAAAGCAGCGGACTGCAATTCGGCGTGTTTGGCATGGCTTTCGGAATAGTAGACCGTGGCGAAGAGGTTGGCGATGCGAAGCGGATTGATCCACATCAAGCCTTCCTTGTCAATCCAATTAGGAGAAGCGCGGAAAACCAGAGAATCCACTATCGGCAGAGTGCTATCGTGGCGCAAGCCGACGCGGGCATTGTGGTTATAATCGCGGTTGCCACGGCCATCTTCAAGCCAAAGATAGAGAGGTTGTTCTCCCTCCATGCGAGAGTCAATGGAAAATGGACCACTGGCAGGTCCGACGGCATCAAAATCATCATCAAAAGTCGGGGCAGTTCCCAATTTGCGATAACTGCGGGCAATGCCGCTTTCGTCGACCGGATTGATCCAGTTGATGGCAAAAGTAGAGCCGCTCTGCCACGGGCTGGGATTGCTGCCATTTGCTGTCAGATCCAGCGGCGATGCGGGCGGCGTGGAATCGTCCAGGGTGGTATCGACAAAAACCGAGGTTTCAGCGATGCCGGTGAACGCCTCGAGCAGGCCAACCTGGTCGTAGGAGGCTGCTTCAAAGTCATAAACGCTATATTGTTCGCCTTCGAAAGTGGCGCTGCTCTGGTCGATGCGGGCCAGCCAATCGAACCAGGGTCCGCCGTTTTTGCGGACACGAACTGCGGTCTCACCGCTCAAACCGCTGCCGCTGCCATCGGTGCCCCCTTGCCAGAAAACAGTAAAAAAGAGATCGGATGAACTGTCGGTGACAGCCGCCGCCAGCGTCTGAGTCGGGGCGTGGCTATCGCTGCCGAACCAGGAATGATAATCTGTGCGGTTGCCGGCGGAATCGCTGACCGTGACGGTATAGTCATATCGAGCGTCTGGCCATTGCCCTGCCGGTACTTTGAAGATAACAGTCTGCAATTCCCCTGCTGGCGGCGAATCAATGGTCCAGATAGCAGAGCGAGATGGAATCTCCAATTGCACTCGATCGGGATGTTCTTCGCTGTAGATGACGTCGAGCTGCAACTCCTGAGCGGCGGTGTTGACCCAACGATCGAGATAGACGGCTTGCGGCAATTTGGCAGAGATCTGTCGTGGAGCGCGGGTATCGATCAGCAGATTGTGCCAGGGTGATGCGGTGCTGTAAAAATAGCCGTCCCAAGCGCGGACGCTCCAAACATAGTCGCCGTCGGCTGGCAAAGTATAAGCCAAGGTCCATTCGATTTGGTTGTCGTTGGAGGGCAACTGCGGAGTGAAACGTTCCGGAGTAAGGCGAGAATCGACAACGATTTCTGCGGGTGTACCGGAAGTCAAACCGCGCACGGTGACGATAAAGTGGAGCAAGTCGCTCTGGGCATCGCCTCCGGAACGCCAAACCAACGAGACATCGGCTTGGGAAGAAAAGGAACCGCTGAGCGGAAGCAACGGAATCGGCGGTTGCGGCGGTTCATTGATCTGTGACTTGTTGACCAGCAGTGTTATTCTGCCATGGTCTTGTCCCAGGACCGCGTCGAGTGCGCCGTCATGGTTGAGATCAGCAATCGCGACCATGCGGGAATTGGGTGACAAAACCATTCTGGGCTGCAAGGTAAAACGGCCGGTGCCGATATTGGTAAAGATGCTCACACCGGTCGAGTCATATCCGGATGTGATGGCGTCCAGATCGTCGTCGGCGTCAAGATCACCCACATCGAGTCCAGTGGGCAAATCATATGCGACCACCATCGAACCGCTGTCAAAACTGATTGAACCAATTTTTTTTGTGCGATTGAGATAGGAAACCAAGCGGCTGGAGACTCGATCTGCGACCAGCAGATCGAGACCGCCATCGTTGTTGAGATCAGCGGAGACCACATTTTCCAGGTCGCTGCCATAATTGGTGGTGATGCTGTAATCGGCGTTGTTGTTGAATTGTGCATTTCCTGTATTGCGGAACAGCTGCAGAGCTTTTGTGCGGCCCTGGCGGCTGATGCCCAGATCGATCAGACCGTCATTGTCAAAATCGCCGTCAGTGATCCGTTCTGCAAGTTTTTCGTTCCAGAACAGGCGATCAGCCTGATGATCGGCGGCAAACCGGCCTCCTCCCTGGTTGAGATAGACCATTGCCGCAGGCTCGTTCACTGAAAGATCAACGCGTTTGACCACGGCAATATCGAGCCAACCGTCACCGTTCCAGTCGCTGATGGTGACATAGCGGGGTTCGACAAGTAATGACTGGGTGATCTCGATGGTTTGGGAAATAAAGTGCGTGCCATCAGCCCGGCTGAGGCAGGTGCTTAATTTGCGCAAGTTGTATAAAGTGGTGTCGCGGTGCACCAAAACATAATCAGGAAATCCATCGCGATTTAGATCTGCAGCAATGACCGGACGCGTGCGAGCCGGAATCGGCATGCTCGCAAGCGTCATCCAGTTGCCCTGTTTATACGAACGGATTTGCAGGACACTGTTTGTGCCGTCAGAGCCGGTCAGTATGAGATCGGTTTGGCCATCCTGGTCAGCGTCTGCAGTGGTCAGGGAATAGATCTCCAGGTCGAAAGAGAAGGATTGCGGGATGAATGAGGCAGTACCGGCAATCACTTCAGCTGTAAAATTCCAGACATAGCCGAGACTCATGGAGGTCCCGCCGGCGCTGCGGATTTTGTTGCTCAGGATTGCGGTGATCTGATCGCCCGGCAAGAAGGATTTTGTCGGGATAAATAGCGCCGTGCGAGTATCGCCTTGATAAAAAACGCGACCAGTCATTCGGCCGCTTTTCTGGCCGTACAAGAAAAATGATGCTGAATCGATCGATGCAGCATCCATCGGCTCGCTAAAGGCAACGCTTACTGCAGAAGAGCGATCTACGGCGATGCTGTTATTGGCAGGGGTCACTCTCTCGATCGGCCAGACCTGAGCAAGTGCCGGACTGGTCAATGCGAACCAGGTGAACAAAAGCAAAAGTTGAATGATTCGCTTGAACAAAAGAATCTCCTCGCCAGGCAGCTGCAGGCTGCTGGTTGTTTGGGCGATCAGTTCGATTCGTCGGTATCGTTAACCGGTTCCAGCCGACAGCTGATGGTGTTCCTCTGTCCGGAGAGCACTGCGATGACCGTATCGCTGGGAAAACAGAGATACCCCGGCCGTTGAAATTTGAGATGATGGTGGCCGACCGGGAGTTCGACATGGGCCGGCGTGGTTAAAGGCTTTCCGGCATTTATGGAAACAAAAACAAAGCCAAAATCAAAGGCATTCTCAACGCTGATATCCAACTGGCCATATTTGATCTGATCGGCTGGAAATGCAATCTCTGACACTGAATTTGTGCCGACGGCAATCTGTGTCTCCCAGCGGAACGTTCCAGTCGATGAAAAATAAACGACGCGATAGGTTCCAGGTTCCAATTCTGCGGTTGCCGGCAGTGTCCGCGGTTCTGATTCTCCCGGCAGACGAATCCGATCGGCATAGACCGTACCGTTGAATTTGACCAGCACAGATCCGGATTGTTTTATCGCCTCACTGGATTGAGGAACCGACGATGGCGGTTGGTTTGCCTGTCTGTTGGCCAGCGGTTCTGCAGGGGCAGCAATTCTTCCATCCCGCGGGGTGGAACTCGGTTGGCGGGCAGGTTCCCGGGTGGTCATCGTCTTGGGTGCCGGAGTCGCATCGGTTTCTGCCATTTCACCGACAGGGGTTGCAGGCAGTTGCTCATCGTCGAGTTTTGAAACAAATTCTTCATAGATGGTCATTTCATCCACGCGCGGTGCATTGATCTCGGTGACAAGCAATCCGCCGACAATGACAGCAAAGAAGACAAAAAGCGCAAGGAACAAAAACAGAATCCGCCTTTTGCTGCCGACCACTTGTTTGATCCACATCGGCTCATTAAACCGCTCTATCAGCGGACTGAACCAATGCTGATCGTTATGATTTTCGGCTTCATCATCGGTCAGGTCGGGTGATTCAGACATTCCCAATTCGGTGCGCAACTCCAAAAAATTAGCCAATCGGTCTTCTTCTTGCGGTTGCAGCATCCGGTTGATCAAGCGTTCCCAGCCATGCTGCACATTTTTACCGCTCCGGGCAGAAGGAATGGGATTCTGTTTCTTTTCCAGAATTGTCTCGAGATTGCCGCCGGCAAAAGGCAACGCGCCAGTCAACAGCAGTTTATAGACCACGCCGACCGCATATAATTCACTCCGATTTGTCGGACTGTACTCGCCAGTCAACAATTCAGGCGCGCAATAGGGCCACAAGGGCAACAGCATTTGTGAATAATTGTGCACGGCATGGCGGATCAGTTCAGTGGAACCAAAATCAACGACTTTTACCTGGCTATCGGAATTGATAAAAATGCTTTTCGCGGTCAATGCACCATGCGGGATGCCGGCGAGGGAATAGCGATAACTGACATCGGCGATTTGTCGCATGATTTGCAGGGCGCGTTCGAGCAAAAGTTTTTTGGTTTTTTGCAGCCAGGTTTCGAAATCGATGCCATCAAACGCCGAATAAACCGCATAGTGGGTAGATTGAATGCTTCCATACTCGCGCAGGGTCAGTGAATTGGGATGCGCAATGGTCCGCGAGAGCTCGCACGAACGGAAAAAAGCATCGACCATGACCTGATCATTGCTCAAGTTTTGTTTCAGCACGCGAAACCAAAGGCGTTCGCCGGTTTCCGGTGACTCGGCTTGATAAATGGTCCAGAGTGACCCGTGTGCCAGAGGCGTCAAATTTTTTTCATTGATGGTTGTCATCTGCTCATATGGACTTTCGCCATTTTATGGATCGCCATTCGTCGCCGTCGGCTGCAAACTGCAGGCAACCGCAGATATCGGTACAATAAACCTGGGCACCTGTGCTGCGCCAGGTGTGCAGCGCTTGCGGTGACGGTAAACCGAATCGATTGTTTTTGCCGACTGAAACGACCGCGAACTCTGGAGCGGCGGCAGCGACAAAATCGGCAGAACTGGCGGTCGGGCTGCCATGGTGCCCCACCTTGACCAGCTGGCAATTGATCAGCGGGCCGAAGCGCAACAAGCGCTGTTCGCTCGGCTCTTCGGCGTCGCCGAGCAGCAACATGGAGGCGCGCCCGGTCATGACGCGCACGACAATGCTGGCGTCATTGACTCGCGCCGGGTTCTGCCTGGCCAGTTGCAGATCGCGCGCGGTCGGATTTAAAACCCAAACGATCAGCGGATCCGGGCCGCGCAGGGTATCTCCGGCGACGACCGATTGGACCGGTACGCCCCAGGCATTGACCAGGCTGTCGATGGTGCTGCAGAACGGCAAATCGAGATCGAGGCGATTGTAAATCAACCGATCGATGCGCATAGTCTGCAACAGATACGGCAAACCGCCGATATGATCGGCATGCGGATGAGTGATGATCACCGTATGCAAACGTCGAATGCCGTTTCGCACGAGAAAGGGCACGATTGTCTGTCGGCCGCTGTCCCAATTTTCTGTACAATCGCCTGCATCGATCAGGACGGCCTGGCGATCGGCAGTCTGCAGAACGATGGCATCGCCCTGCCCGACATCGAGAAAAGAAACCAAAGGGCAACTCGGATCGCCCCAGAGCGACCGCCAAACGATCAGGTTCCAGACGATCAGATTGGCGATCAAGGTTTTTCCGCGCCACTGGCGGTTGGGATACGAAAAGATCGCCAACAAAGCCAGAGCATAGGTGAACAGCAGCCAGGTGCTGGGTGTAGCCAGAGTCGTATAAGCCAAGGGCAATCGATTTGCCCATTGCACAATTTCAATCATGGCGCCTGCCGTCAGGCGCGCAGCTTCGGCATAACAATCACCGACAAAAAGCGATAACGGACTGACAGCCGCTGCGAGATAGCCGAGCGCAACTGTCACACCGGTCAATGGCACCACCAGACAATTGATCGGCAGCGCCAACAGCGGAATGCGATTAAAATAGAGCGCGATCAACGGAGCGGTTGCCAGTTGAGCAGCCAAAGAAACGGCCAGCAAACCGAGCACCTGGTGCGCCAGCGAGAACATCCCTCCGCGATTTTGCCATTTCAACCGGTTGATGACCCGCTGCATTGGCCGGTAAAGCACCAGAATGCCAATGACCGCGACAAAACTGAGCTGAAAACTGGCGGTAAACAGTTCGAGCGGATTGTACCACCAGACCACCACTGCGGCAACCGCCAGGGAATTGATCGGGTTGGAATGGCGCTGGAAGAAATATCCACCGATCAAAATGCCCAACATGATCGAAGCGCGCACAACCGGAGGATGAGCACCGGTCAGCTGGCAATAGAAAAATAGTCCAGCCAGCACCAAGATCATGCGCGCGCCATACGGAACGCGCAACAGCGACAAACCGACCAACAGCGCACCCGCAAAAAAGGCCACATGCAGACCGGATACCGCCAAAACGTGTATCACTCCGACATTACTGAAGGCCTCTTTGATTTCGGGATCGATTTCGCCGCGGCTGCCCAGCAACAATCCGTTGACCAACGCAGCTTCATGGCCTTGCAGAGTTCTGGCCAAAGTGTTGCGTATGGAGAGCCGGGCCGGATCGATGATTTTGCGCTGCAATCCACTGCCCTGCCAGCCCTGCAAGCGGGCGATTAAAAACGGTTCGCTGATCCGCATGGTTGCAGTGATGCGCTGTTTGGCCAGATGGTCGCGATAATCGAACTCGCCCGGATTGCGCGCTGCAGAGGGCAATTGCAGAGTACCGCGCATCACGATGCGGTCGCCATAGCGCAATGGTTCACTGCTCTGCAAAACACGCACCCAAATCCTGCCGTTGACGGCCAGCGGAGCATGATCGTAAAAAAAGAGCGAGTCAGCCTGCAGAACAAATGCACAACCCTGGGGCCGATGATCGATGCTGCTGGCGATCGTTCCTTCCACAGCAACGGGTTCCGATTGCTCAGCGAATTGCTCTACTGCATTGCCGCGGTTTTCATGCAATCGCAGAGCAGTGATCGTCAGTCCACAGCAAAAAGCCGTCACCGCGCCGAGGGCCATAAACAAATGTCGGCGATCGCGCAAATAACAAAGAACAGTGCCTGCCCATAGAAGCCAGGTTGCGGCGAGCAGCCGGCTTGCCGCAATCTCCAGTGTGCCCGCGGCGAGAGCGCCGAGAAGTATCGCCAGAAACAGAAAAACTGCCGGAAATTTATGCACCATTTACACCAACCCCATTTTAACCAGGTGGTGTCAGACGCTTCCCGTCGCGTTCAGTTCAGCGACTTTTTTTAGAATCCAGCGGTGCAGTGTTTCTACGCGACCCGATAATGTGCGCAATGAATCGGAATTATCCAACACATAATCCGCCAGCCGAATTTTATCATGCTCTGCCATTTGTGCATGGATTCGATCCATGGCATCCTGCTGGCTGATGCGATCGCGGCGGCGGGCGCGGCGGATTCGGATCGACTCGGGGGCACTCACGGTTACCACCCAATCACAAAGACGGTTGAGCTGCAATTCAAAGAGCAGAGCGGCATCGACAACAATATACGGCCAGGGATTTTTTGCCAACTGTGCCTGCTGCAACAATTCTTCGACTCGCAGGATCATGACCGGATGCACAATGGCATTGAGCCGCTTGCGGGCATCATCGTCAGCAAAAACCAACTTTCCCAACCGCCGTCGATCGAGGCGGTGGTCGGGAAAATAAACATCGCCGAAAGTCAGGCGCAGCGTTTCTTGTACGGATGCATTGGCATCCACAGCCCAACGGCCGGCCTCGTCGACATCGATGACCAATGCCCCTTTTTCCTGCAGCAGGTGCGCCACTGCGGTTTTTCCGCTGCCGAATGAACCGGTCAATCCGATGACCCGCTTTGCCATTTCATCGCCTCAGCGCACTATCGCCAATTTGCCCATTTTTCTCTGGTCGCCCGAGCGCACCTGATAGAGGTAGATGCCCGTGGCCACTGCGTCACCCTGCTCGTTGCAGACGTCCCATTCGACACCGCCATCGCCGTCTTCTTCAAACAATTGGCATATCGGCCGCCCATCAAGGGTAAACACTGTAATTTCGGCTTCGCGGGTCAAATTTGCAAATACAATATTTTGGCCGTCGATGCCGGCGCGATAAGGATTGGGATAAGTGAAAACATCTGCCAAATCGGTCCGGGCAAAGATCAGGCTGAGATAATCGCCGCGCCCCGCCTGAATTTCGATGCCATGCGCGCTTTTTACATTGAAAACTCGAACAAAATAGGTTTTGCCAAAAGCGCCGAAACCCGAAGGGGCATTTAGGGTCAACCGAACACGATCGATTTTACCGTCGATCGCAACCGCAGTTTTAATTCCGATTTCTGTCCCCATATCATAATTGCGAGTGTCCAACAGAGTGGCAATATCCATATCGACACTAAAGATCAACTCAATCCGATCAGCCGCAATCCGTTCGCCGCTGACGAGATAGGGCGGAAAAAGGCTTTCCATCCCATAAAATTCTGCAACAGATTGGCTCTCATCCAGGGGTGTGCCATCGAGGTCTTCGAGCCCGGCAACCGATACGGTATAGAGTTGACCAGCGCTGATCGCATCCCTGGTGGTCAAAATAACATGAGCGCCGGACGCCGTTTGTGCAGCGGACGAGAACGGCCCCAATTCCGGTTCGATCCGGTACTGGTCGGGATAGGCGGCTTTTTCGTTTAAAGGTTCACTGAAGATCAGACGAACCTGATGACTGGTTTCCATCTGCGCAGACAACAAAACCGGACGCGCACCCGGACGCGCAAACACCAAGTCCGAGAGCAAACTGGTAACCGGTTGACGCAGTGGATCGACGGTCTGAACAGCGTAGTGGTAGAGCCGATCCGCCAGTACGGTTGTGTCGAGCCAGGTGGATACCGTGCTGGCGCGATAAAAATGCAGCGGCTCGGATTCCGAACCGCGATAGATTCGGTATTCAACCGCTCCGGGGACGTCGTACCAACGCAGCTCTACCCTATCGGGACCAGTAGGTCTGGCGGTCAGTCCCACCGGTGCTGCCGGGGCGGATTGACTGCCGACAGCGCTGAAAGAAAAGGTTGATTCACCGTTGCTCACCCAAAACTCGGCAATTCCATCCTGGTTTACATCGGTTACCAGAGCGCCGTTGGATTGGATCGGGGTGTGGTGAAAAACGATTTCATAGCCCGTTGACGCATTCCAGTCGATCACATAGAAATCTGGAAAAACGGCGAGCAGTATTTCCTCTATCCCGTCGCCGTCGATATCACCGCAGGAGACGCCGCTGAGGAAATCGCGGGTCGATTCATAGCCCATAAATCGCCATTCATCCACGGGTGCATAGTCGTTGTCGCCCACAGCACTGTAGATGCGAAAGAGCCAATGGCGTGCATCGTAATCGTGTTCAGAATTGAATTCGCCATCCTCGGAATGGCAACCGGCGATAAAATCGATGTTGCCGTCCCCATCGAAATCACCGCTGGCGAGAAAATCGATGGCATCGCTGAGCGGCAACCGTTCTGACCAGGTGGGGACAAATTGATGGATCGATTGTTGTTCAAAAATATAAATATCACCATCGCTGTCGCCGAGCAGAATTTCGCGCTTTCCATCGCCATCAAAATCTGCGATCTCGGCATGTGGAATGCCGTTGTAATTTTCACCGCTGGTTGGATTTGTCAGTTCAAAAATAACTTGAGCCGGATTGGCTTGCTCGGCGCGAAGCAGGACAAAGCGGTCACTGTCGGCAGTCGAACCCGGTTCAACCAGCCGCATCAGAAACTCGTCCTGGCCGTCGTTATCGACATCGATGAATCTGCTGGCCAAAAAATTCTGTGCATCAGAGGCTGGCCAGTGAAGATTCACTTGCAGAGGCAATTGTCCGTCGGCGACCGCAGAATAGAGAAAACTGTCGAATCCATAACCGGCCAGCAGAGCTCCTCGTCCACGGTCGTCGAGCCGCAGATCGCGGGGAATCAATTTGGTTGGGATCACTGATTTGAGCAAAACATCGACACCATTGAATTCATAAAACCGCAGCGCATCGAAAGCGCCGTCGAGGTAGGTGTTGGCCACGATTTCCGGGAATCCGTTGTTGTCGAAATCGACCGCCCGATTTGCGAGATAGGAAAACGGAAAACGCCAGGGGTTGGCGGTATAGCGAACCACATCGATCGGTGGCTGGTCGAGATCGATGGCATAGAGCTGCCCGTCGCGGTCTGCTTCAGTTGCCAGCCCGACTCGATTGACCAGGCGCAATTTGACATCAAAACTGCCGGTTATTTCGGTCTGCGACCAGTTAAAACTCAGATCGGTTGATCGATAGGGCAACCTTCTCTCTTGAAAAGGCAGATCGCTGCCGGCCGGGCGGTATAAAAGAACACCTTCGCACAGGTCATCTGTCTGCACCTGGATGAGCATCGAACGGCGATTACCGTCGATCATGGGCAAAAAATCGATATTTTTCACAATGGGTGGTGTTCGATCGATGTAGATGCGCACGCTCGACTGCACTTCAGAACCATCGCGGTTGTAAAGTGCCAGGCGGAGCAGATAGGATCCCTCCTCTGAGGGCAATTTTTCCCAACGCCCCAGTATTCCATCGATCACCATCGTGCGCTGTGGCGGCACAATGTCGGTCCAGGAGGTCGGATTGTCGCCGGCGCCATAGGACAGTGTGTAAGTGTCGAGATTTGGACTCCAAGCGGAACCAACAATGTCCAAAGGGCCCTCTATCCAGCCGCTGTCAATCTCGGGCCAGTTGATTTGAGCGATAGCGGCGTTGGCCACGCCGAGGGCGCGGGCAACATTCAGCCGTCCGGCGCCAAAATAGGGATCCCAGCCTTTTGTTCCGAGGTCATCAGCCGTGGATTGCAGAATGCCGCGCACAGCCTGGGCATTGAGGTCCGCATCCTGCGACAGCAACAGAGCAGCGGCTGCTGAAACAAATGGGGCGGCAAAAGAAGTGCCATTCAAAGTCGAGTCGTAGGAAGCTGCAAGGCCAGTGGAAAGAATTTCAGCCCCCGGAGCGAGCAAATCAATTGTCGGACCAAAATTGGAAAAGCCGGCACGGTTATCCGTGCGGGTTGAAGCGCCGACGGAGATGGTTGATGCAAAGGCAGAGGGATAATGGATGCGGTCTGTGGCTGAATTTCCTGCTGAAGCGACCAACACGACATTTTTTGCTGCCGCATAGTTCAACACATCCTCCAGCAGCGGCGTAACAACTTCATCTCCCCAGCTCATATTGATCACCCGGGCGCCGTTATCCACCGCATAAAGGACTGCAGCTGCGGTATCATCCTCCTCGCCCAAGCCGCGCGCGGTGAAACTGCGGAGATTCATCAGCCGACAGCCTGGCGCCGCTCCGGCGATGCCGATGCCGTTGTCGGCAACTGCAGCGATAATCCCGGCGACGCCAGTCCCATGTCCGAGTTCGTCCATTGGATCATTATCGCGACCGAGATAATCGCCGGTATCCGGATAACCGGGTGCATCGGTAAAATCCCATCCCAACACATCGTCGATAAAACCATTTTGGTCATCGTCGATGCCATTGAGATCCTCCGCATCGAGGCGGCCGTTGCCGTTCAGGTCTTCTTGCTCATTGAGCCACATGGTGCCGGACAAATCCGGATGCAGATAATCAATTCCTGTGTCGATTACCGCAACAGGGATATCTTTATTGCCTTGCTGGACCTCCCAGGCGGCGAAAGCTCCGATTTTGGCCAAAGCCCATTGTGAAGAGAGATAAGGATCATTGGTGAGGCTGTGCAGGCGGAACGTTCGGTTGACGGCGGCAATTTCCACTTGTGGAAGGGATCGCAACCGCGATAAAACGGCCATCAAATCAACCGTATCGGGCAGGACGACGGCGATCCAGCGATCGACTGCATGGGCATCTGCCTGGGCAAGGGTTTGTGATGACAGAGTTGAGTGAATTGCCTGCAGGCGGATCACTGAAAGAGACTCGAGGTAAAAATCGATTTGTGCAATCCCGGTGGACTGGCTGTTTTGCTTTTGCAGAGTAATCGGTTTTTGTTTCAATTTCACAAGAAGCGTTTGTTGAGCCGCGCCGGGATCAAAGGCGAGCAAAAGCAAGAGAAAAGAAATGATTTTTGGAAATCCGCCTGTCTGCATCGCGATCGTTTCCGAATGTTCCGAATTGGTGCATTTATGTCATCACCGCGTTTCAGGATGTCTCGGCGATGACCCAGTTGAATAAAACAATTGCTTTATGCTATGCAATCGATCGACACCGGAATTACGAAAATCAATTTATTGCTTTATTTAATAATGAGTTAAATTAGTCCTTGCTGGCAGCTGTCAGCGCTTTCGGTCGACGGCGATTGAAATCAAAAGCAACCGCCACCAACACACTGTTAACAAGAACAAATGTACAATTCTCGTGCCAAACCGTTCAATCGAGGTGGTGACGGTTTTATCAAAATAGTGTACAAAGGAGCGATGCGATGAAACAACAGTGTAGAGCCGGTTGCGATAGATGCTGTCGCCTTTTTTATGCAGGACAAAAGTATCGGCACAGAAATAGATCTGCATCCCGCTGGCGATAACCCGTCTGCACCAATCGACGTCGCTGAAAAACAACCAGAACGATTCATCCCAAAGACCGACCTTGTGCAAAACTGCTGTCGGGAAGAGCAGGAAAGCGCCCTGGGGCTGATCGACCACCCGGGAACTGCGATGGTCAAAATCCCCCATTTTCCATCGGTTGAATTCGGCATTGGCGGGAAACAGGCGGCTCAAGCCGACGGCGGTATAGAAGACATCTCTGAGGCGGGGGAAGCGCCGGCACGAGGCCTGGACCTCTCCCTGAAGATAGCGCATTTGCGGTGCGACCACGCCGGTCCGGTTTTGTTCGAAACAGGCGAACAATACCGGCAGGGTTTCGTCCTGCAACAAAACATCGGGATTGAGAAGCAGAACGAAATCGGCTTTGACTCTTTGCAGTCCTTGATTGATTGCGCGGGTAAAGCCTTTGTTTTCTGGATTCAAGATCAAGTCAAAGGGAACGTTCTCCCCCAGTACAGACTGCGCTTTGCGCAAGGATTGCCGGGTGCCATCTGTGCTCAGGTTATCGACCACAATGACTTGACTTGAAATATTGCGCAATGCGGATTTCAGAGCGGCGAGACAACTGCTGATGATCGGAAAATTGTTAAAGGTAACAATCACCACCGCTATTTGCGGATATGAATGAGGATCGGATCTTTTCATGGCTCACACAGAGGGTGAAGACAAACGATGGCGCCAAACTCCTCTGTTGCGCGGATCAATGCTCGTTTTCTTCCTGGAGACGTTTGCGCAGGTGCTGCAATTTGGTCTGATACCACTCGTTTTCTGGGTGTCGTTTCGAGAGCATTTCAAAAACATCGATTGCTTTTTCATACTGACCCTGGGCCGCGTAGATTTCGCCCAACGTTGGAGTCACAAATTTTTCTTTGGTTCGGTCTTTTGACTCCGACTCAGATATCGGTGCCGCATTGCGCTGGAGCTCTTCCTCGATAAAGGTTGACCGGGGAGAGCTTTCGGCGGGTGAGCGATCAGCAGCTGTAACGATCTCATCAGTCTCTTGTAAGGCGTTGAAGATATCGCTCAAAGGTTCATCTTCTGGGGCATCTGTTTTTGTGACAAGATTATCCAGCTCGCCCAGTTCATCCTCGACTTGCAGCGGTTCCAGAGCGGGTTCGGCCTCTGTGAGATCCTGATCGAGCTGCGGCATTGCCGATTCGAGATCAGGTGATTCAACGGTTTCTTCTTCCATGCCAGAGAGATAGCTGTCGAATGAAAGCAAATCATCGTCATCTTCACGTCGGGCGGCGCGCTGAACGAATTCGCGATCCAGATCAAGCGTCTCGTCGACGTTTGGCTGCATGCGGTTCGGTGGAGGGGTCGAGTCTGCTGTTTTTACGGTGTCCGAGCGTTGAGCCGATGCTGGGGCGGGCTGGCGGGACAAAATGGTTTCTGCCGGTGAAGATTGAGCCGTTGTGTCGTCTTTTTCGTCAAAAAATCTTGAGGAGTCCAATCGTTCAAGCGCGGCTCGGGATCTCTCCTCCTCTTCTTCGCGGATCTGAGGGCTAAAAATGTCGTCGAGAATGTTGGAAAACCTCTCTTCGGCATCCTCAAACTCATCGCCGTGATAATCGATATCCTGTGCGGTTTTGATATCGTCTACCAGGTGTTGATCATCATCGGTTGTGTTCTCGGAATCGACCAGATTGAAATCGTCGATATCGAGTTCCAAGACACCAGTCGATTTATCTTCCGGTTGTCGTTCGCCGAACTCGAGTGTATCGGTCTCAGCGGGAGCGGGGATATCCAGCGGCGAAATTTCTTCAGTCAATTTTTCGACCGGTGTTTTAGGCAGGGGCGGCACCTCGAATTCCGGTTCTTTTTTTGCGACATCGGATTCAAAGAATCGCTCGGCTGGACTTTCGTGCGGTTCGATTTTGGCCGGAGCAGGCGCCAGGCTTGCCAAGGAGGGATCTATCGCGGCGAGTTGGCTAAAGCATTTTTCGCTGCTCTTTCTCCATCCCTGTTTCGCCAGCAGGTCGCCGTACAGCTTATGCGCAGTGAGGAATCGCGGCTCGATGCTGAGCACTTTTTTCAATTTTTGTTCGGTTTTATCGAATTCATCGCTTTTGAAAAAGCATTTTGCCAGAATAAAGTGAGCGCTGGCGTAGTTGGGGTGATAGCTCAAACCGCGTTCCAGCAAAGCGATCGCTTTGTCGGTTTGATCGCTCTTGAGATAGATATCAGCCAGCCGCGCGAAAAGAATCGATTTGGGATTATCCTTCAAGCGGCTCTCTAAAAATACAACATCGTCGTCGTAATTTGCTTGCATTACGATCGTTCCTCCTTCAAGCCCCACTTACCAGCTAGCTACAACGCCCTTCCGTTTGCGTCAGTCGGCGTGGTCAGTACTCAGAATTTGGTGATGCCAGGCTCTGCTCAGTTAAACCATCAGTTGTTTGGCAAACGGATGCGAATGGCGCATGCACCAATCAGGCGGAACAACTCGGAAACAACCCCAACGCCTGCCACCCACAGGCGCTTGCTAGATAGTACAGTAAAACAGGACAATTTGCAGAAATAGTATATAGATAATTTACAACTTTTCCAATAAAATATCCACAATTTATTGTTTACAAACCATTTTTCTTGCCGACAGACCTCTACCAGCCAGATACGGTTTTATTGAGAATTTCTTGACTGATCTTCTCGATCGCCTGGGTGACAGCGGCGGCTCGGTCTTCAACCCCTCCACCCGGCTCAAAGCTCCCCCATTGGGTCAGTCGTTGCTCCCACAAATCTAGTTTTTTGACTTGATCGATGCAACGGACAGCGACGGTGAGATAGACTTTCATATCCTGCACTTGTTCGGTATCTGTAAAACCTCCTGCACGCTCTTCAACTGAGATGATTGTCCCGTTCAACAACACATCCGCATCGCCGGCATCGGCAATTTTCAGCGTGTTATCCTGAGTAAACTCCTGAGTAATATAATCGGTCAGCTCTTCCGCAATGCCAAACTCGGCGGTACGGTTTTCGAACATCGGAATCGCGATGCTCCGCAAATGCGGAGCCATGGATCCGGAAAAAGAATAGTACATACATTGATTGGAGAGCAGCAATAAACCGAAAAGAATGACCCAGCAGAATACGGTTTTAAATCTCATTCAGACCTCCCAGACCGTAGCGCTTGATTTTGCGATACAGAGTGCGTTCACTCAGTCCCAGCAGCCGGGCAGCTCGTCGTTTGTTGCCGTTGGTTTTCATCAAGGTTTCCTGGATGAGCTGGCGTTCCATCTCGGCCACCGATCCTTCGCCGGCATTGATTTCGGCTTCAGCCGTAGCATCGTTAAAGGGGATTGGCGCCAACTCCCGCCACGCCGGCACAGAATACTGGGGATTTGAAGCAGCCAGCATATCCCGCAGCTGAGCAATCTCGCTCTTGATTTCCAGGAGGATGCGAAAAATAAACTCGCGTTCCACTTCATCTTTAGACTTGTTGACGACCAAAGGTAAATGGGAACTCACCGAGGCAATAGGCAAATGAGGACGCAGCCGGTCGGCACTGATGCGCTGACCTTTCTCCAGCACGATCACTTTTTCAACCAGATTCTTCAATTCACGAATATTGCCCGGCCAGTGATAAGAACGCATCAGCGCAAAGGCATTTTCCGCGAAACCTTCAAATTCGATATGTTGGTTGCGGGAAAAATCGATGGCAAACTTTTGCACGAGAATCGGGATATCCTCAGGTCGTTCGCGCAGCGCCGGCACCTGGATGTGCAGGGCATTCAGGCGATAATAGAGATCTTGGCGAAAATGGCCCTTCTGCACCTCGGTTTCGAGATCTTTATTGGTGGCAGCGATAAAGCGCACATCGACCTGCACCGTTTCGACGCCGCCGACACGCATAAATTCACGCGCTTCCAGCACACGCAGCAATTTAACCTGGGTCGGCAAGGGCAATTCTCCGATTTCGTCCAAAAAGATGCTGCCGCGGTCAGCTAGTTCAAAGTATCCCTTGCGGCCGCCAACCGCGCCAGTGAAGGAACCTTTTTCATGGCCGAATAATTCCGATTCAATGATGCCTTCGGGAATGGCGCCGCAGTTGACACTGACCAAAGTGTGGTTTTGCCGAGAACTGGCGTTGTGGATGGCTTTGGCCACCAGTTCCTTGCCGGTGCCGCTTTCGCCGGTAATCAATACCGACAATTCAGTCGGCCCAACCTGCTCAATCGTCTCGAGCAATTGGCGAATGCCATGCGATTGTCCAAAGATTCCGGTTTCCTGCTGCTTGCGCTCCCACTCTTCCACCCCGATTTTGGAATTAAGTATAGGATCCATCTGGTGCTCCGGATTCGGTGTTAACCGAATTAAAAAAGACACGGTCTTGAGACTTTTTACAGGTGCGAAAATGACAATTTACAGTGCCGGATTCGGTGCGAAGCACCGAATTCCCAATAAACACAGCAAGGTATTTGCACCAAGCGGATGGAAATGGCTCTTGCTGCAAATGTTACAGAATTCACTGGTGTCCGGCAACCGGATACCGGTGAATAGAATTAATATAATAGATTTTGGCGGATTCTGTTGACACAGAATCTGTGCTGTAACTTAAAGCTGTTAAAATTAGATAAAACAGCTTGTTCGATCAACCGTTTTGTAGACGGAAGAAATCGACGGTTTCTCGCAAGCCCTGCTGCAAGTCAGTGGTCGGCTGCCAACCCAACTCTTTTGCGGCGAGGGTGGGATCGATGAGGCTGCGGAACTGTTCGCCGCTCATTGCCGGACCATATTTCTCTGCTGCCTCGGCGCCAACCAGATCGACCAGGAGGTGAAAAACTTGCTTGATGGTCGATTCTTTGCCGGTACCGATATTAAACATGCCATTTTTTCCATATTTCAGCGCTTTCAGGTTGGCGGCAACCACATCCTTGACAAAAACAAAATCGCGCGTTTGTTCGCCGTCGCCGTTTATGGTGGGTTGTTCACCATCGATCAGCATGCGGGTAAAAATCGCCACCACTCCTGCTTCGCCGCGCGGATTCTGGCGGGGCCCATAGACATTGGCATAGCGCAAAGCCACATATTGCAGCCCATAGTTCAGCGCATAGAAAAAGAGATATTTTTCACCGGCCAATTTGGTGATGCCATATGGACTATAGGGCGCCAGAGGATGGCTCTCGGTTGCCGGAAATTGCACCTGTTCACCATAGATCGCACCGCCGGAGGAAGCGAAAATAACCTTGCCAACATGATATTTCGCACAACACTGCAGCAAATTGATCGTTCCCAGAATATTGTTCTGGGCGTCAAAAATCGGATCTTGTACTGACCGGCGGACGTCCATTTGCGCCGCTTCATGAAACACTGCCTCGAATTTTTCCTGGCGAAACAGGTCATCCATTTTTGGATCTTGAATATTGAACGGATAAACCGGCACATCGGCAGGAAGGTTTTCGCGCCTTCCGGTCGAAAAATTGTCCACCACATAGACTTGATGCCCCTCCTGCAGACAGGCGTCCACCAAATTGGAGCCGATAAAGCCGGCTCCCCCAGTCACCAGTATTTTCATCTCCACTCCTGTTAGATTGTTTCGTCAAATCAACTGGTACTTGAAAGGCAAAGAATCATGAGATCTGTCGTTTTATCGCCAAATCCGCGCAAACTCGCAGACTGACGATGCAGCCCAAAGCGACGAGCCTTAAAATATAAATCCTTACATCGCCGGATCAGCGGCCGCGGTTGCCCCGGATCAGGGCCTTGGCTGCGATGTCGCGGCGATAATAGGCACCGTCAAAGGTCAATTTTCCCACTGCCGAGTAAACCGCATTGACGGCGTCGATCAGCGTATCGGCCAATGCGGTTACGCCCAGCACTCTGCCGCCTTCGGTAACGATCTGACTGCCTTGTTGTCGTGTTCCGGCGTGAAAAATGAGTATGTTATGCGGCAAGGGTGTTTCCAAACCAAAAATGGGCTTGCCTTTTTCATATTTATCGGGATATCCGCCTGAGGCAATGACCACACACACGGCGGCACCATTTTTTTGCCGCCACTTGACCTCATGCAGTTGACCGTCATGGGCAGCCAGGAGAGCTTCCAACAAATCGCCTTCCACCAAAGGTAAAACGACCTGAGTTTCCGGGTCACCGAATCGGCAGTTGTACTCCAGGACTTTGGGGCCCTGATCAGTCATCATCAAGCCGGCATATAGTACTCCCTTGAACGGGCGACCTTCAAGGGCCATCCCTTTGACCGTTGGCTGCAAAATACGATGGAGAATATCTTCGAGCAACTCCGGTGTGACCTGCGGCGTAGGCGCATAGGCACCCATTCCACCGGTATTGGGACCACGGTCGCCGTCGAAGATTTGCTTATGATCCTGAGAGGGTGCCAGACAAGCCAGATGTTCACCGTCGGAAAGCGCCAGGATCGAGAGTTCTTCGCCCTGCAGAAACTCTTCCACCACAACTTTTTCTCCGGCAGGACCGAATTCCGCATCGATGAGCAACCTTTTGAGTGCCGCCAAAGCAGCTGCCTTGTCGCGGCAGACGATGGCGCCCTTGCCAGCGGCTAAACCGTCCGCTTTGATCACCAGCGGATAGGGATGATTGGCAATGAACCGCCTGGCCTGATTAAAATCGTCAAAAATGCGAAAGTCAGCAGTCGGAATGCCGTATTTCTGCATCAGATTTTTTGCAAAGCATTTGCTGCCTTCCAGTTCTGCGGCCAGCCGTGTGGGACCAAAGGCCGGCATGCCGTTGTTCTCGAAAGCGTCGATCACCCCGTTGACCAGAGGCGCTTCGGGGCCGACGACTGTAAAATCGACATGGTTGCGCCTGGCAAAGTCGATCAAGCCGGTGGTATCGAGCGGACTGATCGGTGCGCATATCGCATCTTTGGCAATTCCGGCATTGCCGGGTACACAATAAATCCGGTCGACATGCGAGCTTTGCTTCAATTTATAAACCAATGCGTGTTCGCGTCCGCCGCTGCCGATCACAAGTATATTCATTTCTATCCCTCAAATTCATGTTCGGGCGATCATTGCACTGTCCGCGACTCGAGCGGACAGTCTGTTTTGAATCCACAATCCCCGCGATGTCGAAGTTTCCTGGCCGGGTGTTTGACCTGTCTTACTTGCGATAGTGCCTGCGAGGGCGCGGGCCGACATCCTGGGCAACCCCAGCGCCGATAGTCGGATCGCTCAGCAACCGCAATTCATCGATTTCATCGCGCAAGCCAGCCGCCTGTTCGAATTCGAGCCGGGAAGCTGCCTGCATCATTTTTTTTTCGAGTTCAGCAAGCATCTCTGCCTGTTGTCTGTCGTCGAGCTTTTTGAATATCGCGCGAAAATCTTCTTCTTTTTTGCCCTGCTGCGGATAGTCGAGTGGTTTGGCATCCGCAACCCGTGTGGCTCCCAGTACATCCTCAACCGACTTGAAGATGGTCGTCGGCAAGATTCCATGGCGCTCATTGTATTCGGCCTGAATCTTGCGGCGGCGAGCGGTTTCATCGATCGCCTTGCGCATCGATTCGGTGATTTTGTCTGCATAGAAAAGAACCTGGCCGTTGACGTTGCGCGCAGCCCTGCCGGCGGTCTGGATCAGTGATCTTTCTGACCGCAAATAGCCTTCCTTGTCGGCATCGAGAATGGCGACCAAAGAGACTTCAGGCAAATCCAGGCCTTCGCGCAACAGGTTGATACCGACCAGCACATCGAACTCGCCCAGCCGCAAATCGCGCAGAATCGCAACGCGATCCAGGGCATCAATTTCCGAATGGAGGTAGCGCACCCGGATGCCGTGGCGATCGAGGTATTCGGTTAAATCTTCTGCCATGCGTTTGGTCAGGGTGGTGATCAAGACTCTCTCCCGGCGCGCCACGCAATGGGATATCTCTTCTATGAGATCATCGATTTGCCCCTTTGTCGGTCGGACAAGAATTTCTGGATCCATCAATCCTGTGGGGCGAATAATTTGTTCGACCACAATGCCATTCGATTTTTCCAATTCATACACAGAGGGAGTGGCTGAAACAAAAATCATCTGGCCGACGACCGCCTCGAATTCTGCAAAATTCATCGGCCGGTTGTCGAATGCTGATGGCAAACGAAAGCCATGCTCCACCAGCGTTTCTTTGCGCGAACGATCTCCGAAATACATGCCGCGGACTTGTGGAATGGTTACATGCGATTCGTCGATGATGGTCAGAAAATCGTCGGGAAAATAGTCGATGAGCGTATAGGGGCGTTCACCGGGCTGGCGGCCGGACAGATAGCGCGAATAATTTTCGATGCCGCTGCAATAACCGATTTCATCGATCATCTCGAGGTCGTAGCGGGTACGGCTTTCGAGGCGTTGCGCTTCGAGAAGTTTATTGGCCCGCCGCAATTCCGTTAAACGCTCAGCCAATTCGCGCTCGATTTCCCGCATGGCCTGACGCAATCTTGCATTCGGGGTCACAAAGTGTTTGGCCGGATAGATGCCGATTCGCTGCAACTCGCTGCGGATCTCGCCGGTCAACACATCGACGATCGAGATCGTCTCGATCTCGTCGCCGAACCATTCGATGCGAACGGCTTCTTTTTCATAGGCAGGGATCAGTTCGATCACATCGCCACGCACGCGAAACATGCCGCGTTCGAAGGCGATATCATTGCGTTCGTAATGAATCTCCACCAACTTGCGGATGACCAGATCGCGATCGATCGATTGGCCGCGTTCGATAAAAAGAAGCAGCTCTTGCCAGTCTTCCGGCCTGCCCAAACCGTAAATGCAGGAGACCGAGGCAACGATGATCACGTCGCGGCGGGAAAGCAGGGAACTGGTCGCTTTGAGGCGCAACCGGTCTATCTCGTCATTGATCTGGGTGTCTTTTTCGATATAAGTGTCCGTGGTCGGGACATAGGCTTCAGGCTGATAATAATCGTAATAGCTGATAAAATATTCGACTGCATTCTCCGGGAAAAAACTCTTGAATTCGCCATACAGTTGTGCGGCCAGAGTTTTATTGTGTGAAATGATCAGGGCGGGTCGATCGATCGTTTCGATCACCTTGGCCATCGTAAAGGTTTTGCCGCTGCCGGTCACCCCCAAAAGAGTCTGGCATCGTTGGTTTCTCTGCAGGCCATCGACCAACTGTTCGACAGCTGTTGCCTGATCGCCGCGGAGTTGAAAATCGCTGTGCAAATGAAATGAGTTCATAGCGTCGTATAATGGCCTAAAAAAAGCGGTTATAACCGGTTTAAATCCCGTTCAGCGCAACGCGCCGGATACCGAACAAAATCAAGCTAATCGTGCTGCACCTTGTGTGAAGCCGGATTCGGCATTGAGCATCGAATCCGAGCAAAAGCAGAAAAAAGTGTAGGACAGAAAAGAGATCTTGATCTCAAGGCGGCGATCAGTTGACGTTGCAGAACCCCACTTCGCAGCAACCCTATCGGGACCGGTTCGGTTCGATGCGGAGAGAAAATATACGATTTGTCTGTCAAAGTGTCAAGGGCAATAAAATTTCTGCCACATCTGCGCTTTTTCTCTTGAACAAGAAAGTCGACTTTTCTACATTTGACTGAAGCACGGTTGCCATCAAGTTTCCTACCCTTGATCAGACAGGAAATACGGAGAGCAGAATGGCTCGTCGGCCGATCATCTGGATATTCTTTTTTGCTGTTTCATTCGCTTTTTTTTGTCGCCTGCAGGCTGCGGAAACCCGGGCGTTGTGGGTGACCCGATGGGAATATCGCTCGCCGGATGATATTCGCATGATCGTTGACAACGCCGCAGCAACAGGTTTTAATACCCTCCTGTTGCAAGTCCGCGGCAATGGAACGGTCAATTATCCCTCGCAGTTGGAAATCTGGTCTGAAGAATTTGGCTTTGTCGATCCCGGCTGGGATCCGCTGCGTTTGGCAATCGACCTCGGCCATGCCCACGGCCTGGCCGTACATGCGTGGCTCAACGTCTACCCGGGATGGAAAAAAGGTCAGCCGCCGGACCACGGTGGTCAGCTCTACCACATTCACCCGGATTGGTTTGTCGTCGACTGCGAAGGCAAACGGTTTGACCACCGGGCTGAATATCTGTGGCTCTCCCCTACCCACCCGCAGGTCACCGATCATCTGATCGCGTTGTGCCGGGAATTGCTGCAAAACTATGATCTCGATGGTCTGCATTTTGACTATATTCGGTATCCGTCGCCCGAGGTGTCGTTCGATGAGACTTCCGTCAACCGTTTTCGTCTCCTGACCGGTTCGCTGCCGAATGAGGTACCGGAAAAATGGACGCAATGGCGACAAGACGCCATCAGCGATTTTTTGACACGTCTTGCAGCAGATGTCGTCGCCTATCAGCCCAAGCTGGTCGTCAGTGCAGCTGTGCAGGGCGATTATTTCAAAGGTTTGCGGGTTCATCTGCAGGACAGCCACGCCTGGTTGGCCAAAGGCCTCATCGATGTCCTCTATCCGATGATCTACATCAATGAGCCGGAGTTGTTCGGCCGACAACTCTTGCACCATCGCCAAAATGACCACGGTCGGCACATCTATCCGGGAATCTATATGCCCTTTGGCGCCCAGGCAATCGAACAAATCGAAATCGCGCGCAGGCTGGGGTGCGAAGGAATGGCCATGCTCTCTTATAAAGCCTTGTTTCCCGACCATCAACCCAACGCCTTGGCGGCTCGTTTGCGTCAGAACTGGCCTGACATGGTCAAGCCGAGCGAGCTGCCGTGGAAAGAAACACGCCGCGACAATCGTGGACCCCTGATCACGCAAGTTCAGACCGTTCCTGGCCGGGTAAACGGAGAAACCGAGTTTCGTATCGCTGCGCGCGTTATCGATCCCAGCGGTATTTTTGACGACGATACGGGTTCGGATGGTTTCGGTGTCTATCTGATCTATGACCGCACCTGGCCTCCCACACAGGCGAGAGAAATCAAGATGTCGCGCGTGAAAAACAGCGATGACTGGTATGTGACCGACCGGTCGATACCGCCGCAACATACAGGTCTCGATTTTCGCTGCCGCATCTTTGCCTGGGACAATTACCACGAATCTGCAAAACATCCGAAGCGCAATCTGGGGTACAGCGATGTGTGGTCGCTCTCGATTTTGACCAGCGATCAGACTTTTATTTCCTGCGGCACTCTGGGGCCGATGCTGTGGCGTCCGCAGTCGTTGGCAATCGACGGAGAAGGCAAAATCTGGATTGCCACTGAAGAAGGCACAATTGTGGTGCTCCATTCAGACGGTCGGGAGGCCGACTTTTCGCCTCTGACGGTGGGGTGGTCTGCCAATGGTCAACCGGTGCCATTTCAGGAGATTTCCAGCCTGTCGTTTTTTCCGCCCAACATCATGTTGGCCGCCACCGGCAAAGTGCAACAACTCATCTTTCGCTTTGGAGCCAAAAACGGCGAACTCCTGCCGGGTATCGAACTCGATTTCACCGCCACGGCAATCGATTGCGATGAAAAGGGGCACATCTTTGCACTGGAAGACAGCACCACCCGTTTTCATGTACTCGATCCGACTGGTGCAGATCTGGCAGGCAGTCCTTTTGGAACCCACCATGTCGGCAATGACATCGCCGTATTGCACAATGCGTCGAAGGTTCTGATCAGCGATCAATCGAATGATGCGGTGCAATGTTGGCAGGGAGCGGTCGAGGGCAAAAGAGCGAGGTATTGGCAGACCGACAAATTGCCTGCCGTCGACGTGGGGTTGGGCAAGGTGGTGACAACGAGCAACGACTGGATCTATGTTCCTCACACTCCGCGTGGAATCATTTCAATCTTTGATCGCACCGGCCGTGTCCTCGAGTATCTCTCCGGCGGCACTCCCCCCCTGAACGCTCCGCGCGACATAGCCATCTCGATGACCGGCGATTCTCTCTACGTATTGGAAATGCCCGGGGAAGGATCTAACAAACTGCGTTTGTGGAGCAGAAAAAGAAAAGCAGAGGAAACAGATCGCTGAGTTGTGCGGCAGACTCAATCCTTGCCTGTCCGCACCATCAGCAGTGAACAAGGCAGATTCACCAGGGCCGACTCGACATCGTAATGCATGAGTTGATTCCACAAGCCAAAGCCATTTTGGCTGGTGGGAATAACCAGCAGATCCGCTTCGATATCGCGGGTAAAATCTATGGTCGTCGAGTGCGTCTTTTCCTGCATACAGCGCAATTGCACATTGATTCCTGAAAAATCGACTTGCTGCAAATAAGCCGTCAGCATTGCGTCCCGCTCTTTATAGATCGTGGATGGATCAATGGCTTGGCTGCTGGCGGATGATTTTTTATCATCGGTCTGCGGCATGGGAAAACAGTGAGTGACATAGAGCTCTTTGCTGCCGGCAAAATAGGCGATTCCGGCAGCTACTTTGACCACTTGGATGGTTTCTTCTTCAAATTCGACAGCACAGTGTATCTTGGCGAGCGGTTTCGGTTCGATGCTCGGTTCGGCAAAAAGCATGACCGAGCACGGGGCATGTCGGGCGATATTGCGGGCAACTGATTCAAAGTAATAACGAAACGCTTTTTCCCGTTTGAGAGCGCCGGCACAGATCAAATCAGCCTCGTACTCGTTGGCGACTTTGATCAAAACATCGGGAGTGCTGCCACCACTCACCAGGTAGATTGGCGGATGTTCCCTGAAATTGGACTTTTGAATATTTTCTTCCAGTTTTTGCCTCACTGCGGCTGAATCCTCGCCCACATGAACGATAATCGGCACTGCGCCCATAATTTTGAGCAATGCATGTGCTTCATTGAGCACCGCCTGCAAGTTGGGAGTAAAGCCGACAGCCACAACGGCGCGCTTAAAAATAGGCTCAGGCAATCCCGCCTGGGGTTCGCCATCCAGAGTCGTTGATCCCATTCAAATCCCCACTTTAAGTGCAATCCAGATTCGGTGATAAACGGATTATCAATCATACCTGGATTCGGTGTTTTGCACCGAATTCAAATCATACTATCGCTTGGTTTCAAGCAGTCGTTTGCTGGATATTTTCAGTCGATTTCTGCAGTTGGTGTGCTCGTTCGTAAAATTCTTCAACTTCCATTTCTCTGAGAAAAACCATGCCATGGGTTGCGCGCAAACGCGGGTGATCGCTTTCATTGAAATATTCGCGTCCCAGGCAGGTTTTGATCTTTTGGTATTGCTCCACCATGATGCGCTGTGACAATCTGGAAAACGGGCCATCGAATTCATAGCTCGGAAAAGAGGCATCAGCTTGAGAGACAAAGCAGTTGAGAAACGAATTTTCCAGATTGGCCATCGAATTGAGTGAAACCGGCACCATAATATTGACTTCAGAAGGGTGAAATCGAAACCAAACGTTGCGATATCCCCAGATCTTGAGATCAGGGTGGTTGTTCTCGTCGCTGTAGATCTTGGTGGCCTGTGCCATGGTTTGCAGAACCTTGTAGTGGGTATCCGGACCACTGCCTTCGGGGTCGAATGCACAGGTGATAATCGTCGGTTTGATTCGCTGCATGAGATTGAGAACCGGCTCAACGTCGCGGACGCGGTTGACCGCCGAGCCGAAAATTCCACCACCGTAAAATCCAAGGCGCAAATGGTTGACGTTGGCGTTGCTGAAACCGAGATACCCCCAAAGCAGATCCGCTTCCCATTCGCGGATCATGCCTTTAAACTGCTGGATATAGTGGACATCCTTCTTGCCGGGGTACTGGCTTTTGAAATAGAGAACCATTTCAGCAATACGGTTCTGCAACTGCGGCACGCTGTCTTCCTCAAAAATGAACATCAGGTTGCGCAGCATCCGCCGTGCTTGACCTTCATTCTTCATGGTTCGGCTGTGAGCGGCGACGCCATCCAGATATTGATAAACATCGCGGTTGCGGCCGATGGTATAATCCGGGGCAAAATATCCCTCATCCAACAGCTGGCGGAAACACAGTGTGGTGATATGGTTTTGCAGGTTCTCCAGCATTTGCGTGGCGAAGGAATTGGTCACGGCATTGAAACCGCTGGTCATATAATTGAAATGGTGTTGATTTTTGGGAGAACGGACCAGATGAATGATATAAGCCCAATAGCCAAGCATGATATCGTCGTGATGGGGCGCTGTATGCATAAAGACTTGATCTTCGATCGAATCCAGGCCGCGAGAAATCTTTTGCATCAAACTGTTCTGCACCTGCAGATTGATCGCAGAAAGCGTTTTTCCTGCCTTGGCCAAAACCCATTTGGAAGATCGCACCGAATCATAGTCTTCTTTGGCCAAATCTTGGATTTTTCTATTCTGCCCCAAAGCCAGATCAACTACGATTCGCTCGATTTCCTGAGCAGGCAAAGGAGACTTGGCCTTTACATTCTCATAACACCTTTCGACCAGCAAGGAAGCAGCCCCAGAGGTGAGATAAAAACGGGCATTGGGCAATTTGTGCAATGCTGAGGCTGGATAGCTATTGCTGGCCGGACACTCGATGGAGTCCTTGATCACCTGGGCATGAGATTCGCCAGCTGCAATAATGATGGCGGTTGTTTCTGTATTGTAAGTCAAGGTACTCAGACCAATGGTGATGACCAAGCGTTTGCGAGCGATTTCGATGCCGCCGAGATCTGTGGCGGCGGCCGCTTGTGTTTCATAGTTGGTGGCTGTCAACCGCGTCGTGGAAAAGTGATCTGAACCGCGCACATTGGAACAAATATGGCCGTCCGGTCCGATACCGCCCAGATAAAAACCAATCCCGCCTCTGGCGCGAATTTTCATCTCGTATTCGGTGCAGTACTGATCCACTTGACTGATCACATCTTTTTGGATTCGTTCTGCTTTGGTTAACCCATAACGTGTGCGCAGAGTGAGATCGACAACATCATCGGCATAAATATCTTCAGGAGTCAGATTCTCCGGAATGCCGATCTTCCAGGCATCCAACAGCAAGGCATTTTTGCTATCGATGCCGAATTCGCGAAAATAATACTTTTGGATGAAATAGTGAAAACTGTTGCTCTGCAGAGGGTTGATCGGATAAAACTCTTCAGATTGAACAAACTGCAGCGTTTCAATTTTTGGGCGTTTGCCGGCATCGATCGTGTTTTGTTCCAACTCCTTGCGCACACTATCGGAATTCCAGTTTTTTAGAAAGTAGGTGACATACTTGATGAAATGTTCCGGAATCTTGCCAACCGGCAGGGAAACGACCCCTTCAGGGTTCTTCTGTACCCATTCGATAAAACGCAAGGCAGCCAGGCGTCCAAGCAATGGATAATTTTCTACTTCAATGACCGGAATTTTTTCCGTCGGTTCGTAGATAAACTTTCTGCCGCTTTTTTGCAGCGCAAACGCTTCGACTCCGGAAATCGGCAATCGCTCAGTTCGGGTCATACAAAACCTCATATTTATTTGGAGAAAAAGTTAATCAAAAATTTGCTATTCAAAAAGAAAAATCTTCCGTGCTGGGCGAACGGATAAAACTCGACCGCAACAGCCTTAACCTTTGGCGTTGCGCAGGTGGTCGATTTGTCGAGCCGGACGCGGTAGCAGCGATCGAGTCCGCATGAAATAGAATAGAGCGATCAACAACACTCCCGCCAAAAATCCAAGCGAAACGCGAAACCCCAACAAGGGCACTCCAACGCCTGCTCCCAGAGAAGCCCCGAGAGCCCCTCCCCATAGATCATAGGCATAGATTCTGCCGTAATGCGGTGTGCCGAGAGAGAGATCATCCAAAACCGTGTAAAGCGGAAAACAAAATCCACCCAGCCCACCACAGACAAAGAACAGCCCCATAAAAAGCGCAAGTGCGGGAAGCGCAAAGAGCATTTCGAGGATCCAGGGCAACACAGCCGTGGTTGCCGCGGCCAGCAAGAGATAGACCAGCAGAAAAGTGAAACGGAAACCGTGTCGCAGCAAACGCAGTGCAGATGCTGCACCGACCGCCATTCCCAACATATAGACGGCGAGTGCAAAGCCGATTTCAGTATAGAGAAATCCTCTTGCAGCCTGAAAAGCCATCAACAGGACAATTTGCAGCGTCATCGCCATGAAACCGAGCAAAAAGCCGGCCAAGACCAGCCCGGTGTGCCAGTCCGTCTTGCTTTTGCGCACCAGGATAGAGAGAAAAATTGCGGCCGCTGCTAATGCCACGAACACCCACCGGGCGCACGATTTGGCATGCACCTGAATCGAATAGAGGAGTTCGCTCGGACCACCGAGGTTTTTATTCCAGGCCAGAAAGTCGAGATAATAGCCGATCGGTTGAACATCTCGATTGATGGCAGTCCGGTTGGTGCTAAGGATATCTGCAAAGTAGGCCAATCGATCAGGCAGATAATAAAATTGCAGCTGGGATGGATGAAAAAATGGATAGACGACTCCTGAATTTTGCAGACGCCGGCTGAGCAGTTCGGCGGTCTGCTCCGGTGCCGGTTGCGATGCGGCGATAAAGATTCCCTGGTCGCCGGGCAGATAAAGGACATGAGGGAAGACGGTCTGCAAGGTACGATTGATTGAACCATTCAATTGCAGCAACTCAGCGCCCAGGAAATTTTCGCCTCCCGGCAAACCGAGCAGCAAAAATCGGCCGTTTTCAGCAAGATGCGATTTGACGATGGCAAAAAATTCACGGGTAAAGAATCGATTGCCTTGCGCCGAGGCCGGAGAGGCAATGGCACAGACGATCAGATCATACTTGCCCTGTCGAGAAAGCCAATATCGCGCATCGCTATAGATGATTCGCAGGCGGTCGGATCGCCAAAGAGAACGCAGAGAATCAGAGAGCAAGGAAAAAACAAGCTTGCCAGCCTGCGGATCCAATTCACAAAAATCCACACTCACATGGGGATGACGGAGCAACTCCACCGGCAACCCTCCCCAACCTCCGCCGATGAGGCAAATCGATCTGGGAGCTGGATGTTGTGCCAGCACCAGGGCTGCTTGCGCCTGGGCGGAAACCGGATCGGGTATGGCAGCAACCTTTTCGCCATTGCTGTATAGGATAAATTCTCCGCCCCAATCCAGAATCGCCAGCTTGCCGTACCGACCTTGTTCAGTCTTGACGAGTCGCAGGTCGGCAGCAAAAGAATGCCAATAGAGAATTTCAATGCGTTCAGCCAGAGCGAAAAATCGAAACAGCACCAGGAAGAGCAGAGCGGCAAACGGGAAGAAAAATGCGACCCTCTTCTTTTGCATGCCAGCTAACGCCGACAGTGTGAGCACCGCAACAAGCCCAAAAGCGAGCCAATCATCGCCCAGTCTGATATTGAGAAAAGTGGAGAACAGGCCGCCGAACAGACTGCCGAGGGTTTCGGCAAAATAGAGATATCCGGATGGATTGTTGCGCTTTGACATGTGGCTCAATTCAGCAAAAAGATAACCAAAGAGCAGACACGGAACAGCGGTTAAAAATGCAGAGCTGAAGAGCAGCATCCCCAGATCGAGTGGTTGGGCCAATGAGGTGGCAAAAAAGTGACGGACGAGGCGTGCACCAGCAAGGCCGAGCGCAGCTGTGGCAAAAATCAAAGCGAAAATAGCAACCCAGGAATACCGCAATCGTTTGTGATTTGGTGCAGAACCCAGGCGCGCACCCACACCGCCCCATATCAACCACAAAGCCAGAAGCAATCCGATGGACAACTCGTTACCGTAAAAGGTTGCCAAAAAAGCGCGCAGATAAAGCACCTGCAGCGACATTGAAGCAAAACCCAGAAAAAAACCAATTGGCTGTGTCGAGTCAAATGCTTTTCGCATAGTTGCATCACATTTTTTTACTCATTGTTGCATCACAATCAGCGGCCACAGTCGCTGAATCAAAAATCTGCGGATGGAGACAATTTGAAAAATGTGGGGAATCGGGGAAAAAGGGATCGAGTCGGAATCCTTGGGATTCCGACTCGGCATTGAATTCGTCCGTGTATCGATTGGTGGGGTCAGCAGGTTTGCAACCTAAGGTGAGAGTTTGCAGCATTTTGTCATCGATGCATGGAGATGCATTTCCTTTCATCGTGCACTCCCATCGGATGCGAAAAAAGATGCGCTCTAATCTTTCTCCTCTTCCATCACATAATTATCGTCATCGATGTCGGCATAGACGCTGTGATCACCGCGTTCGGCCCGCGTCAACACATGTTCATATTCAGAAAAGACTTCTTTTTCAAGGCGGGAACGAAAATCCTTGCTGATCGGATGTGCAACATCGCGTTGGCTGCCATCTTCGGCACGGCGCGATGGCATGCATAGAATCAATCCGGTTTTGCTCTGGATAATTTTGAGCCCTTTAACGGCAAACATATTGTCAAAAGTCACATTGACAAATGCCTTTAATTTTTTTTCATTCCTCAGTTTGATGCTGATCTCTGTGATTTCCATGCTAAACCCCTTACCCTAAATGAGTTGCACCCCTCAAGCAATAGAAGTCCTGCAGCAATTCTATTGCAGATCCAATGAACTATATGCCTCAATGATCGCGATCTGTAAGCGTGAAACACTTTCGCCGTGATTAAACGCCCCTTCGTTCGCTAAAGGCAAATGGACGACCCGCGAGGGAAAGTAGTTTCGGCAGCATGTCTGAGGCGTTGCATTTTTATATTACAGGCAATCTAAAGAATTCGCGCAAAGCTGCAAAGGTTTTTTTGCCTTTTTTTTATTTTTTTATGGTTCGCCGATAGAATTATTTGGCTTGTAATGCCGGGTTGAAATAGCCGAATCGAATCCATGGGGCAGCCTGTCGCACTCTTTCCATCCATTTGCGAATGCCGCAACTCGACGACTCATCTTTATCCAGTGACAGGGCTTCGATCATCCAGTCTGGATCCATATTCAGATTGCGCATCTGAATCATATCGATGCGGAAACTCTGCAACAACGGCAAGAGCGCGTCGATCTCTTCTTCCCGGTCGGTAAAACCCGGAAAAATGAAATAGTTCAGTGAAATCCAGATGCGCTGTTTTCTCGCCACTCTGATCGACTCGATCACATCAGCAAATGAATAGTCGCGCGGACGATAATAGCGTTCATAGTATTCAGGCTGCACGCTGTTGACACTTACGCGCAGACTGTCCAGGCCCGCTCGGCACAATCTTTCGATCACCAGAGGTTTTGAAGCGTTGCTGTTCAAGTTGATCGTTCCGCGATCTGTCTGCTTGCGGATGGCAGTGATACTCTCTTCGAGCAAAAGTCCCTGCGTCAATGGTTCTCCTTCGCACCCCTGACCAAAGCTGACAACTGCCTGAGGTGCATTGCGCAGATGATCGACAGTGAATTCAGCGATCTCTTCGACTGAAGGAATAAAAGCGATGCGCTCCTGGCTGGCGGTAACGCCGGTTTCGGTCTGTTGGTGAGAAATACAACCAACACAACGGGCGTTGCAGCTTGGACTGACCGGCGCCGGACATTCCCAACGGCCGAGGACAAAATTGCGCGCTGCCGGGCATCCATAGCGGCGGACGCAATTCTCGACCAAATGCCTGACCAGTCGATTGTTTGGGTAGCGGGTCAAGGCGACCTCTGCACCTCTTTCAATCATCTGTTCATCGAACTGATCGAGATCTTGCCGGACATCGGCGTCAACACGGATCGCAGTCGTAAAAAATCCTTGTGGTCGCCATCCGACTGCGGCATAGGCATAGAGCGGCAGCCGCACCGTTGTTTCGCTTTCACGCAAAAAAGCAGCGCGAAAGAGCTGCGTGTAAGCCGGGGCAAGAAAGGCAGCGACCGGATAGACACGATTGCCGCGGTAATTCACAATTTGCACGATCTCATCTTTGCGTGGATCATAGGCAAGGGCAATGCGTTCCGGCAGATGAAACAGATTGCTGCCATTGGGCAGCGGAATCAATTCTGTATCATCAGGCAGAACCGGGTGATACATGCGCATGCCTATCATTTGCAGTTGCGGAATTTCGAAAATTTTGCCACCGCTGTCGCTGACCAAGAGAGCCGGGCGAGGTGCCGATTTCAATGCCATGCTTGAACCTCAAATGAATAAAAAAGATTATACTCAACACCAGACAAATTTGCAATGCAAATTTACCGCTTCTGTGGTCCAAGATCAGCCGTGTTCTGGATCGCCGTCGCGAGAGCGACTGCAGGACTCGATTGCAGCACTCTATCCATTGGGTGCATGGGCTTTGCAGCGACAGGAATTTTTCGCGTTTTGATTTGCATCTGAGCAATAAAAGAGTTATAATAACGCTCATTAAAGCAGAAAACGGGTCTCTGCCGGAGCACTTGCGGTTAGCGAAAGGTATATACAAAAGATGTTGATCAAACCGACCAGCAATCAAATCGCTGGATCTTTGCAGATTCATTTAGCTGCGGCCTTTTTCTATCTTTTTATTGTTTCCACATCTGATGCGCGGGTTCTGCATGTTGGCACGACCGCAGACGAAGGACCAGCCAGTCTGAGAAGCGCTCTCCACGAAAGCCAGGAGTATTTTGGACCGGACACCATCCGCTTTAATCTTCCCATAAACGATTTAAACCATGACAGTGTTGCTGGAACGTGGACGATTTTTCCCCAGACTCCCTTACCTCGATTAACAGATGACGGTACGGTGATCGAGGCGAATTGGGTTGGCTCCGACAAAAACAGAACCGCTGTGCAAATCGATGGCAGCCGATTGCCGCCCGGGAAACCTCTTTTGGAAATTCGATCGTCCCATAACCGCATCGTTGCGATTGGATGGATTCGTTGTCAGGCGTATGCTTTGACGATCACTGGTGAACAAGCGCGCTTTAACCAGGTGGTTGGTTGCGCGTTTGTTGGGCAAGACGGGAAAACCGACCAGCCAACCACCTGATCCGGGGGCATCCTCATTGCTGAGGGGGCTTCGGATAATCTGATCGGCGGCACAGAACCGCAACAGGGCAACACCTTTCAAGCATTGGCTGAAAGCGCCATCAAGATTGACGGCTCACACCGAAATTTGATTCAGGGGAATCGAATCGGTTCACTCAGCAATGACCAGGTCGACCGATGCAACGGTTGGGATTCTGCATCCAGTGAACAGAATGTTGGACCGCACCATCCGGCAGTCTATTTGCTGAACGGCAGTCGACATAACGAAATCGGCGGCATTTTGACCGGCCAAGGCAACATCATTTCCGGAAACATGGGCGACGGCATTTGCCTGCAATCGACCAACACGGACAGCAACCGCATTATGGGCAACTGGATCGGCCTGGATTGCAGTGGACGGAAAGCAGCCGCAAATTGGCAGGCGGGCATCGCCGTTCGACCCGCCAACCCCGGCGGCGAAGACGGCCCCCAAGGCACCTGTATCGGCAGCGAGGCGGCAACGAGCCGCAACTGCCTATCCGGCAATCTCGAATACGGCATTTTGCTCGAAGGTCCATGTGCAGGGACAAACATCCTCAACAACTGGATCGGCGTCGATGCCGAGCAAAAGAACATTGTGACAAACGGTTTGCACGCCATTTTCCTGCATCCGGGGCTTTCCGAGGAGGGCCCGAGCAGAGTTAAAATCGGTCCGGACAACCTGGTCATCGCGGATGTCGATGACCAGGAAGCAAATCCCATCTCTGCGCTATGTCTGAGCGGCTGCCGGGATATCGAGGTAGTGGGCAATTGGTTGGGTTCAACACCGGATAGTCGTCTGGCCACCCGCTATAACGGTGGACTTTTCCTGAAAAATGGTGCCATGTCGAACACAATCGGACCTAACAATTGCATTCAAAACAACAAACGACCCGGCATCTGGATGCGAGGTGAATCGACCCGGCAAAATCGAATCACGCGCAACATCTTGCGCCACAACAAAACAGCGCAGATTCTGTTGGAAAAGGGAGCAAACAGCAACATCGAGCCGCCGGTGTTGACTTTTATCGATCGACAGGGTATCCATGGTGTCGCCACACCGGACGCAAAGATCGAGTTGTATGGAGCCAATCATGAAGAGTGCCCCAGTTATATCGGCGACACGGTGGCGGACAGCAGCGGGCAGTTTTCTCTCATTCTCAAGATCAACAGATTTTTTTTGCAGGCAACTGCAACTGATCCCAAAGGCAACACTTCTGCCCTGTCAGCGGTTTTCATCATGCCGGTTGAGGTGATCAACTTCAACGGCACCGCCGGCGAGAACGGCCAGGTCAAACTCGGCTGGCAAACCGCACTCGAAAACAACCTGTTCGGTTTCTATGTTCAGCGCAGTCAGGATGCGGAAAGCTGGCAGGATCAGGCCTTTGTCGCAGCAAAAGGCCTCTCCCAGTATGGGATGACCTATCATTTTATCGACCCAACGCCGTTGGAAGGAAAAAGTTGGTATCGATTGCGCCAGGTTGATTTACAGGGAAATGAAACGCTTTCCAGCACCATCGAAATCAGCCAATCCACCCCCGAATTCATCGAAATATCGACGCCCTATCCCAATCCGTTCAACAGCGAAATGAGGTTGGCTTTCACCCTCTTGCAGGCGAAATACCTGACATTCAAGGTTTTAAACCTCGCCGGGGAAACGGTCAAGCTGTTGTTCGACGGAACGCTTGAAGCCGGTCAGCACGAAGTGAGCTGGAATGGATTGGATGAGCAAAATCGACCCGTTGCCAGTGGGGTCTATTTGATTCATCTCACAGCCGCCAATCAGAGCTATATGCACAAGATTGTCTACAGCAAATGATGGCTGCATCGGCAAAGAGAACGGTCGGCGGGAATGCAAAAAAAAAGGGCTGATGCAAATGATCAGCCCTCGTTTTTTTTATCTGGCTAAAAGCATTAACTAGAGAAAAAATTACTCCTCGATAATGATCGCTTCGGCCGGACAGGAATCCGCTGCATCGCGCACATCGTCTTCGAGATCACTCGGCACTACTTTTACCTTAACCTGTGCCACATCGTCACCCATCTCGAACACATCAGGAACAGAATCAACACACAGTTCACATGCGGTGCAGAGATCGGGATCAACTTTAACTTTCATTTCTAACCTCCATAATTGGATTCCCACTTAACAGCCAGAGAGTTTCCTCAATTCAGACTGTTTGACTAACCTTTGTTTCTTCGATGGTAAGAGAAAGCGGATTACCGTTCTCCTGCTGCCGCCAAGGCGATCGTTTTGGAGCAAGGTGCAGCTCTATCGATAGTTACGGCGCAAATTTACAAATAAGAAAAGAATCTTTCAAGTATTTTGTTGCGCTGCACAAGAAAACTCGTCAGCCATAAAAACCTTGCTTCTGGTGACAAAATTCTTAATTTGCAAACACCAGACCTGGCCGATGATTGCGTTCTGGATTCCGTTTCGCCGCTAGGCGAATGGAGAAATCATTGGACATCATACGGTTGGCGGAATCTGAATTTTCCCAGTTGTTGTGTCACGATCCAAAAGGTTGCATGTGCAAACCGGCGATTCGCTTCGCATTGGAAACACGCGATTTGTTGCGGTCGATAAAAGAACAGCATTTGGTTTGGAGAGTTTGGCAAAGATGATGAATTATGTCTGGTTTTTTCTGGTCGCCGTTGCGGTGATCACCGCTGTGTTTACGGGCTCAGTCGAAGCGGTAACCCAAGCCGCTCTTGACAGCGCAGGTGCTGCGGTCACGATTGCGATCAATCTGATCGGCATTATGACCTTGTGGCTTGGAATAATGAAGATTGCTGAGGAGGCTGGGTTGGTCCGTCTGTTGGCCAGGGGGATTCAGCCTTTCAGCCGTTTTCTTTTTCCCAGCATACCATCCGATCATCCGGCAATAGGGGCGATGATTCTCAACCTTTCCGCCAATTGGCTTGGACTGGGCAATGCCGCCACCCCACTCGGAATCAAGGCCATGGAAAGCCTGCAAACCCTGAACGAAGACAAAGAGACCGCTTCTGATGCCATGATCATGTTCCTTGGACTGAACACGGCCAGCATTACCCTTATACCCATGACCATCATAGCCGTTCGGGCAGGAGTTGGCTCACAGAATCCTGCAGAAATCATCGGCACAACCATATTTTCATCTCTGACGGCCAGCCTGACTGCGGTATTGGCCGTCAAATTTTTCATCGCGCTGGAACAGGGATGGAGACACGCTCTTGGCGGTTTATTGCGAGCCTGGAAGGGAGTATCGGTTTTTGCACTGTTCATCGGTGCGGTGCTGCTGTTCCTGCAAACCGGCTGGCTGCAGACGATGGGAAGCTGGCTGCCGCCCGATTTTTTCCGCCGCAGCGTGGGCTTTATATCGCGCTGGGCGATACCCACCTTGCTGCTGATGATACCGGCAATCGGCTTCACCCGCAAAGTCAAAGTATATGAAGTTTTTGTCGATGGCGCCAAAGACGGCTTTCAGGTGGCAGTGCGCATCATCCCTTACCTGGTGGCCATTTTGGTTGCGGTTGGTATGTTTCGCGCCAGCGGGGGCATGGATTTCTTTGTTCGTCTGTTGTCACCGGTCACTGCGCTGATCGGAATGCCGGCGGAACTTTTGCCGGCCGCGCTGATGCGGCCGCTGTCCGGGAGCGGTTCTCTGGGAATCATCACCGAATTGATCCACACCCACGGTGCCGATTCGTTTATCGGCCGTTTGGCGTCGACTCTCTATGGCTGCACAGAGACGACTTTTTATGTCATCGCAGTCTATTTCGGCGCCGTGCAGGTGAAAAAAACCCGCTTTGCCATTCCAGCAGGTCTGATCGCTGATTTGGCTGGAATTTTGGCGGCAGTCTTTATCTGCCGGATCATGTTCTTGTAGGGTGTTGCTTTCCCGGTCAGGACTTGAAGCGCATCCAGTATTGCAACAAGTCGGCCTGGTCGATTTCGCGCTGCAGAGCAGCAGCTTTTTCCTTGTCCAGAGTCCGCAGAGGCAGCCGAACGGGACCGCAATCGATGCCGGTCAGCTTCATCATTTCTTTGGCTACTCCCAGCGTGCCGCCATAGCGAAAATAGAGTTCCACGATTTTTCGCGCGACTCCCTGCAATCGCTGCGCTTCTGCCAGTTGCCCACCGGCAAAGGCATGCAACATGGCGGAGAACAACGGAGAAGTAAAGTTGTAAAAGGTGCCAATTGCCCCATTAACACCGATCGCCAGACCTCCCAACAGCATCTCATCGCAACCGAATAAAAGATCAAAACGGCCGTTTTGAAAAGTCAAACATTCTCCCAAATCGTATAGGTTTTCCGACGTATATTTGATGCCGCACAAACTTGGAATGCGCGGAGCTGCCTTTTCGAGAAAAAGGCGCATGGGAAAATGGACGCCGGTTACAGAGGGGATATGGTAATAGTAAAAGGGCAGATTGGGCGCAGCGCCCGTCACTTCGACCATAAAATCGATCAATTCATCGAGAGTGGCGGGCTTGAAGAAACTGGGCGAGCACGCGCTTATCGAATCGGCACCGATCTGCATGGCGTGCTGGGCCAGGGTTTTCGCCGATTCGAGGCAATTGTGGCCGACATGAACCATCAATTTCATCTGGTGATCGATTTTCTCGCTCCACCGTTCAACAATCTGAATCCGTTCAGCAACAGTGAGTGAAAAACTCTCCCCGGTCGAGCCGCAGACAAAGAGACCACTGATTTCATAACCGGCATAGAGTCGCGCCAGATCCGCGATGCGGTCAAGATCGATTTTACCGTCGGCATGCATCGGCGTGAACGGCGGCACCACCAAACCCACCAGTTTTTCCATTTCGATTACCTTGTTTGTGAATGATGTTGGCGTTGTTTGCAGAACCTGTGATTTATTCCCGGCTCCTATTGCCCAGCAGTGACAACCGCTGTTGTGCCAGAGAGGGCGGTGATTCCAGAAGACTGGTCAGGTATCCGACCACCATGCAGCTCAACAAGCCAATTCCCCCGTACAAGAACAAATGGACGGATGTGGTGAACTGCACCCAAAAAAGCAGCAAAGCGCTGGCGGCTGCACCGGTGAGGGCGCCTTTGCCGGTGCAGCGGCGGGTAAAGATGCCGAGAGCAAACATGCCTGCCAAACTGCCTCCCAGGAGCCCCAGCAGTTTGATAAAAAGATCCCAAAGCGATTGGATATTTGCCGACGCCAGCAGGATCGCGGCGCTGGTGGCAACCGCTCCGATCACCAGAGTCAACCAACGAGCGGAGCGCAAAGAATGAGTTGAGGATTTTTCCGCCTTGAAACGGTGCCAATCGGTTATGATTGCCGCTGCCACACTGTTCATACCGCTATCGAGGCTGGACATCGCAGCGGCGAACAGGCCGGCGACAATCAGGCCGGAGATTCCTGCCGGCAATTCGCTGGTGACAAACCAGGGGAAAATGCCGTCGGTTTGTAAGGTTGGATTGAGCGATGCTGGATTTTGTTTATAAAAGACATAGAGAGCGGTACCAAGGCTGAAAAACAGAACAGCCGAGGGAATTGCCAGCCCGGCATTGGTCCAAATGGATCGCGCTGCCTGTTTGCTATCCGCGGTCGTCAAGTAGCGCTGAATAACCACCTGGTCGGAAGTATAGGGGATAAGATTGGTGAAAAAACCGCCGAGATAGACCACCCAGACAGAACTGACGGTGTATTCCCAACGCCAATCGAACAACTGCAATTTCTGATCCTGGCGGGCGATTTGATAAATTTCACTCCAGCCGCCCTGAATGCTGTGGACGATGAGCAGCAAGCTGAGAAGAGCTCCACCCGTAAGCACCACGACCTGCAGCACATCTGTCCAGATTACCGCCTCGATCCCGCCCAGCACGGTATAGATCGTGCAAAAAATCCCCATGATCAGGATGCAGCCGATTATCGGGATGCCGGTCATCGCGGCAAGGGCAATGGCCGGCAGGAAGATGATAATCGCCATGCGGCCGAGCTGAAACAAAATAAAAAAGATGCTGCCGCAGAGACGCACAGGCAGGCTGAAACGTTTTTCCAAATATTCGTAGGCAGTAACAATCGGCAAGCGGCGAAAAAACGGCAAATAGAAAAAGACCACCACCGGTGCAACCAGCAGGATGCCCACAGAATTGCCAAAATAGGTCCAATTGGTGGCAAAGGTTTTGGCTGGAGTGGACATGAAGGTGATGGCGCTTAGCTGAGTGCCATAGATACTGAGACCGGCAGCCCACCAGGGGATCCGTTTGCCGGCGAGGAAAAAATCGTCAAGTGTTTTTTCGCGCCTGGAACAATAAAATCCTACTGCAACGAGGGTTAAGAGATAGATGGCGAGCACTATAGAGTTGATGGTGCCAAAAGGGTTCGTCTGCGGTTTGGGGGTAAAAGCGTGGACTGCAGCGCTGCGATGGCCAGGGCGATCCTCGCCGCCGGGAATTGTTCCGCGGCCGTTGAACCAGACTGCGGCAGTGGTGACCGTTTTCCCCGGCCATTCCCCCACCTTTGCCCAGGTGTCGGTGATGTTGTGATAGGCAAGGATATTGGCTGAAAAGCCCGGATGGTTGTCTTGCAGCTGGGCGATTTTGCCGACGTTTTCGCCGTCATCGCCGCCGAAAATGAGGATATGGGAATTGCCATACTGGAGAGCAGGCGCAGCGGCAACCGCATGCGGCAAATCCGCCCGTTTTTGCCATCCCTGCTGGGGGTTGAATGAAAAAGCATCTGTCAGATAGCGCCGAACGATCTCCCCGTTTTGCCCGGCCAGGAGCTCACATCCGCTGAACAAATAGACTTCGCCGCCCAGGGTTGCCAGAACCGGCAGAATCCTTGCGCAACCCGGCCACGCAGGCAGGATTTCCCATCCTTTTTCGCGCTCGGACAAATCCAGACGATAAAAATGGTTCAATGCCTGTGCTTTGGCAAGCTCGCTCTGACCGCCGGCCACATAGACCCAATCGCCGACCCGAACTGCAGCACAATAGGCAACACCTTGCGGCAAGTCGGGATAGTCGTTGATCTTCGCTGCACCGGCAGCAAAATTAAGCTCGTAAACCCGGGCGCTTGGGTTCTGCGCATCGCATCCGCCGATGATCAACAACCCGTCATTGAGCGAAACTGCCCCGCCATAAGCGACGGGCTGCGGCAAAGCCAGCGAAAACTCCCACCGATTTCCTCCCGGCGCAAGAATTTGAACATCGGCGAAAAAGATCTTTTTCCCGCCAGCGTACGGTGAAACCGGCCAGTCGCAACCACCGGCAACGATCAAGGTATTCGCAACGGTGCCGATAAATGCGCCGCTGACGCGCTGCGGCAACTCTGGCAAATTTTCCCACTGCAGCGCGAAAGGATCGGATTTATCGGCACCCCGAGATTGACCAAGAAACAGGTAAAAGAAAACTAAAAACAAAGCGGCGTTTAATTTCATGCCGTCATTTTTCACTTGCGCCGAAATCCACCTTGGGAGCCTGATTGGCTTCTTCTGGTGCCTCGAAATACGGCCGTTGTCCAAATCCCAAGAGACCAGCTATCACTACGGTCGGAAAAGCGCGGATGGTTTTGCTATAGGTCTGCACAGTGTCGTTATAGCGTTTGCGCTCAACGGCAATGCGATTCTCGGTGCCCTCGAGTTGGTCCATCAACGTGCGGAAATTCTCGTTGGCCTTGAGTTCAGGATAGCGCTCGACCACGACCATCAACCGCGACAGAGCCGAACCAAGATTGTTCTGCGCTTGCATGAATTGTTCCATCATCGCCGGGTCCTGAGCCAGTTGGTCGGCATTCAGGGTGGTCTGGGTGGCGCTGGCGCGGGCATTGATCACCGCTTCGAGGGTTTCCCGTTCAAAATTGGCATAGCCTTTGACGGTTTCGACCAGATTGGGAATCAAATCCATGCGCCGCTGCAGCTGATTTTCGACCTGCGCCCAGGCATTGTTGACGCTTTCATCAACGTCGACCAGACGGTTATAGGTGCCTTTAAAAAACGAAAACAAAATCAGCGCCAAAACAATCAGCACACCTGCAGTAACCAAACATCCGGTGCTTAACTTTTTTGCCATTTCCTTTCTCCTTTACAATTTGTCCACGATCGAAGCAAGGGTGCGAATCTGGCTGATGTAGCGCTCAGCCAACTGCACCAATTCATCCCTGTTGAGATTCACTTCTTCATCATAAAGAGCGAGAAGCTGTGCAAAAACAGATTGCTGGAGATCAAATGTTTGCGCTGTGAGTTCAAACAGCTCATTGTTTTTTCGCGGTGGCTCGACGTCTCTGAGAATGAGCAATCCGGAAAAAAGCGTCATCATCGTCGGCACAGTCTCTGCCAAAAACCGCTGCAAGTGTTTTTTTCTGCCCAGTGTTTGGAGAAAACACTCGCGCAGATGCAAGAGTTTGCTTTTGATCTGTTCCTCGCATTGCAGGCGGAGATCGTCTTTTTCGATAACAAGTTCTTGCAGCACGTCTGTGCCATATACCAATTCATGAGAACGCTGCAAGGAAATAAACTCGAGCGGAAAAGAGTCCAGCGAAGAATCGATATATTCCCGGGTAAGGAAAAGCGGCACGCTGACCTTGCGTTTGCCCCACTTTTTGAGCAGCGGGAAGGTCTTGGCGAGCTGCGAGATACCCTGCTCAGACAAGACCACGAGAAAGTTGATATCGGATCGCCGGCGCACATACTCATTGCGGGCACCGCTGCCGTAGAGAATGATCGATTCGAGTTGATCGCCAAAACACTCTTTAAGATCATCAGTGAATTGGGAGAATATTTCTTTGGGCGATCGAGGAATTTTCGCCATACCAAGATCTCCTGTGATAGGAAAGGGTTTGCGGATTGCCGCAAGTTAAAAAACGATCAATAGCTGCCGCCGGCGCCGCCGCCGCCGCTCATGCCACCGCCAAAGCCACCAAAGCCTCCTCCGCCGCTGCTGCCAAAACCGCCGCCAAAACCGCCGCCACCAAAGGTACCGCCAAAACCGCCGTGATGTCCGCTCGACGAGCCGCTCAGCAGAATCCACGGCAACAGACCAAGACGGGCCAAGATGATCAGGATGATGATCAGAGCGAGAAAAGAGCAAAAACCGCCGAAAACCGATTCTTCAGAATTATCTTCATAGTCGGCAAAATCGGTGGTCTGACCGTTAAATTCAATGCCGGTATCTTGACTGACCAGTCCGGCAATCGTCTGAAAGGCGGCAAGAAATCCGCCACCATAGTCGCCGGCTCGCAGATGGGGAGTCAATATATCGCGAAAAATTCGGCCGCTGCGTGAATCGGTCAGCACCGGTTCCAATCCATAACCAACTTCGATCCGCAACCGCCGGGTTTGAACCACATTGAGGATCAAAACGCCGTTGTCTTCCCCTTGCTTGCCAATACCCCATTTCTCATATAAGAGAGTGGCATATCCGTTATAGTCGTCATCCGGCACGCTGTCAAAAGTTGCAACCACCATCGCGACTCCGGCTTTTTCCCAGACCTCATTGGCCAATTCCTCGATCTGTTTTTCATCCTCAGCCGAAATCACGTTGGCAAAATCATTCACTGCTCCACGTGGCGCAGGCACGTCCATTGCAGAGAGAACAGCGAAACACAACAACAACAGGACGAAGTAGAGCAAATAACACTTTTTCATAGCCACTGGCCGTCAGATATTAGATAAACCGTCACAAGGCAAACCATACAGCCTGCCTGGGATTAACAACCACCTCTGGGATAGCGATCATCCACCCGATCGATTTGACGTTCGATGTAGCGTGCAAACGGCGTCTTGACACTGTCGACCGTTTGCGAGGGATCGATTTCCGATTCCAAGGTCAGGTTTTCCGCATCGATCCATTCAAAGATTAATATTAACGAAGATTGCCGCTAAATGCAAGAACTTTTGCGCTGATATCCGTTCGCCAAAAGATCCTCGAGCACAAGCAGTACTTGATCCGCATCGGCTGCAGGTCCGGACAATTCCCGAGCCATCGCCTGCAGGGTGGTGTGGTCGAGAGAACAGCGGCAACTTTTGATCCATTGCTGCAGAGGAGAGAGCAGGACGGCATGACAATATTCGAGCCGAAATCCCTCTCCTTTTTCGCCGGTAAAAACATAGCCATGCTGTATCCACCAGCGGATCAAAGCTTGCATCGCTCCAACGACACCTTTCGCAAAATCGCGGCGGTTGCGCGCAGCGGCGTTGGTCTTTTGCAGAATGGCCATTCTCACTGCCGCAAATTCGGCAAGAATTTGCAAATACTTTTCACTGCCCCCGGGCAAATATCGAGACGGCTCGGCGGAGAGATGCAGATCTCGCAGGCGACTGGGCAAATCAGCCGGCAAATCGACGACCTGCCGGGAGGCAACAGACCAGGCCGGAATCAGAACCTGAGCATCGCCACCCAGGAAAGAAGCAAAATGGCTGAGAATCTCTTCATCGCGTCGCTCGAGCCAAACAGGATCCGCAGTGCACAAAGCCCAACAATACAAGTTGGGCAGCGCCATCACGGGTTGCTGCGCATTCGCCATGATTCCGCGTACCTGGGAACGGTAGCGATATTCCTGGCGCAACACTCTGCGGATGTCGTCGAACTGCAGCACCACCGCCGGCGGAGTGGGTTCAAATTCGACGATTTCATAGGTCAGCAATGTAGAGCGAGCCAACAAACCGGCTTTTTCGACCAAATCGAAAATGATGCGTCCGTTGGCCCAGCCTTCGCGAATGCTTCTGCCGGGCAAGATTTCCCACGGTTCAGCAGGCGGATGCTCGAGCAAATAGCGCAAAAAGGGCACGACAAACCGCTGCAGATCATCGTGCCAGGCAGGCAAGGTTTCCCAATTGCTGCCCCAGCCTGCCCAAATCCAGGGAATCAGACTGGCGGGTTCGGGTCCGCAGTGCCATTGGCGCAAAATCGCGTGAGCGGCAGCCAAAAAAGAAAAATAGTCGTCGGGTTTGGCGCCGGGATAGCCGCCAGGATCGCCATCGATATAGACATAGCCGTCGGCGTTGGGCAAGCAGCGGAGAATCTGTTCATGGTGGGAAATCAGAAGCGCCGAGTCTTCACTGCGATCGAAGCGCAATCGGCGGAGGAAGGGATAGAATATCCGGTCATGGAAGGGTTGTTGACCGATTTCGGCATGGCTGGTGAGATTGGGGCAAAAGACCAACCAGCAGCGCAAACCACAGAGACGCGCATCGTCGATGACAGCCGAAAAATCTCGCAAGGCGTGTTCGTCTTGAGCGGACAACGGCGGCGGCGCCATTTCCGTCATTGGCCAAATCATCACACGATCAAAGGCCAGCAGGCGCAACAAGAGGAAAAAATTGTGAAAATCTTCAGCATTCCACGATCGCACGGCAAAGGGATAGCGATATTGCCAACCGCGATGAAGGTAAAATCCACGCGTTGCAAAACCGGGTTGCATCATTGCACTGCTCTATTTGCGTTCCAATTGCGGCAGAAGGCGTTGAAAAAAAGTTCGCATGGTCTGCGGTGAGAGATCGGGCGGCAGGTGGTTGCCGACCGCCACAACCGCACCGCGCACATTCGCCAAGGCGGTCATGGTTCTCGCGATGTCAAAGTCGACTTTCGCCCAGTCGCCGGCGGCAAGATCACGACAATCGATGGCGCTCCCCACCAAACAGGTGGTGCCGCCGAACTCGCTGGCCATCCAGTTAAAATCGTTGCAAGGCTCAAAAATCAGGCCGTCGGCACCGGCAGCGACAATATCAGAGGCAAAATCGACAAAACAGCCATCTGAACAAAAAAGCACTTTTTTGCCCGCTGCATGCAGCGGTTTCCACAATTCCGCATATCGCGGAATGATCTCTTGCCGATAGAATTCCGGGTGCAAAAAGGGTCCGCTTGTCCAGACAAAATCATCGTGCTGGATGACCACGTCTACCGAAGTCGCAGCCCAGGCTCGCATAAAAAAAAGCGTGCGTTGGAAAAAGGTGTCGAGAACCGATGCGAGGCGCTGCGGATCTGTTCCGGCCAGGAGAAAAGCCTCCCATCCAAACGCAGCGATAGCACCGGAAACCAGGGTTTTGTAATAGCCACCAGTCGTCAACTGCTCGGGATAATTGCTGTGAGCCTGGTTGAGCAAGTGTTCATAGGCCTGAACCTGCTCGGGAAAATCAGGCAGGCCATATTCGCGCACCGCATCGAAAGCATATACCTCGGCTGCAGAATCGAACGGACTTTTTAATGAAGAGAGCTGGTCGCTGCCATCGGCCGCATAGGCTGCATGTCCCATATTGGTGGTTCGGCCTGCCGCCGTCCAGTCGATCAAACCATCGTTGGTGTGCCAAAGCAGATCGATCTGCAAATCGTCCATGGCACGGGACAGGAGATGTTCATCTCCGGTCGGTATTCCAGCAGTCTCGGCAAGAAATTGTCGATGATATTCAAGGCTGTATTGGGTATGCGCCCATCGAGGGGTATGCTTTAAATGGATGCAATCAAGGGCAATCCGGCGGCTCATGCGTTTCTCTCCATTGGGACAGATGACTCGATTGTGTTTGGCGAACAGCAGCCGAGAAAGGTTAAGTAAAAAAAGAGCAAAAAGCAACGATTGTGTGATACAAGCTCTCGCATCAATTCGCGGCAATGTATTTTTTAAAAAATTGCCTTGTTTTTTTGCCAACAAAGCAATAATTTAATTGCAACCTGATTCGCGGGCACAACTCGGGATCTTAAGCGCAGAGATGTGATGGGGGGATGATGGAGGGAAATGGCAATGCGACCAGGATGCAAAGGGGTTGGTGTATGGGTTTTGGTGGTCGGCATCCTGTTTTTAACCAACCGACTGTTTGCTGACGAGAAATCATCGCCAAATACCACAGACCAGAAATGCCAGCAGCAAAACTGCTCATCAAAGATTGCTGAAACAGATACAACTGTAGAAAATCCTATCCAAAGGGTCAGCTGGGCGATCGCCGGCACCTCATCAGGCGACGAGAGCGACAGCTCTGAGAAGCAGGTGCATTCACTCCGCTGCCCGGCGACCGCAGCGAACGAGGCGAAACGGACAGAGATGCCGTCGTGGTTGGCTGAGCTGGATCGACTGCAAAAAAGAACATCGACCCCTGAGAACCAGAAGAACGGTGTACCCGCACAGCGAAGCACGGCCGATGTTTCACAGGTCATCCGCAACCACAGCCAGGATATCAGCACGATTTACCACAGAGTTCTGAAACTGAATCCCGCTTTGAATGGCACAGTTTCGATGCGCATTCTGGTCGACCCGGTCGGAAGTGTACAGGATGTCGAAATCGTGCAATCGACTGTCAGCGACTCGGTATTTCTCAGGCAACTCTGTCTTGCCGTCAAGCAGTGGCAAGATTTTGGAGCCATAGAGCAGCCGATTATTCAGGTCTACCGTCAAGATTTCGTGTTCGGTGAATGAGCCAATTGCACTGCTGATCGCGCGGGCCTTGAGCATCCGAGCGGCCGGATTGCCGCCTGGCGGCTATCGCAAGCAGAACCAGTCGTTTTCTCAAATTGCCGACCTTCAACGGCATGGCAGGCAGGTCGGCGAAGTGACTGCCGCCATCAAAAGACCGATTCCTGTGGTTAAAGGTTTGATCGACGATCTGTGCGTGCTAGATGAACAAATCCAAAAGATAAAGGATTTAGTATGGCTCACATTCTTGTCGTCGATGACGAGGAAGACATTCTCGAGACACTTCCTGATGTCTTGCAGCGTTGGGGTCACACCACATTCATCGCCCGCAACGGTATCGAAGGTTTAAAAATCTACAAATCGCGCCCGATCGACTTTGTCATCAGCGACATCAAGATGCCCGAGATGGATGGACTGGAGCTGTTGAGCAAGATTCAGGAAATCGACAAAAAGTCGATGGTGATCTTTCTGACCGGCTATCCATCCCTGGATTCAGCCATCAACGCCATGCGCGCCGGAGCCTATGACTATCTGGTCAAACCGGTCAATCTGGATGAGCTCAAACTGCGCATCGAACGCGGCATCGAACGGGTCGAGCATCTCAAAGTTCTTCCGCTTCTGCGCGGATTGAACTGGGCACTGTTGGTTTCGATTCCACTGTGGCTGGTGCTCGGGATCATTCTCGCGAAATTGCTGCGCTGATTGCTGCCCAACCTTCCCCTGCCTAGCCGTGATCGGAACGGCACCGATTTCTGCGAATATCCATAAGCGATTCCCCCCATTTTCGCGTCTCCCCCATCTTTTGCACAATTATTTTTTGCTTCTTTGCATAAAAATGCTAACTTTGCTCAACTCTGCGATTGTTTGAAAGGTTTTCTTCGATATGCAGTGCAGACCTGACCACCCCATATCCTGAATTTGTGGAGGAACGCAATGAGTCCCGTGGCTTTGATTCTCATCGCAATCGTCTTGTTCATTGTCGCCTATCTCATTTACGGTGCCTTTTTGCAGCGCCGCTTCAATATCGACCGCAATCGAGCCACTCCGGCCAACACCCTGAATGATGGAGTGGATTATGTGCCGACCAAGATGCCCATTCTGCTCGGCCATCATTTCGCTTCCATAGCCGGAGCTGGACCGATCCTCGGTCCAATCTTTGCGACCATCTTTGGCTGGCTGCCCGTTTACCTATGGATTGTTATCGGCGGAATTTTCATCGGTGGTGTACATGATATGGGATCGATCATCGCCTCAATACGCCATTCCGGTCGAACAATCGGACAGATCATCGAGGATTACCTGGGACATCGGGGAAAAATCCTCTTTCTCATCTTTGCCTACCTGACCATGATACTCGTCATCGCCGTGTTTTGCGGTATCGTCGCCAAAACCTTTGTCGACGTCCCGGCTGTCGCCACCTCCTCCCTTCTCTTTATCGCCCTGGCGATCTTGTTTGGGCTGGCGATCTATCGCCTTAAATTGCCCCTGGCACCCACAACGATGGTCGGGGTCATTTTGCTCTTTTTGTCGATCCATATCGGCACCCAATATCCGTTGACCGTCTACCAATTCTTTACACCGGAAAGCACTCGGCAGCAGATCGAGCAAAGTACAGAGTCAGATGATCTGCCGGACAGCACAAACCCGACTGCGGTGGCCAATTTGCTCAACAGCAAAAATTTGAGCAGCGATGCCGAATGGGTCAAACTGGCGGCAAAAAAGACCTATAACTTTTGGGTTGTCATTTTGTTGATCTATATTTTTATCGCGGCTACCGCACCGGTTTGGGTGTTGCTGCAACCGCGCGACTATCTCAATTCTTTTCTGCTCTACGCCTTGCTGCTGGGCGGGGTGATCGGAATCTTTTTTGCCAGACCGGCCATGAATCTGCCGCATTTCACCCAATTCCATACCGATCTCGGCATGCTCTTTCCGGTTTTATTCGTCACTGTGGCGTGTGGCGCCATTTCGGGTTTTCACTCCATGGTCGCCTCGGGCACCACGTCCAAACAAATCAATCGCGAAACAGATGCCAAGCCTGTGGGTTACGGCGGTATGTTGATCGAATCCGTGCTTGCCATTCTGGCATTGCTGGCGGCCGGCGCAATCGTCCACGATCGCTTGATCGCTCTCTATTCTGCAGGTCAAATCGTGCAGATCTTTTCTGAAGGCGTGGGGTCCTTTATGGCCAAAATCCCGCTGCTCAACATCTCGCCGGCTGCCGCAATCACCTTCTCCGGGTTGGCAGTTTCAGCCTTTGCGCTGACTTCACTCGATACCTGCACCCGTCTGGCGCGCTTTGCGTTCCAGGAATTCTTCGACAAGAAGGAATCGGCCCAAAAATCTCTGTTGACCACCAATCGTTTTATCGGCACTGCGTTTACCGTGCTGATCAGCGCCTTCCTGATTTTTTCCGGCTCTTCGCAGGCGATCTGGCCAATTTTTGGTTCAGCCAACCAATTGCTGGCCTCTTTGGCGCTTTTGGCGGTTTCTGCCTGGTTGACTTGCCTGAAAAAGCCGGCCTGGTTTGTCAAGATTCCGATGGTGTTCATGTACCTGGTCACCTTGACTGCGCTGATCACCTTGATCCGGCAGAATATGGCAAAGGGCAATTACCTGTTGACGATTCTCGGCATCTTTCTGGTGGTCGTCGCTGTTTTGCTCGCAATTCAGGGCAGCCGCAAAGTTTTCGGTCGCCGACAAGAACCGGCGCCATCGACGGCAAATCAGCACCAATCTGAGTGAAAACTATGGGCACGCGCATGATTCACATCGATAATGCATTCCTCCGCGAAGTGGTGGAACCGAAAAAATTGGCTTCGCTGCAACCGCGCCTGGCGCAAGCACAACGCCAGCTTGCAGAGGGCACTTGTCCGGGCAGCGAGTTTCTCGGTTGGCGCGACCTTCCGTTGCATCCGGATGTCCAGGAACTGGCACGGTTGCAAAAAACTGCCAAGACGATCCGCGAAGAGGCCGATGCGTTGATCGTGGTCGGCATCGGCGGCAGCTATTTGGGAACGCGTGCGGCCATCGACTTTCTGACGCCGGCATTGAGTGTCACCAAACCGCGCATTCTCTACTTTGGCCACAATCTGGACAGCGATTATGCCGCCGACATCCTCGAACAGTTCGATCCGCACAAAGTTTTCATCAATGTGATCTCCAAATCCGGCGGCACCCTTGAGCCGGCGGTTGCTTTTCGTCTCTTGCGCGATCGCCTCAGCCGCGTTCTCGATTCCGCAACGATGCAGAATCGCATCATCGCCACCACCGACCCGGACTCTGGTCTGCTTTGCGAGATGGCGAAAAATGAAAAATGGACAACTTTTCATATCCCGCCGAATGTGGGCGGCAGATTCTCCGTGCTGACTTCCGTCGGGCTCCTGCCGATCGCGGTTGCCGGGCTCAAGATCGATGCTCTGCTGGAGGGGGCGCGCGATATGGCGAAAATTTGCCGCGCCTCACAGGACATGGAAAGCAATCATGCCCTGCTCTATGCAGCTTTGCGAACCCTGTTCTACGAAAGCGGCAAGCGCATCGAATTGATGGCCGCTTTTCATCCAGCGCTTCATTCGGTTATGGAGTGGTGGAAACAACTGTTCGGCGAAAGCGAAGGTAAAGACGGTAAGGGACTGTTTCCCGCATCCGTCGATTTCACCACCGACCTCCATTCGCTCGGCCAATATATCCAGGATGGCAGCCGGACGCTGTTCGAGACCATCTTGTGGCTGGAAAAGACGCGCAGGTCGATCGCCATACCCGAATCGACCGACAACAGCGATCACTTGAACGATCTGGCAGGCAAAACACTGCAAGAGATCAACGAAGCGGCTTTTCAAGGTACGGCAAAGGCGCACAGCGATGGCGATGTTCCCGTGGTGATCCTGCGTTTGCAAGAGCGGAGTGAATACGCGCTCGGACAGCTGTTTTACTTTTTTGAATATGCGGTGGCAATCAGCGCCCTGATGCTCGGCGTCAATCCGTTCGATCAACCCGGAGTGACAACCTACAAGAACAACATGAAAAAGTTGCTCAACCAGAAATAAGGTGCGCATGTGGAGAGCTGATGATTTTGACCGATTGAACTGGCAAACCGAGGACCTTTTGTGAATAAAATGCAAAAAAAAATAATGGTGGTTGAACGGGAAAAGCTGTTTTGCTCCGACTCTTTTCAAGGATTTGCCCCGGCAGATGGTGTCGATTATTACAGCCGCATTCGCGAGCATTACCGCTACCATGTGCGCGGCGAAGCAGAAAATAGACCGGATCTCAAACAACCGATCGCTTATTGTTTGATCGCGCATCGGGCAAGCAGAAAAATCTTTGCCTACCAGCGGTCGAGCAAACAAGGCGATTACAGTGAAAAAAGGCTGATGGGCAAGTGGTCCTGGGGGATCGGCGGTCATATTGACCAGATCGATGCAGGGGGAAAAGATCCCATTCAGTCCAGCATGCTGCGCGAAGTGCAGGAAGAAATCCATATCGCCGGATTTGAGCAGCCACAAGTGGTTGGTTACATCAACGATGATGAGAACACGGTAGGACAGGTGCACTTTGGAGTGCTGTTCTTGTTGTGGACCGATGATGAGCAGGTGCGGCCCAATGACCGTGAAATGTCGTGGGGTGGCTTCAAGTCGCTTGCTGAGCTGGAAGAGATCTGTGCCGATCCACAGCTCTCTGTGGAGACCTGGTCGTCCATCAGCCTGGAGCCGCTGCGCACGCTGATCGAGAGCAGCAAACGCTAATTTTTTTCTTGCAACTTGCTCTAATTTATTTTACATTATATGACTACTTTTGGGCGGCGTAGCTCAGCTGGTTAGAGCAGTGGAATCATAATCCACGTGTCCGGGGTTCGAATCCCTGCGCCGCTACCGGGAAAACAGCGCCCTGCATTGTTCGCAGGTCGCTGTTTTCGTTTCAACCAATGCGATTACCCCGCATCGAACACCGACACAGTGCCTGGCGCCGGGCAAGAAAGAACGGGTCATGAGAGACAAACCGATCAAACTGCCTGATTTCGCCAATGTCATACTGGAAAGCATTTCCGACGGCGTCTTTACCGTCGATCACCAGTGGTGCATCACTTCATTCAATCGGGCGGCCGAACGAATCACCGGCATCCCGCGCCGGGAAGCGATCGGCAAACAATGTTGTGAAGTCTTTCGCGCCAATATGTGCGAAACAGACTGTGCCCTGCGCCGCACGATGCAACAAGGCATTTCTTTCGTCGACACGGCCACCTATATCGTCAACAGCGAGCAAAAACGCATTCCCGTGATCGTCTGCACTTCCATCCTCAGAGATGAAAAAGGCCAGATCATCGGCGGCGTCGAAACCTTTCGCGATATGAGTTTGATCGAGGAACTTCGGCGCGAGCTGGACGGTCGCTATCGCATCGGCGATATCGTCAGCCGCAGTGCAGAGATGGAAAAAATTCTGCAGCTGTTGCCGCGCATCGCCGAAAGCGACAGCACCGTGCTGATCCAGGGCGAGACCGGCACCGGCAAGGAACTCATCGCCCGGGCCATCCACGATGCAAGCCCGCGGAATGAGAAGCCTTTCATCGCCATCAATTGCGGTGCCTTGCCCGACACCCTGCTGGAAGCAGAGTTGTTTGGCTACAAAGCCGGCGCTTTTACCGATGCGAAAAGAGACAAACCAGGTCTTTTTGCCGCAGCCGAGGGTGGCACCATTTTTTTGGACGAGATCGGCAACGTCAGTCCGGCCTTTCAGGTCAGGCTGCTACGGGTGTTGCAGGAACGCACCTATACCCCGTTGGGCGCCACTGCGGCCGTGCACACAGATGTGCGCATTCTGGCCGCAGCCAACAAAGATCTGCACAAACTGGTGCAGGAGGGCAAATTTCGCGAGGACCTCTATTATCGGATCAACGTGATCAAAGTCGATTTGCCGCCGCTTCGCGAGCGAAAAATCGATATTCCGATCCTGGTCGACCACTTTATCCATAAATTCAATCAGTTGAAAAACCGATCTGTCAGCCGCATCACCCCCGAAGCGCTCGATATTCTGCTCGCCTTCGATTATCCAGGCAACATCCGGGAACTGGAAAACATCATCGAACACTCGTTTATTCTTTGCAACAAAGAGGAGATCGATAGCGAGTGTCTGCCGGAAAACCTGCAGCCGGCGAAAAGACGGTCACCCGCCAACCGCATCGCCGCCCGCCGGCAAACCGCCGAGGCGCAGACCATTCTCGATGCCCTGCGCAACAACAATTACAATCGGCTTGCCGCCAGCCGCGAGCTCGGCATCGACAAGAGCACCCTATTCCGCAAAATCAAATCCCTTGGCATCGTATTGCCCGAGATCGATGGCCGCTGCAAACCATCCGGCCCCAAATAGTGTCGCGTTTCTGCATTTTTATCTTGTCCTACAGTCGCATACCTACTACCCTGCCGAAGTTTTTAAAGAAGTACATAGAGCTTTTCTTATGCTCTTTCCGATTGTTTTATCTATTCTTAACTAGAGAATTGATTTATTCCAGTTTCATGGCATGTGTTTTGCATTAAACCAGGTGCAATCAATTGCTGAGCAGGAGAAATGATGCGACAAACTTTGGCAATCCCGGTCTTTCGCGATCGCGTTTCACCGTTGTTCGATGCCTCACAAGTCGTGTTGATTTTACAGATCGAGGGTGACCATGAGGTAAGCCGACAAGAGGTGCAACTGCAGTCGCAGCTGCCGCTGATGCGCGCGCGAGAACTCGCTGGTTATGGTGTTGAGGTGCTGATCTGCGGTGCGATTTCGCGACCCTATTCTTTGGCTCTGGAATCGTTGGGTATCCGCATTTTGCCATTCATTGCCGGCGAGGTGCAGTCGGTCATTTTCTCGTATTTGCAGAAGCAAATTTTCTCCACCCCGTTTTTTATGCCTGGCTGCAAACACCGGCGCCGCCGGCATCGGGGCAGAGGCAGTGTCGGTATCTACCATCAATCCTTATGAGATAGAAAGGAGTCAGCTATGCCAAGAGGAGACGGAACAGGTCCACAAGGTCAAGGTCCGGGAACCGGCCGAGGTTTGGGACCTTGCGGCAGCAACAGCGAAGAGCCGGAGCAGAACAAAGAGAATCCCAACGAGAACGAAGGTTTGATCTCGCAAATCGGCAATTTTTTCCGCCGACGCCAGGGACAGCGCGGCGCAGGCCAGGGCAGGGGCGGCGGTCAGGGTCAAGGTCGTGGTCAAGGTCGAGGTCAAAACAGATAAGCAACACACGAGAATATTTTTAGTTCAATTGTACTAACCGACAAATGGAGGTCAATTATGCCAAGAGGTGATCGAACTGGTCCGCTTGGTGCGGGTCCGATGACTGGCAGAGGAGCCGGTTACTGTGCCGGTTATGCCGTTCCGGGCTACGCCAACCCAATGGGAGGCCGCGGTTTTGGTTTTGGTCGCGGCATGGGATTCGGCCGACGAGGCGGCTGGGGACGAGGACGGTGGTGGGGAGCCCCCTATGGTTTTCCCTACCCCGCCATGCCGATGACTGCACCTTATCCGGCTGAAATGACGCCCCAGCAAGAGCTGGATCTGCTTCGCCAGCAAGCCGAGCAGATGAATCAAACTATGGAACAGATCAACCAACGCATCGCTGAACTGGAAGCGAAATAATTCGGACTGCCGCAGAGGTGGCATCGGCAATGCCGACGCCGTGTCTTTAAAAAAAATGAGAATCCTATTTTTATGGTCATAACCATAGCCAGCGGCAAAGGCGGTACCGGCAAGACCACTTTTGCCGTAAATCTCGCTGCCATTCTGCACGACGAGGGCAAACCAGTCAGACTGCTCGACTGCGATGTCGAAGAACCGAATGACCATCTGTTTATACAGCCCGAGTTCAGCGCCGAAACGCCGGTGACGGCGCTGAAACCGATCTGGTACGAAAATCGCTGCACCGGCTGCGGTTTGTGCGCCGAAGCATGCAAATTCAACGCCATAGCGGTGGTCAAAGGCAGGGTTTTGATCTTTAACGAGCTTTGCCATTCTTGTGGCGTCTGTTCGTTTGTCTGTCCCGAATATGCCCTGATCGATACACCTCATCCCATCGGCATGGTGCGAATTGCTGAGCAAAAACCATTTTTTTTCGCCCATGGTGAGCTGAACATCGGCGAGGCATTGGCACCCAGTGTGGTGCGAGCGGTTAAAAAACACGCCGATCCGCAAGCCCTGACCCTGATCGATGCAGCACCCGGCACCGCATGCCCGGTGGTCGAAGCGGTGCGCGGAGCGGATGCTGCAGTCTTGGTCACTGAACCGACTCCTTTTGGTCTCAATGATCTGAAACTGGCTGTCGGCTTGACTCTGAAACAGGGCGTTCCCACCGGAATATTGATCAACCGTTCCGATGGGAAAGATGCAATCATCGCCGATTATGCCGAGGCGATAGGGTTGCCGATCATCGGGCGCATCCCGTTCAAACGGGAGTATGCGGAAGTCTATTCAGGCGGTGGTTTGCCGGCCCTGGAATTTCCCGAGTTCAGACAGAACCTGCTCGCGATCTACGACAATTTGTGCCGATTGCCTGGCAGCCCTATTCCGCCGCTGTCGCAAGAAGAAGAAATCGCCATTGGCTCTCCCCCGCCGCAAACCTTCGCCGTCGGCAACGCTGCGCACTACCGTGAAATTGCAGTGATCAGCGGCAAAGGCGGTACCGGAAAAACCACGGTTACGGCAGCATTCGCGCAATTGGCCCGGTCCAAGGTGATCGCAGATACCGATGTGGATGCAGCCGATCTGCACCTGCTCCTGCAGCCGATGGTTTTGGAAAAACATGACTTTTCCGGCGGCACCCGCGCCCTGATCGACGTAAAAAAATGCACTGCCTGCGGCCGTTGTGCCGAGGTGTGCCGTTTCGATGCCATCCGTTTCGATGGCATGGCAAACTCACACCATTCCGTTACCTACCGGATCGATCCGATTGCCTGTGAAGGCTGCGGTTTGTGTGCCAGGGTTTGTCCTGAAAACGCCATCTCCGATATTCAGGTCATCAATGGTCAGTGGTTCGTTTCAGCCACCGAATATGGACCATTGGTCCACGCCCGACTTGGCATTGCCGAGGAAAACTCGGGCAAATTGGTCACTCAGGTCAGAAAACGGGCTGCGGAACTGGCTCGGGAGCTCAAACTGGCCGTCATTCTCGCCGACGGTCCGCCGGGAACCGGTTGCCCGGTAATCGCTTCACTGAGCGGAGTCGATCTGGCGGTCATTGTCACTGAGCCCACTGTTTCCGGTGTTCACGATCTGGAACGCGTGCTGCAGCTCAGCCGCCACTTTGGTGTTCCTGCCGGCGTGATCATCAACAAAGCCGATCTGAACAAGGAACAAGCCAGCCGTATCGATCGATTGGCGCAAGAGTATGGTGCAGAGGTGATTGCCCGAATCCCCTTTGACCGCGCTGTCAACGATGCGCTGATGGCCGGCAAGACCGTTATCGAATTCGGTGGCGGCGCTGCAGCCGAGGCCATTCGGGAAAGTTGGGAAAGAATCGATAAATTTTACCTCAATGGAGAAAAATCGAGATGAAAATTGCCTTTACAGCCGAGGGTCCAACTCTGGACCACAACGTAGAAGCGCGTTTTGGGCGTTGTCCCTGGTTTTTGATCGTTGACAGCGAAACGCTCGAGATCGAAGCCATCGAAAACCCCAATATCGCCGTGGGCGGCGGCGCCGGTATTCAGTCGGCGCAGTTGTTGGCGTCGAAAAATGTTGCTGCCGTGTTGACCGGCAACTGCGGTCCCAATGCCTTTCAGGTCTTTTCTGCAGCCGGCATTCAGGTTATCACCGGCATAAGCGGGCCAATTCGCACTGCGGTTGAGCGCTATAAAGCCGGCGAGTTCAAATCGTCTTCAACGGCCAATGTCACCAGCCATTTCGGCATGCACAAAGGAAAGAACAGGTGAAACTGCAAATTGTCTACGACAATCAGGCCGAAAAAGACTTTAAGAGCGGTTGGGGTTTTGCCTGTTTGGTGGACGAGCGCATTCTTTTTGACACCGGCGAAGAACCGAAATCGCTTCTCGACAATCTGGCCCGTTTGGGATTGGAGCCCACCCGCATCGAGGCAGTGGTGATCTCGCACGATCACTGGGATCACACCGGTGGTCTATGGAAGCTGCTGCAAAAACGGCCTGGTTTGCCAGTCTATGGCTGTCCGGGATTCAGCAGAGGTTTCAAGAACAAGGTTGCCTTGCTCGGAGGCCGTTTGATCGAATGTGCAGGTTATACCGAAATCGAACCAAACATCGCGGTGAGCGGTGAGATCATGGGTGAATACAAAAGCGCTCCCTTGCCTGAACAGGCGCTCATGGTAAAGACCGCCCTGGGCCTGGCGCTCATCACCGGCTGTTCGCATCCCGGAATCATTCAGGTGGTAAAAACTGTCCGACACCAGCTGCCGAAAGAAAAGATCAGAATCGTGTTGGGCGGTTTTCACATGAAGGCTATGGATCAGAAGGATATCGATTCGATCATCGAGACCCTGCAAAAACTCGGAGTCGAACGCATCGGCCCGACCCACTGCACCGGCCAAACAGCGCAAAAGAGTTTCGCACAAAAATTCGGCAAAAACTTTCTCACTGTGCGCGCCGGAGCGGAATTCACAGTCTAGTCTCTCATCCTCTTTCATCCTTTCGACGGACGATGGTTGCAACGCGGTGCCACTGGTCAGGCAAGCCGGTGTTTCCCGCAGAGCGACAATCGTCCGTCACTCCGATCATTTACATCCTTGCATCCAGCCATAAAAAAATGTATTTTGTACAAAGAAAACAATCGATCAAAAAGGGCATCCCGTGAGCCAACCATCCGGTCTCGGCAAGACAAAATTTTACCCGATTCCCCTGGCCGACATTGCCATTGGCGGTGAGCTCGCAGAGATGCTCAATGTTCTTGACAAGCGATTGCGGGATCCCTATTTTCACCATGACAGCCTGATCACCTGGTTCACCCACGAAAGCTGTCCCGGCGACGCATATGGCCGCACCCTGCTGGCCTGGGTCTTGTTGGCACAGGCGTTGAAGAAGCCAAATCCGCATTTGCAGACCCTGATCGAGCGTTTGCCGGAGCACATCAACAGCGAGGGTTATTTCGGCGCCCTTCATTCCGATATCGAAACCGATGAGACACGGCTGACCAGCCACAATTTTCTGGTCCGCGGCTTGTGCGAATACACCGAATGGAGCAAAGACCGTTCGGTTATACCGATCATTGAGGCGATAGCCAGGCGCCTCTACCTGCCGTTGCGCCAAACCATTGCGAGCTATCCTGACCACTGCGATCGCCGATTCATTCAGAGGCGAGAAGCGTTGGTGGGTATGGAGGAAGGCATAGTCGGCCGCTGGAGGGTCAGCACCGACACCGGATCGCTATTTTTCAGTCTCGATGGTTTGTCGCATGTGCTGCGATTGATGCCGGGTCAGGAAATAGAAGAAACAGCAGCCAGCCTGGTCGACCGCTTCGCCCTGCTGGATGGTGTGGAACTCAAAATGCACACCCACTCCTATCTGTCAGCCTGTCGGGGTTTGCTGCGGCTGTATGAAGCGCTCGGAAAAGACCGTTACCTTGAATTGGCAAAAGAACGCTTTGCCATCTACAAACAGCGAGCCTGGACAGCGGACTATCAAAACTGGAATTGGTTCAGCCGGCCAGTCTGGACCGAAGGCTGCGCAGTGATCGATTCGTTCATGCTTGCCACGCAACTCTGGCAATTGACCGGCGATGTTGCAGAACTGCAAGACGCCCATCGCATCTATTGGAATGGTTTGCGGCACAATCAATGGCCGAACGGCGGATACGGCACCACCACTTGTCTTGGAGCTGACGGCAATCCCTTTCTGCGCTATGGTGAGGAGGCCACCTGGTGCTGCACCATGCGTGGAGCTGAAGGCTTGACCTGGGCGGCGCGTTGCAGCACCTTTGTCGCCGATGAAATGATTGTCATCCCCTTTTTCTTCGCCAATCGATTGCAGCTTGTTTTTCCGGACGGCCATATGGCGGTCGAACAAGAAACTCTTTATCCCTACAGCGGCAAAACAGTGTTGACGGTGCGACAAAGCGACGTGCAAAAGCGGAAAATAATCGCCTTTTTTATTCCAGAGTGGGTAGATTGCTCGTCGATTCGCCTGGCTGTGAACGGCCGTTCAATTGCGACAAAAGTGGATTCCGGGTTCCTCACACTCGATAAACGTTTTCAAACAGGCGATCAGATTACCCTCACTTTTGCGATCGGGCTGCGCCGAACCCATGCCGATCAGACCGGCGGTGAAAGCGGATGGCAGACTTTTTTCCACGGCCCGTTGATGCTGGGTTGCAGAACGGAAACAGAACGCTTTATCCCGGCGCAGCCACAATGGCGGCACCAAGGCGACGCCACCTATTGCCTGGCCGACGGATCCATGCAATTGCAGCCGGTCGATTATCGGAGTTTTGGCGGGGAGCAGGAAGCCAAAAAGGCGCAGGTACAGTTTTTGTTCAAACAAAAATAGCGATCGAAATTTGAGGAATCGCCATGCGAACGCTTTTTATCGGCGGCACGGGCAAGATCAGTTCGGCCTGTTCACAGCAAGCCATTGAATCCGGGATCGACCTCTATTTGTTGAATCGCGGTCAGAGCGAACGGCCGATCCCGAGAGGCGCGACTGTCTTGCACGGCGACATCCGCGACAAACAATCGATCAAAAACCTGCTCAGGAAGCACAGATTTGATGCGGTGGTCGACTGGATCGCATACACTCCGGAGCACATCGAACTCGATCTCGAGTTGTTCCAAGAGCGAGTCGAGCAGTATATCTTTATCAGCTCCGCATCGGTTTATCAGAAGCCGCCCAATCGCCTGCCGATTACCGAATCCACACCTTGCCGCAATCCCTACTGGGAATACAGCCGCAACAAAATCGCCTGTGAGGAACGGCTGCAGCGGGCTTACCGTGAAACCGGATTTCCACTCACCATCGTGCGGCCCTCGCATACCTATGATTGCACCATGCTGATCGTGCCCGGCGGCGCCACGACTCTGGACCGCATGCGCCGCGGCAAACCGGTGATCGTGCACGGCGACGGGACTTCCTTGTGGACGGTCACCCATCACCGCGATTTTGCGCGCGGATTCGTGCCACTGCTCGGCTTGCCACAGGCAATCGGCGAAACCGTGCATATCACTTCAGATGAAGTGCTGACCTGGAACCAGATATTCGATATCATCGCTCGTGCTGCGGGTACAACAGCGGAAAAATTCCATGTACCATCGACAGTTATCGCCAGGCACGATCGCGAATGGGGGGCGGGATTGCTGGGCGACAAGGCGCATTCGATGATCTTCGACAATGCGAAAGTCAAAAAATTGGTGCCCGGATTCTGTGCAACAATCCCCTTTTGCCGAGGTGCCGAGGAAATCATCGCCTGGTATGACGCCGACCCCGCACGGTGCGCCATAGATCCGGATTTCGACCGGCTCTGCGACCGGCTGGCGGAGCTCTAGGGATAATCGTTTTGATTTTAATGTCTGCAGCACCCGGCTCCAGCTTGCCGAAAAACGGAACGATCGGCGGCTTTTCTACCCATGCGAGTTTTACTTCGTAGAAAAAGATCGTTGTGATAAACCAGCATCACTTTAAGGGTTGTTTCTTTCACCGTGCCCGATGGTCGGTGATATCGATATAAATGCCGGGTTTTGAACAATTTCACCTGCTACCTGCAAGAGGGTCACATGAAAATCAGACAAATTGTTTGGATTTGGCTTTTCTCACCTTTACTGCTTCTGGCGGCCACACCAGGCGAAGTGGAAACGATCCAACAAACCATCGAAAAACAGGGTGCCGGCTGGGCGGCAGCGGAAAATTGGATCACTCGACTCGCACCTGAAGAGCGGCGGTTGCTTTGCGGCGCAGAATACCATCTTCCCGCGGTTCCCAGGCAACCCGTGCTCCAGTTGCAGGCGCGCGAGGATCTGCCATCCCATTTCGACTGGCGCGATCACCATGGCAACTGGATCACGCCGGTTAAAGACCAGGGGCAATGCGGCAGCTGTGTGGCCTTTGCTGCCGCCGGCGGATTGGAGGCCTGGTGGCGTATTCATCATGCCGATCTCGATTCGGTTCCCGATCTTTCCGAACAATTCATGCTCTCGTGTTCGGATATGACCTGCAACGAGGGATGGCGCACTGACCTGGCTTTTGACTTTCTCACCGAAATCGGCTTGCCGCCGGAATCCTGCCTGCCTTACACCGCTTCTGATGCAACTGAATGTTCGGCAGCGTGTGAGGATTGGCAAGACAGCTCCACCCGCATCCCTGGATGGGGCTATGTGACATGGACCGACGGCAATGTCGAAAACATCAAAAACGCCGTGTATCTGGCTCCGGTGATCGCTGCTTTCGTTGTTTATGAAGACTTTTTTTCCTATTCCAGAGGTGTTTACGAGCATGTCTATGGAACCGAACAAGGCGGACATGCAATCGTCATCATCGGTTGGGACGATGCCACCCGCAGCTGGATCTGCAAGAACAGCTGGAACACCAATTGGGGCGAAGACGGCTATTTCCAAATCCGCTGGGGACAATGTTCCATGGACCAGGGTGTCATTATGATCTATGACAATCTGACCGATGGCCCGGCGTCATCAATTTTTCCCGCATCACGGCAAGTGGCAGCGACAATCGGCGATCGCATCCAAACCGATTTTATGCTTGGCAATCCAACCGCCAATCCGTTGCAGTACGCTGCCTTTTCCTTTGAAATTGATGAAATCGCCAATTTTCACCGAAGCGATTTTTTGGTTTCAGGCGATTCGAGCTGGTGGAACGGCGATGAAGAGACCGGCGGATATGGCAACGGGTGGCTGCAAAATCTGGATACTCCGGTGCTCGATCTGTCATCGGCCGCGGCTCCAAACCTCACCTTCTGGCTGAATTATGCCATGGAGAATCCGGCGGGAGCGTCAGCGCCCTACGACGGTTGGGATGGCTGCAATATCTGGGGATCGGTCGATGGCGGACAAACCTACACTGTTCTGCATCCCATCAATCTTCCCTATACCTGTTCATCGCTTTATTCTTTTGGTGAGGCGGATGAAGGCTGGGGAATGGGAGCGGGCATTGCGGGGTGGGCAGGCACCAGCAATTGCTGGCAAATGGTCATGGTCGATCTCGAAGAGTATCGCGTGGAGCGGGCCAAATTCCGTTTCTGTTTCGCCTCGGATATGGGATATTGCACACTTGACGATCGGCAACTTTTTGGTACTTGCATAAAGGATATCCAGATATTCGATGGCAGCACCTTTTTATTCGATGATAGCCGCCGCGGCGATGAGATGCAAGTTTCGAATTCAAGCAAAGGAACCACAACCACCAGTTGGATCAAGCTCAGGAACGGTGCGGGAGTGATCGCGCCGGAGGATTCAAGCCGGGTCATCATCGACATCGATACGCGAGATCTGGAGCCAAACGCTTATCGTGCAGAAATCCGGTTTATCTCCAACCATACCTCGCAGGCGATCACTCCATTTCGACTCGAATTGAACCTGCAAAAGCCCACCCACGATCTGGCTATCGGCGATATTCACTTTTCGGAAGGCAATTGTCATCTTTACGGCAAATCGCAGATCGGAGTGCAAATCGACAATTGCGGTCTTTCGGCTGAAGAGGACATTGAGGTAATATCTTCGATAGTGACCTTGGACCAGAGACTGCTTGTACAGGACACCTTGCGACTGCAGCGGATCGAGTCGGATTCATCGGCGATCGGATTTTTCAAACCCTTTATCATCCTTTCCTCGGAAACCCACCAATGCCTGCTGCAGCTGCAAAATGGGTCGGCAGTGGAATACAACACTTACAACGACTCCGACACCCTCAGTTTTGTCGCCACCAATCTGGTCACGGATTTCGAGGATGCATACCAGCCCTGGGAGTGTCAGGGCGGCTGGGGGATCACCGACAAGCTCAACCGTCACAGCGGTTCCTATATGGCGCATGTGGACAACGGCCAGATGCCCTACAGCGCCAACATGAACGGCATGATGCATTACCGCCGGCCGTTTTATATCCAAACCGCGCAAGCGCTGACCCTGAGCTATTGGGCACGCTGGGGAACCGAAACAGGGCACGACGTCTGTTATCTGGAGGTCAGCCCGGACAGCCTGAACTGGAGCGCTGTCGATTCGGTTTCCGGCAATGGTCCACGATCCTGGACACAGCGAGCCGTCGATCTCACTCATCTGCTCGGCGAAACAAGTGCAAAATTGTGGATTCGGTTTCATTTCATCTCAGATGAAAGCGGTGTTGGGCTGGGGTTGGGTGTGTTGATCGATGATATCGAAATCTTTGCTGACCGCACGACATCGGCGGAACAGAGCGCAGCTGCACCTCCCCTGCCCACCGGTTTCGCAATGGCGCAGAACTATCCCAATCCTTTCAATGCGGTGACCAGGATCCGCTACCAGTTGGGAGAACGGACAGCCGTCAGTTTGCGCATCGTGAATCTGCTCGGGCAAGAAATGGCGGTTCTGGTGAACGAGGTGCAGCGTGCGGGAGAACACAGCGTGGTCTGGAATGGCATGACCCACGCTGGCGTCCAGGCGCCAAGCGGGATCTATCTCTACCAACTCGACGCCGGTCAGGAACAACTGATCCGCAAAATGGTCTATATCCGCTAGAATTGGACCGAGTTCTCAACCAAGCGCCGGCCCTGCCGAAAGCCAGGGAGGCAAGGCCGGCGATAAGATCTGAGAGGGTTTATTTCGCTTCGAGAGCCGGTTGGCCGTCGAGCCCAATCAAGGCAAACTCGTCACCGAACTGGGCGAGGAACTCGACGCTGAAAGCGCGGAAGGTGTAGCTGATGGGCAGCAGCACCACGGTGATAAACCCCAATCGCCATCTGAAGAGGGAATGGCTTTCACGGCGAAATTCACGCCAGGGCCTTGTCACCTGGGCGCGCACGTGCACGACATTGTCCAGAAACATGAATTGACCGCGCGAACTGACATACAACAGCACCACCATCAAGGCGATGATTAAAATCAAACCGAACCCCGCCAAGACCAGCCATAACGGATTTTCGATCAACCACTCCCAAGCGAGATAGGGAAAATCGAGAATTTCTCGCCACCCGATATTCCGAAAATCATCAAACGATCCGCGGTTTCCACCTCCCCCACCTCCGCCTTTGGCAAGATCAGCGAGAAATGCGGTGAAGCCGACTGTGAACCAGGTACCCAGATCAAAAGGCTTGAACAATCCGCGCTTCATTCGTTCCCATCCCCGGGCCAATGGAGCGATCAATTCGATATCCATTGCACTCTCCTTTTTGTTACCAGCGTGTCATGTGCCAGACCGCATCGATTGGTTTGTGCAGTCGGCCGCGTTGGCTGCGCCGATTGCTGCGAGGTGCGCTGCATCGAATCGGAACAGAGAGCGGCGCAGCTGACCAGCAGTTGCAATGGCGTCCCATCGTCAGGCGGGACACCACATTACCAGTATAGTGAGTTAAAGATAAACTCGCAAGAAAATTGCGACTTAAAATCCGCTGGTAAATTCTGCTCGACAATCGAAAAATGTCTTGAATTTGCAGCAGAGGTTTGTTTATTTTAAAATGACTGTTTATTAAATCGACAAAAGAGGGATAGCCATGCGCAAAATGGACCGCCGGCATTTCATGCAGGCCAGCAGCACCGCGGCAATGGGATTGGCCATCGGCGCTGTTTCCTGTAGCGAACGCAGTTTTGAGCTGATAATCAGAAATGGACTTGTCTATTCAGGCCGCAACGACGAACCTCTGCGTGCCGATGTCGGGGTGAAAAATGGCCGCATCGCGGCTGTGGGAGATTTGTCCGCCCAATCGGCGCAACAAACGCTGGATGCCCTGGGGATGGCGGTAACACCGGGATTTATCGATGTCCACACCCACACCGATATCGATTTGCTGGTCGATCCGCGCGGACAGAGCAAGATCCAACAAGGTGTGACCACCGAGATCGGGGGCAACTGCGGCGATTCGGTCTTTCCGATCGGCACTCCCTTTGCCAATGACCGCCGGCAAAAACTGCAGGAACGCTATCAAGTCGCGATCGACTGGGACGATGCGGCAGGATTTCTCAACCGGCTGGAACAGCAAAGAATTGGCCTCAACTATCTGACCCTGATCGGTCATGGAGATTTGCGCTGCGCAGTGATGGGAAAAGCCAACCGTCCGCCAACCACAGAAGAAATGGCGAAGATGAAAAGCCATTTGGCTGCTGCGCTTGAACAGGGCGCATTCGGCCTATCGACCGGTTTGGAGTACGAACCCTCTTCTTTCGCCACCACTGAAGAGCTGGTCGAGCTGTGTCAGGTGGTATCCAGAACCAATGGCATCTATGCCACCCACATGCGCAACGAGGACGTGCGGGTTGAAGAAGCGGTCGAGGAAGCGCTGCAGATTGCCCGCAAGAGCGGGGTTCGCTTGCAGATTTCGCATCTCAAAGTCTGTCAGAAGCGCAACTGGCACAAATTAGCCGGATTGCTCGAGAAAATTCGGCGTGCTGACCAGGAGGGCGTGGATGTGCACGCCGACCGGTATCCTTACCACGCCTATGGAACCAGCCTGAAATTGCTCTTTCCGCCCTGGAGCCGAGAAGGCACAGATGCGCAATTTGTCGAGCTTTTGCAGTCTAGCGCGACCTGGCAACGCATGCGCGCTTTCGTGCGCGATAAAGTGGAGGCATTGGGTTCGTGGGACAGCGTTCTGATCACCCGGGTCTCTCCCAAAAATTCCGACATGCAGGGCTGCACGGTACAACAGATCGCTGTTGACAAGGATATCGATCCTTACGAGCTGGTGCGCCAATTGTTGATCGACAGCAACGGCGATGTCTCCATGTGCGGATTTGCCATGAGCGAAGAAAACACCGCCGCTGTGCTCGCTTTTCCGCTTACCGTCGTGGGCTCGGATGGCAGGGCGATCTCGCCAAATGGTTTGCTCGGCCGCGACAATCCGCATCCGCGCTTTTACGGCACTTTTCCGCGTTACCTTGGTCATTATGTGCGCGAAAAACAAATTCTGTCGCTCAGCGAAGCCATCCAGCGCGTCACTTCCCTGCCGGCGCGAATATTTGGTTTGGCGGATCGCGGCGAGATTGCGCAGGGCAAATGGGCCGATCTGGCAATTTTCGATCCACAGCGAATCATCGACCGCGCGACCTTCACCGATCCGCACCAGTATCCGGACGGCATTGAGGCTGTTATCGTCAACGGCAGGATTGCCGTATTCAGAGGTGAACACACCGGTTGTCTGGCAGGCCAAGTGCTCCGCCGCAGCTGAGATCCGCTTGCTTTTGGTCAGTTCAATGTGTAAAATCAGTGGAAAAGGTTTATGAATGGAAGAACTCGTGCAGGCAAGCGAAGATGACTCGGTCGGAGCAGAAAAAACAGCAATTGACCTGGGAGGCGGCCATTCCCCTGGTCACCAGCCCGTTTTTCATTTGGGATATGTTAAAATTGTTCGGCATCACCGCATTGGTCATGGGGTTGCTTCTCGCTTTGATTCAACTCCTCAGCCCGGCGCCGGGATTTTGGCAAGCTTGCTGGCTGATTCCGCTGCTGGTTTCCGGTGGCCTCTTTCTGTTATCGCTGTTGGTCAATATCCTGGTGTTTTTCAACCGTTACTGGGCGCGATTCACTTTAGACGGCGACGGCGTCCTGTACGAGTCCGCTCGTGGCAGTCGGACGGTCAGCCGTGCACTGGGCAGCGGTGCCATTATTTTGGGGCTGTTGCGCAGTGCCCCGGTAGCTGCGGGAGCGGGAATGCTTGCCCGCTCGCGCAATATGGTGTTTTTATCCTGGTGTAACGTATGCAAAATCAGCCCGTTTCCGCGCTATCGGGTCATCACGCTGTCCAATTGCTGGCGGCCGGTTTTGCGTCTGCATTGCCCGAATCAGCTGCTCTACGACCAGGCGATCGCTAGACTGGAGGCAGCGGCACCAAAAGCCAGGTGGAAAGCTCACCCGGCGGTTAAAGCCCGTAAAAGGAACGTTGACCAGAAAAACAGATTCAGCAAAGAGAATCCCTGAAAATCGCAAGAGTTGGTTTTAGATTCGGTGTTAACCGAATCAATAAATATTCAATCTCTTATTCATTATGCGGTTACGAAAAGGGTACTTTTCAACCTTTCTGTATTGCTATCAGATTGATTTTATAATAGATCCGGTGCTGCACACCGGATCCGGGTTGGTTACGCCTTGTCTCTGTTTGTGCACAAGACCCATCCACTCTCGGGTTGGCGATCAATGGGAGTGATCGTGGTGGTCATGATCATGATCATGTTCGTGATCATGGCCATGGTGGTGTTCGTGATCATGATCATGGTCGTGACCATGATCGTGATCATGATCATGTTGATGACCGTGCCCGTTTTCGGCTTCCTGCTTTTCGATCTCGCGGCGAATATCGTCCATATTCAGATCGCGCACTTGCTGGATCAAATCGTCCAGGGCATTTTCCGGCAGAGCTCCCGGATTCTTGTAGAGAAGAATCTGATCGCGAAAAATCGCCAGGGTTGGTATGGATTGAATGCCAAAAGCGGCAGCCAGCTCTTGCTGCTCTTGCGTATCGACCTTGGCAAAGGCAATGTCCTGATGCTTTTCCGAAACTTTTTCAAAGACCGGACCGAACATCTTGCACGGACCGCACCAATCCGCCCAAAAATCGATCAGCAGAATAGCGTTGTTGTTCAAAGTGTCCTGAAAGTTTTCCTGATTTAAACTGATGGTTGCCATGCTGTCTCCTGTTTTGCTCTTTGTGTGCAATTCGGTTTCTGGTCGAACTGTTCGAAAATCAAAAGTTGGATGTACCATAAAGCAAAAGGATTCACAGCGAGGATGCAATTCTGATGAACAGACGTTCATTTATCAAAAAGGCGGCGATGTCATTGATCGGCGGATCACTCATTTTTCAACAAAACAGCTGTCGCCGGCGAAAAGAACGACCGCGCTTGACATTTTTGCACATCAGCGATACACATTTGCAGGAAGGAATACCAGCCTATGCGCTGGTACGCGAAAAGGTTGATGCCTTTATCGATGCGGTAAACAGCGAGCAGGATTTTCCGCTGCCGGATTTTGTTCTGCACACCGGCGACATGATCCATGGAGAAAAACTCGAGCGCCTGTTGCCGGAGTGCCTTTTTGCGAAGCAAACTTTGGATCGTCTCGCCTGTCCCTGGCATCCGGTCGTTGGCAACCACGAAGTCATCCAGCGCGAAGGGCATCCGCAATATCAGGCGGCTTATGAACAAGTTTTCGGCGCCGATCGTGTCAATTATGCATTCGAGCGCAGCGGATTGGTCTTTATTCTGTTGAACTCATCCAGCGGACTTGCCAGTCCGACCGTGAATATCGATCGAATCGAACGGCCTGACAAAGCCGATATTATCGATCACTTGAATCGTCATGGAGGCGACTGGTTGCCGGCGGCGATCGAAAAACGCAATAGCTGGCTGCAAGAGGTATTGCGCGACACGGCGTCGGCGCAGAAAATTGTCGCTTGCCATATTCCCCTGATCTCCATCAGAGAGGAAGAAGTGTTGCGTCAAAGTTTTGGATTCTTCTCTTACAAAATGCTGGGAGATGAACTTGTCGCACTGCTGGAAGCTCAGCAAAACATCAAGGCGGTGTTGAGCGGTCATCTGCATTTAAGCGGAGCCGTGCAGCAAAACCGGATCACCCATGTGGTAACCTCGGGCTTTGCCTCCTATCCCTGCCATTTTTCGCGCTGGGCAGTTTATGCCGATTCGATTGAAGTCGATTTTTACCAGCTTGCACCCCACCTGGTGACGCCGGAGACCAACATTCACGGCGCGCGTCGGCATGGAAAAGATTTTACTGACGATCTTCATCCAACCGCTGAAGAATATGTTGCGGGCAATTCTGACGAAAATCATCGACAAATCCTTTTAAATTAAAAAGAGCGGCGGGTTAATCGCTAACCCGTCGCTCTTTTGGCTTCTTGTTGCCTGCACCGTCATTTCCATTCCTCATTTTTGCAAATCGGCAATCAGAGTTTCGCCCAGTTCCAGCTTTTCACGTTCCTGACGATATTTGTACAGCGCCACGCTGCACATGTGTTGAATACGAGGATCCTTCTCGAGGGCGATCTGTTTTTCGATGAACTCCATTCCTCGGGCGCTGCCGATGTTGTATAAAGCCGACAGAGCCAGGGTGCGGACCTTGGGCGACTCTTTGCTGTTGCCCACTATAGCTATCAGTTTTTTTACTCCTTTGTCGCACAAATTGAACTCGGGGAACATGCTATAGTGGACGATGTGCTGCATGGTCGAGACACGCACTCCCGGATTCGAGTGTTCGAGATTCGCTGCCAACTGCGTGCAGAACAGCTTCCAGGTTTCAGGACTGTATACCTTGTTTTGCACCATCGCACTGCCAGAGCCAACCAGGCTCAACGCGATCAATCCGATAACGATCAGGGTTGTTTTCATGACACCCTCCGCAAGTTTTGAGTGACTTTCCGCTGCAGGATAGTTCAAAAACAGTGCCAAGAAAACATCGATCGTTTTGTCTCGAAAAGATAGGTTGTTTTTATTGCAGTTATTCTCTTTAAATCGGAAAAGGTGGCAGGACAACCTCTCATTTTCCTGCCGTCATTTCAGGATTTCCTGATATATCAGGAATTAACGCAGGGAGGGGTGGTTGGCAGCAGTGGGACGGACTATTCCGAGTTTTCGCATGCGCGATTCCAGCGTTTTCGGATTGATGTGAAGAAGAGAAGCCGCGCCGTCTTTGCCACTCACCCGCCAGGAGGTTTGCTCCAAAGCGCGCAGGATATGTCGCCGCTCATTCTCTTCCAGCGACGATACATGGGAATCGTTGACCTGCCTGTCGTTTCCCGGCAGCCAACCGCTCAGCTGCAGTTTTCCCGTCGGGCTGGTAATCAAGGCGCGTTCAATGACGTTTTCCAATTCTCGGACATTTCCCGGCCAGTGATATAAAGTCAGGTCATCGATCACGCTTTGGGGAATGGCCTGGACCGTACGTCCGAGTTTTTGACCATATTTGTCGATGAAAAAGTGCACCAACAGCGGAATATCTTCTTTGCGGTCACGCAAGGGTGGAAGATGCAGAGGAAAGACATTGAGTCTGAAATAGAGATCCTGGCGAAACTGATCCTTTTTGATGGCCTGCGCCAGGTCGCGGTTGGTGGCAGCAACGACGCGGACATCCACTTTAAGGGTTCGGGTTCCACCCACACGCTCGAATTCGCCCTCCTGTAAAACCCGCAGGAGCTTGGCCTGCAATTCAAACGGCAGATCTCCGATTTCGTCGAGAAAAAGTGTTCCACCGTTTGCCAGTTCAAAGCGCCCGCATTTTTGTTGTAAGGCACCTGTAAAGGCCCCTTTTTCATGGCCGAACAGTTCGCTCTCGATGAGCTGCGGTGGCAGGGCCGAACAATTGACTTTGACCAGCAGCCGTTCGCTGCGGTGACTCAAGCGATGAATTGCCTGGGCCACCAGTTCTTTGCCGGTACCCGATTCTCCAAGGATAAGAACCGTCGCATCGGTTTCAGCCACCTGAGCCGCCTGGCGCAAAACAGCGGCCATCTTGTCGCTGTGGGTGATGATGTTTTCGAAATTGGTCACCACGTTCATTTCGTTCTGCAGATAGGTGTTCTCTGCCTCCAGGCGGTTGTTGAGACGTTCCACTTCGTCCAGAGCATTCTGCAAAGCCTGGGCGTTGATAATTCGCTCCTGCAGACTCGCCTCCAATTGCCGGCGTTTGCGCTCCAGTTTTTTTACTCTCCAGTTATAAAATGCACTGGCACTGAAAACCAAAACACCGATCACCAGCAACCGGAACCACCAGGTCTGATAAAAAGGCGGCTGCACCACAATCAAAAGTGTCCTCCCGGCTTCGTTCCAGATGCCATCGTTATTCGATCCGCGGACATGAAATCGGTAGGATCCCGACGGCAAAAAAGTATAGCTGGCCAGACGATTCTGCGAATCGGTATAAATCCACTCTCGATCCAGGCCTTCAAGCCGAAAAGCATAATTGTTTTTGTGGGGAGCGGTATAGTCCAGAGCAGCGAATTCAATGGCAAAATACGCCTGGCGGTGGGGTACAGTCCATTGTTCGAGAACATCCAGGGATTCAGATGGCACCAGCGATTCGTTAAAGCGCCGAATGGCGGTAATCACGACCGGGGGAACAAAGGTATTTTCCGTTATCTTTTCCGGAAAAAAGGCGTTAAAACCATTGATGCCGCCGAAGAACAGTTCACCGCTTGCACTTTTAAAATAGGATCCACCGTTAAATTCCGTGCTTTGCAGTCCGTCATCCACGCCATAATTGGTAAAAACTGCCCTGCGCGGATCGAACCGGGACAAACCGTTGTTGGAGCTGATCCATAAATAACCCTGATCATCCTCGAGAATGCCATAAACCGCATTGCTCGCCAGGCCTTCATCTTTATCATAGTATCGGGTGGTGCCGCTGTCTCGATTAAAAGCCAGCAATCCTCCTCCCCAACTGCCCAGCCACAACAAACCGTCGCTGCCTTCGTGTATACAAAAGATATGATCCCGTCCAAGTCCTGAAAAGGCACCGGATTGCGACAAACACCGCTCGAACCGGCCGTTGATCGGATCCATTCGATCCAGGCCCCCTCCCTGGGTACCCACCCACAAATTGCCGCGGCTGTCGTGATAGGTATCGCGCACGTAATCGTTGCTCAGGCTGGTGGAATCATTTGGATCGAATCGATAGTGGGTAAATTCACCCCGTTCCCGATCGAACCGATCGAGCCCGCCGCCATAGGTACCGATCCAGAATCGTCCATCATGGTCTTCATACAGATCGCGGATCTCATTGTGGCTCAGGCTGCGGTCATTGCGCGGATCGTGTGTAAAGGGAGTGAAACGACCGGTATGGGGGTCGAAACGGGAGATCCCCCCTCCATCTGTTCCCACCCAAAAGCGGCCTGCACGATCCACGCAGATCGCCCGTACGGCATCGCAATTGAGGCTGTATGGATCGGAATCGTCATGGCGATAGGTGCGTTTTGTGCCGGCATGGCGGTCGATGGCCATCAAACCGCCGCCATGAGTTCCAACCCACAGAACGCCATCTTTAGCCTCGTGAAAACACCAGACGATATTTTGCGCTACACTGATCGGATCGTCTGCGGTTTGTCGATAGTGTGCGAACTGATCTTCATGCCGATTGAGTTTGTTCAACCCATCGCCATAGGTCCCGAGCCAGAGAACTCCGCCGCGGTCCTGAAACAAACATTTGAGGTAATCAAAACTCAAACTTTTATCGTCACGCGGATCGTGCTGATAGCGAACAAATGACGAACTGTTCGGATCGAAACGATGCAAGCCGCCGCCATTGCTGGCGATCCACAATGTCCCTGATCGGTCTTGCAGGATATGTTGAATATCATTATGAGCCAGGCTGTGTGGATCGTCTGCACGTCGGCGAAACGTCAGCAGATTGCGAGATTCAGTGAGTGGATTTTGCATGCAGAAAAGGCCATTTCGCGTGCCGATCCACAATGCACCCTGGCGGTCGAAGCAAAGAGTTTGGACAAAATTGGCGCCGGCGGCATCTCGCGCATCGGCGGGAAAATAAAATCGACTGGCCGTTCCACGCCGCGGGTCGAAGCGATTGACACCATTTGCGGTACCGACCCACAAATTCCCGTTGCCGTCCGGGCAAATCGCCTGTATGCTGTTGTCACTGAGACTCAATGGGTCTTGTGGATTGTGGCCAAAGGCTTCAATGCGAAGGCGATCGGGTGAGAGTCGATTGAGTCCGCCATCCGTACCGATCCACAACGCCCCGCCCGAATCCTGATACAGCGTGTTGATCATTTCGTTGCTGAGGGACAGGCTATCGTTTGGGTTGCACCGGTAATGGATAAACGTACCTTTGAGAGGACAGTAATGATTTAAACCAGCGTCGAAAGTACCAATCCACAGGGTGCTGTCGGCATCGACCAGCAGGGATTGAACGTGGCTGTAACTCAGACTGTTCAAATCGTCCGGATCGTGATGCCAGGTGCGAAACGTATATCCATCAAAACGATTCAGGCCATCTTCGGTGGCAAACCAGAGAAAACCCTGATGATCCTGGACGATATCTTCGACGATACTCTGGGACAGCCCGTGTTCCAGGGATAGATGGTCGAACTTGAGGCAGGGTGACAATTCGAAAGAGCGGTTCTGGCCAAAGGCCGGAAACACAAGAGTCACCAACAGGTTGAGCAAAATCGCATAGAGCAGATGACGCGACACAGTTACTCCCTGTCAAATGATCGGATAGGCACGAATGAATACGACTCGTAAAACATGCGGCTGCAAAGTTACCAGACAATTGAAAAGGCAAAAGAGTTTCTAAACAAAATACCCTAAAACCTCAACAGCGCGTCAATTCGCTGAAAATAGTCTGAATCCGTTTTGCCCTGAACGAGCAATTCCCGCCACAGTGCATAGATTGCTGCATTCCAGCCCTGATTGGCTTTTCCAGGCTTGCCGGTCACGGTGTGCAGGTGTTCATAATAGGTGCCGCCTGCAGAAAAATCGATCTGTGTGCGACGGATGATTTCCTTCTCTGCGCCTGGCACTCCGTGCAGATAGGCGTCGATCGATGCCAGCAAGTCATAGAGAAAGTAGGAACCGCCATAGCAGTAATAACCATATTCGAAATCCGGCAACCAGGCTTTAAATGTCGGCAGATCGTAAAAATCAGCTGGCAAATAGCCGCCTTGCGGATCGCAAACACATTTGAATCCAAAGGGGGTATGGGAAACACGCATGAGAGTATTGAAATGCTGTTCGACTGCAGCAGTTGAGAGCAGCGGGTAGCCAAACAGTACCTGAGCCAGGAGGTCCCCGACCAGCGCATCCACAGTTACGGCGTTCTTTTTCCGGCTCAACGGGAAATACCCTGCTTCCGGCAAAAACAGCCCCTGATAAACCGCAATGGCCTGATCAGCGGACAGCCCGCTCGCAAGTCCCAGTTTCTCAGCGGCCAGCAATGAACAGGCAAGCAGTCCCTGATTGTAGGTGATCACATCGTCGTCGGCAAAAGCACAAAGATCGAACCAGGATTGCATATTTTTATTTATCGAATCGTTTGCCGCTCGATAGGCGCCGTCCACAGTATGAGATTCAATATATTCGAGATAAGGCTGCAAGAGATCTGAATCGATTTCAACGCCGCTCATCACGCTGCGCCAGGACCAGATCAAGAACAGCAAAGGAATTTCAGCGCGCAGCTCTCGCCGCATTCCAACATGGCGATAACACTCGGCCGCAAGCTCAGGGGGCAGGATCATGGATTGCCAAAATGCATCGCGCGAATACTGATAATTGGAGTAGTGAATTCCCGGCACAACTACCGCACGGCTGAAGCCCAGTTCATCGGAGCGCAAATGCAGATAATTGCTTGCAAATGCGATGGCACCATAGCGATCCTTTATCCCACCCCAATGAGCGGCAACCGCCGACAGGACGGCCAGTCGAAGACGGGATAATTCCAAGGCGGGGAGTTGCAGGGTCAGCGCATCGAAACGGTGTGGAGCATAGGGAGTTACACAAAAATAATGCGGTTTGACAACCGCCTTCAGGGCTTGTTTTCCGGGTTGCAGGCCGTTATCTCCCGAATTGAGATGAACCTGCCCCCTGTCAGGGTAAAAAGCTTGTGTACAAAAATTGTCGAAAAAGAGCGGCGCGTTTGACACTGCAGCAGCGAAACCCGAATCGGTTTGGATCGCAACCATGGGAACAGCCTGGCCAGCCATATCCGGGAAATAGTTCATCGGATTGTGAGGACTCTGGCGAAATATTTCGGTCGAGTCCACCAAACCATCATAGTTGAACAATGCAGCACCCGATTGGGAGAAACGCAGAGAAAAGTAACCGATGCGGGAAATGCGCTCACTGCTGACTGCCGCTTTTATGACGATAAACGCTGAATCCGGCAAGAGTGTAATTAAAAAATCGAGATTGCGGATCTGAGTTTGCAGAGTTTGAGGCTCAGATAAAGTCACAGGAATTTGGGCGATCCGGGCATCGCTTTCACCGGGTTCGACCCAGTAGAGGCTCCACCTCCCTGAATCGTCAACTGCATTTGCGACATCGGACAACGATGCTGCAGTTGCTGTATGGGTTTGCAGCAGAAGGACGAGAACAGAAATCAACTCGATTACACGATTCATCAGATCCTCTGATCTCTTCGATCGCCAAAGAGGTCGACTTTTCTGCGTTCGCTTCCTTCTTTCAATGTTCATGGTCGCAACAACCACCACAGTTTGACGGAGCCTCGTGGCAGCGCTCATCGCGGCCGCAGCAAGGAGCTCGATCGGAAAATTTGGCCGAAGAGCCTATGATAAAACCGCCGCCAGTGCTGATCTGCCGTTCCACCGGCCCGGCACATTGTGGGCAATCGCTTAGGGGCTCAGCCGTGATGGTCTGAAATACTTCAAAATGGTGACCGCAACTGCGGCAACGATACTCATAGGTTGGCATAACAACTGCTCCGTTTTTATCAATTTATATCCTGCAGCCCAATAATGCAAGAAAAAGATCCGTTGCCGATTCGCTTGTTTTTTCACTGCCCCCTTTTTTCGTTGTTTTTTCAGCCTGTTGATGGAAATTTCTCTTGCAGTTGATGAAAATTATACTAGATTCGATCTTTCTAATTATTTTAACAATCAAATTGAAATCATCAAATGAACGACACACCCTTTGGCGAAATTCTCGAGCAAATTCGAGAAATCAACAGCAAAATTGAGAGTCGATTGCGGGAACGTTCGCATGCAGCAGTGATTTGCAAGCATGGCCCGCTGATTCTCGACACCTTGTCGGGCAAACAGATCCGCCTGATCCACGCGGTTCGCCAGTATTTGCAGGACAAACCCGAGGGGCTGCTGTTGCGCGACCTGGCGGAGCGCATCGGTGTCACACCGCCATCGGCATCGGTGATGGTCGACACCCTTGTCAAACGCGGATTTCTCGAGCGTTCGATCTCTGTCGATGACCGTCGGGCGGTGCGGATTCGCCTGACTCCTTTGTTGAATGAACATTTCGACGCTCTGCATCAAGCGAGGGTGATCGAGCTGCAGCATTTGGCTGAGAATCTTGGTGAAAAAACATTGCACAACTGGCTTGCAGTGCTGTTGCAGGTCGATGCTCAGCTGACCCGGGATCTCCCGCCTGCTGAGACAAATCTCAATCGCGAAAGCAAACCATGAAAACTCGTGCAAGCTCGCTGCCATCGCAAGCCCGGCTGGTGCGCGGCAACGTGACCACCACACTTTTGAGCATGAGCGTTTCGATGCTGCTCGGTTTTCTGTTCAACGCCGCATTCAACCTGGTGGACACTTATTTTGTAGCCCGCCTGGGTACGCGCGAACTTGCGGCCATGGGTTATGTTTTTCCATTGGAAATGATCATCCATGGCCTGATCATGGGTATCGGCATGGGCGCGGCATCGGTGATCTCACGCGCTATCGGTGAAGGCGATCATCATCGGGTACAGCATCTGACCATGCACGCCTTGCTGCTCGGTATCGGCTGGGTGATCTTTTTTGTCTCTCTCGGCTATTTGACGATGCGGCCGATGATCCGCCTGCTCGGCGCGGCACCAGACATTTTGCCGCTCTCGGTTGAATACCTCTCCATCTGGTTTGCGGGAATGCTCTTTTTGATCATTCCGATGGTCGGCAACAATATCATCCGCGCCACCGGCGACACCCTCTCCCCCAGTCTGGTCATGGGATGTGACGTCTTGCTCAATATCATCCTCGATCCGATCTTTATTTTTGGTTGGGGACCCATCCCGGCCATGCGCATGCGTGGTGCGGCTTTGGCCACCGTCCTCAGCCGCATGCTGGCGCTGTTTGCCTCGCTTTACATTCTCAATCGCAAGGGATTGCTGACCCGGCCTGATTTCCGTTTAAAATCGATTTGGGCATCCTGGAAGCGCATTCTTTATATCGGTCTGCCTGCCGGAGCCACCAACCTGCTGACACCTCTGACAGCCGGCCTTGTCACCAGGATAGTCAGCGGGTTCGGCACCGCCAGCGTGGCGGCCCTGAGTGCCGGCACCCGTCTTGAGCAGATCTCTGCCATTCCGATCATCGCCTTTGGCGCATCCCTTTTGCCCTTTGTCGGCCAGAATTGGGGCGCCGGCGCACGCGATCGCGTCGAAAAAGCCCGTCGCCTGAGTATCTCGGTCGCCGCGATCTGGGGTGGAATCTGTGTGGTTTTTTTCGGCATCCTGGCCCCGGTCATTGCCACCCACTTCAGCAAAGAGCCTCGAGTCATCGAACAGCTGGTGCTCTACCTGCGCATCATTCCAATCGCCATCGGCTTTCGCGGTTTAATCATGTGCGCCAACCAGGCGATGAACGCTATCAATCGGCCGCTGGACAGCTCAGCATGGACCATTGTTCGACTCGTTGTTCTGCAGGTTCCCATGGCGTTGCTCGGAGCGCGCGTGTTTGGTTTTCCCGGGGTGATTGCCGGCATTGTCATTTCGGAGGTGATTGCCAGTATTGCGGCAACCCGCTGGGTCCGGCATCTGTTTCGTCGCCTCGCCTTCTGATTGGATTGCCGTCCTGAAATCACACTTAAATTCAGCCAGATTGCCCGCTCGGAGTCTTTCGACGCAAAATCGCACACTGGCGTCCGGGGCTTTGTCCCGCAGTCGGAATTTTGCCGGGTTTGCCTGAGAAAATTCCATCCCGGCTCCGCCTTGCCCTACACGTCTCGATCGCACAGTGCGCTTGCGACTGGCGGTCGGCAAACGACCGCCTGCGCATGCAGACAAACAGCGGGGGTTTTCTGCCACGCCGGAAAAGCATAAAAACTGAAACCCGGATTCGGTGCAGAGCACCGAATTTCACAGAAAATCAATCTGATAGCACTACACAGAGGGTGAAAACTGCCATTTGTCCAACCGCATAAGGAATAAGTGATTGAATGATTTTTGATTCGGTTAACACCGAATCTGGGTGAAAGCCAACAGCAACAAAACCTGTTGATTTTGCTATGAAAATGTGTAGTTTTAATTTTTTCCGCCAAGCCCGGCGGGATGGCTGTTACAGCCAAAACATGAATGGATTGTGAAAATGCACAGCACCAAAACAGCCGGAGGCGTGTGGATGGACAAATCGCAAAGGCATTACTTGCTCAACTCATGGAAATTTTTTGATTCGGCGCCGGGAGAGGGCATAAAAAAATCTCTGTTTGCACCCGATACAGAAGATTCCGACTGGTTTTCCATCCAGGTGCCGGGCGATGTGCATCGTGTCTTGATCGATAATGGCCGCATTCCGGATCCATTTATCGATCGCAATGAGGACGAATGCCTCTGGATGGAGGAGCGGGAGTGGTGGTTTCGCTGTGCATTCAAAGGCCCCGAGGCAAAGCCCGGCGATGATGAACGCTGGTTGCTGGTATTCGACGGCCTCGATACGTTTGCATCGATCTGGCTGAACGGCGAAGCGATCGGTTCGCATCGCAACATGTTCTGCGAAGCGGTTTATGATGTGAGCGACCGATTGCTTGTCGGCCGCCAAAACGTCTTGACCGTCTGTTTTGATCCACCGCTTGCCCATGCACAGGATTGCGGACCGTTTGCTTCCTGGGGGCCGAATCCTGAGCGCGTTGCCATGCGCAAGGCGCAATTCTGCTATGGCTGGGACTGGGGTCCGCGTTTGCCTGGCATCGGCATCTGGCGGCCGGTCCACCTGATGCTGCAAAAACAAGCGGCCTTGAGCGGCGTGCATTTCTACACCCTCTCCATCGAAGACAAACAGGCGGTGATCGGTATCCGCGTCGAGGCCGAGGCCTTTGCCGCCGCCGACGCTCTGCATGCTGAGATTGAACTCTTCGAGCCAGGCCAGGATCACGTCAAAAGCACGGCTGCAATGCGGACGAAACTCCAATTGGCTGGCAGCGGCAAAGACCGCCGGGCAACCGCTTATCTGGTCATCGATCAGCCCAAACTGTGGTGGACACATGAACTGGGCAGCCCGGATCTCTATGCCTTGCGGGTCAAGCTCATCGCCGGCAACCAGGTGGTCGACGAACAGTTGCAAGAAGCAGGCATTCGAACCATCGAACTCGATCAATCGGTTGATACTGACGAACCCGGCACCCGGTTTTTCCGCTTCATTCTGAATGGCGTGCCTATTTTCGCCAAGGGCGCAGACTGGATCCCGGCCGATTCCTTTGTCGCCGCCATACCGGACGAACGTTACCAGCGTTTGCTGACCGGAGCGCGCCAGGCCAACATGACCATGTTGCGGATTTGGGGCGGCGGAATTTACGAGCATGACGCGTTTTATGATCTATGCGACCGCTATGGCATCCTGATCTGGCAGGATTTCATGTTTGCCTGTGCCATGTACCCCGATCACGATCCGGCTTTCAGGCGCGAGGTCGAAAATGAAGCTCGCTACCAGGTCCGACGCCTGCGCAACCATCCCTGTTTGGCTCTGTGGTGCGGCAACAATGAGAACCAGTGGAACCACGATAAAGAAGTGTGGGAAAAAGGCGGCAACGAGCCGGTCCCGGGTTCGTTTTTGTACCACCATCTCTTGCCCCGTATTGTCGCCGAGCTGGATGGCCGCATTCCCTATTGGCCGGGCAGCCCTTATGGCGGCAACGACCACAACAGCATGGAAGACGGCGATCGGCACAACTGGACCGTCTGGCACGGCGACCAGCCGCGCCGATTTGGAGACAAACCACAGACCGTTCAGACACCGGCAGGGGTCTCGTTTTTGCATTATCTGCAAGACCAGGGCCGTTTTATCAGTGAATTCGGTATGCACGCTTCTCCCGTTTTCGAGACGCTGCGCCGTGTCATTCCCGCTGAGCAGCTCTATCACCACAGCCCTGCGATGGACCACCACAACAAGGACTTTCCCAAGAACAAGGGCGACAACTTGATGCAGTCCGTGACCGGATTGCCCAACGACCTGGATGAATACATCGATTTCAGCATGATTGCGCAAGCAGAAGGTCTGAAATGCGGCATCGAGCACTTTAGGCGTCGCAAACCGCACTGTTCAGGAGCATTGTTCTGGCAGTTCAACGATTGTTGGCCGGTATTGAGCTGGAGCGTGGTCGATTATAATGGTTTCGGCAAGGCCGGCTACTACGCAGCCAAGCGTTCATATGCGCCAGTTTTGGCGTCCTTCAAACCGTGTCCGGATGGCAGCATCGAATTGTGGGTGACGAATGACCGCAATCAGCCGCTCGAAGGCGACTGGATGGTAGAAAACGCGTCGTTCAGCGGGGCTGTCGCGATGCAAACAGACGTTCACGCGCAGATCGCGGCGCAGGCAAGCCAATGCATCGCCCGCTGGACAGGAGAACAACTGGAGGCGGATGCCGGGCACTATCTTTGGGTTGAGGAAAAGAACAATTTGATCCCGGTCAACCGCCATTTTTTTGTTCCGATCAAGGAATTGCAGAGGCTGGGGGCGCAAGTCAGGATGAAGAGGAAACGTTTGGCGGCAGATCAGCTGGAAATTGAGCTGCAGAGCGACGGATATGCGCTTAATGTTCATTTGGCATTCAACGACGCGAAGCTGCTTTTAAGCGACAATTATTTCGATTTACCCGGGGGTAAAAGAGCGTTGATCGAGATCAGCGGTTCTGCCGAAGTTTTGGACGGGGTGGAGATGGTGCTGCGCTGGCGATGATTTTGCACAGCAGCCGCGAGCCGCCGGGTTTGCGGCTTTTTTTTGCTTATACAATTTTTCTCTTGACATGGATAGGCAAACGGTTTATATTTAAATCGAAACGTTTCGACAACGACTTGTCTTACACTTTTGCTCTTCCTGAACACGCCGTGGAATTCTGCTGACACAAACTAGATATCGATCTTCACTCCGTGGATTTTCTGCTGCAGATCGCGATTATCGGCTGCCGGATTGCCCTATTTAACCATTTTTTTGGCGCGAAACCAGGGTGAAGGCAAGAGAAAAAATCACGATCGGTCAGTGCGCTGATCATAAGGGATCGTTTCCTTGTCAAACAGAAGTAAAAACGTTTCGATGACAGCAACCATACGCGATGTGGCTCGTTTGGCCGGGGTGGCGGTGTCAACCGTATCGCTGGTGGTCAACAACAAAGGCCGCGTCAGCAAAAAAACCGAAGCCAAAGTCAAACAAGCGGTGGAGCAGCTCGACTACCATCCCCAACGCTCAGCTCGCGGTCTGGTCACCCAGCGCAGCGGCAATTTTGGCTTTATTCTCTCCACCGACCACTTTTCCCAGGCAGAACCCTTTTACACCAAAATCTTCCTCGGCACCGAATTCGAAGCCCGTTCCTTTGACTACTATATCCTTCTTACCACCATCGACAAACATTTCAACGCCGATCGGGCGCCGCGATTTCTCCTCGAGCGCAACGTCGATGGCGTGATTCTCGTCGGCACTGTGCCGCACAAAATTGTCGATTATATCGCCATGCGTGATTTGCCCATCGTCCTTGTCGATTATGACTTGCCAGACACGAAGCACTCTGCGGTTTTAATCGACAACGTCGGCGGGATTCGCGCGATCGTCCATCACCTCATCAAGCTCGGCCATTGCCGGTTTGCCTTTATCGGCGGCGACATGAAGCACCCTGGCATGAGCCAACGTTTCAACGCCTTTCAACAAACGCTAGCCGACGCCGGCCTGTGTGTCGATAACGATTGTGTGGCAGCAGAAGAGGAGATGAGCGGCATCGAAACCGGCTATACCCTTATGCAAAAACTGCTGCCGCATCACAACAAATTCACCGCCGTGGTCGCTGCCAACGACGCGATGGCCGTCGGTGCGGTACGCGCCTGTCAGGGGAATGGTTTTCATGTGCCAAACGATTTTTCGATTACCGGATTCGATGACGTCGAATCGGCGCAAAACTTGCACCCTGCACTGACGACTGTTCATGTGCCCAAAGAAAAAATGGGTGCCATCGCTTTGCGCCAACTGGTCGATATGATCAAAAACACCGCTGAATACGGCACAAAGATTACGATTCCAGTCCGACTGATCATCCGCGAATCCTCCAACCAGCCACGCAGTTGATTGCCGCCGTCCCATGTCATCGGACGACTGCCACCGCCGCATCGATCTTTGACAGTATCAAACGCTCGACAGATTTATCCCTTCCCTCAATCGCAGAGGGCAAACCGTTCGCTGAACTCGCTCCGCTGTCGACAGACAATGATAGTCATTCCCCTTTCAATGGCATTGACTTGTTTCGACGCGCGAAAAGAACGAACCGCCTGGGCATTGCTGATTTTGCGTGTCCGAATGTTAATCGATAGAGATGAAAGGAGGTGAGGTCTGTGCTGGTCGAGGGTGGAAAGGGAACAAAAGCATCTGTTCTGTTCGCCCTCCCCCATCTTGGCGAGTCAAGTTTGTAGAAACAGCTCAATCCGTTTGCAACATTCACCATCCCAATCAACAAGAGAGGATCATCATGAGTGTGAGCAAATCTTTGACAGCGATTTTCGCTGCAGCTTTGGTGTTGCTGGGAGTTTCCACCGTCTATTCCCAGATCAACACCCTGACCAACGGCGGTTTCGAGAGCGCCGAGGTGCCGGGTCACTGGCAAAAGATCGATGCTGCAGACGCAGAGGTTATCTGGGACGAACATGTTTACCGCTCGCCCGAGCGTTCGCTCAAGATTTCTGAATCCAGCGGCGCGGACGCCCCTGCCTGGCAATCGAGCAACCTGGCCACTTTGAATTGGAATCCGACCTCTGGCGTCACTGAGAACATCGAGATCGAAGTCGGCGGCTGGGTCAAGACGGAAAACGTCAACACCAATCCGGCCAACGCCGACGCGGAAATTCATCTGGTTTTCACCTTCAAAGATGCAGCTGGCGGGATTATTTTCAATGAACCCATGGTGCTCAAAATCCCGCAAGATCAGGCAGGCACCGACTGGGTGGAGATCAAAAATGATGTGCCGATTGTTCTGCCGGTTCCAGCTGCCGAGCTGATCATCAGTTTTGCTTTCGGCGCCAATGCCACCGGAACCGCCTGGCTGGACGACATCTTCATGCGGCTGGCCGAAGGTGCCGAGGGGTGGATCGGCGATCTCTACAACGCCAATTTTGGTGTGCCGGAAGGCTGGTTTTTCTGGAAAGACCGGATGAGCCTGGGCGACCAGGATTACGGTGTGGTCTCCATCACCAGCAACGCTGCACACAGCGGCAACTATTCATTGCGCATCGGCGATACAGCCGACAATCCCGCTGAAGTGGTGGCGATCTCCAATCGTCAGCCTATCGAGCCCGGACGTTCCTATGGGTTGTCGGCCTGGGTCAAGCTGGCGGGTGTAAACGTCAATCCCAAACGCGAAGTCGAAACCGCCGTCTTTTTCACGGTCACCTATCATACGGATGCGGCGGATTGGGCTGAAGTCGGCGGTGAGGATTTCTTTGTCGTCGATCAGTCCAGCAGCGATTGTGACTGGCGTCTCTATCAATTCACCTTCACTCCACCGGCCGAAGCGACTCGTATTTCGGTGCGCGCTCGCATGCAACACCAAACGGTTGGCGACACCTATTGGGACGATTTTCGCATCTATCCGGTTGAGGTGGCGAAACAGAACTATACGTTTGACGAATCGCTCAATCCGGCCTATTGGAATCCGTATCCCAACGGCGACGCATTGGTCGAATGGGCAAGCGATCAATATCGCTCTGCTGAACGCTCGCTCAAGATTTATGACAGCGATGGCGATGATGATCCCTGCTGGGTCTCGGGCAATCTGGCCAAGCTGAACTGGAACAGCCCAACCGGCCTGGGCAAAAATATCGAGATGCTTGTCGGCGGTTGGGTAAAAACCGAAAACGTCAACACCAGCCCTGCCGATGCCGCGAACGAAATCCGCCTCACCTTTTCTTTCTTTGATGCCGAACAAAATCTGATTTTCGGCGAGCCCGTGGTGCTCAAGGTCCCGCAAACCCAGGCGTCGGTCGACTGGACAGAAATCAAAAACGATGTCCCCATCGTTTTGCCGGTTGAGGCCGATTCGTTGGTGGTCATGTTCTCCTTTGGTGCCAACGCCACCGGCACGGCCTGGTTGGATGATATTTTCATGTATCCGGCGCCCGGAGCCAGCGGCTGGATCGGCGATCTCTTCAATGCCAATTTTGGTACTCCCGCAGGTTGGTCCTATTGGAAGAGCCAGATGAGCGAGGGAGTCGCCGGCAAGGGCGTGGTTTCGATCACCGAGACCTATGCGCACAGCGGCAAGTATTCGCTGCGCGTCGCCGACGATGACACCAATGGCGACGAAGTGGTGGCCATGTCAGACCGCACCCAGGTTGAGCCAAACACCGAATATCTGATCGGCGCCTGGGTCAAACTCGATGGTGTCAATCCGCTGCCGGTTTTCGATGTGGAAAAAGCCATCTTTTTCACTGTCACTTTTCACTCCGATGCCGAAGGCTGGGCGGAAACACACGGCGCCGACTTTTTCGTCGTCAACCAGACAGAAGCCGACCGCGACTGGGCGCTCTACACCTTCCGACTGCGCACCGAAGAGAATGACCGCCGCATATCGATCCGCGCTCGCATGCAGCACTGGGCGACCGGCGATGTCTATTGGGACGACTTTTTTGTCGTGCCCATTGCCCAAACCATGGCCGGCAATGGTTTCGAAAACGCCGAAATGCCGGCTTACTGGACCAAAGCCAATGAAGGCGATGCCACGCTGAGCTGGGACGGTCAGCAATTCCGCTCACCGCAGCGGTCGCTGATGATCCAGGAAAGCGCCGGCGACGATGACCCGATGTGGGTCACCCATGCCAACATGGCCAAGCTGCAGTGGAATCCGGTCGATGGCGTGCCGCCCGACATCGAAATCGAGGTGGGCGGTTGGGTAAAGACCGAGAATCTCAACACCGCTCCTGCTTCCGATGCCGAAAAAGTCGTGTTGACCTGGGAATTCTATGATGCGGAAGGCGCCTTGATCTTTGGCGAACCGATTGTGCTTGAAGTGCCGCAGAACCAGGGAACGATCGAGTGGACCGAAATCAAGAACGACGTGCCGATCGTCTTGCCGGTCACAGCCGATTCCCTGGCAATCAAATTCCACTTTGGCGCCAATGCCGTCGGCACCGTTTGGCTGGATGATATTTTTATGCGTCTGGCAGAGGGTGCAGAGGGGTGGATCGGCGACCTGTACAACGCCAATTTCGGCGTTCCTGAAGGTTGGTTCTTCTGGAAAGATCGGATGAGCCTGGGCGACGAGGATTACGGTGTCGTCACCATCACCCGCGACGAGGCCTTTACCGGTGACCACTCGCTGCTCATTTCCGATACTGCCGACAATCCGGCTGAAGTGGTGGCGATCAGCGATCGCAATCCGATCGAGGGCAACAAGGTCTATACGGTTCAGGCCTGGGTTAAAACCGAAGAGGTTATTCTCAATCCTGAAAACGATGTGGAAAAGTCGGTCTTTTTCACCACCACCTACCACACCGACGACGAGGGTTGGGCTGAATTTGCCGGCGAAGACTTTTTCGTTGTTGATCAAACCGTTGCCAGCAAAGACTGGTCGCTGTATGTCTTTACATTGACCGCTCCGGCAGACGCGAAGCGCATGTCGATTCGCGCTCGGCTGCAACATCAGGCCACTGGCAAGGTCTATTGGGATGATTTCGCGGTCGTCGAAGGCAATGTCACGAGAGTTGACGGCCAGGATATCCCTGCCATGCCGCAGATCTTTGCGCTGGAGCAAAACTATCCCAATCCGTTTAACCCGACTACGACAATATGCTTCAACTTGCCGCAGGCTCAGCAAGTCAGCCTGGTAGTCTATGATCTTCTCGGCAAAACCGTCCGCACTCTCGCCGACGGTATGCGCGAAGCCGGTGAACACACGGTCACCTGGGATGGTCGCGATGACAACGGTCTTGCCGCTTCCAGCGGTATCTATTTCTACACCCTGACCACACCACAGGCGAAATTGGTACGAAAAATGACCTTTATCAAATAAACCGTATTGACAACCGGGCGGCTGTGCTGTCGCCCGGTTGTTTTGTTTGCGGTAGAGTTCACGGATGCAGAAAAAGGAGCCTCACATGCAGGCAAAGCAAGGGATGCTCCCGATCCTGGTTGCCGTCATCCTGGTTTTTGCGACAGCTGCGTACACCGGCACCACCGGCAAGATTGTCGGCAAAGTGACAGACCGGGAGACCGGTGAAGCCATGCCCGGGGTGAATGTCATCATTGAGGGGACTCAACTGGGAGCGGCGACAGATGTCAAAGGCGAGTTTTTTATCCTCCGCATTGCACCAGGCACCTATAGCGTGCGCGCGAGCATGATCGGTTACAGCGAGTTGCGCTATGAACAGGTTCGTGTCTCTATGGACAAGACCACGGAAGTGAACTTTTTCCTGGTGCCGACGGTCCTGCAGTTGGGAGAATCGGTCACGGTGGTGGCGCAAAAACCGATCGTCGAACGCGATTTGACCTCGACTTCTGTGACTGTCGATGCAGAGGTCATTCAACGCTTGCCGGTCACTTCGATTCAGGAGGTGATCAATTTGCAGGCCGGCGTGGTGGACGGCCATTTCCGCGGCGGCCGCAGCGGTGAAGTCGCTTACCTCATCGATGGAGTCTCCATCAACGACGTCTACAACGGCGATTTTTCCCTGCAGGTAGAAAACCAGTCGGTGCAGGAGCTGCAAGTGATCAGCGGCACCTTCAATGCCGAATATGGGCAGGCCATGTCTGGTGTGGTGAATGTGGTGACCAAAGAAGGCGGGGAGGTCTATCACGGGCAAGTGCAGGGCTATTTCGGCGACTTTGTCAGCAACCACAGCGATGTTTTTTGGAACATCGATAAATTCAACCCGATCGCCAACCTGGAAGGTACCTTGAGCGGTCCCCTGCCTCGAGCGAAAAACAAAGTGACTTTTTTCCTCGCCGGCCGCTACGCACTGAGCGATGGAGCTCTGTATGGCAGAAAGAGCTTTTTGCCGAGCGATTCATCGAACTTTCCCAGCACCGACATCCGCGATTGGATGATTACGTCGCATGGCGTGTCGCATCGTTTTTCCTCAGATCTGGCTTTTACCCGGTTCACCGACAGCCTGCGCCAGACCTCCGAGTATGTTGCAATGAATCCGAGCCAGCATGGATCGGGTCAGCTCAAGTTGACCGCCAAATTGACCGATGCCGACAAGGTCGATTATGAAGGATTGGTGCAGTGGCGCAAATACAAAGAATACAATCACACATTCCGCCTCAATCCTGACGGCGATTTTTGGCGGCACCAATTGGGGTGGAACAACACCCTGACCTGGACGCGGGTCTTTAATCGCCGAACCTTTATGACCACCAAAGCGGCGCGGTTTTATACCGACTATAAACAATATGTCTACAGCGATCCCTACGATTCGCGCTATGCCAATCCCGATCTTCTGGATGCGGCCAGCGGCAGCGCCTTTTTGACCGGTGGCCATGAGATGTGGCATTTTTTGCGCAACACCACCACGACCATCGCTAAAATCGACCTGACCTCTCAGGTCAATCAGACCCATCAGATAAAATCGGGTATCGAATTTAGGCAACACCGTCTGTGGCTGCGCGCCTTTGAAATCCGTCTGAACCGCGAAACCGGCTGGCAGCCCTTTATCCCGGCACAAACACAGAACATCCAAAACAACGACGAATATCTCTACCATCCGCGCGAAATTTCAGCCTACCTTCAGGATAAAATCGAACTCGACTATATGGTGGTCAATGCCGGAGTGCGGATCGACCATTTCGACTCAGACGGCAAAATTCCGCTCGATTTTTTAGACCCAAGCCGATCGCCGATCCGTGCCGCGCAAACCGACTACCAGATCAGCCCGCGCTTCGGTCTCTCCTATCCGATCACCGATCGCGGCGCGATCCATGTCTCTTATGGCCATTTCTTTCAGATACCGAGCTTTGAATACCTGTTCAGCAATCCGGAATTCGAACTCTATGCCACCAGCAATACAGGCAGCACAAGTCCGCCGGAACGGCAACCCAACACGATCGGCAATGCCGATATCAAACCGCAAAAGACCACCATCTACGAAATCGGTTTGCAGCAGCAGCTCGGCGCCGACCTTTCCCTCGATGTCACCGCCTATTTCAAGGATATTCGCAATCTGCTCGGCACCGAGATCCTGCACACCACCACCGGCATTCGCTATGCCCGTTTCATCAACCGCGATTACGGCAATGTCAAAGGCTTGACCATTGCTTTGGAAAAACGCCTGAGCGGCGGCATCGGCGCTACTGTAGACTATACCTATCAGATCGCCAAAGGCAACGCTTCGGATCCAGCTGCCGCCTTTCTCGACGTCGAGGCCGGCCGTGAACCACAAAAACAGCTGGTGCCTCTGAACTGGGACCGCACCCACAGCCTCAACGCCTCCCTGACGCTCGGAGATCCGGAGCGCATGGCTCTCAGCCTCATCGGCCGGCTGGGCAGCGGACTTCCCTACACGCCGACGCAACAGAACGTGCGCACTGCCGTTGAAAACAGCGAACGCAGACCGGCTTACTACAATGTCGATCTTTACGCCTATCGTGTCCTGCCGATCGACCCGCTGCGAGCGACCGTCTATGTGCGGGTTTACAATCTGTTCGATCGGATGAATGAAAACGATGTCTATAGCGACACCGGCCGCGCCAATTACTCGATTGCTGCGGAGCGCTCAGGCACAATCTTTGGCGTCAACAATCTGGACGAATGGATCAAACGTCCTGATTTTTATTCACAACCGCGACAGGTCATGCTTGGATTCAGGTTTGAATTTTGATCTGTTGCCGAACTTGGCGATCAATTGACGGTGAGAGGAGCTATGCGAACTCTTGACAGCGCACTGATCCTGTTGGCCCTGGCAGGTGCCTTGTGGGCGCAGCGGGAACCCGATCCCAATGTCGGCGATCTGGAAAACACGCGTTGGGGTACAATGGACGGCAATCTCGTTCGCACCGTATTTGCCAACCACGGGGAGATTTCCAATTGGGATGAACAAGCCTGGCCTAATGGCGAATGGCCCAAAGGCAGCGGACACACCTATGTCGATGGCGTGGCGCTGATCGTCGCGGCGCCGATTACCGACGCCAATGGCGTGCGCCGCCATTCTGTGGTCACCCGCTACCGCGAAGACATGGATGTCTCGCCGGACGGCATCCCGTGGGGATTTGCGCCATTGCCCGGCTATTTCAATCCGGATCCCAAAACCAATCTCAACAACTCGCCGGCGATCAGCAACGACCAGCGCACCTGGCCGGCATTTTGGCCGGATAAACCTCTCGACTGGGCAGGTTTGTGGAACGGTTTTTTCGGTCTTGGCAAGACCAATGCGGATCTGGAAGCCTATATGGTCTTCGACGACGATCCGGATGAGGAGTGGCTTTTCTACCCTGACCCAACTGACCCGGAACGCCGCGGGCTGGGCATCGAGGTCGCTTCCCGCCTTTTTCAGTGGAATCAGGTTCTGGCCCAGGATGTGATCTTCGCCATCTATTTCATCACCAATGAAGGCGCAGCCAATTACGACAGCACTTATTTCGCTTTCCATATTGACTGGGGAATCGGCGGCCATGATGACTCTGCCGATGACGGCGGCAATTACGATCTGGACCTCGACATCGCCTGGGCTTTTGACGGCAACGGTTACGGCAGCCCGTATAACTGGTCACCCGTGGGCGTGGCAGGTTTTGCCTTTCTGGAAAGCCCGGGTATCTTTCGCGACAACCGCGACAATGACCGCGACGGTTTAATCGACGAACGCCGCGACAGCCAGGCAGGGACCCTTTTGACCAATCCGCCCTACGGCATCGCCGATCTCAACCGTTTTCGCGATTTCTATCCCACCACGGAAATCCGCCCCCATTGGAGCGGCGATGAAAACATCAACTGGGATTCATTCATGGATCTCAATGAAAACGGCATGTGGGACGGCAATGAACCGGTGAACGACGATGTCGGCGAAGACGGTCTGGGCCCCAACGATCTCAACTACCCGGGGCCAGATGAAGGCGAAGGCGATGGGATGCCAACTGCCGGTGAACCGGATTTCGATTTCACCGACAAGGATGAATCCGATCAGATCGGTCTGACCGGGTTCAACGTCTTTGTGCTGCACGAATACAAGATGGAGAACGACGAAGCGTATTGGAACGGTTTGCGTTCCGCTCCGCCGCCTCGCGACAAACTCGTGCAGAACACCAACCTGGGCATGTTCTTCAGTTCCGGACCTTTTTCCCTGGCCGCCGGTGAAACGCAGTTTTATTCGATGGCTTTGTTGTTCGGCGAGGATCAGCGCCAGCTGTCGCGCACCAAAAAAACCATCCAGCAGATTTACAACGCTTCCTATCGCTTCGCCAAACCGCCGGAAAAATCACGACTGACCGCAGTATCCGGCGACCGTCAGGTGGTTCTCTATTGGGACGACCTGGCCGAGAAGTCGTGGGATCCTTTTCTGCAAGAATATGATTTTGAAGGTTATCGCATCTATCGCGCCACCGACGCAGAATTTCTCGAGGCTCGGGTCATCACCGATGCCTATGGCAAACCGATCTATCGCAAACCGATTGCGCAATTTGATCTCAAAAACGGCATTTCCGGTTTGCACCCAATCGATGTGGACGGCATCAAGTTCGATCTCGGCAACGACACCGGTCTGCGCCATCATTATATCGATACAGATGTGCGCAACGGCCAGACTTATTATTATGCACTGGTGCCCTATGACCGCGGGCTGGTTTCGATAACAACGACCGGCGAAATCGGCGGTATCAGTCCGTCAGAAGCCCCGAGCATCATCAAGGTGAACGAAGCTGGAGTGCTGGAATACCTCGACATCAACACCGCCCGGGTCACGCCGCAAGCGCCAGCAGCCGGGTACCGCGGCCCGCAAGTAGCCGACGATTTCAGCCATCAGGGGCCTGGCACCGGAAAGCTGGATATTGACTTGCTCGATGCCGGTCAACTGCAGGACGGTCATCTCTACCGTCTGGTTTTCCACGACACCAGCGATTTCGCACTTGCGGTCAATCCCGATTACTCGTTGCTGGACGTGAGCGATGGCGCCGAAACGCTGCTGGTCCGGCAACCTCTGAGAGACGGCCATGCAGTATCGCCGGTGATCGACGGGTTCGTCTTTACGGTGCGCAATGACACCGCGGTGACCGTTGACAATGCGGCAACCGGCTGGCTTGCCGGGAACCACGATTATCTGCTGATGGCCGCGATCGACAGCAGTTTGTTGGGCCGATTTGTCCCTTATCCGGCAGATTTCGAACTGTCATTTCACGCCAACATTGTCGACACATCACAGGCGCTGCTGTTTGGACAAAAAGCTATACCGGTGAACTTTATGATCTACAACACCACTGAAGGCCGACAAATGGATTTTCTGTTCCGGGATAAAAATGAAGACGGCGCTTTTACTCCCGGCGACTATATCACTTTGGCTATCGGTACCGCGCTCGGCGAACCGCTTCCCACGCCGCGCAGCAAATTCAAAACCGCCTGGGCTTTCTTTTTCGATCCGGAAATGCAAGAAATCGCGCACTTGCCGGCAGCCGGCGATATCTTCAAGTTGACCACGCGCAAACCTTTCCGCGACGGTGAATCCTTTTCTTTCAGCATCAACGGTGCTGCCATCGATCAGCAGGCCGCCAAGAATCAATTGGAGCAGATCTGTGTGGTTCCCAATCCCTATACTGCTGCGGCCTCGTGGGAACCGCGCAGCGTCTTTGGATTCGGTCGCGGCGAGCGACGAATCTATTTCAACAATTTGCCGCAAATGTGCACCATCCGCATCTACACCGTACGCGGATATCTGGTGGACACCATCGAGCACGACATGCCGGCTGACAACGGTTCGGAACCCTGGGATCTGGTCTCCAAAGACGGCATGGATATTTCCTACGGCGTCTACATCTATCAGGTCGACGCACCGGGAATCGGTGAACATATCGGCAAATTCGCCGTGATCAAATAAGATCCGGTAAATCAAGATTGACAACCGGTTCACATCTGCAGATCAACCTGGAATGGGTGAAATTATGAAAAGAATACCTATTTTTACCCTTTTGCTGTCTATCGTTGCCTGGGCTCCTGCGCAAGATCGGGATGTATCCAAAGTCGGGATCACCGCTGCCCCCTTTCTGGAAATCGGAGTCGGCGCTCGTGCCGTCGGCATGGGCGGAGCGTTTGTGGGCACAGCGAGCGATGCCAGTGCGCTGTTCTGGAATCCGGCAGGCATCGCGCGCATACCGTCGCGAGAATTGTTGTTCATGCATGCCGAGTGGTTGGCGGAGATCGATTTCGATCACGCCGCTGCGGTGATTCCACTGGGGGCAAGCGGAGCTTTGGGCATGTCCTTGACTGTCCTGAACAGCGGCGACATGATGGTGCGAACCGAGACGCAGCCGGACGGCACCGGCGAGATCTTTAGCGCTGCGGACCTGGCGGTGGCTCTTTCTTATGCCATCAGCCTCACCGATCGATTCTCTATCGGTTTCAGCGGCAAATATATCCAACAGAAAATCTGGCATGAAAGCGCCAGCGGTTTTGCCGTCGATCTGGGAACGCTGTTCATCACCGGTTTTCGCGGTCTGCGCCTCGGCGCTGCGCTGACCAATTTTGGCACCGATATGTGCATGCAAGGCAAAGACATCCTCGTCTTTCATGACATCGATCCCTTTATCCTCGGCAACAACGACCGCGTTCCGGCGCATCTGCAGACCGAATCGTGGCCGCTGCCGCTGCTCTTTCAGTTTGGCCTGGCCATGGAAGCCTGGCAGACCCCGCTAAACCGCCTGACGCTGGCGGCGGATGCCATCCATCCCTATGACAACACCGAATCGATCAATCTCGGCATGGAATATGCCTTTCGCGAACTGCTTTTTTTGCGGCTGGGCTATCGAGATCTGTTTTTGCGCGACGGTGAGCAGAGTCTGACATTCGGCGCCGGCATTGCCAATCGGCTGGTCAATGCTTTCGATTTGCGTATTGATTATGCGTATGCGGATTTCGGCCGTTTGGACAATGTTCAGCGCTTTTCTCTGACTCTAGGTTTTTAAACCGGCACAAAGATTGTCATGAATGCGGTGCAAATAAAAACAGCGGGTGAAGTCGAACTGATCCAGGAAGCGCTGCCGGTGGCTGCGGACAACGAAATTCGCGTCCAACCGCTCAGCGCCGGAATATGCGGGACCGACGTGCATATTCTGCAGGGCGATTTTATCGGTTCTTATCCCGTCATTCCAGGTCATGAATTCTGCGGGCGCATCGAAGCAACAGGGCCATCTGTGCAAAATCTGCGGCCCGGCGACATGGTGGCAATCGATCCGAATATCCGCTGCGGTGTTTGCTCCAGGTGCCGGGAAGGCCGGATAAACCTGTGCGAGCGTTATGAGGCTATCGGTGTGACGCGGCCCGGCGCCTTTGCGGACAGGGTCTGTGTACCGGCAGCGCAAGCGCATCGCTTTCATGGTGATCCACAGGACGGCGCTTTCGCCGAACCGCTTGCCTGTGTCCTCTATGGTCTGCACCGGCTCGAAATTCAGCCTGACACACGGGTGGCGATCTGGGGCGGCGGCAGCATTGGGCTGCTGCACCTGCAAGTATGCAGCCGACTGCTCGGTTGCCGTGTCACGTTGATCGAAAGCGATCCCGTATGTCTCGTAAAAGCTCGCAAGTTGCATCCGGAAAAGGCGGTTCTGAACGACAGTCATGCGGACAAAACCCTGCGTGAACTTTGTCCGCAGGGTTTCGAAATCGGTATCGACGCCACCGGCAATATCGCTGCTGTCAAGCAGTTGTTCAGCCACCTGCGGCGGGGCGGGCAAGCGCTGTTGTTCGGTGTCTATCCACAGAACAAGGAGCTTTCCATTTCGCCGTTTCAAATATTCCTGAATGATTGGAAAATCGTCGGGTCTGTCACCTATCGCTATGAATTTTCACGCGCCGTCGCACTGCTCGAATCGGGATCGATACGTGGCGCTGCGCTTGTCGATCACCGCATCGGTCTTCCCGAGCTGCCCGATTTTTTGCATCGCCTGGCCGCCGGTGAAAGATTGGGCAAAGTGCAGGTTGTCTGTTCTGATTTTTTCAAAAAGAAGATAAAATGAACAATACAATCAAGCAAGCGGCAGTGATTTTCACCGTTTTGCTCCTCATCGCAATCGCGGCCGGCAACATCGGCTGTGATCGCCATTGCCGAGTTCCCGGATGGGCGGTAAATTTTGCCGGAAGAACGGGCCAGGTGGAAGTCGGCGGCCCCCTGGCCGGCATCGAATGCCACCACAGTTCACCTTTGCCGGTTCGCATCAGTTTCTACGAGCCGGTGGCCAACAGTCTGGATCTCAGCATCGGGTATTGGGAACGCGACCGTTCGCGGCCGCTTGTCGCCGTTTTGGCAATCGACGATCACGCTATCGATCTGCAAGACTCAGCCTGGATCTACACACAGACACCGGGATTCGTTCGCTTCGAAGCGGTGGTTGACAGCGTTGATCTGAGTTGCACTTACCGCTTTGCGGAAACGATCAGCGCTGTGGAATGGGAACTGGTCTTTCACAATCGCACAGACAGGCCGCGCCAAATTCGAATCGACCAAAAAATCGCCTTGTTGTTGCGCACCTGCCATACTTTTGCGGTTAAATTTCCGACCTGCATCACCAAGACGGGTAACTTGACGCTGGCCTGTTTTGCGGATGCAGAAACCGATTCGGCATCGCTGTGGATCACCCAACTCGACGGTTTTCCCGAAGCGATCGCAATCGATACGCTGGCCACCGAGTTGGCCGATGCGGTGCCGCACACTCGTTTCAGCAATGCCTTTGCCCTAGCCGCTCGCAGCCAGAAAAAACAGAGTCTGTTGATCGGTCACGCATCGATGCGAGAGGCAGAACAGCAAGCCGCCATAAGCCGCAGTCAATGGCAAAAGGATTGTCGACGGTATACCAACCGACTGGAGCGAGCGGCAGCACGTGCCGCTGCTTTCTCGCCTGCTGATTCAGCCCTGCAGCAAACCGCGCGTTGGTCGCTCGCGGTTCTGGAAGCCAACCGGCACCATATCGACGGCAAGCGTCTGCCCATGCCGTGTCCGGCGGAATACAATTTTTTCTTCACCCACGATCTCCTGTTGACCCATCTCGGTGTTGTTTGGGTCGATCCGCAAATGGTGGCTGGCGATCTGCTGGCATTGGCTGATCTCTCGCAACCGGAGCCGCTGTTGCTGCATGCCTATTACTGGAAAGATGGGCGCTTTGCCAGGGAAACTTGCGGTTCAGACAACTGGAATCCGCTGTGGTTGGCGGAATTGCTGGGCAAATACCTGCAACGGTCCGGAGATCTCGCTACTGTCAGCCGGCTCTATCCTCTGATGAGCGCAGGGGTAGACCTGATTCTGCGCGAACGACTTGCGGATGGCCTGATCATCAGTCAGCAACCCGATTGGTGGGATATCGGCTCGAATACCGGAGCACGCGCTTATTTGACCCTGATGATAATCCGTGCATTGCGCCGGCGCGCTTTCCTGGCCGCAGAGCTTGAATTGCGCCCAGAAGAGCAAGTCATTTCTCTGCAGCTGGCCGATCAGCTGGAGGAGAATCTCGAGAAAAGGCTGTGGGACGAGCAAGAGGACTATCTGCTCAACGAACTGGAAAACGGCTGCGTCGATCGCCATCTGTACGCCGGTTCGCTCCTGGCGGTGGTCTGGAATCTACTCGAACCGCAAAAACAAGCGAAACTGTTGCAAACCGCCACCGACCGACTTGTCGACCGACAGCTCGGTCTGCGCATCGTTATGCCGGCCGACTTTCATGAACTGATCGATCTCTATGGCTTCATCGGTATGGAGGCGGGCGAGCCCTACACCTATATCAACGGCGGGATCTGGCCACAAGGCATTGCCTGGTATGCGCTGGCGCAAATCGAGCAGGATCAGCCCGATTCGGCGCTGCAAACCGTTAAAAAATATCTGACTTTGGCAGGTATTCGCAAGAGTCCGATGGGTCAGCCTTCATTTTTCGAGTATCGAATGGCCGATGACCAGCGATCGGATTACGGCGCCATCGACAAACCGACTTTTCTGTGGACCGGCGGGTGGTTTTTGGAAACCCTGTTTCATCTCTGCGGATTTCGCGAAACCGAGGGCGCGATCGCACTTTCGCCGGCATTGCCGGCAGAATGGCATGAACTGCACACCGAGACCTGGATCCGTGGCAACCGGGTTGCTGTTGACATCAGCGGCGACGGCGATGCTTTTGCAGAGTTGCAGGTTAACGGCCAGGAAGGCCATTCAGCTGTCCTGCTGCCGGGAACACGACGCGTCAAAGCGATAAGGGGATCGGTAAGCACGCCGATATTGATGCAATCGACCTGCAAGATTGAAGCGGTTAAGTATGAACCGGCCACCCCTGCCCTGCAAATCGACTTGCGGGGATGGAGCGGTCAAACAGTCGAACTGCAAATCGCTTCGCCCTGGCCGATCATTCGATCAGAAACCGATCGATATCAGGTCATCGGTCAACTGCCGCACGAGTCTATCCGTTTGGAGATGCCGTCAGATCGCATCACCCTGAAAATTGCTTTTGATCGCCGGGCAAGCCATTGACCCCCATGCGAAGGGATCAGCTCTTGTCACAGAATCTCAGGAGATATGCAAAATTGCTCATTGCGGCCGTGATCGGGCTGGCGGCCCTGGCGGGGTGGGTTTCATGCGATCGCGACGGTGCAGACAAGAGCGGTGTAAATCACCTGACCTATTGGCCGGCAGCCAACGCCCAGGAGATCCTGCTGGCCAAGGAGAGCGCCCAACTGTGGAACGAACAACATCCTGAGACACCGGTTCTTGTCCAACCGATTCCGGAAAGTCAGTCCACCGAAGAGGTGTTGCTCGCCGCAGTGGTGGGCAAAACCACGCCCGATATCTGTTCGAACATCTGGCCAGGAGTGGTCGGTCAGTTTGTGCGCGCCCGCAGTCTGGTGCCTCTTGATCGTTTTCCGGATTTCGACTCGCTGGCAACCGCGCGCTTGCCCGATGGCCAGCTCGAGTCCTATCGATTCGACGACGGGCATGTCTACCAGTTTCCCTGGAAGACGAATCCCATCATGTTGGAATACAACATCAACCGGTTGCGCGAGGCCGGTTTTGATCATCCGCCGCGCACCTATGCAGAATTTTTTGCCATGGGACGGGCAATCAGCCGCGATTTGACCGGCGATGGGCATCGCGACCGGTGGATGATGTTTGTCGACATTCAGATGAAGTGGTGGCTGCGTTATTTCGATTTCTACACCTTTTACATCGCAGCGTCGCAAGGCGAAACATTGGTCAGAGATCACCAGGTCATTTTCGACAACCCTGCCGCAGTGGAGGTTTTTCGGTTTTTTCAGCAGGGATTCAGCGAGGGTATTTTCCCGCACGCCAGTTTTCAGGGCGACACCTTTCTGTCGCAACAGGTTGCTGTGCACATCACCGGTCCATGGAATATCGCACATCTGGAAAAGTTCAAATCCGATGGATTTGCATGGGACTATGCGCCGATTCCGGTTCCTGATGACCACCATGGGCCGGTCATCACCTATGGTGATCCGAAGAACATGGTTATTTTTACCACCTGCCGTCAACCGGAACGCGCCTGGGAGTTTGTCAAATTTCTGCTGTCCCGGGAGCGGGATTTGGCGCTGCTGCAAACAGCGACGCAATTGCCGATTCGCAAGAATCTGCTCAGCGATTCGCTGTTTGTGCCTTACTATGCCGCCCATCCACGCATGGCGCGTTTTGCCCAACAAGCGCCGCACACCCGCGGAGTCGATACGGTACCCGAATTGCGCGAGATCTTTGACGCGTTGGCACAGGAATTCGAAGCGTGCTGCATCCTCGGCCGCCGCACACCTGAAGAAGCCGTTCGCCGGGCGGCTGAAAGGTCCAGAGAAATCTTGCAATAGACAGACAACAGCCGCTTGCAGCGAAAGACCGCTGCTCGGCTAAAGGCAATCGACCCAAAATGGAGGGTGTTCCCTGTAAACAAAGGGAACTCGAAGAGATTGACGCGAATCAAGCATAAAAATCTGGTCGCCTATGGGCTGGTTGCTCCCTACTGGATTCACTTTTCGATCTTTATGGCCTATCCCCTGATTTTTTCCTTGATTCTGGTTTTCCACAAATGGGACGTCTACACCCCGATGCAATTTGTGGGATTGCGGAATTTTGTCCGTCTCTTTCAGGACGACCTCTTTCTGCAGTCGCTGCTGAACACCCTGCTGTTTCTGCTGATCCACATCCCGCTGCAAATCGTTGCAGCCCTGTTGTTCAGCGTGTTGCTAAACGAAAAAATTCGTGCACGCGGTTTTTTTCGTGCCGCCTACTTTATGCCCGTGGTCATCTCCGGGGTGGTGATTTCGCTGCTCTGGCAACAGCTCTATTCGCAGGAAAACGGTGTGCTCAACCTGTTGCTTGCCCATATCGGTCTGCCCAAAATCCCATGGCTGATCAGCCCGGAATGGGCCATGCCGTCGATCGCGATCATGGCAACCTGGAAAAACGTCGGGCTCTATATCGTCCTGTTTCTCGCCGGCCTGCAGACGATCCCCTCCTATTTGTATGAAGCTGCGGATATCGACGGCGCCAGTGTCTGGCAAAAATTCCGCTCGATCACCCTGCCGATGCTCAATCCGACCGTCTTGCTGGTCATGATTCTCTCCACCATCGGCGGATTCAGTCTGTTCATCGAGCCTTATATGCTCACCGGCGGCGGGCCGATGAACCGCACTTTGTCGGCAATGCTCTATATCTATAAACAAGCTTTCTATTTCAACCGCATGGGATACGCCGCAACACTGGGATTCTTTTTTGCTCTGCTCATCCTCAGCGTGGTGTTGGTGCAACGCAAGATTATTGAACAGGAACCGGAATGATGGCCAAAAAGGCAGCGCTCTATGCCGTGCTGTTGGCAGGAACCGTGGTTTTTATCTATCCCTTTGTGTGGATGGTTTTTGCCACCTTGAAGCCCGAGATGGAAATTCCAACCTTCGGATTGTGGCCGAGCCGATTCACCTTGCAGCATTATGAACAGGTGTTTGCCAAGATTCCGATCGGCCGCGCCTTTGTCAACAGCATCGTGGTCGCAGGTGCAATAACCGCCTCGGTTTTGCTCTTTTCATCGATGGTTGGCTATGCGCTTTCGCGGCTTCGTTTTCCCGGTAAAAATCTGATGTTCATGCTGATCCTGTTTACCATGATGATCCCTTTTCAACTCACCTTGATTCCCCTGTACGTGCTCATGGTCAAGCTGCACTGGACAGACACCTATTTGGCGCTTATCGTTCCCGGCATGATGAGCGGTTTCGGTATCCTGCTGTTTCGCCAATTTTTCCAGACCATTCCACAGGCGCTTCTCGACGCCGCCCGGGTCGATGGCTTGAGCGATCTGCAAATCCTTTTCCGGGTGATCTGGCCGCTGTCGCGGCCGGTTCTGATCACCGTCGGGATTCTGACCTTTATGAATTCCTGGAACGAAGTGTTGTGGCCGTTGATCGTGGTGCGCAAAAGCGAATTGATGACCATGCCGCAAATCGTCACCATCTTTGCGGTGGGCGGAATGGCTGAAGCGCAGTTGGGCATCAAGCTTGCGGCAGCGACCCTGTTGGCTGTCCCGATCGTGTTGGCTTACAGTTTCTTTCAGCGCTATTTCATCGAGAGCATGGCCACTTCGGGTTTGAAAGGATGAAAATGAAGACATCCACTCTGTTGGCATCCCTGCTGGTGGGATTGGCGTGCACAGCAAAGCCGCCCCAATGGCCGGTCAATCTCGCTCATCTGCACCATTTGTGCGAGGAGATCGAAATCGACGGCCTGCCGATGACGGTGGTGCGCATCTACAGCAACGCACCGGATTATCAATGGCAAGAAGCGCCGGGAGAAGGCATCGCTTGCGTAGACGATGTGGCGCGCGCAGTGGTTTTGTTGATTGAAGCAGCCGATGTACAGGGCTCAGTGGACGAGACTCAGCTGCGCCGGCTTTTGCAATTTGTCCTGGCCATGCAGGCACCGGACGGAGAATTTTACAATTTCATCACCGCAGATCATGCCATCAACAGCGGCGGCATAACAAGCAAAAAGAGTTTTTCTTTCTGGGCGGCGCGCGGCTATTGGGCGTTGGGCAGCGGATACCGCTATTATCGACAGCGCGATCCGGAATTCGCGCAAAAGTTGCGCCGGGCATTCGACCTCTGCCTCATTCCTTTGGCCGAACTGGATACGCTCTACCCCCACACCGTCGAAATCGACGGCCGCCTTTATCCGCAATGGCTGATCCACGGCACTGCCGCCGATGCCACTTCCGAGTTTCTTCTCGGCGCCGCGCAGGTACTCGCTGTCGATCCGGATCTGCAGCTGTTGCACCATGTCCGGAGGTTGTGCGAGGGCGTGCTCGCCATGCAGGTACAGGAACATCCCTTGCTGCACAACGCTTTTCTCTCCTGGCCCGGTACCTGGCATGCCTGGGGAAACTCTCAAATCCAGGCATTGACTCTGCTTTACCCGATTCTTCAGGATACCCTATTGCTGGATGCAGCAAAAAATGCGGCTCAGTTTCGCGCCAAACAACTCATCAGCGGCCCGATCAGCCATATCGATCTTGCAAGTGGGGAGACAAAGTCTTACCCGCTGATTGCCTATGATATTCGCACCGGCGCCCTTGGTTTTCTGGAGCTCTACCGCGCGACCGCCGATGAAAAATACGCGGTCATGGCCGGCCTGGCGGCAGCATCCCTGACCGGCGCCAATTCTGGCGGCGAACCGCTGTACGATCCACAGAGCGGCCGTGTCTATGACGGCATCGATGCGACCGGCATCAACCGCAACAGCGGCGCCGAATCGACGATCGAAGGTTTGTACACGCTGGCAGCCGTGCAAAAAGTTCCTGCAGCCGTCCGTTGGCTGGGGGCACAGGCGGATTCCACGACGGCAAACAACTGGCAAAAATCCTATCGCCGCGGCCGGCAAAGGGTGACCTTGACCTGGGATCCGATGAACAAGGCGATCAGGGTCGATGGCGACTGCTGCGGAGGAGCAAGATGAAAAGCGAATCGAAGCGTTTGTCCGACCTGGTCTTGTTGACGGTGCTTGTGCTGCTTGCAGGTTTCTGTGCCCGCTTGCGTGCGCAAAGCCAAATCATCCTGCAACAGGGTATGCAGGGTTACGTTGGCTGCGAGGACGCTCACATCCTGATTGACAAACCAACCCACAACACCGGCGCGGCCGAAGGCCTGGAACTCACCGGCAATGGCGGTGCCAGCGACGCCAAACACGGACTGGTCCGTTTCGATCTCTCCCATCTGTCACCGACACTTAAAGTGGATTCAGCCTGGCTGTCCATTGCATTGCAATTCCGCCGCACCGAGCAAAAAGCGGCAAAAACCATCGGCGCTTATGAATTGCTGCGTTCCTGGAACGAAGGCAGCGGCGCTTCGCCTGAGGGTTACGACGGTCGACCGGCGGTTGCAGGCGAGTGCAACTGGCAATTTGCGCGTTATCCCGCCGATACGTGGGCGGTTGCCGGCGCCGGCGGCCTCGCCAGCGACTATGCGGCAGAAGCACAGGATTCGGTCACCATCGATCCCGGCATGTCGAACGGTGTCTGGATCTCTTTTGATGCCACTGCCAGTGTTAAAAAGTGGCTGACCGAACCGGAGAGCAATTGCGGCTGGTTGTTGCGCGAAACTTTGATTTCGCCGGCCAACGGGATTCTCAATTTCTACGCCAGTGAAAACCGCAATGCAGTAATGCGCCCCGTTCTGTCGATCGCGGCAGGAGCCGATGATGCTCTGTTCGTCGGCTCTCTGCAGGTTGTCGCGGGGGCGGAAAGCCTGCTCGTCCGCTTGCCGGCAAGCGGCGACAGCAACGGCAATGCCTCAGCGGAAGCGGCCATCGCGCGCACCGGACAACCGCAATTCGGCACGCCTGTGGCCATGCAAAGCCGGGGCGACGGCTTTTGTCATGTTTTCAGCGATCTGGTTCCTGCCACCTACTTTGTGCGCATCCGGGCGGCAGACCCGGATGGAGTATTCGGATCGAGTGTGCAGACCAGTTCGGCTGCGGCGGTGTCGGCAGATTGGCTGCAGGCCGGAGCTTTGGCTGCTGAGAGGTTGAGCGGTGGGCGTTTGCGCGCAATTTTGCCTTTCGAGCATGACTTGAACCGCAACAGCTCGGTTTTTATCAGCTGCCGTCCTGCAGGCGGCGATTGGAGCACGCCAATGGCCATGAATCGTGAAAATGAACACTACGAATACACCTACAGCAGCATCCCATCCGGGGAGATCCGGGCACAGATCAACGATCCCGATGGTGTAAGCGGGCAAGCGGAACAAACCCTGGCCATAACCTCTTCTCCGGACAGCGGCGAGGTCGCGGTGCTGTTCGCGGATCGGCGCTCCTTCTTGTTGCAAAGCGGCTCGTTTGCCATTCGTTATGACGCCGATTCCACCGACGGCTGGATCCAGATCCGTCCGTTCTACGGCGGCGAGCGCGCCCTGCGCACACAAATGCTTACCGGCTGGACAGACCGACTGTTGTTGCCACAGCATATCGATTCCATCGCAGTTCACACGGGCGAGGACAGCATCGATGTGATATTTCACACTCGCACCGTTTTTACTCCATCGCTCACCCTTTACCGCCGCTTTCCCGGGTTGATCCGCTGTCGCTGTGCGGTCGGCAAAGCAAATGGGCAAAAGCTGGCAGCCGGAGGACCTGAACTCCAATTTTTTGATTTAACCAGCCAAAAATCCCTGCCAACACCCGATGAGATCTATGCCAGGTCGGCGCCGTATGCCAACAGTCTGTTCTATTTGCATGACGACCAGGTCATCGAGGGTACGCTTTTTTACTTTGTCAATCTGACGACCTTGAACAGTTATTTTGCCAGCCAGCAGCTGGCAGCGAAAAACTGCATCGCAATTGAATCAACCAACCTGGGTTTTTATCGGCCGACCGGCAATCGGGCATTGACCGATCAATCGCTGGTGCTCGATTCTTTCCTGTTCCTCAGCCCGGGCCGTCGCGAAACTCAAGCCGAAATTGCTGACGGATTCCTGAACTCACTGGCAGCAATTTATTCCCTGATTCCCCATCCCGAGGAGATGGATATCGACTGGCAGCCGTTGGCGCAAAAGATGCTCGCTGATCTGCTCGATCCCCGTTGCCGGGCACAAGTCAATGGCCAAAGCCTGTTGCGCTCCTATGTCGATGTTTCGCGCCTGGATTGTGCCGAGGCCATCACCCAGCTCGACCTGTTGGTCGCCCTGAGCCGCTATGAGAACGCCGTGGGCGAAACCGACCCGGCGAATGACGATCCGCTTCGCATCTTGCAGCTCTTTTTCAACACCGCATTGCAAACCCTGGTCAATGATGCTCCGAACGAAGGGGTGTCAAGCGGCGACAGCTGGTATGCCGTCCATGTTCACCTGGGAGTGGCTGCCCTGGCCAAACTCGGTCACAAGTCCGTACAAGAGCTGCTGTTCAAATCATTGCCGGAATTGATGAATTTCGCGCAAGCAGTCGACTATCGTTTTCCGGTATTCTTCAACTATGGAACCCATCAGGCGATTTCGGGCCGCGAACCCGATGCCACCGGCGGCTATATCTATCTCATGCTCGATGCCTATGACTTGTCGGGAGATCAGGGTTATCTCGACGAGGCGATCAAAGCGGCTGCTGCGCTGGAGACAATCGATTTCGAATATACTTATGAGGTGCACATGACCGCAGCGACGTGTGCCGCCCTGCTCCGCCTGTATCACCACACCAAAGAGAACCACTATATCGAGGCAAGCCTCATGCCGTTGGCCAACCTGCTGCGGCTGGTCTGGTGGTGGGAGTGCGATTACGGCTATGCCAAGGATTATCGCACTTTCATGGGCCTCTTGCCCATGGCGGAAGCTGAAGTGATCACGCCGATGGAGCAACATCAGAGCTTTACCTATCTGCAAGAATACCTTCAGTTGGGGCGAGGTCTTTTGCCCCACGCGGCTGTCGATTTGACCGAGGCCTTTTTGCACCACACCCCGCAAGTGATCTATTATACATTGCCGGGCCATCTGCCTGCAGGAGCGGTTATCGCCGGTCCAACGATCTATGAATCGTACAACGATCGTTCGCTGGCGATTCCATTGGAAGACCTTCGCGACGGTTGGCAGAAAAGCGGTTGGCTGGGACAGCAGATCTATGGCAGCGGAGCGCCGCTGGTCTTTGCAGCGGCACAGGCGACCCAGGTCGAAATCCACCCTGCCAGCCAACCCCAAAAGTGGCGGTTGTCGAGTTATCCCAACCCTTTTAACGGCAGCACCACATTTGATTTTTACTTGCCGAAGGCGAGCATATCGGTTTCGCTGGCGATCGTCAACCTGTTGGGGCAACGGGTCACTGTTCTGGTTCAGGGACCGCAGAGTGAGGGCAACCACAGGGTGGTTTGGCAACCGGACGAGAAAATCAGCAGCGGAGTTTATTGGGCCGTTCTCGACGGAGAGGAAACGGCAACAGCAAAAGTCTTGTACATGCGTTGATCGAGTTCGGTCAAAGAAAGGGCAAATATGAAACGACAGCGGCTGGCAATCTTGCAGCCCGATCCAACCCGCGCCATTTTGCGGCCGCTGGAAATCGGCGATCGCAAGCGGGTGGATCGCACCATTCACAGGATTATGGCTCTGGATGCGGAATCGGTCAAGAGTGAGCTCGCGCGACTGCTCGGCGACTTTAGCCATCGCCACCGCGATTTGCCCGGCGAGCTGGAAAGTCGCGGTGAACGGGTTGCGGGAAAGCGAATAAAGTTGACTGCCGAACAGATGCAGTTGATCGGCGCCTGTTTCAGCATGGAGTACACGAATGAGGCGGCAGCGCTTTTCAATCCATCGATGGTCCGCCACCCGGATCAGCGCGGCGTAGCGGCGGATGAGATGCGATTTGTTCTCAGCCTGCGGGCAACTGGAGAAGGGCATATTTCGTCGATTGTTTTTCGCAGTGGTCTGATCGATCGCCAGGGGAAGGTGCAGCTGCAGCCGCGCTCGCCTTTCGCGGTGTTGCCCCGAGAAAGGACAAATCCGACTTTCACCCGCACCGAATGGACCCACAAACTGACAGATTTTCTCCCCCTGGTAAAAGTCAAGCGCCTGCTGGCTGATTTGCCAAATGAATTCACGGCCGCAGCGTTCCGGAAACAGCTTGCGCAGACCTGGGCGAACATTTTCAGCGAACGCGCGGAGCAAGAAAACTATGCGCAAAAAATCGACACCCTGATCCGCAGCAATTATGCAGTGGACTTTGCCGAAACCAGCGACCTTTCTGAACGGGTGCTCTTTCCCCATGCGCCGGCCGAAAGCCGGGGAATTGAGGACGCTCGTTTTGTCGAGTTTCGTCATGCAGGGGAATCGATCTATTACGCGACGACCACCGCCTATGACGGTTTTCAAATTCAACCTCAGATGTTGGAAACACGCGATTTCATCCGTTTTCACAACCATACGCTGTCAGGCGCAGCGGTTGCGAACAAGGGTTTTGCACTTTTTCCCCGGTCGATCGACGGCCGCTATTTCATGCTGTCACGCCAGGACGGCGAAAATCTCTACATCATGAATTCGGATTCGGTGTTTCATTGGCCGCAGAAAGAGCTGCTGGCCGAACCTCGTTATTCCTGGGAAGCGCTGCAGATCGGCAATTGCGGTTCGCCGATCGAGACAGAGGCAGGCTGGCTGGTCTTGACCCATGGAGTGGGATTTTTGCGCACCTATGCCATCGGCGCGCTGTTGCTCGATCTGCATGACCCAAGCCGTGTAATCGGCCGCACCAGAGAACCGTTGCTGCGGGCTGAAGGAGATGAGCGCCACGGCTACGTGCCAAACGTCGTCTACAGCTGCGGCGGCCAGATCTGGAAAAATCAGCTGATCCTTCCCTATGCGCAGTCCGACACAAGCTGCCGATTTGCCCGGGTCGCCTGGCGTCAGGTTTTGCACGCGATGGACCGCGGCGAATAAGGATTGGAAAGCCCATTGTGAAGAGCAACAAACCATGAAAACAGCAAGGATATTGCCGATGATCGCACGACTGCGTCCACAACCGATTATTCAGATCGATGATATTCGCCCCTCCCATCCAGGACTGCGGGTTGTCGGTGTTTTCAATCCCGGGGCCTGTCTGGATCAAGACGAAATTGTATTGTTGTTGCGCGTTGCCGAGACCGGGCAGGTGCAAGATGGATATTTTTCATTGCCGGTTGTCGATGCCGACGGTTTGGGATTCATCGCGATCGCAGCATCTGAATATGCCGCAGCGAAAGATCCGCGTGAAATCCGCTACCATGGACAGACGCTGCTGACCTCCCTCAGCCATTTGCGCCTGGCACGCAGCCGGGATGGCATCCATTTCAAAGTCGAAGAGCAACCATTTCTATTTCCGCAGACTCCTCTCGAATCCTATGGTGCAGAGGATGTGCGGATCGCAGCCTTTTCGGATGGCTATTACTTGACCTATACAGGGGTTTCAGCAGACGGCGTCGCGGTGTGTCTGGCCCGCACAAAAGATATGATTAAAATCGAACGTCTGGGTGCGATGTTGCCGCCGGAAAACAAGGACGCCTGCCTGTTTCCCGGCCGGATCCAGGATCGCTATTATGCACTGCATCGGCCGGCAGTCAATTTCCTCGGCAAACCCTCCATCTGGTTGACCGAGTCGTATGATCGAGTGCACTGGGGCAACCACCGCTGCTTGCTGCGGCCGCGGGAGAACGGCTGGGAGGATGACAAAATCGGCGCCGGTCCGGAACCGATGCTGACCCCGGAAGGCTGGTTGCTTCTCTATCACGGCTGCAACCGCGATTCGCTCTACAGCCTGCATTTGGCCTTGCTAGAGGGTGACGATCCGTCCCGAGTTCTTTATCGCACCCAAACACCGATTCTTTACCCGCAAGCGCCTTTTGAAATTGCAGGATTTTTCCCCAACGTCGTCTTCAGCAACGGTTGGGTGCGCTTGCCGGACGACCGGGTGCTGATCTATTACGGCGCTGCGGACTGCGCGGTGGGCGTGGCGGAGAGTTCGGTGGCCGAACTGTTGTCGCTGGTCAAACAAGCATCTGCACACTGAACACCCGCACCGGGACCGCAAACCCCACTCGCTTGACGCCAGCGCTTGCCCACCCTCAGACAACCTGTGTCCAGGTGAAAGTTGCGGTTGATTGCAGCTGAACTGTGATGAGCATCTGCGAAAAAAACACTGTCTGTCGAGCAAGCCGACTGATCAGAGCTACGGGCAGGGTCGAATAGATGAGTATTTGGTAGAACGATATCGCTTGACTTTTTTGTTGCCAATATATAGGTTTAATCAGGTACGAGAATTTGACAGACAACCCCAGGCAACTCAAAACTTTCATCTTTTCAAATGCAAGATTGGAGACAGGACGATGACAAACAGCAAGCACCATTCATGTCGGTTCATCAGATTTCTTGTCTCTGTGCCGGTAGGGATGCTGTTCAGCCTCGCACTTTTTTCCTGCGCGGCGAACCAGCCGGAATTTACAATATCGCAATACCGTTTTTCCCTGAATGACCAAATTTATCGCATCCGCTCCATAAGCTTTGTGAACAAATCGGACTCTTACAATGAAGTGATCGGCGAAACGTTTATGGCGTTGGATTATGACCAGGATGGTGTGCTGGATGTTTTGGTAATGGGTGAAATCAGCCTGCAAGAAGCGCAAGCCATTTACCAACAGGGTATCCGTGATGTCATGAGGGAGAACAAATTGCTGGTGAAAAACCGAGACATCCGAGTGTATGCCATGGAAAAAAATAGAATAAAGTATGAAATAATCACGTTTGGGCCAGCTGATGCCTCTGCTTTCAATGAATTCAAGGTCAGGGACAACCGCCCCATCATCAAGCCTGAACAGCTCATCCTGATCGATCATAACGCAGATGGCATTCTTGACGATGTCATACAAGGCACAGCTGCTCTAGAAAAGTATCAATGGATTTATAAACAAATGATCGAAACAGGCTTGCAGGAAGGAACCCTGATCGAAGAGAACGGGACCTTCCTGGTCAGGTGAGCTCAACTGCAGGATCTGCACTGCGCACAGCGATGATTTCGCCAAAGTAGACGCGGTGATAGTCCTTGCGTGGATAGTTTTTCTCGATATCCGGCGCCAAAAAATGCGCGGGTTGCAGGTCGTTCCAATAGATTTTGCGGCACTCGAGCACAAGATCGGCTTCTGCATAACACGGCGCCGCGACGCACCTTGAGGCGACGGGGGTCAGGCCGGCTTCGGCGATCTTGTCGCAATCCCTGCCGGATTTGCTGCCCAAGAGCTGCAATGCCGCGCGATAAGCAGGCGGAAAAGCGCACAGAGTAAACGTGTCGTATTGCTCCATGAATTCATAGGTGTAGCGAGTTGGGCGAACGACCATCTGGGCAAAAGGCTTGCCCCACATCCTGCCAAAGCTTCCCCAGCCGACGGTCATGGAATTAAAGTGCTTTTTCCCCCAATCGCCGGCGGTCAACAGCAGCCAGCGATTTTCCCACAAATCGTAAATTTTCAGCGACAGCTGCGCAAAAGGGATTTCAGTCAAGTGCATTGCGGTTTTCCTCTATGAAAGGGTTCTGTGTTGTCTGATGCCTGGCATTTCGGACAGCTGCAATACGACCCACCGAGATACTGCATCTTTTCTAGAATTGTTCCACATGCGGGGCATGGTTTTCCCGCCGCATGCTTGTCTATCATTTGACGACAGCCGACCCTCGAACTTTCATTCCGGCTGCTGCAGGTTTCCGGATTGCAGATCGATGGTCGTGTTGTGAAAAACATTTGGCCCCAGGATGATGGGTCTGTTTTCGCCGCTGTTGTCGTTGATTTCGATGACCATATTTTCAAAAACATTGCCGCTGACAATGGCATCGCCTCCGCTGATGGTCAACCGCATCAGAGAATCCGTTGCTGCGGAGTGCAGGCAATTGCCGGAGATGACGGAGCGCGAACCGCGTGCATCGATGGCACGAGAGCAAAATCCGCCTGCATCCACGGTGACGATGTTGTCGGCGATGACGTGGCGCTGTGAGCCTTTCCAGGAACGAAAGGCAATATCGAGGCGGCCGCCCTCCTTGACATGGACGATATTGTCGCTCATGAGAATTGAATCCGCGTTGTCGCTGCCGACGGCGACATGGGTCTGTCCTGTGATCACGACGGTATTGCCGCGGATTTCTCCCGGTCCAGTCAGGATTTCGACGACATCGGAACCGGCGTTGCCCAGGGTGTTGTCGATGACCTTCATGTTCGGCCCTTCGAGCATGATGCCGAGTTTATGGGCGTTGCGCACGGTGGTATTCCGAATGGTGATATCATGAGTCGGCTCCTCTCCGGATTGGCCTGGCCGTCCGCAAAAAGCCTTGATGCCGCAATATTCGAAACGGTCGTGAGAAATTTTGGGATCGCCCTTCCCTTCCGCATTTTCGGCGCGATTGGCGTCGATCTGCAAATCGCGGATGGTGATATCACCGACTCCGCGGCCGATGATGCGGATAACGTTGGTGTTCTGGTGCGGCGCCAAAACGAGCTGGGTTGCGGCGCCGCTTCCGGCCAGGGTGACGTGGCTGCGGTCGATGAGGATGCCGCCCAGGGTGCCCTCAACTTTGCGAATATCATAGGTTCCTTCCATCAGCAAAACGGTGCCCCCGACCAGCGGCAAGCTTTGAATCGCGGCGTTGATCTCTTGCTGGTCGCCTTCGCCGTCGCAGACAAAACTGGCGTTTGCACGAGCCGATTCCGAGGAATTTTTTGCCGCCACGCTACAGGTCGCCGGGAAAGTGACTGGCTCGGACGCCGAGGCGAGAATGGTTAAGCTGAAGAACAGCAGCAGAAAAGTCGGCATTGTATAACTCCTTTGTGAAAGTACTTTTTGCCGGAAATGAGATCAACAGGAAACTCGATCAATCGACAAAAAAGACAAAAAAGACAAAAAAGACAAAAAAGACAAAAAAGACAAAAGAGACAAAAGAGACAAAAGAGACAAAAGCAGATGGAATATACAAAATTTTCGCAGCAAACAGAGAAAAATATTGAACCCTTGCTCATTGCCGAAATCACGCCCGACCAAGAGTCATGGAGCAGTCATACCTGACTAAACATTTCCTTGTCTATTCAAACCAAACTGCCATTTTTTTTTGCTGATCAAAATTATTTCTTGCGAGTTTGCTCAGTGTTTCTGATAATTGAGTAAAAGCCGGTGTTGACCTGTCGAAAGACAACCCTGCGACAGCTCCACAACGAACTTTACGCAGCAGCGTATTCAGATGATTGATAAAAATTCAGCCGGGTCGGTTTTTTTGTACAAAAAAGAAAAGGGAGATCGACGATGAGCACATCATGCAGATTTCGCGGCTTAACGGTTGTTTGTCTTTCTCTGTTCTCTTGTCTTTTGGTGAACGCGACTTGCTTTGCCCAGGGCCTGGAATTGTTCCTCATCGGCCAGCAGATGAAAGGCGATCAAACCACCGGATTGGGGCAACAATTGGATATCGGTGAACACAGCGCAGGCGGATTTGGCATGGGCATCGATATGGGAAAATTCAATCTGAATATGGATTTGCTTTTTGGTTCGACAAATATTAAAGTGGATATAACGGAGATGGACTCCAAACTCTTCTTTTTCGATGCCAACCTGGACTATGCCTTCCTGAACAGAGCGATTACACCTCTGGTCACAGTCGGCATCGGCTCGGTAAATTTCAGCGATTCTTTTGTAAAAATTGAAAATGTGAATGAAACCGATTTTTCCAGCAACATCGGTGTCGGCTTGCGCGCGGCGATTTCCGACCGTTTATTTTTCAAAGGCCTGTACCGCACGGTGTGGACGAAAATCAAGGAAACCGACAAGTCGATCGGATTCAGCGGCATCAGCCTTTCGCTGGGTTATCGGTTCGTGTTCAAATATTAAAACTCGGGTCCAGATTCGGTTTTAACCGAATCAAAAAATTTTCAATCCCTTATTCTTTATAGGTTTGCGAAAAAACTACTTTTCATCCTCGGTGTATTGCTCCACGATTGATTTTCTGTGGCTGTCACGGGCATCTCAAAGCCGAAAGCGTTCCTGGAACGTCGGTTGTTCGCCGGCCATCTTTATAAAGATATCCAGCGGCAGCACTTTGAATTCCGGGCCCAGACTGTCGAGAATGGCTTTGACCCGTTTGATGTTGCTCGACTGGCGCACGTGCATGAGCAGAAAATAGGGTCGCCGGGTATTGTAGGCCGCCAGTTCCAACAGATCGGCAGCAGCCGACGCTTCGGTTACATCCGGCGCCAGGTAGTAATCGTAAGAAAGGAGCGGCCGTTTGTCGCGCACGGTAAAGGTATGCGACTGTACATAACCATTGGCAAAACCGATCGCATCGGGCATGCCACGATAAAATGCATCGACCACCTCGCGGGTCAGATCCGAATTCCCCTCGGCCATCACGCCTTCTGAATAATCCATAACTTCAAAGACATTGAGGTCGAGCTGCTTCATCAGTCCATAGGCCAGATCGACCATTTTGGGCAGGTGTTGCTTGGGCACAGCTTTGGGATATACATAGCCGGGACCGCCCAGGCCGCCGATAAAATAGTCGTTTGGCTTGGCACCGGTATAAAAGTACTCCAACATCACAGGCGCCAGCCAGATGTAATTCATGCCCATTTCCCAGGCATAGGGAATTTCGCCGCGGCCGGGTTCGGTCCAGGCGCCGAGGCCGATGCCGTCGGTTTGAATGCAGGCAATATAGACTTTATTTTCCGGCTTGTAGCTTTTGCCAGGTTCAACCTTATGATTGTTTTTGAAGACAAAGTTGTGTGACGCAGGCACCTGGGAGCTGAAACTCATGTTGGGCAGGGTGTGCAGCCCTTCCACCCGCAATGCATAGCTGGAGGTCAGTGCGACCCACTCTTCCTCAAGATCTTTTTTGTAGGAGTGCCAGCCAAAGACGAAACCAAAGGGTTGCATTTCCGAGAGCAATTCACGGGTCAGCGCGTATTCTTCGGCGTCGACCGGTCTGGCGGAAAGATCGTTAAAGAACATTTTTTTGTGCATTCCCCAATCTGCCACGCCGGGGCGCATGGTGGTGCCGTGTTCGCCGCCCAACCAGACGATAGCCTCTCGGCTGCAGCGACTCCAGTACTGGTCTTTGGCCCAGCGGTAGATCTGTGCGTCGGACCAGCCGGTGAACTTGCCGCGAAAATCGGCTACCGGCGCGAGTCCCGCTTTTTCCGCCATCGGGATCAGCTCTTCGCTGACCACGATGGCCTGTTCCAGTCCGGCCACTGTATAGGCAACGATCAGGGATGTGCGCACGGCTTTGTCCCACACCACATAGCCCTTGACCGCATCGCGAAAAGTCGTCAGCGCTTGTTCGGCGGTGCGCAGTTCGCGAAAGGTAAAATAGCGCTCGTTTTTGAGAAAATCGAAAAGGCCGGGCGTGTACTTGAAATCCCATTTGGGGCCATAGATAAAATAGAGGTGCGGGCCGTCCACATTGGCGACGCCTTGCAGTGAGATGAGCATCGCCTGTTCCGGCAATTTGCCGTTGATATCCCAATCATCTTCCATGCGCATAAAAAAAGCCTGGCGGCTGCCCCGCTGCTTCAACAGATATTGCAGCGGCGGTTCGGGTCGACGTGCAGCTCGTGTGACCGAATAGGTGACCAACTTTTCCGGGATGTTGAGGGTATAGGTATGAGTCGCCTGCATTTCGCTCTTGCCCTGGGATACCAGGATTGGCACCTTTTCATGTACAGTCAGCACTGTGCCATCGGCATTCCAGGTGGCGGACATGGTGCGCCGGCTGCCGTCGATGTTGGCAACGCCGAGGAAGATGTTGCTCGGCGCCACCTGATGTTGCAGCGGTTGCAGATAGGGCTTGCCGTCGGTTTGCAAGGAAACCGTATCTTTATAGGCGTCGCGCGGGCGGGTACCCCATTGTTGCACCACGGTGACCTTGTCAGCGTCGATCTTAAAATCCACGAACAACGAATTGTAGAGCGAAATGACCGAGCTCTTTGGCGGCACCCATTCCCAGGCGCCGTTAAAATCGCGATGACCGGCACCCATGAGCACAACCGGCAACAGGAGAGTCAACAGAACATTGGTTGTTTTTGACATGGCAAATTCCTCATCATGATCAAACCCATCTTTCAGGCTAACAGTGCCTAGAATATAGATAATTTTCCCAACAATGGAAGAGAAAAAATGGGAAAATATAAAAAATCAAGCCTTGAGGAGCAAAATTCGCGTGAACACCTGGCAAAATCGACCGCCGTCGCAAAGATGGCCACCTGCGAAATGGTGTTCATGAGAAGGCATGGGGCACCGCTCGGCTTAATCGTTGTCGACTGACCCAAACCGGGTGCCATGGCTGTCCTTATTTATCTTGATTTTCAGGAATAGATTGGTTAATTTTATGGAATTTCGCATTTGAAAACCTCAACGATCGGCTCGCCTGGCAAATCACAGACCAGGCAAATTGACCGGTGAAGAGAAGAGGAACGCAAAAAGAAAACCGCTTCCTTTGGTTTTTGCCGCGGCTGGCGCTGTTATCACCGAACACGCCGGAGCGACCGGTTTCCAGTTGGAGATACCGTATTTCATGATGAAAATTCTCGACACCCTATTGCAGATTGAAAACGATTCGAAAACGCAAGTTGCAGAAGCACAAAAACAAGCGCGCGAGATCAAAGATAGCGCAGACAGGAAGAACACTGACCGTCTGAATAGCGCCCGTGCGGAAGCTGCAGCTTTTCTTTTGGCTCGCATCAATGAGACAAAAACAAAATGGCAAGAGAAAGTGCAGCAGACCTTGCTCTCTAAAGACAAACTGCAGACCGACTTTATCAGCGCCAAAAACCACGAAATTGCGGGTACAACCGATCATATCGTCGAGATCATCAAGAATCCACGGTACATTTGCAAAGATGACCAGCTCCCTCAATAAATATGCTTTCATAAATGCCAAACTGCACGCGCGGCTGAGCAAGAACATTCCCGTCGGCCTCATGGATGAGATGATCAAGGCAAAATCGCTCCTCGAGGCCATCGAGCATCTCAAGGGCACACCATTCGATACCATCACCACCGTCTACGCCGAAACCGGCGATTTGCTGAGTGCAGAAAAAGAATTCTTGCAAAAAGAGATTTTCCTCTTTACCGAACTGATCCAGTATGTCGACGAGGCGACCGGCGAAACTATCCGGGCGCTGGCGTTGCGCTATGAAATCAACAACCTCAAAAACTGCATCCGTTTGTTCTTTGACCGCACCCTTCGCGGCCGCGATATTTCTCTGCAGATCTCCTATCTGATTCACAATAAAATAGTCAATGAATACAGCTGCGATCGCATTATCCATGCCGAATCCGCAGAAGAGCTCATCGAATCGCTCCGAGATACCCCCTACCATCCAATCGTAAAATCGACAGCAGCTGAGATGGTCGAAGCCGCGTCGGTATTTCCCATCGAAACCGCCCTGGATCGTTTCTATTACGACCATCTCCATGAGCGGATCAACACCTGTCTGAGCGGCAAGGACAAGGCCATTGCAGCCAAAATTTTTAATCTCGATGTCGATGTCGAAAACCTCGGACGCATGGTGCGCTTTAAGAATTTCTATAAAATGGAAGCTGACCAGGCATTTCGCGCGATCATCCCGCACGGCATTGTGCATGCAAACATCGATCGTTTCAAAAGGATGTATGAAAATGAGGAACTATCCGGCATTCTCGACGCTCTGCTGGAAAGGAGCGATGCTCCGGTCAAGACCTTTTTCGACAGCAATGCCCACGACCGCCATGCCAAACTTTTGTTCATCGAAAAGATAGCCGAACAGATTTTGCTCCATGAGGCGCATAAAATCCTCTATGGACCGCCATTCACCATTGGCATCATCCTCGCCTATTTCATTCTGAAACAGGACGAAATCAAAAGGATGATGACCATCCTGAATGCAAAGAACTACAACTACCAGCCTGAGAGGATAAGCGGACTGTTATGATGTTTCCCGAAAAAATGATCCAGGTCATCGGTATCATTCCTCGCCGCTACAACAAGAGCGTCACTCAGGAGCTGTTGCGGCAGGGACTTGTCCATTTTATCCACCTTCACTATGCTGACCAGGCGATCACAGAAAAAATCGAGGCGGTGCGGGTAACCGGAAAGCCGGCTGGTGAAAATGCAAAGAGCCAGGCCATCGCCCTCACCGAGATCCGCAAACGGGCTGAAAGCTTTCTGCGCATGGGAGGTTTTTCCGGTGATGCCTCTTTCGTTCCGCCGACCACGATCGAACCGGTTCTCGATCGCAAGTTGGCGGAAAAGGAACTCGACGATCTCGCAGCACGTATGGAATCGCTGCGCAACCATCAAGGTGCAATCCAGGCGAATATCCTGAAATTCCAAGAGATTAAAAGACAGATGGAGCTCTATGGAGATTTCAGGAGCACCATCAGCAAGAGCTCTCCCCTGTCGTTTCTGCAGATCCACGCGGGAAGCATCGATCCCGAATTGGTCAAGAGTTTCAAGGATGAATTGGCCGCGTTTCCGTCGCTGGTGATCGAGGTCACTGCCAAGGAGAACAAGGATAAATTCATTCTGCTCATCAACATGAAACGCGATGAACTAGCCGTCAAAACCATCAAGGAGAGATATCACTGGACCGAGTCGCTCCTTTCTTCCAGGCACGAAGAGATCAAAGATGCCGCTCTAATCGAATTGAATGACAAAATAACGGCTTTGAAGAATGAGCAGATGAAGGTCGCCGCAGAGTTCGACAGCACTCTTGCTGGGAAAAAAGAGGCGCTGCTAGAAATTTATACCCGGGCGCGTTTGCATGAAATGAGTCTCAAGGTCGATTCCTATTTGAACAGCACCGAATATGCGCTGCTGTTTTCCGGGTGGTTGCCGCTGAAACGCAAATCCGATTTCGAGCAAGCCATGCGCGATGCGACCGCAGGAGAATTTTACCTCGAATGGATCAAGCCCGGGGAGGATTCGGTGGTCCTGCAACCGGCGGCGCCGGTCAAATTGAACAATCCCCGTTTTCTCGCGCCGTTCGAGATGCTGGTGGAGAATTTCGCCATCCCGGCCTATGGCTCGATCGATCCGACGTCCTTTGTCGCTTTCTCCTATCTGTTGATGTTTGGACTCATGTTCTCCGATGCCGGCCATGGCCTTGTCCTCATTCTTGCAGGATTGATCGGCAAACGACTGACCGGAGCCAAAACGGGTCGGAACAAGCTTTGTCAGTTGATTATCTATTGCGGTTTTTCGGCGATTCTCTTCGGCGTCCTCTTTGGGTCCTACTTTGGCTACCCGCTGATCGAACCGATTTGGTTCAACTATCATGGCATCGTGGCGGGACACAGTTCGGGGAATCTCTACATCAAAGATATATATGGTATTTTAAAGATCACCATCTTTTTCGGCATCTTTGTCATCGGCATCGGTATTCTGCTCAACTGGATCAATGCGGTGCGCAAAAAAAAATGGCTGCGCCTGGTTTTTAACAAGACCGGAATACTCGGCGGCTGGCTCTACGCCTCTGGAATTTATGCCGCTTTCCATTTTGCCGGCACCGGGTACAAATCGCTGCCGAGCAGCAGTTTCATGCTTTGGATGATCGCGTTGCCGTCGCTGTTGTTTTTTCTCAAGCCGGTTTTCGCTTTTCTCACCCCCAATCAGCAGGAAAAGAGCCATTCTTTTTCATTTTTTACCCTGGTCGATATCCTCATGGACTGGATTGTCGAAATGCTGGAAATATTCAGCGGTTTTCTGGCGAACACCTTATCGTTCATGCGAGTCGCCGGATTGGGGATTGCGCATGTGAGCTTGATGATCGCATTTCATCAGATGGCGATGATGGCTTCGTCTGACGGGACGTTCGGCCTGTTTTCCTATCTCATCCTCCTTGTGGGCAATATTCTGGTGGTTTTGCTCGAAGGGCTTTCAGCGGGCATCCAATCTTTGCGTCTCAACTATTACGAGTTCTTTTCCAAATTCTTTCAGGAGACGGGCTATCGCTACAAACCGATCTCGTATTTTTCGACAGACTGAGATGTGTCGCACGCGCGAATATCGTCTGCTTTTTACCCGGATCCGGCGCTGCACACCGGCTCTCACAGAAAATCAGTCTGACAGCAAGACCCAGAGGGTGAAAAGTACCCGTTTCGCAAACGCATAAAGAATAAGCAATGGTTATGATTGGATTCTGTTGTCACGGAATCCGGGTTTTACCTTTTAGCAGGAGCATGTGATGAAAGAGAACACGAATACCAACCCGGCAGCAATGAGATTGAAAATGAATATCAGGACGAGTTTGATCACCCTCGCAGGTCTCTTGTGCATTGCAGGAGCTGTTTTTTCCGCTGATGTTGTCACCAGTGAAGAAGAGCAAATCCAACAAACAACTCCGGCCTATGCGATGACCAGAGAACAGGCTGATGTATCCAAGATGGCGCTCATTGCCGCATCGGTTGCTTTTGCAGCCGGAGCCCTGGCAGCCGGCTTTGCCATATCGCATGTCGGTGCCGCGGCCATGGGTGCAGTTGCCGAAAAACCCGAAATCGGCGGCCAGGCGCTCATCTTTATCGCCCTTGCCGAAGGCCTCGTCGTCTTTGGTTTTATCACCGCCTTGATGATACTCGGAAAGATCTAGCTCGGCGTCTGGGAACGATATTCCGACAGCCGGACGGCTCTGTCTTTTGAAAGGCTTGCACTTTATGAAATATTTCGTCATCGGTGATGAAGACACGGTGCTCGGTTTTGGCCTTGTTGGCGTCAAGGGGCATGCCGTTAAGAACGAGAGCGAAGCGAACAACACGCTGCAAGAGGCGCTCAAGGATAAACAAATCGGCATCATCATCATCACCGAACGGGTTGCTGAATGGATTCGGCAGTTTGTCGATTCCTACCTTTTCTCCACCACTTTCCCGCTCATCGTCGAGATTCCGGACCGCAGCGGGCCGATGGAAGGAAGACCCGGCATTCGCCAGATGGTCAATGAGGCCATCGGCGTAAAACTTTGAGAATGACGAGCGATCATGATGAACACCAATCCACAGGAAAACGCGCTTATCGACAGCATCAAGAAAGAAGCGCATGAAGAAGCCAGCAAGATTCTGGAGGACGCCCGCCGCTACGCTGAGGATCGGAAAAAAAGCACAGAGGAGCAAATCGCCAGAATCCGCAAGGACAACCAGGAGCGAGAGGGACAGCAGGTAAACGCCATTGCCCGGGAGGCCGAGCAGAAAATCGCCTCTCTCGAGCAAAAACAACTCCTCGCGCTCAAGACCAAGGTGATCGATCTTGTCCTCGAACGGGTGAGAGAAAAATTCGGTGCACTCGTGCTGCAACCCGAGTTCAAAGAGACGCTGATGGATTGGACCGTGGAGGCGGCGCTGGGACTGGCGGAGCAGGACCCAATTCTGCACGTCACTGCCTCATGCAACCACCTCATCGATGCGGCTTTTCTCGACGAAGCGGCGCGCCGGCACAAAGAGCTCGCCGCTAAAGATGTTGTTTTTACCCTTGCGCCGGAAAAAATATCGACAGGCTGCGGTGTTGTTCTGGAAGCGAAAAACGGCAGGACAGCCTACAACAATCTGTTAGAAAACCGGCTTGACAGATATCAAGCGATGATACAGGCCATTGTGCTGAAGGACATTTTCGATGAGTAATCTCATGCCGGGCGGCGAAAAAACAGAACGCATCATCGGATCGGTCTATCGGGTGAACGGCCCGGTCGTCGAGGCGACCGGCATCACCGATGCGATGATGTTCGAAATGGTCGCAGTCGGCGGCAACAGACTGATCGGTGAATTGGTCAAACTGGAAAAAAACAAGGCAGTCATTCAGGTTTATGAAGACACCACCGGCGTCAAGCCGGGAGAGCCTGTGTTTGGGAGCGGCGCATTGTTGTCCGCTGAACTCGGGCCCGGCCTGATCGGCACCATCTATGACGGTATTTTACGGCCCTTGTCGTCGCTGCTGCAAATCAGCGGCGATTTCCTGGACCGGGGCATCACGGCACCCCCCATCGATCAGGAGAAAAAATGGCACTTTGAGCCCCTGCTCGACGCAGGCACGGCTGTTGATGGCGGCATGATCATCGGCAGGGTGAAAGAGACCGAATTCTTTTACCATCGGATTCTCATCCCCCCCACCCTGCATGGAACCCTGGTATCGATCGCTCCTGAAGGGGATTATACCGTCAAGGAGGCCATCGGCGAAATCGAGAAAGACAAGGCGATTTATCCCATCTGTATGTCGCAAAAATGGCCACTGCGCCGTCCGCGTCCGGTTAAAGGACGCGCGGCACTGGATACACCGCTGATCACCGGACAACGGGTGATCGACACGCTTTTTCCGATTGCCAAAGGCGGCACTGTCGCCATACCGGGAGGCTTTGGCACCGGCAAGACCATGACCCAACACGCTGTGGCCAAATGGTGCGACGCCGATATCATCGTCTACATCGGCTGCGGTGAGCGCGGCAATGAAATGACCGGCGTGCTCAATGAATTGCCCAATCTCATCGATCCGCGCACGGGCCGCAATCTTATGGAGCGCACGATCCTCATCGCCAACACATCCAATGTGCCGGTCTCAGCCCGCGAGGCAAGCATCTATACTGGTGTGACGCTGGCGGAATATTTTCGCGACCAGGGATATCATGTGGCGGTCATGGCGGATTCCACCTCTCGCTGGGCTGAGGCGCTCAGGGAATTGTCGGGACGCATGGAAGAGATGCCGGCGGAAGAGGGTTTTCCCGCCTATCTGCCCACCCGCATCGCCGAATTTTACGAGCGGGCGGGATTCATGGAGACCCTGTGCGGCAAGAACGGTTCTGTCACGCTCATCGGCGCGGTTTCCCCACCTGGCGGTGATTTTTCCGAACCGGTAACCCAACACACCAAGCGATTCGTCCGCTGCTTCTGGAGCCTGGATCGGCAACTCGCCAATGCGCGCCACTATCCGGCGATCTCCTGGCTCGACAGCTACAGCGAATATTTGTCCGACATCGCGCCATGGTGGGAACAGAACGCCGGCGCCGACTGGAGCCAAAACCGCAGCATCATCATGGACCTGCTGCAAAAAGAAGTGCGTCTCAATCAGGTAGTCAAACTGGTGGGGCCCGATGCGCTGCCCAATTCCCAGCGTTTCATCATCGACACCTGCACGCTTTTCAAGAATGCTTTTCTGCAACAGAATGCCTTTGATGAGAACGATCGTTATTCGACGGTCAACAAGCAATACAAGATGCTCGAACTCATTGTCCAGTACTATCAACGCGGTCACAAAGCCATTAAAAACGGCGTCACTCTCGTCAAGATCAGACAGATGAAAACCTACCAGGATCTTGTCAAGATGAAGTTCTCTATCGCCAATGACGATTTGGCAGAATTCGATAAAATAATGAATCGTCTTGAACGCGCTTTTGACCAGTTGGAGGCTATTTTTGGTTGATCAAAGAACAAGTGTCAAGTCAACGCCAGTCGCAGCGGCAAGCACCCCAAAAAAGAATGCGCAACACACTTTGCTGTTACCTGCCCGCATCGATGAGCTGAAAAGCGCCAGAGAATACATCGGCATCGATAAAATCGATGGGCCGCTTCTCTTTATCAAAAAGACCCATAATGTCGGATATCGAGAGCTGGTGGAATGCGTTGATGGTTCAGGTAACGTTCGGCTCGGCATGGTCCTCGAAACTTCGGCTGATATCGTGGTGGTGCAGGTTTTTGAAGGAACCGCCTCTTTGACCTTGCCGGAGACACGGCTTCGTTTTAGCGGTGAGCCGCATAAACTCGGGGTTTCTGAAAGGATGCTGGGGCGGGTCTTCAATGGACTGGGGCAGCCCCGCGACGGCGGACCGGCGCCGCGTCCGGAACATGAGCTCAACGTCAATGGAAAACCGATCAACCCGACAGCACGGGCTTATCCGCGCGACTTTATCCAGACGGGCATCTCGGTCATCGACGGCATGAACACCTTGATACGCGGTCAAAAGCTGCCGATCTTTTCCGGCAACGGGCTGCCGCACAATGAACTCGCCGCCCAAATCGCCCGGCAGTCGAAGATACACGGTGCAGAATCCGAGTTCGCCGTCATTTTTGCCGCCATGGGCGTCAAGCATGACGTCGCCAATTTTTTCATTCGCTCATTCGAAGAATCAGGCGTCATGCACAAAGTGGCACTCTTTCTCTCTCTCGCTGATGACCCTTCAATCGAGAGGCTCATCACGCCGCGGAGCGCCCTGACCCTGGCGGAATTTCTCGCATTCGAAAAGAACATGCATGTGCTTGTGATTCTGACCGATATGTCAAATTACTGCGAATCGTTAAGAGAGGTGTCCACCATCCGCGGCGAAATCCCTTCCCGCAAGGGATATCCCGGTTACCTTTACTCGGATCTGGCGGAACTGTACGAACGTTCCGGCATGCTGAAGAGCTCCTCCGGATCGATCACCCAGCTTCCCATTCTGACCATGCCCAACGACGACATTTCGCATCCGATTCCGGATCTCACCGGCTACATCACCGAAGGTCAGATCGTCTTTGAGCGCGAGATGCACTCGCGGGGCATCTATCCGCCGGTGGCCGGGCTTCCGTCGCTGTCGCGTTTGATGAAAGACGGAATCGGCAAAGAGATGACCCGCGAAGATCATCCGCATCTGGCAAGCCAGCTCTTTGCCGCCTACAGCTATGTCAAGGACGTGCGCAACCTCGCCTCGGTGATCGGCGAAGAGGAGCTGACGCCGTTGGACAACCACTATCTTGAATTCGGCAGGGCTTTTGAGGAGAAATTCATCACCCAAAGAATGGACGAAGAGCGCACGATCGAGCAGACTCTCACCCTGGGCTGGGAAACCTTGCGTTTGCTCCCGGCCGAAGAGTTGACACGGTTGACCGAAGAAGAAATCGATACCTATTATGCTATCTAGCACGTACACGCCGACGCGAACCACTCTGCTCAAGCTCAAGCAGGATCTCTCTTTTGCCCGCCTGGGCTATGATCTGTTGGATCAAAAGCGGAACATTCTGGTCATGGAACTGTTGAATCTTGTCGACCAGACAGTCGATTATCAGCATTTGGTTGAAGAGGCGCTCAAAACGGCATACGCGTCCCTGGAAGAAGCGGTTCTCAAAATGGGGAAAATGAAAGTCTTTTATCTGGCAAGCGCCGTGCATATCGATGCAAACATCACACTGGGCGCCAGGAAAATCATGGGCGTCTCTTTACCCACGGTGCAAACAGATTTTAAGGAACGCTCACCCTATTTCAGCCCGTTGGATACCCATTTTTATATCGACAATTCCATCGAGCATTTCAAAGAGGCCCTCAATCAGATGGGGCGCTTTGCCGAGCTCAAACTGTCCGTCATGCGTCTTGCCAGAGAGGTGAAAAAGACCATACGAAAAGTCAATGCGCTTGAAAAGATCGCGATTCCCGAATACCAGCGGGCAGTGAAGTTGATCGAAGACCGGCTCGAAGAAAATGAGCGCGATGCGGTCATCTTGCTCAAAAAAATCAAAGAACGGCTCGAAACCAAAAGCAGTCAAGGAGAAGCGCATGAGCGAAATTGTCCGTAGAATACTGGTCTATATCGACGGAACCGAGCATGCGATGGTGGCCGCTCACTATGCCGTCTGCCTGGCAAAAACGCTTGGAGCGCATCTGTCTGCTTTGTTCGTCGTTAACACGCAAGCACTTGGCGCTCTGGTCAAATCGCGCATTTTTCTCGAGGATGAAGAGATGGAATATCGAACCGACCTGAGAGCAGATGCCGAACGGTACCTCCGCCATGTGCACTCGATCGGGAAGGCGAAGAATGTTCCCATCGATCTGATCAACATCAGCGGATCGGTGAGTGTTGAGATAAAGAAATGTATCAAAGAAAAAAATATCGATTTGCTGATCATCGTCGAGCTTTCCAAAATACAGTCACGCCGAGATCAGTTTTATGATGAAACCGAACGTGCGATGTGTAGCGTTCCCTGCTCGGTTCTCATCGTCAAAGATGGTGATCGTGTTTACCCCATTTACGATCATCTGGACTAATACCAAATGGCTGGTGACATCGGATTGTGACAGGAGTTGGCGATGAATCTGCTCGACATATTGACAAAAGAAGTCATTGCGGTACCATTGGCGTCTTGCGATAAAATCAGCGCGATCAGAGAACTGGTGCAGCTTTTGAAAAAGAGCGGTCAAGTATCCGATGAGGATCAGGTGTATGATGCTGTGATGATACGAGAGGCCAAAGGCAGTACCGGCCTGGAAAAAGGCAATGCCGTGCCGCACGCCAGGACCACTGCGGTGAAAAAGATCGCTGCGGCGATCGGCATCGCACCGAACGGGATTGAATTCGACTCCATGGACGGCAAGCCCGCCAAATTGATCTTTCTGATCATCGCACCCCCCGATCAATCCGGAACACATGTCGCGCTGTTGTCCGAAATCGCGCATCTGACCCAGTACCAGGGGCTGATCGAAGAACTGGCTGCAGCAAGGAGTGCCGACAAAGTGCTGTCGATATTGCAGGGAGAGGAGTGAGCGAATCTTTCAACCGAGCAATACAGTTACGCTGTTTGGAGGCAGCGATGCTCGTCCAGGCGATGCCATAGACTCCAACCTGGCCTGTTTCTTTTGGCTATTGCATGATAATGAATAAGCCGCGGATTCCCCTTTCCGAGAGAACAGCTATGGGGTTCTGTACGGTCAGGTTAAAGGCGTCCGGAAAGAGAGTGCTGGCGATTTGAAATATCTGCTTTCATTCATCCCCCTCCCCCGGACAGGCCACCGAAACCTGAAAAATAAAAACACCCAAACAACCTCACCACTGTTGAAATCCACATCACAAGTACCGTCCCGGGTATAAGCGTTCTCGCTGCAAGCAACCCCAAATCTTCTTTCCAAGCCTTTCCATCGCAATTCCAAAAACAGTCGATCTGATTGCTGCTTTGCAGCAGGAATTCGCAACTGTTTTGCAGCGAAAGTGGACTGGATCAGATATTGGTATCGTTATTCGGCAATTATTTGCTTTGGAGGTTACCTCTGCAACCGACTTGGCCCGCATTTTGCATGTGATGAGCGCGATTTGGGTGTAAAAACAGCATAATTTTATTAGTTATTTAATAACAATTATTTGGAAATATTACAACATTGTGGCGAAGTTCACATTTGTATCCTGAATGGGACAGCGGAGGCTTATGAAAAAAAAGGCGATGAGCGCGGTGGTGCTGGTTTTGCTGACAACGCTGGCAGGAAAGGCAGAGACCGTTCACGAACGCTTGCTCTATCAACACCCGTTGACGTCTGCGGAGGCTTTACAGGGCATGAACCTGAAAAGCACCGACGGCCTGTTCACGGCACAGGGGTGGCAATCCATTTCGGCCACCAGCCAGTTGATGATCACCTTGCCCGAGGGATTGCCGTTCGAGGGCACCTTTCGGGTCAAGGTGAGCAATTTCGATCCCTACAACCAGAACATCAATCAGAAACAGCCGATCATCGATCTCTATTCGCAGCCCTGCGGCAACAAGGAGATCTATGAAACCGACGGCGCCTGGTTTCATCTGATCAGCGGCACGGGGTACGAGAGCGGTGTGCCGGGCCAGGCGGGATTCAAACTCTGGGCGGCGCCGCGCGGTGTCGACAGCAAGGATGAAGACCGGGTGATGAACGACGCCACCTGGGATCCGTCGAGAACCTACGAGTTCGCCTTTGTCTGGAGCGGCACCACCCTGACCTTTCTGGTGGACGGAATCGAGCGCCTGACCCTGCCCTTTGCGGGACAGGTCGAGCCGTTCAAATACATCTTTCTCGGCAAGGACAATCTCATCTATGGTTATACCGCCCAGCCGGGGCCGATTTTTTCAGACCTGCGTCTCTATGGACCTGGCGCTCCCATTCCCGATGAAAACCCACCGGCACTCGAGCGGGTTGTTGCGCTGGCCCGCAACCGGGTCTGGGTTGTTTTTGACCAGGAGGTTGATGCCGCATCTGCAGGAAATCCGGCCAATTATGGCATTTCCCCTGCCGTGACCATTCTCGACGTTGAACACCAGACAGACGAACGCTCAGTCATCTTGACCACCACTCCCCATCAGGAAGAGGTGTTGTATGAGCTCAGCGTCCAAAATATCAGCGACACTGAGGAGCCGCCCAACACACTCGCATCGGCCGGATCGAGCTATCTATTTGTGGATCTGCCGATCACGGCGATCTCGCGATCCAATTACCAGCTGACGACCCGAAGTGTCGGGGATTCGGTCTACAGCGATCGCGACTATGTCTATACCGCGATTCCCGCGCGCTTTGCCGATTGGAGCTTTGTGTTGACCGCCAACGACGACAAGGCCCTGATCATGGATGATTTTCTCTCTTTTTATGCTGCCCAACCGCTGACTCTGGTGATCGGCTATGATACTCGCGTCGAGATCCTGCCAGGCTGGCTTCAGGGCTCGCAAGCGACCGGGGAGACCATCACGACCGATGACACGTCGTTCAAGATGTATGAAAAATCGATCGAACAGGGTTGGGTGACCCTGGGTGGCAACGGCCAGGCGAGTTCGGCGAGCATGTATGTGATTCTGTTCGAGGCGCAGACATCCACGATTGTGGACCTGGCCCCGCCGGCAGCGCCGACAGGAGTCAGGGTCATGTACTTCGGGGCCGGACCAAATTGATCAGTTTCGACTTGCGAATTATTCAATTGGTGTTATCTTTTTCAATAAACGAATCCTGAACGATTTCAAGTGATCTTGAAAATTCTGGTCAAATCCAAGGATTCGATTTCTGACACACCTCTTAATTCACAACATTTGACCAGAACGCCATGCATCAGTTTAAATCATAGTGAGCGGACCGTGCAAGGACTTTCCTGGATCGACGGCGGCATCATCGGTTTGTATCTCTTTCTGGTGATGGCCGCCGGCATTTGGGTGCGCAAATATGTCGGCAAAGTTGAAGATTTCCTGGTCGCCGGACGCGAGATGGATGTCTATCTCGGCATCGCGTCGCTGGCGGCCACTGAATTTGGCATCGTAACCTGCATGTATGCTGCACAGAATGGCTATGACAAGGGTTTTAGCGGTGCGGTACCGGGACTGCTTTTCTTTGCGGCCATGTTTGTGGTCGGCAGAACCGGATTTTGCATCAAGCCCTTGCGCGATGCCGGGGTGATCACCATCCCGGAATTGTTTGAACGAAAATTCGGTTCGCGCATCCGCCGCGCCGCCGGAGTGGTCATCGTGCTGGGCGGATTGCTGAATATGGGGGTCTTTTTGCGCACCGGCGGTGAATTCTTGATCACCGTCAGCGGTTTAAATCCGGATTATCTGCAATCCATGATGACCGCCCTGCTGGTCGGTGTCGCCCTGTACACGATCCTGGGCGGCATGTTGTCGGTTCTCGTGACCGATTTTCTTCAATTTGTGGTCATGAGCCTCGGGCTATTGGTCACTACCGTTTTGCTCCTCTATCGAATCGGTTGGGAAACCCTCGTTGCAGCCGTCGAGATTGAGCACGGTGCCGGCGGATTCAATCCCTTCCTTCATCAGGAAATGGGCTGGTCTTATGTCATTTTTAATCTGCTTTTGAATACCGCGGCGGTGCTGACCTGGCAGACCATGATCGCGCGCGTTCTTTCGGCCAAAAATTCAGCCATTGGCCGCAAAATATATACACGCACCTCGTTCTTTTTTGTCGCCCGCTTTCTGATACCGGGCATCTGGGGAATCGCTGCCCTGGCCGTGCTCACTCCGGATCAGATCGGCAGCAACACGCTGCTGGCCATGCCCACCATGCTCGGCATGATGATCCCGGCCGGACTCATGGGTTTGCTCATCGCTGCCATGCTGGCAGCAGACATGAGCACCGATGCTTCCTATATGCTGACCTGGGGCAGCATCATCTACAATGACATTGTGGCACCCTTTCGCAAAAAAAATTGGAACGAGAAAAAAGGGCTGTTTTGGAATCGCACCATTATCGCCCTGATCGGCCTGTTTCTGCTGGTTTACGGGCTCTGGTATCGGATCGAAGGCGATCTGTGGACCTATCTCGGCATCACCGGCACCATCTATTTATCCAGCATTTCTGTTCTGCTGATCGCCTGCTGTTATTGGGAAAAAGCCAACAATTGGGGAGCCGGGGCAGCCATCGCAGTCGGGGCGCTGGTGCCGGTGCTGACCCTGGTGCTGCAAAAAATCGGTCCCTGGACTTTGTGGTTCCAACGCTATGATACCAGCTGCGGTATCGCCGCTTTTGTGCTCGTGGCTCTGGCCATGGTCGCAGGTTCTCTGCTCAAGGCCAAAGTTCAAACGCTGCGGGAGTGAAAGATGATGACGATCCTGTTCCACATGCTTTCCGATCACGCCTTCTGGGGCGCGCTTGTGCTGGTATCTCTGCTCTGGTACAGCACGATCACCATCTACGTGGCCATAAAGGGCGTGCGCGACATCCGCAAAATGCTGCAAAGGCTTTCGGAACTTAAATCCGCAAGAGAACGCTAGGGCGAGAAAATACTGGGCCGAAGCAACTCAAATGGCTCATTTTCCGGCCAGCCAGCAGCGGCCACAACAACGACCGGCTGTGGGTTCCGCACCAAAAGCAGCCGGGGTCGCAATCCAATCCATGTGGCCGGTTTCGTGAAAGCAGTGATCGAATCCTGTCATGACGGCAATCAAAGCGGGGGACTTTCGTGTACTTTTGCGTGGAATAGAAAAACAACCAGGCGATCCCCCATCCTTAAAAACTGCAGGAGAATGAACAGCACATGAACAAATCCATTCGAAATGCAGGTCAACGTTGTCAGCGACTTTCCCAATCCTTCCCCAAGGACAATCTCGTCGCAGGTTTATTATTGTTGCTCTTCATTTTCTCTTGTTCCCCGCGCAGCGAGAACAGCCTCAAACTGCTGCGATCAGCAAATGCGTATTCTGAAAAGGGCAAGGTTGTCATAACCGCCTTCAAATCAATGCACTATTGGGGAGAAGAACACCGCGATCTCTATCGGGAGATCAGGATCTACCGACTCTCCTGTCCTGACTTTGTTTTCGGAAAGGACTATGAAGAATATTTTTCCGATCTGGATTTTAAAGACGGCGAATGCATTTTTCAGGGATCGCTGGAGCCCATCCTCGGCAGCAAATACCGTTTCGTGGACGATGCCACAGAAACAGGGGCGGTTTATGCCTACTGGATCGCCGCTTCTGCAGGCAAACCGACGGGACCGCTGCCGGTGAAGATCAGAGATGAGCAGGTGTGGTGGCCGTATCATCGCGTCATGGAACGATTAGAGGAACTGCAGAATCAATATCCCCGCCTGGTCAAGGTGGAAGAAATCGGCAAAAGCGTCAACCGCAAGCCACTGCTGGCCGTCAGAATCGGTCATGAAAAGAAGGCCGTTGCCCTGATCGGAGCGATCCACGCCGGCGAATCCGGACCGGAATTAATCATTCCGGTTGTACAAAAGTTGCTCGAGCAAAACTCGGACCTCTTTCGCCGGATTTCACTCGTCGTCATTCCCTCGGTCAATTGCGACAGACGCGACAAATTGGCAGCCGGCAATCCCTGGTATTTGCGCAGAAATGCCAACAACGTCGATCTCAACAGAAATTTCCCGGCGGATTGGGATCATGTCGATCAGACGTACGGTTACATGACCTCAGATCCGGATGCGCAGACTTTTCGCGGGCCGTATGCGGCAAGCGAGCCGGAAACCATCGCGGTTATGGATTATTTGCGGAAAAACAAGCCTGTGGCGGTCTTTTCGTTTCATTGTTTGGCGAGCATTGCCGGTGAAACCCTGGGAATTTCGAAAGCCGGCGCAGAAAGTCAAGAGTATGTAAATCGATGTTCCACCTTTGCCGATCTGTACTGGCAAGGGGTAGCATCGCCCTTTGCGGAAAAGCAAAAAATCGTGCCCTTGTGCACCAGCGGCAGCTTGCCGGAGTGGTGCTACAGAGAATTGGGCATACCGGCATTTGATATGGAGGAGCCATTTGATCCAAAGGATCTTGCACAGTGTGCCATTGATGCAACCGATCGAGAGCTGCTGGCCAAGTACCAGGACATCCACTATCGCGGATTTGTCGAATTGCTCACCCGGGCTCCAGATGAAGTTTCAAATCCCCAATGACGTGATCTGCTGATTATGGTCGACTATTTAAGTAAAAGGCCCTTGCGTTTGGCGACGGAAGAAGCCGATTCCAGGACAAAGTAATAGACCCCTGTCGGCAAATGATCTGTTGTGATCAGCAAGCGATGAGGTCCAGCTGTCAGGACTGCATCGACACATGTCGCCACTTCCCGTCCCAGCACATCGAAAATTTTCAAGCGGACGGGCCCTGTCTGTTCAATTGAATATTCGATCACAGTCGTGGCATTGAATGGATTGGGATAATTCTGCGCGAGAAAAAATCGCGCAGGCACACTGTCCGTTCCCCGATGGACCAGCACCGGCAGCCATTTGGCTCTGGAATAGAAACCCAGATGCAAATATTCACCTCGAGCAGATGCACTGCCGACAACAGATTGGCCCAGCAGCGCTGAAATCCTGTTGTTGCTATCCACCACCAGGCCTGCACCAGCTGATACGACCCCTCGGCTGATATGCTCATCCGCTTCTAGTGCTATAGCAGATGTAAACATCCACAACATCGATAGAATTAAAAAATGCATAAAAATTCGCATAATCGCACTCCAATTCGCCGAATAGGTCCAAAAAGCTGCTCGGTGGCACTATTGGGATATCGCTTTTTTCAGTGCCTCGATTTGCTCTTGCTGTTCCTTGATAGCCTCCAAAAGCAACGGAACCAGGCGGGCATAGTCGATCGACTTGGCATCGACACCGTTCTCTTCCCAGTCCACAACCTCCGGCACCACCTGGCCGACCTCTTCAGCGATGAGGCCGATATCCTGCTTGCCATTCTCCTTCCAGGTGAAGCCAACACCGCGCAGCCGATTTACTTTGTCCAGGGCATTCTGTAGTTGTACGACATTTTCTTTCCAGCGAATGGAACTATAGGTGGTCCATCCATCTGCAATGGGATCGGTGGTGGAGAACTGCTGTACAGTCAGGATATTGCCGACTCCAGCACCGCCCAATCCAAGATTGCCCTCAACTTGGATATTGGCTTTGCCAGAACCCGGATTATTGATCATTACGGTGTTGTCGCTGCCGGAACTGCCTGTGTTGATCATGGGCGTCATGGAGGTCAACGAAACGCTACCTGTCAACATCAGGTTCGTGCCGCGCATATTACCCGACGCATACGCGTTGCCCTGCACATGCAGCATCTCGATGGGTGATGAGGTGCCAATGCCCAGCCGGCCGTCATTGTCGACATAGACCGCTTGCGCAGGAGTTCCATCCGCCGCGCTGAGACTGTAGCCGTTCGGAATCGTGAAAGACAGGTCTTGATGCAGAATCGTCCCATCATCGATTTTGCCGCTGGTGACGGCATCATTCGCCAGCATCGCCGTGGTGATGCCCAGATTGTTCACTGCCAATGTGACATCGCCCTGCAGGCCGCCGCCGGTCAAGCCGCTGCCCGCCGTCACCGAAGTGATGTCGCCCTCACCGCCGGCAGCGGCCGTCGTCTGGGTTGTTCCGTCGGGAAAACGAAAACCGCCGCTGGTCGAATGAACCAGACCTTTCACCTGCAAATGCGACTTTCCGGAGCCCGGATTATTGATCGCCAGAGTGATGTCGCTGCCGGAACTGCCTGTGTTGATCGTGGGTGTCATGGAGGCCAATGAAACATTGCCTGTCAACATCAGATTTGTGCTGTATAGATTGCCCGACGCATACGCGTTGCCCTGCACATGCAGCATCTCGATGGGTGATGAGGTGCCAATGCCCAGCCGACCGTCATTGTCGACATAGACCGCTTGCGCAGGAGTTCCATCCGCCGCGCTGAGACTGTAGCTGTTCGGAATCGTGAAAGACAAGTCTTGATGCAGAATCGTCCCATCATCGATTTTGCCGCTGGTGACGGCATCATTCGCCAGCATCGCCGTGGTGATGCCCAGATTGCCCACTGCCAATGTGACATCGCCCTGCAGGCCGCCGCCGGTCAAGCCGCTGCTCGCCGTCACCGAAGTGATGTCGCCCTCGCCGCCGGCAGCGGCGGTCGTCTGCGTCGTACCGTCGGGAAAACGAAAACCGCCGCTCGTCGAATGAACCAGGCCTTTAACCTGCAGCCGTTCGGTCGGATTTGAAACACCGATACCCAAATTGCCCTCGATGTGCACACTTGCCTCGCCAGCGCCGGGATTGACAATCTGAAGGGGAATGCCGGCCGCTCCGGAAAGGTAGATTTCGGGAATATCGACAAAATTGAGACGGCCCTTGATTTTAATATTGCCACCTTTTTCGATGGTCACAACAGTGTTGTGATCGCTCTGGAAAAGCGCGATGTTATTGGTGGGGCCTTCCTGATGGGCGACAAGAGCCGGGCCGCCTCCTCCGGTGCGGCATTCCAGGGCAACGCTGTTGTTGCTGGCATTGGCAATGGAAAAGGAGCCTGCCTTTCCCAGCGCATCGTTGATCGCTTCGAGGGTGGTTGCAGAGGAGCCAAGATTTGTGATTTCGAAAAAGCCACCAGGACCCGTGCCGCTGTTCACTACATGCAGCGCGCGACCTGCGCCCTTGTGCTCCGTCCTTATCGTCGGAAACGAACTGGAGGTGTTATCGAGTTTAAAAGATCCGACTCCTCCGGTTCCCTGATTGGTAATGGAAAAGAGATAATCGCTGCTGCTGGCGACACCAGCATAAGGAAGTCCAAAGGGAGAAATGGTTTTCCAGGTTCCGTGACCAGCCGCATCAGAAGTCAATACATAGCCCTGAGCTGCACCAGTAGGCATTTTAAAACCTGTCACCTGCGCCGTACCTGCCAGATCCAACTGATACTCCGGGTTCACAGTGCCGATACCGAGCTTGCCCGAATCGTCGAGTGTCATCGATGCCCCACTGCCTGTCCCCCATACCAGGGCAGCGGCATTTTTCGGAATATACATATACCAGTCTTGATTCCCGCCTCGCAATCCGACCCCCACCCAGCCGTTCGCCGCTGCGGATCGTTCGACCTGCATCAGCGCGTTGCCGCTGTTGCTAAAGACGTGCAATTGCTCATTCGGATTGGTGGTCCCGATTCCCACTTTTCCGTCGGCATCCACGTAAACGGCCTGCCCTGGCACGCCATCCAGGGCGGCAAGGGAGTGGCCTGATGGAAAAGAAAAGCCGAGATCACTCGTTGTGATGGTGCTGTCCTTGATCTGTGCACTGGTAATGGCAGCCAATGCGATTTTTTCACTGGTCACCGCTCGATCGCGTATCTTTGCCGGCGTAACCGCGCTATCCGCCAAAGCCAGCACGACATCGCCGCTGTCGCCGCCACCGACTAGTCCCTCTCCGGCAAGCACGGCGGTGATATCGCCGCCTGCTCCTGCAACTGCTGAGATGGTCAGCGTGTTCTCCAATTTTTCCACGTGGATGTTTTCACCCGCAGTCAGCATAACATGATCCGTCAAGCCGTTCAACGATCGTACCAGCACGCCATCTTTAATGTGTTTCGCCTCGAACCCACCGAAACGCAAACTGTCTGCATAGACCGCGCTGATCGCATAGGGAACTGACGATAATTTTATCCTGGGTAAAAGCTCCTCACCGCTTTCCAGGAAAATCCCCAAATAGCAGGAACCGGTTAGGTGGATAGCATCAAGCGGTTGAGCTTCACCCAGATAGACCGTAAAAACGCCTTGATAGAGCCGGACTGTTTGTGTCTCACTCCATAAAGCTGTCGATGCATCCGGAGAAGTGAACAGTTTGAAGGTAAAGACACGCATCGTATCCGTTGACGCCACGTTATCGGCATCAGCAAGTACTCCCTGGAAGCTGATGATTCTGGGAATCTGCCCCCATCCCGATCCTACAAGGGCCAGGAAAAAGAGCAAGCGGAAAGAAATGCTGCACGATTTCACGTACCCTCCTCCTTGCCGGTAAAGGCAAGATAGAAACCAGATAGTGAAAATATAGCAGCAGGTCGATAGGGACTTGACGCCATCAGCCTGCCAATACCGTCATTGAAAGAGAATGATTGAATCTGTCCAGGTCAGAGTGTTTTTTTGATTGAGGGGCGCTGAAGGGAGATGATAAGAATGATCTTGGAACCAACTCTACTATTAGTATAAAGAATTTTGCATAGCTTGTCAATTGAAATCATTCTGATGAACAGTCATCAAACCTGATTCATTCACAAACAAGCAAAACAAACAATAAGCTGATTTTTCAGGCTTGCCGATCGACAAATGCATTTTATTCAGTGTACATAATACTTGGCATTTTCTGTAAAGCCGGATACTGAATTGCTGGTTTTACTGGCAAAAACCTCAACTTTCAGTTTCCGCGGTTCAAGCAGCTGAACGGCAACCACGTCGCTGCTGCCGGCATGGATGGTCTGGTATTTGATAAAGCCGCTGCCCTGGGTGACGGCGGCCGGATCCGGGGCATTGCCATCGACCAGGCAGCAAAAGGGCGCTGCACTCCATCCGCCCCCGCAAACAATGCGGATTTTTGACGGATCCCACATGTCATAGACAAACGCCAGCTGTGCTTCGGCATAAAGAAAACTCGACGCCTCCCAGGTGACCGGCGTTCCCAGCAAAAACCAGTTCCCCGCCAGGGCGCCGTCGATGTCGAAATCGATCTTGCCGCCTCGAGGTTCTGCAGTCCGAGTGTTTTTGGCGAGAAGGTTCTCCCTCACTTCGCTTGTAAAGTAGAGATAGACATCTCCTGCGTGAAGCGTCTTTTCATGATATCTCCCGGGGACGACAAAGTACCGTGTGGTATCATAATCGGTCACCCCGATATCGAGGTAGCTGGTCGCCCAGCCAATTGAATCGCCGGGATGCACCCGGGTCCCTGCCTTGATGGAGCTGAAGGGATTTTCAACATGATCGAGGTAGGAAAACAGGGTATTGGTGTGCTTGAACTCGATCCGGTAATCATCAAAACCGGAATTGGAGTAAACAGTCTCTATCGTTCCCTCTGCATAAGCCCGGACCAGATGCGCCCCATCCCCGGCAAGATAAAATCCCATGTGATCGCTCGGAAAGGTGTGCCCGGGCGGATTCAGGTTGCCCAGCGGCGTGGCAAGCGCAATAGCGCTGTAGGCGACCGGTGACACATCAAAAGAAACCGGGCCGCTCGGTCCGGTGATTGAATCGTCATCTTCACAGCAGATAAACAGCGCGAAGAGAGCGACAGTCAGCCTGACTCTGTGCATGGATTTGATTTCCTGTACAAGGATATGATCCATCGATCTGCACCGGCTACATTTGCTCCGCGAATCGGATAGGTGAAGGAATATAGGGCTCGCAGCAAGCGATTTCAGCTGTTGCGGTACCTGAGAAAAACATCAGGGGAAACGCGCCGAGAGCAAGGATCCTCGGTGTTGGACAAAGAACGCTCTGCCCTTCTCTACTGCAGCGCTTATCGCTTCTGTCGAGTGTATTGTATTTCTATCGCCTTGGCTTCCTGTCCATCCGGGAGAATATTATAGGCGGTAATGGTGAGATGGTCATCATCGATTAGCCTGAAGACCGTTTTCCAGCCCCATGGCGGATCAGTCGGGCTGACGTCGTAGTGGCCTATTACGACGAATCCGGAATCGGCTGCATCACCTTCAGAAAACATCATCGCATAATTCATATGGAAATCATCAATCCAAACCGATTGGAATTTATTGGTAATCGTATTAAAGGCAAGAGTTTCCTCTCCCTTGCGCTGTCGTCCTTGAAGTGTGGACTCGTATTCGTGACGAAAAAACCGTCCGTGGAGAATCGGACGAATCTTCCCACTGATTTTTGACTCGTCCGCAAGCTTGCCAGGTTCAAACCAGGTGCGGCACGTCCCCTCCCACGCACCGACCATCGAATTTAATAAATTTTTGGACATGGCACTTTCACCTCCCAGGAAATTTCGCGGATCCGCTGTTTGGTCTTGTGCAATTACCATGGCTGCCAACGCGAGCAGGCAGCACGCTGATGTTGCTTGTCTTCTGATTTTCATCATAAGATCATCACCCATTCTCGTCCTTGCAAAGACGCCTGGCCTACAACAAAACTCGGTCGGGAAATAAAACGATTTGCGTGCAGGCCGAAAAATATTTTGTCATGTCGAACAGGATAACAGATGCAGGAGACCAATCAATAACGGTCAAATCTGACCTTCTTGCATCAAACCAAGGAACATAAAAAAGAGAAAAACTACAAAAATCAGGACAATGACCAGAATTCTGCCGATTCCCACGATGCGATGAGAAACAACGAAATTTCCTTTTTCATCCCAAGCCGTCCGGCCTCTTTCCTTTAAACGGGAATAAGAGGTAATTTGCGTGATCAGGGACACAATGGGGATGCCCAGGCCATAGCCTTGCAAGGCGGCACCGAGCGAGCGCTTGAAGGATTCCTTCAGAGTCAATTTGGTTCCCTCGCTGGTTCTGACTCGAACGTTCAGCAAGGTTTTTCCAGGAGTGGTACCCCAAGAAGAGAGCATGAAGGTTTCCGCGCCAATCAACAAAAGCACTGAGGCAATGGTGAGGACGATATCTGGAGTTTTTTCTAAAACAGGTTCATATAGGATCAAAACGATAATCGAAAGGATAATGGCTGTAAAGAGCAAATCAAGTGTACGTGCCCAATAGCGAACCCATGGCCGGATTTGTGGACCGGTCGGGGTATAGACATACGGGGGTGGTGTACCTGTGTGGACTGGAAAAGTTTTGTAACTGGTTTGCTCTGCGTGATCCGGTAAACCTATAGAATCCGATCTGCTCAAGCGCGATTTTAGTGTTGAAATAATTTGATCAAGATATTTATCGATCGCTAACGGGAAAGCATCAAAAATTTGACAGGGACCCAATAAATATTCAAAGGCACCATCCAGTTGCATATTTTCAAATCGCAATGGAAGAATGAAAATACGCCTCGTGATGGCACGCTCCAGCTCGCGCAGGACTTGTGGTGAAGCTTTGGAATGGGATGACAAGATCAAAATAAGGATTTTGCTCGATTCGATCGCTTTCATAATAGCGCTTGGCCAGTCTTCACCCGGGGGAATATTACGAGGTGCTATCCAACACTGAAAATTCTCTTTCTCCAGTTTTTCACAGAGTTCAAAGGCAATATTTCTATCTTCGTGTGAATGACAAATGAAAACATCATGGGCCATTTTGCCTCCAGACTTAATCTATCACAATAGAGAGTAAATACAAGAATAATCATCAGGCTCTGTTTTTGTCAAACATGCTGGTTGGCTGTACACTGCAGGTTTATAAAAATTTGGGACAGTTGTTGGTCAATAATTTATAATTATAACCTACAACCTTTGCAATGCCGCTCTCCCAACACTGTAAACATCGCTAAATTAACTCACAATTAATAGATTCTACCATCAAGTGAAAAAGTGATGTTTTTAACCGACAATAATGAGCCGGGAAGATTTTTGCTTGGTATTTCAAAAAGATATCGAATTGTTACTTCAGTTTCTTTATAAAAAAACAACGTACTATTAACATTCCCAGTAAAACTTATATTCGAGAGCGATGCTGCTTGCTCCATCATAAGCTGATTCATCTCCCACTTATCCTCTCCTAATTCCTTCGCTCCTTGGATTACTTTATTCTCCGCATCTATTAATACAATATCTTCAGCCTTTAAAATGAAATCTGCAACAGGGGAAAAAGCAAATTCGACAACGAGAAAAGAATTTCCAGGTTTTACTGAAATTTCTTGGTCAGGAATAAGTTGTCCCAAAAAGTGCATACCATGAGCAAGTATTTGTCGTTTATTTGTTGTCTTTGCTTTAATCGATAGGCTTGCTCTTATTGCTGCCTCTGTGGCATAGTTAGAATTCGGGTATGTTTGAGCAAACCTTGTATATTCTTCTTTTGTATCGATTGAGACCGTCTTTTTCCAAATCAGATTTCCCAGCGCGGCTCTTGCTTCTTCGTAATGAATTTGATATCTGAAATTCAGAAGGTCTTGGTATGCTTCTATTGTATTTATTTGTTGGGCTTTTTGCCATTGCCCCAAACTCAGATAGTCTTGGTATGCTTCTATTGTATTTATTTGTTGGGCTTTTTGCCATTGTATATTGTCTATGTTCTTAATTGCTTGCCCAAAGAATCGTCCTTCGGGATTTAGTGATAAATATTCCTGATAAGCTTCAATTGTATTTTGTTCCTGGTATCTACTCCATTGCAATTTATCCAACGCTTCTTCGGCCTCTGTGATTTTTTCGCCTTTGGGAAAGCGAGAGATGTAGTATTGATAAGACTTAACTGTGTTTTGTTCCTGGCACTTTTTCCACTGCAATCTATCAACGAATTTTTTTGCATAATCGCTATGTTCGCTTTCTGGGTATTTCACCAAAAAGGTTTCGTATGCTTCTATTGTGTCAGCTTTCAAAGCCTTTTTCCATTCGCTGTTTACTGAGGCGCAATTCATCAGTAAAAAAGCAAGAAATAAAACTGTCAATACAACAAGTCTTTTCATTATTAATCTCCTTGTATGCACTTTGTGCTATTTTGAGTTACATAAACATGTATAGGTTCGTATTTATTTAGCACATCGTATTGATTTCGATAAAACTCGCAGAGGAAGGTAAGGTTATTTTGCTCTTGTGAATAGCGTTTGCGTTTAGTATTAAAGTCTCAACAAATGCCTCAAACCTTTTTTCTTCTTTTCTTTCTCCATCGGAATTGATTAAACCTCATCTTCATCATCTTCGATTTCACTTATGTCAGAACCACATTTCGGACAAGTTTTATCATCAATGGAAACCTCGGCACCACAATCAGAACAAACGTAGGATACAGAATCATCGCCACATTTTAATGTTTCATTGTATTCACTAGCTTGACCTAAAGGATCAGGCCCAAATCTGTTATCGCCATCTGTACCTTTCAGAAATCCAATTTCTACCAAATACCAAAGACTAACGATTGGGACAAAGGTAACTAAATAGAACCAACCCAATTTATCGCGGTCATGGCATCGTTTAACATTAAGTGCTAAAGAAGGCCAAAAGCAGAGTATAACAGCAAGCCAGTAAAAGACGCCTGGTTCACCAGATACCGAAATATCGATTATCAACCCTATAAGCCAAATTGGGATAAGTAGGAGTGAATAAAGCCAAAATTTGGCACGATTAATCCTACCTTCAAAGGAAAATAGAATCTTACCTGGCGACATTATTCCTGAATTTATTTGCATAATTCTCTCCGATGATCAATTAGTTCCGACTCTACTCCCGATTTTTAGGTTTGCTCAAGAACAAAATTGTCAAACTCGGTACAGTCTAGTATGACCACAATAGAGGGTAAGGTTAGGTTATGCCTGGTTGGACTCATTAACTTGAGAGTAGTCAATTTGGATAATTGACAACGCTACGGCTGTTCGGAAGTCACGACATATTAAGAATAATTTCTAAAATTAAATCGAACCAGCGGCCCTCCCTACCAGCCGATGGTTGAACATTATTTTTTAATTCACACAGGCAAATTTAAGCACACCTTAAAACACGAATATTTGCTGACAAAAATATTTTATTAACACTCCAAGTTCTTTATGACATTGCCTGAGACATTCTTTAAAAGATTTTCCATTGATACTTGATCAAAAAATAATTCAATCTGCTCTGTGTTTACTCCAAACTTTTCCGATATAGACAGGTTATACAACAAAGGATCTCCAGTTTTATTCGCAATTGCATATACTTTAGACTCTCGCATTGGAAATCGAACAAGTAAAACATTCAGATTTGACTGCTGCAGTGTAGAATGTAGCTGCTTCAGTGCACTAATTTTCTTACATATAACCTCTATATCTTTCGATGCAGTAGAATCGTTATTATAGGAATATTCCAGGGCGATCGCATTTTTAAAATAATCAGGGATATCATTTTTTTGTGCAGTTGTGCCAGATGTGCAAATTATAACTATGGCACAATCAGGTGACCTATTAAGAAAGGATCCAGACCGAGGACAATACAATTCCTTGGCTAAAAGTTTTTTATGATGATAATCATCAACCATCTGCATTTTCGTGCCAAGCTTTCCTGCAAGCTCCATGACAGCTATCAATTCGATGTTTTGACCCTGCTGTGCATCATCAACAATTTTTTCAGATTTTCGATATGACTGGAAAGTTGTTTTATCGGTTATCACAATGCCACATTCTTTAGCCTGTTCATCTAGATAAGATTTGATTGGTTGGGGTAGCTCTCTCCAATTTGGATCTCCCCGAACAAAGATCACAACATGATCTGCCTCAATCTCCCCATTGGGATCAAGAAAGTTCTTGGTTAATGATCTAACTTTGGGATTCGTATTTGACCTGAAACAAAATAAATTAGTACCAGGTTTAGGCAGTAAGGGCTGCTTTTGTATGGGCATCTTCAAAACGAACTCATTAATAGATTTTTGAAAATCCCAATTGCGCTCTCCGATGTTTAAATGTTCTGTGAAATGCTGGCGGGTCATCGCCATAAGCTTATCACGACAATCCCTTCTAATTTTAATCAAGGCTTGGTATTTCACCTCAACAGGTTTGGCTACCATGCGATCACCTTCTACCGTCGCGCTTCCGCCCTCTACGAGAAAAACATGGTAACAATCTGTATCGATACATTTTAAAATTTCGTTCCTCATTTCCTCACAGTCCAAACCCAAAACATCTTCAAAAACAATGAGAGGTTTTGTGGGGCAATTATAAGGATAAGGCCCTTCAAATTCAACGAATAAGGCAAAGAGATTGCCATGCCTCCCTTTTATTAAAGAGAATCCAATCTGGAAATAATGGTCTTTTAAAAAATCAGTCGATTCATTTGCTTTAATGACCAATGCGGGCGTATCATCGTCATCGAACTTGTTGAGTATGACTATCCAGCGATTTTGGTAAATTCGGACATACCTTTGAGAGAAAATGAGTCGACGTCCTGATTCTTCAAAGAGGACTGGACCAGGATCGATCACTATTTGCTCCATCTTCGGGGAATTAAGGTATGCAGAGTACCAAGTAGAATATGGAATATCTCGCTTTACAATTTTAGAGGACTCTGGATGGAATGGCTTATCCTTAGAGAGTGAGTGAGAACATATCGGGCATACTTTATGGTTAAAAGAATCCCACGCATCTCGTTTTCTACCACCCATTGAGCAATCTGGTTCATCAATCCATTTTTTACAGTTAGAACAATACAATTGTCGCATATTTGCTACCTTTAGGTAACAAAACGAATAGAACCGGTTCTGCAATTTTTCTATGGCAGCGCACAAACTTAATCGTTTTTATTGGTCGCAGCGTATTTATCATGCATTTTCAGCAATTCGTCAGAAGAAATCACCTCTCCATTTTGATCAAAATATTCGATTCTCTTTTTGAAAAAACCATGTTTTTTTATTCTAACCAATGTATCAGACGTATTGCAGTCAAAACAATGATCGGCTGAAGGACCCCATTCCTTCTTACACATGAAGCAAAATTGATTGAGCTTTGGACCGATGTTTTCCTCGCCTTGCACTTCCATATTGGCCTCTATGCCTTGGCTGGTGATTTTAGGTTCTCCATATTTTAATGTTACATATTGTTCTCTTATTTCAGTCATTTTGCCACCACAAGCAATACATCCACGCATATTTCCACGTATTTTGCCAAAAGAGCTCACACAACTTAAGCAATAAACTTTTTTGCAATCTTCACAGAACATCGCCATTTTATTTTGAATTTGAATTGCTCTTTCTCTCATTCTTTCTTTTTCTTGTAGCCTTTGCGCATAGTCACTAAAATTTCCAACATACATTCCACCAGGACTTAATGTGATTTCCAAAGTGTTTTCGTTTACCGAAAGATTATTTTTTCGACACTCTGAAATAAACTCCTTTGCATCAAATACTGGTTTTCCACAATTTAAGCAGGTTCTCATTTTAGCTCTCCTTCAGTAATTATTACGCACTAACGCCCTGCATAACCAGCTGGCAATGGAGTGCAGCGGAATTGCCAGTCCGAGTTGATGCGGTTGTTAGGCGTAATTACTTGCTCATTACACCCATCAACCAAGGATTGAAAACGAAAAGGTATAATGCCCACAGACCTGCTCCTCCCAACAAGGGGAGAACAACCGCTTTCAGTACAGAAGCATCTCGCTCTGATTTGGCATCCCTAGCGTGTGGTAGACTCTTTTTACGAGCAAGGCCGACAACTCCACCAATCGCCATTCCAGGCAAACAGCCAAGTATTGAACCGGTGAGAATGACTGAAAGAAGCGTTATGAAAAGATTCGCGTTCGTGAACTTATACATCGCAGTTGAAACAACAACCACCGCCACAATACCTATTCGAGGGATGGCACACACACCTGCGACAACAAGGAACAGAATGGCAAAGGTGGGATCTGCCGATCCGAGCAAAATCAGTGTGTCGAGAAACTTCAAACCAATTCCAATTAATGCTCCCCATTTCAGGCCAGCCATCGCGTGACTCCACACCGGCTCATACAAAACTCTCAGCTTGAAATACCCCCTTGCAAACTGTCCAAGGGGCGAGGATGTTTTGTTCCACTGCCCCTCCTTGGTTTTAACGTGGACATCCACTGTGCTCTCGGAGTTTAATAGTCCATCGAGGATGTCGTTTCTAAACATGTCCTTGAACTGTTTCTTATTGCAGAGCCGTCGTTGTCCGTCTGCAGTCTGGACTACAACAAACCATTCGTTGGTTGTTTTGAAAGCTTCGACCTCAGCATCTTTTGGTGACATTTCTTCATAAGAAAGTGTATGATTGTCTACAATATCATGTGGATCACTGTCGGGGTTATCATGCCGATAACCCATTTTTTCTAGATACGCAATGAGTTCTTTTCTATGCTTTGGTTTTATCTTTTCCACAAATTGCCAGGCTTTATTATATTCTTCTTTTTTTATATATACTAATAATAAATTATAGACAATATCCTCTGATTTTGGCAAGATTGTCAGCGCTTCGGTTAATTTTAATTCTGCCAGTTGATAGTCTTCTTTTTCATACAGCTTTACACCTTCATTAAATAGGGACTCGGCTTTTAAAAATTCGGATTTAGTGGCATCTTCCATCTTCATACCCTCCTCATACACATCCCGCCAATTAACCTCTCAAAAAAAAGGCTCAAATCAGTTCTAATAAACCAATTTGAGCCTTCTCTGTTAAAAGCCATTACCTCTCTGGTATTGACCCTAATATTTTATTCAGTATAATTACCCATCAAATTAAAAGCAAGAAATATCTTATATATTTTCTTGGCATAAGAACTCCGAACATGAATCCCTAACAACAGGAGTTCTTACTAATTCGATTATCATAATAGTGTTTAATACCTCAGGCAAAATATGCAAGGATTTAACTGCATCCCGATTCAATTGTTCAAAATTAGGTGAATCGTTGCACTCATTCTTTAACCGCGGGTCAAAGATAGGATCATTGGCTTTTTTTCAGCTTATTAAACAATGTAATCGTTTTATTACTCATAGTCGATGTCCCCCGGTAATATCATCCTTGGGTAATCTTCTTTCATCGCATTGCCTCGTAATACTCCGATGGCGATGGAATGATCAGTACAAAACCAATAAAAAAGCCCCCAATTTCATTGAAATCAGGGGCTCTTTTCGTGGGCCCGGTAGGATTCGAACCTACAACCTGCGGATTATGAGCATAAAGGTCTGCGGCTTAAATAACATCCTTTATTTTATTATTAAACAATGCACTATGACCAGGTCCAATGCCCTCATACTCAGCCTTCGTGACAAATTCGTGACAAATCCTTCCCAATATCTCAGCTGCATCGACCATCTCCTCCCAATGAGGATTGATGTACCGGCTGGTGATCGATGCGCGTTTATGACCTAATATCATCGCAATCACCGACTCGGTTACTTTTGCCCTGGCCATGCGGGTAGCAGCCGTATGCCGCAGATCATGAAAATGTAAATTATCAATTGCCAATCTACGAAGCAGCGAGTGCCAGGTTGTCTTTATGGATTTAATAGGCTTGCCATCCCGGTTAATAAAAAGAAATTCTGAATCTTTATTAACATTTATCAGAATATCAAATAAGAAGCTATTAATCGGCACTTCCCGATCCTCGTCAGTCTTGGTATGTGTAATATAAAACTTTCGTCCGGTAAAATCAATGTCATTCCAGCCAAGACTCAGGATTTCGCCAAGGCGCATCCCTGTATTCAAGGCAATAAGAAGTATCAATCGCAGATGACCCGTAGCTGATGATACCAGCATCGAATATTCAGCATCGCTCAAGGTTCGCTTTCGTTCCCTTTCTTTATAGAACTTGATTGCTTTGCTGACTACCGGATTCTTGAGAGTAAACTCCCATTCGATGGCCAGGTAATAAATGTGTTTCAGGCAAGCGAGCTCCCGGTTGATTGTGGCATAGTTGCGATCTTCCTCAGCGATGCCTTTGCGATCGAATTTTTCATCAAGCTCTCTCTTTCGCCTAATCTGATACTTTTGTATATCGCTGACTTTGATGGAATCGATGTCACATTGCCCAAGTTTTCTGCCATCGATCTCCATGTGTAATATATTCCTAAGCGATACGATGTCACGGTCCCAGGATCGTTTGTTTGATTTTGCGAACTCAATATACTGATCCGCCACCTCACATAATTTCATTTTTTTGGTTTTCTTGAGAATTTCAAAGTGCTCGGTAAGAATCTGATACTCAGCGTCAGCGGCTAATTTCTTGGCCTGAGCACGATTCTGCGCATCCAGACGAATCCGGTATCGTTTCCCACGTACTGAAAAGTGCGCGTAATAGGTGATCCGGTTCTTGTAGTCTCTTTCGTAAATCTTTGCCATGTTGATCTCCTCCATCATTTGTTAATTCTATATCATTCTTATACCGAATCAAAAAAGCCCCCTGCGATACTCACAGGGGGCCTGGTCAGTTCTGATGTTCGGCTATCCATCGGTTTAAAGACTCTTTGTCAAATCTTAGCGCCCGGCCGATGCGAACAACAGGAATATGCTTGCGGTGGACGAGCTGGTATAAAGCACCCTTCGACATTCCGAGATAGACAGCAGCATCAATGATCTGTAACAGTCTTTGTTCCATCGTTCCCTTCCATTGAGTTATAGACTGCCGGCAGGCCTTTCTCAGACCTGCCGGGTGAATTATTTTACCAGTGGTCTGATCATTATGCAATATTCAACTCGAGGTTATCTTCTGAAAAGGTACCTTCGTGCTGACCTTTCTTTAATTGCTCTACAAGTGCTCGCTTTCGATTAAGCCATTCATTTTGCATTTGTCTTACACTAGGCTCCACATCAGCAATAGGAAGCCCCTTGTTTCTGCAATCATTCAAGATGTCGTCAAGCTTCTCTGAAGCTCTTCGTTTTTTGTAAATATTGTAAATCTTCATGATTCCGATTAGCTTCTTGAGATCCGCCATGACTATCTTTTTCACTGCTTCTTCCAAAGACACGCAATCATGATGATAATCATGCCACAATTTTTCCAGCATCTCGTAGTCGGATTTGCTAAAAGCCAACTGGCCCAGATCGAGAGTTTTCACGCTCGATTTTCTTATTCGTTTCTGACCATTTGAATTCAGAGAATCCAAAATCAGAGACTTGCTTTGTGTAGACATTGTGTTTTCTCCTTTTAATAAAAGTTAAAAAACGTCAAATAATAATAATCTGTACTGCATTGTGGAACCCTGGCGGTGCTCTAAAAGTTGGTAGCATTTTCATACTATTCCTCCATAATTCTATTGTGTTCTGACATCTACGATTTAGCGGAAGGTCAGCCTTCGTTAGCATCCCAACATCAAACGCTGTCCCTTGCTCTTCATATACTAATACTCATGAGGTGATGTTGTTTGCCATTTTAGTTGGAAAATTTTTGATTTTTTTTGGTGGGAAACTCGAGGGCAAAAAAAAGCCCGATCAATGATCGGGCTTCGTATGCTATTTCAATATTCGGGAGAATTTTATTAAGGCATCTACACCCAATTTTGCAAACACATTGTTTGTTATCTCTCTGCCTGCAGACAAATATTCCTCATCCAGTTCCTCTGAAGGGCTAATAATATCCTTAACCAATGACCCGATTCCGATATCTAGGATAGCTGCACCATCGGCGACATTTTCCAGTCTTCCATCTTTAGCATTAAAATCATTAAACTTTCTCCTGATCCGCTTCCAAATATTATGCCCTTGATCAGGTGCGATTCCCATGAGTCGGGCAATTTCTGAAATGTTGATGCCTTCAGATAAATCAGCAAGCTCCAGAAATAATTCCAAAAAGGAACGCTCCTGGTCACTCAACGCTTTCTCTTTAAATTCCTGTAATACTTTTTTCAAAGTTTCATCCCTCTGCTGTTTTTGAACTGGATCTTGGAAATCTGGTAATGATGGGTTTTTCTCAAGCGGTATAAAGATAATGGGCTGTTGGCCTGGTTTCAGATTTGGGTCATTCGATCGCTTATTAGGTGGTGCCTCAGTTATACCCTTCTTATTGCTTTTTTTAAAATCAATAATTTTATTGAAAAGTGTTCGAAAAAGATAGTTTTTAAAGTAGTTGATATCTTTTTCAAAGTCATTCTGCAATTTTGGGTTATTATCCATCTGCTCCAATACGCTAAGCATCACCTCCTGAACGATGTCTTTCGCATCTTCAACATCGAGACCACTTTTTCTTGCAACTCCATATAACCTGCCATTTAGTTCAGTCATCACATTTAAAAGTGGACTTTCGTTTCGTGACATGACAAGGCTCCTACAATTATATACTCGTGATTTCCAATTTTTGCCAAAAAACATTGATTATTTGCAGGAAATTACCTGAACCGTGGATTTATTCACATCCTCTACAATTTGTGTAAAATCCCTCGGTGAGTTATCACTGATATCAACTGATTTCCGTAATACTTCCATCTTTCCAAGAAATGATAATATCCGATCTGCTTTTATCGCATAGTTTGCTTTCTGTGCCTTTTTTAACCGCGAGGAAACCAAACCAACAATAGCACCGCTATCACAGTCTATTACAGGCCCACCTGAATTACCCGGTTGAATCGCTGCATCAATTTGCATTCGATGTGCATCGTCTTTTGCTCCAAACTTGGAACTGATTACTCCTTTCGTCAATTTTGGGGAGTACCCCATAGATCTTGGCTCGGGGTATCCGTAAGTAAAAATAGCCTGTCCCTCAAGAATAGGTTTGGTACAAAACGGAGTACTGACGCTACCAACATCGATGTGCAGTAGACAAAGGTCAGACTCCTTATCTCTCATAATAACATCGGCGTTTTTGAATTTGTCATAAGCCCTGACTTTTATATTTTTGCGGTAACCAATGACGTGATCATTGGTAATGATAAATCCTTTATCATTGATAAAAAACCCTGACCCAAACATAGGTCCAGGCAGTTCATTAATTTTCTGTGCGATAACCTCACAATACAGAATCTGATCATGCAAATCCGATGGAAGACGAAGGATGTTAATTGCTCTATCTATTGCATCTCTTTCCGGAGGACTGTAATCACCATCCACATTGGCAAAAGAAATCAGCATTGTTATTAAGTATGCACACCGGTTATATTCATAGTTGACAAGTTTAGCATAGTGCTCAACATAAAAATCAAAATCTGCTTCATCATAAGCTGCATCCATGAATATTCTTAGCCCGATTTCATTGGCATCCAGATTTAAGTTGTTATTTACTATCAAATTATTTACCAAAACTAATGTTTTTGTATTAATTATCATACCCCCGAGTTTTAATAATTTCGCAGCACAAGCAATAGAACAAAAGTGTGGAGCGATGGATGCATCCAACTCATTTATATCTATATGCTTCTTATCCTTCGACTTAATATGGTAAATTCAAAAATTTTCGGACACCATTTCATTAAAGATTCGGACAGCGTTTCACTAAACTTTCGGACAGTGTTTCACTAAAGATTCGGACATTTTTAAGTCTGAGTGAAACAGATGTCTTAACC